>Ga0164290_1000066_pt1 | contig 368802 bp, 304 predicted proteins | sample Micstemetagenome_FD_108782 | JGI IMG/M metagenome (GOLD analysis project Ga0164290, IMG submission 108782) | Contaminated culture microbial community from soil near Moab, Utah, USA - Microcoleus steenstrupii SON62 (Illumina Assembly) | ecosystem: Environmental > Terrestrial > Soil > Soil crust...
CGCGACCATCAGCAGAATCCTGCACCGCATGGAGGAGCGCGGGCTCGTCCGGTGTGCGCGGTCGTTCATCGACCGAAGGCGATCCGACGTCGTGATCACGAGCCGCGGGCTCGCGGCGTTCGGGGCCGCATTTCACGCGTTCTTGCGACTCGGCCTATTGCAAGGCGTTTACGAGACCATCTACGGCGGCGGTGATGCCGTGCAGTCGAAAGGGTTTCTCACGCGCATGCGGAAGGGGCTCCGCAAGATTGCGCGTCGGTTCGGGGATCGGTCGAACGTCAGCTATCCGATTCGCACGCCCACGCCGCGTCGCGCGGAGGCGGACCTCGATCGCGAGATTCGCGAGTATCGGCACCTTGCCAGGCGCGAGTGTCACCGCGCCGAGAACCTCCGCAAATGCGCCGTGCAGGAGCAGTGCGACCGGCAGCGACGGCTCGCAGAGACGATCTGGCAGGACCCGAGCGATCTCCTCTTCTGGCCGGACATCCACAAGGAAAAACCCGACCCGCCGTACATCCATGACTGGCACCGGCAGCGGATCTTCTCGACCGTGCGCCGTCGGCGCGTTGGGCGACGAAGGCTCGCGAAGATCATCTTCACCGGGCTCAATGCGCCCGCGCCGCTGCTCCTCCCCCCGCGGCCGGAGGCGGAGCCGGGGCCGTGGCCGGCGCCCACGCCCGCGGCCCCGACGCCCCGCGCCGCGGAGCGAGAGCGCGGTGAGCGCTGAGTCTGAGCGCCGAGCGCGCGGCGTCATGGTTCAGCACGCCGCCGCTCGTGGCATTCCGCCGCCCGTGCTACCGAACGACTTACGATGCGCCAGCGAAGCCGGGCCGCGTTCATCGTGCCGATTGCCGCGTGCGGTGCGCTCGTCGTGATCGCGGTCGAGCAGCCCGCGCCCGCCGCGCCGCCCGAGAGCGTGCCGCCCGAGTGCCGTGCGCAGGTCGCGAGTGCGCTGCGCGCCGTCGCACCGGCATACGCGAACGGTACACGCAAGGTGACGGCGGCTTCGCCCGGATCGCTCGAGCATGCGATCGCGAGCTACGCGCCGCCGCGTCTCCACGCGGTGGAGGAAGGCGCGCTGCCGCCGATCCGCGCCGGCGCGCGTTGCCCCGCGGACATGGTGCTCGTCGCGTCGCGGTTTTGCGTCGACAAGTACGAAGGATCGCTCGTCGAACGCCTCGCGGACGGGACGACGCGGCCGCACTCGCCGTATCAGACGCCCGCCGCGGCAGAAGGCGTCGTGTATGTTGCACGGAGTGCCGCGGACGTCGTTCCGCAGGGATACATCAGCGCGAAGCAGGCGGAAGCCGCGTGTCGCGCCGCGAACAAGCGCCTGTGCCATCCCGCCGAGTGGCGCGTCGCGTGCGCCGGAAGCCAGGGCTACGCGTTTCCGTATGGGCCGTCCCGCGTTGCGGACAAGTGCCACGACACCGGAGCCGCCCCGATGCGCACGTATCACGCGAGCACGATGAGTCGCGGATGGGGCGCCACCGAGCTGAACGACCCGCGCAACAACCAGCTCGAAGGCGGGCTCGCCAAGACCGGCGCCTATCCGGGCTGCGTGAATGATTGGGGCGCTTATGACATGGTCGGCAACCTGCACGAATGGACGGCTGACCCGAACGGTACGTTCCAAGGCGGCTACTGGCTCGACACGTCGCAACATGGGGACGGCTGCGCGTACCGCACGATCGCGCACGGCTTCGAGTACCACGACTACTCGAACGGGTTCCGGTGCTGCGCCGAGCCGATCACCAGCGGAGGCGCGGCGACCGTGCCGGGCTCGCCGCACACGCGACCTGCCGCACCGTCGACAGCGACCGCACCGGTCGCACCCACGACACCCGCTGCACCTCCTCCGCCCGCACTCCCGACACCCGCCGCGCCCGCCGCGCCCGCCGCGCCCGCCGTTCGCCCGGCCGGCTGAACCCGTGCGCGACCCGATGCGCGACGCGCACGCCGTTCGCGCCCCAGCCGCAACGGCGCACGCCACGCCCGACGCGCCACGCACGCCGTTCGCGCTCCCGCCTCAATCGCGCGCGCCACGCGCCACGCGCCACGCGCCGCCACGCGCCACGCGCCACGCGCCGCCACGCGCCACGCGCCACGCGCCACGCGCCGCCACACGACCTTGTCGCTCGCGGGCAGCCCGACTACGAAGGGCTCATGAAGCGGATTTTTCTCGCGCCGAGCGCGTTCGCCCTCTTGTCCGTCGTCGCGTGTGGGTCGTCGCAGCCTGCGCCCGCCGCGGCGCCGCCGGAGTCGATGCATTCTACAAGCGTTGCGCCGCCGTCCACCGAGGCGCGCGCCGCCGAGGCGCCGCCCGCAAAGCCCGCCGAGCCGACGCCCGAAGAGAAGAAGAAGGCCGAAGCGCTGAAGGAGCTCGAGGCCGACCGGGCCAAGCTGGAAGCGGAGACGAAGGCCGAAGCCGCTCGCTGGACGCCGGAGCTCCGGAACGAGACGAAGGCGCTCGCGGACAAGTCGTTCCCCACCGGGAAAGCCGCCGTGCAGGCGGCGATGGCCGGCAAGCACCGCCGCCCCGGCCACGCCGAGCGTGACAAGCAGCGCCATCCCGCCGAGACCCTCGACTTCTTCGGCCTCAAGCCGACGATGACCGTGCTCGAGTACGGCCCCGGAGAAGGCTGGTACACGGAGCTCCTCGCGCCCACGCTCGCGAAGAAGGGCAAGCTCTTCGTCACGAACGGCGACCCGAACGGACCGCGCGAAGAGCGCAGCACGTTCTATGCGCAGCGCGTGAAGTCCTTCCTCGACACCGCGCCCGAGGCGTACGGCAAGGTCGAGACGATCACCGTCGACGGCAAGTCGCCGAGCCTGGGTCACGAAGGCCAGGTCGACATGATCCTGCTCTTCCGCGGCATGCACGGCATGGTCAACAGCGGCTCGCTCGACGCCTGGCTCGCCGCCATGAACAAGGCGCTGAAGCCCGGCGGCGTGCTCGGGATCGAGCAGCATCGCGCGAAGGCGGACGCGAACGCCGAGGAGAGCGCGAAGAAGGGCTACCTCCCGGAGAAGTGGGTCATCGAGAAGGTGAAGGCCGCCGGCTTCGACCTTGCCGGCAAGTCCGAGGTCAACGCGAACGCGAAGGACACGAAGGACTATCCAGAAGGCGTGTGGGCGCTCCCGCCGACGCTCCGCCTCGGTGACAAGGACAAGGAGAAGTACATGGCGATCGGCGAGAGCGATCGCATGACCCTCAAGTTCGTGAAGCCGGCCGCGAAGAGCGCCGCGACCGCGACGGCGGCGCCGACGCCGAAGGCCGACGTGGCCAAGGGCGACGCGGTGAAGCCGGACGCACCGGCGAAGCCGGCCGCGCCCGCGAAGAAGTAGCCGTCAGCGGTACGGACCACCCCGGGCGACGGCCATCGCGACGAGATGCGCGAGGAGGTCGACGCCCTGGGCGGACGACGCGGTCTCGTGGCCGCGAACGTGCGAGCGCACGCGCTCGGCATGCGGCCGCGGCGCGAGGAGCCGCTCGTCGTACGCGGCGAGTGGCGCGCGCTCGCGCAGGAGACGCGTGAACGTCGCGAAGTTCTCGATCTGCGAAGGTCGGAGCTCGGCGCCGAGGCCGTCGTAGCGCGTGCGCGACTGCGCGAAGAACAGCGGCCGGCCTGCCTGCGGGAACACGTACAGCACCTGCTCGCGCTCCTCGGAGGCGATCTTCGTCTCCGTCGTCACCGTCTTCCGGAGGGCGAGGCCTCCGGTGAACGCCGCACGGCCGAGGCTCAACCTCTGCTCGTCCGTCTTCTCGAGCCGCTCCGTCCGCGAGCGATGCACCGCACGAACGATGGCGACGACGTCACTCCACGCCACCTGCACCTCGACACCTCGCGGCGCTTCGACGGACAATCCTTCGTCGGCGAGGCGGAAGCGTTGCACGCTGACGAGCTGCTCCGCGCTCGCGACGGCAGCGACGTCGCACGCCACGACGTGATGCCCACGCGAACGGAGCGCGCCGAGGAGCGCCATCGTCCGCGTGCGGTCGTCCGTGCGCAGCACGACGACGGGGCTCGGCACCCGCAGCATGAGGCCAGCCTCGTAGAGGGTGATTCCGAGGTCCGCCGCGAGGAGCGGCGCCTCCGTCTCCACCGAAGTCCCGAGCGCGACGATCGCGACCACGTCCATCCCGTGCGAGCGTATCACCGCGCCCGCGCTGCTCACCGCGCGGAGGACGCGGCCGTACGTGCGCGGACTCTCCGCGCGAACGCAGCGAGCCGGCGACCGTCGCACAAGAGCTCCTTGTCCGCGCGCGACAGCGCCTTCACCGCGAGCTCGAGGCGAAGCGCTTCCGCCTTGGAAACGCACCGCCGCACGGCGCGCACGGAAAGCGGGCCGCGGCCGCGCGTGTAGCGCGCGCCCTTCCCCGCGTCGTGCTGCGCGATGCGCGCCGCGACGTCGCGCGCGATCCCGGTGTAGAGCGTGCCGTCCGCGCAGCGCGCGACGTACACGAACCACACGTCCGGTTTCACGCGCGACGACGACGAGCGGCGAGGAGCGCCACGGCCGATGCGAGCAGCGCGAACGGAGCGAACGGCGTGCGCGGCGACGTCGATGCGCCCGTCCGGCAGCCACACCCTCCGCCCTCCGCTTCCAGATCGGTCTGCGACGGACCGACCGCGACGTCGACACGCGATGCCGGGCTGAGCAGCGCGCCATCGTGGGCACGGAGCGCGAACGTCAGCGTCGCCGCCTCCTTCAGGTCGGGCGCCACGAAGTCGAGCTTCGCGCCATCCGACTTCGTCTCGACGGTCGGCCCCGCCACCTGCGTCCACACGAACGTGAGCGGGAGGTTCGCCGGGTGCGTTCCGCTGCCGACGAGCGACACGGGCGTCCGGCCCTTCACGTTCCGACCGGGGCCCGCGTTGACCGTCGGTCCCTTCTCGTCGCAGAAGTCTTCGTGCGCGACGAAGCTCCAGAACGGCTTGCTCGTGGTTCCGCCGAGCTCGATGTCGTCGACCTCCCAGCCCGGCGCGCCGATGAAGCCCGTGGCGGTGCCCGCACGGAACCGAACGCGAACCGACTCGGGGTGATTGCGGAGATTGACGTTGATGCGCGAGCTGACCCACGCATCCGGGTAGCCGGCGCTCTTGTTGCCGTACGCCCTCCGTCCGGCGAGCGGACCGTCGTTGCGGGTCTCGTCGAGCGTCGTGTTGTAGTCGACCTTGCCGAACTCGGAGAGGTCCTTCCACGTGCGGCCATTGTCGACGCTCACCTCGACCACACCGCCGTCGATGTCGACCTGCCGGCGCGTCGAGAACCGGAACGAGTGACGGTGCCTGAAGGCGAGCTCGAACGTCGTGCCCTCGATCGTGAATTCGGGCGACGTGAGCGTCTGCTCCGCCGACTCGGGAACGTCGACGACCGCCCACCGGCCGTCGAGGCCGCTCTTCACGCGCGTCCACGGCAGGGTGAGCCCCGCCTTGTCACTCGAGGCGACCTTCCACGACGTCGCCTTCGTGTCGACGCGATCGATCGTCGAAGACTCCGGCGCTTCGTCCGCGTTGTAGCGCGTTGCAACCGAGATCTTCTGCACGCGGCCGTCGGGGAAGCTCGGGTCGACGACGAGGACCTCGATGGCGACTGGCTCGACCGACTTGGCCGCGGTGATCTGCGCCCTTATCTCGAGCTTCGTCGCCTCGAAGGGCTTCAGCGGCGCGAGCTTCACCTCCGCGCCATCCATGAACTTGATTCCGGCGGCAGACGAGAGCTTCGCGACGGGCGCGGCGAGCGCTCCGGGGCCTGCGTTCCGCACGGTGACGGTGAGCGTCCCGACCTCGCCCTCGTCGAGGATGCCGTCGTGGTCGCAGGAGATGACGTCGTCGGTGATGGTCGCGTCGGCGATCTGCACGTCGTTGCCGACGTAGAAGCTCTCCTTCACGCCCGCGTTGTTCGGGCTGTCCTTCGGCGGCCCTTCCGCACCGACGCCCGCGCCGCGGCGCCCGAACGCCTCCCAGAAGAGGCGATAATCGCCCTCGTCCGCAGCGAAGGCGGCTGCGAGCACCGCATCGCGCGCCTCGAGCATCGTCGGGTCTGCCGGCGTGAGCTTCAGCGAAGCCACGAAGTAGCGCTTCATTCGCTCCTGCGCGTCCGCGAAAGGATGCTTGCGGAGCAGCGCGACGTAGCACTCCCACAGCATCGTCGCCCAGACCTCGCCGGCGGCGTGCACTTCGGCGTTCTGAGACCCGTCTTCGCCAAAGCTGATCGGCGCGAGGGTCGGAAGCGGAACGCCGCTCGTGATGTGCTTGAACGTCAGCGGGTTCTTCGCGAAGTCGACGGAGTACGGCAGACGGCGGATGCCGAAGTAGAAGTCGGCGCCGGCGCCGCTCATCGCGTACGCGCCGTTCGGATACGCGCCCGTCCAGTTCGTGCCCGCCGGCGAGGCGACGTCGTCCGGCCGCGCCATGAGCATGAGCGCGCTGAAATCGCCCCAGCCCTCGCCGAGGCCGCCGGACTGGTTCGTCGTCAGGCCCGCGCCGTCGTGGACGAGGCGGCCCGAGAGAACGTGCCCCCATTCGTGCGCGACCACCATCGTGTCGAGCGCGCCATCGAGATCGGTCTGCGGCTCACGATGCATCGTGACGCTCACACCCGCCGGGATCGCCTTCTCGAGCGCCTGCCCGTCCGCGAAGCTCAGCGAGAGGACCGGAATCTCGATGCTGTTGGCCGTACCGCCCATGAACGGCGGGATGGTCGGCTGCGCGGACGTGGCGACGTTCGCGATGATCGCGCCCGTGCCGCCGGCGGCTTGGACGTTCTGCGCCTTCTGCACGAAGGAGCACGTGCCGCGGTGAACGAGGACGATCTTACCGGCCACGTTGTTCGTCAGCGGCTCGCACGCGTCGTTCGCGTCGCCGCCAGCGTCGTCGAGCCCGAGGACGACGTCGCCCTTGAGGTGGAACGTCGGCGTCCCGAAGCTACCCGGCAGGCCGACCGGCTTCGATCCGGCGTTCGGCGCAGGCGCGTGGACCTCGAGGCTCGCCGCGCTCGGGCCGGAGAACACGAACATCTGGATGATCGGCGATTGACCGTCGGCCGGCACCTGCGCGTTCGCGTTGTTCGTGCCGCTGTAGTCTTGCGCTTCCGCACGCAGCGAGTCACGACCGAGCCCGCCGCGACCGAAGTTGTCGTTCTGGTGGTTGCCCGACTTCTCGTCGTAACCGGCGTCGTAGTACCAGTCGTGCAGGAAGTTGAGGACGTAGAAGAGGTGCGTCGCAGCGGCCTGCACGTTCGTGCTGCTCGCGTTCGGCGCCTGCGACGTGTCGTACGCGTAGTCGAAGCTCCGCTCGCCCGTCAGCGCGACCGGCGTGTCGCCGCCCGCCCCGTCGGGCTGCGCGACGTCGGGATACGCGCGGACGTTGTTGCCGACCGTGGTCGTCGCATCCGCCGCGAGCCATGGGTCGTTCTTGGAGAACGGGAAGTTCTGGAGCGACACGAGCTCCATCGAGCCCCACGTCGGACGCGAGCCATCGGGGCGTCCGGCCGGATGCGGCGCGGCTCCGTTGCCCTGCGGACCGTCGAACGGGAGCTTCGTCGTCGGGTCCGCGTAGACGCGGTAATTGAACGCCTCGTAGCGGACCATGTCGTACGCGAGGAGCACGCGCCCGTCCGTCGCCGAGACGACGTACGCCCATGCCGGGCCGCGGAGGAGCGGGATCTCGACGAAGTACGCGGGCTCGAGCCCCGTCGTCGTCGGGCCGGTCTGCACGGGGAACAGCACCTTCTTCGCGCGCGCCTCCTGCGAGAGGCCTTCTGCCGTGAAGTGCTGATACTCGCCGCGTACGCCCACTTCCGTGAACGAGAGCGCTCCTCGGCCGAGCGACGCGAACGCGTCGTCGACCGCCGTACGCGCGTCACGCGCGAAGGGCCGGATCCCCGTGGTGGTCTGCGCGAGCAGCGCGCGTGCGGCGACCGGCTGGAAGTCACGGCGCATCGCGACCGCGACGCTTCCGCGGAAGACTTCGATGCCGCCGATGCGCTGCTTCGCGCGCGCGACGATGGGTCCGCTCCCGGTGTCGTCGATTTCCGGAGCTTCGATCGCGGCGAGGGCCGCATCGGACAGCGAGTAAGACCTCGCGATGCTCTTCAGCGCGAACGACGCGGCTTCGTGCGCATCGGCAAAGCGCACGTTCTCCTTCGCCGCGAGCCAGAGGAACGAAGGCGCGTTCGCGAGGCGCGTGTCGCGATGCGCGACGAACGAAGTCACGGCATCCGGCGGCGGGACGACGAAGACGTCCTTGCCTCCGCTGCGCTCACCGGAGCGATCGGACGAGCAGGCGGCGAGGACCAGGGCACCGAGGGCGAACGCGCGGATCTTACGGAGCTTCATGGCGGTCGGGGCCGACCGTTTCCCACCGATGCGGCTCCGAGTCCAGCGGCACGCAGTGAGCGCGACCGCAGAGACCCAAAGGCGACTAACGCGCGCTGCCGCCGGTGCGCCGTCGGAGCAGGCCTTCTTGCGTCACCGTCGCGACGAGGCGTCCATCTTCCGTGTACACGAGGCCGCGCGCGAGCCCGCGCGCGCCGTGCGCCGTCGGGCTGTCGAGGACGTACAAGAGCCACTCGTCGACCCGGAACGGCTGATGGAAGTGCATGACGTGGTCGAGGCTCGCGACCTGCATTCCGGGCGTGAGCCACGTCACGCCGTGAGGCAGGAGCGCAGTCGTGATGAGCCCGTGGTCCGACGCGTACGCGAGCAGATAGCGGTGAAGAGCGGGGTCGTCGGGGAGACGCGCCACGGTGCGGAGCCACGTCATGCGCCGAGCGGCGCGCGCGGGCGGAGCGAAGGGATCCTCTTCCGGATCGATCGGGCGGTGCTCGAACGGCCGTTCGTTGATCGCGCGCGGTTGCAGGAGCTTCGGTAGGCGTTCGAGATGGGGGCGCGCGCGTTCTTGCTCCGTGGCGAGCGTCTCTGGACGCGGCACGGACGGCATGTCGGACTGGTGCTCGAAGCCCTCTTCGTCGATCTGGAACGACGCGGCCATGTTGAAGATGGCCTTGCCGCTCTGGATGGCGACGACGCGCCTCGTGGTGAACGAGCCGCCATCTCGAATGCGATCGACCTCGTAGACGACCGGCTTCGTCACGTCACCCGTACGGAGGAAGTACGCATGCAGCGAGTGAACGTGACGCTCGGCCGGAACGGTCTGCACGGCGGCGGAGAGCGCTTGGCCGAGGACCTGCCCTCCGTAGACGGTCCCCCACCCGAGGTCCTGGCTCTGGCCCCGGAACAGATTCTCCTCGATGCGCTCGAGCGCGAGGAGCTTCACGAGCTCGTCGAGTACCTTGCTCATCTTCGCGACGGGCGAGTCTACGCGATCCGCGCTGGGCGGCGGCGGTCTGCGCCCTCGGGTGCTGCTCGGCGCCGGCTGCCGCAGGCCGGCGCGGCGGGATGGCGGAAAAGCGGCCATCTTCGGCGAACGTCTCGTACTCTGCGGCTTGCATGACGAGCACGCAGATCCTCATCGGCGTGATAGCCGTGGCCCTGATCGCGGTCTTCCTCTGGTTCTCGCGGAAGGGCGACGACGCCGCCGCGAAGGCCGAAAAGCCCGAGCCCGACCGCGCGAAGGCCGACAAGGCCGACAAGGCCGACAAGGCCGACGCGGCGGCGGCCGCGAAGGCCGAGAAAGACGACGACGACGGTGGTAAGGCCGGAGAGTCGATCGCCGCGGCAGAAACGGCGGAAGCTCCCGGCAAGACGGAGACCCCGTCGAAGGACGAGGAGCCCGCGCCGCCGCTCTCCGTTCCGGCCAAGGAGCCTCCGCCCGCCGCGGCAGAGAACCTGAAGACCCCTGTTGCGGACAGCTTCACGGCCGCCGCCGCAGCGCAGGCCGCGGCGCCGAACGAGGAGCCTGCCGCGGCGCCGCTCGCCAGCACGCCGGTCGCGGGCAAGGCACCGATCAACGACGCTCCGACGATGCCGCCGCCCCCCGATGCCGCCGTCGCGAGCGACATCCCCGACGTCGGCGCGGTCGCCGCGATCGCGGCGGTCACCGCGGGTGGCGCGAGGTCGAGCGCGCCCGCGTCGTCTCCGACGAAGAACGACGCGGTGACGGCTCCGGGCATCCGTCTCGAGGCGCCGACCGCGCCAGGCATCGTGCCGAAGTCGCCGCCTCCTTCCTCGCGGTCGCTCGCGGCGAAGCCCGCCGCGCCCGCCGCCGCGCCCGTCGCGCCCGTCGCGCCCGTCGCGAAGCCCGCCGTCCCCGCACCCGCGCCGGTCGCGAAACCGGAAGCACCCATTGCGCCCGCGGCGCCCGCGAAGCCGCCCGCGGCGAAGCCCGTCGCGAAGCCTGCGTCGAAGGACGAGTTCGATCTGTCGCTCGACGATCTCGACTCGAGCCCGAAGCTCTCGACGTCCGAGCCGGCCGCCCCGAAGCCCGCGCCCAAGCCGGCCGCCGCCGCGCCAGCCTCGACGCGCACGCCGGCCGCCGCGCCCGCCTCGACGCGCACCGCCGGCCCCGCGTCCGCACCCGCGTCCGCATCCGCATCCGCACCCGCGTCCGCATCCGCACCCGCGTCCGCATCCGCATCCGCATCCGCACCCGCATCCGCATCCGCATCCGCACCCGCATCCGCATCCGCATCCGCACCCGCATCCGCACCCGCATCCGCGCCCGCCGCAGCGCCCGCCGCCGCCCGCCCCATCACCACCGTCGCGGCGCCGTCCGAAACCGCGGAGCTCGAGAAGAACGACCCGAAGCACGCCTCCGCGCGCCGCTTCGCGCGCGTCGCGGTCAGCGAGATCAAGCTCTATCACGAGAAGGAGGTCGCCGAAGGCAGGGTCGCCAAGGACCTCTGGAAGCGCCTCAATCAAGACATCATGATGTCGATCCAGACGTACGAGAAGCGCGTGCCGCAGGAGGTCCGCGACCGCTTCGACTACCTCTACGACGAGATCGTGCGGCAGCTCGCGCAGGGCGACCGCGCGCTCCTCGGACCCGACGACCCCGGCTCGACGGCCAAGGCCGGCCCGCTGAAGAAGGGCTGACTCACCGCGGGACCGCGCCGCGGAGCAGCGTCACTTCGAGGGCAGACGGCTTGTCCGCCGTCAGGAACACCTGCTGCGTCGCGACGCGGAAGTCAGCCTCGTTCGCCTTGTAGATGTCCACGAACGACTGCGGATTGCGGTCGACGAGCGGGAACCACGTGCTCTGCACCTGCACCATGATGCGGTGCCCCGTCCGGAACGTGTGCGCGACGTCCGGAAGCGAGAAGCGAACGAGCACCGGCTTTCCCGGCTCGAACGGCTCCGGCTTCTCGAAGCTGTTACGGAAGCGGCCGCGCATCACCTCGCCGCGCACGAGCTGCTGGTAGCCGCCCATGTGTACGCCCGTCGGGTTCGGGTCGGGGTCTGCGTAGTCCTGCGGGTAGACGTCCACGAGCTTCACGACGAAGTCCGCGTCGGTGCCGGTCGTCGACACCCAGAGCCGCGCCTCGAGCGGGCCCGCGAGCGCCACGTCCGCGTCGAGCTCGCCGGTCTGGAACACGACCACGTCCGGCCGCCTCGACGCGAACCGTTGATCGTCGCTCATGTAGTCCGCGTCGATCTCGGGCCCGTGCTTCGCGCGATACGGCACCGGCTTCGCGGGATCGCTCACCCACGAGGCGACGGCGCCGTCGGCGCCGGGCGGAGCCGCGCCGAGCTTGCCGCCAGGCTGGAGGTGCAACACCGCCTTCTTCGCCTCGCGCGGCGGCCATGCGGCGTGCGCGCGCCACGTGTTGGTGCCGGTTTCGAAGACGACGGCTTCGGGCGGCGCGGCCCCCTTTCCTTCCCCCTTCAGGTGCCGGCGGAAGAACGGAAGCTCGATCGTCTCGCGGTACGTGAGCGAAGTCTTCTGGCCGAACGTCACGTCGCCGTGGCGGTCGCCGTCCGTCCGCGCCCATCCGCCGTGACGCCACGGTCCCATGACGAGCACGTTCTCCGCGCCGGGGCTCTGACGCTCGAACGCGCGATACGTCTCGAGCGCGCCCCACAGGTCCTCCGCATCGAACCACCCGCCGACCGTCATGATTGCCGGCTTCACCGCTTTGTAGAAGGGCCGCGGATCGCGCGCCTTCCAGAAGTCGTCGCGGTTCGGGTGCGCGAAGATGTCGTTCCAGAACGCGATGTTGTTCTCGAGGTACTTCGTGTTCGCGTTCTGGATGGGCCCGAGCGCGAGGAAGTAGTCGTACGCGTCGGCGAGGTCGTGGTCGAAGCCCCACGTGCTCTTCTTCGTCGGCTTCGGTCGCGGCTTGCCGAAGCTCGCGAGGAAGTCGAACGACTCACCGAGAAAGAACGCGCCGTTGTGATGGAAGTCGTCTCCCAAGAACCAGTCGGTGACGGGAGCCTGCGGCGACACCGCCTTCAGCGCTGGATGCGCGTCGACTGCGCTCTGCGCCGCGTAGAAACCGGGATAGGAGATCCCCCAAGCGCCGACGCGCCCGTTGTTCTGGGGCACGTTCTTCACGAGGTAGTCGATCGTGTCCCAGGCGTCGGTGCTCTCGTCGGTCTCGCCCTTCTTCTGCGCGTGCGGGCGGACGTCGACGAACGTGCCTTCCGACATGAGCCTCCCGCGCACGTCCTGGTGCACGAAGATGTAGCCCTCGCGGACGAAGGCCGGAGAAGGAGCGAACCGCCGGAGGACCCGTGCGTTCTTGTCCGTCGGATAGTTGTCGATCCCGTACGGCTGCACGCTGTACGGCGTGCGCTGCAACATGATCGGGTACGTGCGTGACGCATCCTTCGGTACGTAGGCAACCGTGAAGAGCTTCGCGCCGTCGCGCATCGCGATGCGGTACTCGTACTTCGTGTAGTGCTCACGTATCGCGCGCACGATCGCGGCGTCGGAGTCGAGCTCGCCGCGGAAGAGCGGCGCGTCGTCCTTGCGCGGCTCTGCGATGGCGTGGGGTGTGGTCGCGCCGCATGCGAGCGTCGAAAGGCAGAGCGAGAGCACGAAGGGACGAGCAGCCCGGCGCATGGCGAGCACCCATACCAAACCCGCCCACGTGGATCAGCGCTTCGCTTTCTCCGCGGCCTCGGCGTCCGCCTTGGCTTTTTCGCCCGCCACCGCGCGCCTTTCTACCTTCGACCACGAGTCGATGCCCCAGAGGCGCACGAACGTCGCCCCGTTCTCCACCTTGAGGCCCGCCGAGAGTGGGCCCTTCGCAAGGACGAATGCGCCGCGCGTGGTCTGCGCGTGCGAGACGAGGTCACCGCGGATGTCGACGTCGCCGCCGCGCACGTGCGCGTCGGTGATCGCGATTTCGCCGCCGCCGCCGGTGACGCGCGCCTGTCCAGAGAGCCCGGGCGCGCGGAGGAGACCGGCGATCAGGCCGGGAACGTCATCGTGGAAAGCGAGGCCGAGAAACGGCGCAGCGTTGTCGGCATGGAGCTGCACCAGGCCCTCGAACCGGGGTATCCCCGCGAACGAGAGGTCCCCGGACGCGACGGTGATGTCCCCCCTCCACGCTTGCGTATCGAGGCTCGCACCGGTGACGCGCACGTCTCGCAGCGCGAGCGTCGAGCCGGCGAGGTCCACGACGCTGCGGTCTGGGTCGAACCCGTGCACGCGGACGTCGAACGTCGCGTGACCCGCGACGACGGTCTTCTCCGAGCGGACGGATGCATTCTCGAGGAGCACGCGGAAGCCGCCTTCGCCGCGGCGCTCGGGAGCCGAGAGGTGGACCGCGCCCGAGACCCGCGCGCGGCCCCCTTCGATCCTCGTCTGCGTGCCGAGGAATCGGCTCAACGTACGCGCGTCGGCCATCTCGGCATCGGCGATGGCCAGGCGCACGTCGGCGCCGCGGAGCGAGAGGTGCGCCAGGTCGAGCGAGGCCGTCGTGGCCGAGAGCTCGACTTGCCGTGCGACGGCCGAGGGTTGCTCGTCACCGTCGAAACGCACAGACACGCGGTCGAGCACGAGCTTCGACGCGTCCACCGCGAGGGTGCCGCGGTCGAGATCCCAGCGTGAGACCCGCGCCGCGAGATCGACGTCGCCGCGCACCGCCACGCGCTCGGTGCGCGCTCCCATGTTGCGGGCGAGCGCCGTCACCTTGCCTCGTGCGATGTGGTCGTCGACGCTCGCGTCCATCGAGAACGAAAAGCGTCCTTCCGACGCCGCGAACTTCACGTCCGAGCCGGGCGGCAGGAAGGCGTCGACGACCGCGGCGTCGGTGATACGCGCATCCTCGACGGCGGCGTGCAAACGGACGTGACCCATCGGGTCAGAGAGCGAGAAGCGGTCGCTCGACGCACGGACGACGATGCGCGGCACGGTGAGCGCCGGCCGCGGCTGCTCGGCGATCGTCGCCTCGAGCTTCGTCGCCTCGACGGTCGCATCGTCGACCGAGAGATCGCCGCGCGGCCAATCCCAGTTCGCGACCCGCGCATGCGCGGCGACGTCGACGGCAAAGCCGATACGGTCGAGCGTCAGGCCGAAGCGCGAGGCGCGGAGCTCGACGTTGCCGCTCGCGCGGTGATCTTCGACGGCGACGTCGCACTTGAGAGCGAACCGCGCATGACCGCGGACGACCTCCATCGCGTGCCCCTTCGGCAGGTAGGCGTGGAGGAGGCCGCGGTCGACGATCTCGCCCTCCGCCATGTCGAGGTTCGCGCGGAACCCACGGAGCGGGTCGGCGAGATCGACGGTCGGCGCGTTCGCCGCGATGTCGAAGCCGCGCACGACCACGAGTGGCGTGGTGGGCGTGTCCTTGCGCGCGATCGCTCCCTCCGCGACGTGCACGCGCAGTGCGGCGCCGTGCATCCGGGGCTCGCGCCAGCGGAGGTCTTCGAAGCCGGCGTCCACGTTCGTTCGCCCGCGCACGCGCACCTTCGCGAGGCGCAGATCGAGATCGTCGGCGCGGAGAGCGACGTGCCCCTTCGCGCGTTCTTCGTCGAGCCACGCGTCGACGTGCGCGTCGGCGTGGGCGTGCCCACCCTCGATCGCGAACTCGCCGTCGCGACCGATGCCCTCCGCGCGCAGGTAGCCCATGATGACGCTCGCGTTCGGCATGTCTGCCCCCCGCGCATCGACCGCAACGTGGAGCCCGCGCGTCGGCTTTTGCAGATCGAGGTCGAACGCGTCGCCTTCGATGGACGCCAGGGGGACACGCGCGACCGCTGCAGCCTCCGGCTCGAGACGCGCGACGGCCGCGTCGCGAGCTTCGAGACGCAGCGTGGCCTTCGTTCGCGTCCCGTCGCGGACGGAATCGGCGTGGATCTCGACGCGCGCTTCGACGTGATGCTCGACGACGTCGACGGTGGCGTGCGGCAGGAGGATGTCGACGTGGCTGCCGGGCGTGACGCGGCCCTCTTCGATGTGCACGTCGAGCGCGCGCACCTCCGCCGGTCCCGTCACTCGCGCGCGCGACAAGAACGAGGTGGGGAGCGCGGCGAGATCGGGCGTGCGCCCGCGCAGCGACGTCGTGGCGGAGAGCTGGCCGAGGAGAGCGGTCTGTCGCACGTAGCGTGGGTCGAAGGGCGCCGCCCGTACGCGCATCGTGCCGGACACTTCGTCGAGAAGCGTTCGCTCGCCGATCCTCGCGCGGCCGCCGTTCGTCGCCACGTCCACCCACCCGACGTCGACGCGACGAATCGGGCGGAAGAAGAAGCGGCCCGTGATGCGAGTATCGCCTTCGTAGCGAACGCTGTTGATCCAGACTTCGCGGACGGCGCGCGCGTCGATGTCCTCGAGATGGATCGTCCAGAGCTTCCACTTCGAGTCGTCCCACACGTCGGCGTCGTCCGGAGGCCCCTCGAGCTTGAACGGGATGCGATCGAAGCCCGGGACCGGCGGCAGCGCATCGACGTACTCGGGCGTCGCGAGCGGGCCGTCGAGGCGCTCGCGAATGCGGAAGGAGATGCCCTCGCCCGTCACGTGTGACGTGTGGAACATCTTCTTCAGCGCGAGGTCGACGAACGAGACGTCGAACGTGCAGCGGTCGAGGCGCAGGATCCATTCGACCTTGCTGTCGCTGCTGCGGATCCAGAGCTTCTGCGTGTGGATGCGGCCTGGCCACACCGACCACGCGCGCTCGTACCCGATGAGGATGCTCTCGGGGTCCTGCGTGTTGACGATGCGCTCGAACAGCGATGACGACAGGAAGACGTTGATCGCGACGACGTAGACGGAGAACAGCGCAAGGAGCGTCGCTGCGGCGATCTTCGCCGCGCGGAGGGCTCGATGCCGCAATGGTCCGCGTCGCACGGCGAGACCTCGTGCATTCCGCGCGCCGTCCGTGGACGGCTTCACCGGAGCGTGCGCGGGTGAGCGACCCTATGCCGCGGCGCGAACGACGAGCACGACGTGCGCGAAGACGCTCGCGCTCGCGAGGATCACGAGGAGGTGGAAAATCTCGTGATAGCCGAAGACGCGCGGGAACGGGTCCGGCCGCTTCAGCGCGTACACCAGCGCGCCGACGCTGTACGTGATGCCGCCGATCACGAGGAAGCCAACGCAGGTGCTCCCGACGACGGCCGTTCGGGCGACGACTTGGCCGATCACCATCCACCCGATCGCCACGCACAAGAGCGCAGTGAGCCATTTGGGCGCATGCGGCCAGGCGAGGGATTTGACGACGCCGATGGCGGCGCCGATCCAGATGGCGAGGAGCGCTCCGTGCCCGCCGCCTGCGTTCGGGACCAGCCAGAAGAGCGGCGTGTACCCACCGCCGATGAGCATGAAGATGGCCGCGTGGTCCATTCGGCGCATGCGCGCGCGAGCGGCCGGAGTCCAATCGATGCGGTGGTAGAGGGCGCTCGTCCCGAAGAGGAGGACGAGCGTCGCGCCGAAGACGAGCGCCGCGAGCGCACCCGTGCGGGAAGGCGCTCGCATGACGAGGACGGCCGTCGCGACGATCGCGACGAAGAAGGCAATCTGGTGCGAGACGCCTCGGAGAAGCGGCTTCACCGGCGCGGTCGGTGGGCGAGCCCCGGGCGGCGGCGGAGCGGATCCCGACGTGCCCTCGGTCTCCTCCAGCATGCGGCTGTCGGCGGTCTGCATGGCGGCGCCTGTCTACCCCGACTCCGGCTCGCGTGCGACCGGATCCGACGTAGACTCGAGGCATGGCATTTCGCAAGGTACGCGCCGCCGCGGCGTGCGCGGCCGTCGTCGCGAGCACCTTCGCCACGTGCCTCGGTGCATGCAGTGGCACCGACGGGGCGAGCAGCAGCGGGAGTATCGTGCCGGACGACGACGGCGGCGCCTCGCCCGACGGCGGCGCGACGGGCGCGCGCGCCGACTCCGGATGCGCGATCCAGAAGGTCGGCCCGAAGAGCGGTACCGTTGCGGTGAGCGTCGCGCGCGAAGGCGTCACGACCGGCCTACCGTGGGGCTCGCCGGAGGCCGCGCTCACGCCTGCCGATGACGCGTTCGCGCGCGTGACGCTGGCGGAGGGTCAGGAGAGCGAGATGCTCCGCATCACCGGCTTCGGCTTCGTCGTGCCCGAGAAGGCGACGGTGCTCGGCGCGGTCGTCGAGTTCAAGCGCCGCGCGGAGGACGCGGGCATCGTCGACGGGCTCATCGAGCTCACGTTCTCGGGAGGGCGCACGAGCGGAAGGCCGAAGTTCATGGCGAGCGCGTGGCCGCGTGTGCAGGTCGGCACGCATCACTACGGCGCGCCGGAAGACCGTTGGGGCAACGACATCTTCCCGGCCGACGTGATGAGCCCGGAGTTCGGCGTGGAGATCTGGGCCAAGCGTCAGGCCGACGCGGGTGCCGACCCGCTCGAAGCGCTGATCGACTCGATGCGGATCGAGGTCTTCTACTGCATCGAATAGCGGCTCACGCGCGCCGGTAAGGTCGGTACGCGGGGCGCCACATCTTGTGGTCGATGCGTGCGTCGATCTGCGCGTCTTCGTACGGGGGACACAATCCCTCGGCACGCGCCGTCCGCGCGACCGCTCGGGCGACGTGCGCGGCGACGCCGCGCAGCTGGTGGACGGGCGGGAGCAACGTCGCGCCGGGCTGCGAGCGCGCGGGCGAGATCTCCGCGAGCGCGCGCGCTGCCGCCTCGAACATGGCATCGGTCACGCGACGCGCACCGACGGCGAGGACGCCGAGCCCGACGCCTGGGAAGATGTACGAATTGTTCGTCTGATCGATCGGGACGACCTGGCCATCGCGCACGACCGGGGGAAACGGGCTCCCCGTGCCGACGATCGCGCGTCCTTCGCTCCAGCGAAGGACGTCGTCGGGAGAGGCCTCGCTGCTCGTCGTCGGATTCGAGAGCGGAAAGACGACCGGGCGCGCGACGTTCTCGGCCATGGCGCGAATGATCGGCTCGGTGAACGATCCCGGGCGACCGGAGACGCCGATCAGCGCAGTGGGACGCGCATTGCGGACGACGTCGAGGAGACCGATGCGCGAGGGGTGTTCGAGCTGCCACGACTGGACCGCCGCCCTCGCTTGCGCGAAGGGCGCCTGGAACGGCAGCACCTCGGGCATGTCCTCGAGGAGGAGCCCAGGGCGGTCGATCGCGTAGAAACGGCGCCGCGCTTCGTTCTCGGAGAGCCCCTCGGAGACGAGCAGCCGGAGGAGCAACGTCGCGATCCCGCAACCCGCCGTTCCCGCGCCGAAGATGACGATGCGCTGATCGCGAAGCGCGCCGCCGGTCGCCTGCATGGCGGCGAGGAGCGTGCCCGCCGCGACCGCCGCGGTGCCCTGCACGTCGTCGTTGAACGTGCAGAGTCGATCCCGATAGCGCTCGAGAAGGCGGCCGGCGTTGTCGCGCGCGAAGTCTTCCCACTGGAGGAGCGCGTTCGGCCATCGCTTGGTGACGGCGCGGACGAACTCGTCCACGAATGCGTCGTAGTCGTCTCCGCGCACGCGGCGATGGCGCCAGCCGATGTAGAGGGGATCTGCGAGGCGCTCTTCGTTGTCGGTGCCGAGGTCGAGCAAGATCGGCAGCGTCGTCGCCGGATGCAGCCCGGCGCACGCGGTGTAGAGCGAGAGCTTGCCGATCGGGATGCCCATCCCGCCGGCGCCTTGATCGCCGAGACCGAGGATGCGCTCCCCGTCGCTCACCACGATGACCTCGGTGCGGTCCAGCCGGTCGCTCGCGAGGATCTGCTCCATGCGATGACGGTGCGGCCACGAGAGAAACACGCCGCGCGGCTTCGTCCACACGTCGCTGAACCGGATGCATCCTTCGCCGACGGTCGGCGTGTACACGATCGGGAGCATCTCCTCGAGATGCGCGGCGAGCAGCGCGTAGAAGAGCGTCTCGTTCGTGTCTTGGAGCCCGCGAAGGAACACGTAGCGATCGAGGTCGGTCGCATACGCGCGGAACGCCTTCATCCGGCGGTCCATCTGGCCTTCGAGCGTGCCGACGTGCGGAGGAAGCATGCCGTGCAGGCAGAATGCATCGCGCTCGGCGTCGGAGAACGCGGTGCCTTTGTTGAGGAGCGGGTCGCGAAGGAGCTCTGGTCCCGCCGCGGTGATCTCGAGCGGCTCCAGGCGCGCCGGCATGTCCATCGTCTTCTTCATCGCGCCTCCGAGGACGGCCCGGCGGCGCCGCTGCGCGGAACGCTCGGCGCGAAACCGAAGCGTGCGCGCACGGCATGCATGGCGTCCGTGTGCGAGCCGTCGGCGTGCCGGACGACGAACGGCGGCTCGACGGTCTCGTCGTGCTGCCCGAGCCGACATGCGAACAGGGAGAAGAGCGGCGGCAGCCCTTCTCTCGGGACGACCTCGCGCTCGCGGACGATGGAAAACCCCTCCGCCCGCACGAGCGCGACGCCGCGGGCCTTCTCTTGCGTCGGGAAGCAGAAGACGAACATTGCGCCCTCCTCGAGATGGCGGATCGCGGCGCGCGCATAGTCGCCGACGTCGCCGCGCAGCTCGAAGCGCGCGTGCGCCTTCTGCGAGTCGGCCGGGACGATGCCCGCCGCGCGATCGAAGTACGGAGGGCTGCCGGTCACGAGCGGGAAGCGCTCGCCGAGCGACAGATCGCGGAGGTCGCCGTGCAGCGCGCGGACGCGCTCTTCGAGGCCGTTTGCGCGGATGTTCTCGCGGAGGAACCGATGGCTCACGTCCTGCGCCTCGATGCACGTGAGCCGCGCCTCGGCCGGCAGCGCCGAGAGGACGAGCAGACCGACGGTGCCGATCCCGGTCCCCAGATCGAGGAAGCGCCCGACCGGCGGGCTCGTCTCGAGGGCGTACCAGGCGGTCAGGAGATCGTCGGTCGAGTGGCGATGGCCGCGGCGCCGCTGGAAGATGCTCCACGAAGCGGTCAGCCCGTCGAGCGTGATCTCCTCGCCGAGCTCCGCTTCGAGCTCGGCACGGCGCGCCTCCAGCTCTTGCCGCGTGGAGCTCACGCGGTCAGGGCTTGGGGATGCGAATCGTGCTGACCATCAGCGAGCCGCTGAGCACGTACATCACGACGAGCGGATGAAGCTTCATCGGGCCGAGGTCCAGGGCGCCGAGCCAGATCGCGTCGCCAGACGCGCCACGCGCGAATGCGATGCCGAGCACGAGGACGAGCAGCAAGCTCGAAGGGATCGGCGTTCCTTCGTAGTACTTCACCTTGCCGGTCTCGTCGGAGAGCGCGGCAGCCGTGACGTTGTACCGCGCGAGCCGGCTGATGCCGCACGCGACGAAATAGCAGAGCGCGACGGCGTCCCAGCCCCCGCGAAGGCCGAGCGCGAAGCCGAGCGCGGCGGGCGCCACGCCGAACGACACGATGTCGGCCAGCGAGTCGAGATCGGCGCCGAGCGGCGACGAACGCCGGCGCCAGCGCGCGACCGTCCCGTCGAGCGCGTCGCACACGAGCGCGAGCGGCAGGAGCACGAGCGCGGTCCAGATCGCCCCGCGCTGCCCGGTCGCCACGTAGCTCATGCTCGAGAGCACGGCCCCGGTCCCGCAGAACGCGTTGCCGAGCGTGATGAGGTCCGCCAGCACGAACGTGCGGACCATCGAGAAGGGCTTCTTCTTCTGCGGTGTCGAGGTCAACGAAGCCAGTGTAGACGGACGCGAGCCGCCTGACAGCCGAGCTTCGTCTTCCCGAAACGTGATCTCGTGCGGGGCTCTCGTGGTCACGCCCCCACGAGAAGCACGAACAGGACCAAAAGCGGCGCCTTACCTCGCCAGGAACATGATTCCGAGCGGCGGAAGGGTGACGACGATCGACTGGTTCCGCCCGTTCCACGGGTACGGGACCGCCTCGACGCCGCCCATGTTGCCGTGGCCGCTTCCGCCGTAGTCGCGCGCGTCGCTGTTGAAGATCTCGCGCCAGCGACCGCCGCGCGGCACGCCGATGCGGTACTGGTGGCGCGGCACGGGGGTGAAGTTGCAGACGACGAGGACGACGTCGTCGTCGCCTCCGCTCGCGCGACGGAGGAACGCGATGACGCTCTGCGCGGCGTTCGACCCGTCGATCCACTCGAAGCCGTGGGGAGCCGCATCGCCGACGTGGAGCGCCGGCGTCTCACGGTAGAGGCGGTTCAGGTCACCGACCATGCGCGCGATCCCGTCGTGCGCCGGCTCGTGGAGCACGTGCCAATCGAGGCTTCGGTCGTGATGCCACGGATGCGGCTGCGCCCACTCGTTGCCCATGAAGAACAGCTTCTTGCCGGTCTGCGCGAACATCGTCGCGTAGAGCAGGCGCAGGTTCGCGAGGCGCTGCCAGGCGTCGCCGTGCATCTGCTGGAGCAGCGAGCCTCCGCGCTCTTCGACGACCTCGTCGTGAGAGAGGGGCAGCACGTAGCCCTCGTTCGCCGCGTACACCGAGCGGAACGTCAGCATGCCCTGATGCTGCGAGCGGTGGATGGGGTCCGTCGAGAGGTAGCGGCGGAGGTCGTGCGAGAAGCCCATGTCCCACTTCAGATCGAAGCCGAGACCACCCGCCGACGCCGCGCGCGTCACGCCCGGCCATGCCGACGAGTCTTCCGCCGCGAGGAGCACCTCGGGGTGCTCGAGCTTCAACGTGCTCGTGAGCTCACGGAGGAAGGCGACGCCCTCGAGGTTCTCGCGTCCGCCCTGCTCGTTCGGTGTCCACGTACCCGGTGCACGCCCGTGGTCGCGATAGAGCATGCTCTCCACGCCGTCGACGCGGAGGCCGTCGGCGTGGAACGTCTCGATCCAATACATGGCGCTCGAGAGGAGGAAGCTCCGGACCTCCGGCCGCGCGTAGTCGAACAGGCCCGTGTTCCAGGTCGGGTGAATCGCGCGCGACGCGTCAGCCGGCTCGAACGTCGGCGTTCCGTCGAACGCGGAGAGGCCGTGGGGATCGCGCGCGAAGTGCGCGGGCACCCAGTCGAGGATGACGCCGAGGCCCGCCTGGTGGAGGGTGTCGACGAGGAACATGAGATCCTGCGGTGAGCCGTACCGGCTCGTCGCCGCGAAGAACCCGGTCACCCCGTAGCCCCACGAGCCGTAGAACGGATGCTCGAGGACGGGCATGAGCTCGACGTGCGTGAAGCCCATCTGCTTCGCGTGCGCGGCGAGCGGCGCCGCGATCTCACGATACGAGAGCGGCCGGTTGCCTTCCTCCACGACGCGCCGCCACGAGCCGAGATGCACCTCGTAGATGCTCATCGGACGGTCGAGTCGCGCGTGGTCGGCGCGCGTGTTGATCCACGCGTCGTCGGCCCATGCGTAATCGAGCGCTGCGATGACGGACGCGTTGCCCGGCGCGACCTCCGACGTCGCGGCGAACGGGTCGGCCTTGTCGACGCTGCCGCCGTCTTTGGTGGTGATGCGGTACTTGTAGCGATGCCCCGCCTTCGCGCCGCGAACGCGCGCGGCGAAGATCCCGGTGCCCGCGATCGGCGCGAGCGGCGTGGCCTCTCCTGCCCAACCGTTGAAATCGCCCACGACGGCGACGCGCGTGGCATTCGGCGCCCACACCGCGAAGTCGACCGCGCCGTCCGGCGTCACGCGCGAGCCGAGGAGACGATGCGCGTGCGTCGCCTTTCCGGTGAGGAACGCCTGCACGGCGGGCGAATGCGGATCGATGGCCGCGGGCTCGACGCCGGGCCCGCCTGCGCCCACGAAGGACACCGCGGGCGCTCTCGTCGACGACTCCACCGCAGGCAGACCGCCCGAAGGAAGGGTGGCTGGCGCGGGCGATGCCGGTGCCTCTTCGAAGCGCTTGTCGACCGTCGCCGCGGCGCGACCGTTTCCGTCCGCCGCGATCTTCGGCTCGCTCTCCATCAACTCACGTAGACCTTCCAGCGGGATTTCGACCCACTCGGGACGATTGTTCATCTCGTAGCCGACCTCGTAGACGCCCTTCTCGAGGAGGTACAAGTCGAGCAGCGCACGCGTGACCGCAGGATCGTTCGGCAGAACGACGGAGCCCTTCACCGCGTCGAGCCATCCGCGGAGGAACGCGGCGCTCACCGCGCGATGCCAGAACGCGGACCACGGCGCGAGAGCGGCACGCGAACCCTCGGGGCTCGCGCGCAGCGCAGACACCGCGGCGTAGTGGAACGACCGCAACATGCCGGCGACATCGACGAGCGGCGACCGCTTCGCCTTGCGCTCCGCGAGCGGACGCGCCGGCTCGCCCTCGAAGTCGATGAGCATGAAGTCCGAGCCGGTGAACAGGACCTGACCGAGGTGCAGGTCGCCGTGCACGCGGATCTTCACGCCGCCGTCCGCCTGGCGAGCCACGTTTCCGAGGCGGCCTTCGAGGCCGCGGAGCTTTCCGCGGACCTCGGCGAGCGCGGTACGCGCGCTGGACGGGAGGTCGGCGGCACGAGCGCCGAGTGCCGTGAGCGCCCGATTCAAGTCGGTGCGAACCGCCTCCGCGATGGCGCCGCGTGCTGCGGAGTCGAGCGGCTCGGGCGCGAACGCCGCATCGTCCGTACGCGACGCGAGCGCGACGTGCATCTCACCGACGCGCATGCCGAGGAGCGTTGCCAGCTGGCCGTACTCGCCGACCGCCTTGGTCACGTCGGCGGAAGGGGCGGCCGAGGCACGCGCGAGGAGGTCTCCGCTCGGAAGCTTCGGCGGTGCGCTGTCACGATGCGCGGCCGCGCCGAGCCACCGCTCGAGGACGCCGAGGACGTGCTCCCACGCGTCACCCTGGTTCGCGACGAAGGCGTGCAGGAGGCCGACGGTCGACGGCGCATCCGTCCCGTCGCCGCTCCGCACGTCGATCCACCCGGCGAGCGCGGGCGTGTGCGTGTACCCGGCCGCGGTGAGGAAGCGCCCGACCTCGAGGTCCGGGCTCTCGCCCGCATCGATCTTGCGCACGACTTTGCCCACGAACTTCTCTCCGAAGAGGACGCTCGTGTTCGTCTGCTCGCGATCGACGAGCTTCGCGCGGAGCTGGTCCTTCGCACCTTCGGCGGCGGCGGGGAGCGCGTGGAAGCGGAGCTGGAAGCCGCCGTCTTCGAGAGTGATCCCGCGCGTGATCGCGCCGAGGAGCTCGCCGAGGAAGTCTTCGAGCGCCAGCGCGTCGACGACGAAGCCTTCGCCGGCGCGGCGCTTCTTGGCGTCGGCGCCGCCGGTGACCCGCAGCGGCTGCACGATGGCGTGCGGGCGCCTCGTTCGGAGCCGCGTCGCTTCCTCACCACCGACGAACGCGAGCGGGATCACGTAGGTCTCGCGGCCGCCGTCGTCGAGCGAGAGCTCCACGAGCGTGATCCGCCCGACGTCGTCGCCGAACGGAAGCGGGAACGCAGCGAGGACGCGGGCGGCCTGCACGCGCTTCGTCTTCGTGCGGTACCAGCGACGCGCGGAGACGTAAGCGGGGAGCGCGCGTTCGAGCGCAGAGCGGGCGCTCGCGTCGAAGAGCGCGTCCCAGCGACCCGAGACTTCGGCAGCGATGGCAGCGTGGGAGGAGGAGGCTTGGCTCATAGGAAGTACTCGAAGTCGTGCTCGGAGCGGACGCGCCGGCGCACGACGAAGACGCTTGCAGGGAGGAGATTGGGGTCGAGCTCCACGTAGACGCGCGAGGAGCTCCAGTGAAAGCGCGTGTCGCTGAGCACGTCGTGGACCTGGAACGTCTCGCCGGGACGAACGCCGAGCTCGGCGACGTCGAGATCGACCCAGCCGGCGTGACGATGGCGAGGGTCCATGTTGGCGACGACGAGGACGACGTTGCCGTAGTCGTCCGTCCGCTTGCTGAACGCGAGGATCGCGTCGTTGTCCGTGCGGTGGAACGCGATCTGGTTCGTCTGCTGCAGCGCGGGGTTCGCGCGGCGCACGCGGTTGACGAGCGCGACGACGTCTTTCAGCGAGCGCGGGTCGTCGAGGTTCCACTCGCGGAGCTGGAACTTCTCGTTGTCGATGTATTCCTCGGCTCCTGGCCGGGCGACGTGCTCCATGAGCTCGAACGGCGGACCGTACATGCCCCAGTTCGACGAGAGCATCGAGGCGAGCACGAGGCGGAGGAGGAAGGTCGGACGACCGCCGTGCTGGAGATGCTCGGGCAGGATGTCGGGCGTGTTCGGCCAGAAGTTCGGGCGATAGAACTCGCTGACGGGAGGTTTGGAGAGCTCGCGGAGGTACTCCTGGAACTCCTGCTTCGTGTTGCGCCACGTGAAGTACGTGTACGACTGCGAGAAGCCGCCCTTCGCGAGCGCGTACATCAGCTTCGGCCGCGTGAACGCCTCGGCGAGGAAGAGCGCCTCCGGATAGCGCGCCTTCACCTCGCCGATGCACCACTCCCAGAAGCGGAGCGCCTTCGTGTGCGGGTTGTCGACGCGGAAGACGCGCACGCCCTGCTCGCACCAGTGCGTGAAGACGGAGAGGAGCTCTTCCCAGAGCGCCGGCCAGTCCTTGCACTCGAAGTCGAACGGGTAGACGTCCTGGTACTTCTTCGGAGGATTCTCGGCGTACTGGATGGTGCCGTCCGGACGGTGGATGAACCATTCCGGGTGCTCCTTGACGTACGGGTGATCGGGCGAGACCTGGAACGCGATGTCCATCGCGATCTCGATCTTCTTCGCGCGGGCCGCTTCGACGAGCCGGCGGAAGTCGGCGAGCGTGCCGAGCTCCGGATGCGTCGCCTTGTGGCCGCCCGTCTCCGCGCCGATCGCCCACGGGCTGCCGACGTCGTTCGGCCCGGCGTTCAGCGTGTTGTTGGGGCCTTTGCGGAAGGCCTTCCCGATGGGATGCACCGGCGGAAGGTAGAGGATGTCGAAGCCCATCGAGGCGACGTAGTCGAGGCGCTTCTCCACGTCGCGGAAGGTGCCGTGCTTGCCGCCTTCGCCGCACGAGCGCGGAAAGAGCTCGTACCAGGCGGAGAAGCGCGCGAGCTCCGGGTCGACGACGAGCGGCAGCACGCGGTCGTACCGCGTCGCGCTCGTGAGGTCCGGGGTGTCGTTCATCGCGCGGACGACGAGATCACCGGTCGCGACGAGGAAACGCTCGCTCGCGGGGCGTTTCTCGTCGGAGGCGATGCGCGCCGCGTCGTCGAGGAGCGCGGCTACGCCGCTCTTGCCGGCGTCGGCCTTCGCGCGGGCGGCGGCTTCGGAGAGGAGGCGGGCGCCGATGAGGAGCTCGACGTCGATCTCCTGCCCCGCCTTCCTCTTCTTCTCGGTTCCGAGGCGCCAGGTCGTGTACGCGTCGATCCAGGCCTCGAACGTGAGCTCCCAGCGGCCGACCTGATCGACGACGAACGAGGCCCGCCACCGGTCGTTGACGAGGGGGGCGAGTGGCGCAGATTGCCACGCGGTGTCGCCGAAGCGTCGGAACAGCACGCGGCCGCCGATCGCGTCGTGGCCATCGGCCACGAGATCGCACTCGGCGAGCACGGTGTCTCCGACGACGCGCTTCGCGGGGTAGCGGCCACCATCGACCTCGGGGCTCGCGCTCTCGACGAGCACACGGCGCCTCCCGCCTTCGGGAACGCGCGGTCTCTCTTTCATCGCAGTCCGGTCTGCCATCCGGTCCCTCCTCGGGGCGCGCTCGCCTATGCGAAGACCGGGCCGAACGGGCGATGGTCACGTTGCCGCTGGCGGTGGACTCTGCTGGGATGCGTTCGTGAGCGAGATCAGGGACGCGCTGGATGTGCTCGGGATCACGCGGTTCGTCCTTGCGATCCACGACGTGAGCTTTCCGAGCCACGCGGACGAGGACACGGGCCGCGGATCGCCGTACTCGCGCGGCGCGGCGGACTTCTTGGGCTTCGTGGGGGAGCTCGGGTTCGACGGCGTGCAGCTCGGGCCGCAAGGCGCGACGTCGCTCGGCAATGCTTCGCCGTACGACGGCGCGGTGTTCTCGAAGAGCCTGCTCTCGGTGGTCGTCGCCGAGCTCGCGGAGGAGCGCTGGGCGGAGCTCCTGCCACGCGACTTCGTCGAGGAGGCGGTGCGTGCGACGCCGGCCGGCGATTCACGTGCACATTACAGGCATGCGTATGGTGTGCACCACGCGGCGGTGGCGCGCGCGGCGCGGACGTTGCGGCAGCGCGTGGCGGGTGGCGACGGGGCGGCGCACGAGCTGGCGAGAGCGATCGACGCGTTCGCGCGCGGCGCCGGTTGGCTGACGCACGATGCTCGCTTCGAGGCCTTCGCGACGCTGCACGGGACGGATGATTTCCGGGAGTGGCCGGAAAGCGACCGCGCGCCGAGCGCGGCGCGGATCGCGGAGGTCGTGACCGCGCACGAGGATGCCGTGTGGACGTGGGTGTTCGGGCAGTACGTGCTCGATGCGTCGCATCGGGCGCTCCGCGACCGGCTCGGGGGCGAGCTCGGGCTTCGGCTGTATGGCGATTTGCAGGTGGGCTTGTCGCTACGCGACCGCTGGACGCGGGGCGGCATGTTCCTGGACCGACTGCGGATGGGCGCGCCGCCGAGCCGCACGAATCCCGAGGGGCAGCCGTGGGGTTATCCCGTGCTCGATCCGCGGCAGTATCTGCGTCGCTCGGTCGGTGATGCGGAAGACGGCGCGCCGCTCGCGTTCGTGCGCGCGCGCATCGGGAAGATGTTCGAGGAGTTCGATGGCGTTCGCATCGATCATCCGCACGGGCTCGTGTGCCCCTGGGTGTACGACGGTCACGCGGAGGATCCCGACGAAGCGGTGCGCGTCGGGGCGCGGCTGTTCGAGTCGCCGGGGCATCCCGATGTGGGAGCCTTTGCGATCGCGCGTGAGGACCAGATCGACGCGGAGGTGGCGCCCTACGACGACGACCGCGTGCACGGGCTCGACGATGCGCAGGTCGCCGAGTACGCGCGCCTGTTCGACGTGGTGATGGAGGCTGCGCAGCGCGCGGGGCGCGACGCGGACGACGTGCTCTGCGAGGTGCTCTCGACGTGCCCGGCTCCCCTCGCCTGCGTGATGCAGCGGTATGGGCTCGGGCGTTTCCGGGTGACGCAGAAGGCGAGCCTCGTCGACGAAACGGATGGCTATCGCGGCGAGAACGCGCGTCCGCGTGACTGGACGATGCTCGGCAACCACGATACGTCGCCGCTGCTCGCGGTGGTCGAGCGATGGCAGCGTGAGGGCACGGTGCGTGCGCGGGCGGCGTATCTGGCGACGCGGCTCGAGCCGGATGCGACGCTTCGTGCGGCGTTCGCGGCACGGGTGGCGGGCAGCGTGCGCGAGCTCGCGACGGCGATGTTCGCGGAGCTGTTCGTGGGGCCGGCGTCGAACGTGCTCGTGTTCTGGGCCGATCTGTTCGGCGAGCGCGCGGCGTACAACACGCCAGGCCTGGTGAGCGACGCGAACTGGTCGATGCGCGTCCCGCGCGACTTCCGCGGTGCGTATGCGGCGCGGGTCGCGCGCGGCGAAGCCCTGGACGTGCGCGCGGCGCTGGCGATGGCGCTGCGCGCACGCGGCGGCGCGTTCGCGGCGCGCCATGCGGCGCTGATCGCGCGGCTGGCGGGTGGGGTGTAGCCGGCCGGCGGGCGGCGCCAGAGCAGAGCCGCTGGGTCCTCCCGCCGTCGCACGACGGCACGTGGCACCACGCCCGCGACCGCGCGCGCCCGCGCCGGAGCGCGGATTGGTTTGCTGGCTAACTATTCTCGGGCAGGCGCGCGCCGCCCTTTCCTTGCTGGCGCGAGCGACTGCGGCACGGCGGTCGAGGCGGGGGCGCGGACGCGCGTCGGCGGCCGCGGATTGCTTGGCTGGCTAACTAATTTCGCGCGGCATGACGTGCGGTTAGTGATATCGCGCCGACAGTCTGCTGCGGGCGAAGTCGGCGCCGTCACCCGGACCGCTACGAGAGCGGAATGGCTTCGCCGCACCGCTGACGAGCTCTGCCGCGAGGCCTGACCACAGCGCCGCACGGCGCGGTACAGACCGGGCGCCGCCCGCGGACCAATCGTTCGCCCGCGAACGAATTCCGAACGCCGCGGCGGGCGGCAGGCGCCCGGCCCCCCACCGAGCCCGCCTACGCCGCGGCCGCCGTCGAGGCGTGTTGCGCCCCGGATCGGTTTCGTTGCCCAGCGAACCATTCGGTTCGGTGACGTCACCCTCGATTGCGCGGGCACGCTCGACGCCTGGCGCGATAGTCGCTCAGGGTACGTACGAAACGCTGACTGTGCCGCTCTCCGCCGGGAACTTCGAGCCACAGGCATACCCAGGGGGGCGCTGCACTCTCGGCGCTCACACGATGTCGAGCGACGTCCCGTTCAGCGCGTTTCTGTGGGCGTGGACCCATGAAGGTGTCGACGGCCTCGCCGACCGTGATGACGGTAGTGGCCGGAGCTACGGCTTCGCGATCTACGGATTGGACCCCATCGGGCCGCCGGCGCGCTGACGCCGCTACCGCCGCGCCCAAGGCCGCCGCGCCGCCGCCGCCCCCCGCGCCCGCCGCGCGCCCGCCGCGCGGCGATTACCTCACTTGAAGCGCATGCAGCGCGCGCCGAAGGCGCCGCCCTTCATGCGCGGCGTTGTTTCTTGGTTGCGGTGGTGGACGATGCTGCTCCACGAGACGCCGTAGCCGCGGTACGCGAAGCGCGTCGTTTCGCCCGCGCGGAGCACGGCCTCGTGGAGGTTGCCCTTCAGGTCCATCCACGGCTCGTCGGCCGCGTTGATGGCGACCGCGTCGGCGAGGACGCGGCCCGGCGGCGCGATGCGAGACGAGCCGTCGTACGTGTTCGTGTTGTCGTGGAACGGATAATAGTAAACCGACGCGCAGTTCTGCGTTCCGTCCGGGAACGTGTTGAGCGTGTTGTTCGCGCAGTTGCTCGAGCGGCCGCCGGCGAGACGCGGCGGCTCGGTCGCGGTGTGCGGATTGGCCGGCCACGCGCCGCCCGCGATGTAGTCGAACACTTCGGACGTCATCAGCTGGCCGCCGTCCCACGCGCAGAACGCCGCGAACATCGCGAACGGCGTGCAGTTCAGCGCCTTGCGATCGAGCTCCTCCTTCGAGAAGTACTTGCCGACCCCGCCGCCGTACGTCTGAATCACGTCGGCAGGCATCCAGTACGTTCCGTAGCCGTAGCCGTTCGCTTTGTTGTCGCAATTCAGGTTGTGCGTCGCCGCGTACTCCGGCGTGTACTCCGGGAAGAACGCCTGCGCGCCGACGGCGAAGTAGAGCCCGATGTCGATGCTGAAGTTGCCGCTCGCGACGCTCCACGTGCCCTGCGTCGGCATGTTCGCCTGGTACTGGTCCTGGCCCGGGTAGAGCAGGTTCACCGTCGGGTTCGAGATCGTATACGCGGTCGTGCTGCCGATGTTCGCGGACGGGAGCGCGCCCTCCCAGCCGGCGTTCCACCGCACCGGGCGATTCGCCGCCATGTAGCCGCGCACGTTCGGCACGCCCGCGTTCTGCGCAGCGACCGCATCGAGGAACGCGCGCATGCGCCCCGCGGTGATCTCGTACTTGTCGACGTAGACCGTCTTGCCCGGCTGGTTCGGGTCCGCGTAGCCGGCCACCGGCAAGGTCCGGCAGCACGACTCGTGGCCCGCGGCATCGCCGCCCGCGATCTTGTGACTGAACACCGCGCCCGCGCGGCCGACGTCGCCGTATCCGCACGTGTCGCCGCCGTCCTTCGGCTTGCAGCTCGGCGCGTCGACGCACTTCTTCGCGTAGTTGCACGCGCCGAAGCAGTCGCCGTCGACGAGGCAAACCTTGCCCTCGGCGCACTTCTTCATGCCGGGGCCGGCGCCGCCGCAGTCGACGTCGGTCTCGTTGCCGTTCTTCACGCCGTCGTCGTACGTCGGCGCGGTGCACGTCTTCGTGGCGTCCGGGCAGAAGTCGTCCGTGCAGTCGCCGTTCGTCTCGCACTTCTTGCCGTTCGCGCACTTCGGCGCGTTCGCGCCGCCGCAGTCGATGTCGGTCTCGCCGTTGTTCTTCTTGCCGTCCTCGGGGCCGATCGGGCCGCACTTGCCGGCCACGCAGGTCCCGACACAATCGCCCGAATCGAGACAGCCCTCGCCATCCGGGCACGGCTTCGTCGCCTTCACGCTGCCGCCGCAGTCGATGCCCGTCTCGCCGCTGTTCTTGATGCCGTCGGAGTGGCTCTCCGCCGCGGGCGTCGCGCACTTCGCGCCGTCGCAGAACCCGGACGCGCAATCCTTGTCGAGCTCGCACGCCTGCCCGTCCGCGCACGTCGGCACCGCCGCGCCGATGCCGCACGGCTTGCCGGCGGGCGCCGCGCACGCGCCGCCTTCGCACTTGCCGCTCCCACACTCGTCGTTCGTCGTGCAGCCGGTCCCCGTGCACTTCGTCGTGCACACACCGCCGCAATCGACGCCCTGCTCTTCGGCATCCTTCACGCCGTTCTCGCAGCTCGGCCCGGCGGGCGCCGCCTCGGAAGACGACGAGCACGCCGGCACGAGCACGGTGAGCCCCACGCACGCGGCAACCGCCGAGAGAACACCCGCGATGTAACCCGAGCTCCGCACCACGAGTCCTCCTCCTTCGCTCACTTGAACCGCATACAACGGCCGCCGGAATAGCCGGCCTTGTACTCGGGGTACTGCAGGTTGCCCGTCGCGCTGTTGCCGCCCGCGCGCGCGCTGGAGAAGCCGATGCCGCGGTACTTGAGGGCGAAGTTTCCGGTGAACGTGGCGCCGGAGACGTCGAGCGCGATCTCGTGCACGTTGCCGTGCAGATCCATCCACGGCTCGTCGCCCGCGTTGATGCGGACCATGTCGATCTGCTGCCCCGCGGCAGGCCCGCCCGTCATCTTGCGACCCGGCGCGGAGATGCGCGACGTGCCCTCGTGCGAAGCCGGCGAGTTCGCGGTCTGGTTGTCGTAGTAGGGGAAGTAGTAGTTCGTCTGGTTCGGGACGCCGGAGTCCGAGCTCGCGTTGATCGCGTTCACCGGAGCGCAGCGGTTCGACGGAGGACCGCCGCAGCCCGCGGCCGAGCCGACGTTCGGCGGCGTGCCGGTCACGAAGTCGAGCACCTCGTCGGTCGCGAGCTGGCCGCCGTCCCAATGACAGAACGCCTGCAGCATCGCGCCCGTGATGCAGTTCATCGATTTGACGTCCAGCGCTTCCTGCGCGGGGATGATGTTGACGCCGTCGGTCGGGTTCGCGCGCGCGAGGCCGCCGTTCAGCGTCTGGATCGCGGCCGGATAGAAGAACGTCGGGAAGCCGTACGACGCCTTCTCATTTCCGCAGTTGTGGCCGTGCACGTAGACGAAGAGCTGCTGGTTGAACTGGTAATCGATACCGGTGTTGCGGAACCACGGCGGGTTCTCGACCTCGCTCGTCGGCTTGTGCGGGACGCTGATCGTGTCGGCCTGCGCGGCCGACGGGAGGAACTGCGCCCATGACGCGCCGCCCCAGATCTTCGGCGGGTTCGCGGCGATCCACGCCTTGACGTTCGGCGCGCCGCCCTGCTTCTTCGTGATGTCTTCGATGAAGGCGCGGACGCGGCCGGCCGTGATCTCGAACTTGTCGAGGTAGACGGTCTTGCCGGGATTCGCCGGGTCGGTGAAGCCGGGCACCGGAAGCGTGCGGCAGCAGCTCTCCTGCGTCTGCGCCCCGCGCACCTCGTCTTTGCCGCAGGTGTCGCCGCCGAAGTGCGGCTTGCAGCTCGGCACGTCGACGCACTGCTTCTTGTAGTTGCAGGCGCCGACGCAGTCGGTGTCTGCCGCGCACGTCTTGCCCTCGGCGCACTTCTTCATGCCGGGTCCGGTGCCGCCGCAGTCGACGTCTGTCTCGCTGCCGTTCAGCACGCCGTCGTCGTAGCGCGGCGCGGTGCAGACCTTCGACGCCTCCGGGCAGTACTTGTCCGTGCAGTCTTCGTTCTTCGCGCACGCTTTGCCGTTCGCGCACGCGGGCGCGTTCGGGCCGCCGCAGTCGACGTCGGTTTCGCCGTTGTTCTTCTTGCCGTCCGTCGGGCCGGGCGGCTTGTTCTCGGCGGTCGGCTGCGCGCACTTGCCGCCGTCGCAGAACGCCGACTTGCAGTCCTTGTCGAGCTCGCACGCCTCGCCGTCTTCGCACGCGGGGATCGCCGCGCCGACTCCGCACGTCTTGCCGGCCGGAGCCGCGCACGCCGACCCCTCGCATTTCCCGCTCGAGCACTCGTCGTTCGTCGTGCACCCGTCACCGGTGCAGCGCGTCGCGCAGACGCCGCCGCAATCGATGCCGATCTCCTCCGGGTCGCGGGCCCCGTTCGTGCAGCTCGGGCCGGCCTCCGCGGCGGAAGACGAGGAGCAGGCCGGCAGGAGGAACGTGGCCGACGCGGCTGCCCAGAGAGCAACGGCGCCGGCGCTGACGACAAGGGCATTCCCTCGGACCACTCGACCTCCCTTTGGCTGGCCCCGCGCACGGCGCGGGCTCACGCGCGCTCGCGGACGACCCGCCGACGCGTGCAGCCGAGACAACCTCGAATGTGTCACGACGTCGGCTCCTGCGCACGTGGAATGTTGCAGTGCGAGCACACACGATCGCCCTGTATTTCCAGGGTGGATCGCGCGCGGACCATTCGTTCGGGCGACGTCACGGAGGGTGCCTGGCGCGACGTCGGCGACGTGCTCTGGCGCGTGGTCTCGGGCGCGGCCTTGACGGCGGCGCGGCTCCGTCCGTTGATGCGAAGGGACCATGAGCGCGTCACGCCTCGAGGAGCTCCGCGCGAGCTGGGAGCACGCGATCGAGCGAGACCGACACGCCGACGCGGTGAAGGCGCTCGTCGAGCTCGAGCAGCTCGACCCGGACGAGCCCCGCTGGTCCCAGCGGCTCGGCGAAGCGCTCCGCCGCGCCGGTCGACAGCGCGAAGCGGAAGACGCGTTCGCACGCGCCGCCGAGCGCTTCATGGAGAAGGGGTTTCTGCCGCGCGCGATTGCGATGGCGAAGCTCGTCGCATCGCTCGACCCCGCACGCGGCGACTTGCTCGCGCGCCTCGAGCCGAAGGTCGCGCCCGCCGCCGCGGTACGTCCGGCCGCTCCCCTGCCCGTTCGTCCCGTGCCGCTCCATCGGGCGGAGGGATCGAGCATCGACGAGGTGCGCTTCGACGATCTCGACGGCCCTTCCAGTATCGACTTCCTCCTCGAGGACGTGAGCGACGTCGTACGCGTTCCGCCGAGCGACGGCGGCTCGAGCATCGTCGTCCTCCACGACTCCGACATCATCGCCGAGGCTTCGCTGCCCCCGACGTCGACGTCCGCGCTCGCTTCCCTGCCCGTTCCCACCGAGCCGTCGATCGATCGTCTCGGCACGATGGCGTCGTTCCGTCTCTTCGCCGGCCTCTCGCGCGACGCGCTGCTCGCGCTCTCTGCGCACGCGGAGGTCGTCGAGTTCGTCGCCGGAGCGATGGTCATCGTGCGCGACGAGCCCGCGTTCGCGCTGTACGCGATCATCGACGGGGTCGCTCGCGTGACCGTGCGCGGTAGCCCGGAGATCCGCCTCGGAGAGGGAGAGATCTTCGGCGAGGCGACGCTGCTCGGCGAAGGCGAGCGTCAGGCCGACGTGCGCGCGGAGACCCCGCTGATGACGCTACGCGTGCCGAAGGCGGCGCTCGACGACGTCACCGCACGTCATGCCGAGGTCGGCGAGGCCCTCTTCCAGCTGCTCGCGCGACGCCTCGTCACGAACCTCATGCATGCCTCGCCGCTCTTCTCGGCGTTCGATGCGCCGCAGCGCCTCGAGCTCGCGCAGATGTTCGAGGTGCGCCGCGCCGAGCCCGGCACGCGCCTCGCCGAGCGCGGCAAGCGCAGCGACGGCCTCTATGTCCTTCTCGCAGGGCACGTGACGGCGCGCGGCCGCGACCGTCAAGCCACGCGGATCGCGCGTGGCACGGCCTTCGGCCACGTGTCCCTCCTCGGCGCGATGGCTTCGGAGGAGACGATCGAAGCCGCGTCCGAGGCCGTCTTGCTGCGCTTACCCGCCGCTCGCTTCGCCGCGCTCGCGGCGACGTACCCGCCCGTCTTGGCCGTGCTCGCGGAGAGCGCCGACGAGCCGCTCCGGGAGAGCCTCCTCCCCGGCGGCTGACGAACGGCAGCACGACCGGGAACAACGAGGGCCGCTCGCGCGTCCCAGAACGGATGTCGAAGAGCACGGCCGTATCGACACCGCGCCGCCTCGCCGGATCCGCGGCCCTCCTCGCGACCGCGGCGGGCCTCGGAACCATTGCCGTCCACGACCTGCACTGGATCGAGTGGGCGCTCCTCGGGTGCTCGGGCGTCGTGGCGGTCGCCGGGGTCGGCCTCGCGAGGCGCTCCCTCCTCACGCAAGTGCTCTCGCGCGCGACGGCATGGCTCGTCTTCGCACCGGCCGCCATGGTGACGGCAGTTTCCGCAGTCGTGAGTCACTCCCACGTGGATCTCGTCGCAGCGGGGCTCGCGGCGACCTCCGGAGCCGCGCTTCTCCTCGCGCGGCCGATGCTGCACACCGCCGAGGCAAAAGCGACGTTCGCGCCGGTCGGCTACCGTCGCTGGCTCCTCGCAGCGTCGACCGCCGCATCCGCCGCCGGTCTTACGGCGGGCATGATCGCATTCGACATGATGCGCTGGTCCGGCGACCGCGCGGCGGGGCTCGCCATCGGCGCGCTCGGCGTCTCCCTCCTCGCGTCTGCCGTCGGCGTCTTGCGCATGCGCGCGTGGGGCATCTTGCTCGGCGCCGCGACGTCGATCGCCACGCTGCTCGCCGCCCTCGTCGTGCGCGACGCGGCAAGCCTCGTGTTCGCCCTCGCGGCCCTCCCGGGCATGATGCTGGCGTTGCCCGTGCTTCTCGCAAAGCGCGCACGCGACAAGGACGTGAGCGCCGCCCGCACGCGCGTGGCATTCGACGAAGCGCACGTGAGCCCGGCGCGCTACCGCATCGCCGCGGACGACGGCAGCCACACACCGGCGGCGGCGACCGCCGACGAAGAGGCGGACGAAAGGGCCGACGCACGCACGACGGCGTCTCGGCGAGCAACCCTGAGCGTGTGAGCCTCGGGCCGCGATGCGGTACGATGAGCGCGATGCACGAGGCCGCGCCGGCGCCGCATGCCCTTCGGCCACCCGCCCGCCGGGCGCGGCAGCTCGCGCTCGCGCTCTCCGCGATCGCCGTCGGCTTCTCGCTCGTCTTCGGCGTGTACCTACGGCGCACCCTCGCCCTGTACGATCCGCACGACTACGACCGGTACGCGATGCCGCTCATGTTCGCGCTCGTGTTCCTGCTCGGCGCGCTCGTGTTCCGGATCTTCGCGGCGATCTGTGAGCTCTATTGGCTCGAGCGAACGTGGTCGAACCTCCCCGTCGAGCTGCGGACCGTCGGGCCGGTCGAGAAGGTCAGCTCCGCGATGGTGATCGGCTTCAGCGTCGTTCCCGGCCTCTCGTACGTATGGAAGCTGGGCCTCGTGCACGGCATCACCGACGGCTTCGAGCAGGTGCGCACGCGCTTTCCGTTCCGCGCGCCCGTGCCGCGCCGCCTCGGGCTCGCAGCCGTGATCGTCGGCTGGGTGCCGGGCCTGAACGTGTACCTTGCACCCTTCTTGTGGGAGATGTTCGCGACGCGCACGGACCGCGTCGTCGCCGAGCTCCTCGCGGCGCACGCGGCGCACGGGAGTCAAGAGGCGAGCAGCACCGCGCGGTGAAGCGCCCTCTCTAGGGACGGCAGCAGAGCGTGCCGGCGGTCGTGTTGCCTTCGCACCCGCCGAGGTACTGGTTCGGATTCGCCGAGCGGTAGCCGCAGTTGATCCAGTTGCAGCGGTTGCCTACGCCATCGGTGTTCGCGCCGCAGACGCGCATCGGATTGCCGCCGATGCCGCCGCCGCAGGAGTACACGCCCGTCGTATCGGCGAGGCAGTTCGTGCGCGACCCGTACCAACCGAGCCGCTCGTCGACCCAGTAGTTGTACGTCGGCTTCGCGGTGCCGCGTCGGGCGACCCACTGGGTGACCGAGCACGGTGCGGAGCCGGCCGGGCAGAGGCTCGCGCGCGCGCTGTACGCGACGCGGCCGACGCACCCGACCATGTTCGGCGCGAAGACTTCGCTGCCGGTCGCGGCCGTCGCACACAGCTGCTCGCACGTGCCGTTACGGCATACGAAGTTCGCGCTCCCGCAGTCTCTCCCGCACTGGCCGCAGTTCCGCCGATCGGTCGCCGTGTTCGCGCAGTAGGCCGGCCCCGCGTCAGGCGTACACAGCTCGTTCGGAGCGGCGCCGCAGTCGGGGACGCACACGCCCGCGACGCAGAACGGGGTGGCGCCGCCGCACGGGATGCCACACTTCCCGCAGTTCATCGGGTCGGACGTCGTGTCGACGCACGCGCCGCCGCACGCCGTCGTCGCGCCGAGGCAGAGCACGTCGCACTTGCCGTCGTTGCAGGTTTGCCCCGCCGCGCACGGTTTTCCGCACGCGCTGCAGTTCGCGGGGTCCGCCGCGGTGTCCGTGCACACGCCGTCGCAGAGCACGCGCGGGGGCAGGCACTCTTGCTGCCCGCTCGGCGCATCACCGCCCGCCTCACGCGGAGCGCCGTCTGCGCCGGGCATCTCCGCGCCGGCCTCGTCGGTCGTGCCGCGCACGGCACTTCCGCGGGTCTCGAGCCCGCACGCCGACGACACCGAAGCTGCGCCGGCCGCCACGCTCACGGCGACGAGGACGCGCATGGCGACCGTCCCGCGGGATGCTCTCGGACGACCCACTCCGACGAGGATACCCCGGAAGACCCGTGCTCGGAAGGTCGGCCGCGTGTTCGAGGTACGGCTACGGCACCTTCCGCCGTCGTACGACCGCGATCGCGGACGCTCGTGCGTCCGGCTCGGCCTTCGGAAACGCCACCTGCTCGAGCATCTCCTTCACCAGCGTTCGATGGCACCGCGCTTCGTCGACGCAGGCCGACGAGCAGAGCAGCGTGATGGTATCGCCGCGTCGGAGGTGCTCGGCGAAGCCCTCGATCCAGTAGCGCGCGCGCGTCATCTCCTCGCGAAAGCGGGACGTGTACTCGCTCCACGCGATCGCGGGACCGTCCTTGCCGTACGCCGCCGCGTGCAGATCTTCGCTCGGCGCGAGCGCCTTGCACCATGCATCCCACGTCTCGTCTTCGCGGGCGACGCCGCGTGGTCGGTAGCGGCAGATGAGGAGCCGGTAGCCGTCCTCTGGCTCCTTCGGATCGTTCCAGCGCTTCGTCCGGACCGGCATCTCGCAAGTATGCCGCGGGCCCGTGCCTACCGCGAGGCGGCCGTGGGCTTCCGCCGAGCGCGCGCGGCGCCCCTCTGGTAGACGAGGCCATGGCAACGCATGACGATGCGCGCAACGCGCGACGCTTCTATGCCGCGGTCGCGGCGGGAGTGGCCGTCGTCGTCGTCGTGACGCTCGCCACCTCGAAGCGCTCTGCTACGGGCGAGCGCCCGCTCGACGCGCCCGCCGGAATCGAAGCGTGGTGCGCCGCCGGCCTCGAGCCCGTCGCCGGACGCGGCTGCTTCGCCGCTCCGAAGACGCGAGGCGACGGCCCGCCCACGCTCCTCGTGTACCTCCACGGACGCTACGCGCCGGAGGCCGCGGCGGCGGAGCTCGAACGGCAAGAGCGCGTGGCTCGCCTCGCGACGGCGCGCGGCTACGCGGTGCTCGCGCTGCATGGGCGGCAGGGCGAATGCACCGACCCTGCGCTCGCGACGTGGTGGTGCTGGCCGAGCAACGAAAAGAACGAGCACGATGGCCCGGCGTTCGTGCAAGCCTGGGCGCCGGCGCTGCACGCGGCGGAGGCGCGCATCGGCAAGGGCCGACGCGTCCTCCTCGGCTTCTCCAACGGCGGCTACTTCGCGTCGCTCGTCGCGTCACGTGAGCTCACCCGCTTCGATGCGGTCGTCATCGCTCACGCAGGTCCGGTTCCGCCCATGCGACCGGTGGGTACGCGACCGCCGGTGCTCCTCGTCAACGCCGACGAGGATCCCTCCGATCCGGAGATGCAGCGGCTCGCGGACGATCTCACGCGCGAGAAGTGGCCCTACGTCTTCGTGGAGCGCGGCGGAGGTCATGCGCTGCCGGAGTGGGACGTCACGATGGCGCTCACGTTCTTCGACCGCGTCGCCCGCGAGCTGCTGCCGCTGGTGCCGCCGCTCGCGCCGGCCCACGTCCGCACCGCGCCCGACGCGGGCAGCGAGCATGCCGCAGACGCGGGGGCGGACGAAGCAGAGCCCACCGCGAGCCCTGCGCCCACCGAATGACCGTGCTATGCGTCCGCGCACCATGGCTCGTACCGTCGACCGCTCGCTCGCACGCATGATCGCGCTGAAGCGCATCGTGACGGGCACGCTCGCCCTCGTCGCCGGCGTCGTGATGATCGGAATCGCGCTCTCGCACGGTGGGACGCCGACGCCGACGCTCGGGCTCGCCCTTCTCCTCTTCTTCGGCGGAGGAGCGTGGACGCTGCGCGACGGCCTTCGGTTGCGCCGCGAGCTGCAGCGCTCCTGAGCGCTACGCCGTCGCGTCCGTACCTGGCGCGCTCGCTTCCGCGCCGAGGTCCACACGCGACCAAAGCGCGGTCTGGTCACCTTCGTACACGAGCGTCTCGCCCTGCAGAAAGCGGAAGGCATACCGGGCGAGCACGGTCTTCGAGCTCTTGCGCAGCTGCGTGGCGCGGCACTCGAGGCGGAGCGGCTCACCCGGCGGCGCAAGCGCGTGGAAGCGCGCCGACGTGATGCGCGCGCCGTAGCCGACCCAACCTTCCGCGTGCCGCAAGCCGAGCACGTAGTAGGCGTGCACGAGCGCGACCATGCCCGTCATGTGCACCATCAGGCCGCCCGAGACGTGCCGCGGATGGCGAACCGGGTGCACGCGCTGGTCACGCGTGAGCGGCAGGTCGGCATGCGTCGGCATCCGCGCGGCGACGAAGCCCGCGTCGGCGTCGATCTCGAGGATCTCGTCGAGGAGCAGCGCGGAAGGAGCGTAAGGACAGTCGGCGACGAACGCAGGGTCGAGAGGCATGACGGCGCTTCGGGGCTCCTGTCGTCGTCCGGCGACGACGCGCGCGGACGCTATCACGCGCGCGCTCAGCGATAGAGGAGGAACGACGCCCGCTTCTTGCGGAAGGCCGCGAGCTCCGCGGCCCACGTCGACGCAATCTCGTCCGGCGGCAGGCCGCGCCGAAACGCATCCATCGCAGCGGTCGACTGCAGCATCCGGTCGAGCCGCTCGCCGTCCCAGTCCTGAGGATGGTTCTCGCGCAAGGCCTGCGCGATCGCGAGCGCGCCGCGCACCGGCTCGTACGTCGCCCGGTCGGTCACGCGCACGCGAACGCCTCCGCAACGCTTGCCCGCGTGCACCGCCGAAGACGGCGTGAAGGTCGTCGCCTCGAACGACACGCCGGCAACCCCCGAAGAAGCGAGCTTCGTGGCGAGCGCAGCACCGTCGACGAACGGGGCGCCAATCACCTCGAATGGCGAAGGCGTGCCGCGACCGACGGAGAGGTTCGTCGCCTCGAGCAGACCGACCATCGGATACAGCACGGCTTGCTCGACGGTGCGCAGGTTCGGCGAAGGCGCGCTCCAGGCGAGGCCCGTGCGATCGAAGTAGTCCTTCCGGCGCCACCCCTGCATGGTGACGACGTCGAGGCGCAGATCGAGGCCGTCGTCGCTCGCGAAGAGGCGCGCGAGCTCGCCCATCGTCATGCCGTGACGCACGGGGAGCGCGTGGTGGTTCACGAAAGACGACGCACGCGAGGGATCGAGCACGGGCCCTGCGACCTCGATACCTCCGAGGGGGTTCGGTCGATCGAGCACGACGAAGCGCAGCTTCCGCTCTGCGGCGACGCGCATCGCGAGCTTCATCGTCGAGGCGTACGTGTAGAACCGCGCGCCCGCGTCCTGGAGGTCGAAGACCAGCGTGTCGATCCCGGAGAGCGACTCGGCGGTCGGAGACCAGCGTTCGCCGTAGAGGCTGTAGACGGGTACGCCGGCATACGACGCGTCTCCGATCTTGCCCTCGCGATTCGCCGAGAGGCCGTGCTCCGGCGAGAACACCGCGGCGAGCGTCACGCCGGGCGCCGCCCGGAGGACGTCGATCGTGGTCGCGCCGTCTTTGCTGCGCGCGCTCGCGTTCGTGACGAGCCCGATTTTCGCGCCCTGCAGCGTGCGAAACCCCTCGGTGCGGAGAACGTCGATGCCGGACCTCACCTCCATCGCGTCGACCGCATGCGTGGCCACCTCCGCGGCGAGCGCGTTGACGCTCCCGGTGCCGTTCGGATGAACACGGTTCGAGAGGAACACGACGAACACATCCTTGCCGGGATCGATCCACAGCGCCGTGCCGGTGAATCCACCGTGACCGAAGGCGCGTGCCGACAGCCGCGGGCTGCGGTGCGTCGCGAAGCGGCTGTCGACGTCCCAGCCGAGGGCGCGCCCGCCGCTCGACGTATCGCGACGGGAGATCATGCGCGTGAACGCCTTCTTCGACAGAAGACGCCGGCCGTCGGGCGCCGCCCCTTCGCGCAGCATCGCCTGAGCGAAGCGCGCGAGGTCGTCCGCGGTCGAGAACACGCCCGCGTGCCCCGCGACGCCGCCGAGGGCGAAAGCGCGAGGATCGTGGACCTCGCCGAGCATCCACGCCCCCTCGCGTTGCTCGGTCGGCGCGGCGCGTGCGCGAAGAGCCGCGTCCGGCAGGTACCCCGTCTCGCTCATCCCGAGCGGCGCGAAGATCTCTTCGCGGACGAACGAGGCGAGGTCCTTGCCGCTCGTTCGGCGGACGATCTCCTCGAGCACGACGAAGCCGACGTCCGAGTAGAGGAAGCGCTCGCCCGGCTTCGACTTCAGCGTGAGCTCGCCGAGGCGTTGGAAGAGCAGCAATCGATCGGCGGCGTAGTCGGAGAGCGGCGTCGCTGCCGGCAGCCCACTCGTGTGCAGGAGGAGCTGCTCGACGGTGAACGGCGGCAGCTTCGCGAGCTCCGGCACGTAGCGCGATGCGCGCGCCGCGAGGTCCACCTTGCCGCGGTCGACCAGGATCATGATGCTCGTCGCCGTCGCGAGCGGCTTCGTGAGCGAGGCGAGGTCGAACACCGTGCCCGCGGTCATCGGCGTGCGCTCGGGCAAGAGCGCACGCGAGCCGTACGCGCGGCGGAGGCGCACCTCGTCTCCGCGCCCTGCGACGACGACGCAGCCAGGCAGCTTGCCGGCCGCAACCGCATCGTTGACGGCGCGGTCGAGCGCGAGGAGCTCCGGGTCTTCCGGCACGCTCTCCTCGCCCGCCGTCGCAGCCACGGCGAGCGCCTCGCGCGGCGTGGGAGCAGGCGGCGCCGAAGCTGTGGACGTCGCGGGCTGCGGGCCGGGAGGCGTGCGAAAAGCGAGGTGCTCGCGGCCGCACGCGGCGAGGCCCGCGACCGCGAGAGCGATCGGCGCGATCCGTACTGCACCGCGCCGAGGCATGGCGTTCAGCGACGACGAATGGTCTTGATGACGACGGGCGTGAGCGGCGCGTCTTTCGCGAACGGCCCCTGCGAGCCCGTCTTCACCGCGACGATCTTGTCGGCGACGTCCATGCCGGACGTGACCTCGCCGAACACGGTGTAGCCCCAGCCCGAACCGCTCTTCGAGGTGTGATCGAGGAAGCCGTTGTCGGCGACGTTGACGAAGAACTGCGCCGTCGCCGAGTGCGGATCGTTCGTACGCGCCATCGCGACCGTGCCGCGCTTGTTCTTCGCGGTCTTGTCCGCCTCGTTCTCGACGGGCTCGGAGACGGGCTTCTTTTCGTAGCTCGCGTCGTAGCCGCCGCCCTGCGCCATGAAGCCGGGGATCACGCGGTGGAAGATGGTGCCGTCGTAGTGCCCCGCATCGACGTAGCGGAGGAAGTTCGCGACCGTCTTCGGCGCGCGCTCCTCGTCCAGCGAAAGCTCCATGTTCCCGAGATCCGTCTCGATCACGACGTTGATGGCGGCCATGGCCCGGGAGCATAGCCGAGAAGCGCGCCGCCGCCGCTGCCGATCAGGGCAGCTCGAGCGCCATCGACATCACGAGCGTTCGCGACGCTCCCGGCGCGAGCACGAGGAGGTTCTCGCCCGTGTTCAGCGCGTCGGCGGGCGCGGTCCACGGCTCGAGGCACACGTAGTCCTTGCCGGCCACCGTCCACACCACCCAGCGCACGAACGCCGGCTCCGCCGTGACGACGATGCGGGTCCCGTCCGCGCGCTCGATGACCGCACGATCACTTCCGTGATCGAACAAGTGGAGGTCGACCTCACCGGCCGTGAGGTCGATCGGCCCCTTCACGTCGACGACGCTCTTCTGCACGTTGTCCCAGCCGCGGGTCGCCCGCGTCGGAACGCGCGTCGCTCGCTTCGAGCCGTCCGACACCGCGAAGTAAGGGTGGAAGCCGAGCGCGAACGGCATCGGATCCGAGCTTCGGTTCGTGAGCGACGTCGCCACCGTCAGGCGCGACCCGTCGAGCAGGTACCGAATCCGCGCGACGAAGTCCCAAGGGAACATCGCGCGCGTGGCGTCGTCGGAGACGAGCTCCAGCTCCACCTCGGTGTCGTCGGAGTCGATGACGGTCCACGGTCGCGTGCGGGCGAAGCCGTGCTGGCCCATTGCTCCTGACTTCCCGCCGCGCTCGAAGCGGCCCCCGGCGAGCGGCCCGGGCGAAGGGAACAGCACGGGGCTGCCGCCGCGTACGTTCTTGGAAGGGTCGGCGAGCGTCGCTTCGTCGAGGTACAGGGCTCGTCGGCCGCCGACCTCGAAGCGCGTGACCATCCCGCCGCGCGCGGGAGCGACGACCGCGCGCGCGGACGAGCTCGGGTCGCGTAGCACCACCGTCTCGGATTCGAGGAGCGAAGGCTCGGAGCTCATCGTGAAGCGCACTCTACACGAGGAACGCGCTCGTCCGCGGTGCGCGTGTGGTCTCCGACTTGCTGCGTGAACGCCATGGCGCAGCGCTCCTTCCGGATCGTGACGTTCAACGCCGGGCTCGCCGTCGGCGTCCTGCCCTATGCGAGCGAGCGCATGCCCCACGTTGCCGCGGCGGTCGCCGCGCTCGACGCGGACGTCGTCTGCCTGCAGGAGGTCTGGCTCGAGAGTCACTGGGACGTGGTGCGCGCCGCGGCCGAAGGTCGCTTCCCGTACGCGTATCGCGCCGCGCCGAGCCACCCGGTGGAGCACGCCGCCTGCCGTCGGGAAGAGCTCGCGCCGCTCGTGGCGTGCGCGAAGGCACACTGCGCCGGGCTGGCCTCGGACGAGCTCGCCGCGTGTGTGATCCGGCACTGCGGCAGTGCCGCCGCCCAGCTCTCTCCGAGCTGCCTCAACTGCGTCGCGAGCCACCCCGTGGGCACCATCGACGAGATCCTCGCCCCGTGTACCGCCGAACAAGAAGGATCCGCCGGCGCGACCCCGCGCGACGTCGCCGAGCCGCACGTGCGTGGCTCCTCGTACGGTTACGGTCCACCCGGCCTCGTCGCCTACGGCGGCTCGTACGGCACGGGCATCCTCTCGCGCACGCCCCTCACTGCCCCCGACGTGCTCGTCTTCGACGCGACCCTCAATGCGCGCTCCGCGCTCTATGCAAGGCTCGACGGTACGTCGGTGGGTGACCTCCATCTCTTCGCAACGCACCTCTCGCCGGGCATCCGCGAAGAGCAGTCACGCCAGATCGAGATGCTGCTCGCATGGATGGAGGAGAAGGTCCCGCGCGGCGCGCCCGTCGTTCTCACGGGTGACCTCAACACCGGACCTTCGATCGGCTCGGTGCACGGCCATCTCGAGGACCTGTACGCGCGCCTCGAGGCCGCCGGGTTCGACAACCCGTACACGAAGCAGAAGGATGTACCTTGCACCTTTTGCCACGGCAGCCTCTGGAGCGGTCGTCATGGCCGCTCGGGGTGGCTCCTCGACCACGTCCTCCTACGCGACGTCGGCGGTCGAAGCGTCGCGGCGCGCGTGCTCGACGAACCGCTGACCCTCGATGCGCGCGGGCGCCGCGTGGTCACGAGCTACTCCGACCACTGCGGAGTGCTGGCGACGCTCGAGCGGTAGCGAATGGGATACGGCGGCAAGCTCGCGGAGCGCGGCGTCGAACACCACGGGCAGCGCCCGCGCGGCGTGGAGGAGCGGCCGGTGCAACGCCGGCCGGCGAACGACGGCCAGTAGCGCCGTCGTGAGCACGCGGTACGAACGCGTGAGCTTCGCGTAGCGCCGCTCGTAAGACGACGCATCACCCGCGAGCGCGCATTCCACGGCGAGGGCGCCGCTCGCCATCCCGAGCGAGACGCCTTCGCCCGTGAGCGGATCGAGGTAGCCGGCAGCGTCGCCCGCGAGGAGCACGCGTCCGGAGACGCGGCGACGAACGCGCTGCCGGAACGGACCTGCGCCCCGCGTCGTCGACGCCGTAGCCGCGCCCGTGAGGCGAGCGGCGAGATGCGGAAAGCGCGGGAGCAGGTCGTCGAAACGCGCCGGCGGCGCATAGAGGAACGCGACGCCGACCGAGCTACTCGTCACCGGGGTGACGTAGGCCTCCACGTGCGGCGCGAAATAGACCTCGACGCGGTCGCTCCACGGCGCGACGTGAAAATGGCGACGCACGCCGAAGCGCACCGGCTCGCGGCTCGGCAGCTCGAGACCGAGCTTCCGGCGAATCGGCGAGTGCAGGCCGTCGGCCGCGATGAGCCACGAGGCCGTCCACCCTCCCGCGCGGACTTCGCGTTCGCGCGCTTCGATCTCGTCGATCCGGCCCTTCACCCACTGGATGCCGAGGTCGGCGGCGCGCTGGCGGAGCGCCTCGTGGAGCGTCGTCCGCCGCACGCCTCGGCCGGGCTCGCCAGGGAACCGGCCCGCCGCGCTGAGCGCCGCGTGTTCGGCATGCTGGTAGCGGATGCCGACGAAGGGAACGCCGTCGACCGCGCCTTCGTCGACGCCGAGCGCGCGAAGAATCCGGAGCCCACCGGGCATGAGGCCCTCGCCGCACGCTTTGTCGATGACGCCTTCGTGCGGATCGATGACGATCACCGACGCGCCCTGCGTGGCGGCAGTGATGGCGGCGGCGAGCCCCGTCGGGCCGCCGCCTGCGACGAGCACATCGGCGCGGCTCACGCGGGCGCGGCCTCTGCCGCGTCGAGCGCGTGGTCCTCGGTGCGAATGCGTACGAAGAGGAGCACGGCGTTCAGGATGGTGAACGCGACGGCGGTGATCCATGCACCATGCACGAGCGGCAACGCGATGCCTTCGACGACGACGGCGACGTAGTTCGGATGCGGGAAGAACCGGTACGGGCCGCCGACGACGCGCGGCGCGCCGGGGAGGACGATGACGCGCGTGTTCCAGTGCTCGCCGAGCGTCGTGATCGCCCACCAGCGCAGCCCTTGGGCCGCGAGCGCGAGGACGAGCATGGGGACGCCGAGCGCCGGCCGGAAGGAGCGGCCGAGCAGCCATGGCTCGAGGAGGCAGCCCACGAGGAAGGCGGTGTGCAGGATCACCATCGCGGGATAGTGGCCCTGCCCGCGTTCGACGGCGCCGCGACGAAGCATGGCGGCGGCGTGGCGCTTCGAGAGCACGAGCTCGACGAGCCGTTCGACGGCGTACGCGGCGATGAGAGCGGCGTAGAGGTGCAGCGTCGTCATGATCGGCTCACCACGAGAGCAGGACGAGCTCGGCGCAGAAGCCCGGGCCCATGGCCATGAGAACGCCCAGATCGCCCGGCTGCGCGTCGTGCAGGGTCTCGCCGAGGACGTGGAGGACCGACGCACTGGAGAGGTTGCCGACCGTCGCCAGCGAACGACGCGTGTGCGCGAGCGCGTCGGGAGGAAGACCGAGCGCGCTCTCCATCGCGTCGATGACCTTGGGACCGCCGGGGTGACAGATCCAGCGCGCGATGTCCGAGCGGTGGAGCCCGTGGTTCTGCAGGAACGCGTCGACCTCGGGGGCGAGGTTCTTCTCGACGATCTTCGGGACGTCGGCAGACAAGACGATCTTGAACCCGGTCGCTCCCACGTCCCAGCCCATGACGCGCTCGGTGTTCGGCCAGAAGACGCTGCGCGAGTCGAGAACGCGCGGACCGGCGACCGGCAGCGGCATGCGCGTGGACGCGGGGGCGTCGTTTGCAGGCGCCGCGCGGTCGAGCACGGCCTCCATCCGCTTGCGGCGCTCTTCGCCCACGAGGACGACGCACGCGGCGCCGTCGGCGAACAGGCCGGAGGCGATGAGGTTCGGGATGGAGAGATCTTCCTGCAGCGTGAGCGAGCAGAGCTCGACGGCGAGGAGCACGGCGACGTGGTCGGGATGGCCGAGGAGGTAGTCGGCCGTGCGGGCGAGGCCGGCGGCGCCGCCGAGACAGCCGAGGCCGAACATCGGAACGCGGCGAACGTCGCTACGGAGGCCGAGCGTGTTGACGAGGCGCGCGTCGATCGACGGGGCGGCGACCCCGGTGACGGTCGTGAAGAAGATGGCGTCGACGTCGCGGATGCCGAGGCCCGCGGACGCGAGAGCGCGCGTCACGGCCTCGCCGCCGATCTCGGTGCCGACGCGGATGAACGCGTCGTTCGCGTCGTCGAAGGAGCGGAGCGCGCCGTACTCTTCGATCGGCAGCGCGAGGTGACGGCTCCCGACCTGCACGTTCTCGTGCAGACGCTCGATGCGCGCGACGACCTGCGGCTTGTCGACCCACCGCTGCTGGAGCACCCGAATGAGCTCCTTCTGATCGTAGCGGTGCTTCGGGAACGCGACCTCGGTCGCACCGATGAACGGCCCGCGTGCGGCGTCGGCGATCGACCGGCGCAGCTCCCCCGTGACGACATAAGCATTGCTCATGGGCGGCGTGCACGTGCACTCCGCGTACCGCTCGCGCTCGGTCCCGAGCGGGCACGCGCAATGCTGCGGGCGGGCGCGAGGTGACCCGCATGGAGACGAGCTACGTGCCGAAAATCAAAGAGTCCATCGGCGTTCAGTCGTGGAAGACGGAGCGGAACGTCGCGAGCGTCGCGCTCCGGTCGATCGTGACCGGTGTGGCGATGTCCGCCGCGTGCGGGGCGGCGATGCTCGTTTCAGGTGCGGCGCGATCCGGTTCGCCATGGGCGGGCATCAACTCCATGGCGACCGCGTTCGGCATCGGACCCAAGCGCGCGCCGAAGCGCTTCGCCGGTGCGACGTCCGTCGCTGCGGCCGCCATCCTCGTCGGAGGCCTCATCGGGATGGCTGCCGTGTACGAAGGCGCGCTCGTCGCGACCCGCAAGCGCCGCACGCTCGGGACCGGCCTGCTCGTCGCGCTCGGCGGCGTCGCGCTCGATCGCTTCGTGCTCTCGGACAACCTCGTCCCGAACTTCGTCCGCACGATGGGCAAGGCCGGCACGTCCGCGAAGTACGCCGCGCTCGGCCTCGCCGCCGCGGCTCCGCTCGCGGGTCGCTGAGGGTCCGCGGTCAGCGAAGCCGTATCGACAGCGATCCCCGCAGCCCGACGACGGCGACGATCTCCGGACCGCGGAGACCTGCGGCTTCCGGGCGCGACGACGCGACGGCGATGTTCACCGTCGCGTGCTCGTCGGCCATGCCCGAAGCGAGCGCGGGCAGAACGGTCGGCAGCTGGTCCGCCGAGAGCGGCACGTCGACCGGCAGCCTCTCGACCGCGCGAGCGAACGCCGCAGGGTCGAGACCGGCGCTCGCCACACGCGCGGCATCGCCGGGCTCGAGCGACACGCCCGCGAGCTGTACCGCGCCGGTGGACTGCCATCCCGCGCCGTCCGCACGCACGGAGACGGCGCCGCAAGCCTCCCCGCCGAGCTCGAGCCCGAGGCCGGTCGCGAGATCTCCGGCGGCGGATCGGATCCGCGCGCGCGCGCCGCCGACGTCCAGAACGGTCGCCGCGCCGGCGAAGGCGCGTGCGGGAGCGTCCTTCGAGAGGACGACGCCGAGGTGAACGTCGCCCGCATCTCCGAGCGCCGGATCGTCGCGCAGCCTCGGCAGCGGCCGCGCCGGCGGAGCCGTCCCGCACTGCATGCGGAGCTCGGGACGCGCGAGCAGCCCGAAGCGCAGACGCGCGGCAGCGGCGGTGCCCGAGGGCGCACCCTGCGTGATCTCCTCGGCGCCGGCGAGCACGCAAGCTCCGAGCGGGAGCACGCGAGGTTTCGCCAGCTCGGACCACAGCTGCGCCGCACGCGGCGCGAGGTCCGGCAGCTCACGGTCGATCGAGGCTCGCACGCGCGGCGTCTCTTGCACCAACGCGGCGCGCAGGACGGGCGTGACGTCAACGCGCACGAGACCCCCGAGCGTGCGGAGCTCGCATCCGCGAGTCACGTCGAAGCGAACCTCCGACGCATGAAGCTTGTAGTCTGCACCCAGCCGGAGCGGCACGCGAACGAGGCTGCGGAGCTCCGGATCGCACCCCGCGTAGCAGCGGCCCTTTGCACATGCGCGCGCGTGCCCGTGCAGCGGCACGACGACGGCGAGGCTCTCGCCCTCCACGTTCACCGAGAGCGGTCCGCGATCGACCACGTACTCGAGGCGCCCCGCCGCGCCGATGTCGTGATCGCGCTCTTCGGCGACCCGCCGCGGGACCTTCCTCTCGAGCTCCTGCGCGAGGCCAGCGAGCGGCACGTCCACGTGCACGATGATGGTGGAGCGCGGCACGACGAACGGCCGCGGCACGACGGGCGCGACGACGTCGGAGGTCGGCGGGCGCGGAGGCAGCCGCACCGCGCACGTCTCGGTGAGCGGGGGCGGCGCGTTCCCGGGCGCGCTCTCTGCGCCGCCGCCTCCACACGCCGCGACGCCGGCGACGAACACGGCGCTCCGAAAGCGGCTCGGCACGTCGGGCAGTCTAGCGAAAAACGCCTCGCGCGCGCCGGTCGACGCGGTCTAACGTGGCGCGCACCGGAGGCGCTCATGATTCGATCCGCTCGCGTCGTCACGTCGGCTCTCGTCGCGCTCGTCGCTTTCGCCTGCTCTCCCGCCGCGAGCAGCGAGCGTGAGCCCGCGGTCGCAGCTCCGGCGACCGCGACGGCAGCGCCGACGACGCCTGCCGCGGCTTCGGCGACAGCAGAGGCCGCGGCGCCGAAGCCGGCGCCGACGGCGAGCGCAGAAGAACCGTCGCAGGTCCCGGACATCGAGTACGTGCCGACGCCGGAGAACGTGGTCGACAAACTCCTCGAGGCAGCGACGATCAAGAAGGACGACGTCCTCTACGATCTCGGCTGCGGCGACGGCCGCATCGTCGTCACCGCCGCGAAGCGATTCGGCATCAAGGCGAAAGGCTTCGACGTCGACCCGGTGCGCGTCGCCGAATCGCGTGCGAACGTGAAGAAGGCGGGCGTCGAGCACCTCGTCACGATCGAGCAGAAGGACATCTTCACCGTCGACCTCTCGCCGGCGACCGTGGTGACGCTCTACTTGCTTCCGGAGCTGAACGTCCGCCTCATCCCGCAGCTCGAGAAGCTGCGTCCCGGATCGCGAATCGTGTCGCACGACTTCGACATGGAAGGCGTCGACTACGAGCGCACGTGGACGGTCATCGCGAAGGACCACGCGTCACCGAACGACCGCGAGCACTACGTCTATCTCTGGAAGACTCCGCTCAAGAAGGTGCGCGCGGAGAAGCCGACGAAACCCGCCGCTCCCTCGAAGCCCGCGAAGAAGTAGGATCGGGCGATGGGCGAGCGCCTCCTCGTCATCGAAGACGCGTTCACGGCGAATGGGCCGGGCGTGCTCGTCATGCCGCGCTTCACGGCGGCGGCGCCGAAGAAGGGCACATTTCCGGTGCGGCTCGCTTTCCCCGGCGGCGCCACGCGCGATCTCACCGCGTCGATCGACGTCGCGCACATGCGCGGCGCGCTCGCGCCGTTCGCGATGTATCGCCTCTTCGGGATCACGCCCGAGGAGATCCCCCGCGGTACCGAGCTCTGGAGCGTCGACTGAAGACCTCGCGGCTCGTGTCCATCGTCGAGCGGGTCGGGATCGTCCTCGTCTACCCGATCGCGAACCGCGCCGAGCCACCGTCGCTCTGGAGCGAGCTTCATCCCGGCTCGCCGATGAGCTGGTCGTGGGATCAAGATGCCGACGACCGCGTCGTCGAGCTCTGGCAGATGCGAGAGAAGCTCGCGCGCTCGGGCGACGTCGCCTACGCGAAGTGGTTCCGCGGCCGCGCGACGTTCTTCTCCTTGCCGGTCTTCCACGCCTTGCTCGGCGCGATAGCCGCCATGGGGGACCCGCTACGCGGCCTGCCGCCCGAGGCACTCACCATCCTCGAGAGCCTCCGCGAGCGCTCGCCGCAGTCGACGAAAGAGATCCGCAGCGAGGCGGGCCTCCGCGGCAAGCAGTTCGAGTCGGCGTTCACGCAGGCGATGAAGGCGCTCTGGACGCGGCTCCTCGTCGTCGGCACCGGTGAGATCGACGACGGGGCCTTTCCGTCGCTCGCCGTCGCGGCCACCGAGCACATGTTCGAAGATCTCTGGCTCGCTCGCGGGAACGTACCGGCGACCGCGAAGGAGAAGCTCGAAGTGACGTGCAAGCGCCACCCGGTGTTCGACAAGGAAGTCGACAAGAGCCTTCGCGAGGTCCACTCCGCGACGTTGCCGACCTCCACGCGCGCACGCACGAGCGAGAAAGAGCACGCCGCCGTCCTGCACGGCGATCAGGACGACGCGCTGGATCCGGGCGTCTCGATGCGCGACGAAGCGGAGCCGCGGCACACGAGTGCGCGCAAGAAGAAGCCGCGCCGCGCGTAGCGCAGCAAGCGCACGTCACCGAGCGGCGGCGACGGCCGCCACGAGGCGCGCGACATCGAGCTTCTGCAGCACGGCCTTCGTGAGAGGGCGCTTGGCGTCCGGGAACGTGCGTGCCGCGAAGAAGTCGCGTGCGAGAGGCGACGCGAGCGCTTCCGCCACGCGCACGGCGTCTTCGCGGTCCGTGAATGGAAGGAAGTAGCAGGTGTCGTCGAACGCGACCGGCTTTCCGGCTTCGGGACCGACCAGCGTGAAGCGCGCTGCCTTGTAGAGCGCGGAGACGGCCACCTTCCAAGGCGCGAACGTGTACGGCCCCACGCCGAACATCGCGAAGGGCGGCTGCCCGCGGTAGATGGAGCTCCGTCGCGCGCCGAGCGCTTCTGCGTGCCGCGTGAGGTACGCGAAGAGCCGTGGTGCGCGTTCCGCGAGGCTTTCGGTCTCGGCGCCGAGGCCCTCTTGGGTCACGAGCACGGCGCGCGTAGCGCTTCGGCCATTCGCCACGTCCGAGCTCTTGAGGAGCGGAAGGACGAACGCGTCTTCGACGTCGACGATCTCGCCGAGGCCGTTGCGAAGCGCGCCGCCTGCTCGGGTGAGCTCCATCACCGCCGCGCAATCGTGCTTCAGCCCCGAACGCCACACCGGATGGCACTCGCCCTCGAGGTGCGCCGTCGCCTCGTACCGTGCAGCGTCCGCGACGAGCGCGCCCCCCATGACGGCGATCTCCCCTTCCGGCGCGCTCGCTTGGAGCGACGCGTAGAGCGGCCATCGCCGTGAGCGAAGGCGCGCACGCGCACTCGTGCGACACCGAAAGAGCACGGCGTCCACCGAGGCGTCGAAGTGCCGAGCGGCGTCGATGCGATCGAGGCCGAGCGGCTCCACCGCGAGCGCATGCGCCTCGATGTGCGCGATGAGCCGCCGTGCGACGGCCGTCTTGCAGAGGAGCGCGAGGATCGCGTCACGCCCCTCCAGCGCACCGAGCAGCGTCGCGATCATCCACTCGGAGACGTCGAAGTTGCTCTTGCCCGTGCGCGCGTCGAGCCCGGTCAGACCACGTCGATTGTCCTTCACGGGCACGTTCGACGAGCCGAGCGCCCCGAGCGCCGCGTTCGTCACCCACGGCGGATTGCCGAGAACGAGCAGCGGGCCCTCGAGCCGCGCGAGCTCTGCTCTCCAATCCAGCGCAAAGAAGTCGGCCACGTGAACGCGGGTGCGCGAACGCGGAAGCCGCGCGGCGGCGGCATCGACGTACCGGGCGTCGATGTCGAACCCCACGAGGCTCGCGCGCGGCCACTGCTGCGCGGCCGCGTCGAGGAATGCGCCTCGCCCGCAGGTAGGCTCCAGCACCGCGGCCGGCGCCGTGCTCGCGTATGCGGCGCGCGCGAGCGCATCGACGACCTCGCGCGCGAGAACGTCGGGCGTCTGCCAGTCGCCCCGCTCCACGCGCGTCGCCACGCCTGCGAGAATCCACCGACACGAGGGCCGACCGAAAGCGAAATTGTCACTTCCCTGAGTCGTGCTCGCTCTGTGAAACTGTCTCGCGATGGACCGCCGGAAGAGCGCGCTCGACCTTTCCCGCGCGCAGTGGCGGATGCTCTTCGTCGTGTGGCTGACGTACGGCGCGTTCTACGTGTGCCGCGTCAACATCGGACCGGCACGCACGGAAATCGAGAAGGGCTTCGCGATAGACCCTCTCGAGATGGGCTTCGTGCTCGGCGCGCTCAAGGTCGGCTACGCAATCGGGCAGCTCGTGAACGGCCAGCTCGCGGAGCGGTTCGGCCCGAAGCGCATCCTGCTCGTCGGCATGCTCGGCTCGGTCACCGCGTGTCTGCTCTTCGCGAACGCGGCCACCATCGCCACGCTGCTCGGACCGGCGCTGCCGTCGTTCGCACGCGGCGTCACCGCCGTCGTGCACGTCGTCTCTCCGCAGGCGTCGCTCGGGCCCGTCGCCGCCGTGCTCCTCGTGCTCTGGTTCGCGAACGGCTACTTCCAAGCGGGAGGCTGGCCGCCGACCGTGAAGATCATGGCGAGCTGGTTCACACCGACCCAGCGCGGCCGGATGATGGGCATCGTCGGCACGAGCTATCAGCTCGGCTCCGCCATCACGATCATTGCATCGGGGGCGCTCGTCACGACGTTGCACAACGACTGGCGCGCGGCGTTCGTCGTCCCGGCCTTCGTGCTCGCCCTCGCCGCGGTTCATGCCTCCGTCCGCATGCGGGAGCGCCCCGCCGAAGGCGAAGCGCCGGAAGCGAGCGCCGCCGCTCCCGCGCCGACGGCCGAGCGCGCCCCGCTCCGCGAGACGCTGTGGATCACGTTCACGAACGGACGGATCTGGGTGCTCGCCGCCGCGCTCTTCGGTCTCGACATCGTGCGCTACGGCTTCCTCGACTGGGCGCCCGGACATCTCAAGAAGCTCCATGGCTCGGGTGTGCTGCTCGCCGCGCTGAAGGTCGCGGTCTTCCCGCTCGCCGGCGCCGTCGGCGCGCTCGCTTCGGGTTGGCTCACCGATCGCTTCTTCCAGTCTCGGCGCGCGCCGATGATTGCGGTCTCGCTGTTCATGGTGGGCATCTTGACCGTCGCCTACGACGTCATCGCGCCGCTCGGCGCAGCGCCGACCGTCGCCTGTCTCGCCGCGATCGGCTTCTTCCTCTACGGCGCACAGATCCTCCTCGTCGGAACGGCCGCGCAGGACTTCGCGAAGAAGCGTGCGACGGCGGCGGCCGCCGGCTTCGTCGACTTCATGGGGTACATGGGCGCGTTCGGCGGCGACATCGCCACGGGCTGGTTCCTCAAGAATCGCGACTTCCACGCTGCGATTCGCTTCTGGGCAGCAGCGGCCATCGTCGCGGCGCTCCTCGCGGCTACGCTGTGGAACGCGAAGCCCCGTTCCGAAACGGAAGCGGCGTGAACGACATCCTAGGCGCTGCTCCTCGCGAGGTCCGACGATGCACCTGTACGACGCGTCCATTCCCCAGCTGACGAAGATGCTCGCGAACCTCGAACGCTGGCTCGACGCCGGCGCCGCGCACGCGCAGAAGAGGTCTTTCGACCCCGAGCTGCTCCTCGGCTTCCGTCTTGCACCCGATCAGTATCCGCTCGTGCGGCAGGTGCAGTCCGCATGCGACGCCGCGAAGTTCGCGGCCGCCCGTCTCGCCGACAAAGAAGCGCCGAAGCATCCCGACACCGAGAAGACGCTCGCCGAGTTGAAGGCGCGTGTCCGCACGGCGAGCGAGTACCTCGCGAGCTTCACGCGCACCGACCTCGACGGAGCGGACGAGCGCGTCGTTTCGCTCCCGATGTTCGAAGGCAAGAAGATCACCGCCGCGAACTACTTCTTCGAGCTCGCGCTCCCGAACTTCTACTTCCACGCGACGACCGCGTACGCGATCCTCCGGCACAACGGCGTCGAGCTCGGCAAGCGCGACTACCTCGGGCATCTCACGCTGCTCTGAGCCTCCACAGGCACACCGATTGAACGGTGCGTCTGCTGGAGGTCCGAGAACATGCCCTCGTACAGCTCAGTCGGGTATCGCGGCGACGGTCCCACGCACGATCACGAACACTGGCCCGAAGGTCACTACCGCGGTCGCGGCAATCGACAGGACGGCACCGGTCCCGCGGGCCCGTGGCTCCAAGGCGGTCCTGGCCGCTTCATGCGCTCACCGGGCGCACGCGAGCATCATCCGGGCGATCAGGTCGAGCGGTCGCCGCGCGGCTACGTGCGTGCGGACGAGCGCATCCGCGAGGACGTCTGCGAATACCTCGCGTTCCACAGCGACATCGACGCGCGTGACATCGAGGTCATCGTCGAAGACGGCGACGTCACGCTCCGCGGATCGGTGAACAGCCGTCGCGCTCGCTACTACGCAGAGGACCTCGCTGCCACGGTGCGCGGCGTCCGTGACGTGGTGAACCTGCTCAAGGTGCCGCGCTCGGACCAAGAGCGCCAACCTTCGACCGACCGCGCGCTCGCGTTCAGTGGCGGCGGCGCGCGAGATGCATCCCTCGCTCGGAATGAACCCGACCAAGACCCCGAACGCTCCCGCTGAGCTCCCGCTTCGCCCCGGCCGGGATCCGCACGAGATCGAGAACCCCGGCGACCCCGGGCCGCCGGTGCTCGTGCCGGAGACCACCGGCGACCCGCGTGAGAGCACGAAGCTCCCGCCGCAGACGAAGCCCGAAACGCCAGGCGTGTGACGACGTAGCTGCGGCGTGGCGCGTGGGCGCCGCGCGCGCGCTGGCGGCAAAGGCAACGCCTTGCGACGTGCCGGCGCACCCGAAAAATCACCGTCCGTGACGTGCTCGTGCGAGCGTGCACGTCACGGAGGTGACTGGGATGGCTCGTGCACGAGGATGGTTGCTCGCGGTCGCATTCGGGATGACCGCGGTCGCATGCAAGGACAAGCCGGCCGAGCCGGAGGCGGATGCCGCGTCGACGGCGACGACAGCGAGCGTCGCGCCGCAGAGCTCCTCGCCGGCGGCGTCCGCGTCGGCGTCGGCGGGTCTCGGCGACGGTGGAGCGCACGCGCGCATCGTGCCGCGCGGACATGGGCCCGGCGCGATGCTCTTCGTGGCTGCGCAGCGCCTACCGGACCTGAAAGACGAGCAGAAGGCGAAGATCGACACCGCGCAGAAGCGCGCGCACGACCCCTCCGACACGAGTGCGCGGGATGCGATGCGCACGGCGGGCAAGGAGGTCCACTCCGAGCTCATCGTCGGCGTGAAGGCCGGCAAGATCGATACGGCAAAGCTCGATGCGAAGTACGCCGCCGTCGAGAAGGCGCTACGCGCGCTCCACGAGAACGAAGCCGAGGCGCTGACGTCGCTCCACGCCGCGCTCGAGCCGGCGCAGCGCAAAGCCGTCGTCGCCGAGGTGCGCGCGAAGCAGAGCGCGCGTGAAGAACGCATGGCGAAGCGCGCGGATCGCGACCACGCCGATGCGGGCGCGGACGGCGGCGCCAAGGTCAATCACGGCAAGCGCCGGCTGGATCGGCTCACGCGCGATCTCGCGCTCGACGCCGAGCAGGAGAAGAAGGTCGCGGCCATTGCGCCGAAGGACGAGCCGAAGGGCGGCCCGGATCGCGCGGAGGCCAAGAAGCGGCTGGAGGCTCTCCTTACGGCGTTCGAGAAGGACTCCTTCGACGCGAAGAAGCTCGACGCGTTCGACGCGAAGAAGGCTCGCGCGCCGATGGAGGACGACACGAAGCTCCTCGCGCAGCTCGTGCCGATCCTGAAGCCCGAGCAGCGCGAGAAGCTCGCGTCGAAGATGGAGCACGGCGGCGGTCCGCACGGCGGACGAAGGCCGGGCGGCGGCGGGTTCGATCACTCGCTCGTCGAGGTGGACGACACGGTCGACGACGAGGAGTGACCGCCGCGAGTCAGGCCGACACGCCGAGACGCGCGCCGTCGTAGACGTCGAGCGCCACGATCGGCGCTACGGCCGCGGCAGCGAGCGCGACGTTGCCGCGCTTCGGATTGCGCGTGAAGAGCGCCGCTCCGAGCGTGGCGACGTCGACGACGTCACCGGCGATGCGCGCCCAAATCCACGGCCCCTTCTTGGTCTGGGTGAGCAGGCCGATGCCTGCCACGATCTCGCGCACGCCGTAGAAGCGGAGGAGCGCGCCGCGGTTCGGCATCCCGAGCGCGCGGGCGAGCTGCTTTCCTGCCACGATCTCGGTGACGCCGAGACCGATGCTGAACCAGCCGAGGAAGTTCGCGATCTTCTTTTCTTTCATGTGCCTTCGTTCGTCGAGGTGACGTCTCCTTCCACCCCGCATCGAGCAAAGTGCGCGCCTCGATCACTCGTGGAAGAGCTCCGGCGCGAGCTGCGCATCGTAGAGCTCGCGGTACCGGCCACCGCGCGCGAGCAGCTCCACGTGCCTGCCTTGTTCGACGAGCGCGCCGTGGTCGAGCACGAGGATGTTGTCGGCGCGGACGACTGTCGAGAGCCGATGGGCGACGACGAAGATCGTCCGCGTCCGGCCGAGCGCGGTCAGCGCGTCGCGGACCGCGCCCTCGCTCTCTCCATCGAGGCTCGACGTGGCCTCGTCGAGGAGCAGCACGGGCGCATCCGCGAGCACCGCACGCGCGATCGCAACGCGCTGCCGCTGTCCGCCCGAGAGCTTCACGCCGCGCTCGCCGACGACGGTGTCGAGCCCGTTGGGTAGGGCATCGACGAACTCCATGCAGTGCGCCGTGCGGCACGCCTGCTCGATCTCGCCGCGCGACGCACGCGGACGCGCGAACGCGACGTTCTCCGCGATCGTTCCGTCGAAGAGGAGCTCGTCCTGCAGGACGACGGCGAGGCTCCTCCGCCAGTCGCGCAGGCGGACCGTCGTGAGGTCTCGCCCATCCACGAGCACGCGGCCGCGCGTCGGTCTCCGGAACGCGAGGAGGATCGCGAGGAGCGTGCTCTTCCCTGCTCCGCTCGCGCCGACGATCGCCGTCGTCGTCCCTGAGGGCGCACGGAAGCTCACGTCGGTGAGCACAGGCGAGCCCGGGATGTACTCGAAGCTCACGCGTTCGAGCTCGACGTCACCGCGGATCGCGCCGAGCGGCGCCCGCGTCGCGTCGGCCACACCCTCGGGAGCCACCGCGTCGATCTCGTGGAGACGGTCGAGATCGGCGAGCGTCTCGCTGGCGCGGGTCGCGAGCGACGGGAGGTCTCCGAGCGGCGCGGCAAACATCAGCGCGAACGCCACGTAGCTGCCGAAGTCGCCCAGAGTCATTCGACCGTCCAGGATCGCGCGACCGCCGAGCACGAGCACGATCGCGACGACGCCGGCGTGGGTGACGACGGCGAAAGCATTCATCAACGAAGAACGCGTCGTCGTCTGCGCGAGGATGCGAAAGAGCCGATGCAGGCCGCGCGCGAACACGAGCTCTTCGCGGCGCTCGGCGCCGTACGCCTTCACGACGCGCACGCCGGCGAGCGTCTGGATCAGGCGTCCGGCGACCTCGGCCCGGAGCTCGTTCCTTCGGCGGAAGAGCGGGCGCATGCGCCGGTGCGCCGTGTCGAGCCCCAGCCCGGGCACCGCGGCGAACGCGAGCGCCGCGAGCGTGATGCGCCAGTCGAGCCAGAGGAGCACGACGAACGCGACGAGCGACGTCAGCACCATGCTCGTGAACCTCGCGAGCTCCCAGCCGACGAGGTTGTGCATCGTTGCCGTGTCGTCCATCACGCGCGAGGCGAGACCGCCGGTTTGCGCTTCGTCGAGCCGCGAAGCAGGCAGCCGGAGCACCCGCGCCATGATGCGCCGACGCCACGTGAGGACGATCCGCTCGGCGGAAAGGCCGAGCACGCGCGAGAGCGCGAAGACGGCGCAGCCCTGGACGAGGGCCGCACCGAGGACCGCCGCGGCAAGCCACGGCAGCAGCTCGGCACGCCGATGCGCGACCACCTCGTCGAGGAGGATCTTCGGCGCGACCGGCACCACGAAGCCGGCGGCGCGGTCGACGAGGAGGAGCGCGAGGCCGAGACCGAGCTTCCGCCGATGCTGCCAGACGATCTGCCGCGCAAGCCGTGTCGCCGCTCGTTCGCGCGCCTCCGCCATCCGACCGTGGATCTAGCAACCACGGGCACGGACCGCGAACGGCGGGCCGCGAGTCACGTCAGCGCGAGACGACGAGCTCCGCGTTGCACGGGATGTCGACCTCGCGCGCGTCGGCTTTGTTTCCTACCGCGACCTGATGAGGTCCACAGAAGACGACGAAGCTCCGACCGCCGGCGCCGAGCAGACGCTTGCCGTCGAGGTAGACGTTCGTTTGACGCGCAGCGCCCGCGATCGTGAGCCGACCGAAGCGCTTGGACGCCGGCTTCTCTTCCTTCGAGACAGGAGCGTCGGCCACGCGCGCCTTCGCCGCGTCGGACCCCGCGTTGGCGGTGCCGAGGTCCGGCGGCGGCGCGTCGGGCGTCACCGCCGCGGCGGCGGCGACCCGGCGCGAGGCGACCGCGTTCACGTCGGGCTTCGCGCCGCCTGCGGAGACGAACGAGACGGCAACCGTGAGCGCCGCGGCCGTGAGCGCGACGGCGCCGCCGAGGAGCGCGGAGCGTCGCTTCGCCGTACGCGGTGCATCGTCGACGTTCGCGTCTTCGGCCGGCGTGCCCGCGCCGGGCGAGGGCTCGACGACGTCACTCGCGACGACGAGGGAGCTCGGCTCGACCACCGGCTCGACGTGCGCGGCGGGGCTCGTCGGAAATGCGTCGAGGAGGAGGATCGAGCTCCGGCCGGAGGTGAGGACCTCACCGGCCGCGAGCTGGCTAGGGCGACCGTCCCGATCGAACGTGATCCAGGGTGTCGACGGCTGACGGAGGAAGGCGCGCACATCGCTGTCGATGCGTCGTCGATCCGGGGTGAGGGATGGCGACGGCACCCCCTCGGTGAGGCGCAGCCCGTACTTTCCGGCGAAATCGTCGTCGTGCAGGCTCACGAGGAGAGAGAAGTGCAAGCGTCGCGCCGGGTCGCGGAGAGCTTCGCGACGTTCTTACGGAAGCGCGGTCGGCGCTCCGCCCGTGCCGCTCGGCGAGGCGGCGGGCGGGGCGGGTGCCGCCGCGGGCGGCGCGGCCGGTGCCGGGAGCGGATCCGGCCCGGGCACCGGGAACACGGGAAGCGGCTCGTCGGCGGGGTCCGCTTTTTTCGGGGCAGGCGGCGTGGGCTGCGCGGGCGCTCCCGCAGCCGGCGGCGGCGGCGTGGGGTCGGCCGACACGCGCGCCTTGGAGGCCGGCGCGCGGCGCGCCTTCGCGGCGGCGGCGTGAGGTCTCGAGGTTGGCTTCGCCGTAGGCTCGGGGCGTGCTGCAGGCGTCGGAGCTTCGCTCTTCGGCTCCGTCGACGGCGGCGGAGCCACCGCGACGGGCGACGTCGGCGACGTCGTCGTCGGCGCGGCCGGCGCGCTGTCGAGCGGCTGCGTCGCCACGAAGGATGCACTCTGCACGTGAGTCGCCTGCGGCTCCCGCCGAATCAAGTACGCGCCGGCTGCAACGCTCGCCGCGAGCACGGCAGCCGCGACGACGAGGCCGGACCGCGGCTTGCTGCGCTCGATCTGGTCGGTGAGACGCGACGAGGGCGGCAGGTCGCCCGTTGCGTCGCCATCCACGCCGGCGAGGGCGCGGAGCTCGGCGCGAAGCTCGCGCGCCGAAGCATGACGCTCTTCGGGCCGCTTCCGCATCGCCTTCAGGCACACGGCCTCGAGCCGCGTGTCGACGCGCGGGTTCAGGAGGCGCGGCCGCGTGGGCTCGTCGGTCACGTGCATGAGCGCCGTCCCGAACGCGGTCGATGAATCGAACGGGACCTTCCCGGTCATCAGCTGGAAGAGCAAGACGCCCATCGAGTAGACGTCGCTCCGCGCGTCGAGGATGTCTCCCCGCGCTTGCTCGGGCGACATGTACTCGGGGGTGCCGACGACGATGCCGTTCGCCGTGACCGAAGGGCCCCTTCCCCGCCCCGCCGGATCGAGCAGCTTCGCGACGCCGAAGTCACACACTTTGACGACGTCGTGCGTCCTCCCCTCGTCGTCGGTGCCGGAGAGGATCATGATGTTCTCCGGCTTGATGTCGCGATGGATGACGCCGATCTCGTGCGCCGCCTGCAGCGCGGCGAGCGCCTGCGAAGCGATGTCGACGATGCGCGCGACGGAGAACGGGCCCTCCTCTTCGAGCACCTTCGCGAGCGTGCGGCCGTCGAGGAACTCCATCGCGATGTAGAGCAGGCCGTCCGGCTCCTCGCCGAAGTCGATGACGCGCATCGAGCTCGGGTGATCGACGCGCGATGCGGCCTGCGCCTCGCGGAGGAAGCGGGCTGCGAACATCGGCTCACCGGCGAGCCACCGGTGCAGGACCTTCACCGCGACGGTCGTACCGAGCGTCGTCTGGGTCGCGCGGTACACCGCGCCCATCGCTCCCTCACCGACCAGCGCTTCGATCGCGTATTTCCCCGCGATCGTGCGACCCAAGAGCGCCTCCTTCTCCATGGGTCCGGACCCTAGCGGAGGGCGACGAGGAGGGCCTATTTTACGGCGAACCGAGGCCGAGCATCCGCCGCACTTCCGCGATCGGTTTGCCCGCGTAGAGCTCTTTCGCGTGCTCCGCCGTCGCGAACGAGCGCGAGCTCATGCGGTCGATGTACAGCGTGCCATCGAGGTGATCGACCTCGTGCTGGAGGATGCGCGCGGGCCAGCCGCGGACGCGCCACGTCTGCGGTGTGCCGTGCTCGTCGGTCGCCTTCACCTCCACCTCGCGCGCGCGCTCGACGAGAGCGACGTACCCCTTCACGCTGAGGCACCCCTCGAAGAACATCGCGCGGTCTTCACCGACCGGCGTGAGCACGGGGTTCACGAGGACGCGCGGCTCGAACGCGACGCGCTCGCGCTCGGCGCGCTCGGAGGGTGTGAGCTTCGCCATGAGGTCGTCACGATCCTCGAGCACGATGACGCGGAGGCCGACGCCGATCTGCGGCGCCGCGAGGCCCACGCCGGGCGCCGCGCGCATCGTGGCGATCATCGTCTTCACGAGCTCGGTGAGCTCCGGCGTCCCGATCTTCTCGGGAGGCACTTCTCGGGCGCGCGCGCGCAGCACGGGCGCGCCGGTCTGCACGATGGGAGGCAGCGTCATGGCGGGGCTCGCGGGGGTCACGGGATGGGGAGGCTTCGCGGTCTCCGCAGCGCCGCCCGCGCACGCGGCGAGGAGCACGATGGCGGCGGGAGCGAAGCAGCGGAGACCGTTCATGCGGCGGGACTCTACTCGATCGGCGCGCCTCCGAGCCGCGCCCGGTCGTGCGGAGCGTCGAGGTCGAAGGTCGGGCCGAGCGGCACGATGCGGTGCGGGTTCACCGTCGTCTGGCTCCAGTAGTAGTGCACCTTGATTTGATCGAGGCGGCACGTCTTCTTCACCGCCGGCATCTGGTAGATGTCGCGCACGTAGCCGGACAGGTTCGCGTAGTCCGCGATGCGGCGGACGTTGCACTTGAAATGGGCGTAGTACACGACGTCGAAGCGGACGAGCGTCGTGAACATGGCGACGTCGGCCTCGGTGAAGGTGTCGCCGCACAGGTATCGCTGCCGTCCGAGGACGCCGTCCCAATGGTCCAAGGCGGCGAAGAGCTCGCGCACGGCTTCGTCGTACGCCTCCTGCGACGTGGCGAACCCCGCGCGATACACGCCGTTGTTCACCGGCCTGTAGATGGCATCGAGCGTCTCGTCGATCGCCGGAAGCAGGCTCGCGGGAGCCAGCGTCGTCTTCGACGTGGCGAGCGCGCTCATGTCGAGGTCGAACATGCGCATCAGCTCGCGCGACTCGTTGTTGACGATCGTGCCCTTCACCTTGTCCCAGAGGACCGGGACGGTGACCCGCCCGGTGTACTTCGGGTCGGCGCGCCGATACACGTCCTGGAGGAGCGGCGCGCCGTGGAGCGGATCCGGCTCCGCGGCCGAGAAGCTCCAGCCGTCTTCGCCCATGCGCGGGTCGACCGCGGTGACGCCTACTGCGCCCTCGAGGCCGCGCACGGCGCGCGTGATCAGAAGGCGGTGCGCCCACGGACAGGCGTACGAGACGTAGAGGTGATAGCGCCCCGTTTCGACAGGGAAGCCGTTCTCGCCGCCGAGCCGCGCTCGGAACTTCGTCGCCGGACGCTGGAATGCGCCGCGCGCGTCGGGGTCGTACCAACCGGTGCGCCAGACGCCATCGATCATCTCGCCCATGCGCGGATGCTGGCAGCCTTCTGCGACGGAGGCCATACGGCGCCGGATCGCGTCCGATCCACCGGCGAGCCCTCTCCCATTCGAAAAACGCCGACGAAACGCGCCGAGGCGCGAATGTAGGCATTGGTATGCCGCTCGCACGCCGGCAGGGATGCGCTTCCTCACGCTCGCGTCCGTCGTCACTGCTGCGTCGCTCGCCGTCCTTGCCTCCGGCTGCAGCGGGCAAGCGTCCGAGCACGCGGCGCAGGGCGCCGACGAGATCGTCGACGTGCCTCACTCGACGGTCAAGAACCAGTCGCTGTCGAACTGCTGGCTGTACGCGACGATGGCGTGGGCCGAGTCGCTCCACCTCGCGAGCGGAGCGCGCGAGCTCGACATCTCGGAGTCGTACCTCACGTACTGGCACTGGTTCGACCAGCTCGTGTGGGACGGCGCCCCGGGCAAGACCTCGATTCAGGAAGAGGGCTACTTCCACCAGGGCATGGACCTCATCTACCGGTTCGGCATCATGGCCGAAGCCGACTTCATTCCGGAGGAGGCGACGGCGACGCGCTCTTCACGGCAGTCGAGCGCGAAGGCGAAGCTCGATCGCGCGATGCGAGACGGCGCGCTCGCGACGCGCGAGGCTCGCATGGACAAGGCGCTCGTCCGGCGCGAGCTGAATCTCGCGTGGGGGCTCTCGGACGACGTCGTCAACGAGATGAACGCCGTCTTCGGCGAGGGCTACGACCGCTCGCTCGACCAGAGCTCGACGGTCGTTCCGGCCGGCTCGCCGATCCGCAGCGCGAGGGACATCCCCATCCTCGCGGCGAAGGCCGACGGTACGACGCGGGAGGCGACGCTTGCCGATGCCATCGGCGATCGCGCCTGGGACCAGGGCTTCGGCCGGCGCAAGGGGGCGCTCGCGTGGAACGACCTCGACTACCCGCGCGATCCCGCGGAGCAGCGCGCGTTCGAGATCCGCATCCAGCGCGCGCTCCATGCGCGGCAGCCCGTCGTCATTTCGTGGTTCATCGACTTCAACGCGATGAGCGGCAGCGCCTTCAAGGCGCCCCCCGCGCGGCCCGGACGCCAGGGCGGTCACGTCACGGTGCTCGAGGACTACCAGATCGACGGGGTGCCCGGGTTCGGCACGCTCGCCGCGGGCGTGAACGAGACGCGTCCCGAGGCGCTCGCCGCCGCGCTCGACCCCGCCGCGAACGTGCAGTTCTGGCGGACGAAGAATTCGTGGGGCCTCATGAGCGGGCCGTCTGCGGAGTTTGCAGGATACATCGACCTCTACACGGCGTACCTGCGTGGGCCCGTGAAGAAGTGCGATCGGCCGGAGGGCGGCGGCGCCGAGACGTGCGTAGACCACCAGCCGTTCTGGCGCGCGGCTCTCCCCGCCGGCTTCTGATCAGCGCCTCGCCGCGGCCATCCGGACGACCGCCTCTTCGAGGAGCGCGCGCGTGGTCGCGAGGTTGAGCCTCGCGTACCCCTCACCGCCCGTGCCGAACGGCGGGCCGGGAGAGAGCGCCACGCGTCCGCGATCGAGAAACGCTTTGGCCGGATCGGCGCCGAGGCCGAGGTCGCGGCAGTCGAGCCACGCGAGGTAGCTCGCGCGCGGCGGAACGTAGCGGACCTCCGGGAGGTGCTCACGCAGCAGCTCGCCGAGGAGCGCGCGGTTCCGGTCAACGATCGCGAGCACCGAACGCCGCCACGAATCGCCTTCCGCGAATGCCGTGCGCGCCGCGAGGATGCCGAGGTGCCCGGCGTGATACGGCGTCTCCGGTGGGAGCTTCGCGAGGATCTCGCGCGGGCCGTCGGAGAACGCGATCATCATCGCCGCCTTCAGCCCTGCGAGGTTCCACGTCTTCGATGCCGACGTGAGGAGGATCGAGCGACGCGCAGCCTCCGGCGACACGCTGGGGAACGGAACGTGCGTCGCTCCCGGCAGCGTGAGCGGCGCATGGATCTCGTCGGCGAGGACGAGCACCCCGTGACGGTCGGCGAGCTCGGCGATCGCGCGCAGCGCCTCGCGCGAGTAGACGATCCCGGTCGGGTTCTGCGGCGAGCACAAGAGGTGCACACGCGCGCCCGCCGCGTATGCGCGCTCGATCGCCGCGAGGTCCGGCGCGTACGTCGCGCCGTCGTGCGCGAGCGGCGCCTCGACGACGACGCGGCCGAGGCCGCGGATCGTCATCGCGAACGGCATGTACACCGGCGGCTCGATGAGCACGGCATCACCCGGCGCGGTCGCCACGCGCAAGATGGCTTCGATGCCGGTGACGACGTCGCACACGACATGAACGTCGGCGGAGCGAACGTCGAGCTTCCACTCGCGCGCGGCAAACGGCGCGAAGGCGTCGCCGAGGCCGCGGGGGTCGGCGTACCCGCAGTCGTGGTCGTCGATGGCGGCGTGGAGCGCCGCGCGAATCGGCTCGGCGAGCGGATAATCCATCTCGGCGACCCAGGCCGGGAGGATGTCCGGACCGTAGTAGCGCCACTTCGCGCTCTGACGCCGTCGCAGCTCCGCCTCGGTCACCTCGTCGAACGGGTGGTGCATGGAGGCGGAGCCTAGCGCGGCCGCGCGCGCGATGGTGTCAGCTCACGCGGCTCACGTGCCCACGAGCGTGGGCGCGAGCGGCGGCGCATGACCGCGAATGGGCGTGACACCCGCCGGAATGCCGCGCGCCTCGGCGCGGAGCGCCTCGAACTCCACCGCATCGTGCGCGGAGAAGACCCGCACCTGGTCGCCGTGCATCTTCACGAGCTCGCGCAGGCGCCGCTGGTTCTTCTTTCGGAGGCCTCGGTTGGAGTCCATGAGCCACTGGTAGAAGCGCGCCATGGGGGTGCAGTGGTAGCGCGCCGGGTCCATCTCGCCTCGGTAGAAGTACGCGTCGCCGCAGTGGAGCAGCCACGACCCGTTGTCTCTCTGGATCGCGATACCGGAGTGACCCATCGTGTGGCCGACGAGCGGCACCATCAGGATCTCCGGCGGCAACCCGACGAGATCGCGCGCCGCCTCGAAGCCGAACCAGCGCTCCCCGTCGGCGGCATACGTCGTCCAGAGCGCCGTCGTGCCCCACTGCTGCGGGCGGAACCGCTGCTTCTCGAGCAGCGTCCGGCGACGCGTCGCCTGCACGCGCTCCGCCTCGAGCATGTGCACGCGCGCGTGCGGGAAGTCGTCGAGACCGCCCGCGTGATCGAAGTCGAGATGCGTGAGCACGATGTCGGAGACGTCGCTCGCGCGGAAGCCGAGCCGCTCGAGCTGCCGGAGCGCGGTGTCTTCCTCCCGAAGCTGCGGTCGGTTCAGCGCGAGAAACAACGGGCTGAGCCGCGGACGCGGGCGCCGCACGTCTTCGAGACCGAAGCCGGTGTCGACCAAGACGAGACGGTCTCCGAGCTCGACCGCGATGCAGTGGCACGAGAGCACCGCGGGCCCTTTCGCGCCGCGGCGGCCGTCCATGAGGCGCCTTCCCGGCGGGCACTCGGAGATGCAGTTGAGGTGGTGAAGCCGTGCCATTCGCGAGACCTCCTGGTGCGAGCGGCGTTGCAAGCGGCGGGCTCGCAGGCACGTCGCGTCCCGTGCTCGCGCTCGGCCGCGCTAGAGTCGCCAGCCATGATCGCGTTCCTCGGCATGGGCCTCCTCGGATCGAACTTCGTGCGCGCGCTCCGTCGCCGGGGCGAGGAGGTCCAGGTCTGGAATCGCACCGCCTCGAAGGCGCGCGCGCTCGAGCCGATCGGCGTTCGCGTGCACGAAGACGCCGCCGCCGCCGTCCGTGGCGCGAGCCGCGTGCACCTCACCCTCGGCGACGACGCGTCGGTCGACGACGTGCTCGCGCGGGTCGTGCCGGCGCTCGAACCCGACGCCGTCGTCGTCGACCACACCACGACGACGGCATCCGGCACACGCGAGCGCGCCGCACGCCTCCACGAGCGAGGCATCACGTTCGTGCATGCGCCGGTGTTCATGGGCCCGCAGCAGGCGCTCGAGAGCTCGGGGCTCATGCTCGTGTCGGGCGACCCCGCGCACGTCGCGGCGGCGCGCCCGCACCTCGCGCCGATGACGGGCAAGCTGATCGAGCTCGGTCCCGAGGTGGAGACCGCAGCTTCCTTCAAGCTCCTCGGAAACCTGTTTCTCATGTTCCTGACGACGGGCCTCGCCGACATGCTTTCGCTCGGCAAGGCGCTCGGAATCGCGCCGGCCGACGCGGTAACTCTCTTCGAGCACTTCAACCCTGGTGCGACGATCGGCGCACGCGCGAAGCGGATGCTCGAAGCGAAGTTCACCGAGCCGTCGTGGGAGCTCGGGATGGCGCGAAAGGACGCGCGGTTGATGCTCGAGGAAGCGGCGCGCGCGGGGGTGCCTCTCGCGGTGTTGCCGGCAATCGCCGCGCGCATGGACCAGGTCATCGCGGAAGGCCACGCGAGCGACGACTGGACGGTGCTCGGGAAGGACGCGCTCCGCTGAGCGTGGCACCATGGACGTTCCCGTCATCGAGACCGCGGCGCAGAAGCGGAAGCGGCGCGCGAAGAAGCTCGCGCTGAATCTGTTCTTCGCGGTCGCCGCGTACGCCCTCTTGGTCGTCGCCGCGCGGCTCCTCCACCGGCGCGTGCTCTACCAGCCACCGACCGCGCAGGAAGGCGATCCGAGCTCGCTGCCCCCGCCCGAGGGGGTGACCCTTCTCACGGCACGGACCGCCGACGGCATCGAGGCGCATGCCCTCGAGATCGCTCCTCCCGAGCCCGGCGCGCGCGCGCCGATGCCACCTCCGGTTCGCGGCCGCAACGCGCCGCCACCTCACGCGGCGCCCGCGGCTCCCGCGCACGATGCGCGTTTCGTCGTCCTCTTTCACGGCAATGCGGAGACGGCCGACGACAACGTCGCCTTCGCGCGCGAGCTCCGGCGGCGGGGATTCGGCGTGGTGCTCGCCGAGTACCGCGGGTACGGCCGCTCGCGAGGAGCGTCGCCGACCGAAGAAGGTCTCTATCTCGACGCCCTCGCGATCCTCGATCTGCTCGCCGCGCGAGGCGTCGACCGAGAGCGCATCGTGCTGTGGGGACAGTCGCTCGGCAGCGGCGTCGCCGTGGAGATGGCGAAACGTGGACGCGGCGGGCGCCTCGTCCTCGTCGCGCCCTTCGCGTCCGCCGTGGAGCTCGCGCAGCGCGTCGTGCCCGTGCTTCCGGCGTCGCTCGTGATGGTGGACCGCTTCGACTCCGTCGCGAAAGCGAAGGACGTGACGACGCCCGCGTTCGTCGTGCACGGCGACATCGACGACGTCATCCCGCTCGCGCACGGGCAGCGTCTCGCGAACGCGCTCCCTCACGCGACGTTCCTCGCGGTGCCGGAAGGCCGCCACGACAACCTCTACAGAAATGCGAGCGTGGTGCAGGCGCTCGTCGCGCACGCGGCGGGTGCGGGGAGCTAGCCGCACGGCCCGGAGATCCACCCGCGATCGCCGCGCCCCCTGATCACCCACACGCGCGCCTCACCCCTGTGGCGCGCCACGCAACGCGAAAAGGTCGTGCGCCTCGGGCGTGCGCGGTGCGGCCGCTCGACGGCACGGCGAGTGCTCTCCGAGCGGCGATGGCTGCTCCGCTCCCGCGCCGCCCGCCGCAGCAGCACGCGACGCCCATCGCCCTTGGCTACGAGATCGGTCCCATGATCGGGCGCGGCGGGACGTCGTCGGTCTTCGACGCGAAGCGAGGCGACGCGAGCACGCGGTTCGCGCTGAAGGTCCTTACCGACGCGCGTCTCCACGGAACGCGCGCGTTCGCCTCGATCTACGACCACGCGCGCCGCGTGGCGGCGCTTCGGAGCCCCCACGTCGTGCGCACGTTCGATGCGGGTCGGCTCGCGACCGGCGAGCCGTACATCGTGATGGAGCAGCTCCCCGGTCGCGACCTCGCCGCGCACGTACGCGAGCACGGCGCGATGCCGGTGCCCGACGTGCTCCGTATCGGCCTGCAGGTCGCGTCCGCGCTCGCCGAGGCGCACGCGGCCGGCATTCTCCACGAAGACCTCAAACCCGCGAACCTGGTGCTCGTCCCGTGCCCGAGCGGCGCCCCGTTCGTGAAGCTCATCGACTTCGGGCTGACGATTCGCGGCGACGACCCGCGCGACCGCCTCGTCACCGGGTCGCCCGGTTATGCCTCGCCCGAGCAGCTCGAGGGCGCGCTCGACCTCGACGGGCGCGCCGACGTCTGGGCCCTCGGCGTCGTCCTCTACGAGCTCGTCACGGGTCTCCGCGCGTTCGAGGCGCGTTCGCTCGCCGAGGCGCGGGCCGTCGTCCAGCAGCCGCTCCCGGCGATGTCGAGCCCCTACGGCCCGGTCCGGCCAGGCGTGGCAGCGCTCGTCGCCCGATGCCTCGAAGTCGACCGCAGTCGTCGCTTCGCTTGGATTCGCGACGTCGCCGCCGCACTCGAGACCTGCATCGACGACGAGGTGCAAGCCGCCCGAGCACGCGCGCACACGATGACGCTGACGAGCGCGCTCCCGCGCTTCGGCGACCTGCCGACCGCGGCTTCGACGACGAGCGCCCGAATCATGTCGGATTCCGAGGCTCGAGGCCGCTGAGGGCGGCGTGACTCAGGGCAAAAAGTTGTACCTGCCTGCTCGAGCCTTGTACCCGGGGTCGAGTGCCAGGGAGGTACCCCATGATTCGTTCCTTGATTGTCGTCGCCGGCTGCGCGCTGGCGATGGGATGTGCGAAGAAGCCCGTGGCGCCCGTGATGACGGTGCCCACCACCGGCGCGGTCGTCCGCAACGTCAACGTGAGCGACGAGCTCGCGCGACTCTGCAACGTCACGTTCGGCAATGCGGAGCGCGCGCCGAAGTTCGACTATGACGACGCCGAGCTCCTGCCGCAGGACCGCGACGTGCTCGAGCAGATCGCGAAGTGCGTCACCACGGGCCCGCTGAAGGGCCGCAAGCTCGCGCTCATCGGCCGCGCCGATCCCCGCGGCGAGGTCGAATACAACATGGCGCTCGGCGAGCACCGCGCCGACAGCGTTCGTGATTACCTCGCGCGCCTCGGCGTCGCGTCGAATCACATGGCGCAGACGTCGCGTGGCGAGCTCGACGCGCAGGGCACGAACGAAGAGAGCTGGAAGCAGGATCGCCGCGTCGACGTGACGCTCGACTGACGCCGTTTCGGTAGCCGCCTCTCTCGGCGAGGGCATCGCACGTAGGTGCGTGCCCTCGCGCGCATCAGGGGTCGGCAAGAGCGATGCTACGATGGCCGGCGTGGGATCCTCCGTCCGCGCTGCGTCCGTGTTCGTCTTTGGGCTCGGTCCGCTCGTCTTCGCGGCCGCGGCAGCGTGCTCGAGCGGCGGAGCGCCCGCGTCGGGCAGCACCGTCGATGCCGGCGGAGCCGCAGAAGACGGAGCGGCCGCTTCACCGGACGATGCGGGCGCCGCGCCCGATGCCGCGGGCGATGGATCGCCCGAGCCGCCGCCGGATCCGTGCTCTGCGAAGCCGGTCGTCTGCCCGACCGCGACGACGACCGAAGGCGCGGGCCTGAAAGCCATCGATCGGTGCGCATTCCCGATCGCCGAAGCGGCTTCGTTCAAGACCTCCGCGGCGCTCGTCACCGCGCTGGCCGCGAAGGCGCCGATCGCCACCATGGGCGACGTGCTCGCAGATCTGAATCGCTCCGGAACGCCTGCACCGGCGCCGGGCAATCCCGCGGGCGTCGACGTCGCGTTCCGCTGGGAGACCGAGGACGTGGACGTCGCCACGTGGATCCCGCAGGGAATCAGCGGGTCGGCCGACGCGAGCGTGAGCGGCCTCGTGAACGGCCGGCGCGTGGTGCTCGTGAGCTGGTACTACACGCCGCCCGCCGGCTCGACGTACGAGAAGGGTGTCCGCATCGCCATCGTCGACGTGACGAACGAAGCCGCGCCCAAGTACCGCTTCGCGCTGCTCGTCGAACCGAAGGGCACTCCGGCTGCTCCGGACTTCGCGCCGGTCGTGCTGCACGCGGGCGGCATCGCCTGGATCGGCGATCTTCTCTATGTCGCGCAGACGACGCGCGGGTTCCGCGTGTTCGACATGGCGAAGATGCTCCGCGTCGCCACGGACGTCGACGAGATCGGATGTGCGAGCGGCACGTGCCGCGGAGGGCTCTACAAGTATGCAATCCCGCAGATCGGCGCGTACACGGTCCAGGCCGACTGCGATCAGCTCTTCAGCTTCGTGTCGCTCGATCGATCGACGAGCCCGCCATCGCTGCTCTCCGGCGAGTACTGCAGCGACACGGCGTGCTCCGGCCCGCTCGCCGGGCGCGTGTTCCGCTGGCCGCTCGACGTGACGACGGGCAAGCTCGCCTCCGACAAGTCGTGGCCGTCCGAGGCTCTCCTCTTCGGCCATCGCCAGGTGCAGGGCGCGGCCTCGCGGAATGGCACGTACTATCTCTCGTCGAGCGCGCCCGCGGGCGGCGGAGGCGCGCTTTACCGCGTGCGAGGGAGCAAGAGCGCGACCTCGCGCTGGATCGATACGCCCGAGGACCTCATGGTCGACGAGAAGAACGGCCTCCTGTGGTCGCTCTCCGAGGTCGAGGGCGAGCGCGTCGTCATGGGCGCTCGGCTCACGAGCTACCCCGCGCCGTGATCGGCTGGCGTGTCGCTGGGTCGTCGGCCCCTCACCCACCCGCGACGAGACGACCGCTTCGATAGTCGTCCCACGCCTGCCGTAGCTCTTCGTCCGTGCTCATCACGAACGGACCGCCGCGCGCAACGGGCTCCCCGAGTGGCCGGCCGGCGATGACGAGCATGCGTGCGCCGCCGTCTGCGTCACACGTCGCCGTGATGCGCGTGCCGGTGGGTGTGAGGACGGCGAGCTGGCCGCGCCGTGCTTCGGTGCGCGAGCTGCCGAGCCGCGCCGCTCCGTCGGTCACGTAGACGAACGCATTGTGCGACGACGGGATCGGCGCGCTCCATCGCGACCCCCGCTCGAGCGCGACGTCGAGGAAAAGAGGCTCGACGTCGATGCCGTCGACCGGGCCGCGCAGCCCGTCCTGCATGCCGGCGACGACGCGCACGCGCGCACCTTCGTGCGCGAGCTCGGGGATGCGCGCTGCGGCGATGTCTTGGTAGCGCGGCCGCATCATCTTGTGCGCGCGAGGGAGGTTCACCCAGAGCTGGAAGCCCCACATGAGGCCGCGCTCCTGCTTCGGCATCTCGGAGTGCACGATGCCGCGGCCCGCGGTCATCCACTGCGCGGAGCCGGGACCGAGGCGGCCGCGATTGCCGACGCTGTCGGCGTGCTCCATGGCGCCTTGGATCATGTACGTGACGGTCTCGAACCCGCGATGCGGATGCTCGGGGAACCCGGCGAGGTAGTCGTTCGGGTCGTCCGACTGGAACTCGTCGAGGAGCAGAAATGGGTCGAGCATGCCGAGCGCACGCCCGCCGAGCGCTCGCTTCAGGCTGACGCCAGCGCCGTCCTTCGTCGGTTGTGCGGAGAGGACCTGACGCACCTCGCGCAGCGAACCGTCACCACCCGGCGCTTCGCGCTCGTCACGCCGCGCGGGTCGCTCTTCCGGACGTTGCGCGTCCATCTTGCACCCGAGCAGGGAGAGGCCCGCCGAGGCGGTCGTTGCGAGGGCTCGTCGCCGCGAGATGATCATGACCCGAGGAGGCTAGCAGCCCTTCTCCGGCGGGACTGTCGCCTGAGCGCGGACGGACCGTTGCCCGGTGCGCAACGGCGGCGCTCGCTCGCCCGACGTCAGCCGAGGTCGACCACCAGCGCGCGTGCCTTCTTGCAGCGCTTGGCCGAGAGCTCGACGCCGAGCGCGTCGAGGCCGAGCGCATTCGCGACCGCGAGGACCGTACCGAGCCCGCAGAACGGATCGACGACGACGCGCGTGTCCGTTTCGTCGAGGAGGAAGCGGCACGCGACGCGGCATGCCTCGACGCCCATTGCGCGTGACCAAGGCATCGCGCCGGCGTCCGCGAGCACGTCCGGCCCCGGCCGGAGCGGCAGAGGACGCTCGCGTCGGGCGACCGCGATCATGTGCGAGTAGCTGGGTCGACCCAGCGCGATGGTGCCGGGCGGCTTCCGGCACACGATTTTGTGAAACACGACGGACGCGCCTTCGTCGTCGGCGGCGCGCATGACGAGGTGGCCTTTGTCGACGATGGCGCCGCCGCGTCGAATGTCGCTCTGGAAGAAGATCGCGACGCCGTCCTCCGGCGTCCAGCGGATGACGGAGCGTGCGGCGTGCACGAACCACGACCGCCACGCAGCGAGATCGTGCGGCGGCACCTCGGACACGTCGGGCAGCGACGTGACGACGCTCGCATGCGGCGGTGCGACGTTCGCGTCGAGCCACGCGAGCGCCTCGGCATGCACGATCGTGCGCGAGGGCTGTGGCGTCACGGCGCGCGATCCTACGGCAGGCGTGGCGCGCGAGCGCGGCCGATCGCGAGCTTCCGCGGACATCCGCGTGGCGCCCCGCTTGCAGGCGAGCGCGGCCATGAAGACGACGAAGACCCGCCTCGCCTGCATTGCCGCTCTGGTGCTGCTCTGTGCCGCGTGCCGTCGCGACAAGCCGGCCGAGGGACCGCTCGAGAGCGCCGGCAAGTCCGTCGACAACGCGGCGAGCGATACGAAGGAAGCCGTCAAGGACGGCGCCGAGAACACGAAAGACGCCGCGAAGAAGACGAAGAACGACGTGAAGCGGAAGACCGACTAACGCGCTTGACCTGGATGCGCCGCGCCTGCTGAATCACGAGTCATGAGCGAAGCGAAGACGCACACCGGTGGTTGCCACTGCGGCAAGGTCCGCTACGAAGTGACGACCGACCTCGGAATGCTGATCACCTGCAACTGCTCGATTTGCTCGAAGCGGGCGCACATCCTCACGTTCGTCACGCCCGATCAGTTCAAGCTGGTCTCTGGCGAGGGCGCCACGACGGACTACACGTTCAACAAGCACGTGATCCATCACCTCTTCTGCTCGACCTGCGGCGTCGGCAGCTTCGGACGCGGCACCGGACCCGACGGCAAGGAGATGGTCGCGGTCAACGTGCGGTGTCTCGAAGACGTCGACGTGAAGTCGCTGAAGCCGCACGAGTACGACGGCAAGCATCTCTGAGCGCGTCGAGCGGCGAGTCACGAACCCGATGCGGTCCCGAGCGATACCGAGCCACTCGGGGACCGTCATGCGCGTGCTCGCGTTCGTCGTGGGCGTGGTCGCCGTGCTCTGCGTCGTCGCGCTCCCACGCGACGCGCACGCGACGCCGGAGGAGGAAGCGGCCGTCGCTCGCGCGCGGGAGCTCGGGCTGTCGCGCACGCTCGAATGGCGGAGACTCCTCCTCTACAGGCGCATCGGCAAGGGCAGGATCTCGAGCCAAGTCGACGGTCGATCGTTCTTCGCGGCAGAGAACGGGCGAAAGGATCCCGACGCGGAGCTCGAGGCGACGATCCGTTCGTTCTACGCGCCCGCGGATCCGAGCAAGCTCGACGAGCATGGCCTCTGCCGCTTCCCGGCGCGCCGGATGTTCCTCGAGGAGCACGTCGCGCTGACGGGCCTGCCCTCCCCACCTTGCCCTGCGCTCGCGGCCTACGAAGCAGACCTCGGTGCCGAGTCGATCGCGCTCGTCTACGCCGCGAACTACCTGCAGAACCCCGCATCGGCGTTCGGGCACACGCTCCTCCGCATCAAGAAGAAGCGCGGAGTCACGAGCGAGGACGCGACCGACATCGGCATCGACTACACCGCCGAAACGGACACGAAGAACCCGCTGCTCTACGCCTTCAAGGGCGTGTTCGGGTACTTCCCGGGGCTCTTCCGCTTCAAGCCTTGGGACGAGATGCTCCGCGAGTACGCGGGATCGGAAGCGCGCGATCTCTGGGAATACGAGCTCGCGCTTTCTCCGCGCGAAGTGCGAATGCTCGTCCTGCACCTGCGCGAGCTGTCGAAGTCACGCATCGATTACCTCTACCTCACGGAGAACTGCTCCTATCAAGTGATCGCTGCCATCGACGCCGCGGCCACGAGGTTGCACCTCGTCTCCAAGCTCAAGGTGGACGTGCTGCCGATGGATACCGTCGACGCGGTGGTGTCGACGCCCGGGCTCGTGAGGAACGTCGTCTACCGGCCGTCGGTGCGCAGCATCTTCCACGCCGCGGAGCCATGGCTCACGTCCCGCGAAAAGGACCTCGTCGACGACCTCGCGAAGAACCCCGATGCGCCGCTGCCCGACGACCTTGCGGTGGAGCGGCGCGCCCGCGTCCTCGACGTCGCGGTGCTCCTCGTCGACGCCAGGCACGCCGCGCCGATGATGAACGGCTCCGGTCCCGGCGCCCTCGAGGCACGTCGTCGCCTCGTCGCGCGCCGCGCGGCTCTCCCCGGCTCGCCACCGGCGGTGCCTCTCATCGAGGCTCCGAACGACAAGCGACCGGACGTGAGCCACGGGTCGATGCGCTTCACGCTCGGGAGCGGCCTCACCTCGCAGTACGAGAACCCGTTCGCGATGGTGGGCTTCCGTCTCGCTCTCCACGACCTCGCCGATCCTCCCGACGGCCAGCCGGAGCTCGCCCAGCTGCAGTTCTTCGATACGCGCCTGCACTTCGACTACGCGCGACGCGAAGCAACGCTCGAGCGCCTGACGTTCGCGGAGGTGATGCAGCTGCAGCGACTGTCCCGCTTCGAGAAGAAGCTCTCGTGGCGCGCACGAGCATTCGGCTATCGCCTCCACGACCGCGGGTGCCCGGACTGCTTCCATCACGGCCCGGAGATCGGGGTCGGCCTGACCGTCGGCACGCGCGACGAGCGCTTCATCGTCTTCGCGATGGCCGATGCGGCGATGGGCTTCGCCGCGAACATGAACGGCATCGACGGCAGCAACTTCCGCGTCGCGGTCGGTCCCTATGGCGGCATGCGTGCGCGGCTCCCCGGATCGCTCGTCGCGCTCGTCACCGGCAACGTGGCGTACTTGCCGGGCTCGGATCTGCGCACCACGTTCGAGGTCCGCGGAGCGCTTCGCGCGCGGCTTGCCAAGGACGTCGCGATGGGCGCGGAGGCCACCGTGCAGCCGCTCTCCACCGAGGCTCTCCTCGCCTCCTACTTCTTCTTCTGATCCTGGCCCGCGTCGCCGAGGCGGCGCTCCAGGTCTTCGATCTCGCGGAGCAGCGCCGCGCGATCTCCCGCGTGCTCGCGCGCTCGCAGCACCGCGGCGCGGGCGGCGACGATGCGGCGGAGCTGACGCAAGACCCGCGCGAGGGCCAGCCATGTCTCTGCATGGCTGGAGTCGTGGTGCAGCGACTTCTCGTACGCGTATACCGCCTCGACATGGCGCATCGCGAGGGCGAGCGCGCGAGCGCGTAGACGATGCGCTTCCGCGTCCCGCGGAGCGAGCGTCGCGAGCCGGTCCGCCGCCGCGAGCGCGCGCTCGCCCCCTTCTTCTCCGAACCATCGCGCGAGGACGCGCTGCGCATCGACGTGATTCGGCGCGACTCGCAGCGCCCGCTCCGCACTGGCGAGCGCGCCCGCGCGGTTCCCTGCGAGATCGAGCGCGCGCGCGCGGAGGAGCCACGCCTCGGCGTCGTCCGGCCGGTCGGTCACGATGCGTTCGAGCTTCCGAAGCGCCGGCGCCGCCTGCCCGACGAGCAGCAGCGCCTCCGCTTCGTCGAGCGCACCGACCTCGCTCGAAGCCGGCGACGACCCAGGAGCGTCAGACGGAGCCCGCACCGGCGGCTTCGAGCCGTGACGAACGAGCTGCTCGAGCATCGCGCGCGCGCTGGACACGCGTGCATCACGCGCGGGGACGATCGCGAGGAACCGGTCGACGGCCGTGCGCGCGCCATCCTCGTCGCGCAACGTCGCGCGCACCTTCGCGAGCGCGAGCCATGCGTCGGCGAGCGACTCGTCCCCGGTGACGGCACGCTCGAAGCTCGTCCGCGCACCGTCCATCGCGCCGATCGCGACGAGCAGCTCGCCACGCCTCGCCCAAACGGCCGGCACGTCGGCGAGTGCGAGCGCGCGATCGTAGGAGGCGACGGCCTCCGGGAGACGGCGCGCGTCTTCGAGCATCTGGGCGCGCTGGATCCACACCTGCGGAACGTCGGGCTCGCTCGCGACGGCTTCGTCGTAGCAGGCGAGCGCCTCGGCGCGGAGACCTGCTTTGAGGAGCAGCTCCGCTTTCTGCACGAGAGCGCGCGGGTACCCGGGTTGCGAAGAGAGCGCGCGGTCGAGGCAGCCGAGCGCTTCGCCCGTTCGGCCACGCTTCGTCAAAGCCGCGGAGCGGCCGGTCCACGCGCGCGCCGAGCGCGCATCGATGCGGAGCGCGCGATCGAAGAACGCGAGCGCCGTCTCGGCGTCGCCGACCGCGAGGCGCTGCTCGCCCTCCGCAGACACGGCGTCCGCCTGCTCTCCGCGCGGCAACGTCGCGACGAGCTTGGCGACGAGTGCGTCGACGTCCTCCACCATGGCCTCCCTCGGGGATGCGCGGCAAGCCGCTCGGGTCTTCGAGCGTACACGGCGCGGGCCGGGATACACTCGCATGAGGGAGATCGCGCGCGATGGACGTCGATTACACCGGAGCCTCGTACCTCGGACCGCAAGTGACCGCGCTGTGGATGGCGCTCGTCACGTCCGCGCTGCTCCTCGCGTGCATCATCGCAGCGACGTGGTCGCGCGAGCATGCACGACGCGCTCGGCAGTGGCTCCTCAGCGTCTCGAACAAGCTGCCGGCCGCGAACGGCGGCTTCGTCGTCCTTCACGGGCGCGTCGAGACCGAGACGCCGGAGCGGCCGGCGATCGTCGTCACGATCCTCCAAGCCGGCACCGAGCGGCAGCACAAGGGCAATTGGACACACGAGTGGAAGGAGACGGAGCGCTCGATCCGCGTCGAGCCGTTCTACCTCGTCGTGGGAAACGAAGGCACGCGCGTCCGGGTCGAGCCCGACGAGGACGTGTTCCTCGTCGACAAGCTCGAAGTCACGAAGGTCGGCAATCCCCGCACGAAGGCGGCGCAGCTCGACGACGGCGAGATCGCGTACGTCAGCGGGGTGCTCTCGTCGGGGTTCCACCCGCGCGCGGACCGCGGTCAGGAAGGGATGTACCGCGGCGGGATCCCGACCGGGCACCTCCTGCGACCGGGGCCGCGCAAGCGCATGCTCGTGTCGACCGAACCGATCGCCGAGCGGCATACGCGCAAGGCTCGCGCGCACCGCATTGCTGCGCTCGCTTCCGCGGCGGCGCTCCTCCTCGTCAACGTCGTGCTCTTCGGCGGAGCGCACCTCGTGAACTTCCGCGGCGAGGTCGTCGAAGCGACCGTGATCGACGCGCACACGTGGAAGACGCGCAGCAAGAACACGACGACGACGCACTACGGCATCAAGGCGGAGTACGAAGACCCCGGCACGCACACGCGGCAGACGGCCGAGGCGGAGGTCAACGCGGGTGTCTACTACGACGTGAAGAAGGGCGTGACGAAGCTCCCGTTCCGCGTCGTCCCGGGGATGCCGAGCTTCGCAGACGTCGGGACCGCCGCGTCGATCAAGGTGTGGCGGATGATCCTTTCGCTCGCCCTCACGTTCGGGATCATCCTCGTCGACCTGGTCGTCGTCCGTGGAGCCCGAGCCTGGTACGACCAGCGGCCGCTTGTCGAGAGTGGCTCGGGTCGGCTCCTCGCCTAGTCCTCATCCTTCGCGATGCCCCCGAACGACGACGACGACGACGAGAAGAGCCGACTGCGCGCTCGCGTTCGCGAGCTCGAGGCGGAGCTCGCGAAAGAACGCGCACGTGCACGCGCCATCTTCGCGCGCATCCCCGCCATCTTCTACGTGAAGGATCTCGCGAATCGCTACGAGCTCGGGAGCCCCTACGGCTTCCGCATGTTCGGGGTCGAGCACGACGAGGCCATCGGAAGGACGGATGCCGAGCTCTTTCCTCCGGAGCTCGCCGAGCGCTTCCTCGCGAGCGATCGACGCGTTCTCGAGGGCGCCGAGATCCCGAACGAGTCGTACGCCGTGCCCGTTCCTGGCGTCGGCCCGCGGCACTTCTCGGGCGTACGTTTCGCCATTCCGGGGCCGAACGGCGAGCCGATCGGGGTCTGCGGGTTCGCGGTGGACGTCACCGAGCGCATCGAGCTCGCCCTCGAGCTCGAACGCCTCGCCACGACCGACGCCCTTACCGGGCTCGGCAACCGAAGACTGTTCGACGAGCGCTTCGTTGCGGAGGTCGCGCGCGCGGCGCGCAGCGGTGAGCCGCTTTCGCTCCTCGTGTGCGACGTCGACAACTTCAAGCGATACAACGACCGCTACGGGCATCCGGAGGGCGACGCCTGCCTCGCCGCGGTAGGGCGCGCGCTCGACGGCATCGTGCGCCGCCCCGCCGACCTCGCCGTTCGTTACGGCGGTGAGGAGTTCGCGCTCGTCCTTCCTTCGACCAACGAAGAGGGCGCCACGCGCATCGCCGAGCGCGTGCGCTCCGCCGTACGGGCGCTCGGCATCGTTCACGGCGACAACGATGCGCGAGGTTTCGTCACCGTGAGCGTGGGGAGCGCCACGGTCGTCGGCGCGTTCACGCCGAAGGAGATCGTCGAGCTCGCCGACCGCGCCCTCTACGCGGCGAAGGAGGCCGGCCGCGACCGCACGGTGGCGACCTACCAGGAGCGCGAGCCTGGATCGATCGGGCGAAGCGGCTGATCAGGCAGGCACCGGCGGCGCCGCCGCGTGCATGGCGGCGTGCACGATCGCGAGCACGGCCTCCATGGCAGCGCGGTGCTTCCGCTCGAGCGCGGCGAACTGCGCGTGCTGATCGTCGCTCGCGGCCACCGCGGCAGCGTAGTCGGCTTCTGCTTTCTCCAGCCGAGCACCAATCTCGTCGCGCGCGACTCGCTCCACGCGCATCTCGTTCGCCGACGCGAGCTTCGCATACGAGAGCGCGACCGGCACGTCGATGAACGACTCGCCCTTCTGCGACGCGCCCGCCTTCAGCTCCGCGATCGTCATCGCGAGAGCAGACGCGCGCTCGTCCGCGAAGCGGACGCGATCGGCGGCATCGACGAGCTCCGGCCGGCGGGCCACCACGCCCTCACGCGCGACCCAGAGCGCCGCGAAGATGGTGTCGTCTTGCGTGAGGCGCGCCGAGGCCTGCTTTGCCCATCGGCCCAGCGCGGCGCGCGCAGCATCGTGCCTGTCGGCCCGCAGCAACGCGGCGGCGGCGGCGAGCGTCTTCTTGTCGGCCGCGTCGAGCGTTCGCGGGAGCTCACGTACGCGATCCGCGCGAAGAACGAGCGCGGCGTCCGCACGCGCGGAGAGCGCCGGCGGAGCGGCTGCCGTCTTCGCCTTCGCCTTCGCCGTTCTCTCCGCGAGCGCAGGGGACGAGACGGCCGCGACGGAAGCGGCGAGACAGAGGGCGGCAGTCAGCTTCGGCAGCACGTGGGTGAGGCGCACGCGGCGCGCTCACGCAAACGCGATGCCGGCGCGTGCGAGCCGGAAAACAAGGTCTCCCGCCCTCCGCATGCGCGGCCGCCAGCCCTCCGTCGGGATCGCGCCGGATCCATCTACCGGTCGGCTCGCGAGCGCAGATTTCGGCCTTGCCCTCGCTCTCAGTCGCGGCCACCGAGCAGGAAGCGAAGCGCTGCGGGAAGCCGCTGCGCCCAGTAGATCTCGTTGTGGAGCGCGCCCGGCTGGAGGACGTACATGAAGTCCTTCGCATCGACGTAGCCCACGCCCCGGTAGCGCGCGGCGAGCTCCTTCGTGTTCACCGCGTCGTCGCTGCCCGCGCCGCCGTCGCCGCTGTCGACGTAGATGCGGAGCGGCTTCACCGCCTGCGTCTTCATCGCGTCGACCTGCGCGAGGATCATGCGTCCGTCCCACCACGTCGAGGGGCTCATCGCGCCGATGATGCCGAAGACGTCGGCGCGCTTCACGCCGGCGTACGCGCTCACGAGGCCGCCGAGCGACGATCCCATGAGCGCCGTCGTCTCGCGTCCGGGGAGGGTGCGGAGTGCGGTGTCGACGAGGGGCTTCACCTCCGACGCGATCATCGCGAGGTACTTGTCCGCGTCTCCGCCCGCGCCGCGTCCCGGATCGACCGACGGCGTGAGCTCGACCATGCGGTTCGCGGTGTTCTCGACACCGACGACGATGACTTCGCGGATCGTGCCGTCCTCCGCGCCTGCATCGAGCGTCTCGTCGACCTTCCACTCGTTGCCCCCGAACGCGGTCGCCGACGAGAAGAGGTTCTGGCCGTGGTGCATGTAGAGGACCGGGAACCGCGCTTCGGTGTTCTCGAGGTACGTCGGCGGCAGGTACACCCAGAGACCACGCGTGCTCGGCAGGTTCGTCGACGTGAACGACGGGTACTTCCGCTCCACCGACCCGTGGCTCTCGAAGAAGCGCGGGTAGATGTCGAGCGTGGCGCCCGGCTTGACCTTGTAGTTCGGACCGCGAGACCACACCTCGCCGAGCATCGGCTTCAGCTCGGTCTCGCTCGCGAGCTCCGCGCTCGTCCACGTGTAGAGCCCCGGGCCGGCGGGCGTCAGCGCAGCGCTCTTCTCCCAAGAGAGCGGACCGCCACCGCCACGGAGTGAGAGGGTGCCGGGCCGTCCGGCGTAGTGGACGCGCACGGTCGTCGCCGTGGGTTTCGGGGGCGCAGGCGTCGTGCCCGTCGGTGACGGCGGCGTGGGCGTCGGCGCGCCGGGCTCGCTCGCGGGCGGAAGCGCCGAGCCTGGTGCCTCTTCGCGGGGCTCGGCCGCAGACGAGCAGGCCGCCGCGGTGACGAGAGCGCCGAGCTGCACGGCGCGAACGAAGGGAAGCGAGACCGACGGGAAGAAGGAGCGGAGGCTCGGCATCGAAGCGCGTGTGTGGTGACCGTAACTCAGGCCTGAGTCAAGTCGGCCTCACCCGTTTTTCCGGCGCGGTGGGCGCGCCGATGGACGAGGCGCCGCGGTTCCCTCGGGCACCCGATCGCAAGGCGCGCGGCGCCGGCCGGCGCGTGCCTCGCCCGCGACCGGAGGGCGTTAGCGACGCGCGGAGTCGTGGTACCGTCGCGCCGTGGACCGCGACGCCATCCGCGCAAGTCTCGACAAGCTCACCACGATGCGCGGAGATCCCGCGAAGGGATTGCCGGTGTCGGCCTGGCAAGAGAGCCTGCAGGGCGTCGATCGCGAGCAGGTGCTGCGCGCCGCGATCGAGCTCGTTCGCACGCTCCTCGTGCCGGACTGGGCCGACCAGCGGCGCGAAGACCGCCGGCCGCAAGCGGCGCTGGATGCGGCCGAGGCATGGCTCGCGACGAAGTCGCCGGAGTCGCTCGCGCAGGCCAAGGCCGCCGCAAAGGCCTGCACGGCGGCACGGAACGAGTTCTTCGGGCGCGATCACCGCGTGCCTCAAGCGGCACGCTCCGTCGCATGGGCGGCCGGCGCGAAAGAAGACACGACGCACGTCTTCGACGCGATCGCGACGACGGAAGAAGAGCTCCTCGCGCGCATCGCGTTGACGACGGAGTACCACCTCGCGCCGGAGAAGCGCCGCGCCATCATCGACGTCCTCCGCCGCGTTCTCGCTCCGGAAGAGAAGACCGAGGCGCCGCCCGCGTCCCTCCCCGGCTCGAAGCCGCCCGTCCCCTACTCGGCCGACTCGCACTTCGAGCTCGGGCAGCGCCTCGTGCACAAGAAGTTCGGCGACGTCGTCGTGAGCAGCGTGGGCGAGACCTGGATCGAGGTCGAGCTCGGCGACGGCACGAAGAAGCGCCTCGCGCACAAGCCCTGAGCGGGCGCTCACTCGCCGAAGTTCACGAGCCCGGGCGCTCGGCGCACGAGGATGTAGCGCGTGTAGCCGAGCGCGAACCCGACGCGCAGCGCATTCCGCTCGGTCGGGCCCGCGGGGGCGGAGATGATCGTGGCCATCGAGCATCCCCGCTCGGCCGCAAGGCGGACGCGCTCCGCGATGAGCGCGCGATGGATGCCGCGTCGCCGGTACTCTGCCGCGACGGACGTTCCGTAGAGCGCGGCGAGCGACCCGCTGCACGTCGACGACCCGGCGCCGACGATCCGGCCGTCGACGCGCACCGCGACGAGGTCGGTTCCTGGGGTGCGCGCGGCGGCAAGCATCGTCGCGAGATGTTCCGGCGGCACCTCGGCCCCCGCCTCTTGGAAGCCGCTTCCGGCCGCGCGGCAGTGCTCGAGCACGGCCGCGTCGTCGTTCGGGTCGACGCGATGCACCTCGACGCCGGGGACGATCGGCACGTCGCTCACGCCGCGCACGAGGAGGTCCATCGTGAGGAACAAGGTGTAGCCGCGATCGGCGAGGCGACGGAGAAGGCGCGGCTCGGCAAAGGTCGTGAGCTCGAGGCGGGGCACGACTCCGCGCGAAGCGAAGAACGCATCGATGGCATCGAGCTCGGCGTCGCTCGGGTCGCCGTGCATGCCGAGCCCGAGCCCGATCCCGCGGTTCGCGAACGACTCTCGCCCGCCGAACGTGAGCACGGCGCCGGCGACGCGAAGCACGTCGGGGACGATGCCCGCCATCGCCTCGGCTTGGATGGGCTCGAAGATCTCCGCGAGCTCGCGGCGGGTAGGAAGCGACACGCGGGCGATGCTAACGGAAGCCGGCGCGGTCCGCGCCTGGCCGTGGTGGCCGTCCTGCGCTACGAACTCGGCCGTATGGACGCGCCGCCCCCCAGGCCTTCGCTGCTCGAACGCGAGCGGCTCGCGCTCGCGGCGCATCACGCAGCGCTCCGCGGGTCTTCCGTGCTCCCGCCGCCGCGCCACGCGCCGCGCGGAACGTTCCTCCACGGCTTCTTCCTCCCGTTCTCGCTCATCTTCGCGACGCTGCGCGATCGCGAGCTGCGCGGGCCGTACCTGCGGACCGCGATGCTGCGCAGCATCGTCGTCGCGGTCGTTGCGGTGCTGGCGTTCTCCGGGACGGACGTGGAGAAGCACGACGGGCGTCCGCGCGTGGTCATCCGTCGCGACCGTTCGGCGGCGCGCGCGTCCGCGTCGCCGGCCACGCCGGCGGCGAGCGAGAAGAAGCACGCCGAGCCGGTGAAGGTCGATCTTCCGGGCGTGCACGTCGACCTCGACGACGCCCACGGTAAGGCCGACATCGTCGTGCTCGGACAGAAGGTGCCGGTCGAGGGCGGTGACGACGGAACGAGCGAAGAAGCGGACGCGGACACCGCGAAGGCGCCGCCGCCTTCCTTCGTGCGGCGCGCTTGGAACGGCGTGAAACACGGCTGGAAGTGGCTCCTCGCGCTCGTCGGATTCCTGTCCGCCGCAGAGGGCGTCATCGTCTTCTTCACGCGCCGTTACGACGACTGGATGTCGTTCCACACCGCGCGACTCGCGGCGATTCGGGCCGAGGACGCGACACCGAAGGAGCCGAAGGTCGCCGTCGATCTGCGCTGGCTGTACCGGAAGCTCCGCCGCCGCGTGCGCGGCTACATCGTCTTCGGCGCTGGGCTTCCGGCGCTCCTGCCGTTGCGGCTCGTGCCCGTCGCCGGCGGTTGGCTCTTCAGCATCGCGCTCACGGCATGGGCTTGGTATTGGCTCGGCGTCTTCACCGCCGCGAAGAGCGCGCACGCGTGGGCGGACGACGGCATCGCGCCCGCGCCGCGCCCGATCCGCCTCGTCAGCGAGCGCGTCTCGAAGCCTTGGTGGGCCGCGCCGGTGCGGCCCTATGCGCGGCTCTGGGCTTGGATCACGCGAGGCGTGAACGCCGCCGCGGCAACCTTCGAGCGTAGCCCTGCCCCGTTCCTCGGCCTTGCGCTCGCACGTGCGGTGCTCGCTCTCCCCGGCCTCTACTTGCTTGCACGGCCGATCATCCCCGTCGCAGCGGGGCGGCTCGTCGCCGAGGCCGATCCGGGCGACCGCTTCGCGTTGCCCGACCCCGAGCCGCAGGCGCCGAGCGCGCGCGGTGCGGACGGGAGCGCGCGCGCGGCCTGAGACTCCGGCGAGGGTGCGCGTTCGCGATCGCCTCGAACTCGCCGGATCGCCGCCGGGCGTGGAACCATTCCGCGTCCGCCCATGCAGAACGGCTCGTCCGCCTCACGGTATCTCTTCGCGCTGCTCGGAGGCGCGGCCGTCGCCTACGCCGTCGTGCACTTCGTACCCGGTGCCGCGCCCGGTGCAGGCGGGAGCACGCCTTCTCCGCACCTTCCGCTGCCCGCGCTCTCGTCGCTGCCGCCCTTACCCTCGCTCGAAGCGTTCACCCGGCTCGGGGCGAAGCCTTCCGCCGACGCGGGCGCGCCGAATGCGGCTGCTCCGGCTGCAGCGCCGATCGTCGAAGAGGTGCCCGTTCCCGGCGATCTCCCGGTCTTCGTCGTGCGCGGCGACGGCAGCGGGCGACCTCTACGAACCGTCTTCCTCACCGGCTCGTGCACGCATCCCTTTCCCTCCGTGAGCGCGTTCCGCAAGGCGGCCGCGGAGCACGGCGGCGTCGTCGCACTGCAGGGGGACGTGCCGTGCGCGGGCAAGCCCTCGTCGCTCCGGCGCTGGTCGCGTGACGCGGCGGCGCTGCACGCGCGTATCGAAGCGGCGCTCCGAGCAGCAGGTGCGCCAGCGACGTCCGACCTGACGCTGATGGGCTACTCGCAGGGAGCGGAGCGCGCAGAGTGGCTGGGGAGCCGGTTCCGTGCGGAATACACGCGCTTTGCGCTGCTCGCCGGACCGGTGGTCCCGACGGCCGCGCACCTCGCTGACGCGCGCGGCGTCGTCACGATGGCCGCGTGGGGCGATGCGCGCGAGACGATGGAGTCCGGCGCGCGAAGGCTGCGACGCGCACGCATTCCTGCAGTGTACATGGAGCTTCCTTCCGGCGAGCACGGCCATCTCGGTCCCGAGGCGGACGCGGTCATCGGGCGCGCGCTCGACTGGCTCGACGCACCGCCCGAGGTGAAGGCGGCGCGCAGCGCGGCGCTACGCGAGAAGCGACCGTGAGCGCCCTTCGTTGGGGCATCCTCGGCTGCGGGGCGATCGCGACGAGCGCGATCGCCCCGGCGATCCGCTGGGCGCGCGATGCCGAGCTCGTGGCGGTCGGGTCGCGCACGATGGATCGTGCTCGCCAGAAGGCGGCCGAGGTCGGCGCCGCGCGCGCCCACGGCCGCTACGAGGACCTGCTCGCCGATCCCGAGGTCGACGCCGTGTACATCGGGCTCCCGAACGGAGAGCACGCGCAGTGGGCCATTGCTGCCGCGGAAGCTGGCAAGCACGTGCTCTGCGACAAGAGCCTGACCTTGCACGTCGACGACGCCCACGCGATGCGCGAGGCGTTCGCGCGCCGCGGGCTCGTCCTCGTCGAAGGCTTCATGGTGCGGCATCATCCGCAGTGGTCGGCGCTCCGCGACCTCCTCGCCTCGGGAGCCATTGGAGGCGTGCAGCATCTCCGGGCTTGGTTTCGGGCGCGCCTCTCGAACGATGCCGACCATCGCTGGTCACCCGAGCTCGGCGGCGGCGCGCTGTTCGACGTCACGTGCTACCCGATCAACCTCGTGCGGTTCGTGACGCGTGAGGAGCCCGCGGCGGCGCAGGCGACGGGGCTCTTCACCGCCTCCGGGGTCGACGCCGAGACCGACGCTCTCCTCGAGATGCCGTCGGGGATCGTCGCGAGCGTGCACGGAAGCTTGCGTGCGCCCTTCGAGCAGGGACTCGTCGTTGCCGGCGAGCGTGGGCGGCTGATCCTCGAACGGCCTTTCGTGCCGGGCTGGGAGCCGACGTCGATCCTCGTCGACGTCGACGGGAGCATGGAGCGACGCGACGTGTCGGGCGCGAACCACTTCCTGCACATGATCGAGCACGTCACGAGCCACATCCGCGATCGATCGACACCCCTCGCGCCCGCCGAAGACGGCGTCGCGAACGTCGAGGCCTGCAATCTCGTCCTCGCTGCGGCGCGTGCGCATGCTCGTACGTGACCGTCGCGACGCGAGGGCTGGTCGCCTATGCTGAAGCCGGGTCGCGTGGAGAAGGTTCGTCGCATCACGCGCACGCTCGCCGTCGCTCTCGTGCTCGTCTGCGTGGCGGGCTGCGGAAAGCTCGGTCGCCTTCGGAAGAGCGACAAGGCTCACGAGGGTGGTGTCGCGAGCGCGACGCCAGCGACGGCGACGCCGAGCGCGACGGCGACTGCGACGGCGGCGAAACCGCCCCCGACGGTCACGGCGCCGCCAGACGGAATGACGTCCGCCGAGCGCGCGACCTTCGAGACGGTGAAGCGCTCGCTCGCCGACGTGCAGGCGCTCGTCGCGAAGCAGACGGCGAAAGACGCCGCGCGTAGCGGAGAGCCAGACGCGAAGACGAAGTGCGAGAGCATCGACGAGGCACGCCCGCGTCTCGCGTCCGTCGCATCCGCCGAGGTGAAGCAGGTCCTCGAGACGGCGCAGCGCGTCTGCGGATTCGACGTGCCGCTCCTCACGGCTGCCGACGCGCTCGACCAGCTTCGCTTCCCTGCCTCGCAGGCGTCGCGGCGCCTGATGTGCAACATCGCCGAGCAGGAGATCGCGAAGGCGCGCAAGGTGAAGGCGAGTGATCGTCGTGTCCACACGCTCGACGATCGCTACCGTCGCACCTGCCACAGCTGAGCCGCGTCCAAGGCGCATGACGCGCGTGGTGACGCGCCCCGGCGTGCGCACCGCCGCGCGCCCGCTATGGTGAAAGTATGGCCAGACGCTGGGGGCCTCTCGTCGGCAGCGCAGTGGTGGTGGCCGCTGCCGCCCTCCTCCCCGTGTTGCCCGTCTGGCCCGTCTGGCCCGTTCTCGGTGGAGGGCTGCGCACGAGCGAGGCGCACGCGGGAGGCGCGCCGCTCGTGTCGATGCCGCCGCCCGATCCGGAGGCTTGCTCGACCACGGTCGAGCAAGGGCGCGGCCTGCACGTGTTCGACACGGCGTCGGTGCCAGGGGGGCCGTACTACGTGAACGATCACACGATCGTGCAGGCTCCGGACGGCGCGTGGCACTTGTTCGGCATCTTCCACGAGGAGCCGATCGGCCCCGATACGGAGACCGACTTCGTGCATGCCGTCGCGCAGGAGCCCGACCCCGCGAAGTGGCAGACCGGAGCGTTCGAGCCGGTTCCCTCGCCTTACACCGTTGCGCTGCGCGCGGATCGCGCCATCGGCGAGACGCACTTGTGGGCGCCGCACGTCGTCGCCGCCGAGGGCCGCTACTGGATGATCTACCAGGGCGGCGGGACCGACGACGCGCGCTCGTCGATCCGCATCGCCGAATCGGGCGACCTCTATCGCTGGACACGCGTGTCCGAGGTCCCGCTGTTCGAGGACTTCTGTGTCGCGCGCGACCCGATGCTCGTCCGGCGCGACGGCGCGTGGGCGGTCTTCTACACGCGTTGCGACGCGCCGCAGAAGCGCGTGAGCGGAGTCGCCTACCGCATCTCGCGCGACCTCGCGCACTGGAGCGAGCCGCACATGGCGTTCACGGCCCCGGAAAACGAGGCGACGCCGAACTCGGCGTTCACCGAATCACCCTTCGTGCTCGAGCGGAACGGGTTCTTCTATCTCTCCGTCACGGCCTATCCCGTCGCGTGGGACGCGACGTTCGTGTACCGCTCGCCCGCGCCGTTCGCGTTCCCGGACGTCCCGGTCACCCGTCTCCGCGCGCACGCGGCCGAGTGGATCACCGGTCGTGGCGGCGCGCTCTGGGTGACCCACGCCGGGCCCGGTCAGCGCGGCGTCTGGATCTCGCGGGTGACCGGGCTCTGAGCGGACGCGTCGTCACTTCGGCGGCTCGACCTTTCGCGCGACGGTGCCCGGCGGGTGCTGATACCACCCGGGATCCGCGTAGCTCGTCAGCCCGGCGCGCACCTTCAAGATGGTGAACATGCCGCCCATCTCGACGGGGCCGAACGGACCGTCGCCGGTCATCATCGGTAGCGTGTTCTTCGGCCGGCCCATCTCCATCATGTTGCCCATGCCGTTTTCGCCCATGGCCATGTAGCCGGGCAGGATCGTTTTGACGCGCTCCTCGAGCGTCGCTTGCTTCACGCCGAGCATGTTCGGCACGTCATGGCTCATCGCGTTCATCGTGTGATGTGATTTGTGACAGTGAAACGCCCAGTCGCCCTCCGCGTTGGCGACGAGCTCCACCGTCCGCGTCGCGCCGACCGGCACGTTCACCGTCGTCTCGGGGCGGCGTGCCGCCTTGGGTACGGGACCCCCGTCGGTGCCGACCTCCTCGAACGTGTAGCCGTGGAGGTGAATCGGGTGGCTATCCATCGAGAGGTTGCCGAACGAGAACCGGACGCGCTCGCCCTTCTTCACCACCCATGGATCGGTCCCGGGCCACACGCGGCTGTTGAACGTGAAGAGGTTGAAGTCCGTCATCACGTTCGGGTTCGGGGTCGCCGTGCCCGGCTCGACGTACCACTCGTGGAGCATGACGACGAAGTGCCGATCGACGCGTGGAATCTCCGGCACCTTCGGGTGAATGACGAAGAACCCCTGCATTCCGAGCGCCATCTGCACCATCTCGTCGGAGTGCGGGTGGTACATGAAGACGCCGTTCTGCCTGAGCGTGAGCTCGTAGACGTACGTCTCGTTCGGCTCGATGTGCGGCTGATTCAGCCCGGACACTCCATCCATTCCGTTCGGGAGGAGGATGCCGTGCCAGTGCACGCTCGTCCGCTCGGGGAGCTTGTTCGTCACGTAGATGCGGACGCGGTCGCCTTCCACCGCCTCGATGGTCGGCCCAGGCGTCGAGCCGTTGTAGCCCCACGCGTTCACGACCATCCCCTTCGCGAACTCGCGCTTCACCGGCTCGGCGGTGAGGCGGAACTCTTTCACGCCGTCCTTCATCACGAAGGGCAACGTCGAGCCGTTCGGCGTCACGACCGGCGTATACGGGAGCCGGCGCGGCGCGTCGTTCGCGCCCTGGGCGCGCGCGAGCTGCGGCAGGAGCACGAGGGTCAGCACGGTGAGAGCGCCGAGCGCGAGCCGGGTGAAAGCGCGGAGTCGGTTCATGGCGAGCCTCGATGAGCGGAGTGCGGGTCGTGGGAAATGGCGAACGGAGAGGGGCCGACGCGTGCGCCCACCGCACGCTCGAGATCGCTTCGCGCGATCCAGTAGTCGCGGAGCGCCTCGATGTACTCGCGGTATGCGTCGAGCTCGGCCTGCTTCGCTTGGATGAGCTGGTAGACGCCGAGGAGCATCGCGTCGTAGTGCTGCTGCGACGACCGAACGACGGCCTCGCGGAGCGGGACGACGACGCGGCCGTAATCGAGAACGACGCTCCTCGCGGTGAGGACGCGCGCGCGGCTCGCCCGAACGTCGGCACGCACGTCTACGGCGAGCGCATGGAGCTCGTGCTCCGCCTGACGATGGTGCGCCTCGAGCTTCGCGATTTGCGCCTCGCGTCGATCGAACAGCGGAATTTCGAGGGCGACGCTCGGACCGAACGAGAGCCGCCGATTGTGGCGAAGCCGTCCCGCTTCGACCGCGACGTTCACCGTCCCCGTCCAGCGCGTCGTCTTCGCGAGCGAAAGCGCGTAGCCGAGCGCCTGTACGTTGCGTCGCGCCGCTCCCACGTCGAGACGCTGCTCGATCGCGATGCTCTCGAGGTGCTCGAGCGGCGCCTCGTCGGTCGGCAGCTCCGGCAGCTTCGGTGCCATCTTCCACGCCGTGCGCGTTCCCCACGTGCCCATGCGCTTGTTGAGCTGCTCACGCGCAACCGCCGCTTCGCCTTCGGCGCGTCTCCGCGCGAGCGTGGCCTCGGCCGCAAGGGCGAGCTGCGACGAGAGAGAGAGGTCGTTGATGTTGCCCGCCTCGTGCTGGCGGCGGGCGAGGTCGCCGGACGTGCTCGCCGCGTCCTCGACGACGCGGCGCATCGCGAGCGTCTGCTCTGCGGCCTGCGCCGTGTAGAACGCGGTGCGAACCTCGGCGGCAACGTCGAGGACCTCCGCTGCGATGGCGAGCTTCGCGGCCTCCAGCTCGGTCGCGGCGACACGCTTGCGGAGCGGCATGGTCACGATGTCGAGGAAGTCCTGCTCGACGGTGGCGAAGAGGTTCGGCGCGATGTGCTCGCTCTCCCATGCCGTGCGGCCGAACGTGAAGACGGGATTCGTGAGGAGCCCGGCTTGGACGAGGTCGGCCTGCGCAATGGCGAGCTCCTCGAGCTTGGCGTGCAGCGCTGGGCTCCCGAGCAGCGCCACCTGCACCGCTGCATCTGACGTGAGGTCGCGAGCGAGCAGCGCGTCGATCGCCTCGTCGACCTTCTTGTCGTCGTCGCCGGCTTGGTTCCACCGCGGGCGATGACCGGAGCGAGCCTCCACGGCACGCGCGACGTCGTCGAACGCCGGCTTCGGAGACGTCGACGCGCATCCGGTGAGCATCAGCGCAAGCGCGAGCCAGCGCACCTTCATGGCTGCACCATCACTTCTTCGGCTCGAGCTTCATGTTGCACTTCGGGCAGAGACCCGGCGCGTCGGAGGTCACTTCCGGGTGCATGGGGCACACGTAGGCGGCGGCCGCGTGGTCATGATGTGGCGCGGCCGCGGGTGCGGACGATGGCGTGGGCACCGGGCGCGCGATGGCGACGAGGGGTGCCGCGCCTTCGGTGGCTGCGGGGTTCGACGGATCGTGCGGCGACGTGCCGATGGGGATGGGTCCCACCGAGCAGGCCGCGAGCGCGAGGAACGCCGCCGATAGCGCGACCGTGAAAACATGCGTGTCGATCGGAAGCTTCATTCTGACCTCCTCTAGCGGGCTACGCGTCGTTCGTGACCGCTCGCGCCTGCCGCGAAGCGACGCAGGCGGAGGGAGCTCGCGAGCACCGAGACGCTCGAGAGCGACATCGCTGCGCTCGCCAAGACCGGCGAGAGCTGCCAGCCAGTCCACCGCGCAAGCACCCCCGCAGCGACGGGTATGCCGACGACGTTGTAGACGAAGGCCCAGAAGAGGTTGCGCTCGATGGTCCTCATCGTCGCTCGCGCGAGCGCGAGCGCGACGGGCACGCGCGCGATGCCGCCGTGGAGCAGAGCGACGTCGGCGGCTGCGATGGCGACGTCGGCGCCTCCACCCATCGCGATTCCGATGTCGGCGCTCGCGAGAGCGGGCGCGTCGTTGACGCCGTCGCCGACCATCGCGACGACGTGCCCGCGCGCTTGCTCACGCTTCACGACGGTTGCCTTCTCTTCCGGGCGGACGTCCGCGATGACGTCGTCGACGCCGAGCTCGCGGGCGATGGCGCGCGCGGTCGGCTCTCGATCGCCGCTCAGGATGCCGACGCGGATGCCGGTCGCGCGGAGCTGGTCGACCGCGGTCTCGGCGTCGTCGGCGAGTCGGTCTGCGACGGCGAGCAAGCCGGCGACGGCGCCATCGACGCCGACGAAGAACGAGGTCCTTCCGAGCGCGGCGAGACGGTCCGCTTCCGGCGAAAGCTCGCTCGGATCCATGTGCGCACCCGCGAGGAAGGCGGCGTTCCCGACGTGCACGACGCTCGACCCGACGCACGCGGCGGCGCCCTCACCGGGAACGCTGCGGAACGAATCTACCGGCGCAAGCGACAAGCCTCGCTCGCGTGCGGCGGTGACGACCGCGCGCGCGATGGGGTGCTCGCTCGCGCGTTCGACGGCCGCCGCGAGCGCCAACACGTCGTTCGCGTCGTGCGGCGGCAGCCCGATGACGTCGGTGAGCGTTGGCTTGCCGTTCGTGAGCGTGCCGGTTTTGTCGAACCACACGTGCGTCACGCGGCTCGCCGTTTCGAGCGCCGCGCCGCCTTTCACGAGGATGCCGAGCTGGGCGCCGCGCCCCGTTGCCACGGCGACCGCGGCCGGCGTCGCGAGCCCGAGCGCGCACGGGCACGCGATGACGAGGACGGCGACGAACCGCTCGACGGCCGCCGCGATGCCATCCGGCGAGGAGTCGGCGAGACACCAGCCGATGAGCGTGACGAGCGCGATGGCGACCACGATGGGCACGAAGACCCCGCTCACGCGGTCGGCGAGGCGCGCGATCGGAGCCTTCGAGCCCTGCGCCTGTTCGACGGCCTCGACGATGCGCGCGAGGGCGCTTCCTGCACCGGCCGTTTCGACGCGCAGCGTGAGGGCGCCGGTCTGGTTCGCCGTGCCGGCATACACGCGCGCCCCGGGCAGCTTGTCCGTCGGCAAGCTCTCGCCGGTGAGCATCGACTCGTCGACCGCGGAGGAGCCGTCGACGACGCGCCCGTCAGCAGGGATGCGCTCGCCTGGACGCACGAGCACGACGTCACCGGGCGCGAGCGCGGCGATGGGCACCTCCTCTTCTCGAGCGGAGGAGGCGTTGGAGGCGGTTCGCAGGCGGCGCGCCGTCTTCGGCGCGAGCGCGACGAGGCCGCGCACGGCGTCGCCGAGGTGCCGGCGCGCGCGCGCCTCGAGCCACTTTCCGAAGAGCACGAACGTGAGCACCGAGGCCGCGGCCTCGAAGTAGAGGTGGAGCGCGCGGCCGTGCCCGGCATGCGCGAAGAGCCCGGGGGCGAGGAGCGCGGCGGACGAGTAGAGCCACGCGGCGCCTGCGCCGAGCGCGATGAGCGTGTTCATGTCGGGAGCGCGGTGCTTCGCGGCACGCCAGCCGAGCCGGAAGAAGCGGCGACCGGGGCCGACCATCACGGCCGTCGCTAGCGCGAGCTGGAGGGGCGCGAGGAGCTTGCTCGGCGTCGCGCCCGAGAGGTGCTCGCCCATCGCGATGGCGGCGAGGGGCACGGTGAGCGAGGCGGCGACGAGGAGATTACGCCGGAGCATGCGCGCCTCGTCGGCCTCGGGGTCGGCGGCAGTGGTGGCGGTCGCGGCGGAAGAGGCTTCGGCGTCGTAGCCCGCCCTTCGGATTGCCTCGAGGAGCTCGTCGAGGGCGAGGGCGCCCGCGGCCACGACAGTCGCGCGACGCGTGACGAGGTTGACGTCGGCGGTGCGCACGCCGGGCACGCCTAGGAGCGCGCGCTCGACGCGGCGGACGCACGCCGCGCACGTCATCCCGCTCACCGTGAGCTCGACTGAAGCCGGGCTTTTCGAGCCGCGGTCCGAGCTGCTGCCCGACGTGCCGAACGAGGTCGCTGTCATGCCTCGAAGACGCACGAGGCTCGGCGGCATTACAGCGGCCGTGGCAACCCGCCCGTGAACGGGCTGCGCTAGAGTCGGTGATCGTGAAGAGCCCCGTCCTCGCCGTCTTCCCGCTCGGGTTCCCCTGGCAGACCTCGGATCCGTTCCTGTTCTGCGTCCACCACGACGACAAGTACCCGGCGGGGAACGAAGCGATGGGTCCGCCCGCGGCAGCGCTGGCCGGTCGTCGTCTCGGGATGGACTTCGAGACGAAGGATGGCTTTCGCATGTACCACGGCGAGGTGGTGCCCGGATTTCCAGGGCATCCCCATCGCGGGTTCGAGACGGTCACGATCGTGCGCACCGGGTACATCGACCACGCAGACTCGCTCGGCGCGGCGGCCCGATTCGGACGTGGCGACGTGCAGTGGCTGACCGCCGGCTCCGGCGTCGTGCATTCGGAGATGTTCCCGCTGCTCGAACGCGAGCGGCCGAACCCTCTCGAGCTCTTCCAGATTTGGCTGAACCTGCCGTCGAAGGACAAGCTCGTGGATCCGCACTTCGCGATGCTGTGGAGCGGAGACATCCCGCGCTGCACGTTCACGGACGACGCCGGGCGCACGACGGAAGTCGCGGTCGTCGCCGGCGAGCTCGACGGGAAGCGTCCGCCGAGCCCGCCGCCGCGCTCGTGGGCGTCGCGTCCGGATACGGACGTCGCGATCTGGACCATCCGCATGCAGGCGGGTGCGCGCTGGTCACTGCCGCCCGCGCAGAGCACGACGAACCGCAACGTCTACTTCTTCCGAGGCGATGCCGTGACGATCGGCGACCGCGAGATCCGCGAGCACGCCGGCGTGAAGCTCGCGCCCGATGCGGCGGTCACGCTCGTCGCTGGCAACGAGGAGTGCGAGCTTCTCCTCTTGCAAGGGAAGCCGATCGGGGAGCCCGTCGTCCAGCACGGCCCGTTCGTGATGAACAGCCGCGCGGAGATCCAACGCGCGATGGTCGATTATCAGCGCACGCGGTTCGGCGGATGGCCGTGGCCGAGCGAGGCGCCCGTCCATCCGCGCGAAGAGGGCCGCTTCGCGCGGCACGCAGACGGACGCGTCGAGAAGCTCGAACGATGAAGGCGGCGCGCGGAAGGCGGCGCGCGGCGGAAGATGCGCGGCTCTTTCCCGATCCGCCTCGCGGGCTGAAGGGGCGCACGGGCGAGCTCGCGACGCTGGCACAGACGATCGCGTCTGCGGCGCCGACGCGGCTCGCGCTCGTCGGCGCAGGAGGCAGCGGGAAATCGATGCTCGCCGCTGCCGTCGCGCACCGCGTAGCGCCGCGTTTCGGAGGAAGGTTGGATTGGTTCCGCATCGGCGCGTGGGACTTCCGCACGCTCGCCGAGATGCTCGCGCTCCGGTACGGCACGTCGCGCGAGCGGCACGCGCTCGTTCCGGACCTGCGTCGTCATCTGACGACACGCGGAGAGCGGTTCGTGGTGCTCGACAACCATGAGGACGACGCGGCGACGGCCCGCCTGCTCGAGGCGCTCTCGGGAACGAAGGCGACGTTCCTCATCACCGCGCGCCGGTGTTTGCTCGCGGGCGTGCTCGTCTTCCCCGTGACGGCGCCGCTCGTGACGTCGGGAAAAACGGCGTTCCCGCGCGTCGCGTCGCTGACGCGGCGGCTCCGGTGGAGCCCGTTGGCGCTCGACATCGCCGATGCGATCGTGGCAACGCGCGGGGCAACGGTGACGGCGCTCGGCGCGCATCTCGACGAACGCGGGATCGAGCAGGTCCGCGTGATCGACCACGAAGACGACCTGCCGGAGGTCGCGCTGCTCGTCGCGTGGGCGTGGGCGCGGCTGTCGGCGGAGAGCCGCAGGATGCTCGGCGTGCTCGCGCACGTGGAGGGAGACAACGTGGACGTGGAGTCGCTGGCGCGGCTTGCGCGGGTGCGCGGCGGTGCGCGTGCGGCGCGAAAGGCGATCGATGCGTTGGCGCGATGGCACCTCGTGCAGGAGGCGATGCCGGGGAGGTTCACGGTGCATGCGGTCGTTCGCTACGCGGTCCAGAAGCGTACGAAGGGCGATGCGCGCGCGGTGTTCGAGCACTACGTCGCTCTCTTGGAGCGCGACCCGGCGCGCGTGCGAACGGAGCAGACGCACCTCTTCGCAGCGATGGACCACGCGCATCGCACCTCCGATTTGCAAGGCATGCTGCGCGTGGAGCGGCTCTTGGCGTTGCTGGGCGGGTAGGTGGCGTGGGCGGGTTGCGTCGGCGAGTTGCTTCGGCGGGCTGCGTCGGCGGGGTTGGTTCGCGGTCGCGGTGCGGGCCGATCGCGCTGAGCTCGAGCATTCCGCCGGTTGCGCGCGTGAGCCACGGCCGGTAACGCTTTCTCCCGTGCCGAGCCTCGCCGAGCTGCGTGAGCGTTACGTCGACCGAGCGCGTCCCTTGCCCGCGGCGCTCGAAGCGGAGCTTCGCGCCGACCCGCGGCCGGGCGCGAAAGCCATTGTTGCGGCCATCGATCGTCGGCGGCACGCGTCACGCGCCGAAGGCCAGCGTCTCCGCAAGATGCTGCGCTTCGAGCAGGCGCTATGGGCGGCGGGCACGGTGCACGTGGCGGGTGTCGACGAAGCGGGCATGAGCCCGTTGGCGGGGCCGGTGTACGCGGCGGCCGTCGTGCTCGCGCCAGGCACGCGCCTCCGTGACGTGGACGACTCGAAGAAGCTCGACGCAAAGGAGCGCGACCGCCTCGCCGTGGAGATCAAGGCGTCGGCGAAGGCGTGGGCGGTGGGGACCGCGTCGGTCGAAGAGATCGACACGCTGAACATCTACTGGGCGGGCCTGCTCGCGATGCGTCGTGCGGTCGAGGGCGTCGCCGCCGCACTCGGCGCCGCGCCCGATCACCTCCTCCTCGACGCGCGACGCCTGAAGGACGTCCCGATTCCCCAGGAGCGCATCGTCAAGGGCGATGCGCGGAGCCTCTCCATCGCGGCCGCCTCCATCCTGGCGAAAACCTCCCGCGACGCCCTGATGCACTCGCTCGACGAGCTCCACCCTGGCTACGGCTTCTCCCGCCACAAGGGCTACCCGGTGAAAGAACACCTCGCCGCCCTCGACAAGCTCGGCGCCTGCCTCGCCCACCGCCGCTCCTTCGCCCCCGTCCGCGTCGCCCTCGGCCTCCCCCCCCTCCACGCCGCCCCCACCCCCACCGACTAACCCCCGCCCACGGCGCCCCTCCCACGCGGTGATTTTCCGCTCCGGGTGATTTTCCGCTCCGGGGTTCCTATCCGGCTTCGGTTATAGCGGCCGTTTCGGCACGCGGACCGCTCCGGGGTTCCTCCAAAACGTGCATGGTACACGTCTTGCTCGCGTGCTCGCGCGGGTCGCCGCGCTCGGCGGTTCATGGTAGCCGTGCCGGCCCGTGCCGACTGTCGACCTTCCCGCCGCGCGTCCGTTCGCGCTCGCCTCGTTCCTCGTCGCCGCGCTCGTTGCACCCGGCGCGGGCGCACGCGAGCCGAATGTGCGTCCGGCCGTCGCGAAGGCTGCGGGCGACAAACCGTGGTGCGCACCCGAGGTGACGCAGCTGTCCGACCACGTCTGCACGTTCGACGGCGGCACCTCCCCCGACGGCCGGCGCACGCTCGTCATCTACCTGCACGGCGCATACGCGGCCACTCCGGGGTTCGCGTGGATGCAGCAGCGCGCGATGGCCATGCACGCGAAACGACATGGCTTCACGGTGCTCCTTCCTACGTCGCCGAAGGGGCCGGTCGGTTTCGTCTGGCCCACTTCGCAGGCAGCACAAGACGAGCAGGAGGCCGGAGTGCTGGCCGGCATCAAGCAGGCGAGGCACGAGCTCGAGCGACGTGCGGCCAAGCGCTTCGACGAGGTGTTCGTCGTGGGCTTCTCGAGCGGCGCGTATTACGCAAGCTCGCTGGCGGTTCGCGGAGCGCTCGACGTCGACGGGTACATCGTTCTCGCGGGCGGGTCCTCGTGGGCGCGGCCTAGCAGCGCCGCGGGCGTGCGACGCGCCCCGGTTTTCGTCGGCGTCTCCGCGGCGGACCCGCAAACCGCGAACCACTCGCGCGCATTCGCCGGAACGCTCGCCGCGCTCAAGTGGCCGTACCGCGTCGAAGAGCGGAATGCCGGCCACGCGGTCGACTGGACGTTCATGGCCCATGGCATCGCGTGGCTTCGCGCGCAGGCGACGCCGAAGCTGACGACGGCATCGGCGTCGGAGTGATCACGCGCGAGGTGAATGCCGTGCTTGCCGTGCCCGCAACACCGGCGCCGATCCCGGCATGGAGCCTCGTGCCTGAGGACCTGACCTCCCTCGGCTGGCCGCGCGACCCCGGCCCGCTCTTCGGCCGCCTCCACCGCGTAGGCACGTGGAGCGCCGACGGCCCGCGCCTCGGGAAGGAACCCCGGAGGCTCGTCGAGCAGCGCTTGAGCCTCGAATTGCCGAAGATCAGCGACGTGCGCGAGTCGGTCGATGGCTCACGCCGCATCGTCCTCGAGCTCGGCGACGGAGCCCGAATCGAGGCCGTCCACATGCCGCGCGACGTCCGCAACCCGCGCGTGACCGTCTGTCTCTCCACGCAGGTCGGCTGCGCGATGGGCTGCTCGTTCTGCGCGACGGCGAAGATGGGCCTGGTCCGCAATCTCAGTGCTGCCGAGATTGTCGGACAGCTGTTCGCGGTGCTTCATCGGTTCGGGCCAGGAACCCCGGAGCGACTTGCGCTCGTTTTCATGGGCATGGGCGAGCCGCTGCACAACGTCGACGCGCTGATGCGCGCGCTCGACGTGCTCTGCGATTCTCGCGGCTTCGGCGTCGCGCCGAGCCGGGTCACGGTGTCGACGGCAGGACACGTGAGCGGACTCGATCGACTCGCACGCGCGCGCTACCTGCCGGAGCTCGCGGTAAGCGTGAACGGCGCTACAGAGCGAGTCCGCCGTAGCCTGATGCCCATCGACAAGAGATGGCCACTCGCCGAGCTCCGCGCGGCCCTCGCCCGCTGGCCGAAGCGTCCGCACCAGAAGATCACGCTCGAGTACGTCTTGCTCGACGGCGTGAACGACAGCGCCGACGACGCAGACGCGCTCGCCGCCTGGATCGGCGACCTCCGCCACGTAGCCAACGTGATTCCCTTCAACGCCTGGGGCGACGCGACCTCGCCGTATCGCGAGCCATCCGCCGAGCGCGTGAGCGGGTTTGTCGCAAGGCTACGTTCGCACGGTTGTCTCGTGAAGGTGCGCCGTTCCCGCGGACGCGACGTACGTGCCGCGTGCGGGACGCTGGTCGCTTCGTAGTCGCGTCACGCGGCGAGGAGCGCGCGGCGCTTCCGCTCCGACAGCGGCCGCCTAGAAGCACGCGCTGCGCCGACGAACAGCATCTTGTAGGTGCCCGGCGGGAACATCACGGTTTGATCGCCCGCCTCCCACGCGGCGCGCGCATCGCGGTACGCGCGCCTGAACGCGACGACGTCCGCGAGGAGGTACTCGCGGAGGTCGCGGCGCTGACACGCGAGCACGGGATTCAGCGATTGCGTCTCCTCCATGCTCTTCGCGCAATCCGTGTGACGCAGGCTCTGTAGCGCGCGGGGGCCGACCACCGGCCGTCGCGTCTGCTTCCGGACGTCGCGCGCACGGTCCTCGTGCAGGCGGATCTCTGTCTCGAGGAGCTTTGCCCAATCCGCCGGCGAGAGATCCTCGTAGCCTTCCGGGCGCTCGGCGCGGAGCGTGACGGTGGCCGGCATAGGACCGTCGGCGCGGAAGAACGCCGGGCGCTTCACGGTGACGCTTTCGCCACTGAGGTTGAGGCGAAGCGAGGATGCGCCAGGCCATTCGATTGCGCGCGCGACGAGGTTGTCAGCGACGGGATTCACGAGGGTGTAGATGAGCTTCGCGAGAACGTCGGCCGGTGTCGCGAGGCGCACGACGCTGACCTGCTCGTTCGACCAGAAGTTCTCGCGGCGGTGCCAATGCACGTTCAGCACCTTTGCGATCATCTTGTGGAGGTGCGCGAGGAACTCCGGCAGGCGCCCGTCGTTGTCACGCACGACGACGTGGTGATGATTGCTCATCGGTAGCCATCCGCAGAGCGCCACGTTGAACCGCAGCGCCGCCTCGCCGAGGCAGTACAGGTAGACGTCGTTCACGGGCTCGCACGGGCGCAGCAAGAACTGCCGCTGCGTGCATCGTCGCGTGATGAGGTAGTACTCGCCGGCGAAGATCTGGCGGGGCGCGGTCATGCCCACCCAGGTCGGCCACCGCCCCCCTCCGGTTGCCAAATTTAGGAACCCCGGAGGGTTCAAACGCCGGAGCCAAACGCCGGACGGCCAAAACCACGCGCGGACCTCGCCCCGACGGGTGGCGGGAGTCACGCGCGCAGCGAGGCGGCGTCGATGACGAAGCGGTACTTCACGTCGCTCTTCAGCATCCGTTCGTAGGCCTCATTGATCTGCTGGACCGGGATGACTTCGACGTCGGCCGTGATGGCGTTTGCGGCGCAGAAGTCGAGCATCTCCTGGGTCTCGGCGATGCCGCCGATGAGCGAGCCGGAGAGACGCTTTCGCCCGAAAATGACACTGAACGCGCCGATCGGGAGCGGCTTTTCGGGCGCACCGACCAGCGTGAGCGTCGCGTCGCGGCGGAGAAGCGCGAGGAGCGCGCCGATGTCGTGCTCGGCCGAGACCGTATCGAGCACGAAGTCGAAGCTTCCGTTCTGGCGCGCCATGGCGTTTGCGTCGCGCGAGAGGACGACTTCGTCCGCGCCGAGCCGGCGCGCATCTTCGGCCTTACTGGCCGACGTCGTGAACAGAACGACGTGCGCACCGAAGGCCTTCGCGAGCTTCACGCCCATGTGGCCGAGCCCGCCGAGCCCAACGATTCCGACCTTCTGGCCCTTCTGCACGTTCCAGTGACGAAGCGGCGAGTAGGTCGTGATTCCGGCACAAAGGAGCGGCGCGGCCGCGGCGGGATCGAGCTTGTCGCTGACGCGCAGCACGAAGGCTTCGTCCGTCACGATGGCTTCGGAATAGCCTCCGTACGTCGTGCCGCCGCCGAGCGGGTCCTCGCTGTTGTACGTGAACGTGGCGCCACGTTCGCAGAGCTGCTCGAAGCCGTCCTTGCACTGCGCGCACTCGCGGCATGCGCCGACGAGGCAGCCGACGCCTGCCACGTCGCCGACCTTCACCTTCGTGACGGCCTTCCCGACCGCGCGCACGCGACCGATGATTTCGTGACCAGGAACGCAGGGATAGCGAGTGCCGCCCCATTCGTCGCGGGCCGTGTGGATGTCGGAGTGACAGACTCCGCAGTAGAGAATGTCGATCGCGACGTCGGAATCGCGGGGCTCGCGACGTGCGATCGTGGTTGCGGCGAGGGCATCGCGAGGACCGCGCGCGGAGAAGGCTCGAATCTCGGGCATGCCCGGCACGATACCTGACGAGAACTTCGTCGCGCATGCGACAGGAAGCCCCGAGACGGCCTATGCTCGCCGGGTCGCTCGATGTCAGGCCTCCGCTCGCGCCTCACGCGTGCGCCGTCGTTGACGACGGCCGCCGCCGCCCTGCTCGCGAGCGCACTCGTCCTCGCGTCGCAACCTGCCGACGCTCAGGCCGTTTCGCCGCCCGCGCCGCCGCCGTCGGAAGGAACCCCGGAGCCCTCCGAGAAACCGCTGCGCTATGCCGTCGTCGTCGGCGATGCGCCGGAGCTCGCGCCGTGTGGCGGTGCCGACGCACTAAGGAGAGCGGTCGAGGAGCGCCTCGCGCGGCAGGTGTTCGTCGACCAAGAGTCGGCGGACGTCGTGCTCGAGGTCGAGGTCGGGACCGAGGCCCGCGGCGACGTGGCGGCCGGTGGCGGTCGGGCTCGAGGCCGACTCGTCGCCCGCATCGTCGAGCGAGACGCGCGCGGCGAGGTGCTCGGCCGCCGTGACCTCGCGGTCGACGCCGACGAGTGCCGGAAGCGCCTCGACACCATCGCCGTCGTCCTGGCGATCATGATCGGCCCGCCGCGAACGACACGAGATCAAACGGAGAAGGTGCCGGCCGGAGGGAACCCCGGAGACCCCAACGCGCTTCCGCCGCCGCCGGCGGAGACGACGAGCGCTCCGCCAGCCGCGCCGCCCCGCGTGTGGCGCGTCGCGCCCGTCGCCGAGCTCGCCGGCGGGTCCGGGGTGCTTCCGGGGTTCGCGTGGGGGTTGCAGTTAGGGGCGGTGGTGGAGCCGCCTCTCCCACGCGCTTCCGTCATCGTTCGCGCGCTCTATTGGCCGCCGCGGAGCACGGGGACGATTGCGCGCGCGGACGTCGACCGGCTCGGGGGGTCGCTCCTCCTCTGCGCGGACGTCCTCAGGCCCACGGACCGCCAGGGTCCCCGCGCGGCCGCCTGCGCCGGGGCCGACGCTGCACGGCTCCACGCGACGACCGCGAATTTCACGCGCGCCTCGGAGACGGGCTTCCTCCTCGATGTTCTCGCGGAGATGCGGCTCGGCTACGGTCTGCGCGCCTCTCGGGGCCTCGTGCTGGAGCCGGTCTTTGCCGCCCAAGTTTCCGCCGCACTACGAAGGGATCGCTTCACGTACCGAGACGGAACCGCCGTCGTTCGCACCCTCCTCGAGCCGGCACCCGTCGCCTTTCAGGCAAGTCTCGGGCTCGTCGTTCACTTTCTGTGATGAAAACGTCGCAGAGCCGCCTTTATGCACGTCGAGGCCTGACGACGTGTCCGCGCTCGGCATGACCATTCACACCGCCCTCCCGCTTGCCGCGTCTTCCGCGCGCGCGCCCGAGCCGGCGTCTGCCGTCGTGCCGAGGGCGTCGGCAGGAACCCCGGCGGCGCCCGAAAGCCCCAAGTCCTTGATTCTCCACGCGTCGGAAGGAACCCCGGAGGGCTCGGCCGCCGGCGAAGGCGCGACGGCCGTGGCGCCGGCGTCGGCGGCGGAGGTGTTCCGGGAGCACGGGGCGTTCGTGCTGCGGTTGCTGCGGCGGCTCGGGGTGCCGGACGCGGACCTCGACGACGTCGTGCAGGACGTGTTCGTCATCGTGCACCGCTCGCTCGGCCGGTACGAGGAGCGGAGCCACATGCGCGCGTGGCTGTACCGCATCTCCGTGCGCGAGGCGTCGCGGCACCGGCGACGGCGGCCACCGCAGGGCACCGTCGACGTGGACCAGCTGCTCACGTCGTCCGCCGGCCCGGAAGAGTCGGCGCAGGCCAGCCAGGCGCGCGCCGATTTCGAGCGGCTTCTGTCAGTCCTCGACGAGGACCGCCGCAACGTGTTCGTCCTGTACGAAGTCGAGGAGTTGGCGATGGAAGAGGTGGCCGAGGTCGTGGGCTGCCCACTCGCCACCGCATATTCGCGGCTCCGGTCGGCGCGGAAGCTCGTGCTCGCGGCGGCCAAGCGCCTCGAAGCCCAGAGGAGGTCCCGATGAGCTCGTCGAATCCGCGCCGACTCGTCGAGTACGGCGGCGAGCTCCGCTCGGTCCTGCGCGACGCGCTCGACGCCGAACGGTCCGCTGCGCCTGCAGACGCGGCGCGCCTCAGCGCCCTCGAACAGAAGATTGCGCTTGCCGTTGCGGCAGGACCCGGCGCCGGCGCGGGTGCCGCCGGAAGGAACCCCGGAGCGCCAAAGCCGGCGAATCCTGCGGAGTTGCCAGCTGCCGGCACGAACCCCGGAGCGCCCACGGCGCCGCCCACGGCGCCGCCGACGCCGCCCACCGCATCGCCGCCCATCGCCGCCGCTGGCAAGGGGATTGCGGGCAAGGGCGCTTGGGCTCTGCTCGGCGTGGTTGCGGTCGGCGTCGGGGTTTTTGCGTTGTCGCGCGCAGGGGGAACGTCTTCGTCGCTCGCGCCGCCGGGAACGCGTGCGCCGAGCGCGGCTCTTGTCGAGGTGCCCGCCGCGGACGAGCAGGCGGGCGGCGGCGGCGCACCCGCGCGCGAGGCTGTCATCCCCGTCGTCTCGCCCGCGGACCTACCGACCGTGACCACGCCGGCGACCCCCCCGGCGCCGGCGAAGGCGCCGCCCGCCGCCGCGACGACGACCGGCACGACGACAGCCGCCGCTCCGCCGCCGCCGCCGCTGAACGACGCCGAAGAGATTGCGCTGCTCGCACGCGCCCACGAGGCACTTCGCGGAAGGCCGTCCGAGTCTCTCGCGCTCTGCGCGCAGCACGAATCGAAGTTTGCCGCAGGGCACTTCGCGGAGGAGCGCGAGGCCGTCGCCATCGAAGCGCTCGTCTACGTGAACCGGAGCGAAGAGGCGCAGCGCCGGTTCGCTCGCTTCGAGGCTCGGTACCCGAGCTCCGCGCACCGTCTCCACCTGGAGAGCCTGCTCCCGCGCGCGCCCGCTCCGTAAACCACCCTCCCGGGGGCGGTCCCCGCCGGTCCCGCCTCCCCGGGGCGGTCCCCGCCGGTCCCCGCCGGTCCCGCCCCCCCGGGGCGGTCCCGCCTCCCCGGGGCGGTCCCCGCCGGTCCCCGCCGGTCCCCGCCTCCCCGCCTCCACCTCTCTCTGCATCCGCACCTCTCACCCGCGTTCGGGGGGTAATCCGTGCCGTCCATCAAGAAGCGCCTCGTCGCCCTCTTCGCCGTCCTCTCCGCGCTCGTCGTCGTGGCGTGCGCGAACGACGTCGACATGGGCGACGTGAAGAACCCCGGCGACACGCCGCCCCCGTTCACGCCCGCGGCCGACGCGAGCGGCGACGCCGACGGCGGCGGCAACTCTGCCCTGTCGTGCATCGGCACCACGTGCCCGGCGCCGTGGGCGACCTGCCTCTCCGAGTCGGGGCCGACCTACAAATGCGGGACCGACCTCACGCGTGACGTCGACAATTGCGGCGCGTGCGGGAACAAGTGCCTCACGTACAAGCCGCTCCACATGGTGTCGCGCTGCATCGACGCGCAGTGCGCGCTCGAGTGTTACAGCCCGCCGCCGGTCGGCGACCCCGTCGAGTGGCGGAACTGCAACGGCCTCGTCGACGACGGCTGCGAAGTCGACGTGATGAAGGACCCGAAGAACTGCGGCGGCTGCGGAACGGTCTGCGCCGCCGGCCAGAGCTGCATCATCGGCAAATGCGGGTGCCCTGCCGGCAAGATCGAGTGCAACGGCTACTGCGTCGATCCGAAGACGGACGACTTCAACTGCGGCCGTTGCGGGAACCAGTGCGAGCCCCCCGCCGGCGCTTGTGACCCGATGCCCCCCAACTCCGGGTACGGCTGCATCAACGGCACCTGCGGCCATCTCAAGTGCCTGGGCCAGTCGGCCGACTGCAACGGCGACCTCACGACTGCCTCGTGCGGCGGCAACGGCTGCGAGATCGAGAACATCTTCGCCGACAAGAACAACTGCGGCGGCTGCGGCGTGAAATGCAAAGCCGGCGAAGAGTGCGTCGACGAGGGCAACGGCCCGGAGTGCGCCATCCCTTGCAAGCGCTTCGGCAAGACGGCGTGCCCCGACGGGCGCTGCGTCGATCTCCTCACCGACCTCTCCGCATGCGGCTCGTGCGCCTCGCCATGCCGCGGCCCGGGCCCCCACGAGAAGGCTTCGTGCAGCAAAGGCCTCTGCCAGTACGAGTGCACGCCGGGCTGGGGTGACTGCAACGGCGACCCGAGCGACGGCTGCGAGACGAACCTCCTCAGCCATCCCGGCAACTGCGGAGCGTGCGGCACCGCATGCGACGTCGGCGCCGGTCAGCCCTGCATCGAGGGCAAGTGCCTCACCACCGCCTGCGCACCGGGACAGACGCGATGAGCCGATCACGACGCGAGAAGATCCTCCTCGGCAGCGCCGCGCTCCTCGTCGCTGCCCTCGTTCCGACGTTCGCGAGCTGCGCGACGACCGAGGAAGGCAACGCCGGCCCGGACGACACGAAGCTCCCTCCGCAGGACGGCGCGACGGACGGTAGCTTCACGCCCGACGCGGCCGTCGTCGACGGCGGGTGCGACGCATCCGATCCCTCCTGCGTCACGCAAGGGCTCACGTGCGCGCAGACCGACTTCTGTCCGGTCCCGACACCCGTGAGCAACGCGTACGCGCTCACCGCCGTGTGGGGCTCGTCGAAGGACGACGTCTGGGCCGTCGGCTCCGGCGGCACCATCGTCCACTACGACGGCGCGGTGTGGAAGCCGACGCCTTCCGGCGTGAAGTTCACGTTCCGCGCGATCTGGGGCAGCGGCCCGACCGACGTTTGGACCGTGAGCTCCTCGGACGTGATCCTCCACACGAACGGCTACGCGAACGGCGCGGCGACGTGGACGCCCGCGCCCCCCGCGACGGATCAATTCAACTCGGTCCCGGTCTTCGCGATTTGGGGCAAGGGCACGACCGAGCTCCGCATGGGCGGAACGGCGTACAACCTCTTCGAGCCGAACGGCGACTTCGGCCCTGGCAACCAATTCTACAAAACCGTCGTCGACGGCGGCGTGGGCTGGGGCGGCGAGAAGGGCACCGCCACCGTGCGCGGGATCTGGGGCGCGACCGCGGACGACATCTGGATCGTCGCGGACAACAGCGCGTGGGTGAAGTGGCAGCTCGGCTACACGATGCACGGCACGCGTCCCGCGGCGAACAAGCCGTTCACGTGGACGAGCGTGGACAGCCAGTCCGCGGTGACGCTCGAGTCGGTGTGGGGCAGCTCCGCGAACGACGTCTGGGCGGTCGGCGACCTCGGCACCATCCGTCACGTCACCGCCGCCGCTTCGCGCTGGGACGTCGTCCCCTCGCCGACGACACAGGCACTGCACTCCGTGTGGGGCAGCGCGCCGAACGACATCTGGGCCGTCGGCGACGACGGCGCCATCATCCACTTCGACGGCACGAGCTGGACGCTCTCGTCCGCCGCGTATCCCGTCGGCCGCAAGCGCCCGAACTTGTTCGGCGTGTGGGGCAGCGCCGCGAACGACGTCTGGGTCGTCGGCGACGGCATCGTCCTCCACTTCACCGGCGCGAAGAAGGCGCCCGGGGGTGTCCCGTGAAGCTCTCGCTCGCACGCGCGTCGCTCGTATCCCTCGTCGCGCTCGTCACCCTCGGTGCGTTCGTCGCCTGCGCCGATACGGAAGAGCCGGCAGCTCCGGGGCCGTCCGGCGATGACGGAGCCGCCATCCCGCCGGTCGACGGCGGCCCGCTCGCGGACGCCACTGCCGACGCGGATGCGGAAGCCGCGGCGCCGCGCGAATGCTCGGACCAGAACTTCTGCCATACGGCCGTTCCCGCGGGAACGCCGAGCCTCCGCGGCGTGTGGGGCGACGGCGCGGGCACCGTATGGGCCATCAGCGAAGAAGGCGCCGTCCTCCGCTGGGAGACGAGCGCATCCGGCGGTGCATGGAAAGTACATGCATCCGGCCTCGGCCCCCTCCGCGCGATCTGGGGCAGCGGCCCCACCGAGATCTGGGTCGCCGGCGACAAGGGCATCTATCGCGGCACCGGCGCGAGCGCGGCCGCGCTCACGTTCACGGGCACGCCGAACCCCGGCGGCGCGCCGCTCAAGGTTGTCTCGCTGTTCGGGCTCTCGCCGACCGACATCTGGGCCGTGGGCTCGACCCCGACCGATCCCCCGGTCGCCAAGGTCCTCCATTACACGGGCGGCTCCACGGAGGCGGGCACGACGTGGGCCGTCGATGCGGTCACCTCACGCAAGCTCGCGTTCACGCACGTGTGGGGCTCGGCAGCGAGCGGCGTGTGGGTCGCTGGCTATCGCCCCGTGCCCGGTGACGAGTTCGTCGACGAGTCGCTCGTCTTCCGCAAGCTCCCCGCGGCGACGACGTTCGCGGAGGTCGTCTTGCCACGCGATCCGAACGAAGATCCGGTCTTCGGTCGCCTCTCGAAGGTCGGCGGCGTCTCGTTCGCGACGGACAGCGCCATGTTCATCGTCGGTCGCACGCCGTCGAACATGCAGGCGACGTGGCGGGGCACGAGCACGAACGGCGGCCAGACGTTCACGTTCACGTACCTCCGCGGCGGTTACGAGGAGCCGCACATCCACAGCGTCTCGGGCGTCGCTCCGAACGACGTCTGGGCCGTCGGCGACTATGGCCGCGTCCGTCACTGGGACGGCGCCGAGTGGAAGCAGGCCGCGGTCACCGTCACGAAGGTTCCCCTCACCGCCCCCATCTACGGCGTCTGGACGCGCGGCCCGAGCGAGCTCTGGGCCGTCGGCGACGGCGTCGCGCTCCACAGGAAGCCATGAGAACTCGCCTCCGCAGACTTCTTCCGTTCGTGGCGACGTCGTCGGCGGGCGCGTGCGTGGCGCTCGCCGTGCTCGCAGCGTGCAGCGACGATCCGGCGCGTGACACCTTCGATCCGCCGGACACCGGTGCCGACGCGGTCAACCTGCCGGACGGAGCAACCGTCGACACCGGCCCGGCCGTCGACGCGCGTCCGCCTTTCGACCCGGCAGAAGAGGCCGTCACCTGCACGGCGACGCCTTGCGCGACGCAGCTGGTCGCCGGCAGCGATCACTTCTGCGTCCGACTGCAAAACGGCACCGTGCAATGTTGGGGCAGCGACGCCTACGGCGCGCTCGGCGCAGCCGCGCCGACAGGCGACGCGGGCACGAAGGACTCGGGTGCGAAAGACGCGGGTGACGCCGGCGATGCTGCTCCGCCGCCCGCCACGCGCATCGTGTCCGGCCTCACGACGGTCGCGCAGCTCAGCGCCGCGGGCTCGACCACGTGCGCGCGCCTCGAGGACGGCACGGTGAAGTGTTGGGGCGCGAACGTGAACGGCGAGCTCGGCCTCGCGGTGAATCCGCCGGTCTTCGACGAAGATCCGCATCCCACGCCGAAGAACGTGGCGCTCCCGAACACGGCGACGCGCATCGACGTCGGTCACGGAAGCGCGTGCGCGCTTCTTTCGACCGGGTCGGTCGCATGCTGGGGCAAGGACGATCAGGTCCAGCTCGCGCGCGCCACCGACGGCGGAGTCGAGATGGTGCGCGGGCCCGGCATCGCCGCGATGGATTCGCTTGCCGTGCTGCGCACCGCGTTCGGCTCGTACACGGGTCTCGCGCTCACGACGACCGCGGAGGTGTGGAGCTGGGGCGCGCTCTCCGGCGACGAAGGCACCGTCTCCGGGCGCATCGCGTCGATCAGCCCGGATCGCACGCCGCGTCGCATTCCGGAGCTCGCCAAGGTGACGAGCCTCGTCGCCTCGCACACCCGCATCTACCAGCCGGAGGAGCCGGAGCCCATCCCCGGCATCCCGCCGCCGCCGGTGTTCCCGGTGTACATCGCGCACGCGTGCGCGCTCGCCAACGGCGAGGTGTATTGCTGGGGTCGAAGCGACCGCGGCGCGCTCTGCACGGGCATCCCGGATCGCGAGCTCACACCGGCGCATGCCCCGCTCGCCGCGAAGGCGTGGCCGCAGCAGCTCGCCGTCGCCGACGAGATCACCTGCGCGCGCATGACCGACGGCACCGTGCAATGCTGCGGCGACGACGCAAAGGGTCGCCTCGGCACGGGAACGTCTTCGGAGCTCTTCTCTGCCTTCTTCCGACCGGCCGAAGGCTTCACCGGCCGCGCCGTGCAGGTCGCCACGAGTGACCACGCCGTGTGCGTGCTCGTGCAGGGCGGCACGGTGGAGTGCTGGGGCGGCAACAAGAACGGCGAGCTCGGAACGGGGACGCGCGACGACGCTGCGCATCCGAAGGCCACGAAGGTCGATCTCCAGTGACGCTTCGCCAGACGACGAGGAAAGGCGCAGAACCGATGCATCGCTTCACGTTCCCGAGCGCGCTGTCGCTCGCTGGTCTCGCCGCGGTCACCGCGTTCGTGGTCGTCGCGTGCTCGAGCGACCGCGATGGCTTCGGCGACGACCAGCCCCCGCCCTTCACCCCACCCGATGCGGCGCAGCCCGAGGCGGCGGTGTGCGGGTTCCGGTGCTCGCGCGATCTCAAGAAGGTGCTGAAGGGCTGCGGCGGCAACAACGAAGAGGTGATCGCGACGTGCCCTCCCGACCAGGGCTGCGCGGTCGACAAGTGCATCGACGCGTGCACGGCGGTCGAGATCTCGAAGGGCTCCGCCGGCTGCTCGTTCTACGCGACACCGGCCGACGACGCGCGCTACGGCGCGGGCTCCTGCTACGCGGCGCTCGTCGCGAACACGTGGGATCGTCCGGTGACGATCTCGGCCGAGTACGGCAAGGACGCGCTCGACATCTCGAAGTCGATCTTCACCGCGACGCGCACGGGCGCGACCGTCACGTACACGCCCGTGGTCGGCGCGCTGCCGCCCGGACAGGTCGCCATCGTCTTCCTCTCGCAAGCGGAGACGCTCTACGACCCCGACGCGCCGCGCTGCCCGCCGGGCACGAAGGCCGCCGTCAACGTGGACCCGGTCCGCCACGGCACGGCGAAGATGAAGGCGTTCCACCTGAAGGCCGACGCCCCGATCGCGGCGTACTCGATCTTCCCGTACGGCGGCGCGGAGAGCTACTACCCGACCGCCACGTTGCTGCTGCCGGTCTCGAGCTGGGACAAGAGCTACATCGCCGTGTCGACGGCGCGCTTCGGCGAAAAGCAGATCGGCAGCCTCGACCGGCGCACGCTCCAGATCATCGCGAGCGAGGACGACACGCAGGTCTCGATGCGCCCGAACGTCGACATCGCCGAAGGCGAAGACGTCGCTCCGGGCATCGCGGGTGAGCCGGTGACGTGGACGCTCACGAAGGGCCAGGTCCTCCAGATCACCCAGGACCGGTCGACGAGCGGGAGCCCCATCTCCTCGAACAAGCCGATCGGCGTGTTCGGCGGCTCGCCGTGCTCGTTCTTGCCGACCGAGAACGCCTACTGCGATCTCACCCAGCAGCAGATCGCGCCGTTCTCGCAGTGGGGCACCGAGTATGCGCTCGTGCCGTACCGCTCGCGCACCGAGGGCGTCGGCACCACCACGCGCGAGACCGTTCCGTGGAGCCTCGTCGGCGCGGTCGATGGCACCGTGCTCACGTACGACCCCGTGAAGCCGCCGGGCGCGCCGGAGACGCTCGCTTCCGGGCAGATCGTGAGCTTCATGACCGACGCGCTCGTCACCGTGAAGAGCCAGGACACGAAGCATCCGTTCCACGCCTCGGTGTACATGACCGGCGCCACTTTCGGCGGCGGCGTGCCGGGCGGCGGGCGCACGCCGGGCGATCCGGACTTCGTGAACGTCGCGCCGACGGAGCAGTTCCTCGACCGGTACGTGTTCTTCACCGACTACACGTACCCGGAGACGTCGCTCACGCTCGTGCGCAAGAAGACGACCGGCGGGTTCCGTCCCGTCGAGCTCGAATGCGGCGGCGAGGTGACCGGCTGGCAGCCGCTCGGCAAGAGCGGCGAGTACGAGTACGCGTGGGTCGTGCTCACCGCGGGGTTCATCCCGCAGACGTTCGCCAAGGGCACGTGCGGCTACGGCCGTCACGCCGCGCAGAGCGAAGGCCCCTTCTCCGTCACCGTGTGGGGGTGGGGCAAGGACGCGAGCTACGGCTACGCGGGCGGCATGGGTAGCCGCCCGGTCAACGAAGCGCCGCTCCCCGTCGTGCAGTGACCGCGCTCCCGCCCGCGCTGCATCGCTGCATCACGCGCAGCGCGGGCGACGAGAGCATCAGGGCGAGACGACGTCGGCGAGCGACATGTCGATCTGCACGCGGGACGCCGCCGCGCGCGTGAACGGCGTGCGGAGCCCCTTCCTCGCAGCCTCCGCGACCGGCACGTCGGCACGCAGGCCGAGCACGTGCCGATACGCGCGCCGCGCCTCCTCGCGGGCCCCGAGCAGGTCGGAAGCGCGTCCGCGCCACAGGTGGAACGCGGCGACGCGTGCCTCGTCCGGGTGTCCGAGGCGAATGGCATGCGCGAGCTTCGCAGCCGCGACCTCCGCATCACCATCGGCGAGCGCGAGCAGGCCGTTGCATGCATGGTACAGCGACTGCGAAGGCTCCAGCTCGCACGCCTCGCCCAGCTCGCGGCGCGCTTTGGTGACGTCGCCGCCGTCGACGTAGGCGACGTACGCGCGACGGAAGTGCTCGAACGCACGACGGGCGCTCTCCGGCACCGGCACCCGGAAGGCGCCGAGCTCGGGATCGTGGTCCTCACGGGCGAGCGACAGAGGCACGAACGTGCCGTGGCTCGTGGGAGCCTCGCCGTTGCCGACCCAGAGCGCTCCGTCTTCGGGCCGGAAGACGACGGACGCCACGGTCATCGCCATCGCGATGCTTCCGTGCACGCGGCAAGGCCCTTCGCCGACGTCTCCGAGGATGCCGCCCATCGACGCGGCATCGAGTGATCCCTTGTTGGTCTCGAGCAGCGCGTTCACGCGGGTGTGGCGGAGGTGGTTGTGCCGCCAGTACGAACCGTAGAGATCGAGCTCCGTCTCGCCGAGCTCGCGGTCCAAGTAGATGTTCGCGTAGCCGAACGTGGTGTCCGCGGAAGACGTCGTCCGCGCGGCCTTTCGATAGGGGCTCTCCTCGTGACAGAGCACGCGGCGCTCCTTGCCGTCGGCCACGAGGTACGTCCAGCAGCCGATGGGCGTCTGCGCCTCGAGGATGCGCGAGGCTTCTTCCAGCGTGCGCGCGGTGCGCATCACGAGATCGCCGACGACACCGATCGGCGTGCCGCCGAGCTTCACCTGGTCGGTGAACATGTGCTGGTGCACGGTGAGCGTGAGGCCTGCCTCGTTCATCGCGGTGACGCCCCCGAGCGCGACGCCGGCGGCAGCGACCGACACGTAACGCTGACCTTCGTCCGGCTCGTGAAAGACGACGGCCTGCGTTCGCGGCCAGCACGAGACGCCGTGGTAATCGAGGTTGCGCGCGTGCAGGAGCTTGCCGTCCTTCGTCGCGCTGCCCCACGCGATGGCGCTCGTGCATCCGAGGCCGAGCGCGAGACGGTGGTAGACGGCCGGGCCCGTGCGCTTCACCTGCATGAGGCGCGAAGCGACCCACAGCATCGTGTCGGGCATCGTGCAGCCTTCGAGCAGCCGCTCGTACGGAAGCCCGGCGCCGTCGGCCAGGCCGCGCACCGTCTCCGTCGCGAAGGCCGGAAGCTTTGCGCCGACCCGCGCGCCGACGGTGCGCTGGAGGACGTTGAACGCCGCCGTGCCCGCGAACCCGAAGCGACGACCGCCGAACAGCTTCTCGACGAACGAGCGGTAGTACGGCATGGGCCCGGTCGCGACGTCGGCCGCGAGCAGCTGGCCGTGCTGCCGGCCCATCTCGTAGAAGCTGCCCTTCACCTTCACGAGGTGCAGACCGCCGACGCGCTTGGCCCAGGCCGGGCCGACGCGCACGACGGGCGTGGTCGGGAGCTCGGCGGGCGCGGGATCGCGGCTCGTGATCGTTTCAGCGTTCATCTCGGGGCTCCTTCCTCTTCGTGCGCTTCGACTTCGGGTGATTCGTGGCGGCGCCGTCGGACGCGGAGGGCGCGTCGCCGTTCGCGAGCCGCGCCGACGCGAGGAGACGCGGCGTCGCCCACGCGTGGAATGCGGCGACGAGCTCCTTCGCTTGCGCGCCGTCTCTCTTGCGAATGCATTCGAGCAACAGGCCGATACCCTCGACGTGAGGGATCGCCGCGGCGCGAATCGTCAGGAAGACGTGCTCGAGATCGGCCACGACGCTGCCGTGCCACTGCGCGAGCACGACGAAGAGCGGGTTGTGCGTCGCGCGCGCGAGCACGTGCGAGAAGGCCACCGTCTCGCGCCCGAACGCCTCGGGATCGCGGACGGCAGCTCGCAGGCGCTCGTGCGCGGCGGAGAGCAGTGCCAGATCGTCGCCATTCCGGCGGACCGCGGCGAGCTCCGTCATTTGCGCGTCGAGCACGGCACGGATCTCGAGCCAGCCGGAGAAGACGTCGAGGTCGATGCGCGCGTCGCGGAACAGGAGCGCGCGGACGACGTCGGGGCTCGGTGACGCGAGCGGGTCGAGCGCCACCGTGCCGAGCCGCCGCTTCGGGCGAACGAGCTTGTGCACCTCGAGGAGCTTGATGGCCTCGCGCACGACGCTGCGCGCCGCCCCGTACTCGGCCGCGAGCTCGTCTTCCTTTGGCAGGAGCGCGCCGACCTCGATGCTGCCGTGCACGATGCGCGCGAGGAGGTCCTTCGCGATCGCATCCGCCTTCCGCTCCGTTCCGCCGGCCTTCACGCCAGGTGTAAATACATCAGACTTATTCGAAGTCAACGGATGTGGATGCAGCAGGCGCTTGTCGCGCGCCGCCGGCCGGACGATGAAGCGGCCGTGAGCGAAGACGCCGGCACCCCCAGCTTCTGGTCCACCGTGCGCGAAGCCGTGCGCGGGACGCACGAGCAGCTCACGGACATTCCGGTGCGCCGCGCCGTGGTGCTCCTCGCGGTCCCGATGGTCCTCGAGATGAGCATGGAGTCGCTGTTCGCCATCGCGGACATCTTCTTCGTCTCGAAGCTCGGGTCGAATGCCGTCGCGACCGTCGGTCTCACCGAGTCGATGCTCGCGCTCGTGTACGCGCTCGCGATGGGCCTCGCCGCCGGAGCGACCGCGGTCATCTCACGGCGCACGGGCGAGAAGGACATGGACGGGGCTGCGGTGGCCGCCGTGCAGGTGATCCTCGCCGCCGTCGTCCTCACCTCCATCCTCGGCACGGTGGGCGTCCTCCTCGCGCCTCGCCTGCTCGCGCTGATGGGCGCCGAGCCCGACGTCGTCGCGAGCGGCTCCGGCTACACGGCGGTGATGCTCGGAGGAAGCGTCACCATCTTCCTCCTCTTCGTGGTGAACGCCGTGTTCCGCGGCGCGGGCGACGCGGCGATCGCGATGCGGACGCTCTGGCTGTCGAACGCGGTGAACATCGCGCTCGCGCCGTGCTTCATCTTCGGGCTCGGTCCGTTCCCGCGCCTCGGCGTCACGGGCGCGGCCGTGGCGACGACGGTGAGCCGCGGGCTCGGGGTGACCTACCAGCTCGTGATGCTCACGCGCGGAACGGGCCGCCTCGTCCTCGCGCGGCGTCACCTGGCGGTGCGCGCGCGCGTCCTCTTCGACGTGCTTCGCATCGCGGCGGGCGCGTGCCTGCAGTCGCTCGTCGAGACGGCGAGCTGGCTCGGCCTCGTGCGCATCCTCGCGGTCTACGGCAGCATCGCGCTCGCGGGGTACACGCTCGCCATGCGCATCGCGATGTTCGCGCTGCTGCCGCCGTGGGGTCTCGCCATGGCGGCGGCGACGCTCGTAGGCCAGAACCTCGGGGCAAAGGCGCCGGACCGCGCGGAGCGCTCCGTCCTCACCATCGCGCGGTACAACGTGCTTTTCCTCGGCACCGTGTCGATTGCGTTCGTCGCGGTCCCGCACCTGCTCGTCGGCCTCTTCACGCCGGACGTCGCGACGGTCGACAACGGCGCCGAGTGCCTGCGCATCGTCGCCGTGGGATTCTTGCTCTACGCGTACGGGATGGTCGTGCTGCAGGCCTTCAACGGCGCAGGCGATACGACGACGCCGATGCTCGTGAACCTCGGCACGTTCTGGCTCTTCAAGATACCGCTTGCGTACGTGCTCGCGCGCATCGTCGGGCTCGGGCCTCGCGGGGTGTACATCGCGATCACGCTCGCCTACTCCGCGCAGGCGATCATCGCGCGGGGTCTGTTCCGCCGTGGTCGATGGAAGACGACACAGATCGGCCGAGACGCGCCCGCCGCGCATTGACCTTCACGCGCACGCCGCGCGCCGGGCCCATGGTGACGTTCCGGCGCACCGCGCGCTCGGGGCGCGACTCCGCCAGCGAGAGATCCCACTCCGACGCGATCGTACCGAGCGCGATCGCGAGCTCGGCTTCCGCGAACGCCGCCCCGAGGCATCGGCGCGAGCCGCCGCCGAACGGCAGGAATTCTGCCGCCGAGTAGGTGCGTTCGAGGAAACGCTCCGGGCGGAAGCGCTCCGGCTCCGGAAAGATGCGCGGGTCACGCAGGATGACGATGAGCATCACCGCGGCGATCTCCCCTGGAGCAAGCGAGTACGGCCCGAGCGCGAAGGGCGCGCGGCACACGCGAAGCACATCGGTGACGATCGGCTCGATGCGGAGCGACTCGGACGCCACGGCCTGGAGGTACGGAAGACGCACGAGCGCGTCGGCCGGCGGATCGGAGCCGAGCGCATCGATCTCCTTGCGGAGGCGCGCGAGCACCTGAGGCTCGCGGAGCAGCCAGTACACTCCCCACGCGACGGCGATCGCGCTCGTCTCGTGACCGGCGAGGAGCAGCGTCGCCAGTTGATCCCGAACCTCGGCGTCCGTCATCACCCCGCCGTCTTCGTACCGTGCGCCGAGGAGCACACCGAGCACGTCGTCTCCCAGCGAGGGCGCCCGGCGACGCGCCCCGACGAGATCGTCCACCCAACGATCGAACGTGCGCCGCGCGTCGTCGAAGCGGCGGAACGGCGGGAAGAGTCGCGTGTGGAGCTTGGAGGTGGGCAGGAGAGCGGGCGAGAAGCCGTGCACGATCCCGAGGAGCACCGCGCGCGCACGCGTCCGATCGAGCTCCGGATCGGCGCCGAACACGGTCTCGAGGATGACGTCGAGCGTCAGCGCCTGCGCGAGCTCGGCGACGACCACGACTTCGCCCGTACCTGCCGCGCGCGCGAGCGCGTCGAGATGCCGGCGCACGACGCGCTGCATCGTCGTGTAGAACGCCTTGATCCGCGCGCCGTGGAAGTGCGGGTTCAAGAGCTTCCGTTGTTGCCTATGGACCGCGCCGTAGGTCGCAATCACGGCGCGGTCGCCGAACAGGCTGCCTGCAACGCCGTGCGGCTCGAACGCCTCGTAAGGCGCAGCGAACACATCGCGCGCGAGCGCGGGATCGCAGATGGCGATGCCTCTCCCGAGGAGCGTCCGGAAGCGAAACGCATCGCCGAACTGCCGCTGGAGCTTCTCGGCGTACGGCCCCGGCTGGGACAGGAAGCGGACGCTCTGCCAAAGCATCGGGGTGCGCGGGCCGGCCGGGAGCATGCCGCGATCCTATCGGCGGCGTCGAAGCGCGGGCGCGCTGCCCGAGGTGAGACGCGCGCGGGACGCGGACGGGATGATAGAACACGAGGGATGCCCCGACGCCCGCATGCACGTACGCCGGAATGGGTCACGCGCGCGCTCCTCGCCGCGCTCCTCCTCGTCGTCGCGTCGTGTAGCGGTGGCGGATGCTCGAGCGGCTGCGCGCAGTGCGGGACGACTCCCCTCCCCGGAGGCTTCCCGAAGCCGCAGACGATCCCGAACGCGGCGACCGTGCGCGTCACGCGACCGGGCCTCGACTTCGTCCAGGAGAACCTCGGCTCGCTCGCGGTGAAGGCGCTCGGCACGGGAGCGAAGGGCGGCGTCGCCTCCTTTCCCATCCCGAAGACCACGCAGTCCGGCGCGACGATCTGCACGCCGGCCGCTCCCGTGTCGCCGCAATGCGAGGCGCACATCGATCTCGGCAACGCGAAGCTCCGCCTGAACGCCATCACGCCGAACCGGGTGAAGATCGACGGGCTCCTGCCGGTCCGCATCTCGAACCTGCCGGTCTCGTTCTTCGGCATCAACACGTACGTCGTCGCGGGAGACGCCTCGAAGGCTCCGGGCGGCGACCTCTGCTCGGCATCCATCAAGGGCTCGCCGACCTTCCCGTTCAAGGAGCTGCCGCTGAACGTGGAGCTCCCGCTCGTGACCGAGACGCGCATCCCGCGGAACGGCTACACGAAGGTGGACGTCGAGAACGCCGTGATCGACCTCGGCGTCACGAAAGACGACATCGCCATCTGCGCGAACTGCGGAGCGCTCGGCGGCCTGTGCAACGGTGCGCTCGAGTTCATCAAGAACTTCGCCTTCGACACGCTCGTGAACGGCGTGAAGAACCAGATCAAGACGGCTCTCGGCGGCGCCTTCTGCACGGCGCCGGCACCGGCGGTCACACCGCCCTGCCCGACCGGCTCGGAGCCCAACGATGCCGATCTCACGAAGGCAACCAAGTGCGTCTTCAGTGGCACGCAGGAATGCGTGCCCTCGTTGCTCGGTGCCGACGGACGGATGGATCTCTCGAAGGCTCTCATGAGCCTCTCGCCGGGATCGCAAGGCGGCCTCGACTTCGTGCTCGCGTCGGCCGGAGACATGAACCCCGCGCCGAAGGCTGCCGGCGTGCCGGGATGGACGCCGCGTAAGCCGCCGGTCCCTGCGCAGGACAACAACGCGAACGGCATCTCGCTCACGATGCTCGGCGGTGCGCTCCCGCAGCCGACGACGAAGTGCGTGAACGTCGTGTCCGTCGGCCCGCCGCAGAACATCCCGATCCCGAAGGAGCTCGAGGGCGACACGATCACGCCGTGGCCCGCCGGAACGCCGGGACCGCACGTCGGCTTCGCGCTCGCGGGTCGCTTCCTCGATCACGCCCTCATCAGCGCCTACAACAGCGGCGTGCTCTGCCTCGGCATCTCGACCGACCAGGTCGAGCAGCTGAGCACCGGGTACCTGAGCATCCTCGCGCCGAACCTGAAGGTGCTGACGCTCGCGCAGGGCCCCGCAGCCGCCGCGATCACCACGCGTCCGGGCTCTCCCCCCAAGGCGAAGCTCGGAGGCGGAACGAACGTCGATACCGATCCGCTCCTCACGATCACGATGGAGAAGCTCGCGATCGACTTCTACGTCTGGCACCTCGATCGGTTCACGCGCGCGTTCACGTACACGGCGGACTTCACGGTGCCGATCGTGCTCGAGACGGGAAAGAGCACCGCGAACCCGAACGGCGGCATCCTCCCGAAGATCGGGAAGATCGGTCTCGCGAACGGCGTCGTCACGAACGCCGATCTCCTCCTCGACGAGCCCGTCTCCATCGCTGGCGGCATCACCGGCCTCGTCGGCGGCCTCGTCGGCCAATTCCTCGGCGGCGGCATCTCGCCGATCGACGTGACGAGCGCGCTCGCGAGCTTCGGCATCGGCCTCGACATTCCTGCCGGCGGAATCCGAAAGCTCACGAGCGGCACCGACGACTTCATCGGCGTCTTCGCCAACCTGAAGAGCACCGGCGGCACGGCGCACGAGGAAGCGGACACGTCGGCGGTCCTCGTCGAGAAGATCGTCGACCCTTCGGCGATGAGCCTCACCACGGCAGTGCGCGAGCGGTTCCCGCGTCTGCGCGTGCGTGCGCAGGGCATCGCCTCGCGCCCGACGGAGCAGACGTGGTGGATCGACGACGGTCCCCACTCGGTGTGGACGAAGGACACGGACATCGTCGTCGACCAGGACGCGATGCTGCTCCAGGGGCGTCACGTCCTGCACGTCGCTTCGCGCATCGTGGGTGACATGGCTTCGGAAGACGGCACGCCCGCCGAGGTCCCCTTCGTCATCGACACGCTGCCGCCGTTCGTCGAGCTCACGCGCGAGGGCGCGAAGACGACGGTGCGCGCGCGTGACTTCGTCAGCGGCGATGCCGCGCTCCTCGTCCGCCGCCGCCTCGATGGCGGTGCGTGGACGGAGTGGGCGCCGCTCGCGACGAACGCGACGTTCGAGGCCGATGCGTCGATCGACGTCGATGTCGAGGTGAAGGACGAAGAGGGGAACGTGGCAAGCGTCTCCTCCGCGCTTCGTGGACGCGCCGACGCCAGCCTCGCGGCGGCGGGCAGCGGGTGCGGCTGCACGAACGCGGGACAGAGCTCGCCCGCAAACGCCGCATCGGCTTCCGGGCTCGCGCTCGCTGCGGCGCTCGGCTTCGCTGCGCGCCGACGTCGCCGCGCCCTCGCCGCGCGCATCTGATAGGCTGAGCCCGCCCGCGTCTCCTGCGCGGGCGAGCCTCCATGCTTTCGGCCGACGGGTTCCGCGGAACGAGAAGATTCGTCGTCGAAGGCCGGCTCGGAGCGGGCGGCATGGGCGTGGTCCACCGCGTGCGCGATCTCGAGCGCGGCGAGGTCGTCGCGCTGAAGACGATGGTGCGGGTGGCGCCAAGCACGCTTCTCGCGTTCAAGCGTGAGTTCCGCGCGCTGGCGGACATCAGCCATCCGAACGTCGTCCAGCTCTACGAGCTCTTCAGCGAGGGCGACCAGTGGTTCTTCACCATGGAGCTGGTCGACGGGGTGGACCTGCTCACGTGGATTGCCTCGACGCTCTCGACGCCGACCGCGTCTTCGTTCCCGCCCCTCTCTGCCGACCCGTCGAACCCGTGGGGACGTACGAGCGACGGGCACGCGTCCACGATGTTCGCGGGGCTCGGGTCCTTCCGCCCGCCCGCGATGGCTCACGAAGACGCGTCGCTCGCGCTCGATGCGACGCGTCCGACGTCGCCGCGAGTGTCGTTCGCCGTTCGCGACGTCGATCGCCTGCGCGATGCGATCCGGCAGCTCGCGTCCGGCCTCCGCGCGATTCATGCCGCGGGCAAGCTCCATCGCGACGTGAAGCCGTCGAACATCATGGTGACGCGCGCCGGGCGCGTCCTCTTGCTCGACTTCGGCGTCGCGTCGGACATGGCGCGCTCGCCCGGTGCCCACGCGCCGGAGGAGCCGCTCGCCGGCACGCCGGCGTACATGTCGCCCGAGCAAGCGGCACTGCAGCCGGCGTCCCCGGCGTCGGACTGGTACGCGATGGGCGTCGTCCTCTACGAGGCGCTCACCGGAAGGCTCCCGTTCGACGGGCAGCCGTTCGCCGTTTTCTTCGCGAAGCAGCAAGGCCCGCCGCCGCCCCCTTCGGCGTACGTCGACGGCATCCCGAAGGACCTCGAGGACCTCGCGATGGGGCTTCTCGCGCGCGACCCGCGTGAGCGCCTCACGGGTGATCAGGTGCTCGAGCGGCTCGCGGGCGAGACGAGCGGAGCACCGAGCACGTCGCCGGGCGACGCCCCGTTCGTCGGCCGCCGCGCGCAGCTCGAGGCGCTCCGCGCGGCCTTCGACGCGAGCGCCGCCGCGCTCGCCATCGCGATGCTCCAAGGCCGCTCCGGCATGGGGAAGAGCGCGCTCGCGTCGCGCTTCCTCGGCGAGCTCGCCGCGCAGCCGGGCGTGCTCGTCCTCTCCGGACGGTGCTACGAGCGCGAGGCCGTTCCGTTCAAGGCGATCGACCCGCTCGTCGACGAGCTCCGCCGCTGGCTCGCGCGCCTCCCGGAGAACGAGGCGCGCTACTTCGTGCCGAGTGACGTCATCGCGCTCGCGCGCATCTTCCCCGTGCTCGGCGATCTCGCAGGCGGACGCGCGGCCGTCGCCGCAGAGTCGCGCGAGCTCGATCGCGTCGGTCCGCAGGAGCTTCGCCGTCGCGCGTTCACCGCACTCCGCGAGCTGTTCGCGCGGATCGCCCAACAGTACCGGCTCGTCGTCCACATCGACGACCTGCAGTGGTGCGACGGTGACAGCGTGCAGCTCCTCGAGGCGCTCTTCGCGAGCCCCTCGCCGCCCTGGCTCTTCGTGTGCGCGTACCGTTCGGAGCTCGCTCCGGGCGCGACGGCGCTCGACGACCTGAAGGCGGCCATCGCGCGCGTCGCGCCGCACGTCGACTGCCGGGAAGTCGAAGTCAGCGAGCTGTCGGATCAGGAAGCCGAAGCGCTCGCGCGTGCGCTCGTCGAATCGGCCGACATCGCCGTCGCCAAGCTCCTCACCGAAGAGGCCGGCGGCCATCCTCTCTTCCTCGCCGAGCTCGCGCGGTGGGCGAAGGAACGGCGCGGCGCGACCGACGAAGGCGCCGGGCTGTCGCTCGACGAGGTCATCCTCGATCGCGTGGCGCGCCTCCCCGCCGACGCGCGAGCGCTGCTCGAGACCCTGAGCGTCGCGCGCGGTCCCCTCGAGCACCTCGTGGCTGCGCGCGCCGCGGGCCTCGAGACGCAGAAGCGCACGCCGGCGCTCCTCCTTCGCTCCGCGCGGCTCGTCGTCTCGCACGGGCTCGGCGACGACGACCCGATCGAGACGGCGCACGACCGAGTGCGCGAGGCGATCGCGCAGAGCCTCGGTGACGAACGTCGTCGAAGCTGCCATGCCGGGATCGCCGAGGCGCTCGCGAAACGCGAAGACGCCGATCCCGAGGCGGTCTTCGATCACTTCCGAGCGGCCGGCGACACCGAGCGCGCCAAGGCGTGGGCGCTGCCCGCCGCGGAGGCCGCCGACGGAGCGCTCGCCTTTCTTCGCGCCGCCGGCCTCTACGCGGCGGCGATCGAGCTCGAAGCCGGCGCTCGCGACGCCCTCTATCGGCGCCTCGGCGACGCGCTCGCGAATGCGGGCCGCCTCACGCGCGCGGGTGACGCGTACCTGGCCGGCGCGGCACATGCGCCTGCGCGCGAACGGCTCGAGCTCCGTCGCATGGCCGCCGAGTGCTACCTGAAGAGCGGCCGCGACGAGCGCGGCATCGAGGTCCTCCGCTCCGTCCTCGACGACGTGGGGCTCGGCTTCCCCGCGTCCACCGAGCGCGCGGTTGCATCGCTCCTCTGGCACGAAGCGGGGCTCCGCATCGCGCCGCTCCGCCGCCGGCTGCACTCACCGAACAGCGTGCGCGAGGCGGATCTCGCGCGCATCGACGCAGCGTTCGCCGCGGCGACCGGTCTCGCGCTGTCGGACCCCATTCGCGGCGCCGATTTCGCGACGCGCGGTCTCGCGCTCGCTCTCGATGCGGGTGAGCCCGTGCGACTGTGCCGCGCGCTCGCGATCGCGGCGATGAACACGGCGTCACGCGGCGAACCGGCGCGAGGGCGTGCCGAGGATCTCGTGTCCGAAGCCGAGCGCGTCGCGCATGCGGTCGACGATCCGCACGCCCTCGGCCTCGCGCTCCTCGCGGCCGGCGCCGTCCACTTCTTCCTCGGTGAATGGCGCAGCGCCCGCTCCAAGCTCGAACGCGCAGACAAGACCCTGCGCGAACGATGCCGTGCCGTGGCGTGGGAGCTCGCGAACGCGCAGGTCTGGGCCTGCAACGTGCTCATCCTCAGCGGCGAGCTCGCGGAAGCGGGGCGACGGGTACCCGCGCTCATGGACGAAGCCCTCGGCCGCGAGGACCGTTTTGCGCTGATGCATCTCGTGTATCCTACATGCGTCTCCTACATCGTCGCGGACGACGTCGCTTCCGCGCGCAGCGTCGCGCGGGCGGCGAACGAGGGCCGAGCGAACGTGCTCACCACCGGTCACTGGGGTGCATCCATCTCCGCCGCATCGCTCGACCGCTACGAAGGCGACGGCGCAGGCGCGTGGCGCCGGGTGCTCGAAGAGGCGCCGAGCCTCGAGCGCTCGCCGCTCATGCGCTCCTCGATGGTACGCGTGTTCAGCCATTACGAGCGAGGGCTGTCTGCGCTCGCCTCCGTGTCTGCCGGCCACGATCGCGCGCGCGCGCTCCGCTACGCGACCCGCTGGAGCCGCGAGCTCGCGAAAGAGAAGCTCCGCTACGCGCCGGCGCTCGGCCACTTGCTCCGCGCGAGCATCGCCGCGGCGAAGCGCGACCGCGCCGGCGCGATCGCGGAGCTCGACGCCGCCGTTCCACTGCTCGACGAAGCCGACCTCGGCTACCTGGCGGCATGCGCGCGGCACCGGAAGGGCGAGCTCGTCGGCGGCTCCACCGGCAGCGAGCTCGTCGAACGTGCACGCGCCTTCTTCAAGGCGCAGGGCATCGTGCGGGTCGAGCGCTGCCTCGCGATGAGCGCGCCGGGGTTCGGACGCTGATCAGGCGCGAGGCTCGGCCGATCGCGCCGCGAGCCACCCGAGCGCGCGGCGACCGGGAACGAAGTAGTAGGCGCCGCCGCGCGTCGTCACGAACGTCGGCAGGCCGAGGAGACGCTTCCGCACGGGCGATTGCTGGATGGTGAAGCACGCCGGTCCGCCCTTCGCGGTCGCGACCAACGGGTCGCGCTCGTCGTAGAGACCGGCGAACTTCGGCGAATTGATCCAGGTCTGCTGGATGAACTCGAACTGCCGACGGATGCTCGCGTTGATGGCGAGGAAGAGAAGCCCGCGGTCGACCTCATCGTCGTGCACGCGGTCGCGGACGCGCGCGGCCGGCGGCGGGCCGTAGGTTCGGCCTCTCCGGAGGAGCCGATGACGCGCGACGGACTTCAGGGAAGACTCGGCATCCGGCGGGAACATGTCCCGAGGGTTCGCGCGACGGATGTGCGCTCCGAGCGGGCAGCGAAGCCCGGCAGGGTCCCCGCTCTCCACGAACGCGAAGTCGGCCCGGTGCGGTGCGCCGTCGGCGACGTCGGCATCCGGGTAGTGAACGAGCGGTGCGCCGCTCGGCCACCGGCCGACGATCCTCGCGGCGATGGCGATGGCAGCACGCTCGTCCGCGTCGGGATCGCCCGTTGTCTCCGCCCGCTCGTACATCGCACGCCAGAAGCCGGCCACGTCCTGCGCGAGCTTCCGGTACACGAGAAACGACCCGTTCTCGCCGAAGTCCGTCGCGTCGTCGCCGCGGAGCACCAGCGGCTGCTCGCCGTAGGCATTGTCGTAGCCGAGCACGAACTCCCCGGCGGCAACCTCGACGGAATGCGGAGGCCGCCGCCGCGGGGATCCGACGACGTGCGGCTGCTCGATCCCGTCGACGAAGCCGAAGTGCTCGCGCTCGCGGATCTCGCCGCGATCCTCGTGCACGACCGCGATTCCGTGCGTGTGGAGGGTCTCCCGCTCGCGTGCGACCGAAGCTTCGAGCGTGGGCGCGTCGTCCGCGAAGATCATGAGCAGCGCGTGCACCTTCGGGTTCTTCGGCCCGCCGAGCTCCCACGTGCTCGGGTGGTGCACGCCCTCGTCACCGAGCACGCGCGTGCGGAGCTCGTTGGCCATCCCATGCCGGAACTCGCGCGGGAACAGGCCGAGCTCGCGTTCCGTGAGCCCGAGATGCGCGAGCCCTTCCCACGTGAATGCCACGTTGAGCCGCTCGCCCCCGGAGGCCTCCGGCTTGTGCGCGCACGTCACGCGCGGCTCCATCCCGCGGATCCACGAGCACGCGCGCGCCCCTCCGCCCTCCGGAATCGCGAGGTGCAGATACGCCGCGCACGGCTGCGCCGCATAGGCGAACAGCACGAGGCCTTGGATGTCGTCGAGCGCGAGCGGCCGATCTCCCGCGTCCGCGCCGCCGGTCACAAGAGAGCGAGCCATGCGCAGGCCTCCTCTTCGTCCATGGCGCCGACCGCGCCCTCACGGATGCGTGCATTCTGCAGCACGTCGGAAACGGTCAGGTGCGGATACGCGCTGTACCAGATCTGGTTTTCGACCTGGAACGTGCGCGTCCATTGCTTGAATCGACCTTCGTGCGCGGCGCCACCGAAGACGAGGAAGCGTGCCTCCGGGAACCACTTGGTGTTCGTCCACACCGCGGTCAGGTAGTGATGCGCCTTGTCGACGAAGTCGCCCAGGTAGGCCTCCCAGCTGCCGTCGTAATTGCTGAAGAACAGGACGGTGTCGTCGTCGAGCATGACCCATCGTGCGAAGTGGATGCTGGAGATGCCGCCGAGCGTGCCCTTGTACGCAATCGTCTGGCGAGCTTGCTCCAGGAACCAAAGCACGAGCTTCATCGTCGCGCGCCGGAAGGCGCCCGGGCGGAGCGGCACGTGATGCGTGAGGCCGTTCTGGCTGACGGAGTCTTCGTGCCCGATGATCGCGTCGAGTCGCTCGTCGGTCTCCGAGAGGAGCGAAGGTTGCTCCTCGTGCTCGCCGCGCTCCACGATGCGCGCCACCGCCAGCCACGGCACCGCGAGAACGACGAGGCCCGCAACGATCGCGTAGAACCGAATCGTCGCCTCGGGTTGGTCGGGCAGCCCTCGATCGATCGCGCCGAGCGTAGGGCCACGCGCGTCGAGCTGGCGGACGAGGAGGTCGCGGATCGCGACTCCGCTCTTGCCGGCGACGGTGCCCGCGCGCTGCGCATCGTCGAGCAGGGCCGAGAGGCGCGTGCGCACCGCATCATCGTCGTGGATCTGGCGCACCGAGAGGCCCGGGTGACCCAGATAGAACGTCGACGCCCGGCGCGCGTGGGCGGCGACGAAACGACGTAAGCCACCTTGGATGTATCCTGCCCACATCCCGAAGAGCCGTTCCTCGTACGGGGCGAGCGCGCGTTCGAGCTCGGAGAGATGCACGTCGAGGAGACCGTCGTAATTGGTCTCGAACGCGAGGCGCGGAGGCTTCTCTTCCGGCGTCGTGAGGACGACGAAACGCGCGAAATGCAGGCTCGGGACGAGCTTCAGCAGCTCGATGACCGGGTCCTCGAGCTCCTTCAGCGAGGTGCGCACGTCGGCGGCAGAGGTGCCCGCGCGAAGCGGCGCAACGACCGTGAGAGCGTGCTGCTTGGCGTTCACGGTGGAATACTATCTTCCGTGGCGGGGAGATCGCAGGCAAGCGCGGAACGCGCACGGGTGCTCACGACCGCGGGGGACGACGCGCGTTCGCGAGCGAAGACTGCTCTCGAGCGCCACGCGGCGTTCTTCGATCCGGACGCGAGCGGAGTCATCGGATGGGACGAGACGTGGGCGGGTCTCCGTTCGCTCGGCGTTCCGTGGCGTTATCGCGTGCTCCTCACGCCGATCATCAACGGCTTCCTCGGCTACCTCACCCAGCGAAAGCTCACGTTCGACATCGTCGTGGCCAAGATCACCGACGGCAAGCACCCGTACGACACCGGCGTGTTCGCCGACGACGGGACCATCGACGAAAGCGCCTTCGACGAGGTCGTCCGCGCGGCCACGCACGGGGCGCTCACCGAACGCGAGCTCCGCGCGCTCATCGTGGGCCGCGGCAATCGTCGTCCGAAGATGGGCAAGGTCGCCGGCGTGCTCGGCAAATGGTTCTCGGCACGCGAGGTCGGGCTCCTCTTCTGCCTCGCCGCAGACACGAAGAAGAAGGAGCACGGGCGCGAGGTGCCCGCGATTCGGACGCGCACGCTTCGGCGCTTCTACGATGGCACGCTGCTGCCGACGCTCGCCCGCAGGCAACGCATCTCGCGCGCACGGCGCGCGTGAGCGTCAGTTCTTCGCGACGTCGACGACGCTGACGTCCCCGCCGCGCACGACGACGAGCTCCGTCGGCCCGCGGAAGAAGCCACGGTGCCCGAGCTCGACGTCACCGAGCGACCGGCGCGTCTTCGACGCGAGATCGTCGACGACGGCGCCGCGCGGCCCGCTCTGAACGAGGAGCCCTTCGTCGCTCACCGCTCGCACGAGGAGCCCCGGCTCGGCGGGCTGGTCGAGGGCCACCTTGCCCGTCGTCAGCGACACGACGCGGAGCCGCCACGCGAGCTTCGGCCCTTCGGCATCGCTCACGCCCTTCGTCTGCGTCGTCACCGCGGCCCACTTCCCCTTCGGCGAGAGGACGGACTCGACGAGCTGCTCGCCGCCTTCGAGGCACGCGAGCTTCTTGACGGCGAACGGCGGGCGGAGAGCGATCGACAGCACGCACGTCTTGATTTGCGGCTCCTGCGAGGCGACCGCCACCGCCGTGCGGCCTTCGGCGTCGACCGTGAAGCGATCGCGCGCGCCGGCGGTCCCGGAGAGAACGCGCGGCGCGCTCGAGAGATCCGTCGGCACGACGTAGAGCTCGTACTTCGCGCGACCGCGCTCGGTCGACGGCGCCGCACGCCGGAAGAGGAGGTGCTTGCCGTCCGGCGTGAACCGCGGGTCGTACGCCGCGTCCGGCGAGAGCCGCTTGCGAATGTGGCCCTCCTTGTCGGCGACGTACAACCAGTCGCCCGCGTTGAACGCAATCGCGCGACCTTCCGCGGCGGAGAAGCGCCCCCACGACCCGAACGGAAACGCGCTCGCGAGCCGCGCGCCCTTCACGAGCTCGTCGCCAAACGACGGCGCCGCGAGGAGCCCGGCGAGCGGCGACAGCTCCGTCGCGCTCGCGCCGATGGTCGCGAACGGGATCTTCGCGAGCTCCGGGAAGGTCTCTTCCTCCACGGTGCTGCCCGTGTCGACGTCGACGATCTTGGTCTGGAGGGTCGCGCGGGCGTCGCCGTCGAGCCGTCGCAGGAGCGCGCGCTTGCCGTCGGCCGAGAGCCACTCGAAGTACCAGTGCTCCTGCGGCTTCGCCGGCGGAGGTCGCTTGGCGACGGTTTGGACGATGGCGGGCTCCGCAGGCGTCGTCGGCGCATTCGGCGCCGGATGCGCGGCGCCGCACCCGAGAAGCGCGAGACCGAACGCAGGGAGGACGAAGCGCGAGACCGGCGGCACGGGCGGACCATGCGCTACCGCAGCGCCGGAGGGCAAAATTCTTGCTCAGCGGACGAGGCCGTGCTCCTCGAGCACCTCGAGGAGGGCGCGGGCGAGCCCGGACGGGTCGTCTCCCCTCACGTGTCGTCCCAGCACCTCAGCGTGCACGGTGCCGTCGTCTCCGCTGCCGCCGGCGACGAGCGCAATCACGCCGGCTTGCGCGCAGGCCGCGGCGCCGCGGCCGTCTTCGTCGTCGACGACCGTCGCGATGCGCCCGCGATCGAACAGCTCGCGCTCGATCGAGAACGCCGCCTCGCGCGCGGTTGCCCGCGACGAGCCGCGAACGGTGATCACGACGCCTCGCTGGCCGAGCCGCGCGTAGCGCTCCTCGTCGCTCACCTGCGTACGCTGCTCGCCGCGCGGGCTTGCCGCGCGCGGCGCCTCCTCGCGACCGACGATCATGCCGGCAGCGACGGTGTCGTTCGTCACCGAGTCGACGAGGATGAACGCGCCGGTCGCGCGGTTCTCGCGATACGGGTCGAAGAAGATCGGCGCACGGCAGCGCACGACCACGCGGCCGATGTCGTTCAGCGAAAGGGACTCGCCCGCGCGCGGGACGAGCGTCTCGGCGTCTTTGACGTGGACCACCTCGACCTCGGCGCGCACGGTGCGCGTCGTGTGCTTCAGCAGGTACGTTCGGTCCCGGTCGAGCGGACGCTCGCTCATCCACACGAGGTCGGCCGAAAGATCGTCGGCGCGCGTAGGAACGTCGCTCTCGTGAACGAGCATGTCACCGCGGCTCACGTCGATCTCGTCGGCGAGCCGAAGAGCGATGCTCGAGGGCGCGGAAGCGGCGCCGACGTCACGGCCGTCGACGTCGACGCCGACGACCCGCGTTTTCCTTCCCGACGGCAGCGCCACGAGGGAATCGCCGACGCGCACCGTCCCCGAGGCGATCTGACCGGCGAAGCCGCGGTAGCCGAGGCCGGGCCGGAGCACGAGCTGCACGGGGAACCGCAGCGCCGATGCGCGATGCTCGTCACCGACCTGCACCGTCTCGAGCCGCTCGAGGAGCGTCCCCTCCGTCCACCACGGCATCTTCGCGCTCGCGGTGACCACGTTGTCTCCCGCGAGCGCGCTCACCGGGATCGCGCTGAGCGCGCGGATGTCCAGCGACGTCGCGAGCTCACCGAGCTCGGCGACGATCGCATCGAAACGCGCGCGCTCGAAGCCGACGAGGTCCATCTTGTTCACGCATGCGATGACGTGCGGAATGCCCAGAAGCGCCGCGATGTGCGCGTGGCGGCGCGTCTGCGCGACGACGCCGAGCCGCGCGTCCACGAGGATGACGGCGACGTCGGCCGTCGATGCGCCCGTCGCCATGTTGCGCGTGTACTGCACGTGCCCGGGCGTGTCGGCGATGATGAACTTTCGCCGCTCGGTCGCGAAGTACCGGTACGCGACGTCGAGCGTGATGCCCTGCTCGCGCTCCGCAGCGAGGCCGTCGGTGAAGAGCGAGAAGTCGATCTCGGAGGTCGACCCAGCGCCCCGCGTCGAGCCACGCACGGATGCGCGACGAACGGCATCGAGCTGGTCCTGGTAGAGACCGTGCGCATCGTGGAGAAGGCGCCCGATCAACGTCGACTTGCCGTCGTCGACCGAGCCGATCGTCACGAAGCGGACGAGGTCCTTCTTCTCCTGCGCGCGCAGCCACGCGGAGACTTCGTCTCGCGCCCGCGCGGCTCGCGCCGCGGCGTCGTTCGTGCGGGCAGCCATCAGAAGTATCCCTCTCGCTTCTTCGTTTCCATGGAAGCTGCTTCATCGTGGTCGATGAGCCGGCCCTGCCGCTCCGAGCTCGTCGCTTCGATCATCTCGCGCAAGATCTCGGGGAGCGTCGTCGCCTCGCTGCGGACTGCGCCCGTGAGCGGGTAGCAGCCGAGCGTCCGGAAGCGGACCATCTCCATCCGCGGCGTCTCTCCCGGCTCGAGCGGGAACCGTTCGTCGTCGACCATGATCAGCGTGCCGTCACGCTCGACGACCGGACGCGGGGACGCGAAGTACAGCGGCACGATCGGGATCTCTTCGAGCCAGATGTATTGCCACACGTCGAGCTCGGTCCAGTTCGAGAGCGGGAACGCGCGGATGCTCTCGCCCTTGCGCACCTTGCCGCTGTAGAGGTTCCAGAGCTCCGGCCGCTGGTTCTTCGGGTCCCACTGGCCGAACTTGTCGCGGAACGAGAGCACGCGCTCCTTCGCGCGCGAGCGCTCTTCGTCGCGACGCGCGCCTCCGAACGCGGCGTCGTAGCCGCCGGCGCGCAACGCATCGAGCAGCGCATGCGTCTTCATCACCTGCGTGTACTTGTTCGACCCCCACGTGAACGGATTCGCGCCTTCGGCCAGGCCGCGGTGGTTCGTGTGGACGCGCAGATCCAGCCCGTGCTCGCGCGCGAACGCGTCGCGGAACTCGATCATCGCGCGGAACTTCCACGTCGTGTCGATGTGGAGGAGCGGAAACGGGAGCGGCGCCGGCGCGAACGCCTTTTGGGCGAGGCGCACCAGGACGGCGGAGTCCTTGCCGATCGAGTAGAGCATCACCGGCCGCTCGAGCTCGGCGACGACCTCGCGGAGGATGTGAATGCTCTCCGCCTCGAGGACGCGGAGATGCGACAGCCGTGCGGGGGAGGGTCGTTCCACGATACTGGAGACACGTCTAGCATACCGGAGGCCGGCACGCGACCCTGCGCTGGTATGATCACCCTCTGAATGTCGGATTCGAACCGGCCGCTGCCGCCGAGGCCCCCGCCCCGCTCGCTACGGACCCCTGCCCCGCCGCTCGGGCCGGCCGAGCCGGACGCGGACCCTTTTCCCGCCGACGACGATCCGCGTAGCGCGACGAAGCGGCTCGGCACCGTCCCGCTGCGACCGCTCATCGACATCGCGCAGCCCGGCCTGACCATCACCGTCCAGCGCGAGGGTGGCCGGCCGACGGAGCGGACGCACGTGCACGTCGGCGACACGTGCCGCATCGGGACCCATCCCTCGAACGACATCGCGCTCGAGGACCCTTCGGTCTCGCGTTTCCACTGCCGCATCGTCCCCGATTCGCGCGGTTGGCGGGTCGAGGACCTCGGCTCGCTGAACGGGACGATGTTCGGCGAATTGCGCGTGAACAGCGCGATCCTGCCCGCCGACACCGTGCTCACCATCGGGCAGTCCACGGTACGCATCCAGGCGACCGCGGCCGCGCGCGAGCTCGTCCCGATGATGCCGCAGTTCGGCACGCTCACCGGTACGGGCCGGTCGATGCGCAAGCTGTTCGCGCTGCTCGAGAAGGTCGCCGCGAGCGACATCAACTGCTTCATCCACGGCGAGAGCGGCACCGGCAAGGAGCTCGTCGCGACCGAGATCGTCCAGCGCGGCGCACGCGCGGACAAGCCGTTCGTCGTCGTCGACTGCGGAGCGATCTCTCCGACGCTCGTCGAGAGCGAGCTCTTCGGTCACGTCCGCGGCGCATTCACCGGCGCCGACCGCGATCGCGTCGGCGCTTTCGAGGCCGCCGACGGGGGGACCGTGTTCCTCGACGAGGTCGGCGAGCTTCCCCTCGCCGTGCAGCCGAAGCTTCTCCGCGCGCTCGAGCAGCGCGAAGTACGGAGGGTCGGCGAGACGAAGACCCGCAAGGTGAACGTTCGCGTCATCTCGGCGACGAACCGCGATCTCGAGCGCGAGGTGAACGCCGGGAGCTTCCGTGAGGACCTCTACTTCCGCCTCGCCGTGATCACGGTGCGCGTGCCGCCGCTCCGCGACCGAATCGAAGATCTCCCGCACCTGATCCGCAGCTTCCTCGCGCAGCTCGGCGCATCGGAGAGCGAGCACCTCTTCGGCGCCGACGTGATCGCCGAGCTCTCCGGCCACGCGTGGCCGGGCAACGTCCGCGAGCTCCGGAACTTCGTCGAGCGGAGCGTCGTCCTCCAGAGCTCCCGCATGTCGGTCGCGCCTCCGCCGCCGTCGATGTCCGTGGTGACCGGCGCGAAGCCGCCCGAGGTCGACGTGAGCATCCCGTACAAAGTGGCGAAGGAGTCGCTCGTCGACGGCTTCGAGCGCGCGTACGTGCGCGCCGTGCTCGCGGCGTGCGGCGGCAATCTCACGAAGGCGGCGAAGATGGCCGGGATCGATCGCATGTACCTGCACCGCCTCGTGCAGAAGCACGCGACCCGCGATCAGCTCCCGTCTTCACCCGGCGACGGCGCGCCCGCCTCCGTGCGGCGTCCGCCGACCGAGTGAGCGGCTTCCACTTCGCGAAACGTGACGCCGAGGGTGCGCGCGAGCGCGCGATCCGCCGAGCTCGCGCCGGCGAGGACGCTGCCGCGCGCATCGATGCCGTTCCGCGTCGCGAACGTCAGCCACGCGCCCGGCAGCGGAGGGCGGCACCAGCACACCGGGGGTCCGGCGGGATGCGTGCAGATCGCAACCTCCACCGGACGTGTCGACCCCACCCGAGCGGCGAGCGCCACCTGCAGCGCCGCCGCGAGCGCCGAGTCCTCGCCCGGCCGCCATCCATAAGCGAGCAGCGGAGCATCGGCCGGAACGTCCGGAGCCGCGAGGAGCGCAGCCGCGAGCAGCGCGTCCGCGGCCGACGCCGGATCGCGCAAACCCGTCCCCAGCACCACGGCGTCGAGCGACATCGCCACCGACGGCCGCCGCGCGCTCTCGGCGTGCTCGCGGACGAACGGAACGACGTCGATGGCGTCGAAGCCTTCGTCGACGGCGGGCGGCTCGAGCTCACGTACCATGCGGAAGAGCGCCGTCGGCGCGAGCGCAGCGGCATCTTCCTTCGCGCGCGCGCGAAGCTCGGCGGGGTCGAGCACGCGACCGAAGCGCGCGAGCATGCGCCGAACGATGTTGACCTGCGCTTCGGACGGAGGCGTGTCGAAGAAGAGGCACCGTACGCTCGCGCCGTGACCGCGCGCGATGCGCACCACGTCGCTCCGCGTCGCGCGCGTGACATAGGTGTTGTCGAGGACGATGCGGTCGACGCCGTCCGCGAGCCGTTCTTCCAGGCGCCGCACGATGCCGCGTAGCGTGCCTCCGACCGTGTCGCGGTTCAGCCGGTCGTAACCGCGCGCGACGAGCGCCTCGGCCGCGCGCGACTTGCCTGCGCCCGGGACGCCGACGAGGAGGACGACCTCGCGCGATCTGCCGTGCGCCGAAGCGAGCGTCGGCCGCGACGGGCATCGTAGCGTTCCGAGCACCGGGAAGCGGACGTCGAGCGCGGCGAGGTCGTCCTCCGCGAGGACGAGGCGCTCGGCATGCGCGAGCCGCGCGATCGTCTCCGGGCGCCGCGCCCCGACCACCGGTACGAGGCTGGGATGAACGGCGAGGAGATACGCGAGGAACACGTCGAGCGGCCCACACGTCTCGTGCCGCTTCGCGATCCGCGCGAGAGCGGGATCGCGCGCCAACCTCGGCGCGCGCGCGGGGCCGCCGAGCGGGGCGTGCGCGAAAATTTCGATGCCGCGCTCGACGCAGAACGGGACGACGCCGCTCCGAATCGCGAGATCGTCGTACGCCCCGAGCGCCACCTCGACGGCCGCGATGGGAGCAATCGCCGCCGCTTCTTCGAGCTGCCGGCGCGAGACGTTCGAGAGCCCCACGCGGCGTACGGCGCCGGCTTCGCGCGCGCGTTCAAGCGCACGAACGGTCGTCGCGAACGGCACGCGTGGATCCGGAGCATGCAGGAGAAGGAGATCGACGGGGACGTCACCCAGCGCTTCGACGCTCCCGGCGACGTCGCTCGCGATCGTGCGCGCACGACCATCTGGAATCCACGCCCCTCCGTCGCGGCGCATGCCGCACTTCGTGACGACGCGTGGAGAAGCCGCACCGGTCGCGCCCACCCGACTCCGCCGCAGGGCGCAGGCGACGAGGCGTTCGTTGTGGCCGAGCTCGGTCTCGTCGCGTGCGTAGGCGTGCGCCGTGTCGAACAGCGTCACGCCGGCATCGAGCGCAGCCTCGAGCGTCGCGAGCGCGCGCGCTTCGTCGCGGTCGCTCTCCGTCGAGAGCCGCATGCACCCGAGGCCGATGCGCATGCCTCCGGGTTACCCGAACGGGCGCGGCCTTGGAACGATGACGATCACTCCGCGTCGGTCGGCAGCGTGTTCTCGTCCGCGCAGCAGCGGAAGCCCGTCGAGTAGTCGTAGTACGCCGGCGCGTGCGCGGTGGTGCGGTAGTCGCAGCCCTCGCCGTTCAGCTTCGTGTCGAGGTAGTAGCCGCCGCGGAAGCTCGCGTCGTCGGTCCACTCGTGCACGTTACCGACCATGTCGTGGACGCCGTAGCCGTTCACGCACGAAGCCGCATCACCGGTCTTCTCGACGGTGTTCGCCTGCTGGTTGAGGCGCGGATCGTTCATCGTGCGCGACGTGCGTTCGCCGCCGTGGAGCATGTTCGTCGGCGACGTGCGGTTCGTATCGACGCACGCGCCGCTGATGCGCTTGTCGCCGTACGGATAGCGCGTCTGCTCCGGACCCTTGCACGCGGTCTTCCACTCGGCCGCGCGGCAGAGGCGCTTGCCCGAGGCCGCGCACGCGCGCTTCGCCTCGACCATCGAGATGTGGCCCTGCGGCACGACGCCGGGACGCGAGACGGCGCGGACCTGATGGCCGTTCGGCGCTTCGTAGGGGCTGAACGCCTTTTCGGAGCCATCGGCCGTGATCTCGACGAGCGACGCCTCGTAGCGGTCGACGCAGCTCGTCCCCACGTGCGCCATGTTGCTCGGGCAGGGACGCTCCGCGTGCGTCGGCGCGATGACCGAGTGGGTCGGCATCGTCACGATGTGGGACACGGCCGGCTCCGGCATCGCGGCCGACGAGAGCGACGCGAACGCGATGCCCGGCAGAGCGAGGGCGAAAGCGACGACCCCGGCGATGCGCACCATACGACCGCGGGACGGGGCGAGGCTCGGCGTCATGGTGAACCCTTTTACACGGTTGGTGCCACGCGCCGTTCGCAGCGATTACGCCAGCTTGCAGAACCATGCCCGCGAGGAGCCGAGTCCTCTTCGAGGACTCGAGTCATCGCGAATGCGAGGTGATCTGCCGTCTGCCGACCTCGCGAGGCGGGGCGGCGACGCGCTACGGTTTTACCGAAGTGATGAAGCGGCGCGTCCTCGGTGCGGCGATCGGGATCGTTGCCCTCGTTGCCTGCACGACGGCGGGTAGCGCGCTCCGAACTTCCGCGCTCGGTGGTGCGGCCCCTGCCCCGCGCGAGGCAGTGCGCGAGTCGGCGGCGACCGCGGCCGTCGCCCCACTCGCGGCGCCGACCACGACGGACGCGCCCATGCCGCGCGCCGTTCCGGTGAAGCGGCCCGGCGCCTACGCGAACCTCGATCCCGACGACGATCTCGTCGTTGCGCCGCCGGAGCCCCGCGACGAATGCGAAGCGGAGCTCGCCGCCGCGGGCGTGTCGTTCCGACCGGCCACGCTCGCCGTGCACACCGAGGGCAAGAAGACGAAGATCACGTGCGGAGCGCCGCAGGTCGTCACGTACCTCAAGGGTCCGGGGAAAATCGCGTACAGCGCGCCGCCACTGCTGACGTGCGGCATGGCTCTCGCACTCGCCTCGTTCGAGAAGATCGTGCAGGAGGAGGCGGAGCGGTCTCTCCATTCGCGTGTCGTCCGCATCGAGCACCTCGGCACGTATAGCTGCCGGCAGATCGCGCGGTTTCCCGGCTGGGTGAGCGAGCACTCGTACGCGAACGCGATCGACATCGCGCGATTCGTCCTGAAGACGGGAGCGGTGATCGACGTGCTCCACGATTTCGACGTCGGTGATGCACCGCCGAAGAAGCCAGCCGGTGCGTTCTTGCGGTCCGTGTCGCGCCGCGCGAACGACGAAGACGTGTTCTCGCACGTGCTCACGCCCTTCTACGACGCCGGACACAACAACCACTTTCATCTCGATCTCTCGCGCTTCCGCACCGACGGCACGCGCCCCCCAGGCGCTGCTGCGGAGGGCGAGGCCGGCGCCTCACCGTAGTCGAGCGCCCGGGACGCGGGTCCCTGCGCCGCAGAAGGTCCGCGCTTCGTGCAACCCAGCCCCGCTGCGTGCGGAGGCGCCACGGTCTTCTCCGCCGCATCGCGCGGCTCGACGGCGCTTTCGCGTAGTCCACGACGGGCGCGCATGTTGCTCGCGGGCGCGCGGAGGCAACGCGCACATGATCCTCGATTCGAAGAAGCTCCGCGGCAAGAAGGTCGCGATCCTCGCGGGGGACGGGTTCGAGTACATCGAGCTCGCCGTCCCGCGGAAGGCGCTGGAGGCCGCAGGCGCCGACGTCGACGTCGTCTCGCTGCACACCGGCAAGATTCGCGGCATGAACATGACGGAGCCGACGCGTACGGTCCGCGTCGACCGCTCGCTCGACGAAGCCACGGCGAACGACTACGACGCGCTCCTCCTCGTCGGCGGATTCGTCGGCCCCGATCTGCTCCGTCAGAGCAGCCGGGCGCGCGCGTTCGTCCGTGCGTTCGACGAAGCGGTGAAGCCGATCGCCGCCATCTGTCACGGCCCGTGGGTGCTCGTCTCGGCGGGCATCGTCCGCGGTCGACGCCTCGCCTCGTGGCCGAGCCTCCGCGACGACATCGTGAACGCCGGCGGCGTGTGGCGTGACGATGCGCTCGCGCGCGACAACAACTGGATTTCGAGCCGCGGCCCGCAAGACCTGCCGGCGTTCGTGCCCGCGATGCTCGAGCTGTTCGCGCTCGGCGCGACGTGCCCGATGGAGGGCCCCATGGCCGATGCATCGATCAGCGACGTGTCGTCTCCGCAGCCCGACGAGCCCCCTGCTCCGGCCGTCGCCGCTGCGCGTCTCCTACCCGGCCCGACGGTGCGCACGATCGCGGGAGCGGCCGCGGCGCTCGCCGTGGGCGCGCTCGCGCTACGTCGCGCGGCGAGCTGACGCGAAACGAGGCGACGTCCGGGGCACCGGGCGCGTAAAATCCGGGCCGATGGCGGCGGACGACGCACGAGCACTACGCCCGAGCGCTCCGCCGCCGCGTCCGAGCTTCCTCCCGAGCACGCGCCCGCCGGCGCCGAGCACCGATGACGCGGCCACGCCCGGCCGGCCGACTCCGCCCCCGCCGCTCGCGGCGATGCTGACGAACGCGCTCGCGAGCGGGCGACGGCCGAAGCGCGCGGACGAGGATGCGCGGGAGACGTTCGAGCGAAGGCTCGATCGCGACATCCTCGCGGCGGAGCGCTTCCGCGCGATGCTGCTCGTCGCCATTCCGGCCATCGCGCTGTTCGCCCTCGTCGTCGAGGGCAACGCGGACCCGGAGTGGGTCGCTTCGGTCCTCCACGGCCGCTTCGATCGCACGCCCGTCGGCGTGTTCCTGATGGTGGTCACCGCGTTCGAGCTCTACGTGCTCACGTGGCTCAAGCGTCTCCTCGAGCGTGGAGAGCGCCCGCCGCGCTCGCGCCGGTACGCGCACGCGTTCGTCGAGACGAGTCTCCCGACCGCGGTCATCCTCTACTACGCGTCGATCGACGGTCCCGACCAGGCGCTCCTGATGCCGTCGGCGTTCGTGTACTCGATCTTCATCCTGCTCTCGACGCTCGGCCTCGACTTCTTCCTCTGCACGTTCACCGGCGCGGTCGCCGCGCTCGAGTACGGTGCCATCGCGCTCGTCTGGGCCGACGGCGACGCGCATCGCGTGTCCCCTGCGCTCGCGTCCGTGCCGAGCCACCTCGGCAAAGCGGCGATCCTCTTCGTCGGCGGCATCGCTGCCGGGTTCGTCGCCACGCGCCTTCGTTCGAGCTTCACGCGCGCGATCGAATCGGTCGGCGAGCGCGCGCGGATCCTCGCCGTGTTCGGTCAGCACGTCTCGCCGGAGGTCGTCGAGCGCCTCGTGGCCGACAAGGCGGACGTGAAGAGCGAGCAGCGACGCGTGTGCGTGATGTTCCTCGACATCCGCAACTTCACCGCCTTCACCGAGACGAAAACGGCCGCCGAGGTCGTCGACTACTTGAACGTCGTGTTCGAGTCGACGATCGACGCCGTCGTCGGTCACAAAGGCATCGTGAACAAATTCCTCGGTGACGGGTTCATGGCGGTGTTCGGCGCGCCGATCGAAGAGGCGAACGCGAGCGGCGCCGCGATCGACGCGGCCCTCGACATCGTCGCGCGCGTCGACCGCCTCGTCGCGTCGGGCGCGATCCCGCCTACGACCGTGGGCATCGGGCTGCACACGGGCCTCGCCGTCGTCGGCAACATCGGCTCGGCGCAGCGCAAGGAGTACACGGTCATCGGAGACGTCGTGAACGTCGCCTCGCGCATCGAAGCGATGAACAAAGAGCTCGGGTCGCGCGTGCTCGTCTCCGACGAGACCTTCACGTCGAGCGGCCGCACGGATCTGCCTGCCGTCACCCACGACGGCGTCCCCCTCCGCGGCAAGGCGAAGACGATCCGCCTCCACCAGCTCGCATGAAGACCGACGATCCCGCGAGCCTGGAGCTCGACCCGGAGACGATGCGTGCGATGCTCGACGCGACGGCGGCGCGCGTGATGGACCACCTCGCCCACGTCGACGCGCAGCCGTCCCGCGGCGACGTGCGTACGGCCGAAGCGCTCGATCTCTGTCGCTCGATGCGCGAGCCGCCGCCGGAAGAACCTGCACGACTGGAGGCGCTCCTCGCGCGCTACTTCGAGGAGTGGCTGCCGCGCTCGCTGACCACGAACGGCCCTGGCTACATGGCGTACGTGCCGGGCGGAGGCGTGTTTCCGGCGGCGCTCGCCGACCTCATCCAGGACACGACGAACCGGTTCACCGGCGCGTGGTTCGCCGCGCCCGCGCTCGTCCAATTGGAAGCGAACGCCATCGATTGGTTGCGGGCGTGGATGCAGATGCCCGAATCGACGAAGGGCGTGTTCACGACCGGCGGGTCGAGCGCGAACTTCAACGCCGTCCTGTGTGCGCGCGAACGGCACCTCGGAGCCGAGATCCGGCCGGGCGTCGTCTACACGTCGACGCAGGCGCATCACTCCGTGATGAAAGCCGCTCGCCTCGCCGGCATCGCCCACGACCGCGTCCGGATGGTCCCCGCGGATGCGGCCTTCCGAATGCGCGTCGATGCGCTCGCCGAAGCCGTCTCGCGCGACCGCGCGGCCGGGCTCGTGCCGTTCCTCGTCGTCTCCAGCGCAGGAACGACGAACACGGGCGCCGTCGACCCGCTCGATGCCGTGGCCGACCTGGCACGCGCCGAGGGCCTCTGGCACCACGTCGACGGCGCGTACGGCGCGTTCTTCCACGCCTGCGAAGAGCTCCGTCCGCTCCTCGCCGGCCTCTCGCGCGCAGACTCGCTCACGCTCGACCCGCACAAGGGCCTCTTCCTGCCCTACGGCACCGGAGCTCTCCTCGTCCGCGACGGCGAAGCGCTCCGTGCCGTTCACGCGTCGTCTGCCGACTACCTCCCCTCCGCACTCCCTGACGTCTACGACCCGAGCGCGCTCGGCCCCGACCTCTCGCGCGGGTTCCCCGGCCTCCGCGTGTGGCTGACGGTGAAGCTGTTCGGCGCGCGCCGCCTACGTTCGGCAATCGCCGAGAAGCGCGCGCTCGCGATCTCTGCCGCGGAGCGGATCGGCTCGGTCCCCGGCGTCGTGATGGTGGCCCCGCCGCAGCTCTCGCTGTTCGCGTTCCACCTCACGTGGAAGGGCGCCTCGCTCGAAGAAGAGAACGTCGCCACCCGCGCGCTCCTCGAGGGCGTCGCCACGCGCGGACGCGTCTACTTGTCCGGCTGCAACATCGCGGGGCGCGAGCTCGCGCGCGTGTGCATCCTGTCGTTCCGCACGCGCCGCGCGCAGGTGGACGCCTGCGTGGAGGACGTCACCGCCGTCGCGCGCGAGATCCTCGGCCGACGCTGACTCGCGGCGCCGCGCTCAATCCTGCTCGGGCGCGGCAGGCTCGACGCTGTCCGCCTCGAGCGCGGCGAGCAGCTCACCGCCGAGGTGACGTGCCTCGGCGTCGAACCCCGCCGCCGGCTCGACGCCGACGACGTCGATCTGCAGCGTGAAGCGGCCAGGCTCTTCCGCAGCGAACACGCGCACGCGCAAGGGACCGTCTTTGCCCCAGAGGTAATCGCCGTACCAAGGGCTGTCGCGCACCGTCCAATCCCATCGCGCGGCGTCCGGGAGGCGTGCGGCCATCGACGAGAGCGCGACCGCCGACCGAAAGGCGAACGCGATCGCGCGCGGCTCGCGCGCGGAGAACGCCACGTGGTCGGGCCGCATGCGCCGCGTCGCCCATTCTTCGACCGAAGGAAAGATGTCCGTGGCCGGCCACCTCGGGTCGACCTCCTTCGCCCACGTGAGACGGACGACGGCGGCGAGCGTCTCTCCTTCGAACAGGACCTCGTCGCCATCGCTTCGCCGCGCGACCGCGCGGAGACCTCTGCGACCGTGCAGGCGGTGACCCGGCACGAGCTCACGGGCGAGCTCCTCTTCGAGCTCCTTCGCGCTCGTCACCCGCGTCCAAGGCTCGAGCAGGTGCACGTCGTCGATCCCGATGCGGCGACCCGCGGCGAAGCGGAACGCGACGGGGCCATCGCGGAGCCTGCCGAGCGCCGAAGCCGCAGGCGCTTCCACCCACTCGGCCGCGGCGGGCGGTTCCGGCAGCACGCGCCGCAGCGCACGGAGGAGGATCTGCTGGACGCGGGCGGTCAGGTACGGGCTGCCGAAAGGCGTGGCGAGCGCGGACCACGCGGCAGGGACGTTGGCGAGCGCACTCTCGTCGACGCATGTCGCCAGGCGCAGGCCGACCGCGAGCCACCCCTTGTCGTCCAGGTAGTCACAACCTTCGAGCTCGAGCTGCTCGATGGTGAGACGGACGCCGGTAGCAATCGCGCCGATGCGACCGGCCCGGAAGAGCACGAACAGCGCGGCGACCGCGTCTTCGGAACGGCTCCAGGCGTGACCGAGCGCTGCCGCGTCCGGGAAACGCGCGAAAGGTGACGCCTCGACCGCGAGAACGAGCGCGCCGAAGGGATCGGCGTCGTGCGCCACGCGCTCCACGTCGCGCGTCCAGTGCGCGGAGTGCCGGAGCTGCACGACGTCGGCACGCTCTTCGGCGGTGCGCGCGGCGCGCCGGATGCCGCCATCGCCAGGGAAAGCTTCGGCGTGGTCGGCCTCGCCGAGCCAGATCGCGTCCGGGATGCCGTCGGGGAACGCCGCGCAGCGGTCCGCGTCGATGACGCCCCACTCGAAGTGGCGACACGCGTGGCACTGCAGCCGGAGCGACACGCGCCGAGTCTACTCCCCGCTCACGGCAGGAAACGAACGGAGTAGCTCACCACCGTACGACCGAACTTCGGGGGCAGGAACTCGATCCCTTCGAAGAAGGAGACGACGCACGGCGCGAAGCCTTCCCCTTCCACGGACGTGCGCGGGTTCGAGACCTTCGCGCGACCGCCGTTCGCTTCGATGATCAAGTCCACGCCGATGTCGGCTTGCCGCGGCTTCGTGACGAGCGACCAGCAGCGTGCGAGCTCGCGGAAGTGAGGCTCGACCGACTTCTTGATCGGTTCCTTCGTCGGCTCGTCGTACGGGCCCCCGCCGACGTGCATGCCGATGGTGACGATCTTCACCGCGGGCCCGCTCGCGTCGCTTCCGGCATCCGCCGCGCGGCTCGTCCCGGCCGCATCGGCGGTCTCGCGCGGGGATGCGGCGCTCGCGTCGGCGCCTCCGCCGGAGGCCGCGGCGTCCGCCGGGTTCGCGTCGAGCGGCGGCGCGGCCGGCACGTGCGGAACCTGCCCTGCCTCCGCGAGCACGGGCGCCGGCTCGCTCGGCTGCTTCGAGCATGCCGCAGCTGCGGGCAGCGCAAGCGCCGCGAGCGGAACGAGGACGGTGCACGGGACGCGTCTCATGGACACCACCGCATATCACGGAGCGTCCGCGCGCAGCTCGCCCGCGCTACCCTCGGGCCGACGGATGGCGGGGCGCACCTCTCACGTTCGCGTCGTTCGTGAGGCCGTCGCCGGCAGCATTCGGGCTCTCCTCATGGCCCTGGCGGTGGGCGCGGCCTCGTGCGGGCTGCGCGATCCCGTACCCCCGCACGGCACGACCGATGCGCGCTTCGGCCGCCTCGCCGGGCAAGCCGATCCGCCGACGAAGGCGCGCATGTGCCGCGCCTGGAGCTCGCACGTGGCGTTCCGAGACGACTACGCGTGGACGCACGTGAGCTTCCCGGAGACGAACGTGCAAGATGCATGCTTCACCCGCGTGGTCCATCGCGACCGCGACGTCCACGTGGGCGCGCCCCCGCGCGGTTGCAGCTATCCGGACGAAGCCGCGCGCGTACGCCTCCTCCGCGTGGCTGCCGATCTCGAGGCGCTCGCCGATCAGCCGCTCCGCAGGCACGTGCTCTTCCCGTGCACGCTCGACCCGAACCATCGCGCAGCCGCGGCACGTCACGATGCGCGCGTTCTCCGACGCGCCGCCGCCTCGTCGCGCACGTACCCGTATGCAGCCGCTGCCCTCCCGGGCCACGGAACGGCCGAGCAAGACCGCTCCGCCGTGCGCGGCTTCGTTCCCGGGCAAGGCTGCCGCGCGCTCTCGGGCGCCGACGTCGACGTGCTCGGAGCGATGCCGTTCCGCGCGGCGCGCGGGGCCGATGCGATGCGCGGCGACGTCGCTCCGTTCATCGTCGTCTCCGGCGCGGCGGTGCACTCGCACGTCGTCGAAGCGTTCGCGCTGCTGCATCTCCTCGCGTGCCAAGAAGGCGTCGATCCCGAGCGCGTTCTCGTCGAGCCGTGCGCCGACCACACGCACACGAACCTCCGCAACGTGGCGCGTTGGGTCGACGCCACCGGCGGCCGTGCGGCGTACCTGATGACGGACGATTGGATTCAGTCCGAGTACCTCCAAGACTGGAGCGGCTTCGAGCTGATCCTCGGAAGCATCGATCAGCGTTCGCTCCGCGACTGGGGGTACGTCATCGGCTCGTGGCGGCAGGCCTCCGTCGGTAACGACGGCGGCTTCTGGTTCACGCCCTATCGCTTCTGGGCCGAGCCACGTGACGGGCTCGGCTCGATGACGTGCGCAGATCTCGACTGAACGCGTAGGAACGCGGGCTCAGGCACGCACGCGCGCGTTCGTCGGATCATAGAGCGGCTTCAGCGAGGCGACGGCCGGGTACTCCTTGCCGGCGATCTCGACGCTCCACGTTCCCGCGTCGAGATACGCCTGGGTGACCGGCTCGCCCGCTTCGACCATCGCGAGCCCCACGGCGCCGCCCAACGTGAAGCCGTACGAGGCGGCGCGGATGTATCCCACCGGCCTTCCGTTCCGCTTCACGATCTCGGCGTGGAACATCATGGGGTCGGGATCCTTCACGAGGATCTGCACGATGCGGCGCGTGAGCGGGCCCGCCGCCTTCTTCGCCAGAACGGCCTCTTTCCCGAGGAAGCCATTCGGCTTGGCCAGATCGACGGCGAAAGCGAGCCCCGCTTCGAGCACCGAGTCGGTGTTGTCGATGTCGTGTCCGTAGTCGCGATAGGCCTTCTCCATGCGGAGGCTGGCGAGCGCCTTCAGTCCAGCGTGCCGGAGGCCGAAGGCACCGCCCGCCGCGACGAGACGGTCGTAGACGTGCGTGGCCTGCTCCGTCGGCACGTAGAGCTCGTAACCGAGCTCGCCGAGGTACGTAATGCGGACGCACAAGGCACGCGCGAAGCCGATGTCGATCTCGCGCGCGGTGCGGAACGGGAACGCCTCGTTCGAGAGGTCCTGAGACGTGAGCGACGCGAGGAGCTCGCGCGAGCGTGGCCCCTGGACGTTGATCTGCGCGTAGCCAGACGTCACGTCGGTCACGAACGCGTGCGCATCGCCGAGGTGGCGGCGCATCCACGTCTCGACGTGACGGTGCGCGGTATCCGAAGCGACGACCCAGAACCGCTCGTCGTCGAGCTTCGTGACCGTGAGGTCCGCCTCGAGCTTGCCGAGCTCGTTCAGCCACTGCGTGTACGTGATGAGCCCGCTCGCGCCATCGACGGAGTTCGCCGAGAGGTGATCGAGGAAGCGGCCCGCGTCGCGGCCCTGCACGAGGAACTTCGCCATGAACGACATGTCCATGACGATGACGCCGCTGCGCGTCGCCTCGTGCTCGGCCTTCCACTGCGGAAACCAGCTCGGGCGTCCCCAGGAGAGCTTGCCCGCGTCCGGCTCGGCGCCTTCCGGCGCGTACCAGTCGGCGCCTTCCCATCCGCTCACGTCGCGAAAAAAGGCGCCGCGCGCGGCGAGCCGATCGTGCAGCGCGGACTTCTTCGCGCCGCGCGCCGTGGTCATCGAGCGCATCGGGTAGTGGCACTGGTAGACCATGCCGAGCGACTCGACGGTCCGCGTCCGGCGGTACTCGGGATTCGACTGGTAGACGTGCAGGCGGTCGATGTTCATGCCGGTGACGTCGACATCCGGTCGGCCATTCATGATCCAGTGCGCCATCACGCGCCCGAGCCCGCCGCCCGTGAGGATGCCGATCGAGTTCAGCCCCGCGCACACGAAGTAGTTCCGGAGCTCCGGCGCTTCGCCGACGATGGGCGCGAGGTCCGGCGTGAAGCTCTCCGGGCCGCAGAAGAACTTCTTCACGCCAGTTTGCAGCGAGACCGGCACGCGGCTCATCGCCTTCTCGAGATACGGCGTCATGCGCTCCCAGTCCGGGGGGAGCTCGCCGAACGAGAAGTCTTCCGGGACGCCGGAGACCTTCCACGGCGCGCAGATCGGCTCGAAGAGACCGACCATCAGGCCACCGACCTCCTCGCGGAAGTAGCCGTACGATGCCGGGTCTTCGATCACCGGCCACGAAGGATCGAGCCCCGCGATCTTCTCGGTGATGAGGTAGTAGTGCTCGGCCGCTTGGTTCGGGATGTTCACGCCGGCCTGCTCGCCGAGCTGCCGCGCCCACATGCCGGCGCAGTTCACGACGTACTCGGCCTCGATGTCGCCGAACGGCGTGCGCACGCCGGTGACGGTCCCGCGCTTCTTCAGGATGCCGGTGACGGGAACGTTCTCCAGGACTTTGACGCCCTGCATGCGCGCGCCTTTCGCGAGCGCCATCGTGACGTCGACCGGGTTCGCGCGCCCGTCCTCCTTCACGTAGAAGCCGGCGAGCACGTCGTCGGTCTTCGCGAGCGGGAAGAGCTTCGCGACCTCGGTCGGCGAGATCTCGTGCACGTCGATCCCGCAGTAGCGGTTGAACGCGGAGACGCGGCGATACTCTTCGAGGCGATCGGGCTCGCACGCGAGCTCGATGAAACCGACCGGCTTGAAGCCGGGGTCGAGCCCGGTCTCCGCCTCGAGGCGTCCGTAGAGGTCGCGCGTGTACTTGCGCATCTCGGTCGACGTCTCGCTCGTCGAGCCGAACGTCACCATGAGACCCGCGGCATGCCACGTCGTTCCCGACGTCAGGCGGTCTCGCTCGAGGAGAACGACGTCTTTCCACCCCATGTGAGCGAGGTGATAGGCGACGGAGCATCCGATGATGCCGCCGCCGATGACGACGATGCGCGCACGCGAAGGGACCTCACGAGTGACCATGCGGCCGCGCAGCATAGCAGCGCCGAGGCGCTCGCGCGGGGCCGCCACGCAGAGTAAAGAGGCGCCGAATGGCGATCACGGCTCCGCGGGTCTGGCTCGACGGCATGGTCGTCGACAAGGCGGCAGCAACCCTGCCGATCATGGCGCACGCCCCTCAGCGCGGGAGCCTCGTCTTCGACGTCGGGTCGTTCCATCGCACGGAGCGCGGCGTCGCGCTCTTCCGCGCGCGAGAGCACGTCGCGCGCTTCCTGAGGTCGGCCCGCATCGTCGGTGTCGAAGTGGGTTACGGCGAAGACGAGCTCATCGCCGCGGCGGCCGACGTCGTGCGTGCGAGCGCCGCCGAGGAGGGTCTCGTGCGTTGGTCGGCGTTCTTCGCGGCCTCCGAGCCCGACCTCGTCCCGCGCGAGGCCTCTGCCCACGTCGCCGTCGCCGTGCAGCGCCTCGAAGACGCGCCGCGCACGAAGCCGCTGCGCGTCGCCGTCTTCCCGGACGCTCGCAAGGCCGCGCCCGAGGCGCTCTCGCCCGAGGCCAAAGCCGCTTCTGCGTACCTCGGGCCCATGCTCGCGCGGCGGCGTGCGATGGCGGGCGGCGACGAAGACGTCGTTCTCCTCGACGCGCACGGAAACGTCGCCGAGGCGCCGATCGCGAACGTCTTCGTGGTCACGGGGGGTCGCCTCGTGACGCCTCCGCTCGGGTACATCTTGCCAGGCATCACGCGCGACGCCGTGCTGACGCTCGCGCGAGAGAGAGCGATGGACGTTGCGGAGGAGCCGCTGCCGGCCGAGTCGCTCGCCGCGGCGGACGAGGCGTTCCTCACCGCTACCTCGATGCCCATCCTGCCCATCGGGTTCGTGAACGGCCGCGCGCTGCCGAACGCACCCGGCCCTATCACGGCGGCGCTCGCGGGCGCTCTCCGCGAGACGATGCACGCCCGCGACCCTTCGCACGCCGCGTGGTCCACGCCGGTGGATTGATTCAGCCGGCCGCGGCGTCGGCCATGCGCTGCCGGACGAGCGCCTCGAGCTCGCGCAGCTCGGCATCGGTCGCGAACGCGCGCCGCGGGAGCACGTGCACGCCGCTCCACGTCGCGAGGACGAGCCCCCGCCGCGTGACCCGCACGGAGGCGACGGTGCGCCACGTATCGCGCCGCTCGAGATGCGCGCTCCGCATGTAGAAGCCCGCCTTGGCGAACGCGTAGAGCACGCCGGCGGCCCGCTCGGTGACGTAGCGATCGCGGCGGGCAAGAAGCACGGGGAGGAAGTCGAGGACGAGCGAGCCCACCGCGACGAGCGCGATCCCCGCCGGCAGCATCCCGAACGCGAGGAAGCGGGCGTCGAACGTCGCCGCGGTGAACGCCGCGAGCGCGAGGAGGACGACGGGGAGCACGAGCGAGGTGCGCTGCAGAGACGTAGCGCCCGCCGCGAAGTCGCCGAACGACGGGCGGGCGAGAATGGCGTGCTCGTAGCCCGCCGGCGCACGCCAGTCCTCCGGCCCGGCGTCCTCGACCGACGTAGCGTCGCCCTCTTCGCCCTCGTCGCGCGGCAGTGCGCGGTACGGCGTCACCGCCACGTCGCCGCTCGCCGCGTTCGGCGCGGGCGTGCCGAGCGCCGCCGCTGCGCTGGCGTGCCGTCGCGCGACCGCCTCGACGGTCCACGGGGGAAGGGTTCCAATCGGCACCGAGATGGCCGCCGCGTCGAGCACGAACACCATGTCGCGCGACGTCCGCACGAACCTCCGCACGAGCGGCCACGCGATCGAGAGCGTCGACCACGGGCCTCGGAGCACGAAGCCTTCGTCGAGCACCGTGAGCCGCTGCTGCTCGCCGGGGAGAAGGCGGAAGAAAAACGGCCACGCGAGCCATCCCAACGCGAGCAGGGTCAGGAACGCCGCGATGGTCGGGAGCTGCGCCTCCGCCGGGCGCGGCGGGCAGCCCACGGCAGGTCCGCGCGTCACCGCCACGCCGGCAAGCACCGCGAACGCCGCGAACGCCATCACGAACGCGACCCGCACCGCGAAGATCGCGCGTTGCGACGTGAAGCGCACGTCGTTCACCGCGGCACGAACGCTGTCCGCACGCGTGACCACGAATGCGATCTCGAGCGGCCCGCTCATTGCGCCTTCCGTTTCGCCGGCGCACGCTTCTTCGCGCGGACCGCATCGAGGTAGGCGCGCCCGCGCGGAGCGATCTCGTAGCCGACCTCGAAGCTCTGCGTGAGACCGAGCTTCTTCAGCCTGCGTACGTCGGCCTTGAAGGGCAGCGTCTCGCGCCCGAGCTTCGCGGCGAGCTGCGAGGCCGCGATGCGCGGATGCTTCTCGATGATCGAGAGCGTCTTGGCCGTCCAGGGCTCCTTCGCGTCTATCTTCGCGAGCTTCGCGGCGATGACCTTCACGTCTTCGGGCGTGAGATCGTCCGCCAGCGCGATGTCGACGCGGTCGCCGTCTCCGCCGTGATGGAGCTCGACGCGGTAGACCGGCGTTTCACCCTCGAGCGGCCCGAGCTCGGCGAGGTACTCCACGAGCGCTTCGCGCGAGGGAAAGCCGGCGCGCTTCGCGTCGGCCGCGGTGATCGAACGCGCGGGCACCAGCGCGACGGCGTCGACCTGGAGCACCCCGATGGGATGACATCGGTAGCGCCCGCCGACCTTCACGTGCGGCTTCTGCCAGCGGCGGAACGTGAGCGTGATCGCGCCGCTCGTCAGCCCGTCCCAGAACGCCTTCTTGAAGAGGAGCACGCGGCGCTCAGCGGCGCGGCTCGGCGACCACTTGGTCGATCGCGCCGAAGATCGTCCGCCCTTCGTCGTCGAGCACTTCGATGCGCACCCGGTCCCCACGGCGGAGGAAGGGCGTTCTCGGCTTCCCTTCGAGCAAGGTCTCGACCGTCCTCACTTCCGCGATGCACGAGTAGCCGACGCCGCCGTCGGCGATCGGCTTCCCCGGCCCGCCGTCGGCACCGCGATTCGAGACCGTGCCCGATCCGAGGATCGAGCCCGCCGAGAGATCGCGCGTGCGCGCCGCGTGCGCGACGAGCGCTCCGAAGTCGAACGTCATGTCCACACCCGCGTTCGCGCGGCCGAACGGCTGCCCGTTCAGCGCGACCGACAGCACGCGATGGAGCTTGCCGTCACGCCAGGCCGCGCCGAGCTCGTCGGGCGTGACGAACACGGGCGAGAGGGCAGACGCCGGCTTCGATTGGAAGAAACCGAACCCCTTCGCGAGCTCGCCGGGAATGAGGTTCCGCAGCGAGACGTCGTTCACGAGCCCGACGAGCCGAATCGCGCCGAGCGCGGCCTCGCGCGTGATGCCCTGCTTCACGTCACCGGTCACGACGACGATCTCGGCCTCGAGGTCGCATCCCCACGATTCGTCGGCGAGCGGGATCGGCTCGCGCGGCCCGAGGAAGCCGTCGGAGCCGCCCTGGTACATCAGCGGATCCGTCCAGAAGCTCTCGGGCATCTCCGCGCCTCGCGCCTTCCGCACGAGCGCGACGTGGTTCACGTATGCCGAACCGTCGGCCCACTGGTACGCACGCGGGAGCGGCGCCGCGCAGGCCTCTTCGGAGAACGGCTCGCGCGCGTCGCCACGCTCGAGACGCTCGGAAAGCGCGCGCAGCTCGGGCTCGCACCGCGGCCACTCGTCGAGAGCCGCCTGCAGCGTGGGCGCGACGGCCGAAGCGTCCGCGTACCACGCGAGGTCGCGCGACACGACGACGAGGCGACCATCGCGGCCGGAGCGAAGAGACGCGAGCTTCATGAGTTCTTCTCCTTGGGGAGCGAAGCCTTCGCGAGGTCCGCCCAACACTGGTCGTAGTCTTTCTGCAGCGACGGATGCTCCATCGCGAGGCGCGTCGGCGCGATCACCGCACGCGTCTCGAACATGAACGCGAGCGTGCCGTCGATCTTATGCGGCGCGAGCTCCGCGCCGATCGCTCGCTCGTACGTCGCGCGGTCGGGACCGTGCGCGCTCATGCAGTTGTGGAGCGAGGCGCCGCCGGGCAAGAAGCCATCCGCCTTCGCGTCGTACGTGCCGTGCACGAGGCCCATGAACTCGCTCATCACGTTGCGGTGGAACCAGGGCGGGCGAAACGTGTCCTCGGCCACCATCCAGCGCGGCGGGAAGATCACGAAGTCGCAATTCGCGACTCCTGGCGTGTCCGTCGGAGACGTGAGGACCGTGAAGATCGACGGATCGGGATGATCGAAGCTGACCGTGTTGATCGTGTTGAACCGCGCGAGGTCGTACTTGTACGGCGCGAGATTGCCGTGCCACGCGACGACGTCGAACGGCGAGTGATCGAGCTCGGTCTCCCAGAGGTGACCCTGGAACTTCTGCACGAGCCGCGTGGGGCGATCGACGTCCTCGAACGCAGCCACCGGCGTGAGGAAGTCGCGCGGGTTCGCGAGACCGTTCGAGCCGATCGGGCCGAGCTCCGGCAAGCGGAAGAGCGCGCCGTGGTTCTCGCACACGTACCCGCGCGCCTCGGCTCCCTCGAGCTCGACGCGCATCTTCACGCCCCGCGGAACGACGGCGATCTCGCCCGGCGCGACCGGCAGCACGCCGAGCTCGGTGACGAGACGAAGCGCGCCGAGCTGCGGCACGACGAGGAGCTCGCCGTCCGCGTCGTAGAAGGCCGCGTCTTTCATCGACGTGTTCGCGGCGTAGAGATGAATGGCGGCGCCGGTTCCTTCGGCCGGCGAACCGTTGCCGGCGTACGTGACGAGGCCGCCGAGGAAGTCCGTGGGAGCCGTCGGCACCGGGAGCGGGCTCCACCGAAGCCGGTTCGGCGTCGGCGGGAGCTCGTCGAACGGCCCGCTCCGAAAGGCATGCTGCACGACGGGCCGGAACGCGCCGTGCGCGGCGCTCGGGCGGAGTCGGTAGAGCCAGCTTCGCTTGTTCTCGCGGCGCGGAGCCGTGAACGCCGTTCCGGAGAGCTGCTCGGCGTAGAGACCGAACGGCGTGCGCTGCGGCGAGTTCCTGCCGACGGGCAGCGCACCGGGCACCGCCTCGGTCGCGAAGTCGTTGCCGAACCCGCTCATCGTGCCGCGTTCCGCCATCGTGGGACGCAGCCTAGAGCGGCGGTGGCCGCGAATCCAAGGGGGCGTTCGCGTGGGGGCGCGAGGCGGCCGATCAGTACGGCGATACCGCGGGCTGCGCGCCGCCGCTCACCTTCTCCCAGCTCGCGAGCTGGTTCGCATCGATGCGGCGGACGAGTCCGATGACGAGCACTGCGGCGGCAACGCTGAAGAGCTGACCGACCACGATGATCACGTTCGCGCCGGCCGGATCACCGTGCTGCAGGTTCGCGAGCGCTTGTCCGATCGAGCCGCCCATGACGACGAACCCTCCGCCCATGTAGACGAGCCACCACGCGAGCAGCGTCCCGGGCGCGGGACGCGTCATCCACGTGCCGGGGCTCCCCGCGTGCACGCCCTCGGGATCGCTCGCCTGCCACACCTCGCGCATCGCTTGGTAAGGCTTCCACAGGCTCGCGACCGGAATGAACCACCACGCGACGCACCACGACGGCTCGAAGGCGAGCCCCTGGTGCCCGAACGTCCGCACGTTCGTCGCCGCATGATGGATCCACACGAGGAAGAGCACGCTCGCCGTCAGCGCGACCACCATGAGCACGAGATTCACGAGCAGCACGACGATCGCGAGCCCGAGGTTGTTCGGCGTCGGCCGTCCGACCGCCATCGTGAACACGTTCGACAGGAGCCCGAGGCCGGCGGAGCCCGCGATCGAGACGACGACCGCCATGGTCTTCCACCCGAGCGGCCTGAACTGCTCGGCGAACCGCGGAGGCGCGCCGTACGGACCGGGCGCGTGGGACTGAGGCGGGGCGTACGGCGAGTAGCTCACGGCGTCAGGGTATCGCGGGCGAGCCGGCTAAGCGAGGCGACGCCTCACAGGGCGCCGATCGTCTTCAGCCCAGCGGCGAGCTGCGCCTGGTCGAACGGCTTCGGAAGCCATCCGCCGCCTCCGAGCTGCAGCAGGCCCTTCACGTCGGCGTCGAGATCGCAGCCCGAGACGAGGAGCACGCGCACGTCCGGCGCGCGCTGCCGGAGCGCGAGGAACACGTCGCGACCCCGCATGCCCGGCATGACCATGTCGAGGATGACGCCGGCGATCTCGCCTCGATGCTCGCCGAAGACGCGGAGCGCGCTCTCGCCGTCTTCGGCCTCGCAGACGCGGTAACCGAACAGGCGCAGCGTCTTCACCGTCGACCGCCTCACGAGCGGCTCGTCGTCGACGACCAGGAGGAGGCGGCCTTTGCCGTCGGGTCGCGTCCACGTGTCGTCGTCTGCGCGCGGGCCCGAGCGGGGCACGCGCGACGTGGGCTCCGTCACCCGGGGCAGGATCACGCGGAGGACGGCGCCTCGTGGCACGTTGTCGTCGACCTCCACGATGCCGCCGTGCGCCTTCACGATGCCGTGCACCGTCGCGAGGCCGAGCCCGGTGCCTTTCACAGCGCCTTGCGTCTTCGTCGTGAAGTACGGCTCGAAGATGCGGTCGCGCAGCCCAGGGTCGACGCCGCTGCCCGTATCGATCACCTCGAGCACGGCGTGCTCGCCCGCGGAGAGAGCAGAGTGCTCTCCCTCACGCACCGTGCGCGCCCGCGTGCGCACGACGATCTCTCCGGTCCCCGCGATGGCATCGCGCGCATTGAGCACCAGGTTCATGAGGACCTGCTCGAGCTGGGACACGTCGCCCAGGACGACGAGCGGCGTCGGCTCGCAGTCCGTGCGGAGCGTGATCCCGCGGTCGACGGTGCGCGATGCCATGGCCATCACCGGCCCGACCACGTCCTCGAGGAGCACGGGCGCCGTCATGTGACGCTCGCGGCGCGCGAAGCCGAGGAGGTTCCGAATCAGCTGGATCGCACTGTCGGTCACCGCGTCGATCTGCGCGAGCGCAGCGTTGCGACCTTCCGGATCGTCGTTCGAGCGGAGCCACGAGACGCCGAGCTTCGTCACCGTGAGCAAGTTGTTGAAGTCGTGCGCGATGCCGGCGACCAATTGGCCGAGCGACTCGAGCCGCTGCGCCCGCGCGAGCCTTCGATCGCCCTCGATGCGCGCGCGATCCGCTTCGACCTCGCGCGTGATGTCGGTGAATGCCTCGAGCACGTGCGTGAGCTGCCCATCGGCGTCGAAGAGCGGCTTCGCGAACACGCGAAGGTTCACGCGGCGGCCATCGCGGCGGTGGATGACGAGGTCTTCGACGACGATCGTCGTGCGTGCACGCACCGCACGCTCGTACGGCATGTCCGCTTCGGGGTACGGCTCGCCCGCGAGCGTGTGCACGCCGTACGGCTCGACGAAGGCGCCGCGCGCCGCGCCCTCGGGAGGCTCGATGCCGAGGATCTCGCGAAACGCGCGGTTCGTGTAGACGACCTCGCCGCCCGGAACACGGCCCATCCAGATCGCGACGGGAAGCTCGTCGGCGACGAGGGCGAGCTCCGCAGGCGTCGTCGTCATGGTGCCGGCATCATTGCACACGAGCGGCCGCGTGGTGAGCGGCGGGCGTCCGTGCTACGGCCCCGTGCGTCATGCAGCTTCGCGCCCTGGCCCTCGCCCTCACCGCCGGCTCGGCGGCCCTCCTCCATGCGTGCGGTGGCAGCGATGCGACGCCGGGTATCGGCGCGGCGGACGGCGGCGACGAAGCCACCGAGGTGGTCGATTCCGGCGTCGCCGCAGGCTCGGCAACGTCCCTTTCCGATGCCGCGGCGGCGGGCGACGCGCTCACGCCGGTCGCGTGCGCCGGGAAGACGGGTCTCACGGGCAAGCGGACGGTCTCGCTTCCGTTCGCGAGCGGCACCCGGACGTTCGACCTGCACGTGCCTGCGACGTACGACCCGACGAAGAAAACGCCTCTCGTCTTGCTCTTCCACGGCTACACGATGACGCCTGCGTCGGTCGCCGAGGCGTCGCGCTTCGCAGCCGTCGCCGATTCGCGAGGCATGATCGTGGCGTTCCCGAGCGGCACGAACGGGGGCTTCAACGCAGGAGAGTGCTGCGGGAGCGCAGCATCGAGCAACGTCGACGACGTGGGGTTCACGAAGGCCATCCTCACGGCGCTCCGCGCCGACTACTGCATCGATGACAAGCGCGTCTTCTCGACCGGGTTCTCGAACGGCGGGTTCTTCTCCTACCGGCTCGCGTGCGAGATGGCCGACACCTTCGCCGCGATCGCGCCCGTCGCCGGCGTCATCGGCATCGACCCGGCGACGTGCACGCCATCACGCCCGGTGCCGGTGCTGCACATCCACGGCACGGGCGACGTGGTCGTTCCCTATTTGGGAGGCGGCGTCGGGCTGAGCCGCAGCGTCGCCACGACGGTCGACGCGTTCAAGACGAAGAACGCGTGCCCTGCCGGCGACGGAAAGGTGGTCTACACGAAGAGCGACGTGGCGTGCCGAACGTGGGGGCCGTGCGCCGCGGGCAGTGAAGTCGAGCTGTGCACCGTGACCGGCGGCGGTCACCAATGGCCCGGCGGCGTGGCGCTACCGTATGGGGGAGCGCCCACGACGAACCTCGACGCGAGCGCGGTCATCGCCGACTTCTTCGCGAAGCACCCGATGCCCTGAGCGGGCTCGGGGGCGCCTCACGCGCGGGAAGGCGTCGCGAGCAGCGCAGTCTCGATCACCACGATGCCGTCGGCATCGGCCACGAGCGTGTCACTGGGCGTACATCGCGTTCCGGCGAGGTCGATGGCGAGGCCGACCTGCCCCTCCCCGTTCTTCACCGATCGGCGCGGAGACGTCGCAATCGCCATGATGCCGAGGTCCAGCGTCGCGAGCACCGCCGCGTCGCGCACGCAGCCCCAGACGACGATCCCCGCCCAACCGCTCTCCACCGCCGCGCGGCCGAGCATGTCGCCGAGCAGAGCGCAGCGCGTGCTCCCGCCTCCGTCGACGACGAGCACACGGCCCTCCCCTGCGGTCGCGACGAGCTCCTTGACCCGGGAGTTGTCCTCGAAGCACTTCACGGTGACGACCGGACCTGCGAACCGCGGGAGGCCGCCGAAGTGACGAAACCCGGGCGCGACCACGCGCGCGCGCTCACCGTGGGCGTCCGAGAGATCGCAGGTCGTGAGGTCCATCGCGGCGAAGCGTACCGCGCTTTACGACGCGCGCAGCCCGACGTAGGGCGTCACCTCACGTGAAAGGCATCGAAGGTTTCTTCACCGAAGACGAGGGGCGCTGGTACGCGCGGTTCGCGCGTGGCCTCGTCGGCGGCGTCTTCGTCGAGGTCGGCGCGTGGAAAGGCCGGAGCACCTCGTTCGTCGGGCCCGTGTGCAACGCGAACCGCACGCGGCTCGTGTGCGTCGACCATTGGCAAGGCTCGCGCGATCGCCTCGAGCAGCATTACGCGGCACGCCTCGCCGTCGAAGACGTCGAGCAGATCTTCCGCGCGAACATGGCGGCGCTCGGGATCACCGTCGAGGTGCTGTGCATGCCTTCGCTGGAAGCCGCCGAGCGGTTCGCGCCCTGCAGCGTCGACCGCGTGTTTCTCGATGGCAGCCACGATGGCCCGAGCGTCGCGGCCGACCTCGTGGCGTGGGCGCAGCGCCTCACGGAGGACGGTATCCTGGCCGGGCACGACTACGACATGAAGCACCCCGACCTCTGCGCCGCCGTCGATGCGTTCGCCGCCGCGCGCAATCTCGTCGTTCGCCGCGGCCCGCGCTCCATCTGGTGGCTCGCGCCCGCCGGTTGACCGTCGCCACGGGCGGCGCCGCGTGCAATAGTCGCGCGCCATGGCCGCCGACCTCCGGTACACGCTCGAAGGCACCACCGCTCTCGTCGAGATGGACGACGGCAAGGCGAACGCCCTGTCGGAGACGATGATCGAGGGCCTCCTCGAGGCCATCGCCCGCGCCGAGAAGGAAGCGTCCGCGATGGTCCTCGTCGGAAGGCCCGAGCGCTTCTGCGCCGGCTTCGACCTGCGCATCATGATGAGCAGCCCAGACGCGGCGAAGGCGCTTCTCCGCCGCGGCGCCGATCTGCTGATGAAGCTCTACGGCTCGGCCGTCCCCCTCGTCGTCGCGTGCACCGGGCATGCGCTCGCGGGCGGCGCCCTCGTCCTCCTCACCGGCGACGTCCGCATCGGCGCGGCCGGTCCGTATCGCATCGGCCTCAACGAAGTGCAGATCGGCCTCCCCGTGCCGGTCCTCGCGATGGAGCTCGCGCGCGACCGCATCACGCCGTCCGAGCTCGCACGCGCCACGCTTCACGCCCAGATTTACGGCCCGGAAGAAGCCGCGCGCGCCGGCTACCTCGACGAGGTCGTGCCCGCCGCGGACGTCGTCACCCGTGCGAAGGCCGAGGCAACGCGCCTCGGCACGCTCTCCCGCGCGGCGTTCCACGCGACCAAGCAGCGTCTCCGCGGCAAGACCATCGCGCACATCCTCGCGACGCTCGACGACGACATGCGGAGCATCACGCTCGGCTCCTGAGGGAGCGCGCGCGTCATCGGTCCTTGCCGCCAGCCCACGTGATCGCGTCGCGCAGCACGGCGGCATCCGTCGCCGTGTACGCGTGGCCGATGTCGCCGAGATCGAAGAATCGCGCCTCGACGCCTTCGGCCGCGAGACGCGCCGCCTCTGCACGGAGCGACGCGTAGGCGCCGTCGCGCTGCCCTGCGCCGAACGCGACGCGCGCAACACCGTTGTCGGCGAACGTCTTCGCGGTCGGGTGCATCTCCGCGCCGAGGAGAACGAGCCCACGGAAGCGCGCGAGGCGGGCCTTCACGAGGTCGACCGCGACGTAGCTCCCCTGCGAGAAGCCGACGGCGACGGCGGGGTCCTTCGCCGCGCCCTCGGCCTCCGCGGCGCCGAGCGCGTCACGTACGACGGGGCTCTGCCGGAGCACGTCGCCGCCCCACGACGTCGAGCCATCGGCTTCGCGCTCGACGCCTTCAGGGCACACGAGCCAGCCGAGCTCCCGCGCGCCCGCGCGGAACCACGGGCAACCGCGCTCGGCCCGGCCGGTGCGGCCATGCAGGTATACGACGGTGACCGGGTGAGCCGCCGCCGTCTTCGCGGGCGCGAACGCGAGGATATTCCGCCCGCGAGCGTGAAGGGTCACCGGCGCAGCGTCGTCGCGAGCGCGGAGCGCGGTGACCTCGGGCGTGAGGTCGTCCGCCACCACGTGCGCCGCTTTCGGCGCGCCGGTCGTGGCGCTCTCTGCGCCGGCAGCGGCGGCGCGGCCGGCGAATCCGGTCGCGACGACGACGACGATCGTGCAAAGAGCGAGAGAAGCGGCGCGGTAGGAAGAAGGCATCGAGCTCCGAGGCAGGCGGAGCACCGATGTGCAGCCGTCGTGCCCCGAGCTCGCGCGACGCGCAGAGCGAGAAACGCGGTCGCGCGTGCGGCCGCGACGAGCCCACGCGTGGCGAGCCGCACGCGTCGCGTGGGCCGCCGAAGACGCGACGCGGGCGTGTCACCCGAACGGGCGACACCGCCCGCCGGCAGCGGTCAGTGCGCGAACAACCGCGTGAGAACGAACGCAAGAGCGAAGAAGACGACGATCGCGACGAGAACCGCGGCGACGCGGATCCGACGGCGCGTGAGCGACGCAGGCGCGGGGATGCTCCCGGTGGTCGATGCCGGGGCGGCGCGCTCCGCGTACGAAAGCGGCGCGGGCGTCGGCAGCGGCTGCAGCGCGTGAGCGACCGGCGGCGCAGACGAGCGCCCGCCGAACGAGATTTCCGGCGAGAGCGGGCTCAGCGGCGCGTGGCTCGGCGCGCTCATCGGGCTCATCGCGTTCACCGGCGTCATCGGCGGCGGCGGCAGAGGCGCGGCGGCGGGAGCGGCCGGCGTCGAGGGCAGCGGAGAAGGCCCGGAGAGCGGCGCCGCGGCGACCGCGCGCGGAGTGGACGCATGCTGCGAGACGGCGAGCGCCTCGGCGAACGCGGCCGGCGGGGGCGGAATGGTCGGTATCGCGGACCCGGACGAAGGCGCGGGACGCGGCACGGACGGTCGGCGCGCGCCGTCCGTCGACAGCTCGCCGTCGGGAGGAGACGCGCCGGGGGGCAGCTCGAAGCTCTTCGCACGACGTGTGGCGCTGAGATCCGTATTCGGCAGGTTCTCGGGGGACGAGCCGCGCGCCCGCACCTCTTGCTTCACGCCGGCCTTGAGCTCGTCGAGGAACGAATCCGGAAGCGCAGCGACCGTGGTGAGCGCGTTGTGCACGTCACCGGTCTCGCCGGGCGGCGGCGGTACCGTGCCGAAGCTAACCAGCCCCTCGAAGGAGGCTTCGTCGTCGTCGCGTTTGGCGCTCATATCAAGATTCCGTTCGGTCATCACGGCGGGTTGCGTCGTCCTACTTCTCGCCGGTGGTGATCGGCGCCTGGGGAAGCGTCGCAAGATTGAGAGCGAGCGTGATGCCGTTCTCCGTCGAGAGAAACTCCGTCTTCCAAGACGGATCGCTCGCGTCGTACCCGCCGGAGCCGTTGGCGTCGACGTAGATCGAGACCTCGTACGCCGTTTCCTCGTCGAGGATGCCCGGGATGGGCGCCTTGAACGTCTCGGTCACGCGCCCCTCGCGGAAGAGGCCCACGAGGCGTCCGCTGCGTTTGTCGGCCACGCGCAGCTCCAGCATCTTGCCGAGATGGGCGCCCGCGCCGGCGACCGTGAGGTCGCAGAAGAGGAGCTGGTCCTCGAACGGGATTTTGTTGCCTTCCACGTCCGTCGCGATGTCGGTGAACGCCGTATCGTGGATGAACTCGAGCTCGTAGCGCTTCCCGTTGAGGCGCATGTCCTCCGGAAGAGGGTCGCGGAGCTCACGACGCCAGGCGTGGTCCTTGTCGTTGATGCCGCCCTCGATACCGTCGTACTTGAACGAATTGTTGTGATCCGCCCACCAGTCGATTCGATAAGGGGCATTCAGCTTCGGAACGATGCTCCCGAGATAGATGGTGAAGTCGGGATTCGTGACGTCCTTGTAAATGGCTTTCGCCTGGACGCGATTCGCTTTGTCGACGATGCGAATCTCGAGAACTTCGTTGATGTGCGATTCCATCGCCTTCGCGGTGAACTTCACGTCGAAGTAGTTCACGTTGATGGCCTCGATCGGCGCTTCCGCCTGACGGAAACGGTCGAGCTCGAGAGACGCGGTGCACGAGGGCACGACGGCGGTGAGCCCCGCGAGCGCAAAGGCGCGGAGCGCGAGCGAAAGCTTGGAGATGGGGAGCATCAGAACGTCCCTCCGAGGCGGACGTTGCAACCGTGCGCGGCGCAGCTGGCGGAAGGCTGCCACGCCATCGCCGCCGAGCCGGTCTGCGTCGAACGGGGCGAGGAGCCGCGCGGTGTGAAGAGCGCCCAGAGGACCGCGCCGCCGATCGCGACGCCGCCGCCGATGAACGCGACGTCGGCGATCGTGCCGAGCGTCTTCGCGTCCGTGCGGTCACTGCGGAAGTCGTAGTCCGCGGGACAGAGATCGGCGGGACACCGCTGTTCGATGTCGCTCGTCTTGTTCTTCGCCATGAGGCCGGTGACGACGCCGGCGCCGACCGCGACAACGCCGAGGCTGCCGAGGACGATGGGGCCGACGTACGAAGGCTTCGAGCGGACCTCTTCGCGAATCACCATCGGCGCGGCGGGCGGCGCGATCGTGAACTCGTGCGCGCTCTGCGACGCGGGGTCGATGGTCGTCTCGTAGGCGAGTGACTCGCCCTCCTCGCCTTTCACCTTGAACGAGTGCCGCCCGGGCCGAAGCCGCACGGTCGTCTCGGTGCCCTCGAAGCTGTACGAGTTGACGACCGGGGCACCGCGGGTCTGGACGCGCGTGTCGACGAGAACCCAGGAGCCGGGCTTCTTCATCGTCACCTTCATGCGCGCCACGGTGGACGTGAGCGTGGCGAGGTCACGCTCGATTTGCGTGCGCTCACGCTCGTCGATGTCCTTCACCTCGCGGAGATAGCTCGCGTAGGCGTCGATCGCTTCGCCGTCGCGTTCGAGCTTCAGCGCGCAGAAGCCGATGTTGCCGAGCACCTTCGGCGAACGCGAGAGCTCGTAGGCCTTCTTGAACGCGTGATACGCGTCTTCGTACCTTGCGCCGTCCGGGTCGTCGAGGAGCGACACTCCGGCCTGGAATTGCTTACGAGCCTCGGCCATCACTTCGTCGCTGACGGGAGCCGCGTCGGCCGCTTTCGGCGCCGGAGCGGGCGGCTCGTCTGCACGACAGACGCCGCTCGCGAGCAGCGTCGCCGCGAGCGCGGTAGCACCGAGAAAGCCTCGACCGCGGGCAAGTGGGTTCGATCGCATCGTCATCGACAACCTATCCTGTTCCGGTTTCTCCCAGAAAGTCTCCGGCCTTCAGTCCGCGCCAGCATCGGAGTCGGCGCACGTGGTGCTCTCGACCGCCGGCGCGCCGAGCTGCAGCCATTCGAGCAGGATCGCGCGATCGCCCTCCGTGATCGTGACGGGCGGAAGCGGCATTCGGCGCGCCTCCACTTGCTCGATCATGCGTTGGCGGATTTCGCCGTCGCGCGCGAGCGACAGCACGTCCGAGCGGGTCACGAGTGCGAACGGAGCCCCGCGCTGCGGCGGGCTCGAGTGACACTGCTGGCAGACGGTCCGGAGCACGGCGCGCGGGGCGCACGGAATACGGTCCTCGTCCTCGACCCTCGCCGAGTCAGCCGATGCATCCCCCGGATCGGCCGGGCTCGGCGCAGTGCTGGAGGCACATGCGCCGAGCGTCAGAAGCGGAATCAAGAACAGCGAAGCAGAAGCAAGAGCGAGCGTACGGCGAGTTGGACTCATAGGTCGCGACGGAACGTCCTTCCTTGGGGGGGATCCTGGGTCTTCGCTGCGGAGGGCGCCGCGGCTTTCGGCTCGGCCGTCTTCGGCTCGGACTGCGCGGCCGCCGTGTGCGGCGCGGCCGGCGTCGCGGCGGCGACCGGGCGGCTCGGCGCGACGTACGACGTGTTCTGCCGCGGCTGCGCAGCGGCAGCCGTCGCGGTCGCGGTCGTTGGCGCCTTTGCATCGGCCGCGGTCGTCGTCGTCGTCGCGGCCGCCTGGTTCTCGGCCGTTGCGGTCGCCGTCGCGGTCGCCGGTTGCGCGGCGGCCGGTTGCGCGGGCGCGGCTGCCTGGATCGCGGTGGTCGCCGCGGGGGCCGGCGGCGCCTTTTGGGAGCGGAACAGCGCAAGACCACTCGCACCGAGCGCGAGAAGCGTGATGCCGACCCACGCGACCATCGCGACGCGTTTCGTCGTCGACGCGGGTGCGGGGGCCGGGGTGGACGAGGTCTGGACCGAACCGCCAGACGTGACGACGCGGAAGAGCCCCGCATTGGAGAGCGAGGTCGTCTCCACCCCGTTCTCGCCGAGGTCGATCAGCATCGGGACCGTCGGACGGATTTGCGTGAGGCTGAAGTCCGGCGAGCTGTCGCTGAGGCCCGGCTCGCTGTTGCGGAGAGACAGCGTCGCGAGCTGCACCTTGATTTGCGCGGTCACCTTCTCGCGCGTATCGGCGAACAGCTTCTTCGTGAGGTCGCCGACCTCTTCGTGCGTGACGCCGCCGGCGCTCGTGATGAAGGCCTCGAGCGCGTCACGCATCTCCTTCGCCGTTTGGTAACGCTTCGTCACGTCGCGCTCGAGCGACTTGGCGATGACGTCGGAGAGCCCCTCGGGAACGCTCGGATTCAGCTCCGAGGCACGCGGAATGGCCTTGTTCATCAAGTTGTAGAGCGTCTTCGCCGGCGTGTCCTCCGCCATGAGCGGCTTGCCGACGACGCTCTCCCAGAGAACGATGCCCGCCGCGAACACGTCGGCGCGCCGATCGACCTGGTCGCCTAGCACCTGCTCCGGCGCCATGAAGGCGACCTTGCCTTTGAAGACGCCGTGGGCCGTCTGCGCGGTGCCGACGGCCTTCGCGATACCGAAGTCGACGAGCTTCACGACGCCTTCGTACGTGAGCATCACGTTCTGCGGGCTCACGTCGCGGTGCACGATCTGGAGGTGCGTCCCGTCGAAGTCGCACAGCTCGTGGGCGTAGTGGAGCCCGTTCAGCGCGTCGGAGACGATGCGCGCCGCGATGCGGGGCTCGAGCGTCTTGCCTTCCTTCTTCAGCTTCGTGAGCACGCGGGACATCGGCTGTCCGTCGACGTACTCCATCGCGAGGAAGTAGCTGCCGCCCTCGTTCCCGGCCTCGAACGTCTGGATCACGTTCGGGTGGTTCAGCCGAGCCGCGAGACGCGCCTCGTTGAGGAACATCTCGCGCGCGCTCGGGTCGCTCGCCTGCTCGTCGCGCAGGCGCTTGATGACGACGAGCCGGTTCACGTTCATCGCGCCCTGCGCGACGGACAGGTAGACGTCGGCCATTCCGCCGGTCCCCAGCCGTGCGAAGAGGCGGTACTTGCCGAACGACAGCACGCGGCGTGCGCCTGCCGTCTCGTCGTTCGTGGGCTTGTCGGTGCGCTTTTCGGCGTTTGCACTGCTCACGACGTCACCTCCGGATGAACTGCGGCGCGGACACGGCTCGGCAGACGGTCAAGGCTTCGCACAGAAGTCTCCACCATCGGGACCCAGGGCGGGCACGGGGATGCCAGGCGTAGCATCATCGATCGAGAGGAGGAATTGCACCAGGGCCTCTCGCTTCGCGGGCGTCTGCGCGTCGCCCGCCGCGAGGAACCCCGCGGGCGCGAGTGCGCGCATGTGCGCGGCGAAGGTCTCCGAGAAGACCGCTTCGAGCGTGCGCGCCTGGCCGGCGTGGAAGTACGGCGCATTGACGCTCGCCGCCTTGATTGCCGGGATGTTGTAGCCCTTACCGAAGTCCTCGTTGCCTTGCGCCGCCGTCGTCATGTCGCGACGGAGCTCGGCGATGCCGACGCCCGGCTCGGCGACGTTGAACGTGCCGACGTTGCGGAGGAGGCAGGTGAGCGAGTCGAAGCTGCTCGTGTTCGTGCCCGAGTAGCGCATCATCTGAGACGCCGGGAGCGTCGTCGGAAGAAGCGCGGCCGGGAAGTTCGCGTCGGTGACCGCCTGGCCCCACGACATCGTCTTCAGGACCTTGTTCGTGTTCGTCGGCGGCGCCGTGTTCGCGTCGGGCGTGTAGAACACGCGCGAGAGCGTCCACATCTCGCTGCCGTGGCAGCCCTGGCACTTGCCCTCCTTGAAGACCGCCTCGCCCGCCGTGACCTTGGCCGCGTCGAGGTTCGACGGCTTGTTCGGGCTTCGGAGCGTCTTCTCGAAGGCGTCCACCTTCTTCCAGTCGTCGAGCACGCAGACCTCGCCGACGAGCGACGACGGGCTGGTCGGGTCGGCGGCGGCCGTGATCGAGCCGCTGAGGCCGCTGTGACCGTACTTGTCGAAGGCGATACGCGCGTCGTTCGTGAGGTCGAAGCTCTTCACGATCGCGCCGACGCCGCCGAGCACGACGCGGAGCGCGCCGTTCTCGTTGTCGGCGAGCTCGTCGGAGCTCGCCTGCCAGTTCATCGCGCGAATCTCGCTCGGGTTCTTGCGGTTGATCGTCAGGTCGATGGCGGGCGACTGACGGAAGCCGCGGCGGTGGAACCACGTGATCTGGTCGGAGAGGCCCTCCCAATGGCACGTCGAGCATGCGCCCCACGCCTGCCCCTTCACCGACCAGCGCCCGAGGCCCGTGTTGAAGAGATGCTTGCCGTCGAGGCGCGCCTGCTCGGCCGCGTCGGCCGCCGGCGTACCGTACGACGTGACCGCCGGCGCCTCGGCGCCGCCCGCGATGTCGTCGGCCTTGATGTCGATCGCGGTCACGTTGCGGGTCACGTCGTTGACGACGAAGGCGAAGCTGCCGTCCTGGTCCGCCTTTGCCTTGTGCGCCATGACGATGCCGGTCGGGAGCTTGCCGCGCTTCGACGCATCGAGGGTGCCGCGGTCCAGCGCGACGAACGCGGACGTCGCCGAGCCGACGGCATCGACGGCCTTCGTCTCGTACGTCGCGTTGAAGTCGACGCGGAAGACCGCATCCGCGCCATGCGACGTGAGGTACCCGCGCAGCGTGCCGGGCACGAAAGCGATGTCGTTCACGTGGAGCGGGAACCGACGCTCGGTCGTATCGGGCGTGTTCCGTGCGGTGTAGAGCTTCTCCCATTCGCCGTTCAGCGAGACCGACGCGATCGTCTTGTTCGCGCCGATGTCGATGACGCTCACCGCCGGCGTCTGGAGCGACTTGCCGTCGACCAGGTTCTCCTTGCACGTGAACGCCGCGCACTCGCCGCCGAGGCCGCACTGGTCGTTCGTCGTGCAGTTCGTCTTGCACGTGCCCGCGGTCGTGTCGCACGCGCCGGCCGCGCCGCCAGGGCACTGCGTGTCCATGGTGCAGGTGGCCTTCTTCGGCCCGAGGTAGTCGCCGAGCGGCCCCTTCGGCGAAGCGCAGATCGAGAGCACGTAGGCGAAGCTGCCCGTCACGTTGATCGACTGGATCTGGTTCGGGAAGCAGCCGGCCGCGTTCCCGTTGTGGTCCTTGATCCCGATGTCTGCGATCGGCGGGAGCGGAATCGTGCGCACCTGCTTGTCGGACACGTTGATGCGGTAGACGTAGCCCTGCTTGTAGATGTCGGCGTTCGCGCCGTCCGCCGCGAGCGGCTCCTTCTGCTGGGCGAAGTACTCGGTGACGAAAACGCTCTCGTCGTTCTCGATGTCGTCTTTGTTGTTGCTGATGGCCACCGAGCGCGGATGGGCGAGCGCCGGACGCGGCGTGATTCCGGTGCCGAGCGCGCCCGTCGCGACGAGCGCCGCGTTGAGATCGACCGTGGTCTTCACGGCCATCGTCTCGGTGTCGATCTCCATCACCGTGCCGTCGACCTAGTTCGAAACCCACGCCGACTTGGCGCGCGGAGTGAGCGCGACGCTCGTGGGCTCGGAGCCGACCTTCGCCTCGGGGCCTTTCGCCGGCGTCGTCCGGATATTGTCGATACGAACGAGCTTTTGGTCTTTTCGTAGAACCACGAAAGCGCGATTACCATCCGGCGTGAGCGCCACTTGCGCGGGCTCGCCATCGACCTTCACATCGGCTTTCTTGGTCAGCGTCGGCGCTGCGCCCGCTGCATACGTGACATCGAAAATGCTCACGGTGCCGAGATCGGAATTGACCGCGACGAGAATCGAATCGTCTTCCGAGATATCCGCGGTCGAGCCGTGGCTCGGACGGCTGAAGCGCGTCGGCTGATTCGGGACGCTGCCGTCGCCCTGCGGGGCGTCCGAGCCGCCGTCGTCGGTCGGCGGAGTCACGCCGGGCGGGACCTCGTCATCGCCGCAGCCGCCGACCGCGAGGGATGCCGCGAGGGCCAGCGCTCCAGCGCCGACGGAAAGCGACCGTAGCCCGCGAAGCGTGCGAAAGACGTTCTTGTCCGAGGTCCCGGTTCCGTTACCCATGCGTCGTCAGCTCCTTGTTGCCGTTCGCCGCGGGCCACTGCGAGGTTGCCGCGGGGAAGAAAGCCTCGGCAGTCGCCGAGCGGTGCAGAAAGTCTCGTCTCCCGACCAGCCCTTGGTCAAATCGTAAGCGGGCCTTCCACGCAGATCGGTGTCAGGACGGCGGTGCTTGTAGAGCCGCTGACATACAGAGGAATTTGGCGCTCTGCGACGCAGCGGACGTACTCCCTGGGGGGTACGCCGGGGAGTTCCACGCCGACAAACACGTGTAATTTCAACTATCCCGACCGGGTCATCAGCGCGACCGTAGCGCCCCGGGTCTGCGGGTGGGCGGACGAGCACACACGCGTACGGCCGCGTTCATCCAACGACCAAAGGCGACGCGCTCGGACGGACGGCTTTCGTCACGCGCTCCCCCTCAGGGGGAATGCGCGAACCGATCTGCACCGGTCACCGGCGCGCGCTCGTGTGCACGCGCGGCGCCCCCCAAGGGCGGAGGCGGCGAGCACTCGCCACCGCGGCCTTGTGTACGGCTGTGCTCCGTGCGCCGACGCGTCGGTCGCTGCGTACCGGCGTCGGCCTCCCGGCTGCGCTCTCGGCCCATTCGCGGCACGCACCTCGGTACGCCCTCTCGCGAATACGTCCTCTCATCAAAAAGGCGGCAATCAACTCTAGCGTGATTGCAATTATGAATTTTCAGTCAATAGAATGAGTCACTTTGCCGCCTGCCGCAATCTCCGGTGCAAAGCTAGGAGGATTCATGATGGGAGCCCGTTCCTGGACGACCGCCGCACTCTTTTCGTCGCTACTCGCATGTGGCGCACTCGCCTGTACTGCCAACAATGAAGAACCCTCCGAGGAGGGTGTGGCGTCGACCGAAGTGACGGGGGTCACCAGCCAGGAGTTGTTCGGGCTGAAGCGTCTGCCGAACAACCTGCCGATTCTGAACCGCGGTGGCGCCGGTGCTTCGTACAGCACGCAGGGCTTCATCGACCTGCAGAATCCGTTTCACACGCCGCTCGGCACGAATGGCCGCTCGTGCGAGTCGTGCCACCTGCCGACGGCGGGCTGGAGCATTCGGCCCTTCGACGCCGAGCTCATGTTCCACCTGAGCGACGGAACGGACCCGATCTTCAACCTGCTCGACGCGAACAGCCCCACGGCGGACGTGTCGACGGAAGAAGCTCGGTACGCGTCGTACAGCCTCCTCCGCCAGGGTCTCTTCCGCCGCGGCGGCGCGGTACCCGCGAACGCGGAGTTCAAGATCGAGGCCTTCGAGGATCCCACCGGCTCCGGCGGAAGCCTGACGCGCTTCTCCGTGTTCCGTCGCTCGATGCAGACGGCGAACTTCCAGTTCACGAAGAACGTCGGCTGGCACGCGCAGAACACGAACGGCGCGGGCGACACGCACGCGGGGCTCATCGCGCAGGCCCGCGGCAACGTCACCGGCGCCCAGCAGGGCACGCCGGCCCCGGACGACGTGATCAACTCGGTCGTCGCCTACGAAGAGGCGCTCACCTTCGCGCAGACGCACGTGCCCGGCGCGGGCGCGCTCGACGCGTGCGGCGCGAAGGGTGGCCCGGAGAACCTGTCGAAGCAGGCCTTCGTCGCCGGTCGCTTCAACTTGTTCGACGCGTGGGGCGACCCGAAGGGCTGCGGAAAGAACAAGGCACGCGCGAAGATTTACCGCGGGCAGGAGATCTTCAACACGAAGACGAACGCGCGCGGTGGCACCTGCCTCGGCTGCCACAACGCCGAGAACGTCGGCAGCAACGTCGCCGGCATCACGTTCGACATCGGCGTCTCCGGTCCGGAGTTCCGCGTTCCGAACACGCCCATCTACACCGTTCGCAACCTGACGACCGGTGAAGTTCGCCAGACGACGGACCCCGGCCGCGCCCTCCAGACCGGCAAGTGGGCGGACCTGAACCGCTTCAAGAGCCCCGCGCTCCGCGGCCTCGCCGCTCGCCCGAGCTACTTCCACAATGGCTCGGCGCGCACGCTGCACGACGTGATCCGCACGTACGAGCAGACGCTCGGCTTCTCGTTCACCCCGCAGGAAGAGGAAGATCTCGAGGCGTTCCTGAACGCGCTCTGATCGATTCCGCGACACGCACGACGCGCAGCGACGGCCTCCGTCCTGCGCGTCGCGCATTTCGAACGTCCGCGAGGACGCTCAGCGAGGCCGCGGCGAGCAGTGGAATCGCGTCGTGCGGGTCGCGGGAACCGTGGCGAGGACTTCCCTCCCCTCGTAGCTCTCCGCATCCACCCCGGGCGTCACGCGCTCGACGCGGAGCGGGCTCGCCCCGTCGGGAAGGACGCACGTGACCTTCAGCTTCACGGCCGAGCTGCCATCCTCGAGGACCACGAGCCGCGCCGGCGTCGCGTCCGGAGGGAGTCGCAGCCCGTCGAGCCGGAGCCCGTACGCTGCGGTGTCGAGCGAGATGCCGCGCTGCGCTCCCGGCGCGATCCACTGCGCGTGTCCCCACGTCGTATCGACGAGGATGCCGCGTGCGCCGTGCCCGAGGGCGAGCACGAAGTGATCGAGCCCCCACTCGGGATGCGCGGTGGGGAGCAGCTTCACGCCCGCGATGACCGGCGCCGATGCCTGGAGCGCCGAGCGAACCCACCGGGCGAACGGCTCGAAGCCTCGAGGCCCGCCGTACGCGGTGAAGCGCACGCCGAGCGCGGCGAGCGCGACCGGCAGGTCCGGCGAGTAGAGGTCGGGATGCGTCGGCTTGCCTGCGCGGTTGATGGCCGCTTGAGGAGCCCACATCCCGAGGTGCAAGAGGCCCTCCTGAATCGCGGTCTCGCCGCACCACCCTTCCGGTGGTGATTCTTTGGCCTGCTCGCGAGGCGCAATCGCGAGCACGACATCGGGCTCCGGCGCAGCGACGGCGTGCGACGCCACGAGCGCGAACGCGGCGAGCACGGCGGGGTAGACGCATTTCATGACTTCCACCTCGGCGCTCGAGCGTCGAGTGTGACCGCGATCAGGGCGTCCCCTCGCCTCCGCGCGCCCCACGCGCCGAAGCCACCGGGTCGACCGCGGGCAGGCCGTCGATGCTCGTCGTGTTCTTCTTTCGCTTGTACTCGGCGATCGCGGCCTCCCCGCCGGAGGCCAGCTTCTTCTCCGCCCAGAGGGTCATCTGCGTGCGCTCCGACTCGAAGCGCATCCGCGGCACGCCGTAGCCACACGCGTCGGCGACGCGCTCGACCGTCACGAGCACGATGGCGCGGCGCGAGACGGGCAGCGCCGGCTCGTCGAAGCTCGCGCGCGCGAGCAGCTCGTCGAAACGCGCATCGCCGGGCAGCACGACCTCGCCCTTTCCGTGGAGACGCACGATCCGCGGCGGGCCTTGGAAGGCGCAGAGCATGACGACGATGCGACCGTTCTCGCGCACGTGCGCGATCGTTTCGGCTCCGCTGCCGACGACATCCAGATACGCGACCGTCAGGTCGTCGAGCACGCGAAGCGACCCGATGGGCCCCTTCGGAGACACGTTTACGTGCCCATCCGCCGCGAGCGGCGCCGTGCCCACGAAGAACATCGCCTGCTCGGCGATCCAGCTCCGAAGCTTGCCGTCGATGCGCTCGAAGATCTTGCTCACGTCGGCAGCGTAGCGCGCCGGGCACCCGCGTCGGGCGCCCTCAAATCCCGGCCGCGAACTCGCGCCCGAACTCGAGTGGCGTCGGTCGCTCTGCAGGCTCCTTGGCCGTCGCCGCCCGGAGAAGCTTCGCAATGGCGGCCGGGTAGCTCCGGAGCCGCTCGGCATCCTCGAACGGGTCGCGTCGCATGTGGGCGATGATGCGGTCGCGCGGATTGTCGATGTCGTCGAAGAACGCCCGCCCGGTGGTCACGTTGTAGATGGTGCCTGCAAGCGCGTACACGTCGGAACGCGGATCGAGCTCCACCGGGTCGAGCACCTGCTCGGGTGCGATGTAGCCTGCCGTTCCGGCGACGAAGCGACCGCCGAGCTCGGCAGGCACGCGGATGGCGCGCACCATGCCGAAGTCGATGACGACCGTGGCAAGCGGCTGCGCGCGCGCCGGATCGCGATGCTTCTCGGGGTCGAAGCGTTCGCCGCCGGCAAGCGGAAGGCGCAGCCAGATGTTGGCCGGCTTGATGTCACGATGAACGAGGCCCGCGTTGTGAAGGGCCGCGAGGCCGGCGCACGACTCGGCGACGACCTGACGGAGCTCGAAGAGCGTCATCAATCGCGCCGACGAGTACTGCTTCAAGTCGGCGCCGATGAGGTACTCGAGCACGAGGAACGGCACGGACCCGGACACGCCGCGATCGATGATGTTCGCGACGTTGGGGTGATAGAGACCTGCGAGCGCCTTCGCCTCTTCCACGAAGGAAGCGAGGATGCCCGCGCGCTCCGTGTCACTCGCGTTCGAGAGCGCGTCGGCCTTCGGGATCTTGAGGACGAAGAGGCGGTCCGCTCCCGGCTTGCGAACCAGCCACACCGAGCCGATCCCTCCCTCGCCCAGCGGCTTCACGAGCTCGTACCCCTCGACGAGCTTCGGCTCGTTCTTCTTCGGCGCGGGAGGAGGAGGCGGCGTGCGGCGGATCGCACCGCGTACCGCGCTCTCGAGGAGCGCCGAGGCGACCGGACCGAGCGACGCGAACCAGACGTCGAGCATCAACGGGTCGCGCGCACGGATCGCGCGGGCCACCAGCGCAGCGACGCGGGGTGCATTCTCCGTCGCGCTCCGCGTCAGCGAGTCTTCCTGCGTCTCCGCCGTCGCCGCATGCAGCGCCTTGACGGGGTTCGCGAGCGCGCCGTGGAGCCGGTCACCCGCGAGCACGAGCTCGAGGCAGAGAGAGTCGAGCGCTGGCGCCGGCCCTTTGGCGGCACCGAATGCGTCGAGCGCACGCGCGAGGCCGGCGAGCGCGTGGGCGAGCTCCGTGTCGTCTGCGTGGAGCGCCTCCAGCGCTGCGGCCGCCGCTTCGCCCCAGCTCCCGTCGGCAGCGGCATCGCCCGTCGTCGAGACGGCGGTGCGAAGCGCTTGCGCCTGCTCACAGCATCGCGCGAGCGCGCCCTCCGCGATCATCGGCAACGCCGTCGCGAGCTGCGCGAGAACGCTGGGCCGATCGATGACGAGCGCCCACCAAGCTGCGAACGGGCCGAGCCAGCGGACGTCGTCGACCTCGCCGAGCGCGGTTCCGCGCGTCGTATCGACGAGGCGCCAGAACAGCGCCGACAGCGCGCCCCGTAGCGACGACGGCAGCTCACGCGACCCGTCGGTGAGCCCATCGAGCTTCCGCAGCCAGAGGCAGGTCTCGTGCGCCGTCGGTCCGCGGCCCGGTCCAAGGTCCGTGTCTTCGCCGCACGCATCGAGCGCATAGCCGCCGAGGCGAATCGCGAGCACTTCGAGCGGCAGGTCCGCGGTCGCATCGTGCTCACCGCTCGCGCGACGCTCTTTCACGAGGTCGAGGATCTCTGAGGGTGCACGCGCGATGACCTTCCACGTCTCTTCGAGCTCGGGCGCCTCGACGGGCTCCGCGGCCGGGCGCGTCGCGAGGAGCGGTCCCCATAGACGAAGCGCGAACGATCTCGCGCAGCCTTCGAGCGCATTGATCGCTGCTGCGCGATGGCGCAAGCGGCCGCTGCCGAGCGCCACGCGCCGGGCCTCGGAGAAGATGGGGCCGACCTGCGATGCGAACCGAGCCGCGCGCGCGTCCGCCTCTTCGTCGTCGTACTGCGCGGCGACGCGCATCAGGTTCTCGAGCCCGAGCTCGAGGTCGAGCGGATCGCGTTCGGCGTCGTCGACGGTGTCGGTCACCGCCGTCACCTCGATCCAGCGTCGTGCGTCGTCGAGCGACGTCGGCCGAGCCCGCCTCGCCATCTCGCGAAGCGCGCGGAGCGGCGGCTCGATCTCGGTGCGCTCTGCAGCCGTCCCGCGCCGCCATAGAGTAGCGAGACCGCGGGCCAGCGCGCGCGCCGCGATCGCTCCACCATCGCCCGCGAGCACGCGGTTCGCGAGACGGTCCCAGTAGTCCCGCCGCTCGAAGAAAAGATACGGCGTTGCCGCCGCGATCGCGGCGAGCACCCACGCGTCTTCCTCGCGTGACTCGATGATGGCGACGAGCTGACCGCCGACGAGGAAGTTCAGGCGTTCGGCCGGGAGCGACGCGAAGGCCGTCATCGCGCGCTGCCTCAGCACCTGCGAAGGTCCGAGGACCCAATCGAGCAGCGTGCCTTCGAGCTGCTCGATGGGTCCGGTCAAGCGGCCGAGCGCCCGGGCCGCGTGGACCCACACGAGCGGCTCGGGGTGAAGGAGGAGCGGCTGCAGGAGCTGCAGCGTGCGGCCGACCAAGCTCGGCTCGGTCATGGGGGGCATGCCCCGCGCGCTGATCTCGAGGCAGCGTGCGGCGAGCACGCGCCCACGAAGCGCCCCGTGCGCCGGCTGTCGGATCATGACGTCGAACGTGTCGAACGAGCTCCAGATCCAGCGCCCGAGCTCCGGCACCTCGAGAGAGCTCGCACCGGCCTCCCAGATCAGAATCTCGAGCCGCGCGCGCGCTTCGGCAGCCGCCTCCGTCGCGAGGTCCTGTCCGGTGCCGACGAGCGGCGCGCAGGCCAGTGCATCGTGCAAGGGACCGACGACCACGCGTTCGCGTGCGATCGTCGGCACGCGCTCGACGAACGGCGAGCGCGCGGCAATCGCGAGCAGCGGCGCGAGCTGAGCATCACGGCGCCACGTGCTACCGCGGCACCACGCGAGCAGCACCTCGCCCTCGTGCTCCTCGAAGAGCGCACCGAGCGCCTCGATGTCGGGCACGCTGTGCGTCTCGCGCGCGAACGCGTCGCCGAGAGCCGTCGCCGCGCTCGCGAGCTCGGGGACGAGCAGTGCGGCTGCGGCGTCGCCTGCTTCATCGTGATCGCGACCGCTGCGCGCCCAATGCGCGCGGAGCGCATCGGCGAGCTCGGCGCGCTCGCCGACGGCAGACGTCAACTTCGACAGGGCGTCTCGGGCCTGCTGGGCGAGCATCGCGGGGTACGCCGGAGCGTAGAGCAAGGCGCGAAACGGACGAAAGGCCCGAGGCGTGGAGCCCCGAGCCTTTCTGTTGCCGATGTGCGCCGAGACGCGCGGGCGGTCAGTCCGGCTGGATGGAGTAGAGCGTGCCCGTTCCGCTGATTTCGTTGGAGACGACGAGCAGCGGCTTGCCCGTCGGGCTGTCACACGCGGGGATGAAGAGGAGCCCTTCGGGCCCGAGGTCGCCCGCCTCGGCCGGCGTTGCCGCGCTGAAGTTGCGGTTGTTCACGTACTGCACGAAGCGAGGAGCCCTCGGCCGCGAGAGGTCGTACACGAGGACGCCGCCCATTCGCTCGAGGCCGATGAACCCGTACGTCCGGCCGCGGACCTCGCCGACGGCGACACCTTCCGGCTCCGGCCCCTTGTTGTCGCTGCGCGAATCGACGCCAGGCGGCGCCGTCTGATCCGCATTGTAGAAGGCCGGGTACGCCTCGGAAGCGCGCCGCTCGACCTCTTCACCGCTGTCGTAGACCTGGTCCACGTCGGCCGACCAGACCGAGAACGACCGGCTCCCGAACGCGTAGACCTGATCGAGATCACCGTCGCCGTCGGTGTCGCCCGTCGCGGTCGTCACGGTCAGGCGGCCGAGCTGCGCATCCGCGCCGAGAGCGGCGACGGGTGACGCCGGGTCGATCTTGCCGGCCGCGAGGAGGTCCTTGATGCGCGCCTCTTCTTTGTAGGAGCCCCACTCGCGCGCGTCGCCTTCGTTCGCGGTGAGCAGGTACGTGCGTCCACGCACCCGGAAGCTCGCGATCGCGTCCGGCTGGTACATGCCGAACACCGGCCAGCGTTGGATGTTCAGCGCGCCGTCCTTGTCGCTCGCGTCGAGCCCGTTGCCGGGCGCGTCGTGGTTCTTGAACCCGAGCCCGACGACGGCGGTGAACCGCTCGCGTCGCAGGTCGAGCACCGCGATCGCGTTGTTCTCCTGCAGCGTCACCCAGGCGGTCTTCGAGTCTTCGGAGACCGTGATGTACTCGGGCTCGAGATCCTGCGCGAGCGTCGCGCCCGGACCGAACACGCGAATGCTCGAGCGATTGACGAGCGGCGTCGTCGAGAGGAACCGCACGGTGTGCACCGCGAAGCCGCCGTACTTCGACACGTCGATGATGCTGACCGAGCCTTCGGGATCGCGCACGTAGTCGGGCGCAGGCTCGCCTTCGTTGGCCACGAGGACCTTCCGTCCATCGGGCGTGAACGTGACCATGTCCGGCACCGCGCCTACCGGAACGGCGCGGAGGAACGCGAGCGTCGCGGCATCGTAGAAACGGACGCTGCCCGGGTCTTCGCGCTGCGGAGACGCCTCGACGGCGACGGCCACGAGGCCGTGATGGACCGCGACGCTGTTCGGCGTGCCGGGCATGACCAGGTTCCCGACGCTCACGGGCGCGGCCGGATTCGAGATGTCACGGACCTCGATTTGGCCCGACACCGAGTTCACGCTGAAGAGCCGGCGCGTGCCCTTGTCATACGCCGAGATCTCGATCGAGCCCGTCGTACGGAACGTGCCGGCGACGGAGAGGGTGATGTCGCGTGCGCGGCGATGCTCCGCCGTGACTTGCGAGACGTCGCTCTCGTCGTCGGGACCGGGCGCGGTTCCGTCGTCCGCGGTTTCCGTCGTGCAGCCAGCAGACGTGACGAGGGCAAGAGCAAGGATGGAGAGAAGTGGAAGTGAACGGAGTGCGGGCATCAGGGTCGCTCCTTCGCGTTGGGCTCCGAGGGTGTCGGCGGCGGGCGCACGCCGGGCACGACACCCGCATGGCGAGCGCGAGCGTGCATAAGCACGGCGTGCGCCACGGCTGCGGCGCGCGCGGAACATCGCGGAAACGTGTGGAGGGGACACATGCGCGACCGACAGGACCCGTATCGAAAACGGAACACTCGACGTCTTTCCAAACTGCAATGCGGACCACGACGAGCCTTTCCTTTCGAGGCGATATGCACGCGGTCGACTCAGCGTTTCGATTTCGATGCACCGGACTGGTATCGACACGTTCCAGGCACGGCGTGGCCACGATTACGAATGTCGTGGAACGAAATGTTTCGCGTCCGTAACCTTCATGCCCTGTTCGCGTTGCGGTTCACGAAATGAGAGCGCGCCGAACCATCCCCGTGTGCGGACCGTCCGCGACGCCCGCGATGCAGGCGCTGGTAGACGTCGTCCGGCGCATCATGGGCTGCGAGCCGCTGGTCGTGAGCTGGCGTGAAGCGGATGCGCTGCGGGACGTGCAGAACGAGACCGTGGGCTACGTCGTCCTCGGCACGGGCGAAGACGACGCCCGTGAGGTGCTCGACGAGCTCTCGCGACGACCCGCCGACCTCCCGCTCGTCGTCGTCGGCGACGACCCCTGCAAACGCGCGCGGCCGACGTGTTGGCTGCGCACGCTGCCGACGCCTTCCGTCCTCGGCGCGCTACTCACGCACGGCGGCTCGGGCGAGTGGAGCATGCCGTCCGCCGCGCTGCCCTCGTCTGCGCCGGGCAGCTTCCGCCGCAAGAGCGACATGATCGTGGGGACGAGCGCGGCCGTGCGTCAGCTGCTGCAGGCGCTCGATCGCGTCGGTCCCTCGTCGGCGCCGGTCATGATCAGCGGCGAGAGCGGCACGGGAAAGGAGCTCGTGGCGCGCGCGCTCCACTTCGGCGGTCCGCGCGCGAACGAGCCTTTCATCGCAATCAACTGCGCGGCGATCCCGGAGCCGCTCTTCGAGGCCGAGCTGTTCGGGTACCAGCGCGGTGCGTTCACCGGCGCGATCGCCTCGCGCATGGGAGCCTTCGAGAGCGCACACAAGGGCACGCTGTTCTTGGACGAGATCGGGGAGCTGCCGCTGCCCCTACAGCCCAAGCTGCTCCGCGTGCTCGAGACCGGGACCATCACGCGGCTCGGCACGACCGAGACGCGGAACGTCGCCGTCCGCGTCGTCGCGGCGACGAACCGCAACTTGGAGGAGGAGGTCGCGCGGGGCCGCTTCCGCGAGGATCTCTACTATCGGTTGCGCGTCTTTCCGCTCGTCGTTCCCCCGCTTCGGTCGCGGCCCGAGGACATACCCGCGATCGTGAACCATCATCTCGCGCTCATTGCTGCGCGCGAGAAGCGACCGGTGCCGGCGCTCACCGCCGCTGCCCTCGAGCGGCTCGTCCACCATGGGTGGCGGGGCAACGTGCGCGAGCTCGTCAACACGCTCGAGCGAGCATTCGTACTGGCGAATCCCATCGACGTGCAGCACATCGACCTTCCAGCGTCGTCGGGAGTCATGCCCGCGGTCGGAGGGCTCGTGCCCTATCGCGACGCCAAGGCCCACTTCGAGGCCGAGTACTACACGCAGCTGATGCGCCTCGCGGGCGGCAACGTCACGCTCGCCTCGCGGCTCTCGAAGAAGACGCGGAAAGAGATCTACGATGCGCTGAAGCGGCTCGGGCTCGAGGCGGCCGCGTACCGCAGCTCCGTCGCTCCCGAGCCCGGTGACCCGGGCGATCGTGGTGACCGCTCCGCGTGAGCGGCGGCGACCGCCTACTTCTCGAACGGATTGCTCTTGTCGAGCGCCTTCGGTCCGGCCGCGCCGGTGACGAACGGGTTCGTGCGATCGATGTCCTTCTTCGGCTTGGCGGTGGTTGCCGCCGCGGGCGGCTCTGCAGCGCTCGGCGGCGCGGCAGCCGCAACCGGCGTCGAGGCGTGCGGCGCCGCCGACGTCGCCTCGGCGGCGCGCGCAGGGACCTGGTTACGCGGCGGGAGCGCAGCGGCGGGCGCGCCCCGTGGGCTCGCCGCAGGGCGGTCGGGCGGCGCCGTCTTCGTCAGTGCGAGCGCGAGCGCGACGTCACGGTCGAACGCGAGCGTCTTCGTTTGCGGCTCGAATCCGTCGGCCTCCACGCGCACGACGTGCGGCAAGGGCGACCGCTCCACCTTCGCATCGTACGGCGACGGAACGACCACGCCGTCGAGGAGAATGCGGGCCGACGGCGGCGACGCGCTGATGCTGACCGACACGGAAGTCGTCGGCGTGACCGGCGCGACCGCCGACGCGAGCTCCGTTGCGCCCGTCACGCGTGCCGCCGGCTCTTCTCTCCGCGACGACCGCACGGCCGCGAACGCGGCAGATGCGACCAGCACGCCGCCGAGCGCCGCGAACGCCGCGCGGGCCCCCGGTCGACGCCAGCGCTCGCCCGCGGCCGAGGCTTCAGTGAGGGTCGACGTCGACGACGACGTCGACGATGCGGCCGGACCGAGCGTGCGGCGCGACGAGCGGTCTCCCGAGTGGAGGGTCAGCATCATCGGCGTGACCTCGCTGCCGGGCGACGAACGCACGATGCTGAGCCGCTTCTCGACCACCGCCTTGAGCTCGGCGCGTTTGTCCGCGAAGAGCGAGGTGACGACGGGCGAGAGCTGCGCACGCGCCTCGGCGAGCTTGCCGGACGCGACGAGGTAGCGTTCGAGCTCGCGACGCATCTCGTCGGCCGTTTGGTAGCGGTCGGCAGGATCGGAGGCGAGCGCCTTCTTGCACATCGCATCGAGCTCCGGCGGCGTCGTCGGCTCGACCGCGGTGGTCGGCCGGTAGACGTCGCCCGCGAGGAGCGCGTGCATGATCGTGACCTCGGATTGGTCCTTCCATCGCCGCTGGCCCGTGAGCGACTCCCACAGGAGGACGCCGGCCGCGAAGACGTCGGCGCGCCGGTCCACCGGCTTCGCGAGCGCCTGCTCCGGCGCCATGTAGCGCATCTTTCCCTTGATGACGCCGTGCCGCGTCTCCGGGCCGCGACCCGCAGCCTTCGCGATGCCGAAATCGACGAGCTTCACCTGCCCTTCGTACGTGACGAAGATGTTGTGCGGGGTGACGTCGCGGTGCACGAGCGAGAACGGCGTGCCGTCGTAGTCTGCGAGCTCGTGCGCGTGGTGGAGCGCTGCGAGCACGTCGAGCAGGACGACGAGCTCCATGTCTTTCGTGAGCGTCGCCGCGCCCGCGTCCTTCGGCGCTTGTGCGCGACGCGCCCAGCCGCGGTTCTGGACCCGGTGGAACGATTGGCCGTCGAGGTACTCCATCGCGATGAAGTACTTGCCGTCGACGTCTCCGACCTCGAGCGTCTGCACGATGTTGGGGTGATTGAGCCGCGCAGCGATGCTCGCTTCGTCGAGGAGCATGTTGATGAACTCGGGATCGTCCTCGTAATTTCCGCGCAGCTTCTTCACCACCGTGAGCTTCGAGAATCCGGAGCCCGGCGGGCCTGCGAGGACCGCGAGGAACACCTCCGCCATACCGCCCTCACCGAGCTGCGCGAGGAGCTGGTACTTGCCGAAGACTGAACCCATCGATCTACCTCCCGGAAACACGCACTACGAAGTGGCCTTGCGGCCGAACATCAGAACGAGAGACGCAGGCCGCCGCCGCCGCGCGAAGGAACGAGCGCGCCCGTCGTCGTCGACGCGCGGTGATCGCTCGTGAGCGTCAGGACGAGCGCCGTCACGCCGGCGCCGATCGCAGCCACGGCGAGAACGTCCGTCGCTACGGTGAACGTGCGCATGCGGCTTTCCGCAGAGTCGTACTCGGCGACGGTGCCCCCATCGTTGCGGATGTCGCTCGCGTCCCCGGACGCGGCGAGGGCGAGGCCGCCGGTCACGCCGGCACCGACCGCGAGCGCGCCGGTGACACCCCAGAGCCACCACGGCACGCCTCGCCCCGACGATGCTGCCGCAACGGGTCCGCGCTCCTCGGGAAGCGTGAGATCGACGGACAGCGTCGTGCCGCCCGCGACCTCGAGAGACCGCTCCGCGGCTTCGCGGCCGGGCACCGAAGCACGAAGGAGCCGTCGCCCTTCGTTCACCTGCAGGGGCGTGGGGAGCGGCGCGTCACCAACCGGCAACCCGTCGACGGTGATCGTCGAGCCCTTCGTGGCGGTGACGTTGATCGTCGTCACGCGACGGCGCATCGACGTGAGCTCGCGCTCGACCTCCTCTTTGCGCTTCGCATCGATCTGCGGCCCGCCCTCGACGAGATAGCGATCGAACGTGCGGAGCGCGCAGACGTAATCACGCAGCTGGTAACAGGTGCGCGCGACGTTGTAGAGGACCTGGAACGCGGGAACGAGCTCGTACGCGCGCTTGAACTCGGTGAGCGCCGCGCTGAAGTTTTCCTCCTCGTACAGCTCGATGCCGCGCTTGAAGCGGTCCTGGGCCTCGTCCTTGGCAGCTTGCGACGGCTGCGCTCCCTCCGCGCGAGCGGAGCCGGGTAGCGCGACGAAGACGACGGCGACGAGCACGAAGAGCAATCGGCGAATGGCGCTCATGAACGTGGCTCCTTTCACTTGTCCGACCACACGACCCACTTGCCGGTCGCCCAGGAGTCGGTCTGGTCGCGGAACGCGCCGAGATAGCGAGCGTTCGTGTCGAAGAAGCCGTCCGAAGGCGGCGTTGCGGCCGTCGGCGTACCGGGACCGCCGCCGACGGCGCCAATCGGACCGGAGGTCGCGAAGCGCGGCGAGATCGGGTCGAAGCACTTCGGGATGCCGGGGTTCGCCTCCGAGTTCTGGTTCACGGGGAGACGCCACCACGCCGACTCGTCGAAGCCTTCGTCGTCGTCGAACGTCGGATCCTTCGTCGTGCCGGTCGCCGTCACCTCGGGGAACGCGACGTTCGCGGTCACGTTGCCGTACGAGAGAGAGTTCCGGAACTCGATCGCCGGCGTCCCTCCCGCGTCGGCGGTGTCTGCCGCGATGTTCGAGCCGCGCAGATCCATGAGGGCCTCCCAGCCCATGAAGATGCTGTTCGCGATCTTGAAGCGCGAGTAGGAGTCGGCGCGGACGCCGTACTGCTGGTTGTCGCGCACCACGTTCGGCAGCGAGTTCTGTCCGCAGAAGGTGCCGTTGTAGATGGTCGGGCTGCTGATCGGCACGGCCGCGCCGGCGCCAGACACGCCGCTCCGGCCTTGGAGGCCGTTGCTGTTGTTGTCGACGAGCGGCCTGCCTTGGACGACGACGAACTGCGCCTTGCCCGTCCAGCCGTTCTCCCACGCGATCCCGTCGTCGTACGGGTACTGGCAGAGCATGTGCTTGATGTTGACGGTGCCGCCGATGATCTCGACGCAGTCGTCGCCGGGGAACCGGAACTGCACGTGATCGATCGTCGTCTGATCGCCGACGCCGGCGAGGTCGAGAGAGACGCCGTCCTGACCTTCGGGCAGCTTCGCGCCCGCGTACTCGATGCGCACGTACTCGAGGCGGCCGCTGTCGTTGTTCGGCTTCGTGCCCCCGAACTGGCCCCAAGGTCCGAGACCAGCCTTGTTCCCCTTCCCGGTCTCCACGTTCACCGGCGCCTCGCCGAGGATGAAGATGCCGCCCCAGTCGCCCGCGCCCACTCCGCCATCCCCGGTGTTCGCGAACTGCGCCTTCTTCTTCGCGCTCGTGAACACGATCGGAGCGTCCGGCTTGCCGAGCGCCACGAGGCGTGACCCAGGCGGGACCACGAGCGTGCCCTGGCTGTTCGTCGCCGGGTCGATGTCCGCGCTCCCGTAGACCGTCGTGCCGGCCGTGATGGTGAACGTGAACGGAGGCACGACGGCGACGCGGCCGACGAGGAGATAGTCCTTGTCGCACTTCAGCGTGAGGTTCTCGCTGATGTCGCCCTTCAGCTCGACGAGCGGCTTGTCCGGATTGGCGCAAGGGTCCGACCCGTCGTAGGCGGGCGCGTCCGTCGCTCCTTCGCCGCTGCCGACGTCGCCCGCGCCGCTCTCGGCGATCGTTCCCGCACGGCACTCGCCGGCCTGGCATGTCGTCCCGGGGTAGCGCGCGCAATCGCCGTCGACCGCGCACGCGAGTGGCTCCTTCGAGAGCAGCAGCGTGCACGCAGGTCCGACGACGCAGCTCGCGAAGACGGCAAGCAGCACGAACGAAGGACGCACTCTGCTCCGGTTCGACATGGGGGTTCGTTCCTCCGCGCGACGCATGCGCGGCAAGATGCCGGCAAGCAATCCGCGCGCTCGGGACGGAATTGTCCGGACGGCAGCGATTTGGTCAATTACGTATTGCGATATTGCGATTTAGAGTCGGAATCGCACGTTGCCGTCGTGTATCGAATCCGATTCAGCGCGTATGGAATTCGATACGCATGACGCCGCGCACGTACTCCTTCGGGAGAAGGAGCGCGACCATAAGGCGACGCCTCGCGAGCTCCGACGTCGATCAGAGCGTCGCGAGCGCGCCGCACGCCGCGCGGCCGAGCACGCGTTCCCAGAGCTCGGGCCGCGAGTCTGCGGGATCCGCGGCGCGCGCGAGCTCGGCACATACGCTCACGGCGACGTCGGCGTCACGCGCTGCGCTCGCGCGTCTCTCCACGGGGCGCGCGATCTGGCCGAAGGGAGCGAAGGCGCACGTCACGTCACGGTCGACGAAGACGAGCACCGCGGACGCGCGGAGCATCTCGCGCAGCGCTCCGACGTCGAGGCCGAGCGCCCGCAGGTCCGACGCGGTGCAGACGACGACGTCGGCTTCACGCACGACCGACCGGAGCGCACGAACGTCACGACCGGCCCACTCGTGCCAGCGCGCCGCCAGCTCGACGACGACCACCGCTCCGTGCCTCCGCCCCGCACGTGCCGCGCGGCAGTGGCTCGCTGCGCGGGCAACGAGCGGCGACGAGCCGGCGACGAGCAGCACGCGCGACGACCACCCCTGCGGAACCGCGAAGCTGGCGCCGCCGTCCGTCGGCGAGCTTGCGACGAGGTCGTGGCCACGCGCCGCGCCGCGCGCGACGAGGAGCTCTCCGGCGAGCGGCCGGACCGTGACCCCCTCGACGTCGACACCGCCGTCCATGAGCCGCCGCACCGTCGCGCGGCCGAGCGGATCGTCGGTGAGCTCGGTCGCGATCCCCACCCGGAGGCCACGAGTGGCGAGCGCGATGGCCGTGCCGACCACGCCGCGGTCCGGACGGATGCGAAGCGCGGCGGCGGCGCTCGCGAAGAGCGAAAACGGCGACGAGAGGCGAAACGACGTGTCGCCCGCGCAGATCACGTCGAAGGTCCGCCCGCGCGCGACGTCGCTCTCGGCCACGAGCCGAGCATGTCACGTTCGCGCGCGCGGGCAACGAGCGCGCGACGTCAGGGCATGCGCTGCGAGAGCGTGCCGAGGTAGTCGCGCTTGCCGAGTCCGACACCGTTGTGACGAAGGAGCGCGTACGCGTGCGCGAGGTGGAAGTAGAAGTTCGGGAGGACGTGCTCGCGGAAGTAGTCCGGCGCCGTCATGATCTTCCCCTCCCAGCGGGGCTGGGTGACCGTACGCGTCGCCACGTCGTCGAAGTCCTTCGCGCCGAACCCTTCGAGATAGGCGATCACCGCGCGGACGCGCGCGCGCAGCTCGTCGAAGGAAGCCTCCGTGTCGGGCTGCGACGGCGCATCCTTGCCCGTGATGCGCGACGCGCCGAGCTTCGCCGTGTCGCACGTGATCTGCACCTGGCGGACGAACGGGAACTGGTCGGGCGCGAGGCGCGTGGTGAGCAGCACGTTCGGGTCGAACGACTTGCTCTTCGCATGCGCCTCGGCGGTATCGAGCCACTTCTCGAGCTGTCCGAGCTGCTTCTTCATCTGGCCGAAGATTTCGTAGTACATGGGCGGCGAGCTTAGACGCGAGCACGCCGCCGCAGGGACGAAACCTCGCGCGTCAGAGCGTCGCGTCGGCGCCGATCGTGATCGACGTCGATCCCGGGATGCTCGTCGAGCTCGACGCATCGGCGCTCGCGCGGTCGTACACGCCGACGCCGAGCCGGTTGATGAGCTCGGTTCCGAGCCACGCGGTGACCCCCGCGAGCGCAAGACCGCCCGTGGAGAGCGCAGCCGCCACGGGCGAGGTCTTCTTTGCCCCACGCAGCACGAAGCTCGCGAGGAAAAGCCCCATGACGCCGACGTTGCCGATGCCGTGCGCACGTCCGATCGCCTTGGCGCGCGTGCCCCGCGGTATGGCGAGATAGTCGACGAGCCCGAAGGGAGCGGCGATCGCGGCACCGACGAGACCGGCGCCGATCGCAGACTTTGCCGCGTCCGCCCAGCGCTTGCCGCCGGTGACGGCGCGCGCGGCGTCGCACACCGCGGCGAAGCCGAGCATGCCCACCGGAAACATCACGATGATCTGATGCGCAGGGTGTCCCAGGATTTTCGCTCGGCTCTCCATTCGGCAAGTACCTCCGGCGCTTCGCCCGTGCAAACGAGCGGCCACCGGCGCCGATGCCGCGCGCGCCCTCACGTCTGCCCGAGCTAAGCTGACGCGTGATGAAGCGTGACGAAAGCGATCGCGGCGGAAGCTCGCTGCTTGCGCCGTGGACCGGACCCTACGGCGGAGTGCCACCGCTATCCGCCGTGAAGGTCGAAGACTTCGAGCCGGCGCTGCTCGCGGCGATGGACCTCGCGCGGAGTGACATCGCGGCCATCGCGGAGTCCACCGAGGCGCCGACGTTCGACAACGTGATCGCCGCGCTCGAGCACGCAGGCAAGACGCTCGACGACGTGGAGACGCTGTACGGCATCTGGTCGGGGACCATGAACGGGCCCGAGTTCCAGGCCGTCGAGCGCAAGATGGCGCCGGTACTCGCGGGCTTCTCCGACGAGGTCACGCAGAACGCGAAGCTGTTCGCGCGCGTGGAGGCCGTCTTCCGAGACCTCGCCGGCGCGGCGCTCACGCCGGAGCAGAAGCGTCTCGTCACGAAGCGCTATCGCTCGTTCGTACGCGCGGGCGCGAGATTGGACGACGAGAGCAAAAAGCGCCTCTCGGCCATGAACCTCCGGCTCGCGTCGCTCTACACGACGTTCAGTCAAAACGTGCTCGCGGACGAAGAGAACGAAGTGCTCTTCCTGGCCGATGCGAGCGAGCTCGAAGGTCTTCCCGAATCGTTCCGCTCGGTCCTCGCTGCGGCCGCCGCAGATCTCGGGAAGCCCGGGCAGTGGGCGGTCGCGAACACGCGGTCGTCCGTCGAGCCCTTCCTCACCTACTCCGCGCGTCCCGATCTCCGGGAGAAGGTGTGGCGCTCGTTCGTCACCCGCGGCGAGAGCGGCGGCGAACGCGACAACCACGCCGTCATCGCAGAGATTCTCGCCCTGCGCACAGAGCGCGCGCGCCTCCTCGGCTACGCGACGCACGCGCACTGGCGGCTCGAGGACGCAATGGCGAAGACCCCGGAACGCGCCATGGCTCTCCTCGAGAGCGTCTGGCCCGCCGCCGTCGCGCGCGTCCACGAAGAGGTGCGAGACATGCAAGCGCTCGCGGCGAACGAGGGACAGACGAGCCCGATCGAGCCGTGGGACTACCGCTACTACGCGGAGAAGGTCCGCAGAGCGAAGTACGACATCGACGAGAACGAGGTGAAGCCGTACCTCGAGCTCGAGTCGCTTCGTGAGGCGATGTTCTGGGTCGCGGGCGAGCTGTTCGGATTCGTCTTCACGCCGGTGGCCGACGTTCCCGTCTACCACCCGGACGTCCGCGTCTGGGAGGTGAAGGATCGCTCGAGCGGGCGCCACGTCGGGCTCTGGTACTTCGATCCGTACGCGCGCGCCGGCAAGCAGTCCGGCGCGTGGATGGCGAGCTACCGGAAGCAGGAGCGCGTACGCGGCGACGTCACGCCCCTCGTCAGCAACAACGCCAACTTCGTGAAGGGCGCGCCCGGCGAGCCCGTGCTCATCAGCTGGACCGACGCGCGGACGCTGTTCCACGAGTTCGGTCATGCGCTGCACGGCCTCGCCTCCGACGTGACGTATCCGATGCTGTCGGGCACGTCCGTCCCTCGTGACTACGTCGAGTTCCCCTCGCAGCTCCTCGAGCACTGGCTGGCCACCCCCGAGGTGCTCGGCCGCTTCGCACATCATCACCGCACCGGCGAGCCCATTCCGAAGGAGCTGGTGGCCAAGATCGAGCGCGCCGCCACGTTCAACCAGGGTTTCGACACCGTCGAGTACCTGGCGAGCGCGCTCGTCGACATGAAGCTCCATCTCGCCGGAGACGCCCCGATTGCTCCACGCGCCTTCGAGGAAGAGACGCTGACCTCGCTCGGGATGCCGCGCGAAATCGTGATGCGCCATCGGACGGCCCAGTTCAGCCACGTGTTCTCGGGCGACGCGTATTCCGCCGGCTACTACAGCTATCTCTGGGCAGACACGCTGACGGCGGACGCGTACAACGCGTTTCTCGAAGGCAGTGGTCCGTACGACCGCGACGTTGCAGCGCGCCTTCGGCGCCACGTCTTCGCGGTGGGCGACACGATCGATCCCGCCGAGGGCTATCGAGCGTTCCGCGGTCGCGACGTCGATCCCACGGCGCTGATGCGCAAGCGCGGCTTCGCGGCCGCCACGTAGGTCGGGTCCGCTCTCGCGCCTCTCCTCAAGCGCCGTCCCACGCTCTATCGTCGCGGCCGTGAACGCGCTCGTCTTCCGGTCTCGACCTGCTCCTTCCTTCCGCGCGTTCGCGCTCGCTGCCGCCGCCGTCGTGGCCGCTTCGTCGTCCGCGTGCGGCCCGGGAAGCGACGCCGCGGCGCAACGCGCGACGGCGCCGCGGCCTCCTCCGTCTGCCGCCGTCGTCGCGCCGACCGCCGCGACGCCCGCGGCCGCGCCGCGCGACGAGGACCTGCTCTATCTCGAAGAGGTGAACGGCGAGCGAGCGCTCGCCTTCGCGAAGGCGCACGACGCGGTCTCCGAGAAGGAGCTCACGTCGGCGCCCGGCTTCCGCGCGCTCGAGGAGCGGCTCTTTCGCATCTACAGCTCGAAAGACCGCATCCCCGCGCCGAGCGTGCAGCACGACGTCGTGCGCAACTTCTGGACGGACGCCGACCATCCGCGCGGGCTCTGGCGCCAGACGACGTTTGCAGACTACAGGAAAGCGGCTCCGACGTGGACGACGCTCATCGACGTCGACGCGCTCGGCAAGGCCGAAGGCGAGAGCTTCGTCTACCACGGCAGCTCGTGCCTGCCGCCGCTCCGCAAGAAGTGCCTCGTTCGCCTCTCCCGCGGCGGCGGCGACGCGGAGATCGTCCGTGAGTACGACGTCGAGAAGAAGGCCTTCGTCGCCGGCGGCTTCGTCCTGCCCGAAGCGAAGAGCCGCGTGGCGTGGAAAGACGAGAACACCGTGTTCGTCGGCACCGACTTCGGGCCGGGGTCGCTGACGAAATCGGGCTACCCGCGAATCGCGAAGGAGTGGAAACGCGGAACGCCGCTCGCGAGCGCCAGCACCGTGTTCGAGGCGAAGGAGAGCGACGTCTCCGGAGGCTGCTACCGCGACTTCAGCCACGATCAGAAGCGCGACGTCTGCTACCGCTCGATCGACTTCGAGCACTCGGAGCAGCATCTCTTCCGAGGCGGGAAGCTCGTTCGCATCGACAAACCAGAGGATGCCGACGTCGATCTGTGGGACGACGAGATCCTGCTCCGTCTCCGGTCCGAGTGGACGGTGGGAACGCCTCGCGCGACGTATCCGAAGGGCGCGCTCCTCGCGGCGAAGCTCGAACCCTTCCTTCGCGGCGAGCGCACCTTCCAGGTCCTCTTCATGCCGACCCTGCGCTCGTCGCTCGCCGACTTCGCAGGCACGAAGACGCGCCTCTACGTCAACGCGCTCACCGACGTGAAGAACGAGGTGACGGTGTTCGCCCGCCGCCCGGGCGACGCGAGCCCGAAGCGCTGGGTGGGGACGCCGCTCGACACGAAGGTGGCGAGCATCGGCGTCGTGCCGTTCGAGGCGGACCGTTCGGACGACGTGTGGCTCTGGCTCGAGGACTTCGCGGTGCCCACGTCGCTGGCGCTCCGCGCGGCCGCCGCGAAGAAGGAGGAGGTCATCAAGCAGAACCCCGCCTTCTTCGATGCGACTGGGGTTCAAGTCACCCAGCACTTCGCGACGTCGAAGGACGGCACGAAGATTCCGTACTTCGAGGTCGCCAAGGGCGCGCGCTCCGCGCCGGCGCCCACGATCCTCGACGCCTACGGCGGGTTCGAGATTTCGATCACGCCCCACTATGCGGCCTCCGCCGGCGCCGCCTGGCTCGAGCGCGGCGGCGTGTACGTGCAAGCGAACCTCCGCGGCGGCGGTGAGTACGGCCCCGCCTGGCACGAAGCCGCCATGAAGGAGAAGAGGCAGAACGCGTACGACGACATGGCCGCGGTTGCGGAAGATCTCGTTCGGCGCGGAGTGACGACGCCGAAGCAGCTCGGCATCGTCGGCGCGAGCAACGGTGGTCTGCTGACGAGCGTGATGCTCACCCAACGCCCCGAGATGTTCGGCGCCGTCGTGAGCAAGGTGCCGCTCACCGACATGCGTCGCTACCACCAGCTCCTCGCCGGCGCGTCCTGGATGAGCGAGTTCGGCAACCCCGACGATCCGAAGGAGTGGGAGGCGATCGCGAAGTACTCGCCGCTCCACAACGTGCGGCGCGACGCGAAGTATCCGCCGATGTTCTTCACGACCTCGACGAAGGACGATCGCGTGCATCCTGCACATGCTCGCAAGATGGTGGCGAAGCTCGAAGCGCTCGGACACCAGCCGCTCTACTACGAGAACATCGAGGGCGGTCACGGCGGCGCGGCCGACATCAAGCAGCGCGCGTACGTCGACGCGCTGGTCTACACGTTCTTCGCGACCCGTCTCGGGCTGCCGCTCGCGGCGCGCTGAGACGACGGCTCAGCGTGCGCGCGGCAGCGCGTCCGGCGTCACCACGGCGTCGGGCAACGCAGAAGCGGCGACCGTCGGGATGCTCGGCTCGCTCGGCGGCGGCGCTGCGGGCGTCGCGGTGACTGCGGGAAGCGCCGGCGAGGCGCTCGGCGCCGCGAGAGGCGCAGACTCGGTCGCGGACCGGCGCGCGGCAAGGAAACCAACGCACGTCGCGAGCGCGAACACGGCGGCGATGGCGACGATGACTCGCGCGGTCGCACGGCGCGGCGCGGCAAGCACCGGAGGCGACGAGGCGGGTGCCTCGCGCGGGCGCGCGGGGGGGAGCTCCAGCGGCACGGTCACCGTGACGAGGTCCGCGACGAGCTCGGGCGGAATCGACGCGCGGACCTCGTCCTCCGTAGGCTCGCGAACGACGGTGGGCACGACGAGCTCGTCGTCGAGCGCGTCGTCGAGCAGCGAAGGAAGCGTGGACGCGTGGGCAACGCGCGCTTCCTCGGTGCTCTCGCGCACGACGGTCATCAGCCGCTCGAGGTCCGCCTCGGTCGCGCGCTCGGCGAGGAGCGACCTCGCTGCCGCGGTCGATGCCCGCTCGTCGGCCTGCGCGCGGGACAGCGCCGCCTCGTCGAGGCGATCGAGCACGCTCGGCATGTCGGCGAGACCACGACGCGCGAGGCGCTCCCTTCCGAGACGTACGCGCTCGGCCGCGGCGCGGCGCTCGGCGAGCTCGGCGAAGCGTGCCGGCGGCGACGACGCGAACGAGGCGATCGCCTCGGCGAGCGCATCGACCGTGCTCGGGCGTTGCGCAGGGTCCGCCGCGAGGCAGCGATCGATGACCGCCGCGAGGCTCGCAGGAACGATGGGTTTCTCGGACGCGCAAGCGCGCGCGGGATCGAGGATGGCCGCGAGCAGCGCGCCGATCGCCCATACGTCTGCACGCGCATCGATGACGGCGCGGAGCTCGCGCTGCTCGGGCGCGAGGAAGACGCCCTCGTATGCCGACGGACCGCTCGCGTCGACGAGCCCACCGCCGTGCAGCGTGACCTCGCGCGGCCCACCCTCACGCGTGTACGCGAGGCGCACGGTCGAGAGGCCGAGCTGCCCGTGCACGAGACCGCTCGCATGCACGGGCACGAGCAGATCGATGATGTCGAGCGCCACATCGACGCCGTGCGCGACGCCGAGGCCGCCGCTCTCCCGGAGGACCGTGAGGAGGCTCCGACGCGCGTGCGCACGGCGCAGAGGTGCCGTCGGCGAAGACGGCTCCGGACGCGACGGGACCCCCATGACGGCGCGAACCTAGCACGGGCAAGCCGATGTGCACGCCCGCACGGGGGTCACTCGACCCAGGTGCTGAACGTGTCACGCGCCGGCACCGGGCCCACCTGCGGCACGAGGAATGCGGAACGGAGCCACCGCCCGACGTCGTTCTCGTATTGCAGGCCGTGGTGCCGCCGCTCCGCGACCGGGTTGTCGTAGAGGCGGTACCAGGAGCCGAGACGGCCCGCGTCGTCGGCGCGGTCGTGCTCGAAGAAAAACGGCTGCCGCGCGAGCGTGAAACCGAGGGCGGACGCGGAGTGGACGGCACCATCACTGTCCATCTCACCGTCGCTCGCGCGCTCGCCCGTCGGGATGAACGCCGGCTTCGGGATGCGGCCCGTGGCGGCGACGACTTTCCAGTTTCCGAGCTCCGCGAGCGAGAACACGTCGAACGGATTGTCCGGCCGCGCGTCGCACTCGGCGGGGAGCGGCGCGAGCTCGCCCACCTTGCCCACGAACCAACGCGCCGTCTCGCGCGCGAACGTGTCCGACTCCTGCACGACCACGGCAAGCGCCTCGAGCACGCCACGGAGGTCCTTGCCCGCGATCGCCGCGAGCACGTCCGGGGTGCGACGGAACTTCTCGACGAGCAGGCGTGCGAGCGCATCGAGGTCGAGCACGATCTGCTTCGTGCCGCATTGGAACGCCGGCATCGGCACCTCGAGCGTCGAGCCGTCGAACCCGATCCTCCACTTCTGGTCGGTGTGAATCGGCAGCATAACGTGCGGCAGCGCAACTGTGACCTCGCCCTGCAGCGCGGAGAGCACCGCGTCCGTGTCGCGACCGAAGCGGCCGAGGAGCCAAGGAGATGCGGTGCGAAGCACGCTCTGGATGTCGCGACCGAGCTTCGCTTCGAGCTGCGTCGTCGTGGCAGACGCATCGAAGAGCCGCTCGCGGCGATCGAGGATGGATCGGAACTCCGCGTAAGGAGCGACGGTCGCGTCACCCCAGCCGCGCGGCTGGAACTGTCGCGTGAGGACGTCGGCCACGAGCATCGTCTGCACCACCCAGCCGCGTGCCTTCACGCGCTTGGTCGGAAGCCGCTCGAAGCCGGCGAGAACGTTCGGGGAGTCGAACACGTCGCTGCCGGGCGAGCGCCCGAGCGTCGCGTACACGGGTACGAGCGTCCGCGCAGCGCCGACGATGGGCGTCGCAGCGGAGCGCCTCGCGCGGTCGGGAGCGAGAGGTCCTCGGTTGAAAGCGGCCATCCTCGCGAGCGTGAGGTCGGTGAGCGCGCTCGCGCTCTCGAGCTGCGGGAGGAGGCCATCGATCGTGTCGATCGCCGCCTCGACGAGCGAAGGCGTCGTCGGGCGTTGCAGCAGCGTCGCGATCGAGTCCATTCCGCGGAGCACCTTCGCGACCGTCGATGTCGCGAGCCCCTGACGGAGCTCGACGCCGAGATCGCGCAGGGCGCTCTTCACCGGGGGGCCCCACTCGGCGAGCTGGCTGCCTTCGTGAGGCGTCGCGAGCGTCACGAGGTAGAGCGTGCGGTCGCGGATGTACTCCATCTTCGCGAGGTCTTCGCGGCACAGCGCGACGCGCTCGCGATTGAGGTCCGGCGGGATGGTCTGAGGATCGGGCCGGCTGAGGATGAAACGCGAAACGAGGCCGCCGAAGCTCTGTCCGACCAGGATGACCCCCGGCGTCACCCTGTACGTCGCTTCGTACCAGCGCAGCGCCGCGTAGATCTGGCGCGTCACGCGGCGCCCCGAGAACACGAGGCTCCGCGTGGGGTCGCGCCACGTCACGAACGCGGAGAGCGGTGGCGGAACGGGCGTGCGAATCGGCGCGAGGGCCGGAAGCGATGCCGGGCGGAGCGGGCCGGGCACGATGAAGTGCCGCGCGATCTTCGGATCGTGGCGCTCTTCGGAGCTGGGGTCCGTCGCGCAATCGCCGCTCATCGCGCGCCCTTGACTCTCGTCGAACCCGAAGTCCTGATGAGGTGCGGCCACGTTCGCGACGTCGCGGAGGAACTTGTCCCCGGTGACGTCGCGGTTGTCGAGCGTCGACAGCTGCGCCTCGACGTTCGCGGAGCCGAACACGCCGGGGAGGAAGTCCTGCCCCCATTCGCATCGGCCGTAGAAGGGGCTGTCCTTAGGCCCCGCGCACTCGGTCACGTCGTCGTTCGAGCCCGGCGAAGCGAGGCCGAGGTTGTCGGCCATGCCGTGCATGAAGAACACGACGACGGGGCCGCCACGCTTGATGACGCGTCGCTCGGCGCTCACGATCGGTGTCACGGCGACGAGGCGCGGGATCCCTCCGTTGTCGAAGAGGACGGGGATGTCGGGTTGCGGCGGACGCGGAGATGTCCCGGTCGGCGGCGTCGGGCTCGGCGCAGGCGCAGGTGCCGGCGTGACGGGGCTCGTCGTCGGGGCGGTAGGCGTGGTCGTCGCGACGCCGGCTCCGCTCCGCACCGTCGCGCTACCCGCGACGGCGCCGTCGTTCGCGCGGATGAAGCCCACCAGATTTGCCTGGTCCTCGTAGTCGTAGAGCCCTGCCTCTCCTCGCGCGGGCTCGACCGTGAACGGCACCTCGCGCGCGTCGGCGAGAGTGAGGACGCCGGTGCCGCCGCCCACGCCGACGTCGGCGCGCAGACGAAGCCCGGACGGGCCGTTCACGAGCTCGACGGCCGAGCCGCGCGACGGGTCGCGCACGCCGAAGTACCAACCCGTATGCGTCGCGAGCTCGCCGCCGACGCCGCACGTGTACGCGACGACGGCCTCGTCGCTTTCGACGATGGCGACGAGCGCGTTCGAGCCCGTCACGTGCCCGACGAAGACGTGGGGAATGACCGGCGGAAGCGGCGCGGGCTCGTCACTACCGCGACTGCACGAGAAGACTGCGGCGACGCCGAGGAGCGTCGCGAACGTCACGAGACGACGCATGGAGCATTCCCTTTCGGAAGAAGGAGGATGATCCCACTTTCGCCTCGGGACGACCGTCCGTGCAGCTACGGAGGTTCGATGGCTGCCATAGCCGGCGGCTATCGCTTGCGGCGCGCGCGCGGCGAGGGCTTTGCGCTCAGGGCGCGCAGTACTGATCCGGGCTCGGCGCGAGAGACAGGAAGAACGGGTGCGTTCCGTTCGTGCTGCCCACCATCGAATCGAACCAGCGTTTGATCAGCGTGACGTACTGGTACGCGTTCGAGTCCGTACGCTGGAGCGCGCTCACGCCGCCCATGTCGCGGATGACGCCTTTGCCGCCGCTCGGCCCCTTCAGGTGCGAGAGCAAACCGGTGACGAGGTTCCCGCTGGTCCCTTTACCGGCGCAGTACGGAGAGACGTACGTCGGCGCCGCCGCGTTGCCGTTTCCGGTCGCGTTCACGTAGTAGTACCAACCGCCGAGGCCGACGTTGCACGCGACGTTCTGGAGGAGCGCGCTGTTTGCGGTCGGCCCGGTCACGGCCCAGTACGGAGAGTCGCCGGGCTCCTTCACGTGCGAAGCGACGTCGGCCGGGATCGCGCAACCGATGCACGCGAGCGCGTCGCGCGGGCCTTCGGCGGCGAAGTCGCGGACCGTCGAGCTGAAGCGGATCTGGAGGAGGCCGACCGTGGGGTCGTTCGCCTTGGCGGAGCCGATCGCCCGCTGCCCGTAGCCGTCTTTGATGGTGAGCGCAGGCGCGTAGCTCGACTCTTTGCCGATCGAGGCGGCGAGATGCGCCCAGCAATAGCGAGCGTCCCAGCCGGGATCCTTCGCCGACTTCGGGCCGAAGACCTCGCAGGTGCGGAGGATCGCGTCGACGACCGCGGCGCGAACGGACGCGTCCTTCGGACCATTGCCCGTCGGAACCTTGCCGATGAAGCCTTCGACGACGGCGGCGGACGCCGGATCGGCCGCGGCGCCGCTGCAACCCGAGCCTCCGCCTGTGGCGACGTTTCCGCTCGTCCCGGAGCTTCCGCCGACGGACGCGTCGGCGCCGAGCGTCGTTCCGGGCGCGCCGCTCGTTCCGCCGCTGCTGCTGCCCTCGTCGGCAGTGTCGCCCGCGCAGCCCGCGCTGATGGCCGCCATGATCGCGATCGCTCCGCAAGCGAGCGCACCCATCCGCCGCGTCGAGAACATCCCTCGCACTAGAACACGTTTCGGCGCGGCCGTCGCCGAGGCGCGGCGCGCGGCGCGCGGCGCGCGGCGGGGTGTGAGCGCGCTGCGGCACGTGTACGGCGCACGCGCCGTGCTTTCGCGCATCCGTGGGCGGCACGACTTTGGCTTACCCGATGACGCCATGGCAGATGCGCGCGAGCTCCTCGACGTGACCCGAACGACGGCGGCGGTCCTCGCCTCGGATCTCGCGGATCATCCGGTGCCGAACGCGAAAGCTCGACCGGAGCGCGCGCTCGCGACTGCGGCCCGGCGGAGGCGGTGGGGCAGAGAGGCATCGCTGTCTGCGCTCGCGCTCGGTGCGGTCGGCTGCTTCTTCGTGGTGGCGCGCTCGATCGCGGGCGACGAAGGCACCCCGTTCGATCGCAAGATCGTGCGGTTCGTGGGACGTGCGCGTCACCCGGTGAGCAACGCGCTGGTCCGCGCGGTGACGTTCTTCGGGAGCGTGCCCGCAGGCGTGCTCGTCTCCGCGGCGGCGGTAGGCGTGATGCGAAGGCGGCCGCGTCTCGCGGCGCAGGTCGTCGTCGGTGCGGTGGGCGGTGTCGGCGCGGAGCTCGTGGTGAAGCGGTTCTATCGGCGGAAGCGGCCGACGCTGCTCGCGCATCTCGAGCACGTGTCGAGCACCTCGTTCCCGTCGGGGCACTCGATGGCGGCATCGTCGCTGTACCTCACGCTCGGGTTCGTGGCGACGCGCCATCGCTTCATGCGAAGGCACCGCGCGCTCGTCATCGCGGGCTCGGCGGCGTTCGCGAGCCTCATCGGGGCGACGCGCGTGTACCTCGGCGTGCATTGGCCGACCGACGTGCTCGGCGGGCTCGCGCTCGGCACGGCGTGGGCGTGCGGGGCGGAGGCGGGCTTCGACGTGAGCGGCGCCGAGCGCCTCGAGCGCGAAGCGGCGCGTCCGCAGGCCGCCTGACGAGAGATGACGGCGCGGCGAGCTCCGCGCTAAGAAGCCCGGCGTGGAAACGACGAAAAGAGTCGAGACGGTAAGCGCGCGCGAGGGTTACGACCGCTGGGCGGAAGTGTACGACCACGATGGCAACCCGCTCGTCGCGCTCGACGACCGCGTCGTGCCGCCGCTCCTCGGGGACGTGCGTGGGCGGGGGGTGCTGGAGCTCGCGTGCGGGACCGGGCGTCATACGAGGAAGCTCGCGGAGGCCGGTGCGGTCGTCACGGCGGTCGACTTCTCGCGCGGGATGCTCGCGGAAGCGAAGAAGCGCCTCGCTGGGCACGAGGTCGTGTTCGTGGAGGCGGATCTCGCGGCGAGGCTCCCGTTCGATGACGAGAGCTTCGACGCCGTGCTGTGCTGCCTGGCGCTCGAGCACCTCGCGGATCTCACTCCGGTGTTCCGCGAAGTGGCACGCGTGCTCCGGCCGGGCGGCGCCTTCGTGATCTCCGACATGCACGCCGCGATGCGCCTCCGCGGCAACCAAGCCAATTTCGACGACCCGCGCGACGGCACGGAAGTGCGCGTCGAAGGCTACGAGCACCCGATCTCGGCGTACTTCACGAGCGCGCAGGCCGCCGGCCTGACCCTCGATCGAGCGGAGGAGCACAAGGGCGACGCCCCCCTCGCCTCCACCTTCCCTCGCGCCACGAAGTACATCGGCTGGCCCATGCTCTTCACCATGCGCGTGCTGAAACTTGATTCGGGCGCCTCCGGCGGGAACCCCGGAGGGCTGGTGTCAACTTGACACCACCGGTGTCAAGAAAGGAACCCCGGAGGCGTGGTGTCAAGTTGACAGTGCCGGTGTCAGGTTGAGCTTCGTGCGACGCGGCGGGCGGTGGGTGCCGGCGGGGGTGCTGGGCGTCGGGCTCGTCGGGCACGGCGCGTTCGTCGTCCGCGGTGGGCTGGCCGGCGTTGCCGCGTGGTACTCGCTCATGTCGTTCGTGGCCGGGGCGGCGGCGCTCACGCTCGTCGTCGTCCTCGTGCATGCGGTACGCAAGCGACGCGTCAGCGCGCCCATGGTGGCTGCCGCTGGGCTCGCCGCCCTCGGGATCTGGCCTGGCCTCTGGAACTTCGGCCTCCTCACCATCCCCTATCCGGCGCGCCTCGAACGCACCGCGCCCGCGGCGACGGTCCGGCTCCCGACCGACGCGCGCATGCGCGTAGGCTGGGGCGGCGACACCGCGCGAACGAACTACCACGTCTACGTCCCCGACCAGCGCTGGGCCTACGACCTCGGCGTCGAGCCGGCCTTCACCGGCGCGAAGGAGCTCTCCGCCTTCGGCTGCTGGGGCACCCCCGTGGTCGCGCCCGCTGCCGGAACCATCCGCCTCGCCGAAGACGGACACGAAGACCGGCCCCCCGGGGATCCCGCCAACGACCCGAAGCACCCCACCGGCAACGCGATCGCGATCGAGCTCGCGTCCGGCACCTTCCTCGTCCTCGCGCACCTGCAGAAGGGAAGCGTTCGCGTCCACGTCGGAGACCACGTCGAAGAAGGCGACCTCATCGCCGCGTGCGGCAACTCCGGGCACACGACCGAGCCTCACGTGCACATCCATCATCAGCGGCAAGACCCCGCCACGCACCCGCCGGGGTTCGCCGAAGGACTGCCCCTCTACTTCCGCGATCACGACGGCGCACCGATGCCCGAGGGCGGCTTCACGAGCGACGGCGATCACCCGAAGCCGAGCGGCGCGCTGGTCCGTCACGTGGGCGCCGCGCAGCAAGCATCGACGCCGGCGCGCGGTGAGCTCACGCCCCCACCGCCCGCATCGAACGGAACGACCTCGCCGCCGGCGACCGTCGAGGAAGCGCTGAAGCGCCGATTCGGCGAAGCGGTCCCGAAGAGCGTCGTCGTCCAGACCATCGAGCGCCCCGGCGGCCGTGGCCACGCGCTGCTGGGCGTCGACACGGCGCGTCCCGGTGAGGCCGTCGTCATCGCCAGCGATCCTTCCGGCGCGGTCACGTGGACGCGCGACCGCCCGGCTGCGGGTATCACGCCCCCGATTGGACCGATGGCGCTCGCGGCAGGCGACGCGGGCCGCGTCGCGCTCGCCGTGTGCGACCCGCCGACAAAACGCGTCGCGCTTCGCCTCTGGGACGAGGACGGCTCGCCGTTCGCCGACTTCGACGTGATGGACGAGGAGGACTGCAGCGCCCTCGCTCTCCTCCACTGGCCGCATCACGGCTTCGTCGTCGTGAGCGCGCGCCCGGGGTCGACACGCGCGCAGCTCGTCGCCGCGAACGGCTCGCTCGCGTGGCGGCGCGGTATCGACATCGGCGCACGGACGAAGACCGGAAACCCCGTCGCGCTCGTCGCCGACACGGCGGACACCTTCGTGCTCGTGCAGTACGCCGCGAGCTCGGGCGAGATCGACGCGCCCGAGCACGCCCTCGCTTTCCGCTACGACGCGGCGGGCGTGCCGCGGTGGACATCGCCCGTGGACCTCGGTCCGCGCCCAAGCCGTGCGAGCGCAGACGCAAACGCCATCACGGCCACGAGGCCGCGCTCCGGCGCGGTTCGCGTCCGGCTCGGGCGCGAGCCCGACATCGAGCTCGGCTCCGACGGCGTCGTGACGCGCGGCCGCCGGTGAGGCTCGCTCTCGCCGCGCGGCGCCGGGAACCAAATCGCCCCTCGCGGTGACGGCGCAGATCGAGGCGCGTGCTCGCCCGTACGAGGCGGAGCTGCCGATGCCGACCTCGCGCTTCCTCCTCCCGTCCCTCGCCGCTTCCACCCTCGCCGTCACGCTCGCCTCGAGCTGCGCGGCGCCCTCCCCCGCAGCTCCCCCACCGAACGTGGCCGCTGCACGCGACAGCGGCGCCTCGGCCGCGCGGCCCGCGCGTAAGCCCCGCCCCGCGCCGGCGCCCCTGCCTGCACCGCCGCACGTGACCGCACCCATGGCTGGCGAAGCCACGGCGGCGAAGCTCGACGAAGCGCGCCTCGTGCCGACCACGTGCGACGCGCTCACCACCGCCGACAACGAAGCGCTCGTCGCCGAGATGCGCGCCGCGGTCGACGCGCAGTTCAAGGCCTGGCACGACGCGCAGCCCGACTGCTGGGCAGCCGATCGCGAGGAGCATCGGTGGCGCATGCAAGAGATGGACGGTGACTTCGGCGGAGCCGGCGTTTCCGTCAGCAGCCGCGGAATGAGCGCGGTCGCTGGCGCTGCTCCCGCCCCCGTCGCACGCGGCGCTTCGAAACCGTCGGCCGGCGCAAAGGCCGCGCTGCGCACCTCCGGCACGAACAACCAGGTCGCGGGCGTCGACGAAGCCGACATCGTGAAGACGGACGGCCGTTACATGTATTTCGCAACGAACGGTGCTCTCCGCATCGCCGAGGCGCTCGATCCGAAGGTCGTCTCCGTCACGAAGCTGCCCGGGACCGCGCGCGAGATGTTCGTGGAAGGCGACCGCGCCGTCGTCTACGTGTCGAACGGAGCCTCGCACCCGCGCTGCACGTACGGCTACGACTGCACGTTCGCAGGTGACGGCTCGACGACGAAGATCATGGTCTTCGACATCTCCGACCGGAGGGCGCCCCGCGTCGTCCGTGAGATGAGCCTCTCGGGCTCTCTCCTCGCCGCTCGTCGCATCGGCGGCACCGTTCACACCGTCGTCTCCGAGGGCGATCCGCGAAGCGCGGCGTACGAGACGTGGCCGGCCGATCTCCCGATGTGCGGCACCGTCGAAGCGAAGGTCCGGGCGAGCTTCGCGAAGCTGAAGGTCGACAACGAACGCGCCATCCGCGCTCGCCGCGCGCTACCGACGCTGACCGAAGGCGGCCGGGAGCAGGCGCTCTGCTCGACGGTGCTGCGGACTCCGATCCGAGACGGTCGCGCCTTCACCAGCGTCATCTCGTTCGCGCTCGCCGACGACCGCGCGGCACCGTCGACCGCCACGATTCAGAGCCGTCCGGGCGCCGTCTTCGCTTCCCACGACGCGCTCTACCTCTCCGTGGTGCATCAGAAGAGCCAGGCGCCACGCGGCTGGTACTCGTTCTACGGCTCGACGGACGAAGCCAGCGAAATCCACAAGTTCAAGATCGGCGCGACGCCACGAGACACGCGCTACGTCGGCAGCGGCGTCGTCCCCGGCCACGTGCTGAACCAGTTCGCGATGGACGAGTGGTACGGATACCTCCGCGTCGCGACGACGAAGGGTCGCGTGCCGGATCCCCACGTCGAGAGCGCCGTCTCGGTCCTCACCGAGTCGCCGAACGGCAACCTCGTGCGCGTAGGCGCCGTCGAGCACATCGCCCCCGGTGAAGACATCCGCGCCGTTCGCTTCGACGACGAGCGCGGCTACGTGGTCACCTTCAAGAAGACCGACCCGCTCTACGTCGTCGACCTCTATCAGCCCGCGAAGCCGCGCATTCTCGGGGAGCTCCACATCCCGGGCTTCTCCACGTACATGCATCGCATCGATCCCGACCACCTCCTCTCGATCGGGTTCGACGCGAACGACCACGGCGACTTCGCGTACTTCGACGGCGTCATTCTCCAGCTCTTCGACGTGAAGAATCCGACCGAGCCGCGCCTCCTCCACAAAGAGAAGATCGGAACACGAGGCTCGAGCTCGGAAGCAGCGACCGACCACCTCGCCTTCAACTTCCTCGCGAACGAAGGCTTGCTGGCGCTGCCGATGACGATCTGCGAAGGCGGTGGCGACGGCCGGAACGGAGACGAGCTCGCCTTCAGCGGATTGCTCGTCTACGACGTCGACGTCGAGCGCGGCTTCACGCGCCTCGGCGGCGTCGATCACGGCACGACAGGGGCGAGCTGCGCGACGTGGTGGTCGAACGCGACGTCGGCAGTGAAGCGGAGCGTGTTCGTCGACGACCTCGTGTATTCGATCGCGGGCGACCGCGCGAAGGTGCAGCGCATGGGCAAGCTCGGTGAGACCTTCGCCGAGGTGCCGCTGCAGTGAGCGCGCTGCGCTGAACGCGAAGAGCGCGGGCGCTCCGTGCCTCGCCTGCGCGGTGATACGCTCCCCCCCGTGCGCGGCCTCGAGCTCCTGCTCGTCGGAGCTTTCACTCCGGCTCTGTTCCTCGCGTCGTGGCTCGCGCGCAGCGCGTTCGGGCTCGACGCGTCCGAGCTCGCGGTCGGCTTCACCACCTTCTACGCGGCGTACGTCGTCAACGATCCGCATTTCGCGGTCACCTACGTCCTCTTCTACAAAGACGCCCGCCGGCGGGCCCTCTCGAGGGAGATCGCGCGCGCCCAGCGCATCCGATACGTCCTCGCCGGGCTCGTCGTCCCGGTCGTCCTCGCCACGTGGGCCATCCTTTCGATCGTGAGCCGGTCCGCCCAGCTGCTCGGGTGGATGGTGCAGCTCATGTTCGTGCTCGTCGGCTGGCATTACGTGAAGCAGGGCTTCGGCGTGCTCACCGTGCTGTCGGCGCGCCGTGGCGTACGCATGAGCGCGCGCGAACGCACCGTCGTCCTCGCGCACGGTTTCGCCGGATGGGCCTTTGCCTGGGCGAACCCCGCCACGCTCGCGGGCGAGTTCGAGGAGAAGGGCGTCGTCTACTGGGCACCGGCGCACCCGCGCTGGCTCGAGCTGACGACGGGGACGCTGCTCGCCGCGAGCACCGTGCTCCTCGTCTGGGGGCTCGTCACGTCTGCGCGTCGCGAAGGGCGCTCTCTTCCGCGCGGACCTCTCGCGGCCTTCCTCGTGACCGTGTGGGCCTGGACGATCTTCTCGAGCATCGATCCCCTCGTCCGGTACCTCGTGCCTGCGCTGCACTCCGTGCAGTACCTCTACTTCGTGTGGCTGATGAAGCGGAACGAGGCGCGCGCCGAGGAGGGGCCGCCTTCGTTCGGCCGACCCGTCGCGGTGCGGCTCGGTTTCCTCGCCGCGTCTGCGCTTGCGCTCGGATGGCTCTTCTTCCACGGCGCGCCCGCGTACCTCGACGCGATCTTCGCGGCGCCTCGTGCGAAAGACGCGGCTGCCGATGCGCTCGGCGAAACGCCGTTCCTCGCGGCGCTCTTCGTCTTCGTGAACATTCACCACTACTTCATGGACCACGTGATCTGGCGGCGCGAGAACGCGGACACGCGGTTCCTCCGCGACGCGGACGTCTCGACGCACCGCGCGGGCGACGCGCCGTCCGATGGCGCCTCCGAGCCCGACCGCTTGGCCGCCTGAAGCACGCCCGCGGCGGGCATGCGCCTTGCGAAGTCACAGCGCATGCGGACGGCTCGACGGCTCCTCGTGCTCGCGGTCGCGTCCCTTCCCGTCGTCGGTGCGTGCACGAGCACGAGCAGTGACGTCGTCGACCGCACGTCGCCCGTGCTCCCCGACGAAGCGGGAGCATCGGAAGCGCCCCAACCCGACGCCGGCGCCACGACCGCCACGGATGCGAGCGCGAGCGCAGGCGACGGGGGCTCCGTCGCGGACGCCGGGCTCGCATGCCCGCCGCTGAGCGACGCGCCCGACTCCGGAGCCCGCTTCGCGATCGCGACGCGCTCCACCAAGCCGAAAGCGCTCGACGGCGATCTCTCGGATTACTCCGGATGCGTCACCGCCGTCATCGACGCGCACACCGCGGCTCGCGTGAAGGGCCTACCCCTCGCGACCGCGAAGATCTTCATCGAGTGGGATCCCTCGGCGCTCTGGATCGCGGCCGAAGTGCTCGACCCGAACATCGAAGGCACGCACCCCGTCGAGCCTTACCGGAACGACTCGCTCGAGGTGTACGTGTCGCCCGCCAGCTACCGCACGGGCGACTGGGGCCCGCACGACCACCAATACGTGATCGACCACAACGGGCTCTCCTTCGAGTACCGCCGCGTCGCGCCGGCGCTCGTGAACCCGAATGCGCGCGTGTTCCCGTTCCCGGGCGGCTACCGGATCGAGATGCGCATCGACGCGGTCGGCGCCTTCGGCACGCGCCTCGCGAAGGACGACGTCCGTTCGATCGATTTTCTGCTGAACGACGGCCTCGACCAGACGACGTTCATGATTTGGGCGATGCAGCCGCACGCGAGCTGCCCGTGCACGAGCTGCGACTGCAACCGCTCGCCCGCGTACGACACGCTCCTCTTCGCACCGCTGTCGCTCAAGTGATCGGCGAGCCCGGCTCGGCCCTCAGCCGGCCGCGACCGGCCATGGGGACTTCCGCGGACCGGCCTGCCAGTTGTCGTGGCGGCCGTCCCAGTACACGAGATCGAGCTTCGCCGGATCGACGCCGTCGAGGCAGTTCACGTTGACCGAGACGTAGTCGCCTCCGAGCTGCTCGAGGTGCCCCCGCAGGAAACAGTGGATGCCGCACGCGGAGCAGAAGAAGCGCGTCGCCGTGCGCCCGCCGAACGCGTACTGCCCGAGCGCACCCTCGGGAGTGAGCAGCTGGAACGCGGACGGCTTCGCGACCACGCCCGTCGCCGACGTCTTCGTGCAGATGCTGCAGTTGCACCGGCTCGCGGTACGGAGGTCGGCCTCGACCTCGAAACGAACCTTGCCGCAGTGAGAGCTTCCGGTGTGCTTGGTCATACGCCGCACCGTAGCGGTCGAGTTTGACAGCTCCCTGTCACCTTTCGTCGCGAGGCTGTCAGGTTTGCGCCGTTCACCGCGAGGATCCGCTGGAGGTACGACGCGGAACGTGGGATTCGTGACGCGAGGAGGCGGTCCCGCGTGGAGCCCATCATCTCGGTCAAGAACCTCACGAAGACGTACGCGTCCGGCTTCCAGGCGCTGAAGAAGGTCGACCTGGAGATCGGAAAAGGAGAGATCTTCGCCCTGCTCGGACCGAACGGCGCCGGCAAGACGACGCTCATCGGCATCATCTGCGGCATCGTCAACCCGTCGTCGGGCACCGTCATCGCCGACGGTCACGATGCCGTGCGCGACTTCCGCGCGGCGCGGTCGCGGATCGGGCTCGTGCCGCAGGAGCTCTCGACGGACATGTTCGAGACCGTCTGGGCGACGGTGACCTTCAGCCGCGGTCTCTTCGGCAAGCCGAAGAACCCGGCGCACATCGAGAAGGTGCTTCGGTCCCTGTCGCTCTGGGACAAGAAGGACTCGCGCATCATGGCGCTCTCGGGCGGCATGAAGCGCCGCGTGCTCATCGCGAAGGCGCTCGCCCACGAGCCGAGCATCCTCTTCTTGGACGAGCCGACCGCAGGCGTGGACGTCGAGCTGCGCCGCGAGATGTGGCAGATGGTCCGCGAGCTCCGCGCCACGGGCGTGACGATCATCCTGACCACGCACTACATCGAAGAGGCCGAACAGATGGCGGACCGCATCGGCGTCATCAACAAAGGGGAGATCATCCTCGTCGAGGAGAAGACGAAGCTGATGGAGAAGCTCGGGACGAAGCAACTCGCCGTGCGCCTGACGAAGCCTCTCTCCGACGTCCCTCCCGCGCTGGGTGCGTTCGCGCTCGAGCTTTCGGACGACAAGCGACAGCTGGTCTACTCGTTCCGCGGCGAAGCGGAGCGCTCGCGCATCGCGCTGCTCCTCCGCGCGCTCGTCGAGGCCGGCGTCGACTTCGAGGACGTCCAGACGCGCGAAAGCTCTCTCGAAGACATCTTCGTCAGCTTGGTGAGGCCGTCGTGAATACGCATGCCATTCGGGCCATCTACTCGTTCGAGATGGCGCGCTGGCGCCGCACCATCCTCCAGAGCATCGCCGCTCCGGTCATCACGACCTCGCTCTACTTCATCGTGTTCGGGTCGGCCATCGGCTCGCGCATGGCGGACATCGAAGGCGTCTCGTACGCGGCGTTCATCGTGCCCGGGCTGACGATGCTGTCGCTGCTGACCGAGAGCATCTCCAACGCCTCCTTCGGCATCTACATGCCGCGGTTCTCGGGGACGATCTACGAGGTGCTCTCGGCGCCGATCTCCGCGTTCGAGATCGTCTGCGGCTACGTCGGCGCAGCCGCGACGAAGTCGGTGATCCTCGGGACGATCATCCTCGTCACCGCGCGCGTGTTCGTGCCGTACCGGATCGAGCACCCCGCGTTCATGCTCGCTTTCCTGGTGCTGACCGCGGTGACGTTCAGCCTCTTCGGCTTCATCATCGGTCTCTGGGCGGACGGGTTCGAGAAGCTGCAGCTCGTCCCGATGCTGTTCGTGACCCCGCTGACGTTCCTCGGCGGAAGCTTCTACTCGATACGCATGCTGCCGCCGCTCTGGCAGAAGGTGACGCTGCTGAACCCGGTCGTTTACCTCGTCAGCGGATTTCGCTGGAGCTTCTATGGCGTCTCCGACGTGAGCGTCGGCGGTAGCCTCGGCATGACGTTGGTGTTCATGGTGCTGTGCCTCGCGGTCGTTCGCTGGATGCTGAAGACAGGGTGGCGGCTCAAGTCATGAGACGTGATAACCCTTGAGGGGATGGCTGTGCGGCGCTCGCTGCTCGTTCCCCTCGCGTGGGTGGCTTGCGTCTCGCTGTCCGCGTGCGGCGGCGCGAAGAAGGATGCCGTGAAGGCGCCGGAGACCGATCCCTGGTCGGACTACAAAGGCACGTACGCCGCGGGAGGCGCCGAGCCGAAGTCGTCAGGAGGCTCGGGGTCTGGCTCGAGCTCGGGGGCCGGGGCGGGCGCGCGTGGCAGCGCAGGCAGCGGCAGCACGACGACCAGCGGCGCGGGCGCCGGGTCCGACGCGGCGCAGACCGAAGACGAGCTCGCCGAGACTCCGAAGAAGCCCAAGAAGAAGAAGGGCGCCGCGCCGAAGAAGAAGGCGGGCAAGAAGAAGGGCGCCGCGGCACCCGCAGCGCCGTAGGCACGCCGTCGCGCGACCTGCCTCGCACCGCGGGCATCCATGGATGGCCATCGCGCGTGGATGGCACGAGGAGGACGCGGTCATGATCGAGGACAAGACGAGGCTCGGGGACATTTCGCGGCGCATCGAGGAGCCCGCGTATGCCGCGCTGCGCGTCGTCGCCGGGCTCGCGCTCGCGTTTCACGGGATGCAGAAGCTCTTCGGATGGTACTCGTCGTTCATGCCGCCGGCGGGCTCACAGCTCTGGTTCGGCGGGATCATCGAGCTCGTGTGCGGGTTGCTCGTTGCCATCGGGCTGCTCACACGACCGGCGGCGTTCCTCGCGTCCGGGACGATGGCGGTCGCCTACGTTCAGTTTCACTGGAAGCTCCAGTTCGCGGCCGGCGCATGGCTGCCCGCCGTCAACAAAGGCGAAGGCGCGCTCATCAACGCGTTCGTCTTCTTGTTCATCTTCGCGCGCGGCGCGGGGCTCTTCTCGGTCGACGCGCGCCTCGCGCGCCGCGTCTGACGGCATCGGTGCGCGACCGCGGGGTGCGCGCATTCTTCCTCGGGCGTTGAGCGCAGCACCTCCCCCGCGACGCCGCGCTCGCGATCGCGTAGGAACGTCGGCATGAAGTTCTTCGAGGTCGCCTCGTTCGAGGTCGCGCACGGTCATCTCGGATGGCCGTGGATCGCGTTCGATGCCGCGAGGACGCGATTCGCCTTTCTCGACGCGAACGGTACGCTCGCGTCGCGCGCCGTCGCCGGAGATGCCGTCGTCCGAGGCGCCTCCTTCGCGGTTCCGGCAGACTTTCCGCTTCCGACGGCGCCGCTCGGCGACCGCGACCTCCACGACTTCCGCGAGGGCCTGCACGCGTTCGCCATTTCGCCCGCCGCCGCCGACCCCGCTCTCGCCGCGTTCGTCGGCATCGCGGGCAGCGAAGCCGTCCTCGTCACGTCATCGCCTGACGCCGAGCTCGCGCGGACGACGCTCGCCTCGCTCCTCCCCGGCCGCTACGCGCCGTGCTCCGTGGCCTTCGATCGCCGCGGCGCACGTCTGTGGATCTCCGTCGAGAGCAGCAAGGAGCAGGCGCTCGTCGTCGTCGACGCGCGGTCGCACGCGCTCGTAGGCATCGTCCGCGGCAACGCCTTCCCTCCTCCCGCCGTGCACGAGCTCTTCGTTCACCCGGAAGACGATGCCGTCCTCCTGCTCGCCGCATGCGGCCAAGACGGTACGTTCGCGCGCGTCGCGGGATGGTCCGACGGGCCGGTCGAGCGCGTGACGACGGCCCTCGACGAAGGCTCGGTGCCCGCCGGGTTCGTCGGGTTCTCCGCCGATGGCAATCGCGTCCACCTCGTCGAGGCCGACGAGCTCCGAACGCACTCCTGGCCGGGCCTCGAGCAGCTTTCCTCCGTCGATCTCGCCGACGACTTCGCGTCGTCGTACTCGGGCGCCGTGCTCGGCGAGCGCATCTTCATCGACGGCGACGACGCCGACTCCGGCGAAGAGGCCGTGATGACCTTCGACCGCAGCGCGCTCCGTGGCTCGCTCGTCGCTCCTCCCGTCCCGAGCGGCATGTGGGCGGGGCGCGTGGGTGAGGACATGATCGTCGTCGTCTCGGCGAAGGGCGATCCGGCCGAGGCCCGCGTCGTGCGCATCCCGGTGCTCGCGTCGTGATACGCCGCTTCCCACGTAGGAACGAACCATGATCGGCAAGTCCTTGAACGAGCGCTATTCGTTCGGCGCGCTCTCGGAAGCCACCGCGACCTCCATCGTCCGCTCCGTGCTGGCCGACCACGCCGCTCCGCTCGTGCAGGTGCGCGCGCGTGACGCACGCATGATCGCTTGCCTCGTCGTTCGCGCCGACGACAAGGCGGTACGCCTCTGCCGCAAGCTCGGAGTCGAGATGAAGCGCGGCGGCAGCGGCGTCGTGGGTCTCCTCGGAAGCGACGCCGCGCAGGTTTTCGCGCTGCTCTCCCCGGAGAAGAAGGCGTGGCTCGAAACGCCGTGCGCCGCGCGTGAGACGAAGATCTTGCTCGTCGCCGGCGGCCTCGCGTGCCTCTCGCTCGTGGCCGAGGACGGCAAGGTGACACTCACCGCCGTTTCCTGACGGCGCTCGCCTTCGCCCTTTCGCGCGCGACGTTGTCGATCGGACGCGCGCGCGATCGTCGTACGCCCAACGGAGGCGGGTCGATGCGATACATGATGATGATCAAGGCCGACGCGAGGAGCGAATCCGGGGCGCCGCCGGACCCGCGGCTCGCCGTCGCAATGGCCAAATACACGGAAGACATGACGAAGGCCGGTGTCGTGCTCTTCACGGGCGGGCTCGCGCCGAGCGCTGCCGGCACGCGCATCGTCGCGTCCGGCGGCAAGCTCGAGATCACCGACGGCCCGTTCCCCGAGACGAAGGAGCTCATTGCGGGGTTCGCCATCGTCCAGGCGCGCTCGAAGGAAGAGGTGCTCGAGTGGGGCACTCGCTTCCTGCGGATCCACCAGGAGATCCTCGGCCCGACGTGGGAAGGCACGTCCGAGATCCGACCGCTGGTCGGTCCGGACGATCTCGGCGCGAGCACGGTTCCGAACGCCGCCGCTCGGGATCGCTGATCGGCGCGCTTCTCGCGCGCGGACGGGAGTGCTCTGATCGGTCGCCGTGACGGTGACAGACGCCCATCGCGCCATCAACGCGGTCTACCGAATCGAATCGGCGAAGCTCATCGCCGGTCTCACGCGCTTCGTGCGCGACGTCGGTCTGGCCGAGGAGCTCGCGCAAGATGCGCTGCTCGCGGCCCTCGAACAGTGGCCGTCCTCCGGCGTGCCCGACAACCCTGGCGCGTGGCTCATGGCCGCCGCGAAGAACCGCGCAATGGATGCGTTCCGTCGCAAGAAGATGCTCGAGCGGAAGCACGCCGAGCTCGGTCGCGAGGCCGAGGTCGCTCAGGAGGCGGCTGCATTCGACCTCGAAGCGGCGGTCGACGACGACGTCGGCGACGACCTCCTCCGGCTCGTCTTCGTCGCGTGTCATCCCGTCCTCTCCATGGACGCGCGCGTCGCGCTGACGTTGCGGCTCCTCGGCGGCCTGACCACGGAGGAGATCGCGCGCGCTTTCCTCGTTTCCGAGCCCACGATCCAGCAGCGAATCGTCCGTGCGAAGCGGACGCTCGCCGACGCGCATGTGCCCTTCGAGGTGCCGCGCCGCGAAGAGCTCGGCGAGCGTCTCTCGTCCGTGCTCGGCGTCGTGTACCTGATCTTCAACGAAGGTTATGCCGCCACCGCCGGCGAAGACCTCATGCGTCCGGACCTCTGCGAAGACGCGCTGCGCCTCGGGCGCATGCTCGCCGAGCTCGTGCCGGACGAGGCGGAGGCCCACGGCCTGGTCGCGCTCATGGAGCTCACCGCCAGCCGCGCGGCCGCTCGCACGGATGCTTCCGGGGCGCCCATCCTCCTCCTCGATCAAGATCGCTCGCGTTGGGACCGGCTCTTGATCCATCGAGGGCTCGCGGCGCTCGACCGTGCCGAGGCCTTGTCGCGAGCGGGTCGCGGGCCGTACACGCTCCAAGCAGCGATCGGCGCCTGTCACGCCCGTGCGGTCACGGCGGGGGACACCGACTGGCGACGGATCGCGGAGCTCTATGGCGAGCTCGCCGAGGTGATGCCCTCACCCGTCGTCGAGCTGAATCGCGCCGTCGCGGTCGGCATGGCGACTGGCCCCGCCGCGGGGCTGGCCCTCGTCGACGCGCTCGCGGCCGAGCCTTCCCTCCAGCGCTATCACCTCCTTCCTTGCGCGCGTGGCGACCTCCTCGAGAAGCTGGGCCGGCATGCGGAAGCACGCGCCGAGTTCGAGAAGGCGGCCGGCATGACGAAGAACGCCCGGGAGCGGACCCTGCTGCTGGACCGGGCGGTGGCATGTGGCCGCGCCGGCGCGAGCTGACCGGCCCCCAGAAATTTTTCCGAGTGTCGTCGATCCGGGGCCGTCCCGTTCGACGCCCGTTCGAGGTGGCGCCCTGGCGTCACGCGTCCTACAGCCGGCCGCGCCATCTCCCTCTCGGAAAGGAAGACCACGATGACTCAGTTTGCGGCGTATCTCGCGTTCGACGGCACCTGCGCCGAGGCGTTCAAGTTCTACGAGCGCACCCTCGGCGGAAAGCTCCAGATGCTCATGAAGATCGGTGACTCCCCGATGGGCAAGGACGTGCCGGAGAAGGAACGCGAGCGCATCATGCACGCAGCCCTGACCTACGAAGGCGGGATGCTCATGGGCGCCGATGCCCCGGCGAACATCCCGTTCGACGGCATGAAGGGGTTCTGCATCTCCATCGAGTTTCCGACGGCGGAGAAGGGCAAGCAGATCTTCGACACGCTGGCCGAGGGCGGGTCGGTGCAGATGCCGTGGGGCGAGCAGTTCTGGGTCGAGACATTCGGGATGTGCACCGATCGCTTCGGCACGCCGTGGATGGTGAACGCCGGCAAGAACAAGCTCTGACGGTCGCGCGGTCGCGCGCTCACCCGTCGCGAAGGAGAACGACGAGCCTGACCACGTCGTTCTCCTGCCGCTTCGTCACGTAGGTATGGTTCGCGAGCACCGTCGGTCCGCGCTCGACCAAGGCAAGCGCGCCCGGCGGCCCGCCGAACGCGAAGTAGACCTGCCCGCGGTGCCGGTAATGCACCTCCGCGCGCGCGACGGCCCTTTCGGAGAGATCGAGCACCGCTTCGACCGGCCGGTCTTCGTGCGCGCGATCGTTTCGCAGGAGCACGTAGTCTCCCGGGCGCAGGCGAAGGACACGCGCCTCGCCCACCGCGAGAGCACGACCACTGACCGCGCTCGCGACGCCGGCGACGACGTCGAGCAGCTCGGCGTCGGGGACGTCCACGAGCACGTCGAAGCTCCCGCGGTCGAGGAGCGCGAACCTCCGGAAGCCCGCCGACGAGAAGCGTTCGCGGAGCGCTCGCGCGCGTTCGACCGACACCGCATCGGGGACGACGACCGCAGGGAGCGGCGCTCCCGTCCACGCTTCGCGCAGGCTACGCGGCGGGCCCACGCTCACGGATAGAACCATCCCGAGAGCGAAAGCCGGACGCCGCTCGTCACCTCGCGCACTTGGTGCAGCGAGAGGTCGCCCACGTCGAACACGACGAGGCGGTTCGCGCGCGGCTCGATGACCGGCCCCGGCAGCGTCTCGACGAGCGCGCCGTGCTCCACGCGGCACGTGAAGAGCTCGAGCTCCCCGCCCACGGGTGGCTCCGGCGAAGGCAGGTAGTACGCGTACGCGAGCGCGCGGCCGACCTCCTCTTGATGGTCGGTGTGCGGCAGGAGATGGTGGCCCTCGCGGTACGCGTAGAGCCGCATGTCTGCACGACGCAGCGTCTTGCCCGTGATGCGTGCCAGAGGCGGACCGAACGTCGCCGCGAAGCTTTCCCTGAGAGCGCGGAGGGCGTCCGTCGCCGGCTCCGGTTTCGAGGCCTCGAATGCGTAGATCTCCGCCGTCCCTTGCTCGATCGGCTCCTCGTCGAGCGCGGAAAGCATCCCCCGAAGCCGTGCCTCGTCGACGACGTCATCGAGCACGAGATGCCCGAACGGCCGCGCAGTGCTCCACGACGCACGTAGCGCGGATTCGTCGCTCCACGCAAGACCGAGGCGCCATACGGCGTCCGCCACGAACGTCATCGCCGCGCGAACACCGCGCGGAAGATGTCGCGCGCGCGATGAAGCTCGTCGATCGGCACCCATTCGTTCGGCGCATGCGCCTGCGCGATGTCGCCCGGTCCGAACACCACCGCGTCGACCCCGTGCGCGGCGAGGAGCGCCGCTTCCGTCCAGAAGCCGAGATCGACGGGCGCCCGAACCGCGGCGCCCAGCAGCGGCTCGAAAGCTTCGAGGTCGCGCGTCGCGAACGGCGGGTTGTCCCGCGTGAACCGCATCGAAGCGTCCGGGAGCACGCGACGGACGAGCGCCTCGAGCTCGCCTCGGATCGCGACCACGTCGGCGTTCGGAGGCGGACGGAGCGACACGACGAGGCGCGCCTGCGCGGGGATGACGTTGAACGCGACGCCGCCCTCGAGCTTCGCGAGGTTCACGCACATGCCCTGAAAACCAGGCGGTCCTACTTCGCGATGCGCCCGCGCCCACTCGTCGAGCGCCACGCCGAGACGAGAGAGCATCGCGATCGGCGCGGCGACGTGATCGGCGCGAGACGAGTGACCGCCGGGTCCGCTGACGTCGACCTCGAACGAAGCGATGCCGCGATGTCGCGTGCCAGGACGAAGGCTCGTCGGCTCGCACACGATGGCGCGCTCGAGACCCGCGAGGTACGGCCCGCTCACGAAGTCGCGCATCACGACGCTCGAATGCTCTTCGTCTCCCGAGAAGAGGATGCCGGTGTCGACCGGCGTCGTCTCCTCGAGCGCGGCCAGGATCGCTGCCGCCGCACCCTTCGTGTCCGCAGCGCCGAGCGCGTAGAGGCGTCCGCCCTCGATGCGCGGAACGAAGGGATCGCTCTTCCAATCCGCGTTGGGCGGCACGGTGTCGAGGTGCACGTTGACGAGGAGACGCGGCTTCCCGAACCGCGCGTAGACATACGACGCCGCCTTGCCTTCGTCCCGTGGAACGTCGGCGACGACGACGTCGTCGGCTCCGCGCGCGCGCAGCAGCTTCGCGAGATGCTCCGCGAGCGGCCGTTCTTCACCGCCGACGACGTCGCTCCGGTACGCGACGAGCTCGGACAAGAGCGCGACGGGATCGCTCATGGCGCGCAAAGATCCGTGCTCGGGGGCGGGCCGCCGCAACCGCTCTGCTCCGGGTACTTGCAGATCTTGCCCGCGCAGTAGTTCACGCCCTTGCCGGTGCGCAGAAACGCGTCGAGCTGCTCTTCCGCGGAATCGAGCTTTCGGAGCTTGCCGTGCGGGTCTTCGCAGAGGCTCATCGGCACGTTGCAGAGCGGCTCCGGCGGCAGTCCGAAGTCGTACTCGGTGTACACGGAGCCTGCCGTCGTCTCGGCGGCCTTGTCGAGGCCGAAGATGTCGCGGACGCCCGACTCGAGGTGCTTCGCACCGACCGCGCGGGCCATCACGTGGCCACCCCACGTGACGACCTGATGGTCGCCGAGCGCTGCGCGCATCAACACCTCGTGCGAAGGCGTGTTCGGCAGCCCGCCGCGGAGGTACTTCGTGTACCCGCTCGGCTCGACGCGGTCCCAGAGCATCTGCACGAGGGCGAGCACGAGCTGCTGGTCGCGCGTGTCCGGGTACGTCGTCCGCAGCACGACGAAAAAGAGGTGGAAGTCCGCGCTGCGATGGAGGAGCAGCGTGTACGGCTGGCCCATCACCTCGAGGACGCCGCGCTCGACGTCCGTCGAGAGCGCCATGTAAACACCCCCCATGATGCCGCCCTGACTGATGCCGTGGTAGTAGCGCTCCGAGGGGTCGAGGAGCGGGCCGTACTTCGGGTCCCTGGCGAACGACGTGCGCATCATGCGCATCGCGAGCAGCGCGTTGACGAAGCCTTGGTGGAGCCGATCGAACATCGTCGCGATCTGCTCGAGCCGTCCGCTCGAGAGCACGTCGGAGATGTGGATGCGATCGCCGTCGTGCGCCATGCCGACGAGGTCGGTGCCGAAGATCGCGTAGTTCTTGTTGCTGATCAGCTTCCGGAAGTTCGCCGCTTCGATCTGCGAGCGTGCGCCGAGGAGCCCGTGGCCGTACTGGAGGAGCGAGGCCGGCTTCGTGCGCGCCACCTTCGGGATCAGCACCTCGAACGGGACTTCGTACGTCGGCGTCGCCGCGTTGGGCTCCGGCATTCCATCCGGGCCGAAGATCAGGTTCGCGCCCGGTCCCGGCTTGTCGAGATACAGCGGCGCAGTCATCTGTCCGTGGATGCGATAGGCGACCGTGTCGGGCTCGTAGTCCTCGTCCACCTTCTCGATGCGGTAGGCCGGTCCGGCATCCCCAGCCTTCGCGAGCGCCTCGTCGCGCATGTGAAGCAGCCAGCCGGTCACGTTCTCGCGGCTCGCGGTCGTTAAGTCCCACGCGAGCTGGAGGCTCGCGCGTGGCACGCCGGCGGTGGCGAGGCGGCCGAAGATGTCCTCGTAGAGAGGGCGGCGCGCGTCGACGGACGGCTCGTCGAACGCCTCGAGGTCGCGCAGCGCCTTGAACGCAGGCGACGGGGCCACCTCCCCGGTCTCCGTCTTCACGTTGCGAATGGCGACGATGTACCGGCGACCATCGACGAGCGGCACGACGGGATGGATGAGAAAGCTGCGCTGCTCCGGGTCCCCTTCCGAACGATCGATCTCCGAGAAGTGCGGGATCCGCTGGCCCGTCACGGTGTCGAGGACGACGGTGGGAGCGTCCGCCGCGAGCGACGTCTCGGGATGGTCGACGGTGGGCAGCCCCGTCCCGATCGCGCCAGGCAGATGCGTGAGGAGCGTGGCCGAAGCCGAGAAGCCGTCGGCCTTCGACCACGGTGCGCCGCTGCTCTTCACGCCGTTCGCCGCGGCGGGGAGCGTCGCGTCGTCGATGCGGACGCGCCGCCCCGTCGGAGTCTCCGGCGCGTCGACGGTGAAGACGTTCGACGGAAATGGATACCCGCACTTCGTCGGAACGACCGGGTCACACGTGACGTGCGGCCAGGCGACGTTCGGTGCAGGCGCCGCCACTTTCGCCGGACCGTCGCTCGACGAGGAGCTGCTGCACGCGCCCCCCAAGGCGACGAGGGCCGCGACCACGAAGACCGAGACGCGTGCGCGTGTGCTCATCGCGCGAAGGTATAACCCAGCGGTCAAGCGTTGCGGCGCCATGTCCGCGGACTGTGCGGCAGAGGAGACGTAACGGCGGCTGCTCTCTCGTGCCGCGCAGGCGCGCGCGGCGAGGCAGTTGCCCACAGCGTGACGCGCGGTCGCGAGCACGGCGCGCTCGCGGTCAGGTCGGCATTTCCGTCATTTAGCGATGCTCGCGTTCATGGCTCGACCTTCGCAGTGAGCGCGAGCGGCCTCGGTCCAGTGAGAGGGAGCCTTGAGAATGCGAACTTCGAGCATCGTCGCAGGTGTGATCGCCATCGCCGGCAGCGTCGTCGCGATTCCCGCGTGCTCGTCGTCTTCCGCCGCGCCCGCGACGTGCTCGAACGGCCAGCAGGACGGCGACGAGACCGGCCGCGATTGCGGCGGCGCGTGCGGCATCGAGTGCGTCGACGGCGCCGCGCCCGAGTACCGCGGCAACGGCGTGAAAGACAACGGCGAGACCGACGTCGACTGCGGCGGGCCGGTGGCGCCGAAGTGCGGCGACGGAAAGTCGTGTCTCACGGCGGACGACTGCGCGAGCGCCGCGTGTGACCCGACGACGAAGACGTGCGCCGTCCCGCGCCCGGACGACAAGATCAAGAACGGCGGCGAGACCGACGTGGACTGCGGCGGACCGAACGCGCCCAAGTGCGCCGAGGGCCTGAGCTGCCTCGTCGACGCCGACTGCCGCGGCGCCTGCAACTACGCGAAGAAGTGCGTCGACGCGCCGAGCTGCAAGCCGCACCTCGGCGGCGACACCTGCGGCAAGGGCGAGGTCGGCGAAACGGGCGCGGTGCACGAGAGCTGCTGCCGCACGCTGCCCGTGCCCGGCTACGAAGATCCGCGCAATCCGGGCAAGCAGGTCTACCTCGACAAGTACGAGATCACGGCCGGGCGCATCCGCGCCTTCCTCGCCGACATCACCGCGAAGCAAGGCGGCAAGCCGAACGTGCGCCAGTGGATCAACGCGAACACGCCGCCGATCTGGGACCCGGCGTGGAACGTGTTCCTCCCGGCCGACAACGACGGCGAGACGGTGCGCATCAATCGCCTCCTCCTCGGCGATCGCCGCAACACGCCCGATGCACCGCCCGTCCCGGAGGCCGATCAGGACCGCAAGACCGGCGTCGACTTCCAGTTCAACGGGCAGCTGTTCGTGTACCTGCACGGCAACAACTGCAGCACGCACGCGCCGAGCGCCTTCGGCTTCCCGACGTGGTTCTATCCGGCCGACGTGCTCGCGAAGATGGGCTCGATGTACCCGCCGCGCGCGGACGGCGAGACGAACAACCAGATGTTCATCCCCGCGAACGAGCACCTCGACGTGAAGGCGATGAACTGCATCACGAACGCGCTCCTGCAGGCGTTCTGCCATTGGGATGGCGGTCAGCTCGCGACGGACGCGGTGCTCGACTACGTGACGGACAGCCCCGCTTCGCTCGGTGACAGGCCGGGCTGCGGCTCGCAAGTCGGCACCGAGAACCCGCCGAAGAGCGATGCCGCGACGAAGGGCGGCCGCTGCGCGGAGCTCTCGCAGATCAACGCGACGTTCGACGCGGGCGCGATGCTCCCGGAGCCGAACTCGCCGCTGAACAAGAACAACTACGTCTACCCGTTCTTCCCCGGCAGCCCGGGGCACGACAAGGCGTGGCTCGTCTCCGCTCCCGGTCGCGGCAGCGTCGCCGCCTCCGGCGAGCAGGTCGACACGGTGCGGATCAACCCCGGCGACGAGCCGTGGATGGACCTCGCTGGCAACTTGAACGAGGCGGTTCTGAAGACCGAAGGCGCCACCTTCACCGGCAAGTTCGGGCTCAAATTCCGCGGCGTCGGCTACCAGAGCGCGCGTTCGGAGCTGAACTACAAGAACGACTGGGAGGGCGAAGGCGGCATCCGTCGCATCGAGCGACCGGAAGCGCGCGCGGCGTTCGCCGGCGGCCGCTGCATGCGGTTCCGGTGAGGCCCGAGCGCGAAGCGGTCAGCGCGCGACGGCGCCGGGCTTGAACAGGGCGAGCGGACGAATCTCGTAACAGCCGGCGCTCGAGCTCGCCGCCGCGAGGTCCTTCGCGGCGGCGACCGCCTCGTCCATGTCCTTGCAGTCGACGACGAAGAAGCCGAGGAGCTGCTCCTTGGTCTCTGCGAAGGGGCCATCGACGACGAGCGCCTCGCGGCCCTTCCGCAGCGTCCGCGCCTCTTTCGTGGGCCGGAGCCGGGCGACGGGGCCGAGGCGGCCGGCGCGCGCGAGGCCCTCCTGAACGACTTCGAGCTTGGCGATGGCGCGCGCGTCCTCCTCTGCGCTCCAGGCGCCCACGACCTCTTCCGCGTCGTAACAGAGGATGGCGTACAGCATGCCGTCCCCTTAGCCGACGGGGTGCGCCGGGGGAAGTGGGCGCTGCCCGGAGGCGTCGAGCGAGCGGCGCGCCTCGCGCGAAAGAAAGTGACGTCCGGTCGTCGATCGCGGCCGGCCTCGTTCGACGTACCGACGAAGAGGAGGTCACTTCCCATGCTGCGCAAGATCGTCATCGGGGCTGCGGTGGTCGTCACGACGTTCGTGGGCGTCGTCGCCACGCGGCCTGCACACTTTCACGTCGAGCGCTCCGCGGTGATCGAGGCGGCGCCGGAGAGCGCGTACGCACGCGTCGAAGACTTCCGCGCGTGGACGGCGTGGTCGCCGTACGAGAAGCTCGACGCCAACCTTCAGCGGACGTACGAAGGACGGGCGGCGGGCGTCGGCGCTGCCTACGCCTGGAGTGGAGAGAAGGCGGGCGCCGGCCGCATGACGATCACCGGCGCGGAGAGGCCCTCGCGCATCGACATCCGCCTCGAGTTCGTGAAGCCGTTCGCGTGCACGAACACGGCTTCGTTCACGTTCGTGCCTACGGGCGCGGGCACGAAGGTGACGTGGTCGATGGATGGCGAGAACGGGTTCCTCGCCAAGGCCGCCTCGCTCTTCTTCGACATGGATAAGCTCGTCGGAGGTGACTTCGAGCGTGGCCTCGCGGCGCTGAAGGTGGAAGCCGAGAAAGACACGAAGGTGAAGGCGGAGGCCGCATCGGGCACGCGCTGAGCGGTCTCGTGCGGCGCGCCGGGCGCCGGGATGATGGCGTCGAGCGCGATGAACTTCGTCGCGCTCGTGTTCGAGCGTGTGTTCGCGACGGCGCACGCCGAACGCATGACGATCGAGCAGCGCCTCGCGCGGTGCATCCCCGGGAGGCTTCGGCGCGGCGGCTAGGACCGGAAGCGGTCGAAGATCTCGAGGACCAGACCGGAGCGGTCGAAAGCGGCATCGACGTCGCGAACGAACGGCAAGGGATCGCTCGGCGACGCCGCTTGCGCCGCGAGCGGGTCGGGCCGTTCGAGGAGGCGCTCGACGTCGGTGAGCGTGAACGCGTCCGGCGCGACGGTGTCGATCTCCGCCCACGAGAGCGGCGTGGCGACCGGAGCCGCGGCGCGCGCGCGTAGCGAGTACGGCGCGACGACCGAAGCGCTGGGATTGTTCCGCAGCCAGTCGACGAAGACGCGCGGACCACGCAGCGCGACACGGAAGACGGTGGTGAGCTCGTCGGGATGCTCCGCGGCGAGCAGCGTCGCCAGCTTGTGCATCGTCGTCGCGAGCGTCTCGACCGGGACGGTCGGCACGAGCGGCGCGACGAGGTGATAACCCTTCGATCCGGTGGCGAGCGGCGTCGCGACGATGCCGTAGCGCTCGAGCCCCGCACGCGCGAGGTGCGCGGCACGGCGGACGAGATCGAGCGCGCCAGGTGGCGGGTCGAGATCGAGGACGAGCCGATCCGGATGCTGCATGTCGCTCGCGCGGGCCGGCGTGACGTGGAGCTCGATCGCCCCCTGGTTCCCGAGATACGCGAGGTGCTCCGCCTCGGAGACGAGCGGGTAGACCGTCTTGTCGTCGGCGGCCGCGCCCTTCTTGGGGTGCTTCTTCGCCGCCGCACGGCTACGCGGAACCTCGAAGCGTGCGATCGACTCCGGGTAGTGCGGCGGCACGTTCTTCTGGAAGAACCCCGCACCCGCGAGCCCCTTCGGGTACCGCTTGATCGAGAGCGGTCGTCCGGTCAGATGCGGAAGGGCGCGCGGAGCGATGCGCTCGTAGTAGCGGACGACGTCGCCCTTCGTGTGACCCGCTTCGGGAAAGACCACGCGGCTTTCGTTCGAGATGGTGACCACGGGCTTCTCCTTGGGGGGCGCTTGTGCAGCTCGGTGGAGCTCGGGGCAGCTCGGTGGGGCTCGTTGCAGCTCGGTGCAGCTCAGTGGAGCTCGGGGTAGCGGAGCGGCTGCCGCCACTCGACGACCATGTTGTCGTCCGTGATGACCGAGGCGAGCTTCGTGCGCTCGAGGATCGACTCGCGGCCTTCGATGTCGTTGAAGCCGAGGAGGTCGTCGTAAATCTTCCGATGCGCGGGCGCGCCGAGGTCGAGGATCGGCTCGCCGTCGATGCGCATCGTTTCGAGCAGCCGCTTCCACTGACCGCGGTCGAAACGGAAGGGCCCTTCGCTCACGGCAACGAAGTTCGTGATGCGGAGGAGGTGCGGGAAGGCGCGCGCGGCGGTCTGCTGGACATCGTAGGAATCGGTGGTGTTGAAATAGAAGACCCCGCCCGGGCGCAGGTGGGCGCGGGCGATGTCCATGAACTCGCGCGAGAGGATGTTTGTGGCGTGCGCGCGCCAGTGCATGGTCGTGTTCATCACGATGAAGTCGAAGCGGCGGTCGTTGCGGCGCAACCAGCGGCGCCCGTCGTCGAAGAGGATGGTGACCTTCGGGTTCTCGAGCAGGCTCCGCACCTCGGGCCGCGCGCGCACGACGTCCATGTAGCCCGGATTGATCTCGATGATCGTCATGCGCTCGACCCCAGGAAGGTTGGCGACGACCTGCGCCCACGAGCCCGACGCGAGCCCGACCATCAGGAGGTCACGCGGCGCGGGGTGGAGCGCACCGACGACGTACGCGCGAAGGATTCCGTTCTTCTCGTTGTTCTCGAGGCGCGTGTTCACGACGCCGTCGTAGCCGCCGCCGCCGTAGACGGAGCCGTCTTCGGAGACCGTGATCACGCCGGATTTGTTCTCCACGATCTGCGCGAAGCGTTGGCCTTCGTACTCGTTCTTGAAGACGAGGCGCTCGTAGAGGCGGTCGTATGCGTGCGGCATGCCGAGGACGGCGCCGGCTGCGGCGACGGCGAGCGCGAGGTAGGCGCCGACGGCCGCGCGCCCAGGAGCGCGGCTCATGGCTACGAGCGCTGCCGACAGCGCGAACCCGGCGACGACGAGCGACACGGCGATGTGCGTGATGGACAGTCGGTCCATGAGCGCGAAACCGGTCAGGAGGCTTCCGACCGCGGAGCCGACGATATTTGCAAGATACACGTAGGAGAGGCGAGGCCCGGCGCGCTCGTCTGCCTCGATCCCGAAATGGCAGACGAGAGGCAGGACGGCCCCGAGCAGCGCGGCGGCGACGGCGACGACGACGAGGCCGGCGCGGAAGTCGGTGAGCTTCGCCGACCAGGCGAACGCAGGCGCGACGAACGCGGCGACGATGTTCGCGAGCGCGACGAACCAGGCGAGCGTGCGCAGCTGCGCGCGATCGCCGCCGCTGCCACGGCAGAAGCGTGCGCTCCCGCGGGAGCCGAGCGCAATGCCCAGCAGATAGGCGGCGAGGAGGAGGCCGAACGCGGACGATATGCCGCGCGTCATCACGGAGAGGACGCGATACCAGACGATCTCGTACGAGAGCGCGATGAAGCCGGAGAACGCGGCGATGGCGACGGCGAGCCTCAGCCTCATGAGGGCTCGGAGAATCGGCGAAGCCGGCAGCCCACGTCAAACGCGAGGTTCTTCGTCGGGAAAGGCGTGGGCGCTTTTCCTTCGAGATCCGGCGATGCCGCGTGTCGATCTCGCCCGCGACGGTTCGACGAGTGAGCGAGACACGGGCAAGGACGAGGAGAAAACCATGCATCGCAAAATCTTCGTGAACGTCGCGGTCCGGAACCTGCCGCAGGCGCTCGCGTTCTGGAAAGGTCTTGGCTTCCGCTTCAACGCGCAGTTCACGAACGACGCCGGCGCGTGCATGGAGCTGAGCTCCGAGGCGTCGGTCATGCTGCTCACGCACGAGCGGTTCAAGGACTTCACGAAGAAGCCCATCGTCGACTCGACGAAGCAGACGGAAGCCATCCTCTGCCTCTCGGCGGACAGCCGCGCCGAAGTCGACGCACTGGTGAGGAAGGCGCTCGAAACGGGCGGCACGGCGGCGAATCCACCCATGGACCACGGCTTCATGTACGGCGCGAGCTTCCACGACCCGGACGGCCACCTCTGGGAGGTCATGTGGATGGACGCAGCGGCGCTAGCGACGGGTTGAGCTTAGCGGCGGCGGCGGCGGCGGCGGCCGGCGTGCCGAAACGTGCCGCGCGGCCGTGTGTCGCTCGTGCCAAGGCGGCCCAACCCGCGGCGGTCGGCGGCGGGCGGTCTCGCGGGCGCGGCACGGCAATGCGGAATGGTTGGCTGGCTAACGATTCCGAGCGGAGGGCCCGGCGATGACGGCGGCGCGTCCCGGTTCCCCTCTCGCGCCTCCCCTCGGACGTCGCGCGGCCGCGCCGTGCTCGGGGGCGTCAGGACATGTTCGCCGGCTAACTATTCCTCTCGGCTACTGGGCGCGCACGCGGCCGCCGCGTGGGCTCCACGGCCATCCGCGGCGGTGCAGAGATGTTCTGCCGGCTAACTAATTCCCAGCGCCCGGTCGCGGGGTGCCGGTCGCGGGCGGCGGCGCCACCGCCACGACGCGACGCCGCGCGGCAGAGACGGCGGGTGGTCAGGCATAGCCGGCTAACGATTCTCGAGACCCGCCCCGGCCTCGCGGGGACGTCCGACGCGCGGTTCGGGCGACGGGGAACACCTCCCCAGCGAAACACGCGGTCATCGTCCCCCTCGCGCAGCGCGCAGCGCGCAGCGCGCCCTACGCGGCGCACCAACGCGTGAATCGTTGGCGGGCGAACGAATTTGGGATCGCGGATCGCCGGGCCTCGGCTTCGGCCCCCGCCGCGGCGCCGGCCCCGGCGCACGCGCCACGCGACGCCAGAGTGCGCCATCGCTGCGGCACACGCGCGGGTTTGGTCGCCTCGCCGGGCGCGCCGAGGTCTTGCCCGCCACGGGCCCACCGTCGCCGCGTCGTCATCGCCCGGACGCGCGGACGGCGCCGCGCTGGCGCGGTCACGCTGCGCGCAACGAGGGTCGGGCGGCGCGTTGGTCTTCGATCGTCGTCGCGACGACTGCCGCCACCACGCGCCACACCGCCGCCGCGAGGAGGAGCGTCCGCCACGACACGACGGATGCGAGCGCGCCCGCACCGACCGACGCGACGCCGTACGCGATGCCGCCGACCATCACGCTCGCCGCAGCGTACACGGGACGGCTCGCGCTCGGCGCCGAGGAGAGAGGGAGCGTGAACACCGCGAGCTCCTGGCCGCTCAGGAGGAGACCAGAGACGACCGCGTCGAAGGCGATCAGCCACACGGAGGTCGGCGTCGCGAAGACCCACGCGAGCGAGCTGACGGCTGCGCCGAAGCTGCACGCCACCAGCACCCGCCGGCCGCCGGCCCGATCGAGAGTGCGGCCCCACATCGGCGTCGTGATCAATCGAAGGACGGCGACGACCGACGCGTACGTCGCCACGCCGACGAAGCCGAGGCCCAGGGCTCGCAACATGAACACGGCCGACAAGCTCGCGCCGAGGCCGGTCGCGATGCCCCACGCTCCGCGATAAGCGAGCAGCTTGCGATACGCGCGGTCGCGCACGGGCGTCGCGAAATCTCGTGGGCGCGGTACCGCCGTGGGCGACGGAACGTCGTGCTGCCGGAGCATGAAGAACGTGGTGCCCACGCCGGCCGCGGACCGCGCGACGACGACCGCCGCGAGGACGTACGTGAGCGACGCATGCGCGCGGCCGGCATCGAGAGCGATGGCGATGACGAGAGACGCGGCCGTCGCCACGAGGCCGCAGACGGCGCTCCGACGCCCGAAGTACGCACCTCGGATGCGCGCCGGCACGAGCTCTCCCATCCACGCGAGCCACGCGTTGTGCGCGAGCACCGCGAGCACCGAGGAGAGCGCAAAGAGGCCGACGACGATCCAGCGCTTCGCGTCGAGCGAGACGTCCACGAACGGGAGAACGGCGATGGGCAGCGTGACCTGCCGACCCAGCGAGCTCGTGACGACCGCCGCGCGCTTGCGGCCGAGCCACGATGTCACCCAGACCGCCGGAACCTGGAACGCATGCGAGAAGAACGGCAGCGCCCAGAGAACGCCGACGAGAAGCGGCGTCGCTCCGAGCTCGACGGCCCACGCCGCGAGGACCGCATTGCCGAAGCAGGCTCCGACCACCTCCGCGAACGCGCCTTCTGCCGTGCACGCGTCGAGCGACGATCGAAGGAGCGAACGTGCGCGCGGCGAAGAGCGCGCCGCGATGGCGACGGCCGCGCAAGAAGGAGGCGGAAGTGACGGAGGCAGGCTCGATTGAGCCGGGAGCGAAGCTTCGTTCATGAACGTGGCGCGGTGCGAGCACGCGCCTCTGGCAAGCCGAGTGTAGCGAGCCCCTTCACTGCGTCATCGCAGCGTCGTGCATGAGCTCACGACGAGAGGTGAGACATGCGCGGCGAGAGTCGTCCGCTGGCGCGGCCGCCCCCGCGCTACCCCGTCGGTAGGCTCCGCGTCAGCGCCGCGTACGCCGCCGAGGCATTCGCGAAGCGCTCCGCCGGTGAGCGCGCCACGCACAGCGCGAACCACTCGCTGAAGCCCGGCGGGATGCGCTCGCCGACACCGAGCTCGAGCGCCCGCGCCGACGCGATCGGGATCGGGTCGTAGCAGAGCTCACGGAGGACTTCGCGATCGTCGTCCTTCTTCAGCGGCGAACGCCAGAAGGCGCGGCCCGTGAGCACGTAGAACGCGAGCAGGCCCAGCGACCACACGTCCGATGCAGGCACCGCGCTCTCGCCGAGGGCCTGCTCCGGCGCCATCCAACGCATCGTGCCGAGGGGCACGCCCGAAAGCGTCAGCTGCTCGGCCGCGATGCGCGCCACACCGAAGTCGAGGATCTTCACGAGCCGCGGCGCGCCCACGCGGCGGGCCCGCGTCATGAAGATGTTCGCGGGCTTGAGATCCCGATGCACCACGCCGATGTCGTGCGCGCAACCGAGCGCATGGCACAGCTGCTCGAATACGCGAAGCACCTCGCCGGGCGGGAGCGGCCCGTGCTCGTCGATGTGATCGCGCAGGTCTTGCCCGTCGAGGAGCTCCATCGCGATCCATGGGAGCTGCATCTTGCGGTCCACCCCCGCGGCGATGACCTGCGCGACGTGATCGCTCGCGATGCGCGCGCAGACTTGCGCCTCGCGCTCGAACCGCTTGTACAGCGTTTCGTCGCGAACGTAGTCGTACCGCATGATCTTGAGCGCACGCGGCACCGCCGTACTGAGCTGTTCGGCGACGTAGACGGCACCCATCGACCCGCGCCGGAGCGGCCGAATGATCATGAAGTCGCCGCCGATGACGGTTCCGTAAGGGACGTTCGGGACCTCGTCGTTCGGCTGCGGATCGCCGTGGGCCATCGAGCTGAAGCGAGCGTAGCAGGGCTACGGCGCCGGCGTGGCGCGGTCCGCAGAACGCGGGAGGCGCACCACGAATGTCGTCCCCTCGCCCGCCGTCGAGCGCACCATCACGCGGCCGCGGTGCGCGACGGCGATCTCCCGGACGATGTACAGTCCGAGACCGACGCTGCGCGATCCGGATTTCAGCTGATGCTCGCCGCGGCGCATCGGCTCGAAGATCTGCGTCTGCAGCGCCTCCGGGATCGCCGGGCCGTCGTTGTGCACGTGGAGCTCGATCGTGTCGTCGGTCACGACGGACGTCACCGTCACCGGCGCCTCCTTCGTGCCGTACGTGAGCGCATTGTTCACGAGGTTCGTCGCGAGCTGCGCGACGCGGTCCGGGTCCGCCGACCCGAGCCCCTCCCCTACGCGTCGCTGCTCCACCTTCCGGCCCGGCCACGCGAGCCGGATCTCGTCCAGCGTGTCGGCCATCAGACCGTGAAGGTCGGTGTCGCGCGCAGCGACGCGCAGACCGCCGCCGAGGCGCGCTTGCGTGAAGTCGAGGAGGTCGGCGATGAGCCGATTCGCGCGGTCCGCGGCCGAGGCGATGCGGTCGACGACGCGCTGGTTCGGCCCGAGGTCCGACGTCCGCAGGAGATGCGTCCCCAGCACGACGGCGTTGAGCGGATTGCGGAGGTCGTGGCTCACGATCCCGATCAGCTGCTCGGCGAGCACTGCCCGCTGCTGCGCTTCTCGTTCCTGAGCGCGGAGCGCCGTCACGTCGCGTGCGATCCCGAGCACCGTCACGATCTCGCCATGCGCATCGCGCTCCGGGACGAGGTGCGCGTGGAACTCGCGCTCGTCTCCGTCCGGCATCGTCCTGCGAAGCGTGATCTCGGCGTTCGTGCCCTCGAACGCCGCGTCGAGGCCCGCGCTCCACGCGACGAGGTTCTCCGGAGGAAGGTCGAGCGCGTCGAGCGACTTGCCCACGAGCTCCGCGACCGACTTTCCGACGAATCGCTCCGCGACCGGGCTCAGGTACACGAGATGCCGCGCGCGGTCGAAGCGCACGATCACGTCGGGCGAGTTCTCCGCGAGCGAGCGGAATTGGTTCTCGCGAAGCCGCAGCGCTTCTTCCGCGCGCCGCCGATCGGTGACGTCTTCGAGCACGCCGGAGAAGTGGAGTGGGCGGTCGCCGTCGAAGAACGCGCGCCCCGTCGAGCGGACGATGCGCTCCACACCGTCGCCGCCGCGCAGTCGGTACTCGACCGCGTAACCGTCGCGGCGAGCGGGGTCGATGGCCGCGCCATACGCGGCTTGCTCGGCGGCGCGATCCTCCTCGTGGATGGCGGCGGCGTAGAGCTCGGCGGAAATCTCGGACCCGTCGCCACGGCCGAGCAGCGCTCCCGTTCCCGGCTCGTAGGCCCGCGCGCCCGTCGTCACGTCTGCCGTCCACACCCGGAGCCGCGCGGAGTCGAGCGCGAGGCGCAAGCGAGCCTCCGCGACCGAGCGGGCCTCCTGCGCTTCTCGTTCGCGCTCGAGGAGCTCTTCCGCGCGCTTTCTCGCGGCCAAGAGCTCGCGCTCGTACTTGCGCCGGTCCGATGCGATGAACACGGCGATGTCGACCGGAGGCCGCACGCCCGGCGCGACGGAGCCCTCGCTCCCGCGGCGTGCGGCGTTCACGAGCACGGGAAGCACGCGCCCGTCGCGGCGCACCATCTCGAGCTGCACCTCGGCGACCGACCCTTGCATCTGCAGGAGCGGCATCCACTGCGTGTAGTGGAAGAGTTTGCTTCCGACGGTGAGCAGGTCCTGGAAGCGCTTGCCGACGAGCTCCTCGCGCGCGTAGCCGGTCCACGCGCACGCCGTGGCATTCGCTTGCTCGATCGTACCGTCGTGACGCGTCGTCAGGAGCGCGCACGCCGCCAGGTTGTACGCGTCGTACGCGCCGCCTCCGCCTGGACTATCCGGCTCCGTCATCCGAAAAGCACCGTCCTCAGCCGCGCAGGAACTCGCGCATCGCCGTCGCAATCTCTTCGGGCGCGCTGAGATGAGGGCAGTGCCCGATGTTCTCGATGACGCGCAGCGTCCCGTTCGGCAGGTGCTTGTGGAGGTACTCGCCGACGCAGCGCGGAGCGATGACGTCGTCCGAGCACTGCAACACGAGCGCGGGCGTCTTCAGCTTGCCGATGTCGGCGCGGTTGTCGCTCGTGAACGTGACCCGCGCAAAGTGCTTCGCGATCTCCGGGTCGGTCCGGCAGAAGCTGTTCTTCAGCTCTTCGCCGAGCTCGGGGCGATCCGGCGCGCCCATGATCGTCGGCGCCATCGCGCTGGCCCAGCCGAGGTAGTTGCTGTCGACCGTGTCGAGCAGCGATTCGATGTCGGCGCGCGTGAAGCCGCCGATGTAATCGCCGTCGTTGATGTAGCAAGGCGACGGTCCAATCATCACCTGCGCACGGAAGCGCTCCGGCTCTGCGATCCCGGCGAGGAGCCCGATCATCGCGCTCACCGAGTGGCCGACGAAGATGACCGGCCCGCTCGACAGCTCGGAGGCAATCTCGAGGACGTCGCGCGCGTGCCCTTCGAGCGTGCCGTACTTCTTGCGGTCGTACGCCGAGAGGTCGGAACGGCCCGAGCCCACGAGGTCGTAGACGATGATGCGGTAGTCGTTCTCGAACGACGGCAACAGCAGCCGCCACATGTTCTGATCACAGCCGTAGCCGTGCGCGAAGATGATGTCGGTCTCGCCGCGGCCGTAGATGTTGACGTTGTGCCGCTTTCGCACGCTCATGGCGCTGCTCCTCGTGCCCGCCCGAGGCGCCGGCGAGCGAGCCGGGCCAAGCGACGTGCGTCACCATCGTTACCAGACGAGACGTTGACCAGCCACGCCGCCGCGAAATGGCGGCAAGGGACCGCATCGCCGCGCGCATTCGCCGCGGCGGCCCCTCGCGATCCGCCCTACAGTCCCTCGCCATGATGTCGGCCCCTCGCGCAGCGTCTGCCGATCCTCGCAGCGCCGCGGCCCGGCTCGAGTTCATCGCCGACGCAACGCGCGTGCTCGCGAGCTCGCTCGATCTCGGCGAGACGCTGCACGCGATCGCGCGCATGAGCGTGCCCGTCCTCGGGGACGTCTGCTCGGTGCTGATCGCCGAAGGGGGCACGCTTCGGCGCGTCGCCGAGGCGGCCGTCGACGACGAGGCACGCGCTCTCCTCCGCGAGCTCCGGGAGCACCCGCGCTACGCCGACCTGCCCGCTCCGGCCCACGACGTGTTCCAGACGGCACGCACGGCGCTCATCGAAGACTACCGCGGCTGGATGCGCGCCCGCCTGCCGAACGACCACCCGTACCTGGAGAGCATCGACCGCATGGCGGTCAGCAGCGCGCTGATGGTGCCGCTCGTCGTGCACGGCCGTATGCTCGGGGTGCTCTCTCTCGGCCGGCTCACGTCCACGGGCCGCGTCCATTCCGAAGCGGACCTTCCGCTCGCGACGGAGATCGCGCATCGCGCGGCCGTCGCCATCGAGCATGCGCGCCTCTATCGCGAGCTCGGCGCGGCGCGCGGCCATGCCGAAGCGGAGCGGTCACGGCTGCACGAGGCCTTCACGCAAGCGCCCGTTCCGATCGCGGTCTGGACCGGACCGGAGCACGTCTTCGTCCTCGCGAACGTCCCCTACGAGCGAATGGTCAATCGCCATGCCCTCGCCGGCAAGTCGCTGCGCGAAGTGTTTCCAGAGCTCGTCGACACGCCGCTGGTGAACGTCTTCGACTCGGTGTTCCGCACGGGCCAGCCGTACAGCACGGACGAGTACGAAGTGATGCTCGACCGGAGCGGCACGGGTCGGCTCGAGGAGGCGTTCTTCGCGTTCAACCTGAATCCGGTGCGCGACTCGTCGCAGAGCGTGACCGGAGTCATGGCCGTGGCGGTCGACGTGACCACGCAGGTCCTCGCGCGCCGCGATCGCGAACGCACGGCGAACGAGCTCCGCGAGCGTGACGAACGACTGCGCGCGGCACTGAGCGCGTCGGGCACCGGGACGTTCCGCTGGAACATGCTCACGAACGCGCTCGAGTCCGACGAGGCGCTCGATCGCCTCTTCGGCTTGCCGCCCGGGCAGCGCCTCGACTCGATCGACGCGTTCGTCGCGCGTGTTCACGCCGATGATCGCGCCGCCGTCGCCGCCATGTGCGAGCGCTGCGCGAGCGAGGGCATCGACTTCGACCTCGACTACCGCGTTCTCCTGCCGGACGGCGGCGTGCGTTGGCTCGCCGACAAGGGGCGGACGTCGCGTGACGACTCAGGACGGCCGGTCTCGATGACGGGCGCGTGCGTCGACATCACGATGCGAAAGCGCACCGAGCACGAGCGCGAGGCGCTGATCGCCGCGCTCCGCCGCACGAACGACGAGCTCGACCAGTTCGCGTACGTGGCCTCGCACGACCTCAAAGCTCCCCTCCGGGCCATCGGAAGCCTCTCGGAGTGGATCGAGGAGGACGGCAAAGACGTGCTGTCCGGCGACGCGCTGAAGAACCTCGCGCTCTTACGCGGACGTGTGGTCCGCCTCGAGGGGCTCATCGAGGGCATCCTCCACTACTCGCGCGCAGGCCGGGTCCGCGACGAGCCCGAAGCGATCGCGACGGGCTCCTTGGTGCGCGAAGTCGTCGACCTGCTCGCGCCGCGCGCCCCTCACGTCGTCGAGATCGTGGGCGAGCTGCCCACCGTCACCATGGAGCGCGTTCCGCTCCAGCAGGTGTTCTTGAACCTCATCAGCAACGCGCTGAAGCACGCGCGCCGCGGCGATGCGCTCGTGCGGGTGAGCGCGCTCGAAGAAGAAGAAGAAGAAGAAGGCGGCTACTTTCGCTTCTCGGTGGCCGATAACGGTCCGGGGATCCCGCCGCGCTTCCACGAGCGGATCTGGGGCATCTTCCAGACGCTCGATTCGCGCGACAAGGTCGAAGGCACCGGCATCGGGCTCTCGGTCGTGAAGAAAATCGTCGAGTCCCGCGGCGGCCGCGTCTGGGTCGAATCGGCCGGTGACGGCACCGGCGCCTCGTTCCACTTCACGTTGCCGCGAGCAGCGGGAGCGGCGTCTTCCGCCACGTGAACCGGAACGTCGCGCCCTCTCCCGCCTGGGATTCGAGGTCTGCGTGCCCCCCGCGGCTTTCGACGATCTTCCGCACGACCGAGAGGCCGATGCCCGTCCCCTCCACCCTGTCTCGCGCATCGAGCGTCTGGAAGATGGTCCACACGCGGTCGTGATACTCGGGCGCGATGCCCGGCCCGTTGTCGGTCACCGCGAATTCCCAGCTGTCGCCGCGATCGGCCCACGTCACGGCGACGCGACCGTCGGCGCGGAACGCCTTCGTGTACTTCACCGCGTTCGCGAGGAGGTTCAAGAACACCTGCTGGAGCGGCACGCGCTCGGCGAGGACGCGCGGCATTCCGGGCCGCACGTCGATGACGAAGGATGCCGGTGGCGCGAGCAGATCGATGACGTCGCGCAGGAGCTCGCCCGTGTCGACGTCCTCCGGGGTGCCGCGCACGCGACCCGCGCGGGAGTACGCGAGGATGCCGTCGATGAGCGCGCCCATGCGCTCGACGCGACTCTTGAGCAGCGCGAGGTGCTGACGTGACTCCTCGGTCATCGCCGCGCCGATGTCGTCCTCGATCCACGCGGCGAGGCTCGCGATCCCGCGGAGCGGCGCCTTGAGATCGTGCGACGCGACATACGCGAACTGATCGAGCTCGCGATTCGTCTCGCCGAGCGCGCTCGCCAGCCGTTCGAGCTCGGCGTTGCGGCGTTCGAGCTCGGCGCGCAGGCGAACGTGCTCCGTCGTTTCCACGGCGTGAGCCATGACGCCGTAGACGTTTCCGAGCGCGTCGGCGAGCGGCTGGTACACGAAGTCGACGTAGATTTCCTCGAGCCCCTTGCCGCGGTCGAGACGCACGACCGCGTCGTTCGCGACGAAAGGCGTCTTCGTCGCCCGCACGTTCTCGAGCAGCTCGAGGAATCCCTGGCCGGCCACCTCCGGCATCGCCTCGAGGAGATCGCGCCCGATGACCGAGCGACCGCCGATGAGCTCCGTGTACTTCGTGTTCGCGACGGTGAAGTGCCAGCGCTCGCCTTCGACGACCGAGATCGCCGCGGGCGCCTGCATGAACACTTCGTAGAGTCGTGCGCGCTCGGCGCGCGCCTCCGCCAGCGCCCGATCGCGTTCCACGCGCGTGCGCACCTCGGACGAGACGTCGAACACCGTCACGAAGACGCCGGCCACGTCGCCCGTCTCGTCGCGGATGGGGCTGTACGAGAGCGTGAGGTAGTAGTCCTCCACGACGCCGTTCGGCGCGAGCGGGTACTTCGCTTCGCGGAACGCCACCGTCTCGCCGGCGAAGATCCGGGGGTAGATGCTCTCGTTGATGTGCCATGCCTCGGGCCAGCATTCGCGGTTGCCCATGCCGAGGCCTGCGGGATGCTTGCCGCCCATGAGCAGCCGGTACGCGTCGTTGTAGATCTGCACGAGCCGAGGACCCCAGAGCAGGATCGTCGGAAAGTCTGCGGTGAGCACGATGCTCGCGGCAGTGCAGAGGCTCTGGGGCCACGTGTCGACCGCGCCGAGCGGCGTCGCCGCCCAATCCTTTGCGCGACAGAGCTCGCCGAGGTCGCCGGCTCCCGCAAAGATCTTCCGCCTCGGGTCCAAGCCGTTCGCGTCGCTCACCGGCTGCACGCTCGCGCTCCCCGCGTGCGCTGTAAAGTGTCGCGATGTCCAAGTCTGTTGCGACAGGTCGTCGCTCCGTGCGTGCCGTCATTCCCTGCTAGATTCCGCGTTTGCGCGGCGATGCTCGTTCGCGCACGACCGCTCGGACGCGAGCCCCGCAACGCACATGGCGGACCCGAAGAAGATGCTGAACATCCTGCTCGTCGACGACGACGACGTCGACGTCATGAACGTGCAGCGCGCCTTCAAGAAGGCGAACATCACGAATCCCCTTTTCGTCGCGGGCAACGGCGTCGAAGCCCTCGAGAAGCTGCGCAACGGCTCCATTCCCGAGCACAACCGGCTGGTTCTCCTCGACCTCAACATGCCGAAGATGAACGGCATCGAGTTCCTGCGCGAGCTGCGGAAAGACGCAGCGCTCGCGGCGACGTCCGTGGTCGTGCTCACCACGTCGAACGAAGACAAGGACAAGGTCGAGGCCTACAAGCTGAACGTCGCGGGGTATCTTCTGAAGCCGGTCACGTTCACGAACTTCGTGGACACGATGGCCACGCTGAACAAGTACTGGACTCTCGTGGAGCTTCCCTGACCGAGGCACGCGCGATGTCTTCCCTCCGCATCCTCGTGGTCGACGACGACGTCGTCGACCGCATGGCGGTGCAGCGCGCGCTACGACGCGCACCGCTGGGTGCGGAGCTCACGGTCGACGAAGCCGACTCCGCCGAGGAGGCGCTCGCACGGCTCGCCGACAGTGACGCCGACTGCGTCCTCCTCGACCTCCGCTTGCCGGGGACGAACGGCCTCGAGGTCCTCGCCGAGATGCGCGCGCGAGGGCACCGGTCGCCCGTCGTGATGCTCACGGGCCAAGGCGACGAGCAAACCGCGGTCGAGGCAATGAAGGCCGGCGCGGCCGACTACCTGACGAAAGCGTCGCTCGACCCCGAGCGCCTCGCGCGCAGCATCCTGCACGCCGTCCGCGTCCGCGCCGCCGAGCATGCCGCCGAGATTGCGCGAGAGCAGGTCGCCGCCGCCGAGCAGCGCTACCGCTTCCTTGCCGACTCGATCCCGCAGATGGTGTGGGTGGCGACGCCGAGCGGCGTCATCGAGTACGTCAACCGGCAGTGGGTGGAGTTCACGGGTCTCGAGGCGCCCGCCATGCAGAACGATGCGTGGCTCGCCGTGATCCATCCAGACGACCGCGACGAGACGCAGGCGCGCTGGCAGGAGGCGCGCGCGCGCGGGACCCGCTTCGAGCTGCAGGTGCGCATGCGCCGAAAGCGCGATGGCGTTCATCGGTGGCACCTCAGCCGCGCCGAAGCGCTGACGCTCACCGACGGCACGGTCCGTTGGTTCGGCACGTCGACGGACATCGAGGACCAGAAGCGCGCGGAGGCCGAGCTCGTCCGCCTGAACGCAGTTGCCGAGGCCGAGCGGCGACGTGCCGAGGAGTCGAACAGCGCGAAGGACCAGTTCCTCGCCGTGCTCTCCCACGAGCTCCGGACGCCGCTGAACAGCATCCTCGGATGGATCAGCATCCTCCGGAGCTCGCAGGTCACGCCGGAGACGCTCTCGCGCGGCCTCGCGACGATCGACCGCAACGCCCGCACGCAGACGCAGCTCATCGAAGACCTCCTCGACGTCTCGCGCATCGTGACCGGCAAGCTCGCCATCGAGCGCAAGGCAGTGGACGTCCGCGACGTCGCCTCCGCCGCGCTGGAGACGGTCCAGCCGCTCGCACAGGCGAAGCGGATCGTCTTCGTGACGAGCTTCGCTCCCGAGCCGCTCGTCGTCGAGGGCGATGCCGGGCGCTTGCAGCAGGTCGTATGGAACCTCCTCGTGAACGCGGTGAAGTTCACGCCGGAGGGCGGTCGCGTCGCGCTCGCCGCGTCTCGCGAAGGTGAAGACGTCGTCGTGCGCGTCACCGACTCCGGCGAAGGCATCGACGCCGCGTTTCTCCCTCACGTGTTCGACCGCTTCCGTCAGGCAGATGCGTCGTTCGCGCGGACGCAGGGCGGCCTCGGCCTCGGGCTCTCGATCGTTCACCACATCGTCGAGCGCCACGGAGGCAAGGTCGTCGCCGCGAGCTCCGGCCGCGGACGTGGCGCGAGCTTCAGCGTCTCCCTTCCCGCTCGACCGGACGCGAGCTTGCCGTCGGAACGATTCTTTCCGGAGGCGAACGAAGACGCGCTTCGCGGGATCGACATCCTGGTGGTGGACGACGACGACGACAGCCGCGACATGTTGCTCGCGGCACTGGAGCGGCGCGGGGCCGTGACGCGCGGCGCGAGCTCGGTCGCGAACGCGCGCGTCGAGCTCACGGCGCGCCTCCCCGACGTGATCGTGAGCGACCTCGGCATGCCCGACGAAGACGGCTACGCGCTCATCGCAGAGCTCCGCAACAAGTCTCCGGAAGCAGGCGGCGACATTCCGACCATCGCGCTCACCGGGTATGCGGGGCTCGACGACCAGCGACGCGCGCGTGCCGCCGGCTTCGACCAACACATCTCGAAGCCCGTCGATCTCTCGAAGCTACCCCAGATCATCGCGCGCCTCCTCGCTGCGTCCAGTGCACGAAGCGGAGCCGCGCGTCCGCGGACGGACTCGCCCGCGAACGGAGGCTGACGTGGGCGACGACAGCCACACGGCAGAAGGCACCATCGAGGCGCGGCGCCTGCGGTTGCTGCTCGACCAGGCGCCGGCGTTCGTGTTCGTGATGCGCGGACCGGACCTCGTCGTAGAGCTCCTCAACGGATCGTTCGCGCGGCTCATCGATCGCAACGCCGAGGAGCTCGTGGGGCGCCCGGCCGCCGAGGCCTTGGCCGACTACGCCGACCAATACCTCGCGACGTGGCAGAACGTCTTCCGCACCGGCGAGGCCTTCCACGGCACGAGCGTCCCGACGGTCGTGACCACGCGCAGCGGCGCTGCGGAACAGCGGTTCTTCGATTTCGTGCTCGTTCCGCTCCGCGACGAAAGCGGACGCATCGACGGTGTCATGAACTTCGGCTTCGAGGTGACTGCGCAGGTGCACGCGCGACACCGCGCCGAGGAGCTCGAACGTCAGTACCGCGTTGCGCTGGATGCGCTCCCGATCGTCGCGTGGACGAACGGCCCGGACAACCGCATCGAATTCATGAACGAGCGGTTCACGGAGCTCACCGGAATTCCAGCCGACCGCGCGAACGAAGCGTGGGCGAGCGTCGTCCATCCCGACGACCTCGCTGTGATCGCAGCGTCCTTCGATCCCGTCCAACCGGACTCGTGGCAGCTCGAATATCGCCTTCGCCGGAAGGACGGCGCCTATCGCTGGCACCTCGGGCGAAGCGTTGCCGTTTCCGATGCGCAGGGGCGCATCGTCCAGCGGTTCGGCACGGCGACCGACATCCACGACCGCCGCATGGCGGACGAGCGGCAGCGCTTCTTGGCCGACGCCGCGGCGCGCCTCGCGGCGAACAGCGACGCGGCGACGGCGCTCCGCGAGATCGCGGAGAACGCGGTGCCGTCGCTCATCGACGGACTCCTCGTGCACCTCACCACGGAAGACGGGCCGAAGCTCGTGGCCATCGCCCATCGCGATCCCGAGCAACGCCGCCTGCTCGAAGCGTCCGGCGACGCCGCCGTCGCACGGCTGGAAGGTGCCACGTTGTTGCCGCTTCCGCTCGCGTCGCGAGGAGGCCAGCTCGGAACCGTCACGCTCGCCTCGACGACGGCGTTCGACGAGCACGACGTGCGCTTCGGCGAGGATCTCGCGCGCGTCGTGGCGAGCGCGATCGAAGGCGCGCGGCTCCTCGCGGCCGAGCAGCGTGCGGCGATGCGCGCGACGGCGTTCCAAGAGCTGACCGTCGCGCTGCGGACGGCGCACGACTCCGTCGGCGCTGCACGGGCGGTCGTCGAGCTCGGTCGCGAGCTTCTGGGCGCGCTCTCCTCCGTCGTCTGGCTCGCCGCGAGCGACGGCGCCCTCGAGCTCGCCGCCGCGAAGGGCGTCCCCGAGGATTTCCTCGCGGCGTTCACGCGGATCGAGCCGGGCTCCGAGCTTCCGGCGATGCGCTCGCTCACGACGCGCGAGCCGATCTGGGTGAGCTCCGTCGCCGAGTATCGCCAGGTGTCGGCGGAGATCGCGGAACGCGCCGTCCGCAACAACCGCCCGACGGCTTATGCGGCGGTCCCGCTCGCGAACGACCGAGCTCCGCTGGGCGTCGCCGTGTTCGGCTTCGCCGCTCCGCACGTGTTCAACGACGAGGAGAAGAAGCTCGTCGCCACGATCTGCGGGCACACCTCGCAGGCGCTCGAACGCGCGCGGCTCCAGCAGATGCAGGTCCGCTCGCTCGCTTCGCTGCGCATCGTGGCCCGTGCAGGCGAGATGCTGTCGGCGTCACTCGACATCGACGCGACGCTGACCGCGCTCGCGGAGGCTGCCGTGCCGGACGTCGCCGATTGGTGCGCGATCGACATGCTCGCCGACGGCGAGGTGCGGCGCCTCACGGTGCAACACTCGGATCCGAACAAGCTGGCGCTCGCGCAGCGGTACGCCGAACGCTTCCCGACGCGCATCGACGATCCGAGGAGCACGGTCGCGCGCATTCTTCGCACCGGCGAGACGGTGTGGACACGGCGAATCGACGCGGCAATGGTCCGCGCGACGTTCGACAACCCAGAGCAGCGCGATCTGCTCCTCGAGCTCGGCCTGCGGTCTACGGTGATGGTGCCGCTCACGAGCGAAGGACGCGTGCGAGGCGTGGTGACCTTCATCATGGCCGAGTCGGGCCGCGAATACGACGAGGCCGACCGCGACCTCCTCGTCGACCTGGGCCGCCGGGCGAGCCTCGCGCTGACGAACGCGCTGCTCTATGCGCGCGAACGCCGCGCCCGAGAGCGCCTCGCCGTCCTCGCGGCCGCGGGCGAGACCTTCTCCGGAACGATCGACTACGAGGAGACCCTCGACGCCGTCGTGCGCACCGCGCTCCCGGCGCTGGGCGACTTCGGGTTCTTCGACGTCGTCGAGGACGACGGCGTGCGCAGGACGTCCCGCGCGCACGAAGATCCCGAGGTGGGCGCGATCCTGGCGCAGTCGCGTTGGTCACGCTCGGAGCGAACGGACATCAATCTGTGCGGCCTGTCCAGCGGCAAGCCCGCCCTCCACGGCAGCATCGACGACGCGTTCCTGCGCGACATGGCCGTGAACGAGGGCCATCTCGCAGTTCTCCGCGCGCTGCGTCTCTGCTCGATGATCACCGTGCCGGTGATCAGTCGAGGCGCGGTGATCGGCGCGCTCACCCTCTGCTACGGGCGCTCTGGGCGCCACCACACGCAAGACGATCTCGAGCTGACGCAGGAGCTCGCGCGGCGCGGCGGCATCGCGGTCGAGCAGGCACGTCTCTACCAGAGCAGCCGTGAGGCGGCACGGCGCGCGGAAGAAGCGAACCGCGTCAAAGACGAGTTCCTCGCGACGGTGTCGCACGAGCTCCGCACGCCGCTGAATGCCATCGTCGGTTGGTCGCACATGCTCCGTGGCGACAAACTCCGTGACTTCGACTTCGTCACGCGCGGCGTGGACGTCATCCGACGCAACGCCCAGTCGCAAAAGCACATCGTCGACGACATCCTCGATGTCTCGCGCATCATCGCCGGCAAGCTGAGGATCACGCCGGCTCCCGTCGATCTTCGCACGGTCGTTCGCGACGCCCTCGACGTCGTCCGCCCCGCAGCGGACGCGAAGAACGTGCGCATCACGGTGGCCGACGGCGACGCGCCGGTGCCGCTCCTAGCCGACGGCGCGCGGCTCCAGCAGATCGTCTGGAACCTGCTCTCGAACGCGGTCAAGTTCACGCCGGCGGGCGGGCGCGTATCGATCGCGCTCGCGCCCGCGAACGACACGGTGACGATTCGCGTGGTCGACACCGGCCAGGGCATCGATCCCGAGTTTCTCCCGCACGTCTTCGATCGCTTCAAGCAGGCGGACAGCTCGTCGACACGCGCGCACGGAGGGCTCGGGCTCGGGCTCGCCATCGTCCGCCACCTCGTCGAGCTCCATGGGGGCACGGTCACCGCGAGGAGCGAAGGCCTCGGACGCGGCGCGACGTTCGAGGTACTCCTGCCCGTGCAGCCGGCGCGCGCCGGCGATACCGCGAAGGGAGCGGCTCCCGAATCGGCGCCACTCGCCGGGGCCCGCATTCTCGTCGTCGACGACGATCGCGACAGCCGCGAGCTCGTTTGCGAGCTCCTGCGCGCCGCGGGAGCGAACGTCCACGTCGCCGCTTCTGCGGACGATGCGATGCGCGCGGCGATCGCGGCGCTCCCGGACCTCGTCGTCAGCGACATCGCAATGCCCGACCGCGACGGCTACGCGCTGGTCGCCGAGCTACGTGCGGCGATCAAGCGAGACGCGGCGCCGCTTCGCGTCGTTGCGCTCACCGCGTACGGACGCGACGAAGATCGCGCGGCTGCCGCTCGCGCCGGGTTCGACGCGCATCTCACGAAGCCAGTCGACCCCAGCGAGCTCGTGAGGACGGTTCGTCGCTTGCTACGCACTCATTAGGCGCGCGCTGGGCATCCGGCGCCCAGCACATCGTGACGAGATCGCCCCGGCCGCGGCGCGTGAGTGACGATCGTCCCCGGTCCGGACGCCCGCGACGCCGCTGCAGCGGTGCTCTCGCGCGCGACGCACCAAGGCACCTCGTTTGCAAGTCGGCGTTCCTGCCAAGGAGGGTCGAGCATGCGCGCGATGGTGTACAAGGGGCCGTACCGGGTCCGGGTCGAGGAGAAACCAATCCCTGCGATCGAGCACCCGAACGACGCCATCGTGCGCGTCACGCGCACCGCCATCTGCGGCTCCGACCTGCATCTCTACCACGGGCTCATGCCGGACACGCGCGTCGGCATGACGTTCGGTCACGAGTTCACCGGCGTCGTCGAGGCGGTCGGCACGTCCGTGCAGAATCTCCGCGTCGGCGACCGCGTGATGGTCCCCTTCAACATCTACTGCGGTTCGTGCTTCTTCTGCGCGCGCCAGCTCTACAGCAACTGCCACAACGTGAACCCGAATGCGACCGCGGTGGGCGGCATCTACGGGTACTCGCACACGTGCGGCGGTTACGACGGCGCGCAGGCCGAGTACGTGCGCGTTCCGTTCGCCGACGTCGGCCCTGCGAAGATCCCCGACTGGATGAACGAGGACGACGCGGTGCTCCTGACCGATGCCCTGCCGACGGGATACCAAGGCGCGCAGATGGGCGACATCCGCGAGGGTGACGTCGTCGTGGTCTTCGGCGCAGGCCCGGTCGGCCTCTTCGCCGCGAAGTCGGCATGGCTGATGGGCGCGGGTCGCGTGATCGTCATCGACCATCTCGACTTCCGGCTCGCGAAAGCGCAGTCGTTCGCGCAGGCGGAGACGATCAACTTCACGAACGTCGGCGACATCCCGCTCCACATCAAGAAGATCACCGAGTACCTCGGCGCAGACGTCTGCATCGACGCGGTCGGCGCGGAAGCGGACGGCAGCCTCCTCCAGGTCATCACCTCGAACAAGCTGCACATGCAGGGAGGCTCGCCCGTGGCCCTGAACTGGGCGATCGACAGCGTTCGCAAGGGCGGCACCGTGTCGGTCGTCGGCGCGTACGGACCGCTCTACAGCGCGGTGAAGTTCGGCGATGCGCTGAACAAGGGGCTCACCATCCGCGGCAACCAATGTGCGGTGAAGCGCCATTGGCCGCGTCTCTTCGAGCACGTGAAGAACGGCATCATCAAGCCGAGCGAAATCATCACGCATCGCCTGCCGCTCGACGAGATCGCCGAGGGCTACCACATGTTCTCGAGCAAGCTCGACGACTGCATCAAGCCCGTCGTCATCCCGCGCGCAGCCGCCTGACCCAAAGGAGCCGAACGTGGCCTACACCGCAGAAAAACCGAAGATCGCGCGCTCGTCCGACGAGCTCCGCCAGACCATCGTCGGCTGGGGCGCAGACCTCGATCCGGCGAACCGTCCGTCCGTGCCGATGGAGAAGCTCGACCCCTCCGCAAGCGGCGCGCACTGGACCTTCCCCGAGCGTCAGGTGCCGACCTACGAACGCGAAAAGTCGACCGAGCACCGCTTCCTCACGCCGGTGTTCGGCACCGTGTGCCCACCGCGCGGGCTCTCGGGCGCGATTCGCCGGTACGCGTATACGTTCAGCGAAGCGCGTTCGGCGCACTGGACGCTCCTGGTGCTCGCCGACCGCGTCGACGTGGTGGAAAACAGGGTCATGGACATCCTCCGCCTCGCGCCGCCGAACATGGTCGCGGAGATGGGCCTCGGCGCCGAGATCAAGCGGCACGGCCTGCGTTCCCGCTTCGGTCGGCAGCGCACCGACGTGAAGCACCTGCCGGTCGACGTGCTCATGTTCGCGGCGTCCACGGCCCTCGTCGCGGGAGGAGTCCTGGCGCTGGCGGCTCTCGTCCGCCCGAAGCCGAAAAAGAGCCTGCTCCGCCGCCTCCTCGGCTGAGCGACTCTGGTACGCTCCCGCGGATGTCCGCGGACGAGCTCGAAGTGCTGCGCGCCGTTACGGCGAACACGCCCGAGAGCATCGCCGTGTACGACCTCGAGGGGCGCGTCGTGTACGTGAACCCGGCGACGGAGCGAATCTTCGGCGACAAGCCGTTCGAGGAGCTCCGGGGTAAGCTCCTTTTCGACGAGCTCTTTCCGGCTGCGCGCGGGAACCCCTTCCACCAAGCGTTCTTGCGCGTGGCCGCCGGCGGCCCGCCGGAGACGTTCGATCACTACTACGCGCCGTTCGACACGTGGTTCGCGAACCGCGTGGTGCGCGTCGGTGATCGCGTCCATGTCCTCGGGCGCGACGTCACCGACGACGTGCGACGCAAGCGCCGGCTCGAGACCCTGGCGCGCATCTCCGAGATCGTCACGGACGACGCGACGGACTTCCAGGGCGCGACCAGCGGCGTCGTCCGCGTGCTCGCCGACGTCATGGGCGCCGACGTGAGCATCGCGCTGCTCTCCGCGGACGAAGCATGGCTCGAGCTCGCCGCGGCAGCGACGGCGGACGGCGCGCCGAGCGTGCTCGCGCGCGACATGAAGCGTTGGCGCCCGGAGGGTCACGTCGCGGAGGCGCTGCGCACGCGGAGAGCCGTCCTCGCGGACGCCGCGGCGGTGAGCGAAGCCGAGCGCCACGTCGAGCAAGCCGAGATGCAGCGGCTCGTCGCGACGTATCGGCCTTCGTCGGTCCTCGTCGTGCCGCTCCTGGCCGGCGATACCAGCATCGGCGTCCTCATCGCATCGACGCACGGGACCGAGCGTCCTCTCACGAGCGAGTATCGGCTGCTCGCGACGGAGATCGCTCCGAGCCTGGCGCTGTACCTTGCGCACGCGCGCAGGCGCGACGAGGCGAGCTCGCTGCGCGACCGACTCGCAGCGCTCGCCGACGCCATTCCCGCGCTCGTGGCGTTCGTCGATCGGGAGCAGCGCTACCAGTACGTGAACGCGACGTACGAGAGTTGGTTCGCGCAGCCGCGCGGCACGTTCCTCGGCCGAGAAATGCGCGACGTGATGCCCGCGGGTGCGTACGAACGCGTCGAGGCTCACGTCGCCACGGTTCTCGCGGGTAAGGCGGTGCGCTTTCGCACGCAGGTGCACTACCCGACCGGCGCACGCGACGTGGACATCCAGTATCTCCCGATCGGCAATCCAAACGGTTCGCTCGACGGGTTCGCCGTGCTGGTCGCGGACGTGACCGCCGAAACCCGCGTCGCCGATCTCGAGCGACGTGAGCGCATCGCGGAGAAGCGGGCGACGCGGACGATCGAGAGCCTCCTCGAGCTGACGGCGAAGCTCGCGACGGCCGGCCGCGCGGACGAGATCGCACGCGTCCTCGTCGACGAGAGCGTCGACGCGCTCGACGCGAAGATGTGCGGGCTGTTCGTGATGGCGGAACCCCGCGGTCACGAACGTGACGAACGCGAACGAGAGCAGGGAGGCGGCGAGCTCGTCCTCCTACGCGAACGCGGCTACAGACCCGAGCACGCGACCGCGTTCGCCCGTACGTCCGCCGCCCCGGGCACGCCGATCGGCGACTGCGTGCTCCGCGCAGAAACCGTATGGATCACCTCACGCGCCGAATACGCGGCACGCTATCCCGAGTTCGAGCGCGCGCATCGGCCGGAGGGCTCGCCCGAGCTCGCCTTCGCGCTCCTGCCGCTCGTGATCGAAGGACGCGTCTCCGCGTGCCTGAGCGTCGTCTTCCACGACGCTCACCCACTACGGCCGGAGACGCGGCCTTACCTCGAGGCGCTCGCCTCCCACGGCGCCGAAGCGCTGCGGCGCGCGCGCCTCTACGCCGACCTCCGCGAAGCGAGCGAAACGCGCGAGGCGATGATCCAGGGATCGCCGACGGCGATCGTCCTCCTCGACGGCAGCGGCATCGTGCACGCGTGGAACCCGGCGGCCGAGCGCATGTTCGGGTGGACCGCAGAGGAGATCCTCGGACGCTCGCTCCCCACCGCGGGCGCCGCGCCGGGGGAGCCGCTCGTCGACGTCGAGAGCGTCGCACGCGGCGCGATCGTCGAAGGCCAGGAGCTCCGTCGGCAGCGGCGCAACGGCGAGTGGTTCGACGTGGAGCTCTATGCCGCGCCGGTCACGCGCAGCGACGGCACCAAGCGCGTCCTCGCCATCATGGTCGACGTGAGCTCCCGAAAACGCGTCGAACGCGACCGGCAGCTCGTCGGCGACGCGGCGAAGGCTCTCGCGCGTTCGCTCGCGTGGCAGGAGACGATTGGCGACGTGCTCCGCCTCGTCGTCGCGGATCTCGCGACGTTCTGTTGCATCGACCTCGTCACGGACGCGAGCAACACGACACTGCTCCGCGTCGCGCTCACACGCGACGACGAGCCCGCCGCCACGCCGATGCCGCGCACGATCGCCCTCGAGCGCGGCCGCGGCGGCGTCAGCGAGGCGATTCGCACGCGCGAGCCCGTCTTGCTGCGTGATGTCGACGACGCCACTCTGCGCGGCCTCGCGCGTGACGAAGCCCACCTCGAGGCAATGCGGGCGCTCGCGATGCGGTCTGGGCTGACCGTCCCGCTCCTCGTCGGCGACCGCGTCCTCGGCGCGCTCTCGCTCGCCTCGCGTGAGCGCAACTTCGACGAGCTCGACGTCGGCATCGCGAGCGAGCTCGCCGCACGCATTGCGACGACGATCGACAACGCACGTCTCTTCGAGGACGCGAAGGCCGCAAGACGCGAAGCCGAGGCGGCAAACCGGACGAAGGACGAGTTCCTCGCCATCCTCGGTCACGAGCTGCGCAACCCGCTCGCGCCGATGGTGACCGCGTTGGAGCTGATGAAGCTCCGCGCGCCCGATCAGCTGGAACGCGAACGCGCCGTCGTCGAGCGACAGGTGCAGCACTTGTCCCGACTCGTCGACGATCTCCTCGACGTGTCGCGCATCACGCGCGGGAAGGTCGAGCTCCGTCGGCAGGACACGCCGATCGCCGAGCCCGTCGCCAAGGCCGTGGAGCTCACGAGCCAGCTCTTCGAGCGCGCCGAGCACCGTCTCACCGTCGACGTGCCACGTGACCTCGTGATCAACGGCGACGTGATGCGCCTCGCGCAAATCGTGTCGAACCTTCTCGCGAACGCTGCGAAGTACACCCCGCGCGGCGGCACCATCGAGGTCCGCGCGACGAGGAGCGGGGGCGACGTGCTCCTCTCCGTGACGGACGACGGAGCGGGCATCCCCGACGACCTGCTTCCGCGCGTGTTCGACATCTTCGTGCAGGCTCCGCAGTCACGCGCACGCACCGACGGCGGCCTCGGTCTCGGCCTCACCATCGTGAAGAACCTCGTCGAGCTCCACGGCGGGACCGTGACGGCCGAGAGCGAAGGACCCGGCAAGGGCACGACGATGAGGGTGCGCCTGCCGCTCGCAGCGGCGCCGAGCGCCGACGTCCAGAAGCCGGCGCCGACGCCGCGGCCGCGGGCGAAGGCGATGCGCCGAATCCTCGTGGTCGACGACAACGAGGATGCGGCCGAGCTCCTCTCGGAGCTCCTCGGCACGACGGGGCACGAGACACGGATCGCCTACGACGGCCTCTCCGCGCTGCGCATCGCCGACGAGTTCCGTCCGGACGTCGCCGTGCTCGACATCGGGCTGCCCGTGATGGACGGCTACGAGGTCGCCGAGCGGCTTCGTGCGAGCGCGTTGCACAAGGCGGTCAAGCTGATCGCCGTGACCGGATACGGGCAGGAGTCCGACAAGGAACGCGCGCGCCAAGCAGGCTTCGACGCGCACCTCGCGAAGCCCGTGCCCCTCGGCGCGCTCGTCCGCCTCGTCGAAGGCGCCTGAGCGGCCGCGCGCGCGGTCAGGCGCGCTTCTTCGCCTTGGCCTTGGTCTTGGCCTTCGTCTTCGTCGCCTTGCTCTTCGTCTTCTTCGTCGCCGTCGACTTCGACTTGGACTTCGACTTCGAGGCTGCCGCGCGCTTCTTCTTCACGGGCGCGAGCATCGAGCCGCGGCACTTCGGGCTTCCGCAGCGGCACGCGAAGATCTCCTCCACGTTCGGCGGGTCTTCGGGCGAGCGGCCGATGTTGTAGTCGTAGTTCAGCTCCTCGCCCGGCTGGATCGCGCGCTTCGCGCCGATGAACACGCGCCCGCTGTCGACCCACACTTCGCAGTTCGGATCGCAGGAGTGATTGATGAAGCGCGAGGGACCGCCTCCGACGCCGGCGTCGATGACGATCTTCTTGTCGACCGTGAAGAGGAAGGTGTGGCCGTCGCCCTCCTCCTTCTCCGCGTAGCGCCGGTCGGCTTCCGCATGCGAAATCCGCTCGCCGACGTACTCGTCGACGCGCGCTCCCTTGCGAATCGGCCGGGTCGCGAACGCGCCGGTGCCGTGGATGCGGGAGCGGCGGAGTCGGTAGGGCAGCTCGCGGGCTTTCGTCGTCGCCATTCGTGTCCTCGCTACGACCGCGACGCGCGGTCGATGCGCGAGCCGTAGTCGACCTCGGCCGCGTCGTCCACGACATGTCGACGAGCCGCTCGCGCCCCCTCGCGCGCGGCTGCCGCGTCGACGGGTCACCAACGATGAAACGCCGGGTGCCCTTCCTTGACGGCGATGAACGTTCCACGGCATGTCGCCGTCACCTTCCCGTTCGCGGTCAACGTGCCCTCGACGACCGCGCGATCGCCGCTCGTCTCCACCACGCGCGCGCGCAGCTCGAGCGGCACGACCGGCGTGGGGCGCTTCAGGTCGATCGTGTACGAAGCCGTCACGGTGCAAGGCGGCGCCTCCGCGGAGCGCTGCACCATCAGCTGCCACGACGCGGCCCAGTTGCAGTGACAGTCGAGCAGCGCACCGATGATGCCGCCGTTGACGACGCCGGGGAACGCGATGTGGTGCGGCTCCGGGGCGAACGTCGCGACGAGCTCTTCACCTTCCACGCGGCTCTTGATCCGAAGTCCCTTGTCGTTCGCGGGCCCGCATCCGAAACACATGCTCTTCGCGGCATAGCGGTCCTGTAGCGCCTCGCTCATGGAGCGGAGCTTACCCGCTTGGAACCCGCGCCGCGGATCGATCATGATGCGGCGCGTGAGCGATGCCCTCGTTCTGGTGCTCGAGCGTCTCCGCAAGAAGGTGCGACCGCTCGTGTTCGCGCCGCCCGTCGCCTTCGTCTACAGCCCGCTCGAGTACGCGTGGCCGGTCGCGCGCGCGTACGTCGAGCGTTACGGCGTCGGGCGGAAGGAGGTCGTGCTGCTCGGGATGAACCCCGGACCCTACGGCATGGCGCAGACGGGCGTGCCCTTCGGACAGGTGGAGGCGGTGCGAAGTTACCTCGCGCTCGGCGGCGCCATCGCAGCTCCCGCGCGCGCGCACGCGAAGAAGCCGGTGCTCGGCTTCGACTGCAAGCGGAGCGAGGTGTCCGGGCAGCGCCTCTGGGGCGCCATCGCCAAGCGCCATCCGGACCCCGCCTCCTTCTTCGCACGCGCCTTCGTCCTGAACTATTGCCCGCTCCTCTTCCTCGACGAAGGCGGCGCGAACCTCACGCCGGACAAGCTCGCGCGCGACGACCGGCGCCGCGTGGAGGCCATCTGCGACGACGCGCTTCGCGACGCGCTCCAAGCGCTGGCCGCCGAGCGCGTCGTCGGCATCGGCCAGTATGCGGCGAAGCGTGCGGCGCTCGTCCTCGCGCGCGACGTTCCTTCGATCCCGCACCCGAGCCCGGCGAGCCCCCTTGCGAACCGCGGCTGGGAAGAGGCCGCCCGAGAAGCGCTCGTGCGCGCCGGCGTGGACGGCCTCCTCTGACGCGCGCAGCTCACGCGGACGTTCTCACGCCCATGCGCCGGACGCGACCGCCGCTTCGGCATATGCGCGGAAGTCGCGCGGCTTCCGCCCGAGCACACGCTCGACGCCGTCGGTGACGAACGCATTGTGCCCGTCGAGGAGGTGCCGGAAGAGGCCCGTGAAGAAGGAGACCTCTTCGCGAGGCATGAACGGCGCGAGCGCGTCCGCATAGGCCTCGAACGACACCGGCACGTACCGTACGGGCCGGCCGCTCGCACGGGCGATCTCCGCCGTGGCGTCCGCGAACGTGAGGAGCCGCGGGCCGGTGAGCTCGTACGTCTTGCCGTCGTGCCCCGGCTCGGTCAACGCGATCACCGCCGCATCCGCGATGTCGTCGGCGTCGATGAACGGCTCCGCGACGTTGCCCGCGGGAAACGCGACCTCGCCGGCGAGCACCGGGTCGCGCAGCGTGCCCTCGCTGAAGTTCTGGGCGAACCAGGCGGCGCGCAGGATCGTGTGAGCAACCCCGGACTCGCGCACCGCCTGCTCGCTCGCATGCACCTGCTCCTCTCCCCGTCCCGAGAGGAGCACGATGCGCTCGACGCCCGCTCGAACGGCGCGGGTCACGAGAGCCCGCACGTGCGGCGCCGCGCTCGGCACCGCGAGGTCCGGGTAGTACGTCACGTACATCGCGCGGACGCCGTCGAGAACCGCATCCCAGCTCGCGTCGTCGAGCCAGTCGAATGCGGGCTGCGCGCTCCTCGAACCAATCCGTACCGGGACACCTCGTGCGCGGAGGCGCTCGGCCACGCGCTTCCCGGTCTTGCCCGTGCCGCCCACGATCAACGTCTCTTTGCGTTCCATGTGTTCCTCCTGCTGCCGCCGAAGACGCGGCTGACGACGAGAAGGTGCACCGTGCGCGTATGCATCGCCAGCGGCGATTCCGCACGGTATCGTTGCGTGCGTGCAACGCCCAACGAACGCGGCCAGCGCCGGCCGGGATCTCGCGTGGGACGACGTCCGGTTGTTCTTGGCCCTCTGCCGCGCAAAGACGGTGGGCCGCGCGGCGAAGGCGCTCGGAATCGACGCGTCGACGGTGTCGCGCCGGCTCGCGGCGCTGGAGGAGGCGCTCGCGACGACCCTGTTCGACCGCGGCCGCGACGGCATCGCGAAGACGAAGGCGGCCGAGGATCTCCTCCCGCTCGCCGAGCGCATCGAAGACGGCATGGGGCTCTTCGCGAGCGCTGCGGAGCGGCTCGAGCGCGCCCCTTCCGGCCTCGTCCGGCTCACCTGCCCGCCCGACGTCGCCGACGTTCTCGTCGCGCCGCTCGTCTCCGACCTCCTCGCGCGCCACCCCGCGATCCGGCTCGAGATCGATCCCGCCGAGGCCGTGCTCGACCTCACGCGGCACGAAGCCGATCTCGCGCTCCGCACGGTGCGACCGGTGCGCGGCGATCTCGTGGTGACACGTCTCACCACGACGCGATGGGTCCTCGCCGCGTCCCCCGCCCGAGCGCGTGCCATCGGCGTGCTCCGGGCGTGGAACGAAGCGCCCTGGATCGGGTGGGGCGCACGTCTGGCGAGCATCGGGCCCGCGCGCTGGCTCGAGGAGCACGCGCCCGCGGTCGACCCCGTCGTGCGCTCGGACAGCTTCCGCGTGCAGCTCTCGCTCGTCGGTCGTGGTGTCGGCGTCGCGCTCGTCCCCGAGCTGAGCGTCGAGCACTACGGCCTCGTGCCGGTCGCTCTAGGACGCCGCTTGAATAAGGACGCCGACGCCTGGCCGCGAGAGGAGCTCTTCCTCGTGACCCACCGCGCGCTCCGCGACGTGCCGCGCGTGCGTGCGGTGTGGGAGCTCCTCTCCGAGCGCGTCGCCGACCGCGGTCGCCGCTCAGAACAGTGAGGTCTGCGAGCCGGCGATGCGTTCGAACGAAGTCTGCAGGAACGGCAGGACGACGTCGCAGACCGGTGCGAGCTGCTTGTCGACGTAGTGTGCGTAGTCGATCGCCGCCTTAGGTGCCGAGGCGGGCTCCGCGCCGCGCAAGGTGACGACGTGCTCCACATCGCGCCGACGGTAGACGAGCTCCCCGTCGAGAGCGCCGCTCGCCAGAGAAGCGACCACGGCGCGCAGCCACTCCTCGAACGGCTCGTCCTGGAACACGCGCCGGAGCAGCTCGAGCTGGACGCGGCGCGCGAGGGGCGTCCAATCGCGACGCACCGCTTCGAGCCCGCGGACCACCACGTGCGCGGCGCCCGACGCGTTTTGCACGAGCCCTGCGTAACGCTTCTTCGAGCCGCGCTCGCTGCCGCGCGTCGTCGGCATGAGGAAGCGCCGGTAGTGAGACTCGAAGCGGAGCTCGAGGTGGCTCACGAGGCGGTGCGCGCGCGCGATCTCGTCGGCGAGGAGCTGCGTCAGCTCCGCGGCGAGCGCCTGACCTCGGGCAGCGAGCGCCGCCGGGGAATCGCCGCCGGCGACGTGAACGAAGAGCGAATCGGTGTCGCCGTACAGCACGGGGAGGCCGCGGGCTTCGAAGAACGCGCGCGCGCGCTCGATGACCATGTGACCGCGCCGCGTGATCGACGTCGGCAAGCGCGAGTCGAAGAACCGGCAGCCGGGCGTCCCGAGCACTCCATAGAAGGAGTTCATCAGGATCTTGATCGCGCGCGAGAGCGCCGCGTCGCCGTTCTGCATGGCGACGCTCCGTGCTTCGTGCAGCGTCGTGATGAGGGCCGGAAGGATCGCGCCGTCGCGCGCGAACGAGGCGCCGTCCTCGCCGGGGATCGGGTCGTCGCCCGGCTGCGCGAGACCCAGCGGGTCGATCTGGAACGTCCGGATGATGCTCGGGTAGAGACTCCGGAAGTCGAACGAGAGGACGTCCTCGTAGAGGCCCGGAACGGAATCGAGGACGTGTCCTCCCGGGCTCGCGACCACCTCGAGGTCACCCGCGACGTCGGGCGCGACGAAGCCTCGCCGATGGATCCGCGGCAGGTAGAGATGATCGAACGCGGCGACGGACCCGCCCTGCCGGTCCATCGGCAAGCCAGACAGCCGCGCACGCTCGACGGCGAAACCGAGGAGATCGGCCTTGTCGAAGACGTCGAGCACGAGCCGGCAGTCTTCGAGGTTGTACTCGGCGAGAAGCCCGACGTCCTCGGCGTGCATCCGCCGGATCTCCGCGAGGGGATCGACCGCTTCCGCGATCTTCTTCCCACGTCCGAGGAGCTCACGGCTCACGTGGCCCAGCGTGAAGCGCTCGAACGAGTACGTGGCCGACTTCAGCGTGGCGATGCCGTCGAGCACCACGCGCCCAGGCACCCTCGCGATGGCCACGCGGTTCGGCGTGGACCCCGGCAGCACCCGCGCCCGCTCCCCTGCCCGTCCGAGCGCGAAGGGGACGCCGAGCTCACGTGCGCGCGCGTCGAGCAGCGCGAGATCGAACTCGACGATGTTCCAACCGCAGAGGACGTCGGGGTCCGCGGCGACCACCTCGGCGAAGAGGCGCGTCAGCAGCGCACGCTCGTCGGCCACGAAGACGACGCGATCACCCCAGCGGTCCTCGTCCCATCCGGGCGGCGGCGCGCGGCGCACGAAGACGCGTTCGGACGTTCGGCTCGCGACGGCGGCGGAGAGTAGAGGTCCGCCGAAACCGTCGGTCTCGATGTCGAGCGCGAGCACCGCGAGGTCGACCTTCACGTCCGCCGTGCGCACTCTCGGGCTCTCGAAGTGGAGGACTCCGCGCACCTCGCGCGCGGCACCTTCGATGCGGAGACCGCCGGTGACGAACCGCTCCATGACGTAGCGGTCCGACGGCTTCACGTCGGACTCGAGCACGGTCTCGCCCGCGGCGCGGAGTCGATCGCGTTCGTCGAGCAGCGCGCGCTGCGAGCGGAAGTAGACCGCGTCGACGGGCTCGCCTTGCATCGTGGCGAGCGGGCGCGAAACGCGGCGGCCCGCGTGCGTGATGACGCCGCGCGGAACGAACATCACGGCGTCCTGGCGTGCGACGCGAACGCGCACCGGCGCCTCGCGCGCACGTGCCCAGAGCACGACCTCGACGCCGTCGTCCGTGTCGCGCCACTCGCGTGAGAGGAGGAGCGCTTCCGTCGTCTGCACGGCGCTACCCTACTCCCGCGAGCGGTGTCCGAGCTTGCGACGCGCGTGCCCCAGAGAGAGCACGAGCGGCGCCGCCCTTGCACGAAGCGCGTTTGCGGCGTACGGTGCAGGAGCTCACGACACGTCTCGTCGCATTCACGACGCTCTTCCGCTCGATCGGGATCGCGAATTCGCTGTGCGAAGCTTCGTCGCTGTGAGGACACGGAGAACCTTTCTCGTTCTCCGCGCGCCTCCGTCCGATCCCTCCGCCGGCTCGTTGGACGCAAGGTAAGAACCTCGACCACGATGCCGACGACCGAAGAGAGATCATGAACAATCGACTTTATGTGGGCAATCTGTCGTACGACACGACGACGGAGTCGCTCCGCTCGTGCTTTTCCGAAGTCGGCCAGGTGACCGACACGAAGGTCATGATGGACCGCGAGACCGGCCGCGCGCGCGGCTTCGCGTTCGTCACGATGACGACCGAGGCGGAGGCCACGAACGCGGTCGCCCAGCTGAATGGCGCGATGCTCGACGGCCGCCCCCTCCGCGTCGACGTTGCGCAGGAACGCGAGCGCACTCCTTCCGACGGCAGCCGCAATGCGCGCGGCGGCCACCGCGGCTGGTGAGACACGACGACCTACCCCGCGTGCTGAGGCGCGCCATCGGTCTCATGCGGTTCACGCGTGAGACCGTCGGCGCGAGCTCGGCGTCCATGTTCCTCGTGAACGACTGTGAGCCGCGCGTGCTCCAGGGCGTCGTCAGCGAGTGGGACTGGACCCGCACGAGCTTCCCTTCCTCCCTCGCGGAGTGGCCGACCGTCGCGAGCGCGCTCGAAACGGGCGAGCTCCGGACGATCTCGTCCACCGAGGCGGCACTCGCCGAAGCCGAATGGTTCGAGGCGCGCGGGATCGCGCGAACCGTGTGCGTGCCGCTCCGCGGCGATGCCGGGCCGATCGGCGTGCTCTTTTTCGACTTCGATGCGTCGGCGGCTTGCGATGCCGCTGCGCTGGCTGCGCTCGCCGACACGGGCCGCCGCTGCGCGCGCGCGCTCACCCGTGCGGCGACGACCACCACGATGACGACGACGGAAACGGCATGCGCAAGCTGACCCATCGCCCGCGGAGGTTCGCGTGAAGAATGAGCAGATCGCGACGCAGCTCGATGCCGCGCTCACCGAGGTGTCTGCCGCGGAGGAAGCGCTCGACGCCGTTCTCCGCGACCTTCGTGCTGGCGCGCGCGCCGAGAAGGTGACGATCACCGCGGCCGTCGAGGAGGCGTTCGCGCGCCTTCGCCGGGGTCGCGCGGAGCTCGCGGCGCTCCGCAAAGACATCGTCGGCGGCTGACGAATCAGCGCTCGCGGTCTCGGCCACGACGGCGGCGCCTCAGCGCGAGCAGCGCGGTAGCTCCGAGCGCGCCCGCCGCGGCCACGCCCGACGCGCGCGCGAGGCCGCCGGTGCTGCACGCCCACCCGCCGCCGACGACGCGCAGTGCCTCGTCCGCCGATTCCTCCGGCGCGACCAGCCCACCGTCCGCGATCAACGGCGGGAGGCACGCACCCGTGCGCCAATCGCAGCGCTCCGGGCCGGGGCACGGGTCCGGAGAACAGAGGTCGACGCACTCGCCGCGCGTGACGCCGCCGTCCGTCGCGCGGGGCTGACACACGCGGTTCGGCGGACACACGACGCCGGCGCAGTCGTCCACGCACGCTCCGCGCGCGCAATGCGTGCCGCCGGGGCAAACGACGCCGACGCAGGCCTCCTCGACGCACTCGGCGGGCGCCCGCGACGTGTCGCAAGCCTCACCGGCCGCGCAACGTGCGCCCGGACAATCGCACGCGACGACGCAGACGCCGCCCGCGCACGCCGCACCTCGGGCGCACACGACGCCGTCGCACGGATCCACGCAGCCACTCCCTCGGCATCGCTGCCCGTACGGGCACGTCACGCCGGGATGGCAGCTCGCGACGCACTTCTTGTCGTCGTCACACGTCGAACCGGGCGGGCAGCCGAACACGGTGCAGTCCTGCGGGACACAGAGACACGTTCCGTCCGGCTGCCGGCCGAAGTCGGAGCCGGTCGGACAACCGAAGTCGTCGAGCGGCACGCACTGCGGAACACACACGCCGGCGAGACAACCGCTCTCGCGACCGCAGTACACGCCGCGCGTCCCGTTGCAGTCGAAGTCTTTCGCCGCGCCACACGCCTCCGGCGCGGACGGAAACGTCCGTGGATCCGCGTCGTCGCAATCGCAGGCGGATCCCGCCGGAGCGCACCCGCACGCGACGAAGCCGTCGCCGTCGGCATCTCCGCAAGGCGCCGCGGTACACCCGGGCCCGTCTGCGCGCGCGACGCGCGGCGCCGCGATGGCGCCGAGCACGAGCACGAGCGTTGCGACGTGCGCTGCCGAGGGCGTCATGCGATCTCGGGCGATTCTGGCGCGTCGCGCGTCGGTCGCCAAGGGCGCGGTCGCGATTGCATCGCGTGCGTGCGTCGGGCAGAACTTCGGACGCCGTGCTCGCTCGCCTCGTTCTCCTCGGCGCCGTCGTCACGAGCGCGGGCATGGCGTCGTGCGGCGGCGCCGACGCGCCTCCCCCGGAGTCGCTCATCCTTTGGGTGCTCGAGGAGCCACTCACGCCCGACGCCGCACCGACGCCGCTCGCGAACGCGACGGTCGTGTACGGCGCGACGACGGAGACTTCGCCGCCGCGTGCGACGACGGCGGCCGATGGCAGCACGCGCATCACCCGAGACTTCGCGGCCGGCGCGGTCTTCGTCACGGCGATCTCGCCGGAGCACACGGTCGTGAGCATGCTCGAGGTGTCGCCGGAGAACGTGCGCGCGCATCCGAACGGCTACGGCAAGCCTGCCGGTGACCTCGTCGTCGTCCTGCCGCGCACCGACCGCGCCATCGGCGCGGCGACCCTCGGCGTACGCGGCACGCTCGACCGCAGACATGCGCCGCGCACGACGGTGGATCTCGCCGCGAGCGGGATCCGGCGAGGCGGGGCCGCGGTGACGACCGGCCGCGACTATGCCTTCCGCGCGGCGCGCGCGCGCCCGTTCTTCGTGCTCGGACACGAGTATCGCGAGGCGCCGCTGCCGCAGGCCGCCGTGCGCGCGAACGAGCACTTCGGGGCTTTTCGATTCGACTTCGGCGCGCGCGAAGACGACGTGACGCAGTCGGTGGATCTCTCGGCCGTGACGCCGCTTCCCACGCGCGAGATCCGTCTCCGCGTGAACGGACCGGACGTTTCGTTCGGGGACGCGGCGGCAACCATCGAGAGCATGGACTCGGGCCTCCTCGCCGGCCTCGTGACGCGGTCGGAAGCCACGACGGGCGGAGCCTTCGACCTCCGGCTGGTCGTCGCGGAGACCGACTTCGGCGCCGAGCGGCTCGCGACGCGCGTCGTCCTCTCTCGCGCGGACGGGTCGCGGTCGATTCGAACCGAGCCCGGCGTGGGCTCCGATGGAGCTTCGATCGGCGACTTCCTCGCGCCGCCGACCGTCGTCGAGCGGAGCCGAAGCCTCGCTGATCCGATCGACGTCCGCGACTTCCCGAGCGGCGCCGATCTGCGCGTCGAGGTGTATGCCGGCAATCAGCTGTTTTGGATCATGCGCGCGCCGGCGTGGGGCCTGCGCGGGACGACGCTCTCGCTCCCTCCACCCTTGGGCGTCGAGTTCAACGCCGACGTGCAGGTCTTCGCGCTCTCGCTCGCGGCCGAGCAGGACGCGGTGCCGCTGCCGCCGTACGGCAGCGCACATCGCCGCGTCGCGGTGAGCGCCGACGTCCTCGTGCGTCGGCGATGATGCGCTCGCGCGCGGCTCGCGCGGCCGCCATCGCCCTCGCGCTCGCAGCGCTCCACCCGCGCGCCGCTCGCGCGCAGGCCCAAACCGGATTCGGCGTGAGCCGTTTCGAGCCGGCCGAACGCGGGAGTCGCTGGTTCGTCGCCGACTCGCTCGCGTTCGAGGGGCGGATGCGCCCGGCGGTGGGCGCGACGCTCGACTACGCGTACAAGCCGCTCGTCACCGAAGACGAACGCGGAATCGAGCGGTTCGCGCTTGTCCGGCACCAACTCTGGATGCACGCCGGCGCCTCGCTCGTGATCACGGATCGCGTTCGCGTCGGCGTCGACCTGCCCTTCGCGCTGTACCAAGACGGCGAGAGCGGCCGCGCGTCGGGCGCGCTCTTGAAAGGGGCCTCCGCCCCGGCGCTCGGTGACATTCGACTCGCCGGCGACGTGCGCCTCGCCGGCGTCGCAGGCTCCGCGTTCGTGCTCGCCGCCGGCGCGCGGATCTGGCTCCCCACCGGCGTGCGCTCGCAGTTCACGGGCGATGGGTCGCTGCGAATCTCGCCGCAGTTGCTCGCGGCCGGTGAGGTCGGCCCGCTGTCGTGGGCCGCTCGCGTCGCTTTCGTGTACCGTGCACGCAATGAGGGCTATGCAGGCGCGGCGCTCGGTTCCGAGCTCCACGCCGCCGGTGGCGTCGGAGTGGCGCTCGTCCGTAGGCGCCTCTTCGTAGGGCCGGAGGTCTACGCGTCGACCGTGGTCGTCGATGCGTTCGGCGCGTCGACGACTCCAGCCGACGTCGTGCTGGGCGCGCACGTGGACGTCATGCGTGGGCTGAGCGTCTCGGTCGGAGGCGGCGCGGGCGTCACGCCGGGATACGGAGCTCCGGCGGCGCGTGGTCTGTTCGCGGTCGAGTGGTCGGAGCCTTTCGAGCGCGGCCCGGCGGACGCAGACCATGACGGCATCCGCGACGAGGTCGACGCGTGTCCCGCCGCACGAGGGCCAGCCGACGACGATCCGACGCAGAACGGCTGCCCGTCCTTGCCGCCGCCGCCGCCGGAAGACGCCGACGGCGACGGCGTCGACGACACGGATGATGCGTGCCCGACGGTGCCCGGGCTGCGGAGCTCGGACGTGATGACGAACGGCTGCCCCGTCTCGGAAGCGCCGCGGCCTCTCGCGGTGCTGACGAAGACCGAGATCCGCATCGCGGAGCAGATCCCGTTCGCGACCGACAGCGCCGAGATCGCGGGACAGACCGACGTGCTCGGGGCCGTCGAGCGCCTCATGAGAGAGCATCCGGACATCCGCAAGGTCGTGGTGGAGGGCCACACCGACGCGGCTGGCGACGCCGCCTACAACGAGGATCTCAGCGCGCGCCGCGCCGCCGCCGTCGTGGCATGGCTCGTCGAGCACGGCGTCGACCCGCGCCGGCTCGAGAGCCGCGGGATGGGAAGCCGGCGGCCGCTCGCGAGCAATGCGACCGAGGACGGCCGCGCGAAGAACCGGCGCGTCGTCTTCAGCGTCGTCGAACGCGCGCCGCGCTAGGGTGCCGGCGATGTCCTCTCTGTTCGAGCCTCTTCCCTTTCGCACCGGCCTCACTGCGCCGAACCGCGTCGTGCTCGCGCCGATGACGAACCTCCAGAGCCACGAAGACGGAACGCTGTCCGAGGACGAGCGCGCGTGGCTGCTCTCCCGTGCGCGCGGAGGCTTCGGCACGATCATGACGTGTGCCGCGCACGTGACGACCGACGGCCAGGGCTGGCCGGGTGAGCTCGGCGTGTGGAGCGACGCTCACGTCCCGGCGCTCGCATCGCTCGCCGGTGCGCTCCGGGGCGAGGGTGCCGCTTCGATCGTGCAGATCTTCCACGCCGGCCTCCGTGCGGATCGCGCCGCGAGCGGCCTCGAGCCGTGGAGCGCCGATGCCGGAAAGTCGCACCGCGCGGCGACGGAAGACGATCTCGCGCGCGTGGTGACCGCGTTCGGCGATGCCGCCGCGCGCGTCGAGAGCGCCGGCTTCGACGGCGCGGAGATCCATGGCGCCCACGGTTACCTGCTCACGCAGTTCCTGAGCAAGACGCAGAACACGCGCGGAGACCGCTGGGGAGGCTCGCTCGAGAACCGCGCAAGGCTTCTCCGTGCCGTGACGCGCGAGGTGCGGCGACGGACGAGCGCGCGCTTCACCGTGTCTCTGCGGCTCTCGCCGGAAGACTTCGGCAACGCGAAGGGCCTCGACCTCGACGAGAGCCTCGAGGTCGCGCGCTGGGCGGCGGACGACGGCATCGACGTGCTCCACCTCTCCTTGTGGCGCGCGTTCGAGCGCACGAAGGAGAAGCCGGACGCGCACGCGCTCTCGCTGTTCCGCGGGTCGCTGCCGGGAGACGTACGCATGCTCGTGGCGGGAAGCGTCTGGACGCGCGGCGAGGCGGAGAGCCTCCTTAGGCTCGGCGCCGATGGCGTGGCGCTCGGCCGCGCCGCGATCGCCAATCCTTCGTGGCCGCTCTCCGCGCGCGACGAGGGCTGGGAGCCGCGGCGACCGCCGCTCACGATTGACGAGCTGGTGGCACGCGGGCTGAGCCGACGCTTTGCCGAGTACATGCGAGGCTGGGCGGGGTTCGTGGCCTGACGCGCGCGCCAGAGAACGTGATATCTCGGGGCAGAGAATGAGCACGTCGCTCCTCGACGCATTCGAAACCGTCGCGACGGCAGAACAGCTCGAGACGCGTCTCCGCGCGGCGGCTTCCGAGCTCGACAAGCGCGACGGCTTCGCGCAGGAGAAGGCCTGGATGCACGCCGCCGTGGACCTCGTCGCGTGCGCACGCGGCGACGGTCGCGAGCTCCTCGTGCGCGTGCTGCGCCTGCCCGACCTCGCGCTCCTGCGTGGGCCGCGCCGGCGCGAGCTCCAAGGTGCGGCGGTCGACGCCGTCGAGGCGCTCCACGCCGGAATCGTCGCTGCGCTCGGAGGACGCGCGCCTCTGCTCGAGGCGCTCTACGCCGGCTTGAAAACGGCGCTTCTTCGGAAAACCAACCGCGAGGACTTCGAGAAGTTCTGTATCGAGTTCGAGCGGCGTCTCGGGACGAGCTACCCGAAGCGCATGCTCGCCGATCCCGATCTGGCGGCACTGCGGCCCGTGCTCGAAGATCTCCGGCGCGCGTTCAGGGAATGGCGCTGGGTGTACGCCTCGGAACCGATGACCGAGGAAGAGGCGAAGCCGCTGCGCGACGAGCTCGAAGCCGCCGCGCAGCGCCTGGATCTCCCTTCACGGCAGGCGCGCCTCCTCGCGGAAGCCGCGCTCTTGGTCGCGCCGGAGGTGCTCGCGGAGCTCAAGGCCGGAGACAAGCCGAAGCGCAGGCCGAAAGTGGCGAGCCCGGCAGAGGCGGAGCAGGCGGAGGCGGAGGCCGATGCGGACGCGGATGCGGACGCGGATGCGGACGCGGATGCGAATGCGGACGCGGACGCCGATGCGGACGCGGATGCGGACGCGGATGCGGACGCGGACGCGGACGCGGACGACGACGACGACGACGACGACGACGACGACGACGAGGACTGACTACGTCGCGGGGTGCGTCGCGTAGCGCACGCTCGGCTCGCCGTAGAAGTCCATGTCGCCGTCGAAGGTCATCCCAATCGCCTTGGCGACCCCGATCGAGCCCACATTCGCCGGGTCGATGATGGCGATGGCGCGCCTCGGCCGGTGCCGCTCGACGCCGTACGCGAGCGCCGCGCGAGCCGCCTCGGTCGCGATGCCTTTCCGCCAATGCGCCCGAAAGACGGTCCACCCGAGCTCGAGATCGGCCTCGTGCCCGAGCGCGTAGTTCGTCTCCCGGTAGAAGCCGCCGACGGTCCCGACGAGCTCGCCCGTCGCGCGAAGCTCGATCCCCCACCAGCCCGCGCCGGTCACGATCCAGCCGCCCATGAGCGAAGTGAACATCCGCCATGCCGTCCGGCGGTCGATCGCGCTCGTCATGTACTTCATGGCGACCGGGTCCGCGGCGCTCTCGGCGTACGCCTCGAAGTCGCTCGTCCGGAGCTCACGGAGCAAGAGCCGCGGCGTCGTGAGCCGCGGCACGGCGAACGTGGCCGCATCGTCGTTCATGCGGCCCAGTCTCGCATGGCCTTGGCTCAGTCTTCGATGCTCGACGCCTTGAACAGCTTCGGCGCGAGCGCTTTCCACTTCGCGGCGAGCGCCTTGTTCTTGAACACCGCTTTGTGACGGATCGCCTTGCCCGCGGCGGCCTGAGCGTCGACCTGCAACGCCATTCCGCCCTTTGCGGCCGCGTCCGGCGTCAGCCGGAACGCCTGCGTGGGCTCGTGACCCGGGGTCGGCACGAAGAGGACGAGGTCGTACTTCTTGTCGCCGTCGGTGTCGTAATAGATCCACTCGGAGCCGCCGCGGCTCACGATGGCGATCTCCGCGTCGAACTTCCCGTCGTTGACGAGCTTCTCGGGATTCGCGTCGGCAGCGAGCTTCGTATCGCGATCGAGGTCGATCAGCATCGCCGAAGACGTGAGGCTCTGAGCCTCGATGACGGTTCCCTTCGGGAACCCCTTCACGTCGCGGAAGCGGAAGTCGCCCTTCGGCTGGTGCGGATCCGGCAGCGAGCCCACGCCTTCGTCCGCGGCCACGTCGTACGCCGTCGCGCGGAACGCCGTCACTGCGCGCGGCAGGGCGACGAGGCCGGGACGCACGAGCTTTCGCCCGATGTGCTCGGGCGCCGGCGTCATCTCCTTGTTCACCCCGATCTTCCACGCATTCATGGCGTACAGCCACGACTCGTCGGTGCCGTTCGTCGTCATGAGCGCCAAGTCGACCTTGCCGTCGTTGGTCGTGTCGTACATCGCCCAGACGGTGTTGCCCTGCGTGATGATCGAGATCTCGGCGTCCACTTTCTTCGCCTTCAGGATCTCGTCCGCCGCTTCGCCGTTCTTCAGACCGCCGAGCGAATCTTCGTCGGCATCGACGAGCAGCCCGCGACTGAAGCTTCCGCGCACGAACGCGAGGTCGGGGCGTCCGTTGCCGTCGCTGTCGATGACGCGGCCCTGCGTCCCGCCGCCGAGCATCGCATCGGGCAGCGTAATCGTCCGTGCAGCCATGATCGCTTCCGGCGACGTGTAGCGGGTCCCTCCGATCGCGGTGGCGATCTTCCCGAGCCGCGTGTGAAGCGCGGGATCACGAACGAGCTTCGCGTCGAGGTCGTGCCCCGGCAGCGCCGCCTTGTCTTCCTTGATGCGGCCGCCGGGCTCCAGCCGATACGCCACGTCCGGCCGGCCGTCGTGCCCCTTGTCGACGAGCAAGAGGTCGAAGCGCGAGTCGCCGTCGGTGTCGTACCAGACGTACGCCGTGTCTCGCAGCGTGAGGAGCGCGATGTCCGCGGCGAACGGCTCGTGCGAGTCCTTCGTGCGCGTGAAGTGATCCTGATCGAGGTCGATGAGCACGGCCATGCGGTCGTAGCCGCCGAGAATGCCCGCGGTGCCCTTCGTGACGAGCGTGTCGGGCACGCCGTCGAGGTCGACGTCTTCGAGCGTCGGGCTCACGCCGCCGTCGCAGAACGGATCCGGCAAGACGGCGATGGGCTCCTCGCCGAACTTCGACGTGAATTCGCGAATCTCGTCGAGGTGAACGTGGAAGGAGGCCGTCGCGAGGTCGGCGGCGACGCTCTGGTTCAGGCCAACGAGCTCTCCGGCCGCATTCACGAGCGGACCGCCGCTGTCGCCATGCGTGATCGCGCAGTCGGTCTGCACCGCGAGCCCTTGCGTTCGCGCCATGAACGCCTCGGCCATCATCTTCTTCTGCTCGTCGCACGCCTTCTTCTGCCGTGCGGCCTGCTCCGGCGAGCTCGCCGGATCGGCGCGCGTGCAGTCGAGACCGGCGAGGATGCTCGCATCCTGCTGGCGCTCACCGATGCTCGCCACGTTGCACGTCTTTGCCGCCCACAAGAACCCGATGCCGGCGTGCCCCACCGAAATGACCTTCTCGGCGACCTGCGGCGCGCTCTTCGCGAGCTTCACGCTGGCAAGCTTCGCCGGCGGGTCGATCACCTTCACGAGCGCGAGGTCACGCACCGGGTCTGCTTTGACGACCACGCCGTCGTAGCTCTTCTCCTTGCGTGACATCCGCCCGGTGGACGTCAGGTCGCCGAAGCTCACGTCGACCTTGATGACGAAGTCCTTCTGCAGGCCGTCGGCGACGACGTGGTAGTTCGTGACGACGTAGCCGCGCGGGTCGAAGACGACGCCGGTGCCCATCGCGCGTTCGCTCCGGATGAGGACGGTCGCGGGCGCGACCGCGCGATACGCCTGATTGCCGGCGAGCCGCGCTCCTGCCCCGACGCTCGAAGGCGGCGGCGCCGACTCGGCGCTCTCCTCCGGCGGAGGTGCCGGCGCGGGCGCACCGCGACCGAGCAGCTGCGCGAGCTTCGTTCGCGTCGCGCAGGTGTGGGGTACGACGCGCTCGCGGACCTCCGCGCGCGACGGCGCGGCCGCGCTGGCCTTCACCGCCGGCGTAGCCGAGCCTGCGGGCCCGGCGGTCCGGGCAGGCCGGCTCCCGCCGCACGCGACGATCACGCCCGAAAGCACGAACACTGCTGCGGTGCCCTTCGCGAAGCGCCGAGTCATTCCCCGCTATACCTCCCGAGCTCGAGATTACTTCCTCGCGAGCTGCGGCGGGGAGGTTCGCATGGGAGATCGCCCGGCCGAGCTGGTACGGCGCGCGCGGAGGGGTAGGTTCGCGCGATGGACTTCGATTTCGGAGCACATCTCGAGGCGCTGCAGACCGACGGCATCACCGCGCAGCGCGGCGCGTTCTCCCGCGAATGGGCCGAGCAGATGCGCGAAGACATGATGACGGCCTTCTGGAAAGCCATCCAGCGGCCGGGCGGCGCCGTCGGACGCGGGCCGCGGCGCTGGTACGTCGAGGTCCATCCGCAAGAGATCAGCGGCTTCGTCGAGCTCGCCACGCACCCGTGGGTGACGGGCATCTGCGAGCGCGTCCTCGGTCCGCGCTACGAAATCGTGGAGATCGGCTTCGACGTGCCGTTCCAGGGCGCGAAGTTCCAGCCGTGGCACCGCGACTTCCCTTCTCCGAAGGACACGTACGAGGAGCGCCGGCTCACCTCGCTCGCCTTCAACCTCACGGGCGTCGACGTCACCGAGGACATGGGGCCCTTCGAGATCGCTCCCGGCACGCAGTACGACGACGGCCGCAGCTGGAAGCACGAGATGTTTCCTTCCGAGGAGCACTGGCCGCGCTTCGCGGCGCGCGGCGTTCGCAAATACCCGCGGATGGGCGACATCTCGGCGCGCAGCGCGCTCACGGTGCATCGCGGCACCGCGCATCCTTCTCCGATCGCCCGGCCCGTCCTCGTGCTCGGCGTCGACGCTCCGGGTGCAGGGCACGCCGCTTTGCACGACATGATGGTCACGCCGGAGTTCCACGCAGCGCTGCCGGCAGCGGTGCGCGAGCACCTCGTCTGCCGCGTCGTCGACGAGCTCGTTCCCGTCACGCAGAAGCACGACATCGAGGGGCTCGTCATGGGCGTCGAGCCCGGTGCGCCCGGCTCGGCGATGGGCGGCTCCTGAGGAAACGGCGCCCGTCCCCTCAGGGCGCCCGCCGCGTCGGCGTCCGGCTCGAGTACGCCGAAGGCGGCTTTCCGAAGCGCGTGCGGAAGGCATGCGCGAACGAGGTCGCATTGACGTACCCGGCGTGCGCCGCGACCTCCGCGACCGAGTAGCGGCCGGCGCGGAGGAGCACGAGTGCTTCGTCGAGCCGACGCGTTCGCCAGTACTCCCCTGGCCGACAGCCGAGCTCGCGGCGAAAGGAGCGGAGGAGCGTGCTCTCGCTCGCGCCGGCGAGCCGGGCGAGCTCGGCGACTCCGCACGGCTCGAAGAGGTGACCTTCGACCCACGCGATGGCGCGTTCGACGACCGCGCTGTGCTTCTGGGCGACGCTGGCCCGTTCGGCGCCTTCTTCGCGATCGCGGAAGAGGTAATAGAGCTCCTTCAGGATCTCGATCTCGAGGAAGCGCGTCGCGAGGTTGTCGTGCTCGCCGAGCGCTTCTCGCTCGAAGGCGTAGCGGTGCGCGATCTCGTGGACCCACACGGTTCGCGGGAGGAGCTCGGTGCGGACCAGCCAGCGCGACAGACGCGTGACGTCGAGCCCGAGCTTGCGGTAGCGGCGCGCGACCGCGAGCACGAGCGGCTCGCCGATACCGAGGATCACGACGCGGCTCGAAGGCGTCCGGCTCCGCAGCGTGGCGGTCGTCTTGGCCGGAACGAGGAGACACGTCGTCCGATCGACCGGCAGTCGTGCGCCTCCGAGCGCAACGTCGACGGCGGACGTCTCGAGCGTCACGACGAGCGAAGGCCGCACGACGCGCACTGCCGCCGGCTCGCGCCGGACGACGCCGACGACGGAGAGGGTCATGCGCTCGTCGCCGCGCGTGCGCTTCGTCTCTCGCTGCATCGGCCCGTCGAACGCTGTCCGGCTACTCGAGCGGACCCTTCACGTATACGCGATAGTCCCACGGCGCGAGGCGCAGCGTCGTGCCCGCCGCGATCGCCTGCGTCGCGCCCGTGAAGAGCTCGGTGAAGGTGCCCGAGATCGGCCCGGCATTCGGCTTCGGATCGAGGACGACGGCGGGGAGATCGACGTCGGACAGATTCAAGACGACGAGCACCTCGTTCGGGCCGTCACGACGCACGAACGAGTACGCGCCGTTGGAGGGCACGGTGTCGATCTTCCGGAAGTCGGCCATACCGGCGTGATGAAGCGCCGCGTTTGCGCGGAAGAGGCGGAGCAGCTTCGTGTAGAAGGGCCGGTACCCTTCAGGATCGGACCACTCGATCTTCACCTTCGGGTCGTGGCCGAGATTGATGCTCGGGCGCACGATCGTGCCGTCGAACACGTTCATCCCGACCTCTTGACCGTCGAAGACGAGCGGCTTGCCGGGCAACGTGCACGCGAGCACGGCGAACGTCTTGATGCCGCCGCGGTAGCGAGCGCCGAGCGTGAACTTGCCGTTGTCGTCGTGGTTGTACGTCATGCGCATCACGAGCGCGTCCGGCATGCTCGCGTACGGCACGAGCTGCGTATTCAGGAGGACGTCGTCGATCGCGCTGACCGGCTTCGTGCCGTGCGCGACGTCGCCGAGCATCGGGTAGACGTTCCAGTCGTACGTCATGTCGAACGTGGGGTGAAAGCCGACGTCTCCGGCTTCGGCCAGGAGGAAGACCGGCTTCACCGCTTCGAGCCGCGGCCTGAGCGCGCTCCAGAAATCGAGCGGCGTCGAATGCGCGAAGTCGATCCGGAAGCCGTCGATGTCGAACTTCTGGACCCACGACGTCATCACGTCGGCCATGTACGCGCGCAGCGCGGGCGTCGACCAATCGAGCTGCGCGATCCAGGCGAACTCCTGCGAAACGGGCCGAATCTTGCCGTTCTCGCGCGCATACCAATCCGGGTGCGCCGTCACGAGCTCGCTGTCCCAAGCGGTGTGGTTCGGCACCCAGTCGAGGATGACGTGCATACCGAGCGCGTGGGCGCGGGCGACGAGGCTCTTCAGGTCGGCCTCGGCGCTCGCCTCCGTTCCGTCCGACCCGTACTCCGGATTGAGGCGCTCGTAGCTCTTCACCGCGTACGGGTTCCCGTGCGGAGCATCGATGCCGACGCCGCCGTTCGCGGGACGAATGCTGCCGATCTCGTTCACCGGCAAGAGCCACACGATCCCGATACCGAGCGCCTTCAGCTCGGGGAGCTTCGCTTCCACGCCCTTGAAGTTGCCGGCCGCCGAGAAGTGCCGAACGTAGAGCTCGTAGATCGGCTCGCGGCGACGCCACACCTCGAACGGCTCGCGCGGGTCGATGGGCGCGGCCTCGATCGCAACGCCACCGTCGCTCGGCGGCGCTGCCACGTCGTCCACGATGCCCGCCTGCGCGTCGAGTGTCGCAGCGGGCGCGGCATCCTCGGTGCGCCCTGCCGCGCATGCGCCCAGCGAGAGCAACGAGCTGAAAACGACGATAAGCCACGCGTACCTCTTCGGCATGCGTCGTCTGTAGCGGAGCCACGCGTGCACGGCCGAGCTCCGACCGTCATTCATCCCACAGAAACCGTCACGCGCGCTTTGGCCTGTTTGCAGGCATGCGCGCTCTGCGCGTCAGCGACGCGCGCGCGACAGCGAGAACGCGGCGAGCGAGAACGCGCCTGCCGTGCGGAGCGCGGTCAACGTGCGCCCACGCCGTCCCGAGATGCCTTCGTGCAGGATGAGCAAACCGTCGGTCGCGTCGGAGATCCCGCGCGCGAGGAACGGCACGGGGCTTCCCGGACGCGCGAGGAGCGCGATGCCGATGGCGATGTCTCGAACCCCCAGGAGGCGGCCGCTCCAGCGCGGCACGCCGAAGAACCGCGTCGTCGGCCCAGGAGCGACCACGAGCGCGGCACCGCACGCGACGCTGAGCGCACCGAGGACGACTGCGGATGTCTTCTTGCCGTTCATGTCGACCTCTCCTCGCATGGAGCGCGACGCGAGCGCACCTGCCGGGTGACGCCGTTGACGCGCGGGGGCTGCGGCGAGAGGGTAGCGGAACATGTCCGACGTCGTGCGACGGATCGCCGAGCGCTACGAGCTCGTCGCCCCTCTCGGGGAGGGCGGCATGGGCGTCGTCTGGCGTGCGCGCGATACGCGTCTCGGACGCACGGTCGCGGTCAAGCTGCTGAGCGCCGCCGCAGTCGGGAGCGAAACCGCGCGCGCGCGTCTCGTTCGTGAGGCGCGCGCCGCGGCGACGCTCGAGCACGAGGGCATCGTGCGCGTCTACGACGTGGGCGAGCTCGCCGACGGTGGCGCCTTCCTCGTCATGGAGCTCGTGCGCGGCCGCAGCCTGCGTGACGTCGTGACGGCAGCGCCGCTTCCGCCTGGCCGTGCCGCGCGCGTCATCGCCGCGGCAGCCCGCGCGCTCGAGTTCGCGCATCGATCCGGAGTCGTCCACCGCGACGTCAAGCCAGACAACATCATGCTGCGTGAGGACGACCGCGTCGTGGTGGTCGACTTCGGGGTCGCGAAGCCGGTCGCGACGGAGATCGTCGCGAACGCGGAAACCGTCGCAGGCATCACGAGCACGTCGCTCACCGGCGCAGGGCAGATCGTCGGTACTCCCGCATACCTGTCGCCCGAGCAGGCACGCGGCGGCGCGGTCGACGCCTGCACGGATCAATTTGCGCTCGCCGTCACCGCGTTCGAGACGATGACCGGCGAACGACCGTGGAGCGGGAAGACGGTCGTCGAAGTCGTCGCCGCCATCCTGAAAGACGAGCCGAGAAGCCTTCGCGCGCTCGTGCCCGATGCGCCAGAGACGCTCGAGGCGGTGCTTCTTCGTGCCCTCGCAAAGGAGCCGAAGGACCGCTACCGCGACATGACGGCCTTCGCCGAGGCGCTCGAGGCGGCAGCGGCCGGGCTCGCTTCGGGAGCCCCCGTCGATGTCCGTCGTTCTTCCGCTCCTCCGTCTTCGTCCATCGAAGCGCCGGGCGCCGCGGGCGCGCATCCAGGCACGGTCTCGACGCACGGCGGGCACACGCGCTCGGCGCGCAAGGAGCCGCGCCTTCCTTTCGGCAAGCTCCTCGCCATCGTCGGAGGCGTCGGTATCGCTGCTGCGCTTTTTACCGCGTTCCGCGGAGGAGGACCGAGCCGCGACGCGTCCGACGCTGCCGCCGCTGCGACGTCCTCCGCAGCGTCGGGCGCGGTCGCCTGCCCGCCGTTCGAGGTCGTCGGGGTCGAAGGCGCGTACCTCGGCGCGGCAGCCGCGGCGCTCGCCTGCGAACGCGTGCAGCTCGCGCGCGGTGGGCGTGATGCATCGACGCGCTCGCCGGCGGAGCTCGTCGGCGCCCCGCGTGAGATCGTGCCCTCGTTTCCATCGTCGCTCCTCGACGCGCCGACCAGCCGCGAGACGGCGCTACTCGCCGCGAAACGCGGACCATGGCTCGACGGAAAGCTCGAGAAGCAAGTCGCCCTCTACGTCGCCACGATCGTGGTCCGCGCGGGAGACGGTCGCGAGCTCGCCCGCGGCGAGGGGCGTGCTGTCGAGATCTTCGAGGCCGTTCGCGACGCGCTCGCGCCGACGCTGCACGTGCTCGCGCCGCCCGCAGAGGTCGATCGCGCGCACTTGAACGAGTGGCTCGACGTCGACACGGCAGACTCGACCGGTGTTCTGCTCGACGTACGGACCGCCATCCTCATCGAGGATCCCACGTCGATCCGCGAGGCGTGCGGCGCTCTCGAGCAGACGCGAGGTCTCTCTCCGCGCGTCGTGTACCTCGCGCGGAGCATGTGCCGAAGAAAGCTCCGGATCGGGCCGCTCGCCGAGCCGCCGCCTCCTCTCGACGACGCGACGCCGGCCGCGCTCATCACGACCGCGCTCGCGGCGGGCTCCGCGGGCGGACCGGCGGGTGTACGCGAGCGTGCGTCGCGCCTCGAACAGCTCCGCGAGAAGACGAGCATCCCGGAGGGCCGCGCGCGCCTGTCCGCCGCGGCCGCCGAGCTCTACAACATGATCGGTGACGAGCGCGGTCGCGACGCCGCGCGCAATGCGACGCTGCATTCGCCGAAAGCCGTCGACTGGCGGACGAGCGCATGGCACCGCATCGCGTTCTCGCAAGCGGCCGACGCTTCGCTCGCCGCAGCGATGCAGACGTGGCAGCCGTGGGAGCCGATCACGCAGTCGGTGCTGGGAGGGCGACGTGATCTCCGCGCGCCGGACGCCGGCACCGAGCTGTCGTTCGAAGGACGCGGGTATCTCCTGTCGCGCCGCGGTCCGTACGCGAGCGCCTACGGCACGAACCTCCTCGAGCTCGGCGACGTCGAAGCCGCGCGCAACGTCGCGGAGCTCGCGCAAGACGAGCTCTTGCGGATCGAGATCATGCTCGCCGAAGCGCGCTATGCCGCCGTGCTCGAGAAGATCCCCGGGCTGCTCGCCGCGATGCCGGCGACGGACGAGACCGCCGCGCAGGCGTTCCGCTTCGCGTACCAGGGCGGGCGTGCGAGCCTCATCCTCGATCGGCCCGCGACCTTCGTAGGCACCGTCGTCGACCGTTGGGTGCTTTCCGAGCCGCACCACGTGATCGACGGCGTCGCGCCGTTCCTCGCGCTCGTGAACGCGTGCGTGCTCGCGCCGCGCAAGACCGGGCGGGCCTGCATCGAGCGTCTCGAGCAGCTGCGTCGCGAGGGAAAGCTCGCCACGATCTTCAGCACGATCGAGACGGTGCTCGCGGGAGCGAGTCGCTTCGTGGCCGAAGACTATGCCGGCGCGGTGCGCTCGTGGCGCACGCTCCTCCGCTCGGCCGGTTGGGTGCAGGGTCCGCTCCGCGAGCCGCTCGCCATCGCGTTCGACCGCGCCGGAGAGATGGACCTCGCCGACGAGGTCGACGCACCCGTGCTGCGCCTCGTCGACTATCCGCGCACCGCCGATCTCGCGTGGGTGCGCGCGGCGAAGAGGGCGCACAAGCGCGGGGACGTCGTGCTCGCGAGGAAGCTCGCGAGCGCGGTCGTCGACAAGTGGCGCTTTGCCGATGACAAGATCCCGGCGACCGCCGAGATGCGCGAGCTCCTCGCCAAGCTCCCGCCGGCGCCGCGCCCGTGAGCGGGATTGCGCGGGAACACCTCGCGGCCGGTCTCTGCGTGCTCGACAGCGGCCGGTAGGCCCGCTATCCGAACGGGAAAATGGGCGCACAGTGGAAACAGAAGGGTCGCGAAGCCTCGGCGAACGCGAAGGGTCGCATCTTCACGAAGCTCGCGAAGGAGATCATGGTCGCCGCGCGTAACGGCGCCGACCCCACCATGAACCCTCGCCTTCGCATGGCCGTCGAAGCCGCGAAGAAGGCGTCGATGACGAAGGACACGCTCGAGCGCGCGATCAAGAAGGGCGCCGGCCTCCTCGACGATGCCGTGCAGTACGAGGTCGTCACCTACGAAGGCTTCGCGCCCCACCAGGTGCCCGTCATCGTCGAGTGCCTGACCGACAACCGTAATCGCACGTCCGCCAACGTTCGCGTGCTCTTCCGCAAGGGGCAGCTCGGCGCGTCCGGCTCGGTGTCGTGGGACTTCAACCGGCTCGGCCAAGTCGAGGCGACGCCTCCTACGGGCGGCGCCGATCCCGACGAGGCGGCGATCGAATGCGGCGCGCAGGATCTGGAGCCCGGAGACGAGGGATCGACGCGCTTCTTCACCGAGCCGTCCGACCTCGACGTCGTCAGCAAGGCGCTCACCGACCGCAAGTGGACGGTGACGTCGGCGCAGCTCATCTGGAAGCCGAAGAACCCGGTGACGCTCGACGATGCGAAGCGCGGCGAGGTCGAGGCGTTCCTCGAGGCGCTCGACGAAGACGACGACGTCCAGAACCTGTACGTCGGCTTGGCCTGAGCTCGAAGCCGCGGCGGCGCGGCGAATCGGCCGCGCCGCGTACCTCCGTCAGCTTGCGCCGAGCGCCCGCTCGACGGCGGAGACGAGGAGGTCGGCGTTCGGCGCGACGTCGGGCGCGAAGCGATCGATGACATTCCCTTCGCGATCGACGAGGAACTTCTCGAAGTTCCAGAGCACCTCGGACGGCCCTGGCGTCACGCCGTAGCCGGCGAGCTTCGCGCGGAAGTCACTGCCGGGCAGCGAGCGCGCTTCGGGCTTCGCGGACGTGAGCATCGCGTAGAGCGGGTGCTGGCCATCGCCCTTCACCACGATCTTGCCGAACATCGGAAACGAGACGTCGTAGCTCGTGGAGCAGAACGACTTGATCTCTTCTTCCGTACCGGGCTCCTGTCCCCCGAACTCGTTCGCCGGGAACGCGAGCACCTCGAAGCCGCGGTCCTTGTACTTGCGGTAGAGCGCCTCCAGGCCCTCGTACTGCGGGGTGAGCCCACACTTCGAGGCGACGTTCACGACGAGGCGGACCTTGCCGGCGTAGTCGCCGAGCGTCGCCGGCTTGCCGTCGATGGTGCGGAGAGAGATCGATTCGAGCTCGGTCGTCATGCGCGCGAGCTTAGAGCCGGCGCACGCCGCGCGCGACCGGCTTCCGCCGGAGCCAGACGAGCACGGCGCCGAGCACGAAGAGCCGCGACATCGCGAACCACGTCGCAAGGCGGGTCCACGTCGCACGGCCATGTCCGAGCAGCGTCCAGCGAGGCGCGGGCGAAGGCGCCGCCACGTCTCCGCTACGCGGGTACTCGACGCGACCGACCCTCGTCTTGCCGGTCAGCGTGACGCCGCGCCCACCTGCGAGCTCGGGCAGCGTGATCTCGAAGCGGCACTCGCCGAACGCGAGCGCGGTGATCGTCGCGAGCTGGTCGCGGTTCGCATCCTGCCCCGGATCGTCGTCGAACCCGGCGGTCACCTTGCACACTTCGGGCGTGAGGCTCCGCGCCTTCGTCAGCGCGTTCTGGCTGCAGAGCGTCGTCTGCCCGAGCGTCACCGAGGCGACGGCGTACGCGCTCTCCCCTTCGACGAGCGTGGGTGCGTAGTCGAGCCTCGCCTCCGTGAGATCGCCGGGCTCGACGATGCGCAACGTCAGAGCGGTCTCGTCCACCGTCGAGCGGAGCGTCACGCGCGCGCTGCTCTTCGGCGCGCGGAAGCGGTAGAGCGCCGAGGCCTGCGGCTGCGCGGTCAGCTCGAGGGCGCCACTCGGCTCGACGCGAACCGGGGCGTAGCCGTACCCGATCACGGGCCGCCGATCCGCCGTCGCGAGCGTGTGGAAGATGTCGATGTCGGCGCCTCGGACATACGCCGCCTCCGGCTCCTCCGTGCAGGCGTGCTCCAGCGCGTGCGACGTCGGCTTCCCGACGTGGAAGAACATCTTGTCGACGAGCGTGCGGCCGCTGCGGTCGCGCGCGGTGATCTCCACGTCGGCGACGCCCGGCTTGACGCCCCGAAGTGTCACCGTGTGCTGGGCAACGGCGTCCACGGCGAGGACCCCCGGACGCGACGACGTCGCCTTCGTGATGACGAGCTCCTCGTCGGTGCCGTTCTCGAAGGCGACGACGTCGAGCTTCGCGCCGGGTGCAATCGGCTTCACGAAGTTCTCGACCTCGATGCCCGACGCGTACGCGAACGTCAGCTTGCCTTCGTAGGCCGTCGCCTTCGAGTAGCAGCCCGCCGAGGACGCGCCCGCCACGACGAGCGCGCACCCGAGACCCGACCACGAGGCGAAAGGAGTGGTGCGCCGCATCGGACGGCATCGTACCGCCGCTCGCCGCGGCTGCACGCGCGTGGCGCGGCGCGCGCGAATGACGATGACCCTTGACGGCCATCGGCTCGTCGTGTCACTTCTTAATGAAAATGGTTTTCACTTTCATTTTCAACCGAGCCACACCTGCGTTGGTCGCGGCGTCGCTCGCCGCCGGCTGCAGCGACGCGGCCGCTCCGCGCGGAGCGGAGTCGGCCGCCGACGCAAACACGTCGTCGTCGGCGTTCGAGAGCGGTACCGAGCTGCGCATCCCCGTCCCGGAGGGCGGCCGCGCGTACGTTCGCCTCGAAGGAGCGCCTGCCGTGGTCGACGTCCCCGACCCGAAGGCGTCGCTCGCGTGGGATCTCGCCTTCGAGGGCACCGACGTCTTCACGAACGGCGGCGTCTCGGGCGCCGGGAAGAGCGCTGCCTTCGGGCCGCTCGACGCGACCACCTTCGCGGGCGACACCGCGCCGGTGGTGCCGTTCTTGGTGCAGGACAAGGCCGGCGGCGCGTTCCTCGACTGGTACGCGTACGAGGGCACGTCGCACGCGCTCTTCAGCCGGTATCACGTCTACGGTGTGCGTGACGGCGGGCGCCTGTGGAAGGTCCAGGTGCTCGGCTACTACGGCCAGCGTGACGGCGCCGCGGTCTCTGCACTTTACACGCTTCGCTACGCGGAGCTCACCACGTCCGGCGTGGGGCCGACGCGCGAGGTCTCGGGCCTGGACGGCACCTCGAACGGGACCTCCGCAGGGGACGGCGCGCGTTCCGAGTGCCTCGATTTCGCGACCGATGCGCGCGTGATGCTCTCGCCCGCCGAGGCGCGTGCGTCCGCCGCATGGCATCTCTGCTTCCGGCGCGCGTCTATCGTCGTGAACGGCGAGATGGGTGGCCCTCGCGGCGTCACCGCCGTCGACGTGCAGGCTGAAGCGAGCGCAACGGAGAGCATCGACGCCGTGAAGATGCGCACCGCCGCGTCGGAGCGGCCCGCGTTCGACGCCGTCGTCGCTTCGTCGTTCGACGGAAAGGTGCTGCGCGGCGACAGGATCGTGAGCGCGTTCAGCGACCGGTGGTTCGACGAAACGCGTGCGCCGCTCGCCCCCGCGAACGCCACATGGGTCGTCCAGAACGCGGCAGGCACGCAGAAGTATCTGGTCGGGTTCACCGCGTTCGAAGCTCCGACGACCCGTTCACCCGGCACGGTCGTCGCCCGAATCAAGCCGGTGAAGGGATGAAGACGATGAAGAAGCTGGCTTTCCTGATTCCGCTCGCGTTCATGGCGTGCAGCGAAACGACCGAGGTCGCGCCCGTCTCCGACGGCGGCGCGTCGATCACGCCCGACGCCGACGGCGGGATCATCGAACGCCCTGATGCCACTGCCGTCACCGACGGAGGACGCACGACCGACGCGACGACGGACGCGGAAGCAGGTGCGACGTGCACGGCGGCGCGCGAGCAGCTGCTGAAGCCGATCGATGCGGTCTCCACCGGCGCCGTCGACGTGCTCGCCACGAACGGCGCCGTGCGAACCGTCTACGTCGATGCGTCCGCCGGCGGAACCGCGGCGGCGAGCACGAATCCGCGCGTGTACCTGAGCCTCGACACGGCCGCGAAGGCGAACGTCACCGACGAGACGGCACCGACGTCGACGGGTTGGGACCTGGCGCTGAAGCGCGCCGTGCTCTTCACGAACAGCGGCGACGGCGGCTCGGGCCAAGGCGGCGCCGTCCTCGTTACCAAGTCGTTCGAGAGCGTCACGGCCGCAGACGCGTCCGGGAAGGTGTTCGCCGCGGAGAGCTTCTTCGAGCCGGACTGCACGGCGAAGGTCGATGCCACGGGCGCAGTGAAGACCTCGTTCGACGGTTGGTACGACTACGACATGGCGACGAACGGTCTGTCGCCGCGTGCCGGTACGTGGCTCGTGAAGGGCGCCACGGGGAAGCTTTTCAAGCTTCGCATCGTCTCGTACTACGCGACGCCGGAGGGTGGCGTCGGCCAGGCGGGGGGACGCTACCAGCTCGAGGTCGGAGCGCTCTGACATGCGCGCGCTCGAGGCCCTGCTCACCGCGCTGCTCTTCACGCTCGCGAGCTGCTCGCGGACGGGGTCGGAGACGGACCGTGCCGCGGATGGCGGACGCGCGGCCACCACCGCACGCATCGTGACCGTCGGCAGCGCGGTGACCGAGACGGTCTTCGCTCTCGGCGCCGGCGAGGACGTCGTCGGCGTCGACACCTCGAGCCTTCATCCCGAAGCGGCGCGGAAGCTCGCGCAGGTCGGCTACCAGCGTGCGCTCTCGGCCGAGGGCATCCTCGCGCTGCGGCCCACGCTCGTCCTTGCATCGAACGACGCGGGGCCGCCCTCCGTCCTCGAGCAGCTGCGCTCGGCCGGCGTTCGTGTCGTGGTCGTTGCCGTGGAGCCAACCGTCGCGTCTGCGCGCGAGCGCATCGCCGAAATCGGGCGCGTGCTCGAGCGCGATCCTTCGGGCGTGCTCGCCACCTTCGACGGGGATCTTGCTCGCGCGGATTCGGTCGTCGTTCATGCGAGGTCGCGTCCGCGTGTGGTCGTCGTGTACGCCCGCGGAGGCGGCGCGCTCCAGGTGTTCGGCGCGCATACGGCGGCGGAAACGATGGTCACGCTGGCGGGCGGAGCGAGCGCGGTCACCGAGTTCGAGGGCGCGAAGCCGCTCACGTCCGAGGCGCTCGTGCGGGCGGCTCCCGACGTGGTCGTCGTCCCCGCGCGCGGCCTCGAGAGCATCGGCGGCGAAGCCGCCCTTCTCCGCACGCCCGGCATGGCCGAGACGCCCGCCGGGAAGAACAAGCGGATCGTGCCCCTCGACGACCTCTTGCTCCTCGGCATGGGCCCGCGAACGGGCCTCGCGGCGCTCGTCCTCGCGCAAGCGATCCATCCCGAGATCGCGCCCTTCGCGGCGCCGGCGACGCCGTGATGCTCCTCGCGGAGCAAGGGTGTCGGCCTGCCGCGCGGGGCAGCGTAGGACGACGCTGGATCGTGCCGATCCTCGCGCTCTTGCTCGTCGCTACGACGCTGACGTCCGCGACGGTCGGCAGCGTGCGCATCGGGTGGTCGGACCTGTTCGCGACGATCCTGCGCGAGGTCTCCGGGCGCTCGGCCGTGGTGCCGGACGAACCCCACGCGTCGGTGCTCTTCGCGATCCGCCTGCCGCGCCTCGCGCTCGGCGTCCTCGTCGGCGCGGGTCTCGGCGTGAGCGGCGCCGCGATGCAGGGTGTCTTCAGGAACCCGCTCGTCGATCCTGGGCTCCTCGGCATCTCGAGCGGCGCCGCGCTCGGAGCCGCGGCCACGATCGTGCTCGGCGCGAAAGTCGCGCACGGGCTCCCGCTCACGGCTGCGCCCTACATCCTGCCCGCGGCTTCGTTCGTCGCCGCGCTCGGCGCCGTGCTCGTCGTCGAGCGCATCGCGCGCGTCGGAGATCGCACCGCCGTCGGCGCCCTCCTCCTCGCCGGCATCGCCGTGAACGCGCTCGCGTTCGCGCAGACGGGTCTTCTCACGTATCTCGCGAACGATGCGCAGCTCCGAACACTGACGTTCTGGAGCCTCGGCAGCCTCGGCGGCGCAACGTGGGCGACGTTGCGCGCCGTCGCGATCTTCTGCTTCGTCCCGCTCGCGATCCTCGTGCGCTACGCGCGGCCGCTGAATGCGCTCCTCCTCGGCGAAGCGGAGGCGAAGCACCTCGGCTTCGACGTCGAACGAACGAAGCGCGTCGTCGTCGTCTGCACCGCCATCCTCGTCGGCGCGTGCGTCGCCTCCTCCGGCATCGTGGGGTTCGTCGGGCTCGTCGTTCCTCATCTCGTCCGGTTGATCGTCGGCCCCGACCATCGCGCGGTGCTACCCAGCTCCGCGCTGCTCGGCGCCACGCTGCTCACCGCCGCGGATGCCATCGCGCGCACCGTCGTCTCGCCGGGGGAGCTCCCGCTCGGCATCGTCACCGCCACCGTGGGCGCGCCTTTCTTCGTCGCGCTGCTCCTGCGGGAGCGAAGGAGGCTCGCATGATCGAGGCGCGCGCAGTCGGCTACCGCACGGCAGGCACGACGCTGCTGGCGGACGTGTCGGTCGCCGTCGAGGCGGGAGAGGTCCTCGTCGTCGTCGGTCCGAACGGCGCCGGCAAATCGACGTTGCTACGCACGCTCGCGGGTGACCTCGTGCCGACCTCCGGAGAGGTCCTCATGGGCGGCCGCCCGCTCGCCGCGTGGCCGTTGCGGGAGCGAGCAAAGACCCGCGCGGTGCTTCCGCAGGAGTCCGAGCTCGCATTCCCGTTCTCCGCCGGTGACGTCGTCCTGCTCGGGCGGTCACCGTACGCAGTCGGTTCCGAGACGCCGCACGACCGCACCATCGCGCGGCTCGCCATGCGCCGGACCGGCACGCTCCACCTCGAAGACCGCGCGTACCCGACGCTCTCCGGTGGCGAACGGCAGCGCGTGCACGCGGCGCGTGTCCTTGCGCAGATCTGGGACACGGAGAGCACACGCCCGCGCGTCCTCCTGCTGGACGAACCGACGTCGAGCCTCGACCTCGCGCACCAGCACGCGATCCTCGAGGTCGCTCGCGACATGGCCGACGCGCATTGCGCAGTCGTGTGCGTCCTGCACGACCTGAACCTCGCCGCGCAGTACGCGACGAACATCGCGGTCATGAGCGGAGGAAGGCTTCGCGCCCTGGGAAGACCGGCGCGCACGCTCACCCCCGAGCTCCTTCGCGAGGTGTTCGCGATCGACGCGCTGGTCGTACCCCATCCCGAGCTCCCCTGCCCTCTCGTCGTGTCGCGAGGGCGCACCGAGCGCATTGGCTCCCGCCGTTCAACCCCCGCCGACGACGGTTCGCGCGCGATGCGCAGCCCAGGAGAACCACGATGAACGATCCGACGACGATACGAACCGAGTGGATGCGCCTTCGCGCGAGCGAGCGAGGGCTTCACGCGCTCGACTGCGCAGACCGGGTGGGAGTCACGGAATGCGAGCTGCTCGCGTCCGTCTGCGGCGAAGTCGGCGAGGTCTCCGCGACGCGCCTCGAAGCGCGCTTTCCGGATCTGCTGCGCCGGCTCCCCGAGCTCCGTCACGTGAAGACGGTGACGCGGAATCGCCAGGCGGTCATCGAGGTCGAAGGCACGTTCGACAACGTCGAGTTCTTCGGCGCGATGGGGCAGAGCGTCAGCTCGATCGATCTCCGCATCTTCTCCTCACGATGGCATCACGCGTTCGCCGTTCGTGAGGAGACGCGACGAGGCACGTCGCGCGGTCTGCAGTTCTTCGACGCGAGTGGCACCGCCATCCACAAGCTCTATCTGCGCCCGGAGAGCGACCACGATGTCTACGAGGCGCTGGTGCGCGAGCACACGTCGGCGAACCAAGGAAAAGAGCAGTCGGTCTCGCCGCCCGAGCCGAGCGAGACGCCGCGCCCGGACTCCGCGATCGACGTCACGACGCTACGCGAAGCGTGGCTCGCCATGCGCGACACGCACGACTTCTTCGGTCTACTCCGTAAGCACCGAGTCGAGCGGACGCAGGCATTGCGCCTCGTCGGCGAGGACCTCGCGCGGCCGGTCGCCGCTCGCGCGCTCGCCGACCTCCTCGAGCGCGTCGCCGGCACCGACCTTCCGATCATGGTGTTCGTCGGGAACCCCGGCGTCATCCAGATCCACACGGGAGCCATCCGCCGCGTCGTGCGGATGGGATCGTGGCTCAACGTGCTCGATCCGGGCTTCGACCTCCACGTCCGCGACGATGCCGTCGCGAGCAGCTGGGTCGTTCGCAAGCCGACCGTCGATGGGCTCGTCACGGCGCTCGAGCTGTACGACGCCGCCGGCGCGCAGATCGCGCTCGTCGTCGGCAAGCGGAAGCCCGGTAAGCCGGAAGACGCGGCGTGGCGGGCGCACGTCGAAAGCCTCGCGTGAGACGCCTGTCGCTCTCGCCGAAGTCGCCGCATTGACGGCATACGACGTGGTGCTACAGAGGCGCACACGCACGACCCCGGGGGCTCGCGCGGAAGAAAGCTTCGAAGATCATGCTGAAAATCAGCTTCTTGGCACTGGCGCTCGCGACCGCATCTCTCGGCTGCGCGGCCGATGCCGCCGATGACGAGACCGACGACGTCGAGCAGAGCGAAGACGAGCTCCTGAAGAAGACCGGCCCGACGTCGAACTGGAGCTACCGCGGGCTGATGCCGCGGCTCGACGCGCCGGAGATGACCGTTTCGCTGAAGGGCCACACGGTGCACGTCACCGGGCTCCTGCCGACGAGCTTCACGGGTCGTCTTCCCTTCTACGCGAAGACGGAGCCCGCCGGCTCGCGGACGCGCGTGCATCTCGTCTACCCGATCGCGACGGTCGACCCGAACGGGCGCCTGCCGAACGGGCTCCCGACGCGCAACCCGGAGCCGTACCGCTATCGCGTCTGCGGCGGCGACAACTTCCATGCGACGAACTCGGTCGGCGCCTTCGGTGGTTTCCCGTTCATCGAGTACGTCTGCAACCACCGCGACTGGGACGGGCGCGTGCGCGGCGGAATCGCCTTCCACGGCCCAATCACGAGCAAGTCGATCGGCGGCGCTTCGTACTGGTCGCTCCTGCGCGGCCCCGTCTCCCACGCATGCAACCGCATGCTCGGCGAGCACGTCCTCGAGCTCGCGCACGTCATCGGCTTCAACCGTGGCGCGCGCGGGACGCCGGTGACGGTCATCGCCGACTTCGACCGCCTCGGCGGCAAGATCGTCGACGTCGACTACGCCGCCACCGGCTGGACGCGCCCGCGCGCGGCGGACGCCGTCGTGTTCCCGATTTGGCAGGCCGTGAAGCAGCGGGCCGACGGCTCGAGCGCGCTCGACTTCCCGCAGTGGGCCTGCGAGACGTCACGCTGCCCGAGCATGCCTCCGAACGCCCGCGACCCGTACACCGGCGCGCCGCTCTGACGCTGCCGCTCGCCGGCGCGTAGCTGATCGCGCTCGGACACAAACGTGTCCGGGCGCGATGCATTTTGTTCGACGACACTACATTGACAGCATGCACTGTAACGGTCATAACAGTCACGGTCATGACTGGCGCAGACGCGTTGACGGGCTCGGATATGCTCGCGGCCGCCGCGATGATCGACGACCGCGAGTACACGATCGACGAGCTGGCCACGGTCACGCGGGTGCCGAGCCGCACGATCCGCTTCTACCAATCCGAGGGCGCGCTCCCGAAGCCGACGATCAAGGGGCGCGTGGCGTACTACGGCGCGCTCCACGTCGAACGCCTCGCGCAGATCACGGCGCTCCAGGATCGAGGGCTCCAGATCAAGGCGATCCGCGACGCGCTCACGCGCGCCGAGAAGGGCGAGTTCTCGCTGCAGGAGTGGCTCGGCTCCCACGACCAGCTCTCCGCGCCTTGGGCCGGTGACCGCCCCAAGGTGGTGACCGAGGCCGAGCTCGGTGCGGACCTCGCCGGCCGCCGTCCCGGCCTCCTCGGCGAGCTCGTTCGCATGGGCGCCGTCGAGCGCCGCGGTGATGCGTATCTCGTCGACAGTCCCGCGCTCTACGCGCTCGCGCTCCGGCTCGACGCGGTGGGGATGCCACTCCACACCGTCGACGGTGCGTTCCGCATTCTGCAGAAGCAGCTCGGACGCCTCGCCGACGACCTCGCCGCGTACTTCATCAAGAACGCCGATGCGCTCGGCGACGACGTCGAACGCGCGTACGAGGAGCTCCGTCCGGTGAGCCTCGAGGCGGTTCGCGTCGTGTTCGCGCGCGAGATGGAGCGCACGCTCCGCAAGGCGACCGAGAGCGGCGCGACCGCCGTCTTCACGCGCGGCAAGAAGAAGACGAAACGGCCGCGAACGTAGACGCGGCGCGCACGAACAACGCTCACGTCCGAGCACGGCAGCACCCCCGGTCCGAGGGAACGGTGGCGGCGCGAAGCACGCGCACGCCTCGAGGAGTACATCCATGAACAGCATCCGTTCGCGCTTCCTGACGGCGCTCGCGTACCCGCGCCCCGTCGATGACTTCCTCGAGCTCGTCTCGCCGCTGTGGTCGGCGCGCGAGCTGCGCGCCCGTGTCGTGCGCGTACATCGCGAGACGCCGGACGTGACGACCCTCGTGCTGCAGCCGAGCCGCGGCTTCCCCGCGCACCGCGCCGGACAGCACGTCGCGCTCACGCTCTCGATCGACGGCGTCCGACGCACGCGCGTCTTCTCGATCGCGAGCGGCGAGGCGCCGAGCGACGGCACCATCTCCGTCACCGTGAAAGCGCGTCCGGGAGGCAGCGTGACGCCTCACCTCGTCTCGCGCGATCTCCGCGGCACCGTCGTCGCGCTTTCACGGCCGGCGGGCACCTTCGTGCTCCCGCGCGAGCTCCCTGCGCGCCTCCTCCTCCTCAGCGGCGGTAGCGGCATCACCCCCGTCATGTCCATGCTGCGCACCCTCGATCGGCAAGGACACGCTGATCGCGTGACGTTCGTGCACTGGGCGCGGTCACACGCCGACGTGATCTTCGCCGGCGAGCTCGCCGACCTCGCGCAGAGACGCCAAGGCGCGCCGAAGGTCCACGTGGTCACCGGGCCGTTCGCCGCGGACGACCTCCGCGCGCTCGTTCCCGACCACGTCGCGCAGGACACCTGGGCGTGCGGACCGCCGCCGTTCCTCGCCGCGATCGGCGAGGCCTACGCCGCGCAGGGCGCATCGTCCAAGCTCGCGATCGAACGGTTCTCACGGGGGCCCGAGCCGGGCAACGCGACGATGGCAGGCGAGGTGACGTTCGCGCGCTCACGGCGCCGCGCCGCCGCCGTTCGTGGCTCGCTCCTCCACGCCGCGGAGAGCGCAGGAGTACCGGCGCCGAGCGGCTGCCGCATGGGCATCTGCGGAACATGCGTCTGCCGGAAGCTCGAAGGCACGACGCGCGACGCACGCACGGGCGAGCTCTCGAGCGACGCCGACGTCGACATCAAGCTGTGCGTCAGCGGCGCAGTTGGACCGGTGACGATCGATCTCTGAAGCGAACGCCGTCACCGGAGGTAATCCCCATGGCATCGAACGTTCATCTCTCCCCATCCGAGCTCGCCGCATTCGGGCGCGAGCTCGACGAGCTCCTCCAGCGCACCAAGGCGGACCTCGGCGAACGCGACGCTCGCTACATCCGGCGTGTCATCCGTGTGCAGCGCTCGCTCGAGCTGGCGGGTCGCGCGCTGCTCTTCGCGGGCGCTTTCCCGCCCACGTGGCTGCTCGGCACCGCTGCTCTCGCGACCTCCAAGATCCTCGAGAACATGGAGATCGGTCACAACGTCATGCACGGGCAATACGAGTTCACGCGCGACCCGGCGCTCTCGTCCACCTACGAATGGGACAACGTCTGTCCGTCGGACCAGTGGCGGCACTCACACAACTATCTGCACCACACGTTCACGAACGTCCGCGGTGTGGATCATGATCTCGGCTACCGCCTCCTCCGCGTCGAAGAGCGCCAGCCCTGGCGCGTCACCACCGTGCTGCAACCGCTGTTCGCGGCGGCGCTCGCCGCTCTGTTCCAGTGGGGCGTCGCCGCGCACGACGTCGACCTCCCGAGCTACCTGCTCGACCCAGCGTCACGCAGCGACGAGCAGCGCGCGAAGCTGCGCGGGATCGGCCGGAAGGCCGCGCGTCAGCTCCTCAAGGACTACGTCCTGTTCCCGGTGCTCGCCGGACCGTTCGCGCTCCACGTCCTCGCCGGCAACGTCGTCGCGAACCTGGCGCGCAACGTCTGGTCGTTCACCGTCATCTTCTGCGGTCACTTCCCGGAAGGCACGGTGACATTTCCGGCGGAGACGCTCGAGAACGAGACGCGCGGAGCTTTCTACCTGCGGCAGATCCTCGGTTCGGCGAACTTCGGCGGACCTTGGCTCCTCCACCTCTTCAGCGGACACCTGAGCCATCAGATCGAGCACCACCTCTTTACCGATGTTCCGGCGCACCGCTACCCCGAGATGGCGCGCGAGGTCCGCGCCATCTGCGAGAAGTTCGGCGTCCCGTACAACACCGGCTCGCTCGGTCGTCAGTTCTTCGGCGTGCTCGGGAAGATCGTCCGGCTCGCGCTGCCGACGCGCCCGCTCGCCCGCGCGTGAGCGACGCGTCTCTTCCGCCGCCCGCGCCGCGTGTGCTCGTCAGACGAGGACGCGGACGAGGTCGGCCTGCATCTCGAGCGCAGACGAGAAGCGGGCCTTCGGATCCTTCGCGAGCGCGCGCGCGAAGAACGCGTCACTGTCCGCCGGCAGACGCGGGCGCAACTGCGAAATCGGCGTGGGCTCGAGTTGAAGGATGTTCGACTTCACCTCGACGACGGAGTCGCCCTCGAACGGGTGCTTGCCGGCGAGCGCTTCGTAGAGCATCACCCCGACGCTGAACAGATCGGAGCGCGGGCCGACGCCCTCGCCGAAGAGCTGCTCGGGCGCCATGTACTTCGGCGTGCCGACGGCCTTGCCGGGCTGCGTGAGCGGCGAGCCGGCCTGCAGCTTCGAGAGGTCGCGCGCGAGCCCGAAGTCCACGATCTTCACGAGCGGCACGCACCCCGCGCGGTCGACCAGGAAGATGTTCTGGGGTTTCAGATCACGATGCACGATCTGAGCGCCATGCGCGGAGTGCAACCCCGAGAGGAGCTGCACGAAGAGCTCGCGCGCAACGTTGGCGGGGGTGGGCGCATAGCGACCGAGGAATCGAGCGAACGTCTCGCCGAAGAGCCGCTCGAGGACCAGGAACGGCGCCCCGGAAGGCGTCGTGCCGAAGTCGTGGAGATCGCAGATGTTCGGGTGGTAGACGGTCGCGACGAGACGCGCTTCGCGATAGAGGCGCTCGATGGCCGCCGCCGAGGCCTCGTTCTTCACGACCTTGATCGCGACGAGACGTTTCAGAACGGTGTTCTCCGCCTCGTACACGGCCGCGCTCGCGCCGTTGCCGATGAGCCGTCGGATCACGTAGCGGTCGGCGAGCACGGTGCCGAGCAGCGGATCATCGCGACGCTGCGCGCGATTCAGGGCGCGGTCGATGGACCTGCCGGTCTCCGGGCAGACCGCGGTCCCGATCCGATGCGGCTTGGTGCAGTGCGCGCACCAGAGAATCCCTTCCTCCACGCGCGGGCCATGCTACCAAGGTCATGCACCCGCCGCGATCGTCGTCTCCGCGCGGACGGCACTTCGCGGCAACCTCTTTCGGCAAGTCCCTTGCAGAGCCCGGAGGCAGAGGAGTCATGACCCGCGGTCGACGAGGTCCGTCTGATTCCGACCCGTCGGTCGGCAACGCGCCCGCGCGCGTGAGGGCCACGGGCGCCTCCGGCCTGCCCCGCGTGTACGACGAGTTCGAGACCGACGACACGCGGCTCGACCCGAACAAGCTGTTCGGTGGCGTCACGCCGCCGCCCGGACAGACGCGCGGCGGCACCGTCGTGATGGAGGCGGCCAAGCTCGGCGTACCTCAGCCTGCGCCGGCGGTCGTTCCGCCGATGACGACGCCGATGAAGGCTCCACCTGCCGCGCCTCACGCCGGATCGTCCGACGCGCATCTGCATTCCGCGTCTGCCGTCGCAACCGTTCCGCCGCCGTCGTGGGGCCGCGCGCTCTCGTCGCCCGATCACCCCGCGCCCTGGGCTCCCGGCGCTCCTTCGTCGTCGTCACGACACGTCGCGGCCGCGCCGCACCCGTCGGCGGGCGCGTTCCCTGCGCACGGCGGGCCCGGCGTGCCCGCCCACGGCCCGAACGTCTCGCCGGTCGCGTTCAGCACGCCTGCAGGTGCGCCTCCTGCTCCGGCGCTCGCGCCCGTCGCCGTTGCGGCCGCCGCGCCGCCGCCTCAGCGCGCGACGTGGGCGCTGTGGTTGCTGGTCATCGGGCTCGTCGTGCTCGGCGTCGCGGGGTTCGCGGTCTGGTTCGTGATGCGCGAGTAGGTCGAGCCGTCGAGCCGCACGGCTCGGGAGGTGGTCAGCGCGCGTGCACTTGGCTACCATTCGTCGTCCTGCGATGACGGACTCCGACCCGCCTGTCGAGGAGACGAGGCTCGCGCCGGTCGCGCTGGTGCCGACGTTCCGGAGCGGACCGAGGGTCGGCTGGTCCGACGGCGCCGGTCGCCACGAGCGCACGATCGATCGGCGTCTCGTCGTCGGCTCGGCACCGGGCTCCGACCTCGCGCTCGCCGACGAGACCGTCTCGCGGGTGCACGCGGAGCTCGAGCCGCGCGCCGACGGTCTCTGGGTCCGCGATCTCGGTAGCCGCAACGGAACGTACGTCGAAGGGCTGCGCGTCGCCGGCGCGCGCGTGCCGAACGGTGCGCGCATCCGTCTCGGAAATACGGAGCTCGTCGTCGACTACAGCGCGGCGCAAGACCGGCCGATCGAGGTCTGGCCGAACGACCGCTTCGGTGACCTCGTGGGCGCGAGCGTTCCCATGCGCGAGCTGTTCGCGACACTCTCGCGCATCGCGCCGATGGACGCGAGCGTGCTCGTGCAAGGCGAGACCGGCACGGGCAAGGAGCTCGTCGCGCGCGCCATCCACGATGCGTCGCCCCGCGCCGGCAAGCCGTTCGTCGTCGTCGACTGCGCCGCGCTTCCCGAGAACCTCCTCGACGCCGAGCTGTTCGGCCACGCGCGAGGCGCGTTCACCGGCGCGGTCGCCGCGCGCGCAGGAGCCATCGAGTCGGCCGACGGCGGAACCGTGTTCCTCGACGAGGTCGGCGAGCTTCCGATCACGATGCAGCCGAAGCTCCTCCGCGTGCTCGAAGCGCGGGTCGTCCGTCGGGTCGGCGAGACCGGCTACCGCCCGATCGACGTGCGCTTCATCTCGGCGACGCATCGCGATCTCCTCACGATGGTAAACGCGGGCGAGTTCCGCGAAGACCTCTACTTTCGCCTCGCCGTCATCCCGGCCGTCGTGCCGCCCCTGCGCGAGCGCAAGCAGGATATCGAGCGGCTCGTCGCCCACTTCTTGGACCTTCCGCAGGGCGCCACGGTCAGCGCAGATCTGATGCGCCAGATCATCGACCGGCCGTGGCGCGGGAACGTGCGCGAGCTCCGCAACTTCGTGGAGCGTGCGCGTGCGCTCGGCGCGGCTCAGGCGCTCGCGCTCGACGATCCGCGGAGCAGTGCCCGCATGCCGGCTGCGGCGGACGTCACGAGCGCTCCCGGCGCGGCCATCTTCCAGCAGGCGTACAAAGGCTTCCGCGAAGCGTGGATCGATGCGGGCGAGAAGGAGTACGTGCGCCGGCTCCTCGAGCGTCACCAACGCAACGTGACCGCCGCCGCGCGCGAAGCCGACGTCGACCGCACGTACATCTATAGGCTCATACGGAAGCACGAGCTGTGAGCGCGCGCGCTCAGCGTGCCCAGAGATACAACCCGAGCCCGACGAAGAAGATCGCGAAGCCCAGAAAGAGAACCGCGTAGAGCGCCGCCGGTCGCTCGAGCAACGAGGGCGGACGCGGCGCCGGTCCGAACGAGCCGCCCGGCATCAGCGGCACCGCATCGGGCGGAGGCTGATGCGCAGGAAACGGCATCGGCTCGGACGGCGAGCGAGACACCGGGGGCGCTTCTGCGGGCGGCGCAGAAAGCGCGAGCGGCGCCGCGAGAGGCGGCACCGCGACGGGCGGCGCGGGCGGCGGGCGCGGAGGTTCTGGCGTCGCGCGCGGCGGAAGCGGAGGCGGAATCGGAGGCGCCGCGATCCGCGGCGGTCCGCCCGGGACAGCGGGCGCGGACGGCGCGGACGGCGCGGACGGCGCGGACGACGCCGACACCGCACGCGCCGACGGCGCGGACGGCGCGGACGAGACTGGCGGCGCAGGCGGCGGGGCAGTCGACACTGGCGCGCGCGGAGGCAGAGGCGAGGGAAAGGTGCCGGGCGCCGGCGGGCGCACGAGCGGCTCGACCGTCGGCGGCTTCGCCGCCTTGCTGAGCACGGTCGCGGCGTTGTCCTCGTCGTCCTCGTCGTCGTAGATCTTCGGCGGCGGACCGCTCCGCGGGATCTGCGGAATGCTCGACGCGCGCTTCGCCACGGACCGGCGCTCGAGCTCGGCGGCGCGCCGCTCCGCCGCGTGCATCATCTCTTCGACAGCCGCCGCTCCGATGGAGCCCACCTTCGTCGGCGCGCTGTACGCGTCGTCGTCACCCGGTGGCGGGGGGACGGTATCTACTTTGAAGATTCCGTCCTGATTGTCGTCGTCGTCGGGCATCCGGAGATCGAGAACGGCGCGCGCGTGGGCGCGCGACCGAATGGCTTCTTAGTCTAGGCGGTCTCCGTCCGTCGCACATCCTTTTGGAGTGTTTCGCCGCGTCCGACCGAGGCGTCGCGGTTCACAAAGTGGCCGCGCAGACCACAAGCGGCACGCCGCGCGTCGCACCCGGGCCCGCGAAAGCGGCGCCCACGCCGCTCGGGGTCGAACGGCTCGCCGTTTGCTCTCGCCTCCGATGGCGAGCGCCTCGTGCGCGTGCGCTATCGTTTGCGAGAAGGGCGGACATCAAGGCTCCACATGAGGGAACGAATCGACGCGTCGCGCGTGCGTGTGCTGCGCGGCCTCTGTTTCGGCGTCTTCGCGCTCGGCGCGACGCTCGCCGCGTGTCGCGGCAAGACGAAGAACGACGAGCCCACGGGCGTGGACGCAGAGGCCACAGCCGCATCGGCCGCACCTGCGCCTCCGCCGGCGAGCGCGCCGACGGCGCTCGCGAGCGCCACGCCGTCGCCGTCGCCGGCGCTGCCGACGGCCCCGGCGAACGCCGCTGCGAACGCTGCGCACGCGCTCGGCTCCGACGCTCGCGGCAATCCGGGCGCGCACGCGGCCGACGCGGGAACCCCGGCGGACGGCTCCAAGCGGAAGCATCGTCGCGCCGCCGGCGCGGATGCGGGCGTCGGCACCACGACGGCTGCGCAGCCGGCAGCCGTCGCGGCGCCAGCGCCTGCCCCGGCGCCCGCCACGGAAGCAGCGAAGCCCGCCGGCTCGTCACGTCGGTCGTCTGGGCCGCAGATGGGTGACGACCACCCGTACGGCGCGGCCGAGAGCGCGGGGACGCCGGCGCTGAAGAAGGCGCCGCTTCCCGGCGACGACCCCTGGAAGTGAGCAAGCGCCCGCGCCGCCTGCCTTCAGGCGGCGACGCGCGGGTCGAGTGACTTCGTCGCGTCGTCGACGCGCACGACGATGACAGAGACGTTGTCCTTGCCGCCGCGTTCGTTCGCGACGCGGACGAGGGCCTCGGCCGCGTCGGACGGCGTCGTGCACGCGGCGAGGACGCTCTCGATCGTCTCGTCGTCGACCATCTTCGAGAGCCCGTCCGAGCAGAGCAAATAGACGTCGTCCGGCTGCGGCTTGCCGAGCACGATGTCGATCGGCACGACCGGCCAGATGCCGACGGCGCGGCTCAGGTGCGCGGCGCCCTCGCCCTCGATCCCGAGCTCGCGCATCGTGTGATCGGACGTCATCTGCCGGAGCTTGCCCTTGCGGAACAGATAGACCCGGCTGTCACCGACGTGCCCGATGTACACGCGCTGCTTGTTCGGCGAAAAGCGCGCGGCCGAGATGGTCGTCCCCATGCCTTCGAGCTGATCGTCTCCGCACGCCTTCTGAAAGATCGCCTCGTTCGCCATCTGGATCGCGCGCGCGAGCTCGGAGGCGCGCGGCGGGATCGTGTCGTGCTCCGGCCCGTCGAACGTCTTCGTCGAGAAGGCGCGCTCGATCGTCGTTACCGCGAGCTGGCTCGCCACCTCGCCGCCGCGATAGCCGCCCATTCCGTCGGCGACGACGAAGATCCCCTGATCTTCGCGGGCGAGGACGCTGTCCTCGTTGCGCTTCCTTCGCACGCCGCGGTCGGTCTGAGCGGTCGCCGTGACGAGGATGAGCGCGCCCGCGTGCGTCGGCTCGTCCGCGGCGGCCTCTTCGTCGTAGACGATCTTCTGCGTGGGCGGCGAGTAGCTCGGGCGCTTCTGCTCCTGCGAGCCGACCACGGTGAGGTCCGCGTCGGCGTCTTCCTCGTACGCGATCTTCGGAAGGGCACGCGGCGCGCCGGACGACGACGTCGGCGCATCGACGATCACGACGGCGCCTTCCTCGGTCGCGAGCGCGAAGGGCACCGACTCCGGCGGACGCGGCACGGCAGCCGGCGCGCCCGATGCGGGTGCCTTCTCCACGGCGCCGGCCGCGCTCGCGGGAGCGGCCGGGGCCGACGCGCGTGCCGCGCGACGACGAAGAAGGAGGTAGGCGAGAACGGCGCTCACCGCGAACGCGGCGGCGACGAGCTGTAGGTCGGTCATCACTTCCCCGCCCCCCAAGGATCGCCCTTGTCGATGTCTGGCTTCGGCACGTTCGGCTTGTGCGATGCCGCCGGCGGAGGCGTCGTCGCGGGCGTCGCCGGCGGCGGCGTGACGATCGAAACCGGAGGCGACGGAGCAGACGCCGTAGCGGTCGATCGCGACGGCCCGGACGTGCCCGCGCGGCCTCCGGCGGCGACCGGCGTGCTCACCGGGCCGCCATGCGGACGCGCCGTCGCCGGGCCCGATGTCCGGCGCGCGCTCGTCAGCGTGACGACCATCGTGACGTCGCTGTCGAACCGAACCGTCTCCACGTGCGGCTCGAAGCCCGCCGCTTCGACGCGCAGCACGTGCTCGCGCGTATCCCGCGCAACGCGCGCTTCGTACGGCGACGGGACGGGCGCTCCATCCACCGTGATCTGCGCCGAGGGCGGTGCCGCCGTCACCTTCACGCGGACGTCCGACGACGACGAAGACGTGGTCTCCACCTTCGCGGGTACCGGCGTCAGCACTTCGGCCGCCGACGGGGTCGAGAGCTTCACCGCGGCAAGCGCACCGACGCCGACGAACGTGCCCACGGCGACGGCGATCATCGGGACGCGCAGCTTCGAAGAGCGAAGCGCCGCGGGCGGGTCGGACCCCGCGGACATCCCCGAAGGCGCGCCGCGCCCGGCGTACACCTCCGTGCGCGCCGCGTCGGTGATCGACGTCGGCATGTCGTCTCCGCCGCCCGCGGCAGGCAGCGCGACCGCGCCGGACGACGTGAAGCCCGGAAGGCGCGCGGTGCCCGAGGGGTTCTCGAGGCCGACGGACACGGGACGCATCTCCGCGCCCGTCTGCCGCTTCATGTCGTGGAGCTGCTCTTCGATGATCGCCTTGATCTCCATCCGCTTGTCGTGGAACAGCGTGCTCACGGAGGCGGCGAGCCTTCGGCGCGCGCTGACGAGCGCGCCCGTGTCGGCGAGGTACTGCTCGAGATCGGCGCGGAACTCGTCGGCCGTCGCGTAGCGATCGTCCCGATTGTGCGCGAGAGCCTTTCGGCAGATCCGGTCGACCTCTTCGGGAACGTTCGGGTCGACGGAACGCGGCGACGTTGGGACGTTGCCAGTCACGAGGGCCTGCACGACGGCGAGGTCCTCCATGTCCTTCCACAACCGACGTCCCGCCGCCGCCTCCCAGAGCATGACGCCGACCGAGAAGATGTCCGCGCGGCGGTCGACGGCCTGCCCGATCGCCTGCTCGGGGCCCATGTAGCGGACCTTGCCCTTCACCACGCCCTGACGCGTCTCGGAGGCGCGCCCGACCGCCTTCGCGATGCCGAAATCGACGACCTTCACCTGGCCGTCGTAGGTGACGAACACGTTGTGAGGGGTGACGTCGCGATGGACGATCTGGAGCGGCGTACCGTCATAGTCGGCGAGCTCGTGCGCGTGGTGCAGGCCGGCGAGCGTATCGACGAGAACGAGATACTGGCAGTCGCGCGGCAGCGGGTCCGCCGGCAGCATCACGCTCGGTGCGAGCGACGGCATCGCGGCCGTCTCGTTCTCGCTGCCCGCGTGCTGCGCGTGTTGCTGCGCGGCCTGCAGCGCCTTGTGCTGCAAGCGATGGAGCGGTTGGCCGTCCAGGTACTCCATGGCGATGAAGTACGTCGACCCGACCGAGCCGACCTCGTTGGTCTGAACGACGTTCGGGTGGTTCAGGCGCGCCGAGATGCGCGCTTCGTCGACGAGCATCTCCACGAACTCGGGCTCGTCGGCGAGGTTCTGCCGGAGGCGCTTGATGACCGTGAGCTTGCTGAACCCCGAGCCGGCCGGCCCGGCCATCACGGCGAGGAAGACGTCGGCCATGCCGCCATGGCCGAGCTCGGCGATGAGCCGGTACTTCCCGAAGGTCGCCTCTGCCATCGCGCTCCTGTCGTGACGCTGCACGGAGGAGGAGAAGGCTCGCGCCCCGCCGTCCGCGCTCGAATCGTCTCCTCCACGATTATCATGGGGCCTCGGGCCTCGCCAACGGAGCGCACGCGCCGACGCTTCGCCGCGGGCCTGCCGCGCAACACGCGCACGAAGCTGCGCAAAGCCTACATCGGTGCACGGCTGCCCGCACGCGGCCTGCACGCGAGCGAAGCTTGCGACGCTCGAACGTCTCACGATAGTTTTCGGTGTGGGCCGCGGCGTCTCGAGCCGCGTGCGAGAAAGGTCGATGACGATGGGTCGAATGGGTCTTCGCGGTGGCGTCGTCGCCGCGGCGTCTTGCGGTCTTCTGGCGCTCACGAGCGCACCGGCCCACGCGCAGGGCACGCCGTCGGGCGCGCAGGCGCCCGCCAAGTCGGCGCCCGCGAAGTCGGAGTCGTCCGACGCCGTCGACCGCGCGCGCGTGCACTACGAACGCGGCATCCAGCTCTTCAACGAAGACAACTACGACGCGGCGCTCTTCGAGTTCGACCGCGCGTACGAGCTCGCCCCCAGCTACAAGATTCTCTACAACATGGGCCGCATCCAGCGGCAGCAGAACAACTACGCGGCCGCGCTGCGTAGCTACGCGCGCTACCTCCGCGAGGGCGGCGCGAACATCCCGACCGACCGCCGCACGGAGGTCGAGAACGAGATCACCGTCCTCAAGCCGCGCGTCGCGGCGCTGCGCGTGACCGTCAACGTCGACGGTGCCGACGTCTACGCGGACGACACCCCCGTCTGCGCCGCGACGATCGAGTCGTCGTGCGCGGGCAAGTCGCCTCTGCAGGCGCCGATCATCGTGAACGGCGGTCGTCACAAGATCACCGCGGTGAAGGCGGGCTACGCGACGGCGACCTCGATCGTTTCCGTCGTCGGCTCGGACGTCGTCGACGTGAAGCTCGAGCTCGTCAGCTTCGCCCAGGCGACGCCGCATCGCCGCGTCCCGTGGGGCGGCTGGATCGCGACGGGCGTTCTCGCCGCGGGCGCCGGCGTCTTCGGCGCTCTCTCGCTCAGCGAGTCGTCGTCTCTCGAAGAGGCGCGCGGCCAACCGAACGCGAACGCCGACGACCTCGACAGTCGCTCCACGCGCACGACCGCCTTCGGGATTGCCGCCGACGGGCTCGCCGTCAGCGCCATCGTCGTCGGCGCGATCTCGCTCTACTACACGATCAAGTGGGGGAAGGAGACGGAGAGCAACGCGCCCGCCGCTTCGGCTCCTGCCCGTTCGTTCGCCGTGAAGCCGACGCTCGGCGGCGCCGCCTTCACGTTCTGATCGGAACGAGGAGCGGCATCGCGGCCTCCGCGGTGCCGCGCCGATCGAGCTTGCCGGCGGCGGTTGCGGCGAGCTCGCTCACGATCGCAATGCGACGCGGCCGCTTGTGCGCCGCGAGGCGTTCGCGCAGCTCTTCGCCGAGCGTGGGCAGCGGATCGCCCGCGCCGGGGCGCAGCACGATCGCCGCGCAGACGATCTCCCCCCACGTCTCATCCGCCGTGCCGAACACGCACGACGCGGCGATGCCGGGCAGCGACTCGAGCACGCGCTCGACCTCGAGCGGGTAGACGTTCTCGCCGCCGGTCACGAGCAGCTCTTGCTTCCGGCCGAGGAGATGGAGGCGGCCTTCCTCGTCGATGCGCCCGAAATCCTCCGTGCGGAGCCACCCGTCCGGACCGATCGGCGAGGCGTGAACGGTGCCGTGGTAGCCGCTCATGAGCGTCGGGCCGCGCACCTCGACCCGAGCTTCGACGATGCGCACCTCGGTTCCTGCGATGGGCGGCCCCGATCCCTGGAGGGCGCTCGGCGCCGTGCCATACACCTGGGTCGTCACCTGCGAGCACGCCTCCGTGAGGCCGTACGTCGTGAGCGCCGGGATCGCGAGCTCGCGCGCCGCGTCGAGGATGCCGGCGGAAGAGGCCGCACCTCCGAGCATCACGACGCGTACGTGCGCGGGTAGCCCCCTTCGCTCCGTCTCGAGCACGCGCGCGAGCTGCGTCGGCACGAGTGACGCGATCGTCACGCGATCGCGCGTGACGACGCGTCGAAAGAGCTCCGGGTCGAAGCGGTCGCTCTCGGGAACCACGACGCACCGCCGCGCCAGCACGGCACGGACGAGGATCGAGAGCCCTCCGACGTGCGCGAGCGGCATGCACAGGAGCCAGCGGTCGTCGTCTTCCCAGCCGAGGTTCTTCGCGCTGGCCTCGGCCGATGCGAGGAACGCGCGCCTCGACAGCATCGCGCCCTTGCTCCGGCCGGTCGTCCCCGAGGTGTAGATCACGGCGAGGCACGCTTCGTCGTCCGGCGTGGCGGCAGGCCCTTCGTACGGCACGCACCGCAAGGCCTCGTCGAAGGCGCGCGCGGCGTCGTCGATGACGAGGTCGGGCTCAGCGTCCGCCGCGAGCTCGGCGCGCTCCACCGCCGTGAGCCGCGGATGGAGGAGGATCGCCGTCGTGCCCCGCTCGACGAACGCATGCAGTATACACACGCTCGCGAGATCGAGCCGCGGCACGAGCGCGACGCGCGAAGGGCTACCCTGCGCGTCGAGCCAAGTGACGATGCGGCGTACGCGGTCGGCGAGCGCCGCGTACGTGAAAGGCACGCCGCCGACCACGAGCGCGACGCGCTCGGGATGCTCGGCGGCCGCGCGCGAGACGGCGAGGTCTCGGGTCAGTACTGCCACGGGAACTTGCCGAAATCGGCGTCCCGCTTCTCGAGGAAGGACTCGCGGCCCTCCTTCGCTTCTTCCGTGCCGTACGCGAGGCGGCACGCTTCACCCGCGAAGATCTGCTGACCCACCATGCCGTCGTCCGCCATGTTGAAGCCGAACTTCAGCATCTTCATCGCGGTGGGGCTCTTCGAGTTGATCGCCTTGCCCCAATCGAGCGCGAAAGACTCGAGCTCCGCGTGCGGGACGACGGCGTTCACCATGCCCATCTCGTAGGCCTCTTGCGCCGAGTAGTTCTTGCCGATGAAGAAGATCTCTCTCGCGCGCTTCTGTCCGACCTGCCGAGCGAGGAGCGCGGAACCGTAACCGCTGTCGAAGCTCGCGACGTCGGGATCGGTCTGGAGGAAGATCGCGTGCTCCTTGCTCGCGATCGTGAGGTCGCAGACGACGTGCAGGCTGTGTCCGCCGCCGACCGCCCACCCGGGAACGACCGCGATGACGACCTTGGGCATGAACCGGATGAGGCGCTGCACCTCGAGGATATGCAGGCGGCCCATGCGCCCGATGTCCTGCTTCGAGGGATCGCCTTCGTACTTGTAACCGTCCTTGCCGCGCACGCGCTGGTCGCCGCCGGAGCAAAACGCCCAGCCACCATCCTTCGGCGAAGGCCCGTTGCCGGTGATGATCACGCAGCCGACGTCGGTCTGCATGCGCGCGTGCTCGAGCGCGGTGAAGAGCTCGTCGACGGTTTGCGGACGGAACGCGTTCCGCACCTCGGGCCGATTGAACGCGATGCGCACCGTGCCGTGCTCGACGGAGCGGTGATAGGTGATGTCGGTGAACGCGCAGCCCTCGACTGCACGCCAGCGTTTGCTGTCGAAGAGCTCGGAGACCATGCGTGACCTTCCTTCTTGGTGACGTTCTTGGTGACGTTGCGACGCGCGATGCGCGCGGTCAGGAGAGCGTGAACGTGCTCGGACCTTGGAGACGCGTGACGGCAACGCCGCCGAGGGCGCCGACGTTACGGAGAAGCCGGTCCGATTCTTCGGACGGACCGCTCGACGGTCCGACGATGCGAGCGACCCAAGGCTCGAGGCCCAGCGCGTAGTTGTACACGCGGCGTGCGCCGAGCGTCTGGACGACCGCGGTGCCCTCCTCGGCGTTCGAGCCACGGCACCGGCGGTCGGCTTCGATCCGCCGGTCGCGCACACGCGGAAAGAGCGCGTCGTACGTCCACGAGAGCGGCGATCCCTTCGCCTCCGTGTTCATGAACACGGTGTCGATGTCGCCCAGCGCGCCGCGGAGGCGCCGATAGAGCTCGATGTCGTGGGCGGTCGAGTCCGCGGCGAAGAGGATCTGCTGGCCGGCGGCGCGAACGACCCAACCTGCCTTGTTGATGTGGGCGACGTCGCCGTGCTCACCGAAGAACGGCACGGCGAGGATCTCCCCTTCTCCGAACGGCACCCCCTCGAACGAGCCGACCTCGCGAACGTTCGTGAAGCCGATCGATCGCGCGAGCATCGCGAGCGAAACGTCTCCCACGAGAAGGCCCATGTTCTTCGGGACGAGGAGCTCGCCGACGCGCGGGAGAATGCGAATCAGCGTCTCCAGATCGAAGTGATCCGGATGCGCGTGCGTGATGACGGCGTAGTCGATGCGCTCCGGGAGATCGCCGAAGCCGTATCGCGGCGCAGCGTCCGCCGACGAAGGCTTCGGGCCGATGAACGGATCGACGAGCGCGGACCGGCCCTCGTGCTCGACGAGCACGCACGCGTGACCGAAGTACTTGATGCGGAGCTCGTTGCCCGCGGGTGGCGCTGAACGCGGAGCCCCGGGCACGAAGCACGCAGCGATGGCGTCGCTCCACGCGTCGCCGAGGAGCTCGCGGATGTACCCGAGCGGCCGCGGATTGACGTCGAGCGCGGCGAGCGCCTTCACGCGCGGATCGCCGAACGGCACCGTCCACGTCGGCGCGCCGCCGGGTAGACGCAAGCCGCTCAGGAAGAAGGGGCGGTCGGCGTCACGCGCGACCGGCTGGAACGCGAGCTGCTGGAGGTGCGGCTTGTGATGCGCGCTGCGATAGAGCATGCCCTCGTCGAGGCGAATGCTCGCGCGATTGTAGTAGTCGTAGACGAGCTCGACGTAGCCGCGCAGCGAGCCCGGCAGCTCGCGGTAGAACGGCTCCAGCGACTGCCCGCGCGCCTCCGTCAGGAGCCGCGTCATGAACGCGGCGAGGTCGTTCGCGAGCGCGATCGAATCTCCGTACTCGCGCTCGCACGTCGCGGCGAGCTCCGCCACGTCGGCGGCGCGCTCGACCGGAGCATCGAGGAACGCGGCCCCCGACGCGTTCATCGCCGCCGCGCGCAGATGCATCGCGGGGTCGCGCAAGTACGACTTCAGCAGGCGGAGCTGCTGGTGCGCGACCACGAACGCGGCCGCGCCCGGCGCGACGTTGCCCCACCACGCCGGCCAGCCGACGACGTGAGGCGTGAGGGCGACGGACTCGGCGAGGAGGTACGGCGTGTCCGTCACGACGTGCCTAGAAGCACCTGTTCGTGCCGGTGAGCGCACCGGTCTGCGACTCGAACTGCAGGCCCGAGTCGGTGATGCGATTCTGCTTCGCGGGGTTCGGGTCGATGCACCAGACCTGCATGATGTACGAGAGCGGCAGGCCGATCGGGTCGAAGTTGCCGAGCGTCATCGTTCCGCTCATGTCGACGTTCTGCCCCTCGCGGAGGATGTTGAACGTCTTGATGATGTCTTCAGGGATCGTCGAGACCGCGAGGCCGCCAGGCTTGAAGCGGTTCAGGATCGCCTGCCCGATGCCCGTGCCGGTCACCGGCTGCTCGCCGAGCGCGCCGATGCCGAAGGCCGTGTAGTAGAAGAGGTCGTACGTGCCGGTCGCGAGCGGGTGCGGCTGGAGCTCGGGGAACGTCGCGCCGAAGCGGTTGTACCAGATGGCGACGCGCTCGTCGGTGAGCGCCCGGCCCGGCCGCATGCCGAGCACGCGCTTGCGGCTCGCTTCGTTGTTGCCGAACGCCTCCGCGAGCGAGTTCGTCGAGGACTCGCCGGCGAGGATGTAATAGGGCGCGATGCCTGCGCGCTCGAGCGACGGAGCGGCGACACCGCAGCCTGCGCCGAGACACGCGATGATGTCCGGCTTGTAGTTGACGACCTGGACCATCGCGGCCGAAAAGCGCGAGTTCGGGTTCGCCGCCTCGCCTGCGTCGCCGTACGCGATCTCCTTGTAGTTCTCCTGGTTCTCCGCCGCGGAGAGGCCGTTGTAACGGACCGAGGTGAAGAACACGCGCGAGGTCTCCGTCGCGACGCCGTCGCCGGGCGACAGCAGCACGACCTTGAGCGGACGCGTCACGCCGGCGGCGCGGATGACCTTCTCGTCTTCGCCGACGAGCAACGCGGCGACGCGCGGCTCGGCCGCGGCGGGCACGCCGTTCGAGAAGTAGTGACCGTTGATGTTCGCGAGGCCCGCGAAGCCCGCGTACGTCGGGTCGGGGGACATGATGGCGATCCCCTTCGGGACCGCCTGCACGACGGCGTAGTTGATCCAGTCGGCGAGGAGCGGCCCGAGGATGACGGGCACCTTCACGTTGTTGACGAGGTGGTCGATCGCCTGCTTGTGCGTGTCCTGCGCGTTGATCGGAATGTCGCAAGCGACGACGACGAGCGGACGCGTCTTCTTGCCCGGCAGGGGGGGCACGCCGCCTTGCGCCTTCTTGAAGTCGCGCCGCGCGAGCTCGAAGCCGTTCTCCGCGGCGGCGAGCGTCGGATTCCAGCTGCCCATCCACACCGAGCCGAGCACGACGGTATCGTCGTTCGTGAGGTCACCGCGATCGGCGAGCAGCTTGCTGCACTGACGCGTGAGGAGGTTCACGCACTTGTTGCCCTCGGCCGACTTCTGGCAAACGAACGTCTCGCTGCCCGCGCGGTCGATGCACTCCTGGTTCGTGAAACAGTAGCCCTCGATCGGGATGCACACGTTGCGCGGCCCGCACGTCATGCCCGCGAAGCCCGAGCCGCGCGACGTGCAGTCGAGAGCCGTTTCGCACTGCACCGCGTTCGTGTCGACCGCGAGGGAGCACGCGTTCGGGACGAGCACCGCACCGAGGCAGGCAGCAATCCCGAGCGCTCGCCGGGAGAAACGAAGCGCAGGCGCAAAGAAGGAACGCGGAACGAGATTCATGAGACTCCGGGCTACGTGCCGCGAGGGGGCGTCAGCGTCGCTGGCGCTCCCCGCGCGAAGGATGAAGGAATCGTGAGCGAGGGCGAGGTTACTTCCCGCAGAGCGCCGTGCGCATCGCCTCGGCGCGGAAGCTCAGCGTATCGGGACCGCCGTTCGGGTTGTTCAGAAACGGCGAGAGCTTCGCGACGCCCTTCCGGAACGGGGAGACGTGGAAGTTGAAGTCGATGGGCGTCTCTTCGGTCTGGTGGCAGCCGTCGCACGTGTTCTTCGCGAACGCACGGCGAACGTCTTCCGGCACGCCGGGGATGCGCCAGCGCGTGTCCGGGACGGCGGTGCCGCCGGTCATGATGAGCGGCGTGCGGTGGCGATCGAGGAGCACGTCGTTGCGATTGGCGCTGACGAACTGCCCGAGCTCCTCGGTACCGTTGACGGTCTTGTCCGGAGTGTTGAGCGTCGGCGCGTTGCGAAGCCCCTCCTCCGTGAGGTGGAACTCGCGCAGCTCCCAGAGCCAATCGAGCTCGATCTCGTTCGTGCGCACCTGACCGAGCGAGCTGCCGTTCGGCGCGCCCGGCATCGAGTCTCGCGCGGTGAAGTCGCCCACGAGCGTCGCGAGCTCGTCGCGGAACGCCGGCCCGAAGTCGGCGTGCTTGCCGAGCGAGTGCCAACGGCCGGCCCAGTAGCGGAGGTCGCGTCCGCCGGAAGGCGGGAAGTGGTACTCGAGACCGACCGTCATCCGGAGCGGCTGCGCAGCCGGATCGTCTGCGGCGCCGTTCACGAGCGCGTAGACGAGGCGACCTTCGCCGACGCCGTAGCGCTGCTCCGTCTGCTGCAGGTCGAGGCGGTTCGCCACCGCGATGAGCCGGAACGGCGCCTGCGCGAGATCGAACTCGCGCTTGTCGCAGGCGCTGCAGTCGGCGTTGCAGTTGTTCGACGGCGTACGCTGCAGCCACGGGCACGTGATGACCGTCTCGAGCTTCGGACGGCGCGGAACGACGAACAGGTTCACGCGCTGCTCGCGTGACCACGAGCCGAGCCAATCAGCGATGAAGTCCGAGCTGCTCATCGACGCCGGCTTCATCGCTTCGACCTGATGACGGAAGCTGAAGACGCCGTCCGCGGCGTTCTTCGCGCGCGGATCGTTCATCACCTCTTCGTCGACGATCGACAGCTCCTTGAAGCGATCGATGGTCACGTCACAGCTCACGGCGGGGGGCGTGCCGTCCTCGGCAGACGACGAGCAGCCCGCGACGCCGAGCACGCCTGCGACGCCTGCAAACAAGGCGAAGAGGAACGCGCCACGCGGCGACGACACGGGGGAATGCATTGCCCCTAGACTACCAACCGCCGCGATCGAGGTGCAAGCCGACCCCGAGGAGACAAGCTGCGCAAACTGCGCGGATTCTCGCACACGGCCCACGCTTGCCGAGCGCGGCCGGAGCCGCGGCTCGGCGGCGCCCGCCGTGTATAAGGGTGGACGATGCAGCCTTCGTCCCCTGCCGATCCGCAGCTCGTCCTCGGTGGCATCATGCGCGGAGCGGCGACGCTCCAGGCCGTCGCCGTTGCCGTGCGCTTGCGCTTGCCGGACGTCCTCGCGGCCGGTCCCCGTACGCCCGCCGAGCTGGCCGCCGAGACCGGCGCCGCGCCCGCGCCCCTCGCTCGCCTTCTGCGCGCGCTCGCGACGGTGGGGTGCTTCGAGGCGCGGCCGGAAGGCGCCTACGCGCTGACGCCGCTCTCGGACGTCCTCCGCGAGGACCATCCACGTTCCGCACGCGCGAGGCTCCTCGCGGCGGCGGCTCCTTTCGCGGTCGAGGCGTGGCTGCGCCTCGAGCACTCGGTTCGGACGGGCGAATCGGCGTTCGTCGCCGCGCACGGCGTGTCGAAGTGGGAGTACTACGCGGCGCACCCTGCCGATGCGGCGACGTTCGATCAGGCGATGCTCGGCCGAACGCAGGCCCGCATCGCGCCCGTGCTCGCCGCGTACGACTTCGCGCCGTTCGCTCACGTCGTAGACGTCGGCGGAGGACGCGGTCACCTCCTCGCCGGCATCCTTGCGCGCCACGCGAACGCGCGTGGAACGCTTCTCGACGCACCTTCCGTGGTGCCCGGTTCGGCTCCGGTGCTCGCGGCGGCAGGGGTCACCGATCGCGTCGCCGTCGTCCCGGGTGACTTCCGCCAAGAGGTCCCGCGCGGCGGAGATCTCTACGTGCTCTCGGACATCCTCCACGACTGGGGCGACGACGAGTGCCAGCGCATCCTCGAGAAGTGCGCAGCCGCGATGGAGCCCAACGCGAAGCTGCTCGTCGTCGAGCTCCTCATGCCCGAGAGCCATGCCTCACCGCTCGTCGCCTGGCTCGACCTCTTGATGCTCGTCGAGTTCGGCGGCGGACGGCAGCGGACGGAAAGCGAGCTCCGCACGTTGTTCGAGCGCTCGGGGCTCGTGCTCGAGCGCGTCGTTCCCGCCGGAGAAGTCTCCGTCGTCGAGGGCCGCCGATGCTGAAGATCGACTCCGCCACGCTCTTCCAGGTCCGGATGAACCTGGTCACGCCTTTCCGTGCGAGCAGCCACGCGGCGACGGCGCTCGACCACATCCTCGTTCGCCTCACCGCCGGCGAGCACGAGGGTTGGGGCGAGTGCTCGGCGCCCGCGGACCCGTACTACCTCGGCGAGACCGTCGAGACGTCGTGGCACGTGCTCACCGAGTTCCTGCTGCCGAAGGTCGTCGGCAAGTCCTTCTCCACGATCGAAGAGCTCACCGCGCTCTACTCGGTGGTGAAGGGCAACACGTTCGCGCGCGCGGGCCTCGAGATCGCGGGCTGGGACTTGCTCGGTCGCGCTCGCGGCGTGAGCGTCGCCAAGCTGCTCGGGGGCGAGCGCACGACGACGACGAGCGGCGTGAGCCTCGGCATGGAGAAGGACACGCAGACGCTGCTCGATCACGTCCAGCGTTACGTCGACGAGGGTTACAAGCGCGTGAAGGTGAAGATCGCGCCAGGTCGTGACCGCGCCGTCCTCTCCGCTCTCCGCGCGCGCTTCCCTTCCCTACCGGTCATGGCCGACGCGAACTCGGCGTACCGTCTCGAAGACGCGAAGGATCTCGCGGCGCTCGACGACCTCGCGCTGATGATGCTCGAGCAGCCGCTCGCGTGGGACGACCTCGTCGATCACGCGGCGCTGCAGAAGGAGATCCGAACGCCGATCTGCCTCGACGAGAGCATCCGCTCGGCGAGCTCCGCGGCCGCGGCGATTCGGCTCGGCGCATGTCAGATCGTGAACGTGAAGGCGGGCCGCGTCGGCGGGCTGCTCGAAGCGCGGCGCGTGCACGACCTCTTCCACGCTGCGGGAATCCCGATGTGGTGCGGCGGCATGCACGACTACGGCATCGGGCGCCTGGCAAACCTCGCGCTCTCGAGCCTGCCCGGCTTCACGATCCCGGGCGACGTGTCCGGCAGCGACAAGTACTTCCTCGAAGACATCGTCGAGCCGCCCATCGTCGCAAGAGAAGGCGTGCTCGCGATCCCGGACGCGCCGGGGCTCGGACACGAGGTGCGCCTCGACCGCATCCTCCGGCGGACCGTGCGCGCCGCCTCGTTCGGACCAGGCGTGGCGTGAGCGCGCGCGCCTAGACGCGATCGCCGAGGAACACGCCGTCTTCGCGGAGCCGCTCGCGCAGGCGGGTCACGTCGACTCGGCGGACATCGTCGGTGCCGTCCGCACGCGCGAGGGCCGCGGCATGGCCGCATGCTTGGCCCATGACGAAGCAGGGACCGCTGACGCGCATCGATCCTTGCGCGTCGGCGGTGAACGAAGCGCACCGTCCTGCCACCATCAAGTTGGCGAGTCCCTTGACGAGCGCGCACCGGAACGGGACCTCGTAGTAGCCGCGACCCTCGATCCAGCGCCAGGCCACGTCGCCGTCGATGTGCCGCTCGATGGGCCAGCCGTTCACGCCGATGCCGTCGTCGAACGAGCGCGCGCCGAGGATGTCGTCGGCCGTGAGGACGTATTCGCCGACGATTCGCCGCGTCTCACGGATCCCGAACTGGGGCGGAAAATCGAGCATGTAGGCGTGCTCGAAGCCGGGTATCGCCCCTTTCAACCATTCGTAGAACTCCCAGGCTTGTTTGCGACCGAACGGCTCTCCGTACGAGAGATCGTCGTGGCGTGACCCATCGAGGACGCGACCGTCGCGCACGAGCTGCGTCGCGTTCACGCGCCACTCGCCGTCGTGTGGCTGCGGATTCAGGTACACGGCCTTGCGCGGAAACACGTAGCCGCCGGTCGCCCCGCTCGCGAGGAGCTCCCGCAGACGCGGTTTCCCTTCGGCGAGCGCGCGCGGGGTGTCGACGCCGCCGACGCGGAACATCGTCGTCGGATACGCGAGCGGGTCTCCGAGCTCGAACGCCGCGCCCGACCACACCGCGAGGTCACCGTCGCCCGAGGCATCGAGGAACATGCGCCCGGTGAGGGCAAAGCGCCCGGACTTCGTCTCGACGAGGAGCGCACGCACCCGCCCTTCTGCGACCTGCGCACCGACGGCGAACGCATGGAGGTGGACGGCGACGCCGGCCGATGCGAGCAGCTCGTCGAGCACGAGCTTGTATGCCGCGGAGTCGTACGCCTGCGCGAGCGTCTTGCCGAACACGGAGTGCGTTTCGCGGAGCCCTTCGAGCTCGGCGAGCCGCGCGAGGATCGGGTCGGCGATACCGCGGACGACACGCTGCATGGAGCCGTGCACGCTCGCGTAGAGACCGCAGAAGTTCGTGACGCCTGCGGCCGTCCCCATGCCGCCGCAGAAGCCATAGCGCTCGACGAGGGCGACGCGCAGCCCGGAGCGCCCGGCGGACACGGCCGCGGAAACGCCTGCCGGTCCGCCGCCGAGGACGACGAGGTCGACGTCGTCGAGAACCGGGGTGGAACGAGCAGGCTCGTGGACCACGCTCATCGCTCAGCCCTTCGCAGCCCCGCCACGTACGGCGGCCGCCGCCGCGGCACGCATGGCCGCCACTTCTTTCTTCGCCGACGAGGCGGGATCGGTCACCGCCTCGACGAGCGTGACGCCGCCGCGGACGTGATGCTCACGCAATACCCCGCGGAGGGCGCCGACCGTTTCCACGCGCTCGTAGCGCACGCCGAACCCGCGGCAGATGCTCTCGAGCTCGACGTGGCGCGGGGTGACGACCAGGTCCCAGGCATTGCCGGGCAGGAGCGGATGCCCGGCGAGCGGCAGCTGGTCGAAGATGCGTCCGCCGCCGTTCTGCATGACGACGACGAGGAGCGGCGTCGTGCACTCGCGAGCGACGAGGAGCGAGCCGATGTCGTGGAGCAGGCTGACGTCGCCCAAGAGAAGCGCGGTTGGCTTCCCGCGCGCGGCGGCGACGCCCGCGGTGAGCGCCACGTGCCCGTCGATGCCGTTCGCGCCGCGCTGCGAGACGACCTCCAGGCTCTTGCCTTCGGCACGCACGCAGAAGAGCTCCACGGAGCGGATCGCGAGGCTGTTGCCGAGCACCAGCGTGGCGTCGGCAGGAAGCGCCCCGACGAGCGCGGCGGCGATGCGGCCTTCCTGAAGGAGGACGCCGTCATCGACCTTGCTCTCGAGCACGTCGCGCACCGCGCGGTCTTTCCGCGCGACCGACTCACGCCACGCTTCGTCGACGACGCGCTTCGGCGTACGCCGCGCGAGCTCGCGTAGCGCGGCAGCGGCGTTCCCTTGGAAGACGATGCGCGCCTCGTTCTCCGGATCGACGACGCCATGATGGCTGAACGTCACCACCTCGGCGCGGCGGGCCGTGGGCGCACGCCCGAAGGTCGCCGCGCCGCCGACGTGCAAGATGAGCCCGGGCTGCTCGCTTTCGTCGAGGAGCGCGCCGAGCATGGGCAGCGTGTCGAGCCTCGTGATCTCTGCCGCGTCCGGAACGAAGCGCAGCATGCTGGCCGCTTCCGCGTACACCGGATAGCCCGTCGCCCGCGCGAGCTCGTGAACGGCGCCGGCGAGATCGCCCTCCCGCAACGCGGCGGGCCCGCACTGGATGATCGCGCGCGGATGCTGGCGAACGAGCTCCTCGAGCTCGTCGGCCGAGCGTTCGTCGGAGACGGACGCGGTGCTCTCGTAGCGCGGCACCGGACGCGCGAGAACTCCATCGACGACCGTCGCGAGACGGTGCCGACGCGCGCCGTCGCTCGCGGATGCAGGCTCCGGCTCGAGCGGCTTTCGCGCGCGCAGGTTGATGTGCACCGGGCCGCGCCGACCGGGCCGCAACGTCTCGGCAACGGCGAGCGCCAGCGCACGTCGAACGCCCACGAGCGCGCTCTCGTGGTGCTCGGGCATCCCCGTTTCCACGAAGGCGCGCACGCGGTCGGCGAAGATCTTCACCTGGTCGATCGTCTGCGGCGCACTGCGGGCCTGGAGCTCGAACGGCCGATCCGCGCTCAGCACGAGGAGCGGGATGCCAGCGGAATCCGCCTCGACGACCGCCGGGTAGTAGTGTGCGACCGCGGAGCCGGACGTGCAGAGCACGGCGGCAGGACGCCCGCTCGCCTTCGCCAACCCGAGCGCGAAGAACCCGGCGGCGCGCTCGTCGATGACGCTGTGCGGCCGGAGCCGCGCCTCGTTGCATGCGGCGACGATGTACGGCGTGGATCGCGATCCCGGGCTCACGACGACGTCGCGCACGCCCGAATCCGCGAGAGTGACCATCACGAGCCGCGCCCACTCCGTGAGGGGAGAGACCGCCGCTTCGTCGTCGAGGTGCCCGGGGCTCGCCATGTCTCTCCTGCCCTACGCGATGAGGTGACTGCCGCCGTCGACCACGATCTCGCCCATCGTCACGTGAGCCGCTTCGCTCGAGAGAAGGAAGCACACGCACGCGGCGACGTCCTTCGCCTCCGCGATGCGAGCGAGGGGGATGGGCACGCGGAAGCGAGCGAGGCTGCCGGCGAGATGCGCCTCCGCCGAGCCGAGGCCCCTATCCCACATCGACCGCGTCATCCCGCTCTCGGTGACTCCGGGGTGGACGACGTTGCAGCGGATGTTCTCGTGCGCGACCTCGAGACCGACCGCCTTCGTGACGTAGGAGGCGGCGGCCTTCGACGCGCCGTAGAGCGCCTGCTCGAAGCGCAGCACCTTCGCGCTCTGCGAAGCGACGGTCACGATCGCGCCGCCGCCACGGCGACGGAGGTGCGGAAGGCTCGCGCGCAGGCAGTTCACGACGCCGCGCACGTTCGTGTCGAAGAGCGTCGTGAACGTCTCTTCGTCACCGCCGCTCTCGGTGAACGGACCGGTGCGGAACACGCCTGCGACGTTCGCCAGGCCGTCGAGACCGCCGAAACGCACTGCCACGTCGTCGAACGTCTTCGTCACCGCGCTGGCGTCGCCGACGTCGAGCGTGAGGGCTACCGCACGGCCCTCGTCCACGCCCTCCGGGACGGCCGCCGCGGCGCGGTCGCAGAGCGCGACGCGCGCCCCCTCTTCCAGGAGCTGCACGGCGGTCGCGCGCCCGATGCCGCTCGCCGCGCCGGTCACGATGAAGGTCTTGTCTCGGAAGCGCAGGGCCGAAGGTCCTTCCAGCGCGTTCAGGATAGCCGCTCGGCGCCCGCACTGTCGCGCGGGAGCGCCTGCGCGAGCTCATCCGCGAGCCGCTCGAGGCTCGCTCCCTTCAAGATGGAGAAGTGGTTGCCAGGTACCGTGCGCAGCGTGAGCGAGGGGGTGAATGCGCGCCACCCCTCTGCCGACAGGCCGCGCGCGAGGCTCTCTTCCGCCCACCAGCCGTGAATCGCCGTGTGGATGCGCGGTGGTACGTAGGCCGAGAGGAGCTTTCGATGTGCAGCGTAGAGCGCCGTACGCGAGGCGAGCTGGCTCAGCATTCCGGCCTCGAGCCCGGCGGCACGGAGGCGTTCGATCGCCTGCTCGGCACGCGCGCTCGACGGCAGGTCGACGACGCGCGCGCAAAACGCATCGAGGTCTCCCGGCGAGAGCTTCTCGGCGAGGACTCCGGCGAGAGGTCCGAGGTCCGGAAGCACGCGCTCGAACGCGCTCTCGACACCGCCGAAGGAGCTCGCGAGATGGCTGTCCCAAACGCCCACGAACGCGACGGAGCGCCCGCGCGTCTCGAGCTCCCGCGCCACGCCGACCGCGATGATTCCGCCCATCGACCAACCGAGGAGGTGGAACGGGCCCGTGGGCTGCGCGGCCACGAGCTCGGTGGCGTACGCGGCCGCCATCGCCTCGATCGACGGGTGCTCGTCCGTCGCGTCGCGCAGGCCGCGCGACTGGACCCCGATGAGCGGATGCCGCGTCGGGAGCCGCTCGGCCAAAGCGCGGTAGCTCATCACCTCGCCGCCCGCGGGATGGAAGAGGAAGAGGGGCGGCGCGGACGCGGTGCCGCTACGAATCGTGACGAGAGACGAAGACGCCGCGGGCGACGTCGACGCTTCGTCACGCGCGCCGCCGAGCGCGGCGCCGAGCTGCGCGACCGTGGGCCCCTCGAAGACCACGTTCGGCATCACCTCGCGACCGAGCGTCGTCGACAACATCTCGGCGAGCTCGAGGACGAGGAGCGAGTCGCCACCGAGGTCGAAGAAGCTCTCGTCGCGTCCGACGTTCGGCACGCCGAGGAGCGCCTGGAACGCTTCCGCGATGATCCGCTCGGTGGCGCTCTCGGGAGAGGGCGGCGGCGGCACGCTGGCGGACTCACGACCTGCCGCGGCGACGCTCGAAGGTGCCGGCAGCTTGTTGCGATCCACCTTGCCGTTCGCGGTGAGCGGCAGCGCAGCGAGCACGACGACGTGCGCCGGCAGCATGTACTCGGGGAGCCGCTCGGAGAGCTCCGCGCGCACCTTGCTGCCCGCGCTCTCGTCGGCGGGGCCGGTGACGTACGCGACGAGCTGCTTTCCACCGCTCGCCGCGTCGCGAACGACGGCGACGGCTTCGCGTACGCCCGGCGATGCCCGGAGCGCCGCCTCGATCTCCCCGAGCTCGATGCGAAGCCCGCGGAGCTTCACCTGGTCGTCGCGGCGGCCGAGGAACTCGATCTGCCCGTCCGGGAGGAAGCGCGCGTAGTCGCCGGTTTTGTACAGACGGTCGCCAGGGACGAAGGGGTCGGCCACGAACTTCGCCGCGGTGAGGTCGTCCCGGTTCAGGTATCCGAGCCCGACGCCGACGCCGGCGATGCAGAGCTCGCCGCGCGCCCCGACCGGTACCGGGCACATGCGATCATCGAGGATGTAGACGCGCGTGTTCGCGAAGGGGCGGCCGATCGTGATCGGCTTTGCGGGCTCGCACACGCCGAGCGTCGCGCACACGGTCGTTTCCGTCGGACCATAGCCGTTCACGAACGTGCGGCCCTGGCCCCACTCGTCGGCGACTTCCCGCGGGCACGCCTCTCCTGCCGAGACCGCCCATGCGAGCGCAGGCAGCGGCGCGCGGGGCATCGCGCTCCACATCGTCGGCGGCAACGTCGCGTGCGTGATGCCCTCGGCGGCCATGAGCCGGTGGAGCGCTGCGCCGCCGTGCACGGCGTTGCGATCCCCGAGGTGGACGGCTGCGCCCGCGAAGAACGCGGGAAAGATGCTCGCCACCGCGCCGTCGAAGTTGAAGGTCGCGAAGCAGAGCACGTGGCTCGTCGCCTCGATCTGCCACGCCTCGCGAAGACCCCACGAGAGGTTGCAGAGGCCGCGGTGGTGGAGGACTACTCCCTTCGGGACGCCGCTCGAGCCGGACGTGTAGATGACGTACGCGGGCGCGTCCCCCGCGACGTCGGGCAGCGGCGCGTCGGAGCGCGCGGCCGGCGTACCGCCCGCGTCGGCGTCGAGGCGGAGAGCGGGGACGTCGGGCGGAAGCGAAGCGGCGTGCTCGGCGAGCGTCACCACCGCAGCCGGGCGGCTGTCCTCGATCATGAATGCGAGGCGGTCGGCCGGGTACGTCGTCTCGAGCGGCAGGAACGCCGCGCCGCTCTTCAACACGGCGAGCATCGCGACCACGCTGTCGAGGGAGCGCGGCAGCATGATGCCGACGATCGAGCCGGGACGAACGCCGACGGCAACGAGGCGGCGCGCGAGGTCGTCTGCCTTCGCGTCGAGCTCGGCGTAGGTGAGCGAGCTCTCTTCGTAGGTGACCGCGGTGCGCGCGGGCGTCTTCGCCGCGACCTCTTCGACGTAACGATGGGCCCCGCGGTCCATGGGATAGGACCTGGCCGTCCGATTCCAATCGAAGACGGTCTTCTGCCGTTCTTCGGAATCGATCATCTCGAGCTCGGAGAGCGGCGCGTCGACCGATTTCATGGCCGACCGGAGCAGGCGACCGAAGAGGCCCTGCAGCCGCTCGATCGTCGCGCGGTCGAAGAGGCGCGTGTTGTACTTCAGCTCCCCGACGAGCGCGCCGTCGACCTCCGCCATCCACACGGTGAGATCGTGAATGCCTTGCTGCTGCGGGAGCGGTGGGCCGGGCTCGATCGGCAGACCGCCGAAGTCGGCGCGCCACGGTACGGGGGCCTCCGAGAGCATCATTCCGGAGAAGTCCGGACGCCGGCGCATGCGGAGGAGCGCGAAGCTCGTTCGGTGGAACGCGTGCGCGCTGCCGCTCTGCTCGGCCGCCGCCGCGCGAACGGCGAGACCGAAGGGGTACTCCTTGTTCTGGATGCCCTCCTTCACACGGTCGCGAACTTGAACGAGGAGCTCGCGGAACGTGGAAGACGGCGAGATGCCCGTCCGCACCAGAATCATGTTCACGAAGTTGCCGACGACGTCTGCGAAGGGCGGCGGCCGACAGTCGACCGCCGTGCTGACGACGAGGTCCGATTCGCCCGTCATCCGATAGAGGAGCGCGTCGAACACGGCGAAGAGGACACGGAACAGGCTCGTGTCGAGCTCGGCGCACATGGCTCCGAGCTTCTTCGTCTCCTCCTTGTCCAGCACCTGCCACGGGAGGCTCGCACCGACGTTCTTCCCGGGGAGCGCGGGCCGATCCGTCGGCAGCGCGAGGTTCACGGGCGCGTCGGCGAGCGCACGCCTCCAGTACTCCGCCTGCTTCGCGCTGGCCTCGCTCTGCAGGAACCCCTCGTGCCACGTCGTGAACTCGTCGTACGTCCGCGCGGGCTCGGTGCGATTGGCAGCGCCTCCCGCGCCGAGCGCGGCGTAGGCCTTCGAGAGCTCGTCGAACACGATGTCTGCCGACGCGAGGTCGCAAATGACGTGGTGGATGACGACGACGAGCAGCCAGTCGTCCGCGGCTCGCCGGACGAGGATCAGGCGCTCCCCGACCTCGCGCGCCAGGTCGAACGGTACGCTCGCCTCTCGCCGCGCAAGCGCGCCCGCTTCGTCGACCGAGAGCTGCGAGCCGTCGAACACGACGGCGGGTGCGCGCGCGACCGGCGAGCCGACGTCCTCCACCTCGTAGTACGGCCCCGCCTCGTCGCTGCGGAACAGCGCACGGAGCTGCGGGTGCCGGTCGACGACGGCCTGCCACGCATCCACCATTCGCGCCTCGTCGAGCGCGCCACGCACACGGCAACCCGTCGCCGTGTTGTACTTCGGATTCAGCGGATCGAGTCGGTACTCGAGCCAAACACCTCGCTGAAGTGCCGATAGCGGACGAGCGCGGGGAGGCCGACCGGCGGCGGTCAACGACTCACCTCGCGTGACGGCCGCGCCATCTCGAGATTGACTCCCCATCTAAGGAACTGCCTCCCGGAAGGTGCGCGTCGCTTCGCGAAGCTATAGGCTACCAACAGGTTCGCGAAGACGACAACCTCGAGAAGGCAGGACATGTCCGACGACAAGAACGCGATTCGGGAAGAGCGGCGTGCGTTGTTCGAGAGGATTTATGCGTTCTACGACGTCAAAATCCTGGCCTCCGCGCTCGACACGAAGCTCTTCGAGCACCTCGCCGGCGGCGCCAAGACGGCCAAGCAGCTCTCGGAGCTCACGAAGGTGGACCCGCGCGTCATGCGCGCGCTGCTCGTGTCGCTCTCGGCCATGAAGCTCGTCGACCACGCGGCCGACGGCTACGTGGTGAGCGACAAGGGCAAGCGCTTCTTCACGAAGGACAGCAAGACCTTCATGGGCGACGTCGTTCGCTTCGCCGACTGGCAGTTCGATTCGCTGCATCGGATGCCCGAGCTCCTCTCGAATGGGGCGATTATCTGGGAGGGGTTCAATCACTACCTCCGCAACATCGACGACGATCCGAACCCGGAGCGCTCGCGCGAGCGCCAGCGGACGTTCAACGAGGCGCTCGCCGGATCGGCGACGCCGACGGCGAAGACCGTGCTCGCGAACGCGGACCTCTCCGGATCGCGCTCGCTGCTCGATATCGGCGGCAATCTCGGCGTCTTCTCCTCCGTCGTCCTCGAGGCCTTCCCGGAGATGCGCGCGACCGTGTTCGACCTGCCTCAGGTCGTGCCGCAGACGAAGGCAACGTTCGCCGCGCGCGGCCTCGCGGAGCGCACTGCGACGGTCGGTGGTGACTTCGTGGCGGACGAATGGCCGAAGGGCGCCGACCTCATCACGTTCATCCGCATCTTCGCGACCCGCACCGAAGAGGGCTGCCTCGAGCTGCTGCGGAAGGCGTACGCGACGCTGCCCTCCGGCGGGCGCGCGCTCTTCTACGAAGAGCACGTGCTTCCTTCCGACCCGAACGCGGTGCCGCCTGGCGCGGCCTGGGCGTCGATGTTCATCGCGATCGGCTCGCTCGGCGAGGTCCGCCGCGTGGACGAGTGGGAGGCGATGTTCCGGGCCGCGGGATTCACCGACGTGAAGTCGGCGGTCGGCAATCCTTGGGGTCTCGTGATCGGCACGAAACCCTGAACCTGGGGCGCGCGGCGCCGAACGCGAGAACCGCGGGCGGCGCCGCTCACGCGAACGGCACGCCCTCGCGGGATTACTCGCCTTCCGCCGCCGCCGCCGCCGCCGCCGCCGCCGCCTGGTCGCTGGGGCCGAACGCGAGCTTGCCCGGCGACAGGATGCCGTTCGGATCGAGCAGGTTCTTCAGGTCGCGGAGCATCGCCGTGTAGCGATCGTTCTCGGGCGCGACCGCCGGGTCCGACATGACGCCCTTCCGGCACGGGTAGTAGCCGGCCTCTCCGAGCGCCGCGACGACGGCGTCGTGGCAGGCGAGCGCACGCTCGTCTTCCCCGGGAACGTCGCGATCGAAGAGGAGCTGCCCCGTGACGTACGCGCCCTTCCCGCGGCCGAAGTTGAGAGCGATGTTCGGCTCGAACCCGAAGCGCGTGCACTCGCGCTTCACGATGGCGTCGGCCGCGACCGCATCCTCGCCGGTCGCCGGCAGGATCACGTCGTACGAGATGAGGCCGCAGCCGTCACGCTCGGGGTCCATCTCCGCGGGGGGCGGCGTCTTCTTCCGCCAGTACAGCGTCGCGAGCGTTCCCTCGATGATGTAGCCGCGGTAGACGCTGCGCGAGTATGCGAGGCGCATGAGCCGGCGGATGTCGTTGCCCGTCGTGAAGTACTTCAGCCAGCCGGCGGCGGCGGCAACGCGCGCTTTCAGCGGGTCGAAGAAGATCATGCGCGATACGAGGGGACGCAACGTCTCCTCGACGATGTCCTTCAGCGCACGCGCGTGCGCGGCGCTCTCGCAATAGAGCGCGCCGTCGCCGTTCCATACGCCGCGGCCCGCCTCTTTGCGCAGCTTCGCGACGAGCGACTCGGCGAGCGGCGTCTTGCCGTTCATCTCGGCCCACGGGTACTGCCGAACGAAACTGAGCCACCGGAAGTCGTTCCCGAGGAGCGTTGGCGTCCGCAGGATGTCGCGCGCGTAGAGTGACTGCACCGCGTCGACGAGCGGCGCGAGCTGCTCGGGGCGGTCGATCGAATAGAAGAACGAGCGGAAGTGTCGTGGCTTGTGCGGCAGCCACATGGTCATCCGAGTGACCACTCCGAAGTTCGATTGGCTGAACAATCCGTCCAGATACGGCCCAATCGTCGCGCGCGCGACGTGATTGGCTTTCGCGTTCGGATAACGGCCATATCCCGTTTCGATGACGTCGCCGGTGGGCAGCACCACCTCGAGCCCGCAAATGGCCTCGAAGCGATCGCCGTAGCGCGACTTGCCCATGCCGCGTTCGAGGGCATTACCGACGAAGCTCACGGTCGCAGGCGCGCCGCCGATGCTCGCGAACAGCGTCGAGCGCCGCGCCTCGAGGTACTCGACGAGCTGCCCGATCGTGACGCCCGGCTCGAGCACGACGTAGCCGAGCCGATCGTCGTGGCCGAGGATGCGATTCATCCGGCGCAGATCGAGGAGGATCGTGCCGGGCGCGTACGGCACCGCCGTGCCGTACCCATAGTTCTTGCCGCCGCTCACCGGGTGCATCGGCACCTTGTGCTCGTTCGCGATGCGCAGGCACGTCTGCACCTCCGCGCGCGTCGCGGGTCGGACGACCGCCGCGACGCGGTTGGAGGTGGCGAACGTCGCCCGCGACGCCGCGTCGAGATCCGACGCGGCCGTCGCAACGTGGGCGTCTCCGAGAGCTGCGCGCAGAGCGACGAGCGCGCCGGAAAGTGCGGTCATTGTCGCGAGCCTCGGAGGGAGAGAACGCTCAGCCGCCGTCGCCGCCGTCGCCGCCGTCGCTCGATGCGTCGCCCGCGCCCGCGTCGTCCGGGATGTCGGCGAGGACGAGGTCCGCCTTCGCCTGCTTGCCGGCTTCGATGGTGACGGGAACGGGCTGGCTCACGGGGTCACCCGGCTGCGGGCCCATGTTGTGATCGGTGCCGACGCTGATGTACGAGAGCACCACGTACTTGCCGGGGTCGACGTTGGTGATCGTGTAGTTGTTCGAGCCCGGCCACGTCGGCGAGTTGACCGCGCCGATACCGGAGGGCATGCCCTGCGGCGGGAACGACGGATACACCGTCAGGTAGAGCGGGCCCTTCTTCGCACCGTTGTACGTCGCCGTGCCGGCGACGGACCCCGGTGTGTCGCTCGCCTCGGACGCCGCATCGGCGCCCGCTTCGGAGTTCAGGACCGACGGCGTCGCGTCGTCGTCGTCGTCGCCACACGCCACCATCGCGCCAATCGATGCACAAATCGCAGACGCAAAAAGGATCTTAATCGAGTACTTGCTCATCGCGATAGACCTCGCCATCACTCAAGCTAACTCGGTTCGCGGAAGCTACGCAACTCGACGACCGCGCGCCGATCGAGCCCATCCGCGCACACACATACGCGGGGTCTGGCGACACTTCACGCGTCGTCTGCGTGCATCGCGTGCAGCGCGCCGGTTCGCGGTTCGGAGCTCGCGCAATTCGCGCAACTCCTCACGTCTGTCACGCCCGCGACCGACGCGCGTCCACGACGCGCGTGCGTCGGCGCCGGCGGCAGGTGCGAACTTTACACCGCACGAGCCAGGGCGGTACGCTCGCGCAAAGCTCCGCGCGAGGTCGAACGTTGGCATATCGCTCTGTCGTGTTCCTGCACGTCGTGTTCGTGCTCGGTCTGTGCTCGGCGTTGGTAGTGGAGTGGACGACGCTCTCCGGGATGCGCGGAACGCGCGAAGCCGAGCCCTTTCGGGCCTGGGGACGGCAGCTCATGTTCATCGAGAGATTCCACCCGCTGTGGGGAATTGGAATTCTCGGAACGGGTATTTATCTGACGACTTCGGCATGGACCTGGACGACGCCGTTCGTGCTCGGCGGGCTCGTGGCCACGGTCGTGTCGGCGGTCCTCGGCGCGGCGGTGAATGGCCCGAAGTTCCGCAGCATCGTCGCCGCGGGCGACGCACTGAGCGGCTCCGTTCCGGCAGCAGCCCGCGAGCAGGCGGGAGCCGCCTCGCTTCGCATGGTGCACGGCGCGCAGTCCGGCGTCGCGCTCGCGCTCTTCTACATCATGCTCGTGAAGCCGGATTGGACCGGCTGCATCGTCAGCCTCGTCGCCGGCGCCGGCGTTGGCCTCGCGCTCGGCGCGAAGCTCGGCGCGCCGCGCAACGTCGGCGAAGGAAAGGCAATGCCGTGAAGCTCTGGAAGAAGATCCTGATCGGCATCGCCGCGGTCATCGCGCTTGCCGTCGTCGCCCTCGTCACGAAGTTCTATCTCCTCTCGCCCGAAGTCCGCCCCGCCGCGGCGATGACGGCACCGTCGACGCCCGAGGCGATCGCGCGCGGCAAGTATCTCTTCGAGGACGTGATGGTCTGCATCGTCTGCCACTCGTCGGCCGACGAAACGCAGCCCGGCAGCCCGGTCGACATGAAGACGATCGGACAGGGCCGCACGTTCGGACCGGAGAACGAGCTTCCCGGCAAGCTGAGCGGAAAGAACCTCACGCCCGACAAGACCGTCGGGCTCGGCGCGTGGTCGGACGGCGAAATCGTTCGCGCCATCCGCGAGGGCGTCAGCCGAGATGGCCGTCCGCTCTTCCCGCAGATGCCTTACCGCGCCTACCGAACGAGCCTCTCGGACGAAGACGCGCTCGCGATCGTCGCGTACCTGCGGACGCTCCCGCCGAGCTCGCACGACCCCGGTCCGACGAACATCATCTTCCCCGTCTCGATGTTCATCCGGGCCGTGCCGCAGCCGGTGACCGCCCCGATTCCTCCCCCTCCCGCGGACCCGCAGGGTCGCGGCCGCTGGCTGCTTCGGGCCGCGGGGTGCAACCAGTGCCACGACTCGGCCGATGCGCAGCACCGTCCGATCGAAGGCAAGGAGCTCGGCGGCGGCATGGCGCTGCCCTTCGCGAAAGGCGTCGTGTACGCCGCGAACATCTCGAGCGACCCGGCGACGGGGATCGGCAGCTACTCCGACGAAGACCTCATGCGCGTGCTCGACGAGGGCAAGTCGAAGGCGGGGCGCCCGCTCTACGTGATGCCGTGGGCGCAGTACAAGAACATGACGGTCGAGGACAAGCGCGCCATCATCGCTGCCTTGCGCGCATCGAAGCCCGTCGTGAACACGGTCCCACCCGCGAAGCTCTGAGCATGACGGCCGGGGGGCGACCATGGCTCGCGCGCGCTGCGGCGCGTGAGCCCACGCGCGAGGTCGGCGTAGATTTTCGCGCCGAGGTCGGCTCGTCTTCGAACGAAGGGGCGCGAGGCTTGCGTTGAGGCTTCCCAGGATCGGAGACGACGACGACGTCCTCACGGGGGACGCGATCGATTTCCTTCGGGACGCGCTCATGGCGCCGCTCCCCGCAGGGAAAGCGCTCCTTTCCGTCACCATGCCTGCGCCCGTCGAGGCGCCGGAGAAGTTCCTCCGCCTCGTCTCGCGCGAGAACGGCTTCCTGCTCCGCTCGCCTCACGGCGGTCACTTCGCGGGCGGCGGCGCAGCAGGCCAGATTACCGTCGGCGGTCCGGAACGCTTCACGACGCTCGCGCGCGCGGTTCCCGAGTTCTTCGAAACGATCGCGACGGCTTCGTTCGAAGGTCCGCCGCCACCTCCCGTCGTCGTCGGAGGAGCTGCATTCGCGCCTGGCGTCCCGCCCGTCGAGCCTTGGGAGGAGTTCACCGAAGACGCGTTCACCCTCCCGCGTTGGGGCTATCGCCGCTTCGGTCGTACCGCCTCGGTGACGCTCACGGTGCGTCGCGACGAGCTGACGAGCAGCGAAGCCATCGCGCGCATCCTCGACGAGGCACGCACGCTGACGCGCGCGTTCGAATACGACTCGCCGACGTCGCTCATCGAGCGCATCGACCTCACGCGGGCGACGGTCCATCACCTGCCGCCGGAGCACTGGAAGGAGTACATCGACGCGATTCACGCGGCGATCGCGTCCGGTGAGTACGAGAAAATCGTCGCGGCCAGGCGCTGCGTCGTCGAGCTCCATCGCGAGCTCGAGGACACCGGCTTCATGGCGCGCGTGTTCGCCGCGTACCCGGACTGCACGCACTTCGCGATTCGCCGCGACCGCTCGACCTTTCTCGGCGCCACGCCGGAGACGTTGTTCCGGAAACGCGGGCTCCACGTCGAAACGCACGCGCTCGCGGGTACGACGCGGATTGCCGACGACCCGTCCGCCGAGTCGAGCCGCGACGTCGCCGCGCTCCAGGCGAGCCGCAAGGACCTCGACGAGCACGCCGTCGTCGTCCAGCGCATCTGCAGCGAGCTCCGGCCGCTCACGACGAGCATCGAGCATCCGCCTTCTCCGTCGACGCGGCAGGTACGGAACCTGATCCACCTGCAGACGCCGATCACCGGCACGCTGCGCGAGACGACGAGCGCGTTCGACCTGCTCGCGGCGCTGCATCCCACGCCTGCCGTCGGCGGCTTCCCTGCCCGCGAGGCCGCCGAGTGGATCTGCCGGAACGAGCCGCTCGAGCGCGGCTGGTACACCGGTACCGTGGGCTGGATCGACGCGAGCGGTGACAGCGAGTTCGCCGTCGCGATCCGCTGCGGCGTGCTCACCGGCTCGAGGGCTTACGTGTTCGCGGGCGCCGGCGTGGTCGCGGCATCGACCGCCGCCGCGGAGTACGCGGAGACCGCCGGCAAGATGGGGCCGATCCTGCGCGCGCTCGGCGTGCTGTTCTGAGCGGTTCCGTACGGCCGTTTCAGTCGACGGGCGGGAGGAACGAAGTACGTCCCGGCTCCGACATGCGGCGCCCCACGGCGAACGCCATCTCGAGCGCCTGCCGATAGTTCAGGCGCGGATCGCAGAGCGTCCCGTAGTTCCTCGAGAGGTCGTCCTCGGTGAGCCCCGCGCCGATGCACTCGGTGACGTCGTCGCCCGTCATCTCGAAGTGCACGCCGCCGAAGTACGTGCCGACCGTGCGATGCACGTCCATCGACGCTTCGATCTCCGCGAGAATGTCGTCGAAGTAGCGCGTCTTCACGCCAGCGCGCGTGACGGTCGCGTTGCCGTGCATCGGATCACACACCCAGAGCACGCGGCGCCGCGCGCGCTCGATGGCGGTGAGCAGCGGTGGAAGGCGCTCGGCCACGTTCTTCGCGCCCATGCGGGGCACGAGCACCAGCTTGCCGGGCTCGTTGCGCGGGTTCAGCACCTTGCAGAGGTCGACGACCTCTTCGGGCACGCTCTTCGGTCCGAGCTTCACCGCGATCGGGTTTGCGACGCCGCGGAAGAACTCGATGTGCGCACCATCGAGCGCGCGCGTGCGCTCGCCGATCCACGGAAGATGCGTGGTGAGATCGTAGAACTCCGCGCGCCGCGGTACTCGGCGCGTCTGCGCCGCCTCGTAGATCAGGTTCAGACCCTCGTGGCTCGCGTAGAACGACACCTTCATCATGTCGTCGACGGGCCGGTTGCCGAACGAGCGCACGAAGTTGATGCCGTCCGAGATCTCGCGACAGATCTGGCGATAATCGTGCGACAGCTCCGGCGAGAGATCGGCGCGCTCGAAGTACGAGAGGTCGAAGTACTCCGGTCGGCGAAGGTCCGAGAGGCCGCCCGCGAGCAGCGAGCGGATGAAGTTCAGGGTGACCGCCGCATGAAGGTAGCCCTGCACGAGGAGCTGCGGGTCGGGGCGTCGCGCCGCTTCGTTGAACTCGGCACGGTTGATCAAGTCGCCGTAGTAGCTCGGCAGCTCGACGCCGTTGCGTACCTCCGTCGGGCTCGAGCGCGGCTTCGCGTACTGCCCGGCGAAGCGGCCGACACGGATGACCGGCCTCTTCGCGCTTCGGATGAGCACGACGGACATCTGGCTGAGGATCTTCAGCTTCGCGACGATCTTCTCGGGCTCGCACTCGTCGAGCGTCTCGGCGCAGTCACCGCCCTGGAGGAAGAAGCGGCCACCCTCCTGCGCATCGGCGACGAGGCTCTTCAGCTCTTCGATCTCCCACGAAGTGACGAGCGGAGGGAGGCGGCGCAGCTTCGCGATGGCCGCATCCGCTGCGGCCTGGTCGCCGTAAGAGATCCCCTGCGCGAGCGGCTTCGTCGTCCAGCTCTCCGGGTCCCACGGCGCGATGCGCCGCGTGCTCGTCGGCGCCTCGCTCCGCGAGAACGGCACACCCGCTGCCGCGTACAGCGCCTGCTGGTGGCGCTCTTCCGCTTCGTCGTGGAGGACGAACTTCACGAGCGTCGTGCCGAACTGCAGCCGGTCTCCGTCGTGGAGGATCGTCGCGCGCGTGATGGGCTCGCCGTTGAGCAGCGTGCGGTTCAGCGAAGCAGCGTCTTCGATGACGAAGGTGCCGTGCGGCGTACGACGGATGTGCGCCTGCGTTCGCGAGATCGCCGGCTCGTCGAGCTGCAGGTGCGCCTCCGGACGCCGACCGATCTCGACCTCGTCGCCGTCGATCGGAAACGGCGGACGCACGGGTCCGCTCACGAAGACGAAGTACGGTCGCCGATCGTCGAGGTTCCGCGGTTGACGCTCCGACGTCACCGCCGTCTCCTCCGCGGGCATCGGAGGGACCGGAATGGTGGGGCGCGGTGATTCGCTCACGGCGCGATCATACGTGCGCCCGGAGCGCGGACGAAAGCGCGCACCGCGGCCGCGTGGCGCGCGCACCACGTAGGTGAGCGCGACGGCATCCCCTCGGACCCAAACGACGACGCGAGCACGCGGCGTCGGGCGACGCACGCAGTCGATGCGCGAATCGCGCACGTCCATGCGCGATCCGAGCAGCCAAGCGCGAGCATGTGCGATGGCGGCCCCGTCGCGGCACGACGCACGTGCGACTCGCCCCTACCGACCTTCCCGACGCGCGACTTTCCGAGGCGATTTCCGGGGTTGGTCCGGTAAGATCCAGACAGTTCATGGGTGACGCCTCCTTCGGTAAGTACCGCCTCATCGCCGAGCTGGGTAACGGCGGCATGGCCGATGTCTTCCTCGCGGTACTGGCGGGTCCTGCGGGATCCGGGTTCCGGAAGCTGTCCGTCATCAAGCGTCTCCGTCAGAACCTCGTCGACGACCCCGAGTTCGTCGCGATGCTCATCGAAGAGGCGCGCATCGCCGCGCGTCTGAACCACGCGAACGTCGTGCAGACGAACGAGGTCGGTCAGGTCGGCGAGCAGTACTTCATCGCGATGGAGTACCTCGACGGGCAACCGCTCCATCGCATCCAGCATCGTTCGAACCAGCGACTGAAGACGACGGGGGTTCCTGCGGTCACGCAGGAGCAGCAGATGATCATCCTGATGGATGCTCTCGCAGGGCTCCACCACGCGCACGACCTCACGGATTACGACGGCAGCCCGCTCGGCATCGTCCATCGCGACGTCACCCCGCAGAACGTCTTCGTCACGTACGAAGGTCACGTGAAGGTCGTCGACTTCGGCATCGCGAAGGCGGCGGGTCGCGCCTCCGAAACGCGCGCCGGCGTCATCAAGGGCAAGATCCGCTACATGGCGCCGGAGCAGGCGATGATGCGCAGCATCGACCGCCGTGCCGACGTCTTCTCCGTCGGCGTCATGCTCTGGGAGGTCACTGCGCGCCGTCGCATGTGGCCGAACATGGACGACGTCGAAATCGTCCATCACCTCATGGCGGGCACGTACCCCACGTCGCCGCGCGACCTCGACCCGAGCGTGCCCGAGGCGCTCGACCGGATCTGCCGGAAGGCGCTCGCCGCGAATCCGGACGAGCGATACGCGAGCGCCGAGCAGTTCCGCGCCGACCTCGAAGAGTACCTCGCAGCGAGCGGCCACCTCGTGAGCGCGCGGCGGAAGCTCCCCACGGTCGTCTCCGAGCTCTTCGAAGACAAGCGGGCGACGATCAAGTCGGTCATCGAGAAGCAGCTCGCGGCCCTCGACGCGCACACCTCCGGCGAGCTCTTCCCCGTCAGCTTGCCTCCGGAGTCGATTCTCTCGTCGTCGTCGTCGGCGGTCTCGGGCGCAGTCGTCCCGATCTCGGCAGGCGCGCCGATCTCCTCCGCGACGTCACGTGCCTTCACGCAGACGTTGCCCGGCGCGGAAGCGCCGATGGGCGGAGCGCACGCGGCTCCTGCGGCCGAAACCATCGTTCCGCGCAGGCGACGTGGCCTCCTCGCGGTCGCCGCGATCGCGGCAGCGCTCGGCATCACGGGCATCGTCGCGGTCACGCGCATGCCTCCGAAGCCGACGCCGGCGGCGCATCAGCCGCTGCCTGCGACGGAGAGCCCGCTCGCGGCCGGTGCCAGTGTCGCTCCCGGCGCGTCCGCGAACGACGAGGTCACGCTGCGCCTGACGACGAACCCGCCGACGGCCCGCGTCGCGATCGACGGCGACGCGCCTCGTCCGGCGCCGCTCGACACGCGCGTGAAGCGCGACGACCGCGAGCACCGCATCGTCATCGAGGCCGACGGCTACGTTCCGCGCGTCGAGACGGTCCGCTTCACGTCGAACCTCGCGCTCGCCGTCGACCTCCAGCAGGTGGCTGCTGCCGACGCGAAGAGCGCCGGCAAAGGAAAGCCCGCAGCAGGACGGGTCATCCCGCCGAATCCGCCGGCGGTCGCCGCACGCGCGCCGGAAGCTCCGGCGGCGGCACCGCAGCCCGTCGCGCCCGCGCCGGTGCCGACGCCTCCGCCCGGCGAGCTCCCCGCGAAGAAGCCGCGGCCGAAGGCGGAGATCGACAACACCGATCCGTGGGCGAACCGCTGACTGCGGGACAAGCCGCGTAGAGCGCCGGTCGCCGCGCGCGCGAAGCGGCGACCGACACACTCTCTCTCGTCACTCGCAGGTACGCTGCCAGCCGCACGAAGCGCCCTGCTTCATGCACACGAGATCGCCGGTCGAGCCGTCGCTGCAGATGACGCCGATCTCCGGCTTGCCGCCGCAACCGTCGGCGTCCGGGCACGGCGTCGTGCTCGGAGGCGGCGTGCACGAGGACCGCCAAACACACGCGCCGTCGTTCTCGCTCCCGCACTGCGAGCCCTTGTAGGTCGTGCCCGCGGGGCACACGCTCGCATCGGGCTTCGTCCCGCATTCCTTGGCGGCGCATTCGCGGTAAGAGACCGTGTCGTCCGGCGAGGGCTCCGCCCACGCGCACGTGCTGCCGCTCGAGCGGCACGCAGGCTTCGTCGCCTTCGAGGAGGCAGGAACCTCACCGCAAGCCGTCGACGTGCACGGCGCGATGAACTCGAATGCTTCGCGCACGGTGCTCGTCGTGCCGTCGCTCGCCGCCGGCGGTTGCTCCGGAGGAGCCGAAGACGACGTGGTGCTCGAGCACGCGCCGACCAGGAAGAGGAGACCGAGAGCGTAGGGACGCGGAACCGAATGGGTCTGGAACATGATGACTTTCTGCCTGTTCGCGAGACAAAGGAAGCCCGCTAATGCGCGACGCTCGCTTCGGCGCGCAGGGCGATGGAGAAGGCGCGCTCGCTTCCGCGCGCTCGAAACGATGACGGTTCGGAGTGTCGCTAGGTCGTCACTCGCACGTGCGCTGCCACGCGCAGCGCGACGCGAACTGCATGCACACGAGGTCCCCCGCGCTGCCGTCGCTGCAAATCACGCCGAGCTCGGGTTTCCCGCCACACCCTTCGGCGTCGCGGCAAGGCACGGTGCTCGGCGGCGGGGCGCACGCCGTGCTCCACGTACAGACCGACTCGTTCTCGCTTCCGCACGTGTTGCCGCGGAACGTCGTGCCGGCGGGACATACGTCGGCGCCCGGAGCCGCTCCACATTCGGATTCCGCGCACTGCCGGAAGCTGACCGCGGTGTCGTCCGACCATCCGCAGCCTGCCGCTTCCGGCTTGCAGCGCGGGCTTCCGAGGTTCGACGGAGCGGCGCCGCACGCGGTCGCCGTGCAGGGCGCCGTGATCCTCACGCCGCCGTCGTTCGGCTGCGGCTGCGGGTGGATGCTCTGCGCCGGTCCGCCGTCCGGCAGCGAAGAGCCGCAGGCGGCGAGCAGGAAGAGGAGCCCGAACAAGGAAGGGAGCGCACGCCGAGCGAGCATGCTGCCGAGATAAGCACGGTCTGGGCCATCGCCAAAATCGCGGAAAACCGGGCCCAACGGCCGCGAAGTGTCTCACGAGTGACTCACGCATGGCTCGCTGCGCGCCATGCGATACAGTGCGTCCGTGACCCCGGGGACCGTCATCGCGGATCGCTACGTCGTGCGGCGTTCGCTCGGTGACGGCGGGCTGGCGAGCGCACTGCTGGTCCACGATCCCGTTTGGGACGTCGAGCTCGCGCTGAAGCTCGTGAGCTCCGACGAAGGCGCACGCGGCGCGCTCGAACGGGAGTTCGTCGCGTTGCGGTCGTGCGTCCACCCGCGGCTCGTTCGCGTGCACGACTTCGGGTACTGGCGCGCGCGGGGCGGGCGTCGTGCGTACTACACGAGCAGCGTCGTCCGCGGCACCGACCTCCGCACGTTCGCGTCGAGCGCGTCGCCTTCGCTGACGTGGGAGACCCTCGAGCGGCCCGTCGGTGACGTGCTCGCGGCCCTCGGCTCGCTTCATCGCCGCGGCTTGCTCCATGGCGACGTTCACCCCGGAAACATCCTCGTCGAGCCCGATGGCCGGGCCGTCCTCATCGATCTCAGCTGCGTGCGGAGACTCGCGTTCGAGCGCGTGACGGACGTCTCGGGCACGGCGGGCTACGTGGCGCCCGAGCTCTCGCGCGGGCTCGTGCACCGCACCGCCGATCTCTTCGCGCTCGGCATGGCGGTGCGCGCGACCGGCGTTGCCCTTCCGGCACGCGTCGCCCGCGGCATCGCTCGCCTCACCGCCGAGCGTCCGGAGGATCGCCCCGAGAGCGCGGAAGAGGCCGCCGCTGCCCTCGGCATCGCTTGGGCCGCGCCGCCCGCTTCGGAGCTCCTCGGCGGTGAGATCGTCGGGCGTGACGACGTCCTCGCGCAAGCCGATCTCGCGCTCGAGGCGCTCTCGCGCGCGGAGCCTGGTGCGCGGACCATCGCGATCCTCGGTGACGAAGGCGTCGGCCGCTCTCGCTTCCTCGAAGAGTTGAAGGTGCGTGCGCAGCTCCGTACGAAGACGGTGCTGGTTCCCGGACGCGCCGGCGCGCTCGCGACTCTGCTCGCCATCGCGTGCGGACACCCGCTCGATGCCACGAGCCTCTCCGCCACGGTGAAGGCATTCGAGCGCCTCGCCGCGGATCGCGCTCCGATCGTGCTCCTCGTCGACGATGCCGACGCGCTGCCGCACGACGAGCGTGCGCGTCTCGCGGCGCTCGGTCGAATGGCGACGCCAGGCGGGACCGTCCTTCTCGTCACCGCCTCGAAGCAGCGCCTCGAGGGCACGCGCTCCGCGCTGGAGCTCCCGCTCGCGCCGCTCGATGCCGCACACCTCCGTGCCTGGCTGCGCGCGCACATCCCGGAGACCGCCGTCACGGAGATCGTGCGGGCTACCGCGGGGTATCCCAAGGAAGTGGCCGCCCTTCTCGCTCAGCTCGAAGGCGCCGCGTGGGATTCGCGGACGCTGGCCCGCGGCGTTGCCGCTGCGGGCGTTGCGCGCGGAACGCTGAGCCTCGATGGACTGAGTGAAGATGCGCGCGTCCTGCTCGGAAGGATCGTCGCGGCCGGCGCGGTACCCGCGGCGTCCTCCTCTGCCCTCGAGCAGCTCGTCCGCCGCGGGCTCGTCGTCACCGATCTCGACGGCGCGCGCTTGCACCGGCGCTCGGACGCGGAGCGCGCCGCGTCGGCGCTGGGGCCCTCGCGCATGGAGTCGGCGCATCGCGCGCTCGCGAGCGAGGCGGAAGCGGCCCTCGCACGCGAGCCGCACCGAGATGACCTCCGCGCGTCGGCGGTCGTGCACCTCGCCGCCTTCGATCCCCCGCGCGCCGCGCGCGTTCTCGCCGCGTCGCCTGCCGGCGCGAGCGCCACCGTCCTCCGTCGCGCGGCCGATGCGGTGCTCGCGACGAACGACGTCGATGACGACACTGCCGTCCGCTGCGCCGAAATCTATGCGGACGGCGGCGAGCCCGCGCGTGGCATCGCCGTCGTCACTACGCGCCTTCGCCGAAGGCCACCGCATCCGGTGCGTGACGCTCTGCGCGCCATCGCAGGCCGCTGCTACGCGCGCATCGGCGATAGTCGGCGGGCGGCTCGGATCCTCACGCCGCTCCTCCCGCGCCTCGCCGGCCGCCGCGAGCATCCTGCCGTCGCCGCATCGCTCTCGCTCGCTCTCCTGAAGCGCGGCAACGACGTCGCGGCGCTCGAGGTCGCTCGGTCCGTGCTCGCGTCGGATGCGAGCATCGAGCCTGCGACGCGTCTCGACCTCCTCCTCGATGCCGCGTTCGCAACGAGCCGCGGAGGTGCGACGGACGATGCACGAACGTACCTCGCACGCGCGCGCGAGCTCGCCGACGCAGCTTCCGCGCGCGGGCGCTTCCGCCTCGCCAGCGCGACGGCCTTCGTCGAATACGGTGCGGGCCAGACGCCTGCCGCAGCGCGCGCATACAAGGTTGCGCTGGAGCTCGCCGAGCAGCATGGCCTCGACGACGTCATCGCCTCTGCAGCGATGAACTACGGGAGCGCCTGCCACGAGCTGGGCGAGCTCGGGCGCGCGCTGGACGCCTACGAACGCGGGCAGCGAATCGCCGCCGCGCTCGGGATGCCGACGACCGAGGCGACGTTGGAGTTCGATCGCGCGAAGGCCTATGCCGACATCGGCAGCTTCGACCGCGCCGAACGCCATGCGCGCGCCGCCGCAGACGCTGCACGCCGCGAAGGCATGGCTCTCCTCGAAGGCGGCGCTCTCGCGGTGCTCGCCGAAGGCGCGAGCGCGCGCGGCGAGCACGAAGTCGCGGCGCGTCACCTCGAGGCTGCGGCGCGGCTCGTGAAAACCGCCGGTGAACGGGAGGTCGTCGCGCTCTCGGTGCAGCGCGCGCATGCATTGCTCGCTGCCGGCGACGTTGGGATGGCCGCCCAGGAGATCGCGCGCTCTGCGGCGCTCGTCCAGGCGCTCGGCACGCCGGATAGCGAGGCGGCTTGGCTCGGCGCGCGGAGCGCCGTCGCTTCCGCCCAGGGACGCGGACCCGAGGCGATCGCGGATCTCGAACGCGCGGTGGAGCTCGCGACTTCGACCGGCCAGCGTGCGCTGCTCGCGGACGTCGAAGCGCGCCTCGCAGACGCGTTCGAGGCTGCGGGCAGCGGCTTTCTCGCCGACCGGCACCGCGCACGTGCGCGGGAGCTCTGGGAGAAGATGCTCGCGACGCTCCCGCCCGAGCTCCACGACGCGTTCCGCAGGCACCCGCGACGCGCGCGAACCTTCGCGCCTCCGGTGCAGTCGACCGAGTCGGCCGCACCGCCCGTGGACGTTCGACGCATCCTCGAGATCAATCGTCGCTTGAACTCTGCGTCGTCGACCGCGGAGGTGCTCGAAGAGACGATGGATGCCGCGATCAGCCTGACCCGCGCCGAGCGCGGATTCCTCCTCGTCGACACGCGGTTCGAGCGGGAGGGCGCGTCTGCGCTCAAAGTCACCGTCGCGCGCAACATGGATCGCGAGACGATCCGGCAAGGGAACCTGAAGTTCAGTCGTACCGTCGCTGAACGCGTGGTGCGCACTGGCGAGCCGGTGATCGCGGTCGACGCCGGGTTCGATCCGCGTTTCGCGAAAGCGCGCAGCGTGCACGCGATGAAGCTCAAGTCGCTTCTCTGCGTGCCGATCCGATCCCCGGACGGCATTCTCGGCGCGATCTACGTCGACCACCGGTTCTCGTCCGGGAGCTTCCGCGCCGAGCTCGCCGACGTCCTCCTAGCCCTCGGTGACCAAGCTGCGCTCGCCCTCGGCAAGGCGCGCCTCCTCGAGGAGCTACGGCGGAAGACGAAGGAGCTCGAGGAGCGAAACGCGGAGGTCGAGCAGCTCGCGCGCGGACAGGCACAGGAGATCGCTCGCCTACGCCGCACGATCGATCGCGACGAGGGCGGCAGCGACACGGCGAAGCGTCGCTTCGACTACGGCGACATGGTCGCGCGCAGCACCGCGATGCGGCGCATCCTTTCCGTGCTCGACCGCGTGATCGACACCGACATCACCGTGCTCGTGCGCGGAGAGAGCGGCACGGGCAAAGAGAGGATCGCGCGCGCCGTCCACGCGAACAGCTCGCGCGCGAGCGGACCGTTCGTGGCCATCAACTGCGGCGCGCTCCCCGAGCCGCTGCTCGAGGCGGAGCTCTTCGGCTACCGCCGCGGCGCGTTCAGCGGAGCGGCGCGCGACCAACCCGGCCTCTTCGTGTCCGCGCGCGGAGGAACGCTCTTCCTCGACGAGCTCGGCGAGATGCCTCCTTCGATGCAGGTGAAGCTGCTTCGCGTCCTCCAGGAGCACGAGGTGCGGCCGCTCGGAGCGAACGATGCGGTTCCGACCGACGTGCGGCTCGTCTGCGCGACGAACCGCAAGCTCGCAGAGGAGGTGCGTGCCGGCCGTTTCCGCGAAGATCTCTACTACCGCGTCGCCGTCGTCGAGGTGGAGCTGCCGCCCCTCCGCGAGCGGCTCGAAGACATCCTTCCCCTCGCGGAGGCCACGCTCGGGCGGCTCGCGACGGAGCTCGGTCGTCCGGAGGCGCGCCTCGACCGCCGAGCCGAGCGCGCTCTCCTCGCCCACGCATGGCCCGGCAACGTTCGCGAGCTCGAGAACGTGCTCACCAAGGCGTTCCTCCTCGGTAAGGGCACCGTCCTCGACGCGGACGATCTCGAGCTCGGCGGAACGCACGCCGATGCCTCCGCCGCGCTCGGCACGTCGACGTCGGGCCGCGCGCGAAGCGTCGCTCTCCGCGCGCGAATCACGGCCACCCTCGAGGAGGCGGACTGGAACGTCGTCCTCGCCGCTCGTCTCCTCGGGATGCCGCGCGCGACCCTGTATCGGAAGATGCGCCTCTTCGGGATCGTCCGTCCCGAGCGCGCGACGCTCTAGGCCGACGCGGCGAAGACGCGGGCTCCGTCAGGAGTCCCAGCCACTCTTCGCGTCGACGACCACGACGACCTGCGTGTCCGGATAGAACAGCACGTAGCGGAGCGCGCGTTCGGTGCAATTGTGGCAAGGCACCTCCGCGACGTACTCCTTCGCCACCACGTTCGTGGTGCCCACGTACGCATCGATCGCCGCGAGCAAGGCCGGTCCGCCGTTCGCGCCGAACGTGCTCCGCGTCGCAAGCTCCGCGCGCGTCAACGTCGTCCCCTCGCCCCACCCGTGCGGATCGGGAAGGTCTCGCGCCGCCGCTTGCGCAACGTCTTCCAACGTGACCGGCCCCTCGCAACCGCCGACGTCGAACGCATGAAGGTCCGTCACACTGCACCACGAGAGGCCGCTCGGGCACGCCGCGTTGAACGCGGTCCGTGCAGCCGGCAGCGCCCCCGCCGCGCGCGGCGCGAGCGACGGCGAGCACGCGAGCGCGTCGATGCAGCGGGATACCTCGCGGTACGTTCCGCAGTGCCCGAGCTCGGCGGTCGCCATTCCGCCGGCCGCCGTGATGCACGTGCGAACCGCCGGCGCGCACGATGGCGTCGGCCAGGCGGTCGTCGCGCCCTCGCGCGTGAGGCCGACCTGCGTGACGCGGAGGTCGATTCCCGCCTGCTTCGTCTTCTCCGCGCCTCCGACGGAGGCGGCGAAGTACACCGGGTCGTTCGGATAGTCGAACGTGAGCTGGAGCTCGGGGTAGCGCCAATCGAGCTGGAACTCGCCGCCACCGAGGCTCTTCACGACGGGATCGGAATCGTCGTCGGTGAATGCGGAGAGCGACGTCGCGCCAGGCTGGCTCGCGCGAGCGCGGTAGCGCAGCGGATCCTCCGGCGCACCGACGCGGCTCCACACGGGCTTGATCGCCTCGTGGACGAAAAGCGTGGAGCTCCCGGTAAAGCGCGCAAAGCGCGGCGCGACGTCGAGGCGCGCGTCGTACTCGCGCACCGCGCCGCTCTTCGTCCGGAGATGCACGAACAGCGGCAGCCCGCTGAGAACGGTGTTGATCTCGTGCCCGCCTCGCAGGTCGATCTCGACGACCTGAGGGCTGACGAGACGCGCGTCGCCGAAGCCGTCGTCCGGCACGTAGCTCATCGCGCTTTCGAGCGAGCGACTCGTCCGAAGGCGCAGCGTCGCGCGGAGCTCGGCGCCGACGTACGCGACGCGGGCGAGCCCCTCGAACCACACGGTCATCCCGCCCGCGCGAACGCGGGTGCTCGCGCCCGAGCTCGCCGGGACGAGCGCCGTCGGAGGCCCCGCACCGAGCGCATCTTCGGAGACCTCGACGTCTTCCTCGTGCGCGGCAGCGCATGCCGGCAGGGCGACCGAAGCAAAGGCGGCGAGAAGCGAAGCGGTGACGACCGAGCGGACCAGCATGAGGTCCGCGGTGTAAGCCCGATGACGCATGTGGTCAAGACGCGTACATGCCGCACTCGAACGGCGTGGCGCTTGCTTGGTTGCATGCTTCGCCGACCGCGAGCCGTGCGAGAAGAACGACCGTCCGAGTGGCGCTCCTTCGCTCGAACCTTCGCCCGGAGAGCCCAAGAGGAATGATGTTCGTCTTCGACAACAGCTACGCCCGTCTGCCGGATCGTTTCTATGCGCGCGTCGCGCCGGCCAAGGTCCCCGAGCCGCGCATCGTGAAGGTCAACCGCGCCCTCGCCGAGCTCCTCGGCGCGGATGCGGAGCAGCTCGCCTCACCGGCGGGCGCGCAAGCACTCTCCGGGAACGTCCCGCCGGAAGGAGCAGAGCCGATCGCGCTCGCCTACGCCGGGCATCAGTTCGGCCACTTCGTCCCGCAGCTCGGCGATGGACGCGCGATCCTTCTCGGCGAAGTCGTCGGCAAGGACGGCATCCGCCGCGACGTTCAGCTGAAGGGCGCGGGGCGGACGCCTTTCTCGCGCGGCGGCGACGGACGCGCGGCGCTGGGCCCGGTGATCCGTGAGTACGTGGTGAGCGAAGCCATGGCCGCGCTCGGGATCCCGACGACGCGTGCGCTCGCGGCGGTCACGACCGGCGACCGTGTGATGCGTGACGAGATCCTGCCCGGCGCGGTGCTCACGCGCGTCGCAGCGAGTCACATCCGCGTCGGTACATTCGAGTACTTCGCGGCGCGCGACGACCGCGAGGCTCTGCTCGCGCTCGCCTCGCACGCGCTCGCCCGGCACTATCCGGACGCCGTCGGCTCGGGCAACGACGCGCTCGCGCTGCTCGAGCGCGTCGTCGACGCACAGGCCGACTTGGTCGCGCGTTGGCTCGGTGTCGGGTTCGTTCACGGCGTCATGAACACCGACAACACGACGGTCTCCGGCGAGACGATCGACTACGGCCCGTGCGCGTTCCTCGACACCTACGATCCGCGGCGGAAGTTCAGCTCGATCGACCACGCCGGCCGCTACGCGTTCGCGAACCAGCCGCGTATCGCGCAGTGGAACCTCGCACGGCTCGCCGAAGCTCTCCTACCGTTCCTCGCCGACGAGGAAGAGGAAGCGGTGCGTGTCGCGACCGAGCGGCTCGAGCGGTTCGTGCCGCGCTTCGAGACCGCCTACGCGCGCGTTCTCCGGGCCAAGCTCGGACTCGCGAAGGAGGAAGAAGGCGACCGCGCGCTCGCGCAGGACCTCCTCGAGCGAATGGCGGCGAGCGAGGTCGACTACACCTCGTTCTTCCGTCGCCTCTCCGCCGCCGCGGCCGACCCCGCCGCCGACGCCGAGGCCGCCTCGCTCTTTCGCGAACCGGGCGCGTATCGGGATTGGGCCGAGAGCTGGCGGAAGCGGCTCGAGCGCGAAGAAGGAACGCCCGAGGCGCGCGCCGCGGCGATGCGCCGGACGAACCCGGCGTTCATCCCCCGCAACCATCGCGTCGAGGAGGCGATCGAAGCCGCGGTACGGCGCGGCGACTTCGCTCCGTTCGAGACGCTCACCGAAGTGCTCGCACGGCCCTTCGACGACCAACCTGAGCACGCCGCCCTCGCCGAGCCGCCGGGGCCCGAGCAGCGTCACTACCGCACGTTTTGCGGGACCTGACCTTACGCTGTAAGAAATCGACATGCGCCGTTGCCCCGATGGGCTCGAGGGCTCGTCGAAGGCAGCGATGGGTTCCCTGCGTGCCCGTGCGCTCGTCGTCCTCGGTCTCACGGTGCTCGGCGCGGCGCCGGCATGCGCGACGAGCTCGGGAGGCGTGGTCGTCGACGACGACCGCAGCGATGCGGGCGGGGGGCTGCTGGGCACGGCGACAGGCGACGCGAGCACCGCCGATGCATCGGGGCGTGACGCCGACGCCGGGAAGCCGCCGCCGGATCCCGCCGAGGCGTGCAGCATCCCTGTCCCGACGCCGAGCGCCTGCGTCGCCGACGCGGTGCCCTCCCCTGGTGTGATCGGCGGCGCCCCCCCGGACGGCTACTACGAGCGGACGTTCATCAACACCGACCGGCTCTACAACTGTCCGCCATCGTCGCTCTGGCTCGATCGTGGCATCTTCCGACTCGCGTTCTACGATCTCGGCCTCGTCTCGATCCGCGGAGGCACCTTCACCGTCGACTCGAAAGGCAAGGAGCTCGTCATGAAGGAGGCATGCGCCGAGCCGTCGGGGGGCGCGCCTCTGCACGAGCAGACGTACGGATATGCCTTCGTCCCCGAAACGGAGACGATGAGCCTGTTCTACGGCGGCGCGGAGTGGATCTACGCGCGCCGGAAGAACAAGACGCCGCCGTGACCGCTCAGCCGCCGTCGAACGCGCGCCGCAGCGCCGGGATGTCGAGCTTCTTCATCCCCATCATGGCTTGCATCGCACGCGAGGCCTTCGCGCGATCTTTGTCGCCGAGGAGCTCGGGCAGAACCTTCGGGACGATCTGCCACGAGACGCCGTACTTGTCCGTGAGCCAGCCGCACCGGCCTTCCTTGCCGCCGTTCTCGGTGAGCTCCGACCAGTAGCGATCGATCTCCGCCTGCGACTCGCACGTGACCGCGAGCGAGATGCCCTGGCTGAACGTGAAGCTCGGGCCGCCGTTGAGCGCTACGAACGTCGTCCCGAACAGCTCGAACGTGACCGCGATGACCGCGCCGGGCTGAGACGGTCCGCCACCCGGCAGCCGCGAGGTGTCGACGATGCGCCCTTGCTCGAACACGGACAGATAAAAGTGAGCCGCTTCGTCGGCCTGGTTGTCGTACGTCAGGAACGTCGTAATCGTCGTCATCGGCAAGGCTCCTCTCGGGGCAGTTCACGGACAAGGCCGCAGCCTAGCGGTTTGCCCCGCTTCCGCCTGACGTCGAAGCTCGCCCGCCGTTCTCGACATCGGGCGAGTTTTTTCCCACGTCTTTCGAGCCACAAGCCGGTCCCTCACCGCGGCACGAGGGCCAGGATCTCGCCTTCCGACTCGTCGGTGAGGACGTACACGGCGCCGGTCGGCCCGACGCGGACGTCGCGGATGCGGGCGCGGTCCACGAGGAGCCGCTCCTCGCCGACGACCTTCTCGCCCTGCAGCGTCAGGCGCGCGAGGTGCTTGCCGGCGAGCGCGCCGACGAACAGGCTCCCCTTCCACGCGGGAAAGAGGTCGGCTTCGTAGAAGGCCATGCCGCTCGGCGCGATGGAGGGGTCCCAGTAGTAGAGGGGCTGCTCCATGCCCGCGCGCTGGGTGATGCCTTCGCCGATCTTCCCGCCCGAGTATTCGATGCCGTACGAGATGGTGGGCCACCCGTAATCGCGGCCGGCGCGAACGACGTTGATCTCGTCGCCGCCTCGCGAGCCGTGCTCCACCTCCCATAGCTCGCCCGTCGTCGGGTGGAGCGCCGCGGCCTGCACGTTTCGGTGACCAATCGAGAAGATCTCGCGGAGAGCGCCTTCACGCGCCACGAACGGGTTGTCGCTCGGGACCGAGCCATCCGGCTTGATGCGGATGATCTTGCCGAATGCGCTCTCGAGCTTCTGCGCTTGCTTGCGACCTTCCGCGATCGATCGCTCGCCGGTCGTCACGTACAGCATGCCGTCGCGTGCGAAGACGAGGCGACTGCCGAAGTGCAGGCTCGAGTCGAGCGTCGGCATCATGCGCCAGATGACCTGGAGAGCTTCGAGACGCGGCGCGCCCTCGCGTACGAGGCGAGCGCGCGCGACCGCCGTGCCGTTGCCGCCCTCGCGAGGCTCCGAGAACGAGAAGTAGACGAGACCGTCCTGCGCGAACGAAGGGCCGAGCGCGACGTCGAGCAAGCCCCCCTGTCCACCCGTGTCGACTTTCGGGAGCCCGGCCACGGGCGCGGAGAGCGTGCCCTCCTTGGCGACGATGCGCATTCGCCCCGGCTTCTCGGTGACGAGCATCGTGCCGTCGGGCAGGAACGTGAGGCCCCAAGGGTGATCCAGACCGCCCGCGACGCGGCGAACATCGAACGCGACGTTTGCCGTCGTGAACGGCGCGCGCGTCTGCCCGGGGAACGCCGGCTTCTGGTCGGAGCCGTTCGCCGCGCGCGTCTCGACCGGTTGCCCCGGCGCTTGTTGCCCCGCGCCGGACGCAGGCGCCCTCCCGCAACCACCGCAGCCGGAGACGAGGAGCGCCAACACGCAGGAGAGCTCGAGACGAACGCGCATGACCGCGAATCGTGAGACGCCTTCGCGCGCGTCGCCAGCCGCAACGGATCGCACGCGCGCCACGCCGCTCGGAGGCTGTGTTAGGCACCCGATCCATGGCAACCGACGTCGAGCTCGAGTGTCGTTGCGGGAAGGTCCACGGCTGGCTGCGCGAGGCGTCCGCGCGAACCGTGAACCGCCTCGTCTGCTACTGCGACGACTGCCAGGCCTTCGTCCATCATCTCGGTCGCGGAGACCTCCTGGATGCGAGCGGCGGGACCGACATCATCCAGGTCGCTGCGGGCTCGCTGTCGTTCGACCGCGGAACGGAGAACATCACCGGGCTTCGTCTCGGGCCGAAGGGCCTCTTCCGGTGGTACGCGAGCTGCTGCAAGACGCCGGTCGGCAACACCGTCACTCCCGTCCTTCCCCTCGTCGGCGTGCCGCACGAGGTGTTCAAGGCGCGCGCGAGCCGGGTGCTCGCGACGCGGTGTTCGGGCCGCCGCGCGGCCACGTCTACGGGAAGTTCGCGGTCGGCGAGCCGCCGCCGGGCTCCACTACGCCGAGCCTCCGCTTCGTCGCCGGCCTGGTGAAGAGACTCGCCGGCTGGAAGCTCGGCGGGCGCGCGTACCCTCACCCGTTCTTCGAACGCGGGAGGAAAGAACCCAAGTACCCGCTCGTGACGCTGACGCGCGAGCAGCGCGACGCGGTTCGCCCGCTCTGCGGACCTCGCCCGGCGCGGTCTTCGTGAAAGCCTGAGGCAGCGAAGCGCGCGCGAACGTCTACGTCGAATATGCCTTGACAAGCATATGCTTCAAACTGCATATACAGCCTCGTGATCGCGACGTTCACTGCCCTCGCGGAACCGAACCGCCTCCGCATCGTCGAGCTCCTTCGGTCGGGAGCCCTGCCCGTCGGCGAGATCGGCGAGCGGCTGCACCTGCAGCAGCCGCAAGTGTCGAAGCACCTCCGCGTGCTCAAAGAAGCCGGTCTCGTCGAAGCCGAGGTGCGCGCGCAGCACCGCTACTACGAGCTCCGTCCCGAGCCGCTGCGTGAGCTGAGCGCGTGGCTCGAGCGCTTCCGCGCGATCGTGGATGCACGCTACGACCGCCTCGAGGGCTACCTCGAGGAGATGAAGAAGACCCGTTCTCGACCGAAGACCTGAGGAAGACCTGAGAAGGAGGACCAGCCATGCACGCCGCCATGACGTCGAACGAGAAGAATCGGGCCACGGTGGAGATCGTCTCCGACACGGAGATCCTCATCACGCGCACGTTCCCTGCGCCGCGCGATCTGGTGTTCGAGGCCATCACCACGCCCGAGCACGTACGCCGCTGGTACGGCTGCGAAGGGATGGAGATGATCGTCTGCGAGATCGATCTCCGGGTCTCGGGCAAGTGGCGGTACGTGCTTCGCGTGCAGGATGGCAGCGAGCACGGCTTCCGCGGCGAGTACCTCGAGATTGCCGCCCCGGAGCGCCTCGTGTCGACGGAGAGCTACGAGCCGATCGGCCCTGGGCACGAGATGGTGGCGACCGTCACCCTCGACGAGCGCGCCGGCCGAACGACGTTCAAGAACCGGCTCGTGTACAAATCGAAAGCGGACCGCGACGGGCACCTCCAGTCGGGCATGGAAGGCGGGATGCAGGAGAGCTTCGATCGCCTCGAGGCGCTCGTCGCGAAGCTACGGCGCTGAGCCTCCCCCGTCGCATCGTGCAACCTTTTGGTTGCACGATGTCGTTGCGTGCACTACGACTATGCGCAACCCGGAGGTTGCACATGGAACCGTCGTCGTCCGATCGCATCGTCAAGAAGACCGTTCTCCGCGCCGCGCGCGCGCGGGTGTGGCGCGCCATCGCGAACGCTCGCGAGTTCGGCACCTGGTTCGGTGTCGAGCTCGACGGCGAGTTCGCGGCGGGCCTCCGTCTGACCGGCCGCATCGTCGCGACGAAGGTCGACCCCGAGATCGCGAAGGCGCAGGAGCCGTACGTGGGAACGCCGTTCGAGATCGTCGTCGACCGCGTGGAGCCGGAGCGGCTGCTCTCGTTTCACTGGCACCCGTACGCGATCGACCCGAAGGTCGACTACTCCGCCGAGCCGATGACGCTCGTGACGTTCGAGCTCGCGGCGACGGAGGGCGGAACCGAGCTCACGATCACGGAGTCCGGGTTCGACAAGATCCCCCTCGCTCGCCGCGCGGAGGCGTTTGCCTCGAACGAAGGCGGCTGGGCTGCGCAAGCCGAGCTCGTCGCGAAGTACCTCGCGCATGCCGCGTAGCTCCGCAGCTCGCGCGCTGACCGCGTCGGCTCCCGTCTTCGCCGCGCTCGGCGACGAGGTGCGGCTCCGGCTCGTGACGCGGCTGTCGGAACATGGCCCGCTCTCGATCGCGAAGCTCACGGAAGGCACCGACGTGACGCGCCAGGCCGTCACGAAGCACCTGCACGTTCTCGAGGGCGCCGGCCTCGTGCGGAGCTCGCGCGAAGGACGCGAGAACGTGTGGAGCCTCGAACGCGCGCGGCTCGCGGACGCGCGGCGACATCTCGACGCGATCTCCGCGCAATGGGACGAAGCGATCGACCGTCTCCGCGCATTCGTCGAGGACGACGCGGACTAGGCGATCACGAAGCGCGACGTGCGCGTGCGAGCTCACCCGGCGTGATGCCGAGCGCGCGCCGCATGCAGCGCGCCATGTGGCTCTGGTGGGAGAAGCCGGCCTCCAGAGCCACCTCGGCGAGCGGAAGAGCGCCCCCCTCGAGCAGCACGCGTGCGCGCTCGACGCGGCGCTGCACGACGTACTGGTGCACGGGCACGCCCATCGACCGCTTAAAGAGCGTCTTCAGATGCGAAGCGCTCGTGCCGGCGACGGAGGCGAGGCGGTCGAGCGTCAGGGGCTCGGAGAGATGCGCCTCGATGAAGTCGAGCACGCGTCGGCGCTGCGGGCCGGAGAACCCGCGCGCGGCCGGTCGCGGCGCACGGAAGCGACCGACGAGGTGCACGGCGAGCGCGAGCCCGAGGCTCTCCTCGAAGAGGAGGCCGCTCGGTCGTCCTTCATGGCGATGCGCATCCAGCGCGAAGACGATGTGCTCGATCTGCGCGTCGCGAAAGCCGTGGCGGGCGTCGAGGCCGACGCCGTCGCTCGCGACGCCCATGTCTTCCGCCGCACGACGGAGGAGACCCGCTGGTAGCTCCACGAGGAGCGAAGAGCCTGCGTCGTCTTCCTGCCACTCGTCGGAGTACCCGGCGGGAAGGAGGTCGATGTCGCCGCGGGTGTAGAGGAAGCGATGATTCATGCACGTGCCGCGGACGGGCTCGCCCGCATGGATGCGAATGCGATCGACGTCTGCCGCGCGTAGCTGGACGACGCCCGGCAACGTGTTGCGCCGCTCCACGCGAAGAGCGAAACGTGCCGAACGCTCGAGAGCACCTTCCGTCTGCACGACGCGAGTATGGCGCGGGCGCGGGGGAGTCGCCAACGCGTCTTCTCTGTCCGAACGTGCTCTCACGCCGCCCGTTCGTGTGCGACGGCCGCGCGCCGGCGGCGCATCTTCACGCCTGGAAACAGGAGGACTCGATGCCCGCATACGAAGAGGAACGACCGTTGGAGAGCGACGTCAGCATCCTGGGGCTCGGCGCCATGGGCGCCGCGCTCGCGATGACGACGCTGCGCGGCGGGAGGAAGGTCACGGTCTGGAATCGGTCGCCGGAGCGAGCCGCGCCGCTCGCTCGAGGTGGCGCAGGCGTTGCGCCATCCGCCGCGGCTGCGGTGCGCGCTGCGCCGATCGTCATCGTGTGCGTCACCGGATACGAAGCCATGTACGAGGCGCTGGCCGACGCGGACCTCGGCGGGCGCGTCCTCGTGCAGCTGAGCACCGGGACACCCAGCGACGCGCGGGCGGGAGCGAGGTGGGCGGCCGCGCGCGGCGCCGACTATCTCGACGGCGCCATCCTCGCGGTACCGACCCAGATGGGCACGCCGGAGAGCACCATCCTCGTGTCCGGCTCCGAGACGGCGTTCGCTCGTAGCAAGCCGCTGCTCGCGGTCATGGCGGGCACCGTCAGCTACGTGGGAGTCGCGCCTTTCGCAGCAGCGACGCTCGACCTTGCGTTCCTCGCCCACCTCTTCCCCGGGCTCGTCGGCTTCTACCATGCCGCTCGCATCTGCGAGGTGGAGGGTCTCGGCGTCGAGAGCCTCGGCGCCATGCTCCTCGGAGTCGCGCCCGCGATCGGCGCGATGGTGAAGCACGATGCCGACCGGATCGCGAGAGACGACTACGCGCGACCGGAGAATACGGTCGACATCTGCGCCGCCGCGCTCGAGCTGCTGGTGCGTCAAGCGCGCGAAGCGGGGATCGACGAGAGCGTCGTGGCGTTCACCGCCTCGGTCTTCGAGCGGGCCCGCCGCGCGGGGCTCGGCAGCGAAGCGCCCGCAGCGGTCGTGAAGGTGCTTCGCGCGACCAGCGTCGAAGGAGGTGCGCGATGAGCGCGCTCGCGGGCCGGAGCGCGGTCGTCGTCGGCGGCACGCACGGCATCGGGCTCGCGACGGCGCGGGCGCTCGTCGACCGTGGCGCATCGGTGCTCGTCACCGGTCAGAACGCCGGCAATGTCGAGCGGGCGGCGCGCGAGCTCGCGCCGCATGGCACGGCGCTCCGCTCGGACGTAGCGCGCACGGCAGACGTCGCCGCGCTCGCCGCTCACGTCCGCGCCACGCTCGGCCGTTTCGACTTCTTGTTCGTCAACGCGGGCACGGCGACGCTCGAACCGTTCGACCAGGTGACCGAGGCGTCGTACGACCGGGTGTTCGCGGTGAACGCGCGCGGCGCGTTCTTCGTCGCGCAGCGGCTTGCTCCCCTCCTCCTCGATGGCGGCTCGATCGTGTTCACCAGCTCGATCGCGAACGAAGGCGGCAACCCAGGGATGACGGTCTACGCCGCCTCCAAGGCGGCCGTTCGTGCCTTCGCGCAGGGCCTCGCGGCCGAGCTGCTACCGCGACGCATCCGCGTCAACGCCGTCAGCCCCGGCTTCATCAAGACGCCGACGATGGGCGTCACCGCCGCAACCGCCGCTGCGCGCGCGGCGTTCGAGGCGGAAGGTCACGCCATCACACCGATGAAGCGCATCGGCACACCCGAGGAGGTCGCGGCCGCCGTGCTGTTCCTCGCGTTCGACGCAACCTTCACGACCGGCGTGGAGCTCGCGGTCGACGGCGGGCTCGGCCAAGGCTTGAGCACCCCGCACGACTGACGCGCGCGCGCGGGCAGTACCAGGTACGCCATCAGCGCAACGACGCGCTGTCCAGAGCGCGCGCAGCAGATACCCTGCGGCCTTCCTGCCCTCGGAGGTCCCGCTTGGCCGCTCGTCAGCCCGAAACGCGCTCGCTCCTCAGCTGCCTGTACGCTCCTCGCCAATCGCAGGACCCGGCCCGGCCGGCGCCGCCCGCAGCGGTGGCGCGCCTTCAGAATCGTGTCACGGCGAAGAAGGGCGTGCTTGCGGCGGTGTTCGACGAACCCAAAGTGGCCGCCGCCGTCGCCGCGCATGTCGACGACGAGCTCCCGCATGCGAAGGCGCTGAAGACGGCGCTCGCCGCACTGCACGGTGGAGACGACGCGCTCGCAGCGGGGCTCCTCCGGGATGTCCCGCTTGCGGCGGTTCAGGACTTCGCGCGCGCGGCCCTGGACACCGAGCTCCGCTTGCTCGCGGACGGAACTGCAGCCGTCGCGAAGATCGCGCCAGCGAACGGCCAGAAGGCGCCGCAGGACGTGCCATTCGCCGTGAAGCTCGCCTCGACGAAGCACGCCTCCGTCGCTTACTTGCAAGCCATCGGCGCCGTGTTCCCCGTCGAGGAGAGCATCGTCGCGATCTCGCCGGAGCTCGTCGAACGATGGGCGAAGGTCACGGAGACCACGCAGCTCCGCGTCGAACGACGAAAGGGCGCCTTGGAAGCGATTGCGCGCCTCGCGGAGCTCGACCCCGTGGGCTTTCTCTATCTCGAGCGGCTCGACTTCACTCCGACACGCTACTTGCGCGGCGAGCTGCTGTACGCGACGACGCTGCTGCCGGGCGAGACGCTCCGCATCCAGCACCGCGAATGGTCCCGCACGGAGAGGGAGCTCGTCTCGCTGGTGTCGACGTCGACCGAGTCCGAGCAAGAGGATTCGCTCAGCGAGAAATCGGAGCTCACACAATCCACGTCGACACAGGAGGCACACGCCATCGCGCTCTCCGCCGCCATCTCTGCAGGGACGAACCTCGGCGTCTTCCACGTCGACGCGAATGCGGGATTCAACTTCACGGACCAGAAGACGAGGACGGAGGCTTCGAGCACCACGCGCCATCGTGAGAGCACGCGGCGCGCATCGTCGCGGGCGAAGCAGGAGCACAAGGTCACGTTTCGGGTCGACAACCAGTTCGAGACCGAGACCACGAACTATCGCGAGCTCACCAACGCGACGGAAGATGCGGTCCGCTGGGACTTCCATCGCATCGTCAAAGAATGGAAGGTCGAGCTCTATCGCTACGACAGCCGCCTGACCTACGACATCACGATCCCCGAGCCGGGTTCGTATCTTCTCCGCGCCTATCGCGAGATCGAGGACCTCGAGGCGATCCTGAGCTCCGATCCACCGACGCCGCCCTCGTTCTCGACGGTCACGCCGGACCGTCATGCGCAGCTCGCGTCGATGTACAACGTGCCTCTCGATGCGCCGCCCGCCCCGCAGCGGGTCGGCAACACGCGATCGATCACGCTGTCTGGCGCGCGAAGTGCCGGATCGAGCACCGTCGACGTGCCCGTCCCCGCCGGATACGCGCTGAGCGCGTCGACGATGGCTGCTGAGGTACTGGACTCCAGGCGCGATGGACGCATCACGAGCTGGGCGCAACCGCGGGTACCGGAGAACCGCGCGCGGATCGGCGACGGCGCGTACGTCGGCTCGTACCCGTGGACGTTCACCTACGGTTGGCAGAACGACCCGGAAGAGGGATCGACGCTGGCCGTCACGGTGCACGGCACCGCCGTACCGACGCCCGCGACGATCGCAGCGTGGCGCAGCCAAGCGTATTCGGTGCTGACCGACGCGCTCCGCGCTCGCCACGAGGCGAAGGTGGAAGGCGCACGTGCGAAGCGCGACATGCTCCTCGAGCGCCTCGGAAACCTCGACACGCTGACGCTTCGACAGCTCGAACGCGAGGAGCTCATGAAAGGCGTCCTTCGCTGGATGCTCGGGCCGAGCTTCAACTTCTACCCCGCCGATCTTCCGCGCGGCATGCAGAACCGGCAGTCGGACTTGATTGGCGGAGCCGAAGGAAACGGCCTCTACCTCCCGGACAGTCACGCGGTGAGCAGCCGCGCAGCGTGGCAGTCGACACTCGCGCACGGCGAGATCATCACGTTCCTCCACACGGCGATCGAATGGGAGAACATCAGCTTCATCCTCTACCCGTACTTCTGGACCGATCCGCACCGCTGGGACTTCAAGCAACGCCTGCAGCACGCGGACAATCGGCATGCGCAGTTCCTCCGCGCGGGCGCTGCGCGCGTCATCGTGACGATCCGGCCCGGCTTCGAGGAGGCGTGGCTCCGCTTCGCGGACACCGCGGAGCTCGGGAACGCAGACATGTCCGGCACTCCGTACGTCAGCATCGCCGATCAAGTACGCCAGGCTGCGGAGACGTATCGCGATCACGAACCGAATCCGAACAAGCCGCCGGGCGTGAGGATTGCCGAGTGGGTCGAGTGGACCCCGACGGGTGCGCTCGACGTCGTACGCGGCGCCGAGCTTCAGCCGGCGCGCCGCGAAGACGATGCCTGACCCGCCGGCGACCTCGCAGCCACCCCTGCCCGTGCTCGACGACCCCGTACCGCTCGCCGGTCGCCCACTACACGCGGTCGACGAACGCCTGCGTGCGCTGAACGCGAGCGACGCCGACGCCGTGAACCGGCTGCTCGAGCGTCTCGTCGCGCTCGGAGGCCAGCGCGCCGCGATTTACGCCGCCCACAGCGCTCCGGCGGGGTCCGAACAGCCGCCCGGGCGGCGGACGCCCGTTCCCGGCGCGCAAGCGCCGACGCGCGCGCAGCAGGCGGCGGCCTATCGCGCGGCGATGGTGCCGCTCGGCATCGCAGCAGCCGGCATCGAACGCGACGTGAACGCGCAGCTGCAGCGCCTCGGTCGTCCGAGCGCGGAGGCGGACCTGTTCTTGGCGCACCTGCACAGCCGCGTCGCCGGAGCCGTGACGACGCATCTCGACGCCGCCGCGCGGGCCTACGCCGAGGCGTGGGAGACCTACGAACGCGCGTGCTTCCTCGCTGCGCTCATGCATTGGACGCGTGAACGGGTCAACCGCGGCCGCGATTTCCGACCCCCCATCGGGATGGGGACGATCTCGCCTCGGGATTTCACCCGCCTGAGGCCCACCGCGACGGGCCGTCGATGGGCGAATCTCTTGGAGGGCGCGCAGGATGGCTTCGTCGACCACGTTCGGCAGCAGCAACGTGGTCAGTTTCCGCGCGCGGTCGACGGTGCTCGCGCCGTCGGCGTGGCGGTTTGGACGTGCGGGTACCGCGCGCTCACGACGCCTACGATCGTGCAGCGGCGGCTCCGCGCCATCCTCCGCACACTCCACGGCCACGTGAACGAATCGGTGAGAGCGCTCGAGGACGCGCGCGTGCTCGGGCTCGATCAACCGCCGGCGCGGACGGGCCCATTCGACGTCCGCACGCAGGTCCTTGCTGCGAGCTCCGACGCACGAAATCGTCAGTGGGCGGCGGGGCGGGTCGTCGGGCGACGAAGAACGCTGCTGTGGCTCGGCGCGAGCGGCGGCGGTGCCGTTCTCGACGCGGTGCGCACGTGGCGGCGTCGAAGGAACGAGCTCCTCACTCGGGAGCTCACGAGCGGAGGGTACCTCGCGCGGCTGCCGCCCGAGGAGCTCCGGTTCCTCGCCGAGTCGTCACCGGATGTCTCGGACGTCACCGTGGGTCCCGATGGTTCGCCGCGAAGGTTGCGTGTCGCGCGCGCGCGTGGAACGTCGAACGCGCGCTCGACGGCGGAAGTGCAGGGCGATCTGGACCGGCTGTACCTCCTCTTCCATGCCTTCCGCTACCGCGGCTTTCCCAGGCCTCCCGTCACGAGCCGGAGCCGCGAGACCGTCTCGTCGCCGGAGCTCCTTTGGAGCGCGCTCGTGTCGAGCACGTCGGCGACCTACGACGGCCTGCACGCGAGCGGCTTCGGGCGCGAGCAGCGCGCCATCGGGATCGGCACGTACAACGGTCACGGTCCCGAGTCTTCCGACGTCGCGCTTCCGCACGCGACGGAGCTGCGCGTCGCGTTTCCGCGACGCGTCTACCTCGGGCGCTCTCTCCTCGGCGCAGACGCGAACGCGCCGATCGGCTGGTATCGCGCCGCGAGTTGGCAGCGCGGGTCGTCGAGCATTGCTTCGGCAGCGACGGACCTCTACACGAAGTGGACGGCCGGGTACTTCGGCAACACGGGGCGCTTCCCCGTGGAATGGCCACGCGCGCTTGCGCGTCGCGACCTCGGGAGCCCCTTCCCTGCCCACATCGAGGCGGACCTCGCGAACCGGTCGCCCATCGAGCAGTACGTCATCGTCTACCGCCGCCGGAACGATCTCACGCCCGCGTGGCGACGAGCACTCTTCCGCGGAGGTGACGGGTTCCCGCGGCACGTCGACGTCGACCGCTTTCTCGCGGGGCTCTTCTTCCGCGAAACGATCGCGGGCCGGCCCGACGAGCCCGACGTCGAGCGGCTGCGAGAAGCCGTCGGCGCCGAGCTCGACCGCGCGCTCGCGGCTCGTTGGAGCGCCGCGCGGCCGGCGGATTGGACCGGCTCGGCGGACGGGTGGAGGTCGCTCCTTCGGCACTTCGCCACCGACGCAGACGCGCGGCGCGCGCACCACGGCGTGACGTTCACCGCCATCGCGCGCACGGTCGCGTACCAACGGGATCTCGTGCGCGCGCTGCGTCGCGAAGCGCCCGTGTCCGGCCGAATACCGATCGCGTTCGAGCGCGTCGCCGACCAAGGCGCGTCCGCGAGTGCTGCAGACGTAGCCGCCATGCGCCGCGCGATGACCGAGTACGCGCGACTGTTCACGACGTTCACGCGCGATCTTCTCAACGAAGGTGACGCGGCCGCCGGCTCGCCCGCGGAGCACTTTCACGTCGTGCTCCTCGGGAACATCGTCATCCTGCGCGCGCCAGGGATGAGCGGGACTGCGCCCGCGCCGGCGGAGGCCATCGAGGCGGACCCGGCGACGTTCGGCGGCCTCGGTGCGGAGGGATCACGACCGGGGGGAGCGTCCACGCAGCTCGTCGTTCGCTACGAACGAGAAGAGCGCGGCACGCCGTTCACCGTGCACGCGGTCATCGAGATGACACACCTCCAGCGCGTGAACCAGAGCATCGCCACGACGCCACTTGCCGTTCGAGGCGCGGGCGACGCCATGAGCGTCGGCGATGCGCCCGTTCTCGGCGTCACGGGAGTCTCGGGGAACTCCGTCTCCCCTCACGTGCACATGACCGTCGAGCTGTGGCTGGAACGCCCCGGAACGCGAGATGCCGGCCCGCGTCCGCTCGCCATCGTGCCTCTCATCGACTTCTTCGGGCAGCTTCGCTTCGCACCCGGCGGGCTGTCCGGGCCACTCGACGTCCCGCCGCCGCCGCCCGCGGACCCGCCGACCGCGACGGCGCCGCTCGCAGCGCCGTCGCCCGCGTCCCCTCCCTGACCCGCAGCGTCACCCGCTCACTTCGGGATGCCGCTCGACTTGCACGTCGACGAGCAGCCGTCGCCGTCGACGAGATTGCCGTCGTCGCACTGCTCGCCGTGGTCGGCCTGCACGATGCCGTCACCGCAGCGCGGAGCCAGCGTGCAGTTCGCGTTGCACTTGCCATAGCCGCCGGTGTTGCCCGCGGCGCCGTCATCGCACGCCTCGGTCCGCGTCTTCACGCCGTCGCCGCAGACGCTCTCGCATTCGGTGCGCGCGCGCTCGAAGCCGCGCAGCGTGAGCTTGTAGTTCGACGCCGTCGTGTGGCGCTCCGCCTGGAACACGGTGATCTCGTACATGCCGCCGTCGGTGAGGCCGAGGGCCAGCGCCTTCGGAGCGTCGAGCGTCACCTGACCAGAAACGGCGCCGTGAACCCCGCCGAGATCGACCGCGAGCTTGTTGTTGATGAACACCCAGACGTCGTCGTCGCCGCGGAACTCGAGCGTCGGGTTCGTCCCCGCCTTGTACGTGAACCAGTACTTGAACTCGCTCGTGAAGTGGAAGTTGCGCTCCACGTTCGAGCCGTCGCGCATGTTCGTCTCGACGCCGAAGCCCTTCGTGTCGAGCGGGAAGAACTTTCCTTGCGAGTAGGGCGCCTCGTTGCTGTCGAACACGTACGAGCCATCGCCGCGCTTCGTCAACGTGAGCGTGTCGTCGATGCGCTTGTTGACGAGCTGGTTCGCCCCGTCTTTGAGCCCGTCGCGGTACCACTGACGGAACGAGTCCGTGCTCGTGATCCAGGTCACACCGGCGTTGCACGCCTTGCCGTTCTTCAGCACCGGCTTGTTCTGCGCGTCGAGCGTGCTCTCGAGGAGACCGACGCAGAGACCCGGGTTGTACTGCTGGAAGTCGGGGTGCACCGAATAGCCGGCCGGCACCGCGCCGCCGTACCGCGCAGGGAGGAAGTCGCGATACACGATGGGCAACACGAGCGCGTCCGGCGGCTCGCTGACGACGACCTTGCACTGGAAGCCTGCCTCGAGCTTGCAGCCCTTCGAGCAGCCGTCGCCGTCACGCGTGTTGCCGTCGTCGCAGTCTTCACCCGGGAACTTCAGACCGTCGCCGCAGACCGCGGTGCACGTTCCGCCCGAGCACACCGGCTCGAGCTCGCACTTCGGCGAGCAGCCGTCGAAGGCTTGCGTGTTGCCGTCGTCGCACTGCTCGGTGCCTTCCTTCTTGCCGTCACCGCATACCGTCGCGACGCACGCCTTGCCCGGCGTCGGACACGCGAAGCCATCTTCCAGGCGACAGATCGACGAGCAGCCATCGCTGTTCGCTGCGTTGCCGTCGTCGCAGTCTTCGGTGCCCGCGACGATGCCGTCACCGCACGCGGCGGCGACACAGGCCGCGCCGGTCACCGTGCACTTGTAGCCGGGCTCGACGGCGCACGCGCTGGAGCAGCCGTCGCCGCTCTGCCCGTTGCCATCGTCGCAGCTCTCGCCCACGTCGACGACCGAGTTCCCGCATCCCGGCGCCTGCGAGGCATCGGGATCTCCGACGCCGCCTTCACTCGTGCCGAACGAGCTCGCGGGATCCTCGCCCGACTTCGTCTCCGAGCCGGGCGGCGGCGGCGGGAACTCACCACTCGGCTCACTGCTGTCACTGCAGGCAAACGTCAGGAGCGCTCCCAACGCGATGAGCGACACGGGCACCGAACGACTGAGACGCATACGACCTCCGAGCAAAGCCGAGACGATCGGCCAGCTTCACTCAGACCTCATTCCGTGAATCGTCTCAAGAGGGCGTCATGCTCCGGCTCGCATTTTCGTGGGCTCTTCTGGTCGTGCACCACGCACGCCCACGCACGCCCACGCAGGCGCGCCTAGTGCCGGTGCCGCGCCTACGTGGGCCGCTACGCGCGTCGCGCTCGGCCTACGCGCGCGACCGCTCCGGCCGCGAAGAAGAGCCAGAACGCCGTGCCCGCCGCCACGAGGGCGAGCACGATCCCCGACCACGCGGCCTCGTCGGACGCGACGACGACGAGCGCCGGCGCAACCCCGAGAAGGGCGAGCAGCCGCCGCCGGCGCGTCGTGTCGTCCGGCAGAGCCCCCCATCGCGCATCGGCCAAGAGCCCACCGGCGATGCCGGCCGTCAAACCGAGCGACTGGAATGCGGTCGGCGAAAGGCCGGTCGCCGCGACCACCACCGCGACGATCGCGACGTTCAGCGCCGCAAACGCACCAAAGAACCGAAAGCTCCGGCGCGCGAGCCACGCTTGGAGCGGCGGCCATGATCGTCGGGTCACCGCCAGCACGCTCGCGCCCAGCGCTGCGCCGCCGACGAGGTCGGCGAGATAGTGCATGCCCATCACGAAGCGCGCGAATGCGACCGCGAGGGGCACGACGACAGAGACCCATCGCGGCACGAGCCGCTCGCGTGCGAGCACGCCGAACATCACCGTCGCGAGCGCGACGTGACCGCTCGGGAACGACGCAAGGCCGACATGCTCGAACGGCGTCACGCCCGGCCCCTCGGGACGCTCCGAGCGAACGACCGCCGTGAAGAGCACGTAGACCGGCACTTCGTGCGCGATCGCTCCGAGCATCGCATACGTCGGCCGCCGCCCGCCGAACAGGCGCGTGATGCCCGCGACGATCACGAGCCCCCACGCCCCGCCGAGCGCAGCGACGAGCCGAGCGACAGCGCGCGTCGTCGGAGACATCACCGCCTGCGCGGCAGCGACCCACGGGACGGTGAAAGGATCGTGGAGGTTCGGCACGTCCGACGGCTCGACGATAGGCGCTCGGACGTGACGCGGCGGCTCCCTTTCCCGACCGGGACTGTTGCCGCACGTCGGGCGGCCGTCGGCGTGCGCCGAGGCGCCGCTGGCCGCGCGCTTGCATCCCACACGGCCGGACCACCATGCGGCAGCTCCACAAGCCGGAGGCCATTTTCTCCCTCCGCCACGTGCCGAGCTGGCTCCTGCTCGCCGGGTCGGCGGGGATGGTGAACGGCATCGCGTACATGGCGACGAGCCGGTTCGTGACGCACGTGACGGGGACCGCGACGCAGCTCGGAATGGATGCGGCGACGCTGTGGCTCGCCTTCGACATTGCGCTCGTGCTGGTCTGCTTCGTCGCCGGCGCGTTTGCAGCCGCGTCGGTCATCGACGTGCGCGCACACCGTGGGAAGCGGCCGCTCTACGGCCTGCCGCTGCTCGTCACCGGGTTGCTCGTCGGCGGCGCGGGTGTTGCGGGTAAGCTCGGGGCCTTCGGTCCGTTCGGCGGAGGCGTCGAGCGCCCTGCCGACTTCCTCCTGTTGTCGGTGCTGAGCTTCGCGATGGGGCTCCAAAATGGCGCTGTGGCGACGAGCACCGGCATGGTCGTTCGGACGACACACTTGACGGGTCCTGCCACAGACCTCGGCCTGAGCTTCGCGGAGCTGCTCTTCGCGCGCGGCGAGCGGCGCGGCGTCGCGAAACGAAACGCCGCACTGCGAGCCGCGAAGATCGGCTCGTTCGTCGCCGGCGCGTGCGTCGCTGTCCCGGCCGCTCGCGCGGCGCAGCTCGGCGCGCTCGTCATCCCCGCGGCCGCCATCCTCCTCGCGAACGGCCTGAGCTTCCGAGACCACTACCGGAGACGTGCCGAGCGAGAGGAACGCGCCGAGCGAGACGCCGTCTGTATGACCGAGGAGCCCGCCGCGCCCTAGCTCGCGTCGTCGTCGCTCACGGAGGCGCGCTCCCGTATGTTCGAGCGATGGGGCCGCCGGGAAAGAACGAGGAGGCCGGATCCGGCTTCCACATGAAGGGGAACGCGTATCGCGGGCTGCAGGACTTCGTCGAGCACACGGTGCCCGGCGGCATGAAAGCGGTCGCGGAGCGACTGCCGAACGAGACCCGCGCGTTCTTCGAGCAGTCGTTCGCGGCGGGCAGTTGGTACGACGTTCTGCCCGTCGAAGACATCACGCGCGCGTGCGCCTCGGCCGCGAGCGTCCCCCACGACGAGATCTGCCGGCGCTTCGGCGAGTCGACGCTCGAGCGCGACAGGAACGGCATCTACCGCGCGCTCCTGCGCTTCGCGACGGCGGACCTCCTCGTGCGCGCGCTGCCGTACACGACGAAGCGCTACTTCGACTTCGTGAGCCTCGCCGTCACGAACCTCGAGCCAGGGAGCTACCGCGTCGTCGTCAGCGGCGTGCCGCGGTCGATAGCCTCGACGTACATCGGGATCACGACCGTGTTCATCGTGCGCGCGATCGAAGGTGCAGGCGCCAGCAACGTGCGTACGACCACGACGACTCCGCAGCCTGCCGGGATGAAGCACGGTCGTCCGATGGTGCGGTTCGAGCGTCATCTCCGCTGGGACGCCTAGGGCGCCGAAGTGCTAATGGCGTCATCAGCATGGTCGAACGTGCGGATGTCGTCATCGTCGGTGCGGGTCAGGGCGGCGCGCAGGCCGCGATCTTCCTTCGGCAGCAGAAGCTCGCGGGCTCGATCATCATGATCGGCGACGAGCCGGTGCTCCCCTACGAGCGCCCCGCGCTCTCCAAGGAATACCTCGCCGGAGAAAAGAGCTTCGACAAGCTGCTCCTCCGCCCGGCGTCCTTCTGGGAAGAGCGCAACGTCACCGTGAGGCTCGGCGAGCGCGTGACCGAGGTCGATCCGGAGGCGCACCGCGTGCGGACGGACGAGGGCACCACGTTCGAGTACGGCACGCTGATTTGGGCCGCCGGTGGCCGGCCGCGTCGCCTCGCGTGCAGCGGGCACGATCTCGCGGGCGTTCACGCCGTGCGCGACCGCGCCGACGTCGATCGCATGCGCGCGGAGCTCGAGACGGCCACGTCCGTGGTCGTCGTCGGCGGCGGCTACATCGGCCTCGAGGCCGCCTCCGTGCTCCGCAAGCTCGGAAAGCCGGTGACGGTGCTCGAGGCGCAAGAGCGAGTGCTCGCACGCGTCGCCGGCGAGACGCTCGCGCGGTTCTTCGAGGCGGAGCACCGCGCACGAGGTGTCGACATCCGGCTCGGCACGCAAGTGAGCTGCCTCGAGGAGAAAGACGGCCGCGTGTCGGGCGTGCGCCTCGCGACGGGCGAAGTGCTCCCCGCGGACCTCGTCGTCGTCGGCATCGGTATCGAAGCTTCGATCGATCCTCTCGCGGTGGCGGGCGCCCGGGAAACGAACGGCGTCATCGTCGACCTCCACGGCAAGACCTCGCTCCCGGACGTCTACGCGCTCGGCGACTGCGCCGCGCACGCGAACGTGCACGCGAACGGACGCGTCCTCCGCCTCGAATCGATTCAGAACGCGAACGACCAGGCGATGATCGTCGCGAAGTCGATCGCGGGCACGCTGCGTGACGGCGAACGCTACGACGCGGTGCCGTGGTTCTGGTCGAATCAATTCGATCTACGGCTGCAGACGGTCGGCCTCTTCCTCGATCACGACGACGTGGTCGTCCGCGGCGATCCGGCGACGCGCAGCTTCTCCGTCGCGTACCTGCGAGAAGGCCGCGTCGTCGCGCTCGACTGCGTGAACCTCACGAAGGACTACGTACAGGGCAAGGCGCTCATCGCGAGCGGCCGCGTGGTCGACCGCGAGCGTCTCGCGCGCGCGGAAGTCACACTCAAAGAGCTCGTCTGAGACAGAGGAGCCTCGCCTTCGCACGGAACGGCCGTTTCTCCGGCGCGTCGTGCCGCGGTGCGCCCGATTGTCTCTCGTGCGCGCGTTTCCCGGGAAACTCCCGGCGTAGGCGTGTCATGCTCTCGTCACGAACGCCCGGCGCGCCGACGCCTCGCGCGGTCGCGCGCTACGATGCGGTAACGCGAATGAAGGAGACTCGATGAACAAGCTGCATGTCACGAACCTTGCGCCGAGCACGACGGAGGAGTCGCTGCGGGCGCACTTCGCGACGTGCGGTGGTGTTTGCGACGTCGAGATCGCGCGTGACCGTCAGACCGGCAATCCGACGGGTCGTGGCTCCGTCACGATGACGAGCCCGCACTACACGAGCGAAGCGCTCGCGCGCCTCGACGGACGCGAGCTCGCGGGTCGCGCGCTGCGCGTCTCGGAGAAGCACGAGCGCGTTCCCGTCGCGCGTTCGACGGTGCGTGTCACGCAGCAGTACCGCGAGCGCAACAGCATGGCCTACGACGTCGACTGCAGCGGAACGGGCCTCACCTTCCGCATGTACCTCGACGACGGCGAACGCTGGCGCATCGAGGCATGTTCGAGCCTGCGCGGCGCGGATGCGACGGTGGTGAGCGCGACGGCAGCGACGCGCGGTCTCGCGCTCGCGCAGGTGCTCGCCGCCTGGAACATGCACGCGGTCGCGGCCGGTGGCTCGGGCGTGGACGCCGCGGAAGTGACGACGGCGCTCCGCGAAGTACGGGCGGCCTGACCGGGCCCCTCAGCCGCGCGTAGGCGCGACGGCGAGCACGACGGACGCCGAGCTGGACCGTGAGGTCCAGCCCGGCCGCTCGTCACGGGCATCGTGAGCACGCCGTGTCAGGCTGACATGGCGGGCGACGCATGCCCCTGCCGCTGGACGAGGCTCTTGATCTGGCTGCGGTACTTCCACCCGAGGATGGCGAGCGCCGGCAGCGTGCCGAACATGGCCTTCGCGCTGACGAACTTGCCGACCGGCGTGGGCGCCTTCGCAATACCGATGGCCATCAGGATCTTCTTCAGCATGGCGTCTCCTTCGTGAGGGTGTGCCGAGGAGACTTGCGAGTGGCGTGCCGCGGCGCGGCGCGAGCTCACCTGTAGACGGTCGCGGGCCATGGGACGCTGAAGCCAGGCCCGTCGCCCCGGAAATCCTCGCTCGCGACGAGCTCTCCTTCGAGGTACCAGCGGTAGCGGCTGCCGAGAGGCCACGCGGCACACTCGAGCTCGACGGCGGAGCGGCGGCCGTCGCGCGAGAGATGCAGCGATGCGATCGCGCACGCGCGTCCGCCGTGCTCGACGCGCGCGGCCACCGCGTCGCCGACGCGCACCTCGAAGGTCTGCGCGTCGCTCACGCCGTAGACGAGCCGCCCGTCTTCCAGAATCCAGAGCTTCGAATCGTGACGGCTTCGCGCGAGGACCGAGCTGCCTTCGACGAGCCTCGCTTCGTCCGCGAACGTCTCCCACCACACGAGCCGCGAGCCGTCTGCGGAGAACGCCCAGCGGTACGTGCCGCCCGACGACACGAGCTTCCCGTCGATGACGAAACGCGTCTCGCCGACGTACGCGCCGGACGTGTAGAGCTCGACGACGCGGCCACGTGGCTGGGGGCCCGGATCGCGCACGCGGAGGTAGCCGTGCGGTCCGTGCGGCGGCACACCCGTGCCCTGGAACACGAACTTCAACGCGCGCCAGCGTAGCGCCTCCCGTCTCGCGCTGACCTGGCTCAGGGCGGTGCTCCACGTGAGCGCCCGCGCGTCGCGCTGCGCTCGTCGCCGGTTCGTGAAGGTGCAGAGTGCATGCAGCCGTCGTTGCCTCGCGCCGTGGCGTACCACCCTGCTCGGCAGCGACCACTCGGGTTCGCGGCGCCGCGCGCGCCTCGGAAATCTCGGCCCGAGGCGCCGGCACCGCGCGGCCGAAAAGGTCTCCCGTCCGGATCACGCCGCCTGAGCCGCCGCCGATCCACTCGTCCCAGGGCGCGACCACGGCACCCCGGAAAAACCGAGCTCGTCACGAAGGTATGACATCTGCACACACCGCACGCATGGCCCTCTCCACTCTCCGCGCGCGGATGGCGGCGCTCGCCCTCGCGCCCGTGCTCGCTTGCTCCGCTCCGCTCGACGATGCCGAGACCGCCGACGAGAACGAGATCGTCGACATCGCGCAGACGGATGTCGAGCGGCAGGCGATCGGCAACTGCTGGCTCTACGCGCATGCGAGCTGGGTCGAGTCGATGCACAAGACCGCCACTGGCGAGGACTTCGACACGTCGCAGTCGTACTGGACCTACTGGCACTGGTTCGATCAGATCGCGGGCGGCTACACGACCGAGATCTCGACCGGCGGCGGCTGGGCCGTCGCGAACGAGATCGTCCGGAAGTACGGCCTCATGGCCGAGAAGGACTTCGTCGCGGCAGACACGGAGAACGAGATGTCGAGCCGGCAGTCGACCGCGCTCAGCGCCATCAATGCGTCGCTCAAGAGCGGCGTCCTCTCCGACCCCGCGAAGCGCCGTGACAAGAAGATCGTTCGCGCCGAGATGGACCGCGCCTGGGGCCTCACGGCGCCGGTCAGCGCTGCGCTCACGTCGACGTTCGGCGAGTCGGTCACGCGCACGTTCGCGTCACGTACGCCCGCGCGCAATGGCGGAACGCCGATCCTCCGCGCGCAGGACTTCGCGGTCGCGTACGCGGCAGGGCCGGGGCGGCCCGTCGCGACGCGCACGCTGGCCGATGCCGCGCGCGAGTGGCGGCAGTCGTATTACAGCGCCGGCGACCGCGCGTTCCAGGTCCGTATCCAGAGGGCGCTCCACGCGGCGCAGCCGGTCATCGTGTCCTGGTTCGTCGATTTCAACGCCATGGAGAACCGCGACGGCCCGCTGAAGGGCTCGTTCAACATGAAAACTCTCGGCGAGCTCGGCCCCGGGCGTCAGGGCGGGCACATGACCGTTTTCGAGGACTACTCCGCGAAGCTCGCCGACGGACGCGTGCTCGAGGCCGGCGTGACGCTCGCGAGCGACGACCCTCGCCTCACGCAGGCGCTCGACCCGCGGGCGGAGATCCTCTTCTTCCGTGTGAAGAACTCGTGGGGTGCCGCGCGCCCAGACCGCGCCTTTGCGCCGGGCATGCCCGGCTACCACGACCTGCACATGAACTATCTGAACGGTCCCGTGAAGAAGTGCAGTGAGCGCAACGGTCAGACCGACACCACGAGCTGCACGAGCCAGCAGACGCCGCTCAAGTACGTGATCCTGCCGCCGGGATTCTGAGTCGCACGACGCGGCGATTCTCTCCGCATGCCCTATCCGCCAGCGTCGCGAGTGGTACGCTGCGCGGATGTCGAACAGCGGGCTCACGAGCGTCTCCGTCGCGGGTACTCCGCTCGATCGCTACTTCCATATCTGCGCGTTCTTCGACAGCCGCGAGCAGGAGTACTCGGTGCTCCGGTCGTACTACACGGATGGGCTCAGCGCTGGAGAGAAGGCTCTCCACATCGTCGACCGCGCCGTCCGTGACGATCACCGCAAGCGGCTCGGTGACATGGGCGTCGACGTCGAATGCTGCGAGCGAAGCGGTCAGCTCGAGGTCGTGACGCCCGAGGACACGTACCTCGCCGGCGGCACGTTCGACCCCGAGAAGATGCTCGTCACCGTCGATGCGGTGCTCGCCGGCGCCAAGGACAAGGGCTTCCAGCGCACGCGCATCATGGGCAACATGGGCTGGGCGCTCGCCGATGCGCCCGGAAGCGACCGTCTCATCGAGTACGAAGCGCGCGTGAACGAGGTCCTCGCGCGCACGCGTCAGCCTGCGATCTGCGTCTACGACACGGCTCGGCTCACCGGCGCCATGATGCTCGACATCCTCCGTTCGCATCCGCTCACGCTCGTGAACGGCGCGGTCCACGAGAATCCCTTCTTCACGCCTCCCGACGTGTTCCTCGCCGAGATCCGGCAGCGCAAGGACCGCGTCGTCGCTTCGGCGTGAGCGCGGGCGCTCCTTCGGGCGAAGCAGACCTCAGGCGCTGCCTTCGCGACGTCTTCGGCCTGCTGGCGCTGCCCGCCGTTTGGCGCGCGCGTCCGCCGGGTGAAATCCTCGCGAGCTTCGCGGAGGCGCTGGAGACGACCGTCGCTGCCGAGGTGATCGCGGTGCTCGCACGATCGGGCGGTGAAACGCTCGAGGTCGTACGTGTCCACGGCGCCGACGCGAAGCCCCGGCTGCCCGATGCGCGCCGCTGGTTCGCGCCGCTCGCGAGCTCCACGACATCCACGGTTGCGCGCGCCGAATGCGGCGACCTCGGCGTGCTCACGGCCGTATACGAGCCGATCGGCTACAACGCCGCGCAAGGCTACGTCGTCGTCGCGAGCGCGCGCCCGCGCTTTCCTTCGGCGAGCGATGCCGCGGTGATCCGCGCCGCCACGGCATTGGCAACGACCTCGGTGGAGACCGCGCGCGCCCTGCTCGACCGGGAGGCGGCGCTGCGCGCGAAAGACGAGTTCCTGGCCGTGCTCGGACACGAGCTCCGCAATCCTCTCGCGCCCATCGTGACCGCGCTCGAGATCATCGGCGCGAAGAAGGGCGGCAACCTCTCCCGCGAAGAAGAGATCGTCAAGAAGCAGGTACAGCACCTCGCGCGCCTCGTCGACGACCTCCTCGACGTCACACGCATCACGCGCGGCACGATGGAGCTGCAGAAGAGCCTCGTGGAGCTCGCCGCCGTCGTGGACGAGGCGGTGGCTTCGACGGAGGCCGTGTTCGCGAAGCGCGGTCACGCGCTTCGCGTGAACGTCCCTCGCGAGGGGCTGACGCTCTGCGCAGATGGTTTCCGCCTCGGCCAGGTGCTCGTGAACCTGTTGACGAACGCCGCCAAGTATTCGCCCGACGGCGGGACGATCGAGATCACCGCGCGCGCGAGCGACGGGAAGGCGATTCTCTCCGTCCTCGACAGCGGCATCGGCATCCCCTCGAGCCTGCTGCCGGACATCTTCGAACCCTTCGTCCAAGGTCGATCGCAAGGAGACGCTCAGTACGGCGGTCTCGGGATCGGCCTTGCGCTCGTTCGCACGCTCGTCGCGCTGCATGGGGGAACCGTGACGGCGTCGAGCCCAGGAGACGGAGCGGGCAGTCGGTTCGACGTCGAGCTTCCGCTCGCGACGGCGGGCGACCGCGAGTCGGTCGAACCGGCGCCGCCCGCGGCACCGCGCGCGAAACGAGCCGGCGTCCGGGTGCTCGTCGTCGACGACAACGTCGACGCCGGAGAGCTGCTCGCGGAGGCGCTCGGCATGGCGGGGTACGCCGTGCGGTCGCTGTCGGAGCCGACGGAGGCGCTGGCCGCCGTGCAGGAGCTCGCGCCTGACGTCGTCGTTCTCGACATCGGCATGCCCGTCCTCGACGGCTATGCGGTGGCCGACGCGATTCGGCGAGCGCTGGGGCGAGCCGCGCCCGCGCTCGTCGCGGTGACCGGCTACGGACAGCCGAGCGATCGCTTGAAGACGGAGGCAGCCGGCTTCGCCGCGCACTTCGTGAAGCCCGTCGACGTCGCCAAGCTCGCGGCATGGATCGGCGAGCACACCGCGCAGGTCGGCGAGCCGGCGCGCGTGCGCGGCCCGGCCTGATCCCGTAGGCTCGAGCGATGGCTCGATGGATCGTGGCGCTCGCGTGCGCGGGCTGCTTGGCCGCGGCTGCCGCGGGGTGCTCGAGTGACGACGACGACGAAGCGCCCGCGAGCCCACCCGACCCGGACGCGCGTGACGCGCGCGCCGACGTCCCGCCACCCGAGAACGATGCGAGCGCGCCGCCGCTGGCGTCGTGCACGATGGATGCGAACGTCGCGTTGACGGTCGAAGAGCGCCGCCTCGTCAACCGCCTTCCGGGCAAGTCCGTGCCGTTCGCGACGGAGCTCCTCGCAGGCACGGGCTTCGACGTGTTCGAGCGTGACTTCTCGGCGGAGCTCTGCACGGACGGCAAGGCGGGCGCGTCCTCCGTCGATGCCGCGAAGAAGCTCGTGACCGATGCCGGCACGCGCCTCTGGCGTGCCGCCGTCGAGCGCGTGCAGGGAAAGCGCACGATGGGCACGCTGCCGATCGGCGATGACCGGATGCTCTACTGGGCGCGGCTCACGATGACGAAGACGCTCCGCGGCTGGCGTCCTTCGTTCGCGCTCTCCGAAGCGCAGCGCGCCGATCTGGAATGGGAGCTCGAACGGTCCTCGCGCGGGCAGTACGACATCGCGCTGCCCCCGGGCCCCGACCACGTGCGCATCGTGCTGAGTGGATTCGATCCCTTCACGCTCGGCGCGCCCGGAGACACCGACAGCGTGAGCATCCGGATCGGTAACCCGTCCGGCGCCGCGGCCCTCGCCTATGACGGCTACGAAGTGAAGCTCCCGAACGGGAAGACGGCGCACATCGAGACGTTCGTGCTCCCCGTCAACTATGGCCCTTTCGAGCGAGGAATGCAGGAAGACACGCTCGGCCCGTGGTTCCGTCCCGGGCCTTCGCGCGCAGACGTCTCGATCACGATGAGCCAGGGCAGCGGCTACCGCTTCAAGCTCGAAGAGTACAACGGCCGCTTCCACGGCGAGTTCGAGGGGAACGATGACATCGCGACCTGCAAGGGCTCTTCGCTGCTCCCGAGCACGCCCGGGTGCAGCATCTCTCCCCCCGCGCGCTGGCTCGGCTACGAGAGCACTCCGTGGAAGAAGAACCAACCGCCGCAGTTCGTGGAGAGCACGCTGCCGGTCGCCGCGATGATCGGCGCAAACACGGGCGCGCAGGTCCCGCGTCCGCCCGACTCGCAGGCTTCGGGCACGAACGCCTTCGACGTCGTATGGGGCTACGACTACGAGACGTTCCCGGACTGCACGCTGCCGGCGACGCAGTACTTCTACGCGCCGGTCGCGACGACGTACCCGCCACCCGGCAACCCGCAGCCGCCGAACGCCGCGGCGTGTGCGCGCTCGGGCAGCGGAGGCGACTACCTCTCGAACGAGAGCGCGTACCGCGCGACCCTGCTCCGGGACGTGCTCGGCCTCTCCATTCCCGTCGGGCACATTCACACGCCCGTGATGTCGCGCTTCGATCCTGGTAACGACGGCGCGATCACCGATGCGCGGTTCGAGGCCTACCGCAGCGCGATCGTCCTCCAAGGTCGGCTCCTCGTCGAAGCGGTCGCCAAAGCGCTCTGAGGGTTCCGCATGACGAAGCCGACAGCGACGAACGCGTCGCTGCCGGCTCTGCGAGGAGACGGGTGCTGCCGATCTCTCAGCGGAAGCGCATGCAGCGCCCACCGATGTACGCAGCTTTCGCCTCGGGGCGCTGGATGCGCTTGATCGTCTCGCCCTTCACCGGCTTCACGTTGAGGTCGGACCGCGAGCTCCCGTAGCCGATGCCTCGGAACTTCAGGGCGAAGAGCCCGGTGAACTGAGCGCCGCTCATGTCGAGCGCCGCCTCGTTCATGTTGCCGTGGAGGTCCATCCAAGGCTCACCACCAGGCGTGAGGCTGATCGCGTCCGCCGACGTCGACGCACCCGTCTGACCGCGGCCGGGAGCCGAGATCTGCCAAGCCTTGTCGTGCGTCGCGTTCGGGAGGAACGGGTAGTGATAGTTGTGCGCGTTGAGCGGGCTGTTCGGCACGGGCAGCTCGTCTCCCGCGTCGAACGTCGCGTTCACCGCAGCGAGCCCCGGGCAGCGGCCGCCGCTCTGGATCGTACCGGTGAAGTCGTTGTTGAGCAGCGCGCCGTGGTCGTCGATCTGCGTGCCGCAGCCCGACGTGTTCCCGAGCGTCGCGGGGCTATCGGTCACGTAATCGAGCACCTCGTCCGTCGCGAGCTGGCCGCCGTCCCACGCGCAGAACGCCGCGAGCATCGCGTTCGTGATGCAGTTCATCGACTTGGCATCGAGGTGCTCCTTCGCCGGGATGGTCTGGCCGGCGCTGCCGATGCCGTCGACGCGCGGGAGCTGACCGTTGCGGCTCAGGATCTCCGGCGGGTAGTAGTACGTCGAGAAGCCGTAGGAGCCCGGGAACGCTCCGCAGTTGTTGCCGTGGAGGTCGACGTAGATCTCCGAGTTGAACTGGTAGTTCACGCCCATGTTCCGCGGCTCGTCGGTCGGAGGCGGCGGGATCACGCCAGGGCCGATGCCCCACCCGTTGTCTTCGGGGCGCGGGTCGCCGAGAAGGCGCCGGTTGATGACCATGCTCGGTCCTTCCCAGCCCGTGGGCAGGAACGCATCCCACGCGGGGTCCCAGATCTGCGGGCGGTGCTTCGTGATCCAGTCCTTCACGTCCGGGTTGCCGCCGTGCTCCTTGGCCATCGCCTCGATCCACGCGCGCACGCGGCCCGCCGTGATCTCGTACTTGTCGAGGTAGACCTTCTTGCCCGGGTGCGCGGGGTCCGTGAAGCCCGTGACCGGCAGAGAACGGCAGCAGCTCTCGTGCTTCACGCCGCTCTCGCCGACTTCGCCCTCGCCGCACGTGTCACCACCGAGGTGAGTGACGCAGCTCGGCGCGCCAACGCACTTCTTCGCGTAGCTGCAGGCGACATCGCAGTCCGAGTCGACCGCGCACGTCTTGCCTTCCGTGCACTTCGGCGCGTCCGGACCGCCGCAGTCGACGTCGGTCTCGGTCGCGTCCTTCACGCCGTTCGTCGACGTGCTCCCCGGCGTGCCCGAAGAGCCGCCGGACGACGTCCCACCGGGGCCCGCATCGCACGCGGTCGGGCAGCTTCCGCCGCAGTCGACGCCGGTTTCGTCGCCATCACGCTTGCCGTCGGCGCACGTGGGGTTTGCCTGGTCGGTGCTCGTCGACGTGGGACCGTTCTCGCTCGTCGACGAGCACGCCGTCGCGGCGGCCGCAGCGACGACACCGAAGAGAACCAGCATCGGGAGAGAAGCGACTTTGGTGGCAACCACGGGACACTCCACTTTCGAGATCGGGCGGTACAGGGTCGAAGCCAGCTCGCACAATGCGAGGCTGGAGAGTCCCTACGCACGTTCGGTGCTCACGCTCGACCTGGGCGTCCGCGCGGGCTGGTCGGCGCGGTTGCCGACCCGAGTTGCGTCAGCTCTTCCGTGAAACAGCCGTGTTTCACGCGATCTCGGCCGCGTCGGCTCACCGTTTGCGGCAGCGAAGCGCGCTGCCGCCGTCGGCTCGCCTGCGCGCTCCGGCGTGGCGAGGAGAAACACTGGCGCGTCCCTCCTCGGCACGCCTTCGCGCGTGCGCGCGCCGCCTCCGCGACACGACGACGCGCTGCCGGCCACGCGAAGGGAACGCGTTCGATCACTCCATCATCAGCACGGGGCGCGTGGCCGTCGTCTTCGGGCGATGGCTCCACGCGGCCGCGACGGACGCCAGGGCGTAGCGCTCGATGCCGACCTCGAGGTCGCCCTTCGCCGCGAGCGTCACGAGGTGCTGGTAGGTCTCTGCGCGAACGTTTGCGGGCGCACGGAAGCTCACGAACCCGAGGACGTCGATGCTCCTGCTGCGAAGGAGCTCGCCGGAGAGCGGCAGCTCGTCGCCCGCCACCGTCCCGACCTGCACGAGACGCGCGCCGAGCGCGGCAACAGGCAGCGCCGCGGCGCCAACGCTTCCCCAGAGGTAGTCGACGATGACGTCGACGCCGCGCGGAGCAACGTCGCGCAGCGCGGCGCGCCACGAGAGAGGAAGCCATGCGGCGAGACCTGCGTTGCCGAGCGCGGCCGCCACGGCGACGTCCGCGCCTGCCGGCGCCTCGATGAGGCGGTCTCCGGAGACGACGGTCTGCTCCGCCATCGAGCCGTACGGCGGCGTCGCTCCATCGAAGTACACGAGGCGCCCCTCCGCCGTGCGTCCGACGCCGTCGCGACCGGCGACGACAGGGAGCTTCGACGGGCTCAGGAAGTGGCGCCCGGAGCGTTCACCGAACCACGCGACGGGTATCGCTGAGCACGGCCGGCGAGGCGCTCTACGCGCGCAGCGCGGAGCACGTTCGTGCATTGCGCTCGGCGGCCTCGTCCTGCTGTACCCGAAGGCGGGCCCCCTCGCGCGCAAGGTGACCGCGTTCCGCGACATGGTCGTCGCGGCGGTGCGTACGCGCGGCTTCGCTTGAACGGGCGCGCGCTCTCAGTAGCGGTACAGGTTCGACGTCGAGAACGTGCGCTGCACCGGGTCGTAGATCTGTCCGAACCGCGCGTCGCCCGACAGAACGACGAGAGCCGCCTTCGGGGTGCCCTCGAAGTGGGTAGCTGCCGCCTGCGCTTCCGCAGCCGTACTCGAACGTGTCCCAGCAGTTGTCCCCCGCGATCTCCATGTTCGCGATCTCGACCCGGTGCAGGAGCTCACGCGAATCCCTTGGGTGAGGTTCTCGTCGCCCTCGGTCGATCCCATGTGCGGGCCCTGAAGACGGAACCCGATGAGCCGCGCGTTGTCACCCGAGGGCGCGTTCCCGGCGCCGCAGTAGACGTGGAGGAGCGGGCTCGGCTTGCTCGTCGTGGAGATGCGCGGGCCGAGGGTGTGTGCGTTGCGCGCCGGCGGAGGCGTCGGCGTGCGCCCCGGGATCGTGAGCTTGGATGGGGCGTTTGCGACGACCGGCGGCGCCGCTTCGCTCGTGATGGTGACCCCTTGGCGTACGGCGATGTCGCGACAGCCCGTGAGGTCGAGATCGAGGTCGCGCGCGAGCACGACGCGCGTGTTCGGCGTGCCGACGGCCTGGACGAAGAGCCTCCGGTACTCGAGCGTGTTCGCAGCGATGTGGACGGTCGGCGGCAGGAGGACGGAGACCGCCTTTCCGTCGAGCGTCGGCACCTGCGAGCAGGACGACGGATTGGTGATCGTCCACTTGAGTGCCGTCGTCTGCCCGAACGCGACGGAGGCGGGCGACGGCGTCACGGTGCCGGTCACCTCGTCGCACGGGCTCTCTGGAGCGCACGTCGGGTAGCTCGGATCCGTCTCCGGACATCTCGGATCGCAGACGACGCCGGCCGCAATGCGTGTGCCGCGCGAGCGAGAGCGCGAGGAGCGCACGTTCCATGGCCTCGAGGTTGCGCGCACGACGCCGCTGCGCGCGCGCGGTGCGTCGTCAGCGACGAGGCGCGGATGTCCGCGCGCTCAGCCCGTCGAGCGGAGGATGTTCGCGATTTGCGTCTGCCGGAGCGGCGCGCCCGTTCGACCGACGACGCCGCGTTCGGCGAGCTGGCGGACGATCGCGCGCTGCGAGAGACCCTCGCTCGACAGCCGACGAACGACGCCGATGACGCCCTGCTCGGCCTCGTCCGGCTCGGTGTGCACGCCGTCGCTCGCGACGCGGTATCCGTAAGGAACGTTGCCGACGCGTTCGCCGCGCGCCTTCTTGCTCGCCAGCACGGCGCGGACCCGTGCGCCGACAGTCACGCGCTGGTACGCGCGCGCGAGGTCGATGGCGCCGCGGGAGTACGCCGCATCCGTCGCCGACGCCGGCTCACGCGTCGGCGTGCGCGAACCGTCGGCCGTGCAGATGGTCGCGCCCTCGACGAGCGCTGCACGCTCGATGAGCCAGCATACGAGCTCGTCCTGCCCGAAGCGGTCCGCGTTGGCGGCGACGAGCATCCCGGCGCCGTAGACGCGAATGGCCTGGTACGCGGCGACGAGCGCCGGTCGCTCCGCAATGGGCGTGGCACCATCGACGCCGATGTCGACCTGCCACGACTTGATGTCGACGTGCTCGCGTTCGGCCCACGTCTCGATCGCGCGGCGCTGGGCGCTCGGCGCGTGAACGGAGCGCTCGGCGAGATCCGAGGTTGCCTCCGCCATCCGAATGTACGCCACCGCGCGTCGCGTGTTGGCCGCGCCCATCGGGATAGCGTTATCGCCTCACGAGATCTGTGCAGTCAACAACTATTCGCCGCGTCCGGGCCGTTCGGACGCGGCGAAAGCCGCGTTTCGTGATCGGCGGCTCAGGCGGAGAAAGGGGCGTCGAGCACGCTCTGGAAGCCGCCGATGATCATGCGCTTCCCGTCGAACGCCATGTCCATGTTCGCCATACGCGGATCGCTGCGGTACTTCGCATTCGCCGCGTCGCGCACCGCACGCGACGGGTACTCGACCCACGAGAACACGACGACCTCGTCCTTCTCTGCCTTCACGGCGAGGCGGAAGTCGGTCACCTTCCCGTCCGGAACGTCGTCACCCCAGCACTCGACCACGCGCGTCGCCCCGAACTCTTTCGCGAGCTCGGCAAACGCTTCCGCCTGCTTGATGTAACGCTGCTTGTTCGCTTCCGGGACGGCGAGAACGAATCCTTCTACGTAGGGCATGACGGTCTCCTTTTCAGTTCGGTGTCGGGCGTCGCGCGGACCGACGACGTGCGGCTCCGGCCCGCGACCTGGACGAACATGGCATTGTCGGTTACCTTAAGCAACCTCGGAGTTATCTTTTATGACTAAGCCTCGGGGCCGCCCGAATGAGAAAGCGCCGGCACGCTGGTACGATGACGCCTGCGGCGCGGCGTACGGGCTCGAGCTCGTCGGAGAGCGTTGGGCGCTGCTCGTCGTCCGCGAGCTCATGTTCGGCCCTCGCCGGTTCGGTGAGATACGCGCCGGGCTCCCGGGGATCAGCGCGAACGTGCTCACGCAGCGGCTCGAAGGCCTCGAAGCGGCCGGCGTCCTCGTGCGGCGCGAGCATCCGTCCGTCGTCTACGAGCTCACCCCGTGGGGCTACGAGAGCGAGCCGATCTTCCAAGTGCTGGGGCGGTGGGCGGTTCGGTCGCCTGGGCACGACGCGACACTTCCGCTGAGCAAGGCTTCGGTGCTCCTCTCGTTGCGCGCCATGATCGTGCGCGCGCGCGCCGCCGGGATCCGCGCGCGCGTCGGCCTCGTCCTCGACGAGGAGAGCTACGTCGCAGAGCTCGCCGACGGTGAGCTCACGATTCGTCGCGAGCCGCTCCGCGACGTCGAGGTGACGTTGACCGGTTCGCCTGCCGCGTTGGCGTCGGTCGTGTACGACCGCGTGTCGCTCGCTGCTGCGACCGCGGACGGTTCCTTGAAGGTCGATGGCGATCGCAGCCTCGCGAAGCGCTTCGTCACGTTGTTCGAGCTCCCCCCGAAAGTGAAGACGACCGGCTAGGCTTGGAGATGCCCGCCGAGCAGGCGCGCACGGCGCAGCTCGCGGCAGTTCGACGCGATCTCCACGCTCTGGCGATCGAGGACCGTGCGCGTCGCGTCGGGCAGCGGCCGGAGGAGCGCTCGCTCGTAGAGCTCGGCAGTTCGATCCGCGGCATGCGACGCGGCCGCATACGAGTCGCCCGGATGTGCACCGGCAACGAGCGTACGGGCGCTCGCGAGCGCCTCGCGCCAGGGTGCGAAGAACGTTCCGGCTCGGCGCGGCGCTCGTCCCGTGGCGCGGACGAGCTCGCCGAGCTCCGCAACGAACGAGACGCGGCGGGCGACCGAATCCTCGAGGCGGTGCAGGCGTTCTCCGTCGACCACACGCGATGTGGCCGTCTGCGCCCGGATATCGTCGAGGCAGGAGGCGATGAGCGCATTCAGCACCGCGCCCGTGGCTCGGGTCGCGAGCGCCACGCGCGATGCACGCCTCTCGCCGTTCGTGGGGATCGTCGACATGAATCGGGTTCCTTCCGTGTTCGTTCGGAAGGCGCGCCATGACGCGATCGGATCGGACCTACTCAGCATGCGGTCTCGACCGCGTCGCCGCTCGACGATTCGTGTCACGTCGCCGTCATGAAGCCCCCGTCCGGCGGGAAACAGGCGTACAGTGCATCGCAGCGCGGGCCGGCACGATCGAGCCTGCCCTTCGCGCACCTCCCATCCGCCCCTACGGCTCGTTGGTGGCAGGCCTTCGGCAGCCGTTGGATGGAGAGACAGATGACCATGGTGCAAACCGCTTCGCTTCCTATGCCGCTCGTCGCGGACGCGCGCTCACCGCGTGAGCTCGTGCTGCGTGACCTCGCCGTCGAGGTGGGGCAGGCCTGGGCGAAGGGTTGGCTGTCTTCTCTCGCGAACGAGGGTCGCGCCGTCGAGGGTGGCTGGCCCGGCGTCGTCTCCGATGCACGCGCCCGCATTCGCGAGCTCGCCGCGCGTGCGCTGGTGCGTCTCGCGATGCCGGCGCTCGACCATGCCGAGCTCGCGCGGCTCACGCACATCACCTACGACGAGGCGCGCCGCGTGTGGCGGTCGCGCGCCGTGCCCGAGAGCTGAGCCGCGCGGCCGAGGGGCAGCGCTCTTGCATGCCGCGCGAGGCATGCACGTCATCCTCGGAGGAACTGGGCACATCGGCGCCTCCCTCGCGGCGGCGCTGCTCGCGCGTGGCGAGGACGTCACGGTCGTCACGCGCAAAGCTCGCAATGCGGCGGCGCTGACCGCGCGCGGCGCACGCGCGGCAGAGGTCGACATCCACGACACCGCAGCGCTGCGAAAGGTCTTCTCGGCCACCCCGGGCGCGCGCGTCTTCGTGTTGAACCCGCCCGCAAACCCATCGTCCGATCCCGAGATCGAAGAGCGGCGGTCGGTGAAGGCGATTCTTGCGGCGCTCGCCGACGCGCCGGTCGCGAAGGTCGTCGCGCAGTCGACGTACGGCGCGCAAGCGGGCTCTGGCATCGGCGATCTCGGCGTGCTCCACGAGCTCGAACGAGGGCTCGCCGCTCGCGGTGTGCCGACGACTGTGCTGCGCGGCGCGTACTTCATGACCAACTGGGATCATGCGGTCGAGATGGCGAAGACCGAGGGCAAGCTGTTCACGTTCTTCCCTGCGGACTTCGTGCTGCCGATGGTTGCTCCGGAGGACATCGGACGGGTCGCGGCGGAAGCCATGACGGCGGCGGCGAGCCTTGGGGACGACCGCGTGATCTCCGTCGAGGGGCCGGCGCGATACTCGCCGAACGACGTCGCGGCGGCGTTCGGGAAGGCGCTCGGACGGCGCGTCGACGCCGTGGCGATTCCGCGTGAGGCGTGGGAGCCGACGCTGGAGAAGCTCGGGTTCTCCGCGGCGGCCGCGAAATCGCTCGCGGGGATGACCGATGCGGCGCTGCGCGCGGCTTACCCACGCGCCGACGAGGTCACGCGCGGCACGACGACGATCGAGCAGTACGTGGCGGAGCTACTGCGCGCGCGCTCGCCGTGAGTGGCGCGGCGCGGACGGCGTATGGTCGAAGGGTGACGGCCGAGCGCGAGGGCCCGCGCGAAGCGCGTCACTTCGCGGCGGCTTCGACGAGCGGCCCGACCGCCGACGCGTCGACCCATCCGCTCACCGTGACGTCCTCGTCCACCGCCGCCTTGACGTGCACGGCACCGGCTTCGGCACGGCCGACGCGCGCGACGCCGGGTTTGGTGAGCCGAGCGAAGCGCGCCCCGAACACGCGGATCTCCGTTCCCGCCGGAAGGACGTGGAGCGGTAGCCGACGGAGCTCCGGTGCATCGAGGAGGCGCCGCTCGGCGAGGATGCCGCCGACGAGGTCGGCGAACGTCCCGGTCTCCGTGCGCGGCGGCCGCGCGCGCGTCCAACCGACGAGATGAGGTCCGGACCCGTCGGCGACGAGCATCCACTCCCCCTCGCGCCGGAGCTCCACCACGGTGAACCCGTAGGTGCCGGCAGGATGCGTGTACATTACACGCCCGCCCGGCGCGTCGTGGATGGCGAGCGGCGTATGCGCGGGGACGTCGACCTCGCGCGCACCGGGCGCGAACTGGCCCACGTCCGGCGCGCCGACTTCGGTGGCCTGCAGCACGCCGTTCGGGCTTGCGTGCGAGCTCGGCGGAACGGCGCGACAGAGACGCGCCTCGTCGATCACGGCGTCGAACCCGTGGCTGCGGAACTGATCCTCGAAGCGCGCCGCGTTCTTCGCGTCTTCGTCGTCCGCGGCGCGCACGCGGAGCACGACGGCGCCGCGGACGGCGACCTTCCGGTCGCGTACCGGCGATGCGAGAGACAGCACGTTCGCGCGGCCGACGTGAATGATTGCGCCGTTCAGCTCCGCCGCCTTCGTGGTGGCGCCTTCGAGCGTCCCGGGCTCGCACACGATGACGCCGAGGTCACCGACGCGCACGTCGGCGGTGACCTCGATCGCGCTGCGGAGAACGACGCGGGCGCGCTGCCCGTCGGCGCTCACGCTGCGCACGTCGAGCGGGAGGCGCGCCCGCGGCGTCGCGACTGCGACCTCGGCCAGCGCCTCGCTCGGCGATGGTGCTCCCGTGACGGTGAGCCGCGTGCTGCGCGTGGTGACCACGAACGACGGGAGCTTCGGTTCCGCGGCCGGCCATTGCGACGGCGGCGCGGCGGCAGGGGCGGCAGCGCCCGCCGGAGACGTCGCCCGCGGGCCGCTGCGCGCGCCGTGCGGCGGAGCTTCGACACATGCCGACGACACGAACGTCGCAGCCGCAGCAAGCGCAACACGCGCGGCACCTGCGGCACGCGCGGCGAAGCGGGTCGATGCGCGCGGCGGGCGAAGCATCATGGTTCGGCGAGAAGAGCCCGCCCGGCGGCGGATGTCGCGGACTTCTTGGCGCCGCGCGTGCGCTACCCTGCTTGGGTATGAGCGAGCGACCTCTCCGCCCCGTCGCCACCGCGCGTGAGGACGACGACGGCGACGTCATCGTCGACCAGGCGCCGAAGACGGCGCGCGCGCGGCGATGGGGCGTCGTCTTCTACAATGACGACTACACGCACAAGTGGTTCGTCGTGCACGTGCTCGAGCAGTTCTTCCGGATGGACGAGACGACCGCAACCGCGTTCATGATGGCGGTCCACGAGCAGGGCAAGGGCGTCGCGGGCATCTACACGCGAGACATCGCAGAAACGAAGGCCGCGGCGGTCATGGACTACGCCCGCGAGTACGAGATGCCGCTCCGTGTGACGGCCGAACCGGACGACGATGACGGGAGCTGAACAGCATGAGCGAGCATCACGGAAGCTGCCACTGCGGGCGAATTCGCCTGGTCCTTCGCGAAACCCCGTCGGACGCGAGTGAGTGCAATTGCTCGGTGTGCCGACGCACCGCGGGGTTGTGGTTCTACTGTCCGCCCGATGCGGTCACCGTCGAGGGCGAAGGCATCTCGTACCAGCAGGGCGATCGCGCGCTCGATCTGTGGCACTGCCAGGCTTGCGGTTGCACGACGCATTGGACGCCGACGGACCCGTCGTACCCGCGCATGGCCGTCAACCTGAGGATGTTCGACCCCGCGCTCTGGCGCGACCTACCGCGCCGCCTCATCGACGGCGCGAGCTACTAGGCGCGCGTCGCAGCGCCACCCGCCGGCAAGCGAGCGAAAGTCCGCACCCGCTCGCCGCTGGCACCCAGCGGCGACGTTGCGCCGATCGTTCGCCCGCCAACGATCCCACCGTGGCCCAGGTTGCGCCAACCGTTCGCCAGCGAACGATTTCCCGGCGGGCCACGATGCGCCATCGTTGGCCAGCCGGCGGTGCTCGACGGCCACGTTGCGCCGATCGTTCGCCTGCCAACGATCGCAGCGGACGGTCTCGGCGCTCCGAGCCGCGCTCGTCGGCGTGTCGGCGCCGCCCTCCCCTCACAGCGCCACGCGGAACCGCGCAGGCCCGAGCTCCCACGCGCGCAAGCGGTGGCCGGTGAACGCGCGAACGACCTCGATGTTCGTGCGCGCGTGCAGCGTGAGCTCGTTCGTCGTGAAGCTGCCGCCGCCTGCGAGCGCGATCGGCAGCATCACCTGGTCGGCAATGTGCGGCTCCACGCTCGTGCCGCTTTCGCGCCACGCGAGGAACGCCTTCGCGACGCCCTGCCCGACGTCTTCCGCCGGAACGCCGACGTCGCCGATTCCCGAGAACACGTTCACGACGCCGCTCGCCTCGTCACGCGCGACGAGCCACATCGCATTCCCCGGTCCGGCGCTCCGCACCGTGCCGCTCGTCATGGTGACGCGCGAGTCCGTCAGGAGCTCCGATGCCGCCGCGAGCTCGCGGCGCGCGATGCCCTCGGAGAGCCCGGCCACGATCGCGTGCAGCTCGAGCGGCGCGAGGACGCTCGCGTCTCCCAGATGCAGCGGCGCGAGACGCTCTGCCGGCGACGCCGTCATCACGACCTCGCCTCCGCCGGCCGGGTAGAACCCCGGTGCACGCATCTCGAGCGACAGCTTCGCGCCCGCGCGGCGGACGAGCGGAAGCCACGCTTCCGCGAGGAACGGAAACGTCGGCGCCATCGTCGCATGGGTGCCGCCGCGAACCGTGATCCGGCTCGCTGCGCCGCCGAGCGCAAGCGCCATCGCGACCGTCTGCAAGACGAGCGCGACGGACCCTGCGCTGCCGACGTCGATCGCGACGTCGCCGGGCGCAACCACCTCGCCCGGCCGGAACACGATGCGCGAGCTCCCGAGCGCCGCCCCCTCGACCTCTCCTCCACAGACGAGCGCGGCCGCCTTCACGCTCGTGAGGTGCTGTCGCATGAGCCCCGGCTTCTTCCGGCCCGCGCGAATGTTCTCGAGCACGAACGGCGTTCGCGTGGCGATCGAGAGCGCGAGCGCCGTGCGGAGGATCTGACCTCCACCCTCGCCCGCGCTTCCATCGAGGACCATGGGCGACGTGTCCGTCGCCTCGGCGAGGACGACGGTGATCGACGAAGCGAGCTCCTTCGCATCCGCCGGCGCCGTGTCGCCCGCGTCGCGCACGTCGCCGTCGCCGCTCTTCGCCGTCGCCGCTTCGCCCCCCTCCTTCGACCAGATCTGCGCCCCCTCGGCGTCGAAGATCGCGAGAAACCGGTGATAGGGAACGAACACCGGATCCGACTCGTCGGTCTCGGGCGTGAGCTCGATGCCCCCCGAGCGCACGGCGGCGATCCGCCCGCCGCCGATCGCGCGACGGTCGTCCGGCGCACCGCGGTGCAAAACGTGGATCTCCAGCGTATGGAGGCCAGCGTCGCGCCAACGCGCTCGATTCAACAGATCTCGGATGGTGCTCATGGCTCGTGCCTCTCAACCCTTCACGCATACGACCTGGCGGAGCGTGTGGACGACGTCCACGAGATCCTGCTGCGCCGCCATCACCGCGTCGATGTCCTTGTAGGCCATCGGCGTCTCGTCAATCACGTCCTCGTCCTTACGACACTCGATCCCCGCCGTCGCGCTCGCATGATCCGCGAGCGAGAAGCGGCGCTTCGCCTCCGTGCGGCTCATTGCGCGGCCGGCGCCGTGCGAGCACGAACAGAAGCTGTCGGCGTTGCCCTTCCCGCGAATGATGTACGAACGCGTTCCCATCGAACCAGGGATGATCCCGAGCTCGCCGAGGCCGGCGCGAACCGCGCCCTTGCGCGTCACGAAGACGTCCTCACCGAAGTGATGCTCCTTCGCGACGTAGTTGTGGTGGCAGTTCACCGCGACCGCGTCGAGCGAGAAAGGCCCGAGCTCACGCACGAGCGCCGCCGTCGTTGCCTGCATCATGAGCTCGCGATTGCGCCGCGCGAACCGCTGCGCCCAGCTGACTGCCTCGACGTAGTCGTCGAAGTGCTTCGTGCCTTCGGCGAGGTACGCGAGGTTCTGGTCAGGCAAATCGATGTGCCACGTGCGCATGTCCTTCTTCGCGAGCTCGATGAAGTACGAACCGATGCGGTTACCCACCCCGCGCGACCCGGAGTGCAGCATCACCCAGACCGCGTCCTCTTCGTCGAGACACAGCTCGATGAAGTGGTTGCCCGTTCCGAGCGTCCCGAGATGCGCGAGGTGATTGCTCTTCGCGATCTTGGGGTGCTTCGTCGCGATGCGCTCGAAGTCGACCGCAAGGTCGTCCGCCCACGCCGCCGTCACCGCCGGCGGCGCGTCGTGCCACGCGCCCGGGTCACGCGTACCCGAGCCGCGGCCGTGCGGAACCGCCGCCTCGATCGCCGAGCGAACCGCATGGAGGTTGTCGGGCAGGTGCTCGGCGCGGAGGCTCGTGCGAACCGCCATCATCCCGCAGCCGAGATCGACACCCACGGCTGCCGGGATGATCGCGCGCGTCGTCGGGATGACCGACCCGATCGTCGCGCCCATTCCCCAGTGCACGTCGGGCATCACCGCCACCCACTTGTGGATGAACGGCATCGCCGCGACGTTGAGGAGCTGCTGACGCGCCTCCTCTTCGACCGGCACGCCGCGCGTCCACATCTTCACGAGCGCCGAGGGCGCCTGCATCACGTCGTAGCTTCGCGTGTTCATGCCCGAAGCCAGAGCTACGGCCGTGCCAGCCGGCGTTACGGGGCGGAACACCCGGAATCGCGCGCATTCGCGCGAGCAACGGCTTACCGCTCATATCTTATGAGATAAGGTATATACAACCGCATCATGCGCCGCGACGCAGAGAAGCCCACCGTCGTTCTCGGCTTCTACGGCACCACACTCGACGCGGGCCGCGGTGACGGGCGCTGGCAGAAGTGGCGGCCGACGCTCTCCGCCGTGCAGCACGAGGATCTCCTCGTCTCGCGCCTCGAGCTCCTCGTCGTGAACGCGGACGCCGCCGCGGCCGACGTGCTGGTCGACGACGTGTCGCGCGTCTCGCCGGAGACGGACGTGCGCGTCCACGCGTTCCCGATCGCGAACCCTTGGGACTTCGAGGAGGTCTACGAGGCGCTGCACGAGTTCGCGCGGACGTACCCGTTCGACCCTGACGGGGAGCGCTACCTCGTTCACATCACGACGGGCACCCACGTTGCCCAAATCTGCCTCTTCCTCCTCACCGAGACGCGCTTCTTCCCGGCCTCTCTCCTGCAGACGGAGCCGCCGAAGCGGCCGAAGAAGGAGGCCGGCTACAGCGTCATCGATCTCGATCTCGCGCGCTACGGTCGTCTCGCGCGGCGTTTCGAGGCGGAGCGCACCGTCCGCTCGGGCATCCTCAAGGCCGGCATCGAGACGGCGAACGCATCGTTCAACGAGCTCGTCGACCGCATCGAGGAGGTGGCGAGCACGTCGACGGCACCGATCCTCCTGAGCGGCCCGACCGGCGTTGGCAAGACGCGCCTGGCGCGCCAGATTCATCGCCTCAAGCAGCAACTCGGACGCGTCAGCAACGCGTTCGTCGAGGTCAACTGCGCGACGCTGCGGGGCGACCAGGCTATGAGCGCGCTCTTCGGTCACAAACGCGGTGCGTTCACCGGCGCGGTCACCGATCGGCGCGGCCTGCTCGCGGCAGCAGACGGCGGCGTCCTCTTCCTCGACGAAATCGGCGAGCTCGGTCTCGACGAGCAGGCGATGCTCCTCACCGCGATCGAGGACAAGCGGTTCACGCCGGTCGGCAGCGAGCGGCCGGTCGCCTCGGAGTTCCAGCTCGTCGCCGGCACGAACCGGGACCTCGGCGTAGAGGTCGAGAAGGGCCGCTTCCGTGAAGACCTCCTCGCGCGCATCGACCTCTGGCACTTCCGCCTGCCTTCGCTGCGTGAGCGCCCCGAAGACATCGCGCCGAACGTCGACTACGAGCTCGAACGCGTCGCGCGCGAGACCGGCCGACGCGTCGTGTTCCACGCCGACGCGCGAAAGCGGTTCCTGCGCTTCGCAACGAGCAGCGGCGCGGCGTGGCGCGGCAACTTCCGCGACCTCGGCGCGGCGGTGACGCGCATGGCTACGCTCGCACCTTCTTCGATGATCCGAGTCGCCGAGGTCGACGACGAGATCGCGCGTCTACGCGCGAGCTGGGGACGCGACCACGCTACGCCCGCCGACGGCGGCGCACGGCTCGAGCACGTCCTCGGCGCGCGCGCCTCCGAGCTCGATCTCTTCGACCGCGCGCAGCTCGCCGTCGTGCTCGACGTCTGCGCCGCCGAGCCGACCCTCTCTGCGGCTGGCCGACGGCTCTTCGCGAAGAGCCTCGAAAAGCGGGGCAGCAAGAACGACGCCGACCGGCTTCGGAAGTACCTGGCGAGGTTCGGCCTCGAGTTCCAAGAGATCCGCGCGAAGACGTCGCACGACGCGTAGCGCTCACGCGCCGTGCAAGCCGGCCGAGCCTCAGAGCTCGTCGACGGTGAAGCCGTGGCGCTCGACGAGGAGGCGGACGACGCCTTCGACGTGCGCGCGGCCCATCACGAGGATCGCCGAGGTCTCGCGCGGATGGTCGTCGAGCATGCGCACCGTGCCGCGAGCCATCAGGACGTCGCGCGGGTGGAGGATGCCGAGGAACGGGTGGACGAGCCAGCTCCACGGCTGGTGCCGGAAGACGAACGCCGGAATCAAGAGGAGCGCGTGGACCTGGAACGCGACGGCCACCATCGTCAGCAGCGCGGCGACCACCGGCGCGAATGGCGCGATGACGGGAACGAAGAGCGCGGAGAACGACGCCACGAAGAATGTCGTCATGTAGACGGACGCCACGTGCAGCGCAGGAGGCATCGACTTCGCGCGTTCGAGCTCCACGGTGTAGCCCGAGGGGAGCTGCTTCGCGTCGATGATGGTGCTGTCCTTGATCGCGCCGAACGAAAGCGCGCGAAGGAGCGCGCGCGGCGCATGGATCACGAACCCGAGCGCGCGCCCCCACGTCACCTGCTTCTTCTGGAACGTCTCGACGCCGCGAAGCTCGAAGGCACCGACGACCGCCTTGCCGAGCTCGGACGCGGCGGCGAGCTTCATGTGCGCCTCGCCCAGCAGGGCCACGGTCCGGCCATCGGGGGCGCGCACGATGCGCACCGCATAGCTGATCTTCGCGTCACGGGCCGCGAGCAGCGCGCGGCGAGCGGCTTCCGGAAGCGAATGCATCGTCTCACCGTAGCGCGGCGCGCCGGTCGCGTCAGTGCTGGGACTGACATACGAAGCAGGACGGCTGCGCCTCGGTGCAGCCGTCCTTCGTCACGCACGTGCCGAGCTTGCCCGGCGAGACTTCGCAGCTTTGCCCGATGCGCGCGCATCCCTCGCGTGGCGCAGGAGCGGGCTCGCGCTTGTCCGCGGGCGGACACCCGAGCACGAACGCGCTGAGCGCCGCCGCGAGGGTGGCGGTCGCGCGCACGCTCACTTCGTCGACTTCGGCGGCGACGAGGGCTTCACGCCAGGCATGGCGGTCGGGAGCGTCTCGCGATCGCCGTCCGGATCGTCGTCGAGCTCCTCGTCGTCCTCGGCCGCCGCACCTGCGCCGCCCCCGTGCTGCTGCTGGAACTGCTGCGCGGCCGCGGTGAGCGCGTTCACGTCCACACCGAGCGTCGACGCGAGCTGCTCTTGGAGCCCGGTCAGCATCCTCGCGAGCTCCTCGGGAGGCGCCGATCCCTGCTCCATCGCCGTCGTCGCGCCGAGGAGCTGGCCGGCGAGCTGCTGCAGCGCGCCCATGTCGACGCCTTGCATGGCGTTGGCGAGGCCCTCGGGCAGCTCGATGTCCCCCGGCGAGAGCCAGGAGCCTTCGTCGCCGACTTCTTCCACGACGCCGTCGTACGTCGTCGCTTCCGGCTCGATCGAGTCGGGGAAGAAGAGGATCCCGCGCGGGTCCTCGTGCACCTCGGGGAGCGCCTCGCCGAACTGCGCGAGCCACTGAATCGCGTCCATGCCGCCCTCCTCGAACACGGAGAACGGCTGGAACGTGTGGAGGAGGAACGATCCGTCCTCCAGCTCCTCGGCATAGATGCCTTCGCTCTCCTCCGACTCGTCGTCGAGATCGAGGAACGGCTTCAGCGCTTCGGCGCGGACAGGGCGGAAGAGCGCAATCGCATCGGGGCCATCGGCGACTTCGGATTCGGCGTCGGACATGAGGTCGCCCATCCTATGCGGAGCGCGCGGCCTACGCATGCGGTCACGTGCACCAGCAGCTAGAACGTCCTCGCTGCGGAGGCCGCGGAAGCACGGCCGAGCACGCCGTGCGCATGGCAGCCGCATTGCATCGTCATCGCCGAAAGGAGACTGCGACCATGACGATTTACGAAGCTCTGTCGAAAGATCACCGGCAATTCGAGCGTCTGCTCGACCGCCTGCTCGAGGCATCGAAGGCGAAGGACGACAGCTGGAAGACGGTGCTCGACGAGCTCCGCCGGGGCGTGATCGCCCACGCGCACGCCGAAGAGGCGGTGTTCTACAACGCGCTCCGAGAGGCCGACAAAGAGAAGAGCCTCGTCATGCACAGCTACGGCGAGCACGCCATGGCCGAGACGGAGATGCGAGCGCTCGGTGCCGCGAAGCTCGTCGACGCGACGTGGACATCCATGGTCGAAAAGCTGAGCAAGGACCTCCGCCACCACATTCAGGAGGAGGAATCGAGCGTGTTCGGCGCCGCCCGTCAGGTGTTCACCGAAGAAGAGGCGACGCAGATGGGCGTCGCGTTCGAGCGCCTGAAGGAGGAAACCGCGAAGACCGGCGACTCGATGGTGGCGAGCACCGTGGAGCTCATCGCGAACCTGCTTCCACCTCGCTTGACGGACACGTTCCGCAAGCATTGGAAGCGACCGACGGCGGCGTGACCGCGGACCTGCGGCGTCGAGCTGCGCTTGCGACGAGCGGCGCGAGCGCGGCTTGCACGCGCAGCGGGGGTGCTCTACCCCGTGCTTCATGGAGACTCAGGAGATCTCACGCGGACGTTTGATCGATCACCTGCAGCTGGTCGTGCGCGACCTCGGCGCATCGAAGCGCTTCTACCAAGCGGTCTTCGGCGCGCTCGGCATCCCGCTCGGCGGCGAAGCAGCAGACTACTTCTGGGCCGACGAGCTCTTCGTGTCGACCGCGCAGTCGGAGGCCGCTCGAGGCGAGCTCACCGGTCGGCACCATCTCGCGTTCCAGGCGCGTGATCGCGCGATGGTGGACCGCGCCTACGCCGCGGCGCTCGAGGCGGGCGGCAAGGACAACGGCGCGCCGGGCGAGCGCTCGTACCATCCCGGCTACTACGCAGGATTCCTCCTCGACCCGGATGGCAACAACATCGAGATCGTGTTCCACGGCCCCGCGCAGCGCTCGGCAGACGTCATCAAGGTGACGTTCTGACGGAACGCTGAGCGCGCGCGCCGTACGCGATCACTCCGCGGCGGCCTCCACCTCGGCGGCTCCGAGGCTCGGAGCAGCCGCGCGACGTGCCTCGACTTCGACGTCGCGGAGGTACTGCTTCAGCGTCCCTTCGCGAACGAGGCGAGCGAGGATCTGCTTGTCCTCCTCTTCGGCCTTCGCCTGCTCGCGCCCGATACGGATGCAGAGAGCGATGCCGAGGACGATGAAGAGCCCGTCGAGCGCGAGCAACGTGGCGCCGCCAGCGCGGTGGTAGGCGCCGAGCACGAGGCCGCCGATGCCGAGGACTTTGCTGAGAAGAACGAAGAAGAGAGCGAGCGAACGCTGAGACGATTCGGCTGTTGGCATTTGGGGTCCGACTTCGGGCCCCCCCGCGCGCCGACGAGTTGCGTCGACGCTTGGCGCCGCGCGTTTCCACATCTCGTGCCACGTTTCAGAAGCTAAGAAGGCCCATGATTCCCGCGAGATCACTCGGCGGGGCGCCGTCGTCGTCTTCCGACATTGCAACGTTGCGCTTCAGAGATGACGCGACGCGTTGGGTTGTTTTCAGACGAAAACTCAGCCGTTCTCGGTTCGCCCCAACGCTTCACGAAGCGCGTCGCGCCACGTGCGCACGTACGCGGCGGCTTCCTCGCGCGGCTTCCTCGCCGGGCGTGGACGCGCGCCCCGCGCTCGCGAGGAACAAACGTCGGAAGAGCGCCAGGTCCACGTCGCCGCCTCAGAAGTGCATCGAGAACGAGTCACGTCTACGGCTCGGCGGCCACACGATCTGGCGCACCGCACGATCGACGCACGCGACGATCTTCGCGGATGCCTTCGCCTCGGCGCGCATCACCGCGAGAGGCGGCCCGCGCTTGGCCTTCGGATGCTGGAAGTGCACGTCGACGGTCACGCCGATCGCGCGCCCGTTCTGGACGGCGGTGCGAATGGTGACGCTCGCGTTCGAGGGCACGCGGCACCCGTTGAGGACGCCGCGCATCGGGCCCTGCAGCTGCGCATCGGTGAGGTGAGCTCGGTCATCGTTCACGTCGAGCGCCTCCGGTGTCGAGAGCGCCTCGTCGTAGCTCAAAGTCGAAGGCGGCCGCGAGCGCTCCGGCGCGTCGAGCGTCACCGTCGCGATCGGCGGCGCCTCTACGGGCGCCGCGTCGTGCGTTTCGGCAGCCGCGACCGGAGGGGCCGCCGGCGGGGGTGAGCCTCCTCCGCACGCGACGAGCGCGAGCAGCGAACTGCCGACCGCCAAGAGCGCGCTTCGGAGCCCCACCCGGACAAGCGTATACCGATCCGGCCGGGCGTTCCTCGTTCCGTCACCACGTTGCGGCGTGAGTCACTCGCCTCGCGCGACGGCTTCGAGCGCGGCGATGTCGAGCTTCACCATCTTCAAGAACGCTTCTTGTACGCGCTTCGACGTCGCCGGATCACCCCGCAGCCATTCGTCCATCTTCGCGGGGACGATCTGCCAGCGGACGCCGTAGCGGTCGACGAGCCATCCGCACTGCACCGGCTTGCCGCCGCTTTCGACGAGCGCGTTCCAGTAGCGATCGAGCTCCGCTTGATCGTCGCACGCAACGACCATCGAGATCGCATCGTTGAACTCGTGGTGCGGACCGGCAGTGAGCGCCTGGAAGCGCTGTCCGAAGAGCGTGAAGTCGACGACCTTCACGGAGC